>Ga0209676_1000020_pt1 | contig 617256 bp, 503 predicted proteins | sample AraplaCvi_mLB_r2_FD_184282 | JGI IMG/M metagenome (GOLD analysis project Ga0209676, IMG submission 184282) | Arabidopsis root microbial communities from North Carolina, USA - plate scrape MF_Cvi_mLB_r2 (SPAdes) (version 2) | ecosystem: Host-associated > Plants > Roots > Endosphere | place... | reverse complement strand
CGGCTGGCGGGGGCGCCATGGTGGTCGGTCATCTTTCGGGGCGATTTTCAGCGGAATAATCAGGAGAAAGTGCGCAAGAAGTTGCGCAGTACTGCGCAACTTCTTGCGCACTTGGCTGCAGGCCTTGCACTGCCTGGGCTGCAGAGGATTTAGGCCCTGAAATATTACGACCTACTGCGCAACTTCTTGCGCAGTTGGGGATTTGCCGGGACCGAGGTGACTGCTTCGCGAGCAGGCTCGCTCCCACATGGAATTCGTGGATCGCCCAAAGGCTTGGGCCTACACCGAACCTGTGGGAGCGAGCCTGCTCGCCAAGGCGTCTGTTCAGGCAAAACATCAGCGACTGACAGACCGCTATCGCGAGCAGGCTCACTCCTACAGGGGGATAAGTGGTTTGCCCCGAAGTCGTGTTCATGCGCGAAACCTGTGGGAGCGAGCCTGCTCGCGAAGGCGGCGGGTCAGGCAAAGCATGGGTGACTGACAGACCGCTATCGCGAGCAGGCTCACTCCTACAGGAGAGTGGCGCAAAGCTCAGGTCAGGTTGATACCCAAAGTTTCGGCACATTCTTCAAGCGAACGCCGTTGCGTCTCGGCATACAACTCCAACTCATCAATGGTCGAGCGCCCCAGCGCCTGTTCGAATGCCTGGCGATTGGAATGTTCGGCGTATTGCGTCTGCGCAGAATCGCCAAGGTTCGACTGAAAAATCCCCGCCGCGCTCACCGGCAGGAAATCTTCGTACACCAGCGGCTCCGCTTTCACATAGCCCTCGCGCAGCAATTCATCCAGAGACGATCCCCCCAGTCCTCGCGCCGCCAGGCCCTTATCCGTAGCGAAATAACGAAAGTACGCCAGCCCCTGTTCGCGCATGCCCTCGACGCTGTCAGGAAATTCCACAAAGTGCTGAGTCATCAGCGCGTTGTAACGTGCAGCATTGGCTTCGTTGGGAAAATCGCCCAGTTCGTCGCGGGCTGCATTCAGCAGACGGTCATACAGCGCGCGCCCCTTGGGTGTCAGGGCAGCGCCGCGTTGTTCGATTTCGCCGAACCGGGCGCTGTGGCTGCCACGGGTTTCAGGCTGGTCGGTGAAGGCGATCGGCTCGTCCAGCGCCTTGAAGCTGGTCTGGCGCAGCAGGATCGGGCACTTGCGGCGCGGTGGGCCTTCGATCACCGCTTTGGGTGTGATGCCATGGGCGGGCATCTGTGCCTGCACGGTGTCGATGTCCAGCGTACGTGGCGTAAGGTGATTGATGTGCGGGCCCTTGAACGCCACGACGTCGGCGACCAAACGGTGCTGGGCGCTGAGTTTCTGGTACTGCGCGCCAGTGACGGTGGCGCTGTGGTGCCAGCGAAAAGTCTCCAGTGCCTGTCGGACAAATTCTGCGGCGTCAGCTTCGTTCAGCCCGCCCGCTGTTTCCGCCTGTTCAATCAGGCGCAACGCGGAGTCGGTAAAAATCGAACGACGGGCCAGCACCGACTCGGCAAAAGAACGCAGTTCAGGGGCTTCAATCAGCTCCAGGCGCAGCAACGAGGTGAACACACGAAACGGGCTGATTCGCAGCGCCTCTTCATGCACCGCGCGAAACGCCGTCGAATGCACCGGCACGCCCGCCGGCGTCAGGTCGTAATAACCCACCGGCTGCATACCCATCACCGCGAACAGGCGGGCGAGGGTGGCCAGTTCGCTCGCCGTGCCGACGCGAATGGCACCGTGGCGTTCCATGTCCAGCCGCTCGATTTCGCCGGTGCGCCTGAGGTGCCCGGCAATCTCAGGCTGACGTGCCAACACGTCGCGGTTGGTGTTCTCTACCAGTTCCATCAGCGCGCCGTACAGCGGCACCTCTTCGCGGTACATGTCGGACATCGCTCGGGAGAAGCGTTGGCGGATCAGGTCGGGGCTGATGAACGGCTGCACGGTCATGAAAAAAAATCCTGCCACGGTCACGGAATGGATGCCGGAAAAGATCGCAGCCTTCGCCCACGCGGGCAAACGAAGAATCCTACGAACTTCATTCTGCCAACGACTGATCCACCAGCTCGATCCAATGCTTGACCGGCGTGCGCCCGGCGCTGGCCAGATGGCTCTGACAGCCGACGTTGGACGTGACGATCAATTCCGGCCGGCCACTTTCGAGCGCGTTGAGGCGCTGGTCGCGCAGTTGCCGCGCCAGCACGGGTTGGGTCAGCGAGTAAGTGCCCGCCGAGCCGCAGCACAAATGCCCGTCCGGTACCTGAGTGAGGTTGAAACCGAGTCGGGTCAGCACTGCTTCCACCGCGCCGCCGAGTTTCAGTGCGTGCTGCAAAGTGCACGGGCAATGCACGGCGATGCGCCGTTCGCTGGCGGCGCACACCTGTTCCAGCGGTTCCGCCGCGATGACTTGCACCAGATCCCGAGTCATTTCGCTGATCCGCCGTGCTTTCAACGCATAGACCGGATCGCCCACCAGCAAATGCCCGTAATCCTTGATGAACGCGCCACAACCACTGGCTGTCTGCACGATGGCTTCGGCACCGTTCTGCAGATGCGGCCACCAGGCATCGATGTTCTGTCGAGCGCGGTCGAGGCCCTTGGCCTGGGCGTCGAGGTGATAGTCGAGTGCGCCGCAACAACCGGCCTCGCTCACCGGCGTCACGCTGATGCCCACGCGATCGAGGACCCGCGCCGTCGCGTCATTGGTGTTCGGCGACAGCCCCGGTTGCACGCAACCTTCAAGCAACAACACCCGGCGCGCATGCCGTGGAGCGGGGCGCGTACTCGTAATGGCGGCGTGCTGCGGCAGTTTGCTTTCCAGCACGCGTGGCAGCAGCGGTCGAAAGGTCGCGCCCATTCGCAGCAAGCCCTTGAACAAACCCGGATTCGGCGCCAGCGCGCGCAAGCCTTCGCGCAGCAAGCGCTGGGCTGCCGGGCGCGGCACCGCGTGATCAACCACCGCGCGGCCAATGTCGAGCAGGTTGTGATAATCGACCCCGGACGGGCAGGTGGTTTCACAGTTGCGGCACGACAGGCAGCGATCCAGATGCAGCTGCGTCTGCTCGGTGGCCGGCGCGCCTTCCAGCACTTGCTTGATCAGATAAATGCGCCCGCGCGGCCCGTCGAGCTCATCGCCGAGCAATTGATAGGTCGGGCACGTCGCGTTGCAGAAGCCGCAATGCACGCAGGTGCGCAGGATTTTTTCCGCCTCGGCGGCGCGGGGTAATTGGCGCGATTGCTCGCTGAGCGTGGTTTGCATGGCTAGACCTCCGCGTACATTCGCCCGGGGTTGAACAGCCCTTGCGGGTCGAGTTGTGCCTTGAGTTGCCGGTGGTAGCGGAGCAAGGTCGGCGCCAAAGGTTGAAACGGCGAATCGGTGGCGCCGTGCGTAAAGCACGTCGCATGACCGCCAAAGGACTGGGCGAGGGCGTGAATCTCGGTGCTATCGGATTTGAGCCAGCGTTGTGCGCCCGCCCAGTCGATCAGTTGCTCGCCGGGCAGCTCGAGCGGGCCGAGATTGTTTGGCAATGACAGGCGCCACAGCGGCAAGCCTTCGTCGAAAAACCTCAGGCGCTGTTCGTTGAGATCGCGCCAGAAAACCGAATCCAGCGGTTCGCCGCCGAGGCGTTGATGCGCCGCCGTCACCGATCCTTCGCCACCTTCCAGGCGCAAATACAGACTCTGGCCGTCGTGACACGCGGCGCTGATCGGCAGCGGTTGCTGACCCCACTCGGCGAGTTTGCTCAAAGCGCGGACACAATCGATGTCGAGGCGAATGCTCAGGCACTGGCGTGGTTTCGGCAGGACTTTCAGCGACACTTCGGTCAGCACCCCGAGGCAGCCGAAACTCCCGGCCATCAGTCGCGACAGGTCGTAACCGGCGACGTTTTTCATCACTTCGCCACCGAAGCGCAGATGCTGACCGAGACCGGTGATCACCCGCGTGCCGAGGACGAAATCGCGTACCGAACCGGACCACGGCCGGCGTGGCCCGGACAACCCTGCGGCGATCATGCCGCCGACCGTGGCACTGTCAGCGAAGGACGGCGGTTCGCAGGGCAGCATTTGCCCGGCGTCATCCAGCGCCGCGAGCAGCTCGGACAATGGCGTGCCGGCGCGCACCGTGACCACCAGTTCCGTCGGATCGTACTGGACGATGCCGCGATGGGCGCGGCTGTCGAGCACTTCGCCGGCCACCTCGCGACCAAGAAACGCCTTGCTGTTGCCGCCCTGAATCTTCAACGGCATGGCATTGGCCCGCGCATCATTCACTTGGTCGAGCAGGGCCTCGGCGGCATCGAAATCAGCCATCAGAATCGCTCCAGCTCCGGGAAGGGCAGTTGCCCGGCGTGGATGTGCATGGCGCCGAATTCGGCGCAGCGGTGCAGGGTCGGAATGTTCTTGCCGGGGTTGAGCAGGCCCTGCGGATCGAATGCGGCTTTCACCGCGTGAAACAGCAGCAACTCGTCGCTGTTGAACTGCGCGCACATCTGATTGATTTTCTCGCGCCCGACGCCGTGCTCACCGGTAATGCTGCCGCCGACCTTCACGCACAGTTCGAGGATCTTGCCGCCCAACGCCTCGGCGCGATGCAGCTCGCCCGGCTGGTTGGCGTCGAACAGGATCAGCGGGTGCATGTTGCCGTCACCGGCGTGGAAAACATTGGCCACGCGCAGGCCAAATTCCTCGCCGAGGCTGGCGATACCTTGCAGCACAGCGGGCAATTCGCGGCGCGGGATGGTGCCGTCCATGCAGTAATAATCCGGCGACAACCGACCGATCGCCGGGAAGGCATTTTTGCGCCCGGCCCAGAAACGCACGCGTTCGGCCTCGTCCTGAGCCTGGCGCACCTCAGTGGCCCCGGCTGCTGTCATCACTTCGCGCACCCGCAGGCAATCGTCGTGCACGTCGGCTTCGACGCCGTCGAGTTCGCACAGCAGAATCGCCTCGGCATTGACCGGGTAACCGGCGTGGATAAAGTCTTCAGCGGCGCGAATGGCCAGGTTGTCCATCATTTCCAGACCACCGGGGATGATCCCGGCGGCGATGATTTCGGCGACCGCGCGGCCGGCCTTTTCCACTGAATCGAAACTGCCAAGCAAAACCTTGGCGACTTGCGGTTTGGGCAATAACTTCACCGTGACTTCGGTGATGATGCCCAGCAATCCCTCGGAGCCAGTGAACAAGGCGAGCAGGTCAAAACCGGCTGAATCGAGCGCCTCGGAGCCCAGTGTCAGGCGTTCGCCCTCGATGGTCAGCACTTCGATTTTCAGCACGTTGTGCACGGTCAGGCCGTACTTGAGGCAATGCACGCCACCTGCGTTTTCCGCGACGTTGCCGCCGATCGAACAGGCGATCTGCGATGACGGATCGGGCGCGTAATACAGGCCGAACGGAGCTGCGGCCTGGGAGATGGCGAGATTGCGCACGCCGGGTTGAACCCGCGCGATACGTGCCGCGGGGTCGATATGCAGGATGTTGTTGAAGCGCGCCATCACCAGCAGCAGGCCTTTTTCCAGTGGCAGCGCGCCGCCAGACAATCCCGTGCCGGCACCCCGGGCGACCACCGGCACATTGTTCCGATGGCAAAGTTTCAGCAGGGTTTGCACTTGCTCGATTCGCCGGGGCAGGGCGACCAGCATGGGCGTGGTGCGGTAGGCGGAGAGGCCGTCGCATTCGTAGGGCTTGAGTTCATCCTCGCGCCAGAGAATGTCCAGATCTGGCAGGGCCTGCTGCAGGGCCTTGAGCAGTTCGGCCTTGTTCACTTCGGGTAAAGGACCGTCGAGGCGTTCGTCGTAAAGGATGTTCATCGCCCACCGCCGATGTCCTGTTGAAATACCCACCTGTTGCGAGGGAGCTTGCTCCCGCTGGGGCGCGAAGCGGCCCCTCTGCTACCAATGCGCGTCTGATTCAACGCGCCGGGATTGGGTCTGCTGCGCAGCCCAGCGGGAGCAAGCTCCCTCGCCACGAGGTAAGCGTTCATTTTTGCGATCCCAGGAATTGCTGATACCGCCGCGCTGTGTTCGCCGGCTGTTCGACCATCGGCATGTGCCCGACGTGATCCCACACATCCACTTCAAGGTTGGCAATGCCCTTGCTCCAGACCGGCACGCTGCTGACGTCGATCAAGCGATCCTTGCGCCCCCACAGCAGCAGCGCCGGACATTTGATGTCGGCCAGTTTCGGCTCCATCGGCGGGCTGGCATGGAAGTCGCGGAAGATTTCTTCGAGCTCGTCACGTTGTTGCTCGTAGCGCTGGGCGACGGCGTCCAGCACCAGTTTCGGCACCCACGGCGGCGACTCCATGGTCATGGCGTAGAAACGCTGGAATTCTTCGCGGGAGTTGATCAGGAACGGATTGTGCCCGCGTGCTAGGTGGCGCTCCATGTCGCTCGGCTCTGGTGCGGTGACGCCGGCCGGGTCGATCAAGGCCAGCGAAACGATCCGCTCGGGATAGCTCGCCGCGAGCCACGCAGCGATGTAGCCGCCCATGGAGTTGCCGATCACATGGACTTTTTCCACGCCGCAGACATCGAGTAGCTGAATCATGCGTTTGGCCTGAACAGCAATGTCATAACCGCCTCCGGCCTTGAAGCCGGTTTCGCCGTGGCCGGCCAGATCCGGGATGATCACCCGATACTCGCGTACGAAATGCCGGGCGCAGCGCAGCCAGAGATTTTTGTCGGCGCTGAAGCCGTGCAGCATCAGAATCGCGCTGGACGCCTCGTATGGCCCGCCTTGCCAGGTCGACACGGTCATCTCGGCGATCGGCACTTCGATCTTGTGCAGTTTGTACAACCTGGCCTCGATGGCCATGGCCAGGTCGTACAGCCAATGGCCGACCGCTGGGTAACTCAACCAGCTCCAGGCCACGAAAACCGCGAGGGCGACAAACAGCAAAAGCATCGACGTCTTCCTTATACGTGTTCAGGACAAAATATGGTCGGCCGGTTTCAGCGCTCGGGTCAGCAGGTGATAGCTGAAACTGAAGCCGGGAAACATCGCGATCACATGGCCGCTCTTGCTCTGGTACCAACTGTGGCAACCGCCGGACTTCCACACGGTGCGCTGCATTTCCCGATGGATCATTGCAGTGTAGGTACGTTCCGCGTCATGGCGCACTTCGATGCTGCGCAGGCCTTTGGCCTGCACGGTGCGAATGCAGTCGACGATGTAGTTCATCTGCGATTCGATGATGAACAGCGCCGAAGTGTGGCCAATGCCGGTGTTCGGCCCGGTGACGATAAACAGGTTGGGGAAATCCGGCAGGCTGGTACCCAGGTAGGCGCGCGGATAGTCGGCCCAGACATCTCTGAGTTGCACCGCGTTCTTGCCGCTGACCGGGTAGGAAATCACCCCGTCGGTGGCGTCGTAACCGGTCGACCAGACGATCAGATCAACATCGACATGCTCGCCATCCAACGTGTTGATCCCGCTTTCGTCGATCGACGCGATGCCATGCTCGCGACTGTGCAGCGTGACGTTGGCGCGGCTCAGCGCCGGGTAATACGTGCTGGAGACCAGCACCCGCTTGCAGCCGATGGTGAAATCCGGGGTGAGTTGCTGCCGCAGCACCGGGTCTGGAACCTGGCGCTTGAGGAACCGCAGCGCATGTTGCTGGACCAGGTGAATCGCCGGTTTCGAGTATTTGAAGGCGATCACCCGGGTTTCGAATTGCCAGTAGATCAGCCAGCGCAGCAGCTTGTACGCCGGCTTCAAGCCGAGCAGCCAACGCTGGAAGCGGCCGAATTTGCGATCGGCACGTGGCAGCACCCAATGCGGCGTGCGCTGGAACACATGCAGGTGTTCGACCTGGGGCGCAATTGCCGGAATCACCTGGGCCGCGCTGGCACCGCTGCCGACAATCGCCACGCGTTTACCGCGATAGTCGTAGCTGTGATCCCAATGGTTTGTATGAAACGTCTTGCCTTGAAAGCGATCCATCCCGGGGAAGTGTGGGATGACCGGCTGACTTAACGGCCCGGAGGCGTTGATCAGGAACTGCGTGTGAAAGATGCCTTTGGCACGGGTGTACACCGTCCAGCATTTATCCGCTTCGTCCCATTCGACGCGCTCGACGTCGGCTTGCAGCTCCACGCGGTCGCGCAAACCGAACTGCTCGATCACTTGCTCGGTGTAGCGCTGCAGTTCTGCCTGTCCGGCAAACATCTGCGACCAGCGGTAGGGTGCGAACGAGAGCGAATACAGCGGCGACGGCACGTCCACCGCTGCGCCGGGGTAGGTGTTCTGGCACCAGGTGCCGCCGAAAAAGTCGCGTCGCTCCAGTATGCGAAAGTCATCGATCCCGGCCTTGAGCAGGTTGACCGCCGCGCACTGGCCGCCAAAACCGCTGCCGATGATCAACACATGGTAGGTGTGCATGGGCCCCCTTTTTATAGTTGTTTTCCTTTTCCCTGTTTCATTTATAGCCAACTCTGGGCTTCGTGTGCGGCGCTGATAGCGCTCTATTCAGGCCGCTGGCCGGTGATGGCTATTTAGCGGCGCCCTGATAGACTCCGAACACATCCGTGTCGGGGTGAAACCATTGCAGCGCGCGGTCGAGGCCCTTATGGGAAATACGCGGGGAAAGGGACTTTCACTGGCCAGGAGGCTGTACAGATCGCGGGTGTTCGGGCTGCTGCTCGGGCTCATGTGCGTCAGCGTGGCGATGTATTCCCTCGATCCGCCGCTGTGGGTGTGGGGCCTGATGCTGTTCAATGGCCTGATCTGGCCGCATCTGGCGTTTCAATGGGCGCGCCGCTCGAGCGTGCCGTTCCGCGCCGAACACCGCAACTTGCTGATCGATGCATTCATGGGCGGCTTCTGGGTCGCTGCCATGCAGTTCAATCCGCTGCCCAGCGCAACTACGATTTCGATGATGGCGATGAACAATGTCGCGATTGGCGGTGGCCGATTCCTGCTCGCCGGGACGACGGCACAGCTATTGGGTATCGGCGTCGGGCTGGTGGTGTTCGCACCGGCGTTCATCCCGCCGACTTCGCCATTGCAGCTTTACGCCTGTTTGCCTTTGTTGTTGCTGTATCCGCTGGCGCTTGGCTGGATCTGCTTTCGTCAGGCCTCCACCCTCGGCCGGCACAAGCGTGAGCTGTTGGCGTTGAGTCGCACCGACAGCCTGACCGGGCTGCTCAATCACGGCGCGTGGAAGGATCAACTGAACCTCGCATTCCAGCGCTGTAAACGCCAGCAGCAAGGCGCGGCGATTGCGTTGATCGACATCGATCACTTCAAGGCGATCAATGACACCTACGGCCATGTCGCCGGCGATATCGTCCTGCGCCAGTTGAGCAAACTGCTCAAGCAGAATCTGCGCGCCACCGATGTGGCCGGGCGCTACGGCGGGGATGAGTTCTGCGTGATTCTGCCGGAACTGCCGCTGTTCAATGCCGCGCAGGCCATGGAAGCCTTGCGCGAACGCTTCGTGACGCTGGGCTATGAGCAGAATCCGGCGTTGAAGGTCAGTCTGAGCATTGGCCTGGCCGCGTATGACCCGAGCCATGCCGACGCCACGCGTTGGCTGGACGATGCCGATCAGGCCTTGTACGAAGCCAAGGCGGGTGGACGCAATCGGGTGATCTGCAACAGCGACAACAAGCCGAGGCAGGCGCTGCTGGATTCGGTCTGAGGGACACCCCGCCGATTGAAACTGTAGGAGTGAGCCTGCTCGTGATAGCAATCTGTCAGTGATTTGAATGCTGACTGATACAACGCTATCGCGAGCAGGCTCACTCCTACAGGTTTGTTCGGTGTCGGTCTGGACAGTGTCGCATTCGCTATAGAGCCTTGCGTCAATGTCGGTTACGGTTGAATCCCTCCGACACGAAACAAGGACTGCTTCATGACGTTCTCATTTCCCCGCTCTCTGCTGGCCGCCAGCCTCGGTCTGTCCCTCGCATTCTCGGCCGCAAACGCCGCCGAACCGCACAAACAAGTGCTCGCCGATGCCGAGCAGTATCAGCCCGAAGCCCTGAAATTGTTGGAGCGACTGGTCAATATCGACTCCGGCTCAGGTTATGAGCCGGGCCTGAAACAGGTCAGCGACATTGCCATCGCTGAACTGAAAAAACTCGGCGCCACCATCGAACTGGTGCCCAACACCCCGGAAAAATCCAACCACGTGCTGGCCACGCTCAAAGGCACGGGCAAAGCGAAGATCCTCCTGATGGCGCACATGGACACGGTGTTCAAGGAAGGCTCCGCCGCCGAGCGGCCTTTCCACATCAAGGACGGCCGCGCCTTCGGGCCGGGTGTAATGGACGACAAGGGCGGCATCGTCGCCGGCATCTACGCATTGAAAGTGCTGAAGAACCTCGACTTCAAGGATTACGCGCAGATCACCTTCCTGCTGGATGCCAGCGAAGAAACCGGCTCGGACGTCGCCACCGACCTGATCAAGAAAACCGCCAAGCAGCACGACGTCACCCTCAACCTCGAACCGGGGCGCCCGGCCGATGGCCTGGTGGTGTGGCGCAAGGGCAGTGCGACGGCGCTGGTCGAAGTCAAAGGCAAAGCCGCCCACGCCGGGGTCGCGCCAGAATTGGGCCGGAACGCGGCGATGGAAGCGGCGCACCAGATTCTGCAACTGGGCAAGCTCGGCGATGAGGCGAAGAAGACCACCATCAACTTTACCGTGCTCAAGGCCGGTGATCGCACCAACGTAATCCCGGACCAGGCCACGGCCAAGGCTGATGTGCGCGCGGCGGTGCCGGAAGAGTTCGATCGTATCGAGAAGGATCTGGCGCGGGTCTCGCAGGACAAGTTGATTGCCGAGACCGAGGTGAAAACCTCTCTGCAGCGCGGATTGCCGCCGATGCCGCAGACCGCTGAGTCGGATCGCCTGATGGCCATGGCTCAGGGGATTTACGGTGAGATTGGCCGCAAGCTCACCGAGGAGGGCAGCGGTGGCGCGGCGGATGCGAGTCTGTCCGCAGGCGTTGGCACGCCGACGCTGGATGGCTTCGGGATCGTCGGCGGCAATATTCACACGCCCGAGGAATACGCCGAAGTGGCGAGCGTGGCGCCGCGGATTTATCTGTTGTCGCGGATGATCATGGAGTTGGCGAAGCCGCGGTAATGGAATTGGTGGTGTGAATGTTTGGGGCGGGGTGTCAGTTGACTCGCCCCTCACCCTAGCCCTCTCCCCCAGGAGAGGGGACTGACCGTGTTGTTTATAGTCAATGCGGCAAGCTTGAGATTTTCTGCTGAATTCAATTTCGCATTCAACACGGTCCACCACGTCGGCGCAGATCCTGAGCATCCCCCAATCGGTTCCCTCTCCCCCAGGGGAGGGGACTGACCGCGTAGTTTGTAGTCAATGCGGCAAGCTTGAGATTTTCTGCTGAATTCAATTTCGCATTCAACACGGTCCACCACGTCGGCGCAGATCCTGAGCATCCCCCATTCAGTTCCCTCTCCCTCCGGGAGAGGGCTAGGGTGAGGGGCTTTTATAGTCTCGGTTCGCAGATAACTCTGCGACGATCTTGGCCGGTCGAATACAGAACCTGACCTTCCTGGAGTGAACTCGGGCCGCCTGTGCGATGCACCGGTTTGTGGTCGTGCGCGATCTGGCCGACACCTTTGCCAGCCTTAACCTCAAGGGCATTTCCGATTGTGATCTGACGCGGGTGACCAGCGCGGTGCATCTGCTGATGCGCGAGGGCTGCGCGATTCTGAATGTGATTCAGGCGCGGGCGGCGCAGCGGGAGGAGGGGTATAAGACGCCGGTTTAGCGGTGCCGCAATAGACGCTTTCGCGAGCAGGCTCGCTCCCACAGGGGACCGCATTTCAACTGTGGGAGCGAGCCTGCTCGCGAAGGGGCCGGTGCAGCGTGTGCATCACTCCTTGACGCTCATGTACTCCTTGGCCCAGAGAATGTATTCCTCCGGCTGGGTATAGGTGTGCGTCAATTCGGTCGCGCTCAGGTCGGCCGCCTGGGTGAAGATCTGCCGCTGTTCGCGCAGGCTGTCGTAAGTCGCTTTGATCGCAGCGAAGTAGGCGCCGTGGCCGTCGATGGTCACGCGTACGCCGAGTTCGGCCAGGCGTTTGTCGTCGCGCAGGGCGGGGTTGCCGTAAGTGACCAGCATCAGCGGCACGGTCAGGTGCTCGGCGATCTGTTCCAGTTGATCGAAGTCCTGCACGCCGACCATGCAGATACCGTCAGCGCCCGCCGCCTGATATTGGCGGGTGCGGCTGATGATTTCCTGGTTTGGCAGAATGCCGGCGTTGGTGCGGGCGATGATCGCCATTTCCGTGTCGACCCGGGCTTCCAGCGCCGCGCGGATCTTGCCGACGCCTTCGGCGACGGTGATCAGGTCGGTGGATTTGCGCCCGAATTGTGCGGGCAGCAGGGTGTCTTCGATGGTCAGTGCCGCGACGCCGGCGCGTTCCAGTTCGACGATGGTGCGCATGACGTTAAGAGCGTTACCGTAGCCGTGATCGGCGTCGGCGATCACTGGCAATTGGGCGACGCGGCCGATGCGCGTGGCCTGTTCGGCGAATTCGCTGAGGGTGATCAGGGCGAAGTCCGGGGCGCCGAGCACCTGCAGGGAGGCCACGGAACCGCCGAGGATACCCACTTCAAAACCCAGGTCAGCGGCGATGCGGGCGGACATCGGGTCGAACACCGAAGCCGTGTGATAGCAGGTGTCGGAGGCCAGCAACTGACGGAAATTACGGCGCAAATCTTGATGGGAAAGCCTGGTCATACGAGTTCCACCAATACATAAGGAATGGAGAGGCTTGAGCAAAGGTGTCAACGCCGAAGAATGAAAAGGCTATCACGCGAATGGGTCAGGAATCATGACGAATTTGCGCGGCAGGACTGGCGGCTGAAAGGTTTAATCTCTCGCGCCGGGCATATCAGGCCGCCACGGCGTGTTGCTGTTGATGGGGCAGGAGCACCGCACGCACCGAATTACCCGGCTGAAGTTGCAGGCGTTTGGCGGTGAGACGATCGACCATCAGGCTGTTGCCCACCAGTCGCCCGGGCGCCACGGTGATGCGGCAGTTTTCCAGGCGGCGGTTGTGAATCAGCCACAACGGCGCCTGCTCGTCCGGGATGCCGAGGCTCAGGGTCAGTTCGAGACTGTCACGCACCGTGCGAATGCTGCGGATCGGCGCTTCGATGACCGGGCCACCGTCGAAAATGTCGATGTAACCCTGGTGCGCAAAACCTTCAGCCTGAAGGATTTTCAATGCCGGTTGGGTGTTCGGGTGAGTCTGGCCGATCGCCGCCTGTGCCTGTTCGGTCAGCAGGCAGGTGTACAGCGGCTGACGTGGCATCAGTTCGGCGATAAAGGCTTTGTTGCCCAGCCCCGACAAGTGATCGGCGTGGGTGAAATCCATCTGGAAAAAGTGTCGGCCAAGGCTGTCCCAGAACGGCGAGCAACCGTTTTCATCGGCACTGCCGCGCAGTTCGGCGATCATCTTCTCGCCAAACAGATGCGGAAACTCGGCGACAAACAGCAGGCGCCCCAGCGACAACAGGCGGCCATTGCTGCCGCTGCGCTGGTCATGGCGCAGAAACAGCGAGCACAGTTCCGATTGTCCGGTCAGTTCATTGTTGAGGAACAACGTCGGAATCTGCCGCTGAATGCCCAGGTCCGGCGCCGAACTGACGGTCACGCCGAGCCGGTAGTTGTACCAGGGTTCGCGCAGGCCAACGGCGCCAGCCATCGCGCTGACACCGACCACGCGCTGCTCATCATCCTCGAGGACAAACAGATAATCGGCATCGGCCCGTTCCACCTGTTCGGCGAACGCCCGTTGCGCCCAACGCACCCGGTGCGCGAGGCGGTCCTCATTGGCCGGAAGCGTGGTGAAGCCCGGCCCGGCCTGTTCGACGAGAGTCATCAAGGCAGGCAGGTCGCTGACTTTTACCGGACGGACAATCATGCTCCAACTCCTTCTGCGTACCGATTCAGGCACCAACGGCAAATGCGCCTCACAGAGCGACCAACCGTATCGGGCTGCCCTCGCTGACCTTCAGTGCCGCGCAGAGAGCGGGCGTCAGGGGCAGCGGTTGATCGGGCTGGTAGTCGAGCTCGGTGACAATGGCGCGGTAGTCATGCAAGGCGTCGTTGCTCACCAGGTAACGGCCTCGGGCGTCTGTCGACGCCTGTTGCCGGACAGTGGCAGTCTGGCTGCCAACGATCGAGCGAATGTTTGCGGTACGCGCATACAACGTAGGGCCGGCGTCGAACAGGTCGATGTAGCTGTTGGTCTCGAAGCCTTCACGCTCGAGGATGTCGAACGCCTCCTGGCCGTCCGGGTGCACGCGGCCGATGCAGTCCTGCGCCGCTTGCGGCAGCATCGGTACGTATATCGGATATTGCGGCATCAGTTCGGCGAGGAACGTGCGGCTCTGCAACCCGCACAGACGCTCGGCTTCGGCGTAGGGCAGGTCGAAGAAATGCTTGCCCAGTGCATCCCAGAATGGCGAGTGGCCGTGCTCATCGCTGTAGCCGACGATCTCGGTAATCACCGCCTCGGAGAACCGCTGCGCATGGGCGGCAATGAACAGCAGGCGCGCCCGCGACAACAGTTCGGAAAACGGCGTGCGCACCAGCGTGGCGTCGATGTGGAACCCGCGCAGCAGGGTATGCCCGCTAAGGTCATGGCACAGCGACAACGCCGGCACGCCATGCTCGATGTTCAACTCCCGCGAGGCGCTGGTGAAATGGCGATTGCGCAAGCTGTAGAACGGTTCCTTGAAGCCGGCGGTGGCAAGAATTTCCGAGCAGCCGAGCAGTTGCTGGCGTTCGAGGTCTTGCAGCACAAAGAAATAGTTCTCCGGCCCCTGCGCCGTGGCGGCGCTGTCGAACGAGGCGCGCGACCCGGCGATTTTCTCGCGCAGGTGCTCGCTGTCATCCGGCAGCGAGGTCACGCCGATCAGGCTCTCGCGGGCCAGGCGCTGTAGCTGGGGCAGATCATTCTGCTCGACTGGGCGTAAGACCAGCATGGATGTACTCCTGTATCAAAAGGTTCGGCCCGTTCGCCGAACCTGACTATCACTGTCGGTTTCCACGCGTTAAATCGGCGGTCGCCTGATTTGTTGTCAGACGCCGCTCTTTTTCTTGTCAGCCATTGCTCGGATCGGGCAACACCGTGCTGGCGCCGAGCTTGTTGAGGAAGAACAGATAAACCAGACCCAGGGCAATCCAGATCAGGCCGAGTTTCTGCGCATCGACGCCCATGTTGTACATGATGGCCGCGACGATGATGAAGCCGATCACCGGGCAGAGCAGATGGCGCACAACCTGTCCCGACTTCTGCCGACGCCAGTAGTGGTTGATCACGGTCAGGTGCAGGAGCATGAATCCGCTCAGGGCGCCGAAGTTGATCAGCGAGGTGAGGATGTCGACCGCCTCGATGAACAGGTAGCAGATCAGCAGCGACAGCACCGCCACCAGATAGATGCTCAGGTACGGCGTGTTGTGTTTCGGATGGACCCTGGCCAGCACCTTCGGCAATTTGCCGTCGCGGGCCATCCCGAACAGCAGACGCGACACGGCGGCCTGCGAGGTGATCGCCACGGCCACGCCCCAGGCCAGCGCCGTGGCGACGGCGGTCAGGGTCGCCAGCCAGCTGCCAGCGGCGATTTCGGCAATTTCATAAAACGCGGTGTCGGCGGATTTGAAGCCCATGCCCGCCGCCAGATCGGTGGCAATCCACGTCTGCACCACGAAAATCGTGCCCATCACCGCCAGGGTGATCAGCGCTGCCTTGCCGACGCTGCGGCCCGGATCTTCCTTGATTTCTTCGGCGAGGGTGGAGATCGCGTCGAAGCCGAGGAACGACAGCACGGCGATCGACACCGCTTGCATCAACAAGGCGAAGTTGAAGGTCTCGGGGTGATACAGCGGCGCCAGTGTCAACTCGCCGTTGCCGCCGCCGTTGTGCAAGGCATTCCAGGCGTAGAACAGGAAGATGCCCAGTACCACCAGTTGCGCCAGCAGGAACAGGATGTTCATCCGCGCGGTAAAGGTGATGCCGCGCAGGTTGACGAACGTTGCGCTGACCAGGAATGCCAGGATGAAGCCAACCTTGGGAATATCCGGGTACAAATGGTTGAGCGCCATCGCCGCATACAGGTACAGCAGCGGCGGAATCAGCAGGTAGTCGAGCAGCATCAGCCACCCAGCGATGAAACCGACGTGTTGATTAAGGCCGCGTTGCGCGTAGGAATACACCGAACCGGCAATCGGAAACGCCTTGGCCATGCTGCCGTAACTCAGCGCGGTGAACAGCATCGCCACCATGCCGATGATGTAGGCCAGCGGCACCATCCCGGGTGCCTCGGCGTTGACGTAGCCATACACACCGAACGGGGCGATGGGGATCATGAAAATCATCCCGTATACCACCAGATCGGTCAGCGTCAGGCTACGTTTCAACTCTTGCTTGTAGCCGAATTCTTCAATTTCCATGAAGCGCAACTCCTTGTCAGCCATCGGTCGTTTTAGTTGTTCTGTCGGTCGATCATTTACCGCGATTCTTACAGCAAAGGTGCCAGGTAGCCGGCCCAGCGCGAAACCGCTTCGGGGCTGCGCAGCAAGTCATTGCGCACTTCGATCAGTACGGCCTCGAGGCCTCGGGCATCGCCGTGCACCGGTACGGTCATGTCGCCCAGCGGATCGATTCTGTACGGCTGGTTGCCCGCGACTTTCAAAGGATGCGCTTGCAGTCCGTCGAGCAGGCGCTGGGCGTAGGCTTTGGCCTGGCCGAACAACACGCCGATTTCCAGTGCTCGCGGCTGGCCGTAGTACACCGGGGTAAAACTGTGAATGCCGACCACGCGCACCGCTTGGCCCTGGGCAATGCGGTCGTCGATCAGCGTCTGCAAACGTGCATGAAACGGCTTGAACAGGGTCTGCCGACGATACTCGCGAGCCGCCTCATCCAGCTCGCGGTTGCCGGGAATCTGGTAGATCTCGCTTTGCACCGGGATGCTGTCCGGTGCATGGCGCGGGCGGTTGAGATCGATCAACAGCCGTGAGTAATTGGCGCTGAGCAGGGTGGCACCGAGCTGTTCCGACAACTGTTCGGCCAGTTGCAGCGCGCCGATGTCCCAGGCGATGTGTTCCCGCGCGGCGGCCTCGTCCAGGCCCAGGTTGTTCAGGGCATCGGGGATGTAACGACTGGCGTGTTCGCACACGAGGATCAACGGGTTCGTCGAGTCCTCGCGGCTCAGGTTATAGACCGGGCGGTTGAACAACCCCAGTTCGGCGGATTCAGTACAGGCGTGCATAGTGCTCACACAGGTCAGCGGGCGAGAGCTGTTCCGTCAGCGCCAGTTCCTCGGTTTTCAGGGCGTACCAGGTGTCGAGCAGCGGCTTGGGCAGCCATTCATTGAAGGCTGCACTGTCGCGCAGGCAATCCAGCGCCTGCGCCAGCGAGGCGGGCAGGGCGACAATGCCCCGGGCCTTGCGTTGCTCGTCATTGAGTGAATCGGGAATTTCATCGGTGATCGCGTTCAGCGCCAGACGCTGTTCGATGCCCAGTCGCCCGGCGATCAGCAGCGCCGCCATGGCCAGGTGTGGCGAGGCGGTGGCGTCCATGGCGCGGAATTCCAGGTTGAACTGCTGCGCGGCAGACTTGCCGCCCAGGATTACGGTCGGGCAAATGCGCAGCGCCGCTTCACGATTCTGCTGTCCCAGGCACGCATAGGACGCGCTCCAGCGGTGCGGCTGCAAACGCTGGTACGAGAGCGGCGTCGGCGCAGTGAACGCGCAGAGCGCCGGCAAATAGTGCAGGACTCCGGCAGCCCAGTGCTGACCGATACTCGACAGGCCGTTGCTGGTGCCGGCGTCATACAGCATGGGCTGGCCGGCCAGATCGAGCAGGCTGACGTGCAGATGCACACCGTTGCACACCGCCTCGGGAGCGGTCTTCGGCGCGAAACTCAGCGCCAGGCCCATCTGCCGGGCGATTTCCCGGGTGATTTCACGCACATTGACCGCACGATCCGCCGCCGCCACGCCAAGGGTCGGGCGGCAGGTGATTTCGTATTGGTGCTTGCCGTATTCCGGCAGGAACATTTCCGGCTCGACCCCGCCGGCGCGCAGGGCGCTGAGCAGCCAGCCGGCGAATTCGGCGCCCTGACGCTGCGCTTCGAGAGAGAACGCTGCATGTTCGGCCTCGCCGGCGTGCAGGTTGAATTCATGTTCGAACGCGGCATTGACCTGCAAACCGAGCTCATCGTGATAGCGCTCGATTTCATCACGCAGCAATGTGCGTGGGCAGGCGCCCCACGCCTGGCCGTCGGTCTCGCGGATATCGGCGTGGATGAAATCCAGCGCCGGCGCGTTCGCGTCCGGGCCGTTGCCGACGGTGACGCGGCTGTTCAGATCGGGGATCAGCCGCAGGTCGCCGTACGCGCCCCACGGATTGCTCGAGGCGATGATGTCTTGTGGCGTCAGCGCGCTGTTGGCCGGGACCCAGCCGCAACCCGCTGCCTGATAGTGCTCAAGCTCGTCGGTAGGGAACGAGCGGCCACGGGTGATGCCGATCAGGTCAGTGGTCACCAGAGTGGTCATCGGCAGAGGCGTCAGGCGTGCGCTCATGGCTGCATCTCCTGCAAACGACCGAGCACGGTGTCGGTGTCGGTGATCCAGCAGTAACCCTTGATTGCATTGAGGCAGGCGTGGTGGCGTTCGGCTGTGTAAGTGGCGCAGGCGTCCTCCACCAGCGTCACCAGATAGCCCCGGTCGGCGGCATCGCGCACGGCCATGTCCACGCACTGATCGGTGACGATGCCAGCGATGATCAGATGACGGGTCTGCAAGTTGCGCAGCACGTAGTCGATGTTGGTCGAGTTGAATACCCCGGAGGAGGTCTTTGGCAGCACGATTTCGTTCTTGGCCGGGGTCAGTTCAGCAATCACCTGAGCTTGCGCGCTGCCCTTGGGCAGGTGCATGTCGGACAGCTTGTGATCCAGCGAGCGGTCGCGACCGTCGGCGGTCAGGCTTTCGATGATCGTGTGCAGCACGTTTTGCCGGGCCTGACGAAAGGCGCCAAGCAGCCGTTGCTGATTGGGCACCACCTGGCTGCGCGCACGCTGGAGGAAATACTCGGCATCCGGCCCGCTCAGGTGCGGGTCGAATTGCGGCTCGAGCCAGGCGCGCTGCATGTCCACCAGCAACAATGCGGTGTGATCGAACACAAACGGCAGGTCCCGTGGCGAGCGGTGGGGAAGGCTGAACATCCTTATTTTTCCTCCAGCAGGTGAGTCGCAAAGTCGTTGCGCAGGGCATCGATGCCTTCCAGGCGATCAGCAGGGTCGGGCACGCGCAAGGTCAGGCAGGCGATCAGCGCTTCGACCTGCGCCAGCGCCGGCACCATGGTGTCGAACGGCGACGCCGATTCCACCGGGGCGCTGATGATCAGGTCGGCCATCTCGCGCAGCGGCGAGGCGTAGACATCGGTGAACAGCACCACCCGCGCGTTGTTGTTCTTCGCCGCGGTGGCGACGCGCAGGGCTTGGGTCTGGTAGCGCCGATAGTCGAACACCAGCACCACGTCCTGGCGTTGCAGATCGTACAGACGGTCAGGCAACAGGGCGTTGTCTTCCAGGGCGAAGCAGCCGGGGCGCAGCAGGCGCAGGTGGTTAAGCAGGTAATTGGCCAGCAGGATGCTGAAACGGCCACCGAAGCAGTAGATCTGATGGCGGCTGTCGAGCAGCCATTCCACGAGGATCCGTACGTCTTCGGGTTGGGTCAGGGCTTGAGTGTCGACCAGCAAGCGATGGCTGTCGGCCAGATAATGGGCCCAGGCATCGTTCTTGTTCTGCTGCGAGCGCGGCTGCAATAGCGTGCGTGGTGAACGCAGGCGATGGTCCATGTCGCTGAGCAGGGCTTCCTGGAAATCGGCGTAACCGCCAAAACCGAGCTTTTTCACCAGACGCACGATGGTCGGATCGCTGACACCCGCATGTTCGGCAAGGCGCGCCATCGGCCCCAGACCGTTGCGGGGATACTGATCGAGCAGGGCGCGGACGACTTTGCGCTCTGACGGCGTCAGATCCAGGCCGGGGTCAGTGATCAAGTCTCTGAGAGGGGGCATCCGGGCTCCTGCTGGATGGGGGTGTCGAATTCATTTCACAATCCGTTAAAAGAGTATTTATGTAATGTGTGCTACATGTCTAGCGAATTTTTGTACAGGTTTGCCAGGCACCAAAAGTGTGCAAGGCGTCCGTGTAACAAGGGCTACGCCGAAGTAGCGTCGGCTTGTAGTCCTTTGCCTGTCACAGTGTCAGACATTGCCTATCCAAGGTTCAGCGGCTGGCGAGCGGGCAATCCTGAAAAATCCGGTTTTACGGCACAATGGGCCGCTAATGAATTTCGAACCGTTGCTTTTAATATCTTTCGTCCGAGTACCTGCCTGTGCCAAGTAGCCGTTTGATACTGGTTTGCCATGCGCGAACCATCGCACAAAAATTGGCGCGTTTTCCTACGAACGAGCCTGTTGAAGAGTTGCCCGTGGCGTCTGACGCCATCCGGTCGCGATTCCCGGCGACGCGGCGCCTGGTATGCGGGCCGGAGCTGCGAACCCGGCAAACAGCAGCGTGGTTGAGTGCCGATGGCGAAATCGACCCGGCCCTGGGTGATTGTGACTGGGGGCGCTGGCACGGCCAGTCGATCAAGGAATTGCAAGCCAACCACGCCGACGCGTTGTCAGCCTGGCTGGCCGATCCAGACGCGGCGCCCCATGGCGGCGAATCGGTCGGCCAACTGACACAGCGGGTGGCGCAGTGGCTGGCTACAGTCGCCGCGACGCCCGGGCATGTGGTGGCAGTCACCCATCCGTTTGTCATGCGTGCTGCATTGATGCAGGTGCTGCACGGCAACGCGTTCAATGCGATCGATGTCGAGCCGCTGTCGGTGATCGAGCTGCGCTTCAACGGCATCTGGCGTCTACGCTTGCCGGGCATGGACCTTGAAGAGGAATTCTGATGAAACAGCTGCTGGTCATCGGCATTGGCGCCGGCAATCCGGACTACATCACGATGCAGGCAGTGAAAGCGCTGAATCGGGTCGATGTGTTCTTTCTGCTGGATAAAGGCCAGAGCAAACAGACGCTGATCGATCTGCGCCGCGAGATCTGTGAGCGCTACATCACCGATCACTCTTATCGCTTTGTCGAAGCCAGCAGTCCTGAGCGCCAGCGGGGCGATGTCGACTACACGGCAAGCGTCGATGCACTGAACCGCGCCAAGCAGCAGACCTTCGAGCGGCTGATCAATGAGGAATTGTCCGACGGTCAGTGCGGCGGTTTCCTGGTGTGGGGCGATCCGGCGTTGTACGACAGCACGCTGCGCATCCTTCAGGCGATTCAGTCATCAGGCCGCTGTGAATTTGAGTACGAAGTGATACCGGGGATTACCAGCGTTCAGGCCCTGGCTGCGCAGCACAAGATACCGTTGAACACGATCGGCGGTTCGGTGGAAATCACCACGGGACGGCGATTGGCAGCAGGGCAGGTGAGTGAAGCGGACAGTCTGGTGGTGATGCTCGATGCCGAGGATTCGTACCAGCAGGTGACGGATCGCCAGACCGAGATTTTCTGGGGCGCTTACCTGGGCACACCGGACCAGATTCTGCTCAGCGGAAGACTGGCGGATGTCGCCGATGAGATCGAACGGGTGCGCAAAGCGGCGCGGGCGGAGCATGGGTGGATTATGGATACCTATCTGCTGCGCAAGCCTTGAATGGCTGGCGTCTGAAAAAGCGCTTTCGCGAGCAGGCTCGCTCCCACATTTGGAATGCGTCCCCCCTGTAGGAGTGAGCCTGCTCGCGATGACGGTGGTACATCCAATACGAATTTCGGACAGGCAAAAAGAAACCCGGTACACCGCAAGGCGCACCGGGTTTTTTGTTGCCGGCCAACGGCGGATGTCGTGGATCCGCCGTCAACCTTGAACTCCGTATCAGGCGCGTTCCAGCGCCAGCGCTACACCCTGGCCGCCGCCAATGCACAAGGTCGCCAGACCTTTTTTCGCATCGCGCTTGAGCATTTCGTGCAGCAATGTCACCAGCACGCGGCAACCCGATGCGCCGATCGGGTGACCAAGAGCGATGGCGCCGCCGTTGACGTTGACCTTGTCGAGGTCCCATTGCAGGTCCTTGGCGACGGCCAGCGATTGCGCGGCGAACGCTTCGTTGGCTTCGATCAGGTCGAGCTGGTCGATGCTCCAGCCGGCCTTGTCGAGGCAGCGGCGGGTGGCGGATACCGGGCCGATGCCCATGATCGCCGGATCGACGCCCGCGTTGGCGTACGCAGCGATTCTGGCCAGAACCGGCAGGCCCAGGGCTTTGGCTTTCTCGCCACTCATCAGAATCACGGCGGCGGCACCGTCGTTCAGCGATGAAGCGTTGCCAGCGGTGACGCTGCCGTCCTTTTTGAACGCCGGGCGCAGCTTCGCCAGGGATTCGGCGCTGGTGTCGCCGCGTGGCTGCTCGTCGACCTTGAAGGCGACCGGGTCGCCCTTGCGCTGGGGAATCAGGATCGGGGTGATTTCATCGACGAAGCGCCCGGCTTCAATGGCGGCGGCAGCTTTCTGCTGGGAAGCGGCTGCGAAGGCGTCCTGCTGTTCGCGGGTGATCTGGTATTTATCGACCAGATTTTCCGCGGTGATGCCCATGTGGTAATCGTTGAACGCATCCCACAGGCCGTCGCTGATCATGGTGTCGACGATTTGCGCGTGACCCATGCGCAGACCGGTGCGGGCGCCCGGCATGATGTAGTTGGACAGGCTCATGTTTTCCTGGCCGCCGGCAATGATCACCTCGGCGTCGCCGCAACGGATCGCCTGCGCGCCGAGATGCAGAGCTTTCAGGCCCGAACCGCAGACCTTGTTCAGGGTCATCGCCGGTACCGCGTGGGGCAGGCCGGCCTTGATCGCGGCCTGACGCGCCGGGTTCTGTCCGGCGCCGGCGGTCAACACCTGGCCCATGATCACTTCATCGACCTGCGCACCGTCCAGACCGGTCTGCTCGAGCAACTGGCGGATCACCGCCGCGCCCATATCTACCGCGGATACGTTGGCCAGGGAGCCCTGAAAACTGCCGATCGCGGTACGCGTGGCGGCAACAATGACGACGTCTTGCATTTTCGAATTCCTCACTCGGCAGCGAACTGCATTTCCGGTACGTGATCCGGGACGATCAGTTTACCAGCGGTTTTGGCGACGATTTCTTCAACGCTGACGCCAGGTGCGCGTTCCTTGAGGACAAAAGCGCCATTTTCGATTTCCAGATAGGCGAGGTCGGTCAGCACGCGCTTGATGCAGCCGGCGCCGGTCAGCGGCAGGCTGCATTTGGCGAGCAGCTTGGATTCACCGTCTTTGGACGCGTGGGTCATGATGACAATGATGTTGTCGGCACCGGCCACCAGGTCCATGGCGCCGCCCATGCCCTTGACCAGTTTGCCGGGGATCATCCACGAGGCAATATTGCCTTCGACGTCGACTTCGAACGCGCCGAGCACGGTCAGGTCGACATGGCCGCCGCGGATCATCGCAAAAGATTCGGCGGAGTTGAAAATCGATGCGCCGATCCGCGCGGTCACCGTTTGTTTGCCGGCGTTGATCATGTCGGCATCGATGGTTTCTTCGGTCGGAAAAGGTCCCATGCCGAGCAGGCCGTTTTCCGATTGCAGCATGACTTCCATGCCTTCGGGGATGTAGTTGGCGACCAGGGTCGGAATGCCGATACCGAGGTTGACGTAGTAGCCGTCCTGCATTTCGCGGGCGACGCGCTGAGCCATTTGTTCGCGGGTAAGTGCCATGTTGTTGTTCTCCGTAGGCCTGAATTATTTGCGGATGGTGCGTTGTTCGATGCGTTTTTCGAACGTGCCGCAAATGACCCGGTCGACGTAGATGCCCGGGGTGTGGATCTGCGTCGGGTCGAGTTCGCCGGGTTCGACGATTTCTTCGACTTCGACCACGGTGATCTTGCCGGCGGTAGCCGCCAGCGGGTTGAAGTTCTGCGCGGTGTGGCGGTAAACGACGTTGCCGAAATGGTCGGCCTTCCAGCCTTTGACGATGGCGAAGTCGCCAGTGATGGATTCTTCCATCAGGTACTTGCGACCTTTGAATTCACGCACTTCCTTGCCCTCGGCGACTGGGGTGCCGACGCCGGTGGCGGTGAAGAATGCCGGAATGCCGGCGCCGCCCGCGCGCATCTTCTCGGCGAGGGTGCCTTGCGGGGTGAGGATGACTTCGATGTCGCCCTTGAGCAGTTGCTCTTCGAACAGTTTGTTTTCGCCGACGTACGAGGCGATGACTTTGCTGATCTGGCGGTCGGTGAGCAGCACGCCAAGGCCGAATCCGTCGACGCCGCAGTTGTTGGAGACGACAGTAAGGTCGCGGGTGCCCTTGCGCTTGATCTCGGCGATCAGGTTTTCCGGAATGCCGCACAGACCGAAGCCACCGGCGATGACGGTCATGCCGTCTTCCAGTCCGGCCATCGCTTCCTCGTAGGAACTCACACGCTTGTCGAAACCTGCCATAGGCACCTCTTTTATTATTTGCGGGCGGCTGGCTAGCCGAATGACGGGAGTGTCTCTCCGTGGAATATATTTGTTAAGTTGATTTTTACGGTTGATTGATTGATAAACATCAATAATCAATGTTTCGGCGACCTCCTGCAGAGGGCAATCACATCACGGCTTGCAGCTTGCAGCTCGCCGCTCGCAACTGGAGCAAAGCGACCATGACCATCAAACAGATTCGTGCCTTTCTCGCCGTGGCCCATAGCCTGAGTTTCGCCGTTGCATGCGAGCGCCTGCACCTGTCCCAGTCAGCGTTGAGCCTGACCATCAAGGCGCTGGAGGAGGGCCTGGGCGGGCGGCTGTTCAGCCGCAATACCCGGAATGTCGCGCTGACCCCGGAGGGCGAATCCCTGCTGCCGCTGGCGCGCCGGTTGATCGCCGACTGGGACAACGCTGAAGACGAGATGCGTCAGCGTTTCAGCCTGCAACGCGGGCGCGTGACGCTGGCGGCGATGCCGTCGTTTGCCGGCAATCTGCTGCCGCCGATTCTCAAGAGCTTTCGCGCGCGCTATCCGAACGTCAACGTCACGGTCAACGACGTGATCAACGAGCAAGTACTGGAAATGGTCCGCGACCGGCAGGTGGAACTCGGCGTGGCGTTCGCGCCGATGCAGAGTACCTCGATGACGTTCACGCCTCTGTATGTCGATCGCTTCGTCGCCGTGGTGCCAGCGGATTCAGCGCTGGCTGGCCGCGCCGACATCGATTGGCAGACCTTGCTGGAGCAACCGTTCATCACCCTGCAACGGCCGTCGACGGTACGGGTGATGCTGGAAGAGCATTTGCACGCGCGCGGGATGAAGTTGCCGGTGGAGTTCGAGAGCCATCAATTGGCGACGGTCGGCCGCATGGTCGCCAGCGGGCTCGGAGTCAGCGCGGTGCCGGCGTTGTGTGCGGGGCAAATGCGCGAGCTGGGTGCACATTGCCTGACCTTGAACGATTCGGTCGAGCGGGCAATCGGTGTGCTGACCGAGCCGGGCAATGAACTGTCGGCGGCGGCGCAAGCGTTGTTCGAGATTCTCAAGGCTGAAGATCTGCAGCGCCAGTTCGATCTCCCCCTCAGCCCGGAAGCGCGGGAATAGAGGGCCGAACACTGATTCAGTGTGGGAGCGAGCCTGCTCGCGAAAAACGATAACGCGGTCTAGACCTTGGCCACCCGCCACAGATACCAGGCGGCCACTGTCCGATACGGGCTCCACGCCCGGCCGATCTCGATCATCTGTTTGCGCGTCGGCTGCACGTCCAGTCCCTTCAAACGCCGGTAACCCTCACGCACACCGAAGTCATCAGCCGGCAGGATGTCCATGCGTTCCAGGCTGTAGACCAGCAGCATCTCCACGGTCCAGCGACCGACGCCGCGCAGGCTGGTCAGACGTTCGATCAGGGTTTCATCGTCCATGGCCCGCGCAGTCGGGTAATCCGGCACCACGCCGTCCAGCGTCGCCTGGGCAATCCCCTGGATCGTCGCGATCTTGCTGGCTGAAAATCCGCAAGCGCGCAGTCGCTCGACCTCAGTCGCCAGAATCTGTTCCGGACGCGGAAATGCCTGTCCGGGAAACAACCCCACCAGACGCCCGAGAATCGCATCGCCAGCCTTGGCGTGCAGTTGCTGATAGGCAATCGCGCGCACCAGCGACTCATACGGATCGCGCGCCGGGTGCGGCTGATGCAGGCAGGGGCCGACGGCGCGGATATGGCGCTGCCAGTCAGCGTCTATTACGGCCAGAAAGGCGCTGGCCGCGTCGTACACGTCAGTCATGCGGCCGTGAGTCGAGCGTAGTCATCGAAATCCCTTCTCGCTGGATGAGTTGCATGTTTCAGAAAGCCAATTGTTGAGTCATTTGCAGCGCAGCGTTCTCCAACCGCAGCAGAAACGCCTTGCGCGGTTGCCCGCCACCATAACCGGTCAGCGAACCGTCTGCGCCGATCACTCTATGGCAGGGCACTACGATCGATAGCCGATTGTGCCCGTTGGCCAGACCCACTGCACGACTGGCGCCGGGTTTGCCCAGTCCCGCGGCGATGGCGCCGTAGGTGCTGGTGTGGCCGTAGGGGATTTGCAGCAGCGCCGCCCACACCTCGCGGGCAAACGTGCTGCCGGGCAGGTGCAGCGGCACGCTGAACTGAGTGAGCCTGCCGGCAAAGTACTCCGCGAGTTGCACCTCGATCTGCTGTAAGTGCGCGTTGTGTCCCGGCGCGACGGCGTAGCCATAACGGTTCTGCAGCGCTTCGACTTCACGGGTCAGCGCCGGGCGATCAAGGAACTCCAACAGCACCAGCCCACGGCGCTCGGCCATGGCGATCATTGGCCCCAGCGGCGTGGTCAGGCGGGTGAACAGCAGCGGCTCACTGTTGGCGGCGCGGCCCGGGGTAATGTGGAAGGATTTCTGAAAAGCGTCGCGAAAACCGCTGAGCGACTCGTAGCCGGAGTCGAACGCGGCGTGATCGATCGACGCGCCTTGCCTGATTCCGCCCAGGGCCATGCCGAGGCGACGGGTGCGCAGCCAGGCATGGAAAGTCATGCCGAAATGCTGTTTGAACCAGCGCCGCAGCTTCAATGGTTCGATGCCTTCAGCGAGCAATTGTGCATCGCTCCAGCGCCGTTCGGGATCGGCGTCTACCGCGTTGAGCAGGCGCTGCACCCAGTCCGGGGCGATCGCCGCGGCGTCCAGCGGTTTACAGCGCAGGCAGGCGCGGTAACCGGCGCACAGGCATTCGTCGGCATGGGCGAAAAATTCGACGTTCTCCGGTTTCGGCTTGCGCGCCGTGCAACTGGGGCGGCAGAAGATCCCGGTGGTTTTTACCGCCGTGAAGAACACGCCTTCATAGGCAGTGTCGCGTTCGAGCATGGCGCGAACCATTTCGGCGTGGGGTGGCAGGACAGCGGCTGGTATGTTCATGGGCTGAGAGTAAATCCGCTTTGTCGATGGCTCCACCGAAAAATCGACAGTGAATTTTTTCGCTGGTGCAGCACAATGAGCGGGTCGCCGCTTTCAAGGAAGCTCACCCATGCATCCGTTTTCCATTCAGCGCATCGATCATATCGTCCTGCGCGTAGCCGACCTGCAACGCAGCATCGATTTCTACGGCAAAGTGTTCGGCGCCGAAGTGGTCAGGCATAACCAGCCGCTGGGGCTGGTGCATTTGCGGGCCGGCACCTCGATGATCGATCTGGTCGACCTGGCGGGCGAACTCGGGCGCAAGGGCGGCGGCGCGGCGCAGGCGCAGAAACGCAATGTCGACCACTTTTGCCTGCGCATCGAGCCGTTCGATGAAGCGGCGCTTGTCGCTCATCTGGAATCGTTTGGTTTGATGGTGGAGCAAGCCGCCAGACGTTTCGGCGCCGAGGGCTACGGCCTGTCGCTGTATTGTTTCGACCCGGACGGCAATCAGGTCGAACTCAAAGGCCCGTCCGAAGGCGCTCAGCCAGACGTTTCCTGAAGCAACAGTTCGGTCACTTGCGCCAGCGCCAGATGGCCGTTTTGCGGTTGCTCAGAGGCCAGGTTGAACAGCGCCAGTTGCCGATCGGCGCTGTTGCCGCTGTCAATGATAGCCCGCGCACGTTCAAACAATTGCGCCGCGCCCAACGCCTGCGCGGTCTCGGCAAAACGCTGCTCGGCAAGTTCAAGCCACTGCGCGATCGAACAGTCGCCGTCGATGCCCTCGACCAGAAAGCGCGCATGAGTGCCCATGCGTTTGGCGCGCCAGCGATTTTCTTCCAGCATCGAGCGCGCGGTCTGGTCGTACAGCAGACCGGGGCGCCGCTGTGCACTGGCATGAGCCACCAATACGCGAAAAAACGCCGCGAGCGTCAGCGCATCATCGACCCGAGGGCAGGCGTCAGTCATGCGCAGCTCGAGCGTCGGAAAGCGCGCCGCCGGGCGCACACCCCACCAACACTCGCTCGGCTCCGTGATCGCGCCGATGCGCGTGAGAAACGCCAGGTGATCGTCGTAATGGCGCTGATCGGCAAACAGCGGCGGGATGCCCATGCGTGGCCACTCGTCACACGCTGTCTGCCGGTAACTCATGAAGCCGCTGGCGGCGCCATCCCAGATTGGCGACGAACAGCTCAGCGCCAACAGGAGGGGCGTCCACGGCAGCACTTCGTTCATCACCGCAATGCGATCCAGCGGTTCGATCACTTCGACGTGCACATGCAGGCCTGACAGCACGCTGCGCCGCGCGACATGGCCGTAGCGTTGGAACAGATATTGGAAATGTTCTTCGTCGGTCGGCACCTGCTCGCGCCAGTCGGCCAGCGGATGGCTGCCGGCGCTGAGGAGGGTCAGGCCAAACGGTTCGAGGGCTGCCCCCAGGGCCTGACGGCTGCCGCGGAGAAAATCGCCGGCGTGCAGAAAGTCGCTGAACACCGGCGAGGCCACCTCGATCTGCCCTTGAAACATCTCTGTGGCAAACCACACGCCCAGCGCCGCCCGGCATGCCTCGATCGCCTGTGGTGGCGGGCTGCCGACCATGCTCAAGGTCTGCCGATCAGTGAGGAAATACTCTTCCTCGATACCGAATCGCGGATGGCTCATGGCGGTGCTCGAGTGAGTGTTTCTCTTCAGAACCCCCCGCAGCAACGGTGGTTCAAGCCAGGCGACCAGTGCCGCGCATGCACCGTTGGTCTTGTCCATTGCACTTGGGCGGCTAGGGCGTTTCCAAACAAGTCCGATCAACGTTTTCTGGAGGCAGACATGAGCAACCCATCCAGCAACGACAAGGCCCTCAATGAGACCGGCAATCCCAACGACGACGGCTTCGCCATCGGCACGGCCGGGCGTGATGAAGATCCCAACGCCACCACCGACTGGGACGTCAGCCGTGACAGCGAAGATGTCATGACACCGGACGATACTCGCGGTTTGCCCGGTTACCCTGGCGCCGAACACAGTAACCCGTCAAAACGCGTTCCCGACACCAGCGTGCCAGCCAACGGTGATCCTTCCGTGCAGAACGACAGCGGCGCTGACTGAGGCGGTGGAGGATGGCAGGATAATGGCGTCGGTCGAACTTTTTCGATCCGGCGCCACTCTGAACGTGTCATAGGGTCGAGGTTCGGCAGAAAAAACGCTTCGGCAGGCAGAAAAAGCTGCGTGGCGTGGTAAATTCCCACCCCACGCCGTGCCCACCCAGAATGGCCCCTGCCGGGTCCCACCAAGAGCGATCTACATGCAAGCAAAGGCCCGTGAGGTTTATGTGCCACCGGTGCTGCAAGATCTGCGGGCCGGTACAGCCGAACTGCACATCGCACTGGAAAAACGCCTTCCTTTTTTCTCCGACTCCCTTGATAACCGCGCTTTCGAACGCTTGATGGCGGCCTATTACGGTTTCTATCAGCCGCTGGAACGGGCGTTGCTGGCCAGCGGGGCGGTGCCGGACGATTTCAATCTGACGCCTCGTCTGAAGGCCGAAACCTTGCACGCCGACCTGCGCGCGCTGGGCGCGAGCGCCAATGACTTGCCGCTGTGTGAGGACTTGCCGGTGATCGACTCCAGCGCTGCCAGCCTTGGCGTTCTGTACGTGCTCGAAGGCGCCACCCTTGGCGGGCAGATCCTGCGTCGGGAAATCGCCGCGCGGCTGAATCTGGATGCCGACAACGGCGCCGCGTTCCTGGATGTCTATGGCGCTGCCACCGGGCGGCGTTGGCGCGAGTTCATCGAATACCTGAGCAACCGGCCCATGGATGCCAGCGAACGCGCGGCCGTGGTCAGCGCAGCACAAACCACATTCAGCTGTTTCGAGCAGTGGCTCGAGCGCCAGGAGGTACTGGCATGAACCTGCAAGACCAACAAGCCTTTGAAGAACTGCTGGCCAACTGTGCCGACGAGCCGATCCGCTTTCCCGGCGCGATCCAGCCCCATGGTTTGCTGTTGACCCTGAACGAGCCGGCGCTGCAGATCATTCAGGTCAGCGCCAACGTCGAAACCCTGCTGGCCCGCGCGCCGGAATCGTTGATCGGCCAGCCGCTGCACAGCCTGATCGGCGCCGAACACACCGCGCAAGTGCAGGAAGCCTTGCAGCAGGCGACGTTCTCCGAGTCGGCGCCGCTGCGTTTCGAGCTCAACGGCAGCTCGTTCGAAGGTTTGCTGCACCGCCATCAGGGTGTGCTGATTCTTGAGCTGGAGATCCACGTCAAGAATTTCCAGCCGCGCAACGTTGCCGGGGTCAACACCCATCTGGGTCGCATGCTCCAGCGCCTGCAAGCGGCGACCACGCTGCAGGCCTTGTACGACATCAGCGTCAAGGAAATCCAGGCGATGACCGGTTACGACCGGGTGCTGATCTACCGCTTCGAGGAGGAGGGCCACGGCCAGGTCATCGCCGAGGCGTCCGATCCGTCGATGGAAGTCTTCAATGGTCTGTTCTTCCCGGCGTCGGACATCCCCGAGCAGGCGCGCGAGCTGTATCGCACCAACTGGCTGCGGATCATCCCCAACGCCGATTACCAGCCGGTGCCGCTGGTGCCGAAGTTGCGCCCCGACACGCAAACGCCGCTGGACCTGAGTTTCGCTACCCTGCGCAGCGTCTCGCCGATCCACTGCCAGTACATGAAGAACATGGGCGTGCTGTCGTCGATGAGCATTTCGCTGCTCAAGGGCGACAAACTCTGGGGCCTGATCAGTTGCGGCAATCGCCAGCCGCTGCACGTGCCGCATGAATTGCGCATGGCTTGCCAGACCATCGGTCAGGTCTTGTCGTTGCAGATCAGTGCGATGGAAACCCTGGAACTGACTCGCCAGCGCGAGGAGAAGGTCGAAGCACTGGCACGGCTCAACCAGGCGATGATCGATTCGCCGCAAAACGTGTTCGACGGCCTCGCCCAGCAGCCGGCGACGCTGATGGCGCTGGTCAATGCCGGCGGCATCGCGATCATCGAAGACAAACAACTGCACCGTTACGGCAACTGCCCGGCGCCGGAAGAAATTCGCGCCCTGCACAAATGGTTGCAGGAGCGCGGCGAGCCGGTGTTCGCCAGTCATCATCTGTCCAGCGTTTATCCGCCGGCGGCCCAGTATCAATCGGTGGTCAGCGGTGTGCTCGCCATGAGCCTGCCCAAACCGGTGGACAATGGCGTGCTGTGGTTCCGTCCGGAAGTGAAGGAAAACATCAACTGGAGCGGCGACCCGCGCAAACCGCTGGACCTGGAAAACTCCGACGTCGGCCTGCGCCTGCGTCCGCGCACCTCGTTCGAGATCTGGAAAGTCGAGATGGCCGGGATCTCCACCAAGTGGAGCCACGGTGATCGGTTCGCTGCCAATGATCTGCGTCGCTCGGCGCTGGAAAACGATCTGGCCCGCCAGGTACGGCGCGAGCAGGAGGCCGTGCGGGCGCGGGACGAACTGGTGGCGGTGGTCTCCCACGATCTGCGCAACCCGATGACTGTGATCTCCATGCTGTGCGGCATGATGCAGAAAGCCTTCAGCTCTGAGGGGGCGCACACCTCGCGGCGCATTTCCACGGCGATCGATACCATGCAACAGGCCACGGCACGCATGAACACGCTGCTCGAAGACCTGCTCGACACCTCGAAAATCGACGCCGGGCGCTATTCCATTACCCCGCAGGCGCTGGACGTCGGGCTTATCTTCGAAGAGGCGCAATCGTTGCTGTCGCCGCTGGCCCATGACAAGGACATCAGCATTTCCTTCCAGGCTGATCCAGACCTGCGCATCCACGCCGACCCTGAGCGGCTGTTTCAGGTGCTGTCCAACCTGGTCGGCAACGCAATCAAATTCACCCCGCGCATGGGCACCGTAGGTGTGCACGCCAAGTCGGTGGGCGATGAGATTGTGTTCATCGTGCGTGACAGCGGCGAAGGCATTCCCAAGGAACATTTGCCGCATGTGTTTGATCGCTACTGGACGGTGAAGGAAGGCAATCCGACCGGTACCGGCCTTGGTTTGTACATCACCCAAGGCATCGTCGAAGCCCACGGCGGACAGATCGTCGCCGAGAGTGAGCCGGGGCAGGGCAGCGAGTTCCGTTTCACCGTGCCGCGCCTGGCCTGATCGCCCTGTAGGAGTGAGCCTGCTCGCGATGGCGTCCGTCCCGTCAGCGCTGTTCTGACTGATCCACCGTTATCGCGAGCAGGCTCACTCCTACAGGTCTTGCGGTGGGCTCTGCAATTTGGTTTCACACAAAACCCCGTGGGAGCGAGCCTGCTCGCGAAGACGTCAGCCCAGCCAACACTGGGCTGACTGACCCACCGCTCTCACAGAAGATTCGCATCCTCAGGGTCATTTTCTTCAATACCGCAAACCCCGTGCTCGCTACCGTAGTCACCTTGTTCCTCATTTGAAGCAGGTGTGCAATGAGTCTGATTCTTTCCATGGCGGCGTTTGCCCTGGCCGCCTCCATCACTCCCGGGCCGGTCAATATCGTCGCCTTGAGCTCTGGCGCGCAGTACGGCTTTCGTGCCAGCCAGCGACATGTTGCAGGGGCGACGCTGGGGTTTGTGCTGTTGCTGGTGCTGATGGGGCTGGGCCTGCATGAAGTCCTGCAATTGTGGCCGTTCATGACTCGCGTGGTGCAGTGGGCCGGGGTGGCGTTTCTGCTGTTCATGGCCTGGAAACTCGCCAGCGATGACGGCCAGTTGCACGCCAGCGAGTCCGGCCGCGCGCCGTCGATGCTCTATGGTGCGGTGATGCAATGGCTTAATCCCAAGGCCTGGCTGGCGTGCGTAGCCGGCATGGGCGCCTTTGTCGCCGACGGCGAGGCGCGGCTGGTCTGGCAATTTGCGGCGGTGTATCTGGTGATCTGCTATCTGTCGGTGGGGTGCTGGGTGTATGCCGGGACGTTCTTGCGTGGCTATCTGAGCAACGCGGCGGGGATGCGCTGGTTCAATCGGCTGATGGCGTTGTTGCTGGCGGTGAGCGCGGTTTATCTCCTGCTCACTTGATCGTGTGGGAGCGAGCCTGCTCGCGAATGCGGTGTGTCATCCACAACTGCGCTCACTGACCCACCGCTTTCGCGAGCAGGCTCGCTCCCACAGGGGGGGCACTGTTCAATTTCAGAATGGGTTCAGCCGCGATACTGGCCCGGCGTTGCCGCCAGATGCTGTTTGAACGCTCGCTGAAAATGCGCCTGATCGGCAAATCCGGCCTGGAGCGCGACATCGGCAATCAACTGGCCGCGGCGCAAGCGCTCGCGGGCGAACTGGATGCGCTGATTGACCAAAAAGGCATGGGGTGTCATTCCGTAACGCTGCTTGAACGCGCGAATCAGGTACGACGGCGACAACTGCGCCGCCGCGCAAATCGCCTCGAGGCTGAGCACTTCGGTGCAATGTGCACGAATGAAATCAGCGGCGCGTTCCAGCTTGAAGTTCGGCTCACGTACAGGCTGATCAGCCGGATTCAGGCGCAGTTGCAAATCACCGAAAAACTCCACTGCCGCGCTGTGTTTCGCCAGCGCCTCCAACTGTTCGTCGACCAACACCTCATACAACCCCATCAACCTGCCGAACAGCTCGGGATCAGCCAGGTGCGTGTCCGAAAAACGCCGGAATTCCAGCTCCGCCGCAAACCCCAACTGGTGCTGCAAATCCGTCAGCCACGGCGTTTCGACATACAACATCACATACGACCACGGCTGATCGTCGATCGGATTACAGGCATGCACATCGCCGGGATTCATCAGCACCACGGTGCCGGCCGCCACCGCAAACTGCGCTTGCTCATGCATACAGGTGCTGCGCCCGGCGGTGATCGCGCCGATGGAAAAGTGCGCGTGGGAATGCCGCGCATAACAGACCTCGCGACCATCAGCGATGGCTCGCGCCTCAATGAAAGGCAGGGCGTAGTCGCGCCAGAAACGCGGGGCTTTCTCGGGGTTCTTCGCAGCAGCGTGTTTCATCGTGATCGTCCCGGCAGGTCAGCGCTTGAGTGTATTAGCTCTGGCCGGCGAATGCCCGTCGCGATTTGCGCGTTGTGCGGATCTTGCGACATCTGCAGCAATCCCCCTGGGCAGGTCGAAAGCAATGATGCAAGCTGCAATAGGCTGCATGGCGTAACACTGCGGTTCTTCAAACCCTATCTAGCGATTGTGTTTATCAAAATTGCGAAGGAGCTAAACCATGAAGACCTTCACTGGCGGCTGCCTGTGCGGCGCTGTGCGTTTTCAGGCCACGGGCGAGCCCTATCGCGTCGGGCTGTGCCATTGCCTTGACTGTCGCAAGGTGCACGGCGCGTTGTTTCATGCCTCGGCGATTTTTCCTCAAGACGCGGCGACGATTACCGGCGAAACCCATGACTACCAGGGGCGGCACTTTTGCCCGCGCTGTGGCTCGTCGGTGTTCAATCGCAGTGGTGATGAGGTCGAGGTCAACCTCGGCGCGCTGGATGCGCCGGATCAGTTAAAGCCGACCTATGAGAGCTGGATTGTGCGGCGTGAATCATGGCTGCCGGATTTTCCGTTGGCCAGGCATTACCGCGGTGATCGTGAAGGCACGGGGCGCGGAGAGGGGTAGAGGACCTATCGCCATCTCGCGCACACCGACGATCCCTGTAGGAGTGAGCCTGCTCGCGATAGCGGTGGATCAGTCAATTCGATAGTGACTGGCATACCGCTATCGCGAGCAGGCTCACTCCTACACGGGAGCGCGTACGTTCGTGATATTACCCGCGGATAAACGCCAGCAAATCCGCATTGATGGTTTCAGCCTGCGTCGTCGGCATGCCATGCGGAAAACCCGGATACGACTTCAGCGTGCCATTGGGCAGCAGTTTCGCCGACAACGGTCCGGAGTTGGCATAAGGCACGATCTGGTCGTCCTCGCCATGCATCACCAGAACCGGCAACGTGACTTTTTTCAGATCCTCGGTGAAGTCGGTTTGCGAAAAGGCGACGATGCCGTCGTAGTGCGCCTTGGCGCCGCCGATCATGCCTTGCCGCCACCAGTTGGCGATGATCCCTTCCGACGGCTCGGCGCCGGGGCGGTTATAGCCATAAAAAGGCCCGCTCGGCACATCGCGATAAAACTGCGCGCGATTCGCCGCCAACTGTGCCTGAAAGCCGTCGAACACCGATTTCGGCAAGCCACCCGGGTTGCTTTCGGTCTGCACCATCAATGGTGGCACCGCGCTGATCAACACCGCTTTGCTGACCTTGTCCTGACCATGCCGGGCGATGTAATGGATGACCTCGCCGCCGCCGGTGGAATGGCCGACGTGGACAACGTTGCTCGTACCCAGATGATTGACCACGGCCAGCACATCGTCGGCGTAGTGGTCCATGTCGTGGCCGTCCCAGACCTGACTTGAGCGCCCGTGTCCCCGCCGATCATGGGCAATCACCCGAAAGCCCTGCGCGAGAAAAAACAGCATCTGCGCGTCCCAGTCGTCCGAACTGAGCGGCCAGCCATGGTGGAAGTGGATCACTGGGGCGTCGCGCGGGCCCCAGTCCTTGTAGAAGATGTCGACGCCGTCTCGAGTGGTGACAAAGCCCATATTCGTTACTCCTGACCTGTGATGGACAACCGCGAGGCTCGCGGACCGGTTGCGCAGAGATACGACGACTGAGTGCGAGCCGTTATCAACTGTAGGAGCAACGCCACGGTCTGCATGACCGCTGGTCACAACGTCTGGCTTCAAGCGTAATTTAGGCTTTGCTGAAAGGGATAAGCGCGGGCGTGCGCAGGTTTCTGCGGCCACAGCGACGCCACTGCGCAACACCGTAAGCCTGAGGAAATCACCCGATGCTGACCCTGAATATCAATGGCAAGGATCAGGAGCTCGATGTCCCCGCCGACATGCCGCTGCTCTGGGTTCTGCGCGATGTCGCGCACCTGACCGGCACCAAGTTCGGCTGTGGCATGGCCCAGTGCGGCGCGTGCACCGTGCACGTTGACGGCGCGCCATTACGCTCCTGTATCACCCCGGCGACTGCCGTCGCCCACGGGCAGAAAATCCTCACCATCGAAGGCTTGTCCACCGATGGTTCGCACCCGGTGCAGCAGGCCTGGGCAGAACTCGACGTGGTCCAGTGCGGTTACTGCCAGTCCGGGCAGATCATGTCCGCCGCCGCGTTGCTGGCGAAAATTCCCAACCCCACCGACAGCGATATCGATCAGGCGCTCTCCGGCAATATCTGCCGCTGCGGCACCTATCCGCGCATTCGCGCTGCGGTCAAACGCGCCGCCGAAATCGGCTGATTCATTCTGTGGGAGATAGACGATGAACAGTCCGCTATCGCGTCGGGGGTTTCTCAAGGGCAGTGCCGTGTTGGGTGGCGGCCTGATGGTGGCGTTTGTGGTGCCCGGGGCCAATCGCTTCGCCCGCGCAGCAGAAGATCAGAACAAGACATTCGCGCCCAATGCGTTCCTGCGCATCGCGGCGGACAACAGCGTCACCGTGCTGCTGGGCCATTCGGAAATGGGCCAGGGCATCTGGACCGGCCTGACCATGCTGATTGCCGAAGAGCTGGACGCTGATTGGTCGAAAATTCGCGTCGAGCACTCGCCAGCCTCGGCGGCGGATTACGGTTTGCCGGCGTTTGGCGGCATGCAGATCACCGGTGGCTCGACCTCGACCTGGATGGAGTTCGACCGTTACCGACTGGCCGGGGCGACGGCGCGGCAGATGCTGGTGGAAGCGGCGGCGAAACGCTTCGACGTCGCGCCTTCGACGATTCGCACTGAGTCCGGCGTGGTGATCGCCGGGGACCAGCGCGCGACCTATGGCGAACTGGCCGATGCCGCCGGGCAGCTGCCGGTGCCGGACGCGAAAACCATCACCCTCAAGGAGGCCAAGGACTGGAAGGTCATCGGCAAACCGACCAAACGTCTCGACACCCCGGAAAAGATCACCGGCCGCGCCAGATTCGGCATGGACGTGCAATTCGAAGGCCTGATGACCGCGATGGTCGCCCGCGCGCCGGTGTTCGGCGCCACGGTCAAAACCTTCGAAGGCGCCGCAGCGCTGGCGATTCCCGGTGTGCACAAGGTGCTGCAGGTGCCCAGCGGGGTGGCGGTGGTGGCCGAGCATTTCTGGGCGGCGAAGCTGGGGCGCGATGCGCTGAAGGTCAATTGGGATTTGGGCCCGCTGGCCGACATGAGCAGCGAAAAACTGCTGGAAAGCTTCCGCAAACTGGCGGCGACCCCGGGCACTTCCGCCACGCAGGCGGGGGACGCCAAGGCCAATTTCGCCAAAGCAGCGAAGAAAATCGAGGTCGAGTACAGCGTGCCGTATCTGGCCCACGCGCCGATGGAACCGCTCAATTGCACGGTGAAGATCAGCGCCGGCAAATGCGAAATCTGGACCGGCACGCAGTTCCAGACCCTCGACCAGATGGTCGCCAGCAAGATCACCGGGCTCAAGCCTGAGCAGGTCGAGATTCACACGGAATTCCTCGGCGGTGGCTTCGGTCGCCGCGCCAATCCGACCTCGGACTTCGTCGCCGAAGCCGTGCAAGTCGCGAAAGCGGCAGGCTTGCCGGTGAAAACCGTGTGGGCGCGCGAGGATGACATTCGCGGCGGCTATTACCGCTCGATGTACTTGCACAAGGCTCAGGTCGGGCTGGGTGCCGATGGCCTGCCGCTGAGCTGGCAGCATGTGCTGGTCGGGCAATCGATCATGACCGGAACGATGCTCGAGGCGGCAATGGTCAAGAATGGCATCGATGCGACCTCGGTCGAGGGTGTGGCTGACAGTCCGTACATCAAGGATCTGCCTCATCACCAGGTCGACCTGCATTCGCCGCAGACCGGCATCAACGTGCTGTGGCTGCGTTCGGTGGGCCACACCCACACGGGGTTCGTCATGGAATCGCTGATCGATGAACTGGCGACGGCGGCAGGCAAGGATCCGGTGGAGTACCGGCGAACGCTGCTCAAGGCGCATCCGCGGCATCTCGGCGTGCTCAATCTGGCAGCGGAGAAGGCCAACTGGGGCGCGGCGCTACCCGCCGGGCATGCCCTCGGCGTGGCGGTGCACGAGTCGTTCGGCAGCTACGTGGCGCAGGTTGCCGAGGTGTCGCAGGACAATCTGGCGATTCGCGTGCATCGGGTGGTGTGTGCGGTGGACTGCGGCATTGCAGTGAATCCGCAGAGCATCGCCGCGCAGATGGAATCGTGCATCACCTTCGGCCTCGGCATGGCCCTGCACAGCAAGCTCACCGTGAAGGACGGCGGCGTCGTGCAGTCCAACTACCACGATTATCAGGTGTTGCGGCTCAACGAAATGCCGGTGGTCGAAGTGCACATCGTCCCCAGCAGCGAAAAACCCGGCGGCATCGGCGAGCCCGGCGTGCCACCGACCGCGCCGGCGGTGGCCAACGCGGTGTTTGCCCTGACCGGGCAACGTCTGCGCGAACTGCCACTGCAACTGTCGGGGGTGTGAGATGAAACGACATCTGGTGTTGGGCACCGTCGTTTTACTGGGCCTTGGTGGCTATGCCTCGGACCTGTTTGCCGAGGATCAGCAGGCATTGAAAGCGTTCGGCACGGTGCAGAAAGTCTTCCAGAGCCCGCGCTGCCAGAACTGTCACATTCCCGGCGATTCGCCGTTGCAGTTCGACGCCGGTATCCCTCACGCGATGAATGTGGTGCGCGGCATGGACGGCAAGGGCGCCGCCGGTTTGCCTTGCGCCACCTGCCATGCCGAAAGCAATCCGCCGGCCAGTTACGGCCCCCATGCGCCGCCAGGCGCGCCGCACTGGAGCCTGCCACCGGCGGCACACAAAATGGCCTGGATTGGCCTGCCCTCGGACAAGCTCTGCGCGATGATCAAGGACCGCGCGAGCAACGGCGATCGCGATTTCGCCGCCCTGTTAAAACACGTCAGCGAAGACAAACTGGTGCTCTGGGGCTGGAATCCCGGAGCGGGGCGCGCACCGGTGCCGGTGCCGCACGATATTTTCGTCGAGCAATTCAAGCTCTGGGCCGATGCCGGCGGACCGTGTCCGGTGGCGCAAATGTGAAGCCTCAGCGATTTAGCGCTACGCTGAGGGCAAGTCTGTCTACGGAGTGTGCGCATGCTGGTGCCCGGAAAACCTGCCAATGAAGCTGCACGGATCGACGCGCTGCACGGCCTCAACCTCGACGCGGCGCCTGAAGAGCGTTTCGATCGCCTGACGCGTCTGGCCAAGCGCTTGTTCAATGTGCCGATTGCTCTGGTCACGCTGATCGACAAGGATCGCCAGTGGTTCAAGTCCTGTGTGGGGCTGGATGTCAGCGAGACGTCGCGCGATGTCTCGTTCTGCGGCCATGCGATTTTGCAGAACGAACTGATGCTGGTGCCCGATGCGCGGGAAGATCTGCGTTTTCATGACAATCCGCTGGTCACCGGCGCCCCGAATATTCGCTTTTACGCCGGTTATCCGCTGACCGTGCCGGACGGCAACAAGTTGGGCACCTTGTGCCTGATCGATACCAAACCCCGCAACCTCGACGACGAGGAGCGCGCCTTGTTGCGCGACCTCGCGGAGATGGCCGAGCAAGAGCTGACGGCGGTGCAGATGGCGAGCATGGATGAGTTGACGTTGCTGTCCAATCGCCGCGGTTTCAAGCAACTGGCCCAGCATGCGCTGGATGCCTGTGTGCGTCTGAACCGGCCGGCGACGCTGCTGTTTTTCGACCTTAATGACTTCAAGCAGATCAATGACCTGTATGGCCATGCCGAAGGCGACAGCGCGCTGAAAACCTTCGCCGATGTGTTGCGCATTGCCTTTCGCGAAAGCGATGTGGTCGGGCGCCTGGGTGGCGATGAGTTCGTCGCGTTGCTGACCGGATCGAGTCACGTCGAAACCACGCGTATCATGGCGCGCCTCAAGGAAATCCTTGAAGAGCGCAACGCCACGCTGCACCGCGGTTATGCGATTCGCTTCAGCGTCGGCCAGATCGAATACGATCCCGCGCGACACGAAACCGTGGACCGGCTGCTGGCCGATGCGGATGGCGCGATGTATGCGCACAAGCAGGCGTTGAAAGGCTGTTAGCGCGGGCGCAATTCATCTGTCGGAGTGAACCTGATCGCGATAGCAGTGTGTCAGGCAGCGTGTGCAGTCACACCCAGAACGCTATCGCGAGCGGGCTCACTCCTACAGGATTTGCTGGTGTCGAGTTTCCGCAATGCCCGCCAGGACTCAGCGTTTCGGCGGGCTGAGCTTTTGATAAAACCCCAGCCATTTCTCGTGGCAGGCTTCAGCATCCTTGAGATCAGGTGCAACGAGCGCCTCTTGCAAGGCTTTCGCTTCATAAGCTTCGAACAGGTGACGTACTGCCGTCCTGGCGATGGCGTCGACCTTGTTCGACGAAAACGTATCGGGCACTGCGGTGCGTGGTTGTTCCTCCAGTGGTGCGCCTTGGATATCGAGGCGAGTGAGAAATGCTTTGCAGGTGGCGTTTGCGCGGGGCAGGGTGCCGTTCCGGTAGGCTTCGGCATCGAGGGGCAGCGATTTCGCCGCTTCTTTTGCCAGCGATGGCTTGAGCAGGCTGATATCAATATCACGGCGCAAAACCACTTCATCCCTGCAGGTGAAGATCTCGAATACCCTGGCAGGCCGGCCATGCAGCAGCGCCAGCACGCCGAACGCTGCGGTTTTGGCGACATCAGGCTTGTCCGTGGCCGCCGATACCGGCCGCACGGCAAGCAATTCCAGCTCGTGGTCCTCGATGTCGACTCGTTGCGCGAACGGTAAACGACAGAACGCCTCCTTTAGAAACGCGATATGCGCATCCTTCATTTGCTTCAAGCGCGCAGTCAGTGCCGCATGGAAGAAGCTGGCTACATTGTGCAGCCTGGGCAACGACGCAATCATGGGCGCCAATTGCAGCTGCTTATTGCTCGATTGCCATCCCTGCATGTCGCCTGTCAGCTTGCCGGCGATATGCAGATCGCTCAGGGAGTAATGCGTTACCGATGTTTCAGCGTTCAAGGCAGGCACGAACAGCACCTTCGCGGTCAGGTGTGGGTTATCAGCGAAGGCCTTGCGCAGATCCGTCAGGGCAATAGTGGCGGGCGTAGGCGCTGTCGACAGGAAGGCCCGGCGATAAAAACCCGATAGCAGACGATTGTGATTGCGAAAGACCACATCGGCCTGCTTCAGCGTTGCGCTGTCATAAACGGTCACTGCGCATTCCTCATCACGCTGGATCGCACCTCTTGCGACCGCCCAGTCGACAACGACCGAGGCACAGGAGTCCTCGCGCAGAAACGTGTAGAAGTCCGCCGGTGCCGGGCCTTTCGTCAGTTGGCTCAGTTGCTCGTAGGTCATCAAGCGTGCCACGCCCGTCAGGCGGCTTTCGATATACAGCACGACTTGCTTGAACCTTACCCATTCAAGACAACTCATGTAAGAAAGTGACCCCGGAATGTCACGTATCAGAAACTCCGGCGCTATCCCGGACAGTAACAGGTGGGTCGCCAGTGTCTTGTTCTTGACCCCGACGAGTTGGGGCTGGCGATCAATGAACCGGCGCACTTCCTCATAACTGTCGCCCCAGAAATCATGGCCTTCCAGACGCTGGGCGACGATTCGGTTCAAGTCCTCGCCGGCGCTCGGCTCCAGGCTGAGAATCAATGCTGCGAGCAACAGACGGTCGCGGTTGGTGGCCAGAAGGCGTTTCTTGTGCGCCGCTGCCCCCAGGCTTTTTACTAATTGATTGCCCAGCGTCCGGGCGCGTGGGGTGATCAGGATGCAACCGATCAAGTAATCGGCTTTTGCCTTGAGCGTATTGAGCGGCAGATCGGTGTCGATTCCCTCACTGAGGTAATCGATCAACGGCGGCGAGCCCTCGGGCAGATAAGATTGCGTGGTGTCGATGATGCTTTGACGTTGTTGCGCCGTGAACCGCTCCGTTTGAGTCCAGGGCTGACCTAACAGGTACCAGTGGTTCATAAGCCCGGGACTCATGTGCAGATTGACTCTGTACCATTTCGCCAGGGCGAGGGCTTGCTCGACAGTTTTCGGCAAAGGGAGATCGTAGAAGCGCAGCATCTGCCCGAGTGTGACGTTGCCGTCCGAGCGCAAAACCCCGCCAGCTTTGCTTGCCTTGGCTTTGAGCTGGTCGCGATAGAGCTTCAGATCCGAGTGCTTTTCCACCTGTGCGGTCAGCGTTACCCAGCCTTGCGGGCTGGCCGTGCCGACGTGACCGGATTCGCTCAAGAGCAGTGGACTGTCGATGGGCAGGCCTTGCTGCCGCAGGATGGCCTGAAAATCAGGGTTGGCACTCAAGACCTGCAATCCACGCTGGCCGAGCGCAATCCACTCTGCCAGCGCAGAGTCCGGATGGGGCTCGCTGAATTCCTCGTAATCGATTCGGGCCGTGGGTGCCTTGTTCCAGCTCAGCGCTATCAGGCGCCGAACGATATGCCTGCCGTCTTCGAGATCGGCAAAGCTTTCGCGATAGCTGCGAATGGGGTCGCCGGTCTGCACATAATCACTGACATAGGGCAACGCGGGCCATGTGTGCCGGCGCAAATCCTGCGCCAGTGACCGGGCGTCGGCCGCATTCTCCGGAACTGGCATGCCATAGCGCGTCAACAGCTCGCCGATTTTGAGCGCCGCACCGGCGGAGGTAGAGGAAGCGGAGGAGGACTTGAGCGATACCAGCGCATCGGCAAGACCTCGTTGCTCGAACGGATCGCTGTCGGTTACCACCTCATCGATTTTCGTCGCGATGCGCTGGAAATCTTCCAGTTGCCCGTTGCGTTCGCTGACGACCGCTGAGGTGGTATGGCCTTGCTCATCCATTGCGGGCAAGCCACGGGTCTTCAACTCGGCGACGATCACTTTTGCCTGCGCCTGGTTCTGCGGTTCCGGATAGCCGTAAAACGCCAGGACCACTTCACGAGGGAATCGGTAGAGCGGGTTGGCAGACTTGCCACCTATGTAAGGCAGACCCAGGCCTGACGAATCGATGCGCTGTGAGATCGACAGCAGCAAGGGCGCCATTTGCCACCAGCCGGAATCATCGTCCAGGGTGAATGTACGCACGCGGGTGGCGCCGTTCGATTGCGTGCTCGCCTGCAGTGTGTCGCCCTTCAGACGCAGCGTATCCAGATCGATGTGGAAACGGCTGGCCCAGTCGAGAAATTCCGGGCGTTCGAGGGCTGTCCAGTACAGCTCCATCCATTCGCGCAGCAGGCAGCCGCGGGGGACTTCGAGGGTGCGCGACGGGGTCTCGGGCGTGACCACCGGGACTTCAGTCAACTCGGCAATAAGGTTCTGGATCAGCGTCTGTACATGTACCGGTGTGTCGTTCATCTGCGCCTCCCAGGCGGTTGATAAGCATCAAGCGACGAGTATCGAAGGAGGGGCGCGGTGGCTGGCGGTACATATGTAGTGCGATGAGTTTTCCGCGGGCATAAAAAAACCCGCCGGATGCGGCGGGTTTTTCCTGACTACACGAAGATCACTCTTCGATGTTGCCCATGGCGGTGGTGTTGAAACCGCCGTCGACGTACATGATTTCACCGCTGATGCCCGACGCCAGGTCGGAGCACAGGAAGGCGCCGGCGTTGCCGACTTCTTCGATGGTGACGTTGCGGCGCAGCGGAGTCTGCGCTTCGTTGGCGGCGAGCATCTTGCGGAAGTTCTTGATGCCGGAAGCGGCCAGGGTGCGGATCGGGCCAGCCGACACGCAGTTGACGCGGGTGCCGTCCGGGCCCAGGGAACCGGCCAGGTAACGGACGCCGGCTTCCAGCGAAGCCTTGGCCATGCCCATCACGTTGTAGTTCGGCATGGTGCGCTCGGCGCCCAGGTAGGACAGGGTCAGCAGGCTGCCGTTGCGGCCTTTCATCATTTCGCGACCGGCCTTGGCCAGCGCCACGAAGCTGTAGGCGCTGATGTCGTGAGCGATGCGGAAACCTTCACGGGTGGTGGCTTCGGTGAAGTCGCCGTCCAGTTGGTCGCCCGGTGCGAAGCCGACGGAATGCACGATGCAGTCCAGGCCGTCCCACTTCTTGCTCAGTTCTTCGAAGACCTTGGCGATTTCTTCATCGCTGGCCACGTCGCACGGGAAGCACAGCTCAGGGCTCGAACCCCAGCCTTGTGCGAATTCTTCGACGCGACCCTTGAGTTTGTCGTTCTGATAAGTGAAGGCAAGCTCAGCGCCCTCGCGATGCATGGCGGCAGCGATGCCGGATGCGATGGACAGCTTGCTGGCGACACCGACGATCAGTACGCGCTTACCGGCGAGAAAACCCATGTGTTGCTCCTCTTTCAGGTTATTGCGCAGTGGCTGGTGCCAGAAAAGCGGCTTCCAGCAACTGCTGTGTATACGGATGTCGGGGGGCGGCAAAGATACTTTGCGCGTCTCCCTGTTCGACCACTTGGCCATGCTTGACCACCATCAGCTGGTGGCTCAGCGCTTTGACGACAGCCAGATCATGGCTGATGAACAAATACGTCAGGTTGTACTTGGCTTGCAGTGAACGCAACAGCTCCACCACTTGCCGCTGCACCGTCCGGTCGAGCGCCGAAGTCGGCTCGTCCAGCAGGATCAGCGCCGGTTTCAGCACCAAAGCCCGGGCAATGGCGATTCGCTGCCGTTGCCCACCGGAAAATTCGTGGGGGTAGCGGTGCCGGGTTTCCGGATCCAGACCTACCTCCTTCAACGCCGCGATGATCGCCGCTTCCTGTTCGGCGGCGGTGCCCATCTTGTGTATCCGCAGGCCTTCGCCAACGATGTCATTGACGCACATGCGCGGGCTCAGGCTGCCAAACGGGTCCTGAAACACCACCTGCATTTCCCGGCGCAGCGGACGAACCTCGCTTTGCGTCAGGCAGTCTAGCTGCTTGCCTTCAAAGCGGATCGCGCCCTGGCTGCCGATCAGGCGCAAAATTGCCAGACCGAGGGTGGATTTGCCGGAACCGCTTTCGCCGACAATCCCCAGGGTCTGACCCTGAGGCAGGCTGAAATTGATGCCGTCCACTGCCTTGACGTAATCCACCGTGCGCTTGAGCAGGCCTTTCTTGATCGGGAACCAGACTTTCAGGTCCTCGACTTCGAGCAGCGGCGCACCGATTGCATTGGTTGCCGGGCCGCCGCTGGGCTCCGCGCCGAGCAGTTCCCGAGTGTACGGATGCTGCGGCGAACGGAACAGCTCTGCGCACGATGCCTGTTCGACGATGCAACCGCGCTGCATGACACATACGCGATGCGCAATTCTTCGCACCAGATTCAAATCGTGACTGATCAGGAGCAGCGACATGCCCAATCGAGCCTGAAGATCCTTGAGCAAATCGAGGATTTTCAGCTGAACGGTCACGTCCAGCGCGGTGGTCGGTTCGTCGGCAATCAGCAATTCCGGCTCATTGGCCAGGGCCATGGCGATCATCACGCGCTGGCGCTGGCCGCCGGACAATTCATGGGGCAGGGCCTTGAGGCGCTTGTGCGGCTCGGGAATGCCGACCATTTCCAGCAGCTCAAGGGTGCGTCTGGTCGCCACTTTGCCGCTCAGGCCCTTGTGAATGCCGAGAATCTCGTTGATCTGCTTCTCGATCGAGTGCAGCGGATTCAGCGAGGTCATCGGTTCCTGAAAAATCATCGCGATGCGGTTGCCACGAATATGGCGGATGGTCTTTTCGCTCAGATCCAGCAGATTCTGCCCGGCATAGTTGATGCTGCCGGCCGGATGCCGCGCCATGGGGTAGGGCAGCAGGCGCAGGATCGAGTGTGCCGTTACCGATTTGCCCGAGCCCGATTCGCCGACCAGCGCCAGGGTTTCGCCACGCTTGATGTCGAAGCTCACGCCCTCGACCACACGATGCACCCGCTCGCCGAAACCGAATTCGACGGCGAGGTCGCGCACTTCGATCAGATTGTCCTGATTCATTTCACTTCCTCGGGTCGAAGGCATCGCGAGCGGACTCGCCGATGAACACCAGCAAACTCAACATCAATGCCAGCACGGCAAACGCGCTCATGCCCAGCCACGGCGCCTGCAGGTTGGATTTGCCCTGGGCGACCAGTTCGCCCAGCGACGGGCTGCCCGCCGGCAAGCCGAAACCGAGGAAATCCAGCGCGGTGAGGGTGCCGATAGCGCCGGTAAGAATGAACGGCATGAAGGTCATGGTCGAGACCATGGCGTTGGGCAGGATGTGGCGGAACATGATCGCGCCGTTCTGCATGCCCAGCGCCCGCGCGGCGCGCACGTACTCCAGATTGCGCCCGCGCAGGAACTCGGCGCGCACCACGTCGACCAGGCTCATCCACGAGAACAGCAGCATGATCCCCAGCAGCCACCAGAAATTCGGCTGGACGAAACTGGCGAGGATGATCAGCAGGTACAGCACCGGCAGGCCCGACCAGATTTCCAGGAAACGCTGGCCGGCCAGATCGACCCAGCCGCCATAAAAGCCCTGCAACGCGCCGGCAATCACGCCGATGATCGAACTCGCCACGGTCAACGTCAGCGCAAACAGCACCGAAATCCGGAAGCCGTAAATCACCCGCGCCAGCACATCGCGACCCTGATCGTCGGTGCCGAGCAGGTTGTCCGCAGAGGGCGGCGCCGGCGCCGGGACTTTCAGGTCGTAGTTGATGCTCTGGTAGCTGTAGGGGATCGGTGCCCACAGAATCCACGCGTCCTTGGCCTTGAGCAGCTCACGGATGTACGGGCTCTTGTAGTTGGCTTCCAGCGGGAATTCGCCACCGAAGGCGGTTTCCGGGTAGCGCTTGATCGCCGGGAAGTACCAGTTGTTGTCGTAATGCACGACCAGCGGTTTGTCGTTGGCAATCAGCTCGGCGCCCAGACTCAGGCCGAACAGGATCAGAAACAGCCATAGCGACCACCAGCCACGCTTGTTGGCCTTGAACAGTTCGAAGCGCCGACGGTTGAGAGGGGACAGGTTCATCTCAATGCTCCCGGCTTGCGAAGTCGATGCGCGGATCGACAAAGGTGTAGGTCAGGTCGCCGATCAGTTTCACCACCAGCCCGAGCAGGGTGAAGATGAACAGCGTGCCGAACACCACCGGGTAATCACGGTTGATCGCCGCTTCGAAACTCATCAGGCCGAGGCCGTCGAGGGAGAAAATCACTTCCACCAGCAGGGAGCCGGTGAAGAAGATGCCGATGAACGCCGACGGGAAACCGGCAATCACCAACAGCATGGCGTTGCGGAACACGTGGCCGTAGAGCACGCGATGGCGAGTCAGGCCCTTGGCCTTGGCGGTGACCACGTACTGTTTGTTGATTTCATCGAGGAAGCTGTTTTTGGTCAGCAGGGTCATGGTCGCGAAGTTGCCGATCACCAGCGCGGTTACCGGCAATGCCAGGTGCCAGAAATAATCGAGGATCTTGCCACCCAGGCTCAGCTCATCGAAGTTGTTCGAGGTCAGGCCGCGCAGGGGAAACCAGTCGAGATAACTGCCGCCGGCAAACACCACGATCAGCAGGATCGCAAACAGAAACGCCGGGATCGCATAGCCGACGATGATCGCCGAACTGGTCCAGACGTCGAAGTGGCTGCCGTGCCGCGTGGCCTTGGCGATGCCCAGCGGAATCGACACCAGGTACATGATCAGCGTGCTCCACAGCCCCAGCGAGATCGACACCGGCATCTTTTCCTTGATCAGGTCGATGACCTTGGCGTCGCGGAAGAAACTGTCGCCGAAATCCAGCTGCGCGTAGTTCTTGACCATGATCCACAAGCGTTCCGGGGCCGACTTGTCGAACCCGTACATGTGCTCGATTTCCTTGATCAGCGCCGGGTCCAGCCCTTGCGCGCCACGATAGGACGAGCCGGCCACCGCCACCTCGGCACCGCCGCCGGCAATCCGGCTGGTAGCGCCTTCGAAACCTTCGAGCTTGGCGATCATCTGCTCGACCGGCCCGCCGGGCGCGGCCTGGATGATCACGAAGTTGATCAGCAGGATGCCGAACAGGGTCGGAATGATCAGCAGCAGTCGCCGAAAGATATACGCCAGCATCTGATTACTCCGTGCCCGCAGGGTCGGCTTGCAGTTGGGTTTCGACTTCTACGGCCGGTTTGGCGTCAGGCTTGACCCACCAGGTGTTGATGCCGATGTCGTACTTGGGCGAGGTTTTCGGGTGGCCGATGTGGTTCCAGTAGGCCACGCGCCAGCTCTTGATGTGCCAGTTCGGCACCACGTAGTAGCCCCATTGCAGTACGCGATCCAGCGCGCGGGCGTGGGCCACCAGGCTTTTGCGCGAGTCGGCGTTGATCAGGCTTTCCACCAGTTGGTCAACGGTCGCATCCTTCAGGCCCATGCTGTTGCGGCTGCTCGGTTTGTCGGCGGCGGCGCTCATCCAGTACTCGCGCTGTTCGTTGCCCGGCGAGTTGGACTGCGGAAAGCTGCCGACCATCATGTCGAAATCCCGCGAACGCACGCGGTTGATGTACTGCGAGACGTCGACGCGGCGTATCACCAGATCGATGCCGAGGTCGCTGAGGTTGCGCTTGAACGGCAGCAGCACGCGTTCGAACTCGGTCTGGGCGAGGAGGAATTCGATCACCACCGGTTTGCCGGCGGCATCGACCATTTTGTCATCGACGATCTTCCAGCCGGCCTCTTGCAGCAGTTGATACGCCTCACGCTGCTGAGTGCGGATCATGCCGCTGGCGTCGGTCTGCGGATTTTCAAAGGCTTCGCTGAACACCTGGGCCGGCAGTTTGCTGCGGAACGGTTCGAGGATCGTCCGTTGCTCGGCGTCGGGCAGGCCGGTGGCGGCCATTTCCGAGTTCTCGAAGTAACTGCGGGTGCGCACGTAGGCGCCGTTGAACAATTGCTTGTTGGTCCATTCGAAATCGAACAGCAGCCCCAGCGCCTGACGCACGCGCACATCCTGGAACACCGGGCGGCGCAGGTTGAAGACGAAGCCCTGCATGCCGGTCGGGTTGCTGTTGGGGATCAGTTCCTTGATCAAACGGCCCTCGGTGACCGCCGGAACGTTATAGGCGCTGGCCCAGTTCTTCGCGGTCATCTCCAGCCAGTAATCGAACTGCCCGGCCTTCAGCGCTTCGAGGGCGACGGTGTTGTCGCGGTAGTAATCGGTGGTCATCGTGTCGAAGTTGTAGAAGCCACGGTTGACCGGCAAGTCCTTGCCCCAGTAATCCTTGGCCCGCTCGTAACGTACCGAGCGTCCGGCCTTCACTTGGGTGACCTTGTACGGGCCGCTGCCCAGCGGGATTTCCAGATTGCCCTTGTTGAAGTCGCGACTGGCCCACCAGTGTTTCGGCAGGACCGGCAATTGGCCGAGGATCAGCGGCAGTTCGCGGTTGTTGCTGTGTTTGAACTTGAACAGCACTTTCAACGGGTCTTCGACGATGGCTTCGGCGACGTCGTTGTAATAGCCGCGAAACATCGGCGAGCCTTCCTTGGTCAGCGTCTCGAAGCTGAACACTACGTCTTCGGCGCGTACCGGGTGGCCGTCGTGGAAACGCGCTTCCGGGCGCAGATAGAAGCGCACCCAGCTGTTGTCGTCGGCTTTCTCGATCTTGCTGGCGATCAGGCCGTATTCGGTGAACGGCTCGTCGAGGCTGTGTTTGGTCAGGGTGTCGTAGATCTGCCCGATGTCATCGGCGGGCACGCCTTTGTTGATGAACGGGTTGAGGCTGTCGAAGCCGCCGAAACCGGCCTGACGAAACACGCCGCCCTTGGGCGCATCGGGGTTCACGTAGTCGAAGTGCTTGAAGTCGGCCGGGTATTTCGGCGGCTCGTTGTACAGGGTCACGGCGTGTTGCGGGGCAGCACAGGCCAGCCCGGCGAACAGCAAGCCGCTGGCCTGCACGAGCAGGGTGCGAACAGGGTTCATCGATCTTTCTCCGAAGACTTCAGCCACCACGCGCTCAGGCCCAGGGTGTAGGGCGGCGTGGTGACAAAGGCCAACCGGTTGCGGTAGGCCAGACGGTGATAATTGAGGTACCAGTTGGGAATGCTGTAGTGCTGCCAGAGCAGCACGCGGTCGAGCGCCTTGCCGGCGGCGACCTGCTCGTCGCGGGTGCGCGCGGCGAGCAATTGTTCAAGCAGATGATCGACCACCGGATTGGCGATGCCCGCGTAATTCTTGCTGCCCTTGACGTTCACCTGGCTGGAGTGGAAGTACTGCCACTGCTCGAGGCCCGGGCTCAAGGTCTGGCCCAGTGTCATCGAGATCATGTCGAAATCGAATTGATCGAGGCGCTGTTTGTACTGCGCGCGATCGACGGTGCGCAGGCGCGCGTCGATGCCGATGCTGTTGAGGTTCTCGATATACGGCTGGTAGAGACGCTCCAGGCTCGGATTGACCAGCAGCAGTTCGAAGCGCAGCGGTTGGCCTTGGGCGTTCTGCAAGCGCTGACCGTTGAGCTTCCAGCCGGCGTCCGCGAGCAATGCCAACGCCTTGCGCATGGTTTCCCGGGGAATGCCGCGACCGTCGGTTTGCGGCAGGGTGAATGGCTCAGTGAACAGCCTTGCCGGAAGCTGATCCTTGTACGGCTTGAGCATCAGCCATTCGTGCCCGACCGGCAGGCCGGAGGCAGTGAATTCGCTGTTGGGGTAGTAACTGGTGGCGCGCTTGTAGGCGTCGCTGAACAGCGCGCGGTTGGTCCACTCGAAGTCGAACATCAGGCCCAGCGCTTCGCGAGTCTTTACGTCGGCGAACGTCGCGCGGCGGGTGTTCATGAACAGGCCCTGAGTCTGAGTCGGGATCTGATGCGGGATCTGCGCCTTGATCACCTCGCCACGCCGTACGGCAGGGAAGTTGTAACCGTTGAGCCAGTTCTTCGCCTGATGCTCGATGTAGACGTCGAACTCACCGGCCTTGAACGCTTCGAAGGCCACATCGCTGTCGCGGTAGAACTCGACTTCCATGCGATCGAAATTGTACTTGCCGCGATTGACCGGCAGGTCCTTGCCCCAGTAATCCTTGACCCGTTCGAAGATCAACTGCCGCCCCGGCGTGACCGAAGTGATGCGGTACGGCCCGCTGCCCAGCGGTGGTTCGAAGGTGGTGGCCTTGAAGTCGCGATCTTTCCAGTAATGCTGCGGCAGCACCGGCAATTCGCCCAGGCGCAGGATCAGCAGCGGATTGCCCGAGCGCTTGAAAACGAAGCGAATGCGCTGCTTGTTGAGGATGTCGACCCGCAGCACTTCCTGCAGCGCCGTGCGATACAGCGGATGGCCTTCCTTGAGCAGCAGGCGATAGGAGAATGCTACGTCGTAGGCGGTAATCGGCGCGCCGTCATGGAAGCGTGCCCCGGGGCGCAGATTGAAGACGACCCAGCTGCGATCTTCGCTGTACTCCACCGATTGTGCGATCAAACCGTAGCTCGACGCCGGCTCGTCGCCGGACGGCGAATACTGCCCGGTGCCGACCATCAGCGGCTCGTTCAGCTCGTTGATGCCGTACTGGAGGAAGTTCGCTGTGGTGACCGGGCTGGTGCCCTTGAAGGTGTAAGGATTGACCGTATCGAAGGTGCCGAACGCCATCACCCGCAACGTGCCGCCCTTGGGCGCTTGCGGGTTGACCCAGTCGAAGTGGGTAAATCTGGCCGGGTACTTGAGCGTGCCGAACTGCGCATAACCATGACTTTCGGTAATCGTCGCGCTTGCGGTAGAGCTCAAGGCCAGGCTGATCAGGAGCAGGGAGAGGGCACGCTTCAAGTCAGATCCGATCCAGCGGCTTGGGCTTTGTGGGCCGTACAGTAACAGCTTGTCTGGACAGGAAAAAGATGCGGGTTAAAGAGCCCCTCACCCTAACCCTCTCCCGGAGGGAGAGGGGACTGATCATGGTGTCTGGGCAAATTGCACCGACGTGCGATACCGAGTCGAACTCAGATTTTGAAAAGCCTGGAGATCGGCTCCCTTTCCCCCTCGCCCCCTTGGGGGAGAGGGCTGGGGTGAGGGGGATGGATCTTCAGGGCGCCACAAAACTTCATCCAAAAAAAAGCCCCCGAAATCTCAGGGGCTCTTCTGTCAGTGCGGCTGATAAACCGTGAGCATCTGCCCAGGCTTGAGTGCCTTGCCCGCACCCGGGTTCCAGCGCTTGAGATGTTGCATCTCGACGTTGAAACGCTTGGCCACCACATACAGGGTGTCGCCGCGCTTGACCTTGTACTGGGTCTGCTGCTTGCTCTCGTCCTTGCCTTTGGTCTTGGTATTCGCCGCGACCACGGTGTTTACCCGACCGGACTTGCGCGCCGGGGCACGCTTGGTGTTGTCCTGCATGACCAGGGTCTGGCCGACCTTGAGGTTCTTGCCGGTCAGCTTGTTCCAGCGCTGCAGATCCTTCACCTCGACCTTGTTGGCTTTGGCGATGGAGCCGAGGTTGTCGCCACGCTTGACCCGATAAGCGCGCTTGAGTTGCGCCACTTCAGACGGATCGGCGCCTTCGAATACCGGCTTCAGCGAGCGCGGGCTGATCAGCTCGTCCGGGCGCATGGTCTGCAGACTCGCGGTCAGCAGTTGCGCCTTGGACGTCGGCACCAGCAAATGCTGCGGGCCATCGATGGTGGTGCGCTGTTTGAAGGCCGGGTTGAGCTGGAACAGCTCGTCTTCGTCGATGTTCGCCACCGCAGCGACCTTGGACAGGTCCATGCGCTGGTTGATTTCGACGACCTGGAAGTACGGTTCGTTGGCGATCGGGTTGAGGTTGACGCCGTAGGCTTCCGGCGCCAGTACTACCTGCGACAGTGCCAGCAGTTTCGGCACGTAGGCCTGGGTTTCCGCTGGCAGCGGCAGGTTCCAGTAGTCGGTGGGCAGGCCGAGCTTTTCGTTGCGCTCGATCGCCCGGCTGACCGTGCCTTCACCGGCGTTATAGGCCGCCAGAGCCAGCAGCCAGTCACCGTTGAACATGTCGTGCAGACGGGTCAGGTAGTCCATCGCCGCTGTGGTTGAAGCGGTGATGTCGCGACGGCCATCGTAGAAACGCGTCTGGCGCAGGTTGAAGTAACGCCCGGTGGACGGAATGAATTGCCACAGGCCCACGGCATCGGCACGGGAATAGGCCATCGGGTTGTAGGCGCTCTCGATCACTGGCAGCAAGGCCAGTTCCAGCGGCATGTTGCGTTCTTCGAGGCGTTCGACGATGTAATGAATATAGAGGCTGCCGCGTTCGCCGGCATTCTCGAGGAAAGAGGGGTTACTGGCGAACCACAGGCGTTGTTGCTCGATGCGCGGATTGACGCCGAGGCCTTCCTGCAACTGGAAGCCCTGGCGCATGCGTTCCCAGATGTCCTGGGGCGCCACGGGAGTGGGCTTCTCGGTCAGCCAGATCGGCTTCTGCTTGGCTCGCGCAGCAATGTTCGGCGTGTGCGTCGCTTCAGTCTGCGGAGCGTGGCTGGAACAACCCGCCAGCGTGGCGGACACAGCCACCGCGATGGCTTGCGCCAGGCGGGTCAAAGCATCTGAATTGACGGACTTACGTATGGATGACGACATTGGCTGGAAGTAAGTTCCGGGCAAAAATGTCGGGCGATTCTAGAAAGCGCACCCCCTGCGGTCAACCATTGAGAATTTCCGTGCCCGCCAGCCACTTGCTCAGAACGTGTCTTTCCAGGCTCGCAACACTGCAAACACCTCGCTCGGCGCCCGGTTTTGAGCGCCTTCCCGTTCGTCCACTTTTTGTGTAACCAATGTTTCAGAAGTGCGTAAAAACGGATTGGTGAGCTTTTCCAGGGCCAGCGTCGACGGCAGCGTCATAACGCCGTTCTGCCGTTGTTGAGTAACCTTTTCCAGACGAGCGGCAGTGTGCGGATTGCCTGGCTCGACGGCGGCCGCAAATTTGAGATTGCTCAAAGTGTATTCATGGGTGCAGTAGACCAGCGTATCTTCCGGCAGGGCCGCGAGACGGCTGAGCGAGTGATACATCTGCTCGGGTGTGCCTTCGAACAGCCGGCCGCAACCGGCGGCGAACAGGGTGTCGCCGCAGAACAGCAGACCATGGTGGTAATAGGCGATGTGCCCCAGGGTGTGGCCGGGCACCGCATACACATCGAAGTCCCAGCCGAGCACGCTGACGCTGTCGTTGTCTTTCAGCGCTACGTCGCGCGCCGGGATGCGTTCGCTGGCCGGGCCGTAGACTTTGGCACCGGTCGCCGCTTTCAGGCGCTCGACACCGCCGACATGATCATGGTGATGGTGGGTAATCAGGATGTCGCTGAGCACCCAGCCCGGATGCGCGTCGAGCCACGCCTGCACCGGGGCGGCGTCGCCCGGATCGACCACCGCACAGCGCTGGGTCTGATGATCCTGTAACAACCAGATGTAGTTGTCGGTGAAGGCGGGCAGGGCACTGATCTGTATCATCGTCGGAATTCGCCAAGCGGAAAACATTGGCGCATCTTAGTAGTTCCTGGCGCGTTGGAGAATGACATGACCGATAAAGCGTTCGCTCAGGCCGATCCCGACTGGCTGGCATTGATCAGCGCCGCCCGCGAATGGCTGTCGGGGCCGCTCGGGCAATTTCTGCTGGATGAAGAACGGCGCATGCTCGATGACGAGCTCGGCCGGTTCTTCGGCGGTTATCTGGTGCATTACGGCCCGTCCGCCGAAACCCCGCCCGCTGCGCCGCAAGTGCAGCGCAACGTGCGGCTCGGGGCGCCGTTGCCCGGGGTCGAGATCGTCTGCGAAGAGCAGGCCTGGCCGTTGAGCGAGCATGCTGCCGACGTGGTGGTGATGCAGCACGGTCTGGATTTCTGCCTGTCGCCCCACGGCTTGCTGCGTGAAGCGGCCAGCAGCGTGCGTCCGGGCGGGCATCTGCTGATCATCGGCATCAACCCCTGGAGCACGTGGGGCCTGCGGCATTTCTTCGCCAACGATGCCCTGCGCAAGGCGCGCTGCATATCGCCGTCGCGGGTCGCCGACTGGCTCAATCTGCTGGGCTTCGCGCTGGAGAAACGCCGCTTCGGATGCTATCGTCCGCCGCTCGCGTCGCCCAAGTGGCAGAACCGTCTGGCCGGCTGGGAACGCAAGGCCGGTGACTGGCAATTGTCCGGCGGTGGCTTCTATCTGCTGGTGGCGCGCAAGATCGTGGTGGGGCTCAGGCCGTTGCGTCAGGAGCGCCGCGAGCCGATGGGCAAGCTGATTCCGCTGCCGATGGCCAAGGTCAACCGCCGCCGCATCGAACCGTAAACCCTCTTTTATTTGTGGCCGGGCTTGTCCCGGCCGCGGTCATTGTCGATCCGTGATTGGCAGGACAGGCATTTTTCTGGAAAGACTGGCATGAGCGAAAGCGTGGAAAGCGTCGACACCGTAGAACTGTTCACCGACGGCGCCTGCAAGGGCAACCCCGGCCCCGGTGGCTGGGGCGCTCTGCTGGTGTGCAAGGGCGTCGAAAAGGAACTGTGGGGCGGCGAGGCCAACACCACCAACAACCGCATGGAACTGCTCGGCGCGATCCGCGGCCTCGAAGCACTCAAGCGTCCCTGCGAAGTGCTGCTGGTGACTGACTCGCAATACGTGATGAAAGGCATCAACGAGTGGATGGCCAACTGGAAGAAGCGCGGCTGGAAAACTGCCGCGAAAGAACCGGTGAAGAACGCCGATCTGTGGAAAGAACTGGACGAGCAGGTCAACCGCCACAAAGTCACCTGGAAATGGGTGCGCGGGCACATCGGCCATCACGGTAACGAGCGGGCGGACCAGCTGGCCAATCGTGGCGTGGATGAGGTTCGTGGGTACAAACAGTCCTGAGTTTTCCTGATAGTCCGTGGCGAGCCCTTCGCGAGCAGGCTCGCTCCCACGGGGAAATGTATTCCAGACCTTGAATTGGAATACATTCCAATGTGGGAGCGAGCCTGCTCGCGAAGGGCTCGCCACGGTCTGACTGAAACACCCCACCGAGCGTGTTAACATCCGCGCCTTTGCACGATTGACCCGTTGAGAGCTGAGCACTGATGGCCACCAGATCCGTTGTACTCGATACCGAAACCACCGGCATGCCGGTGACCGATGGTCACCGGATCATTGAAATCGGTTGCGTCGAACTGATCGGTCGGCGCCTGACGGGCCGGCACTTTCACGTTTATCTGCAGCCGGATCGCGAGAGCGACGAGGGGGCGATCGGTGTGCACGGCATCACCAATGAATTCCTCGTCGGCAAGCCGCGCTTTGCCGAGGTCGCCGACGAGTTCTTCGAATTCATCAAAGGCGCGCAGCTGATCATCCACAACGCGGCGTTCGACGTTGGCTTCATCAACAACGAATTCGCCTTGATGGGCCAGCACGATCGCGCTGACATCACCCAGCACTGCACGATCCTCGACACCCTGATGATGGCCCGGGAACGTCACCCGGGACAGCGCAACAGCCTCGATGCGTTGTGCAAACGTTACGGCGTCGACAACTCCGGCCGTGAACTGCACGGCGCCTTGCTCGACTCGGAGATTCTCGCCGACGTCTACCTGACCATGACCGGCGGCCAGACCAGCCTGTCGCTGGCCGGCAACGCCTCCGACGGCAACGGCACGGGCGAGGGCGCGGATAATTCGGCCACGGAAATCCGTCGCCTGCCGGTCGATCGCCAGCCAGCACGCATCATCCGCGCGACCGAAGACGAACTGGCGGCGCATCTGGTGCGGTTGGAAATCATCGCCAAATCGGCGGGAGCGCCGGCGTTGTGGACGCAGATTGCCGAGGCTGATGCGCAGGCCTGAAAGATCGAAAAATCAAAGGATCAGAAGATCAAAAGATCGCAGCCTTCGGCAGCTCCTACGGGGATTGCATTCCAGAGTTGAGAGACGAGGAAGGCTGCGATTTTTTGCGCTTGGCGACATGAAGCCAAGTTGCCACCCTCGCCACATTCGCTGCAACCCTCTACCCTGAGTGCATTGGCGGGTGCAGATCTGCCGCCTCAGGACACTGAGCCTCATGTACAAACAGTTGAAATTTGCGCTGGCAATCATCCATCGCGACATCAAGGTCGACAGCGTCGGCTGCGTCAAGGAATGAGGACCTTTCCCAGTATGCAACCGGTCATGAATCCGAAATACCCAGGGTTGTCGGTACGCGTCGCCGACGAAGGTTTTGCGCCGTATATCTGGGGCAGCGACTTCAGTTTCGAGGTCGCCGCCTATGGTGCAGCCGTGATCGGCAAACCGGTCGCACAATGGCCGGTGACGCCGATCGTGCCGTACCGCAAGTGCTACGGCATCGATCCGGAGGAGTTCAGCGCCTTTCACAACGCGCCCGACAGCGCGATTTTCATGGCGTACCTGGACGACGAACCGGTCGGCCACCTGGTCATCAGCACCAACTGGAACGGCTTCGCCCACATCGATGAACTGGCGGTGCACGCGCCGGCCCGGCGCCACGGGGTGGCCAAGGCGCTGCTCGATGTGGCGCAGTTCTGGAGTCGCAAGAAAAAGCTGCCGGGCATCATGCTCGAAACCCAGAACAACAACCTCGGCGCCTGTCGGCTGTATGAGCGCTGCGGTTACGTGATTGGCGGCATCGATCAACTGCGCTATCGCGGCATCGATCCACACACCGCCGAAGTCGCGTTGTTCTGGTATCGCCTGTTCGACAACCCGTTGGAAAAACCCCTCAGCTCGACAGCATCGCCTCGGCTTGTTCCGTGATGATCGCCAGCAGCGACTGAATCGCCGCTGACGGCGCGGCGTGCTTGAAGGTCAGGGCGTAGAGGCTGACCGGCACCGCCGGTGACAGCGGGCAAACGTCCAGCCCACCGGCGCGAGCGCCCAAAGCGGTGAACGGATCGACGATGGCCAGGCCTTCGCCGGCCTCGACCATGCTGCGCATCATCTGATGGGTCTGCACGCGGGTCTGAATGCTCGGTGCCGGGCGCAACGCCTGCAGCTTGTTTTCCAGTGCCGGACTCAGCGGATCCTGACCTTCGAGACCGACCATGGCCTGACCGGCCAGGTCTGCCAGAGAAATATATTTCTGTTTCGGTTGCAGCCAGCCGTGCGGCGCAAGCAATTGCAGCTTGCCCTGGGCCAGCGGCTGACAGTGGATGTCGGGGTGTTCGGGATCGTGCAGGCTCAGGCCCAGATCGCTTTCGCGCAGTAACAGGCTGCGGACGATGTCGCGTGTCGGCGCGCTGAGCAGGCTGCAAGGTGCGTCGGGCAAGCGTCGGCGCAGGGTCGCAAGACTTTGTGGCAGTAATTGTTGGGCCAGCGGCGGGGTGCCAATGATGCGCAAGGGCGGGGCGAGGTATTGCTTGAGGCTGCTGGCCAGACGCTGCACCGGCTCCAGCGCTTCATAGACGTGGGCGATTTCCACCTGCAGGGCGCGCGCTTCGGGCGTCGATTGCAGGCGCCCGCGAACGCTGGCAAACAGCATGAATCCCAGCTGACTCTCGGCTTCGCGCAAACGCTCTTCGACCTCGGTCACGGGCAATTGCAGCCATTCGGCGGCGGTGCCCAGGTGACCGGTCTGCAAGAGCGCCTGAATCACTTCGATGTGGCGTAAACGCATGCGTGAAGTCCATGTTCAGCAGGTGGGGTGAGACGCTGAATCCTACCCCAAGTCTGCACGCATGACTTCTGCTCATAACGCAGGGTTATTGAGCGACGGTTGGCTCAGGTTCGCGGATCAGGGTAATGCCTGATTGAACCAGGAGAAACTCGCTGTCACTGACCTTGTTGACGCGATCGCCAATGGCCAGTCTGTAAATGGGCTCCGAGCCAGTGGATCCGCCTGCAGACGGGTTCGATTCCTGGAATTCATGCACGGAATAAACACGGCCTTCCGCGTCTCTTGCATGAAACTGACCGACGAGTACTGCTGCCATCTGCTTAGAACCTCTGGAGATAAAACGCTTGATTTGCGGCTTTGTAGACCGTCACCAAGCTCGGTAAGTTTTCTTACAGGAAAAAAATATTCCTAGCGCAGGAAAAACCAATGATCACTGGTGAAAGCGTCACTGGATCATCTATAACTAGCGACTCTTCCCACAGACCATCGAGAGTCTTCCATGAGCAATGTCTACAACGTCGCTGTAGTGGTCGGTAGCCTGCGCAAAGCATCGATCAATCGCAAAGTCGCACTGGCCCTCGCCGAACTGGCACCGGCCAATCTCAAGCTCGAGATTGTCGAAATCGGTGAACTGCCGTTGTACAACGAGGACATCGACGGCGATTCTCCGCCCGCAGCCTACAGCACTTTCCGTCAGAAAGTGGCGTCATCCGACGCAGTGCTGTTTGTCACCCCCGAGTACAACCGCTCGATCCCGGCACCGTTGAAGAACGCCATCGACGTCGGCTCCCGTCCTTATGGCCAGAGCGCGTGGAGCGGCAAGCCCGGCGCGGTGATCAGCGTATCGCCAGGCGCCATCGGCGGTTTCGGCGCCAACCAGCACCTGCGCCAGACCTTTGTTTTCCTCGATATCCATTGCCTGCAACAGCCGGAAGCGTATCTGGGCGGTGCGGGCAATGCGTTTGACGAAGCGGGCAAGCTGAGCGAATCGGTGAAGCCGTTCCTGCAGAAATTCATCGATGCCTACGGCCAGTTCGTAGAGCAACACAAGAAATAATCTCACTGAGACTCACTGTGGGAGCGAGCCTGCTCGCGAAAGCTGTGTGTCAGATAATAATTTCATGTCTGACGCACCGCCTTCGCGAGCAGGCTCGCTCCCACATTTGTTCGATCTCCACCCGTTTCAATATTTGAAGGCTTCTGCGAATGCTCGCTGCGTCACTGATTTTCCTGCTGACCATTACCCTCGTCATCTGGCAACCCAAAGGCCTCGGCGTCGGCTGGAGTGCAACGCTGGGCGCCGTGCTGGCGTTGATCTTCGGCGTCGTTCATCTCACGGATATTCCGCTGGTCTGGCAGATCATCTGGAACGCCACCGGCACCTTCGTCGCACTGATCATCATCAGCCTGCTGCTTGACGAGGCCGGCTTTTTCAATTGGGCGGCGCTGCATGTGGCGCGTTGGGGGCGGGGCAGTGGGCGCAAGCTGTTTGCCTTCATGGTGCTGCTCGGCGCGCTGGTCTCGGCGCTGTTCGCCAATGACGGCGCGGCGCTGATTCTCACGCCGATCGTGATTTCAATGCTGCTGGCGCTGCGATTTTCGCCAGCGGCGACCCTGGCCTTCGTCATGGGCGCCGGGTTCATCGCCGATACGGCGAGCCTGCCGCTGGTGGTGTCGAACCTGGTCAACATCGTTTCCGCGGACTTTTTCCACATCGGCTTCAACCGCTATGCCGCGGTGATGGTGCCGGTCAACTTCGTCAGCGTTGCGGCGACGTTGGGCATGTTGCTGTGGTTCTTTCGCCGCGACATTCCTGCGTCTTACGACCCTGAACAACTGGAAAACCCGAGCACTGCGATCCACGACAAGGCGACGTTCCAAGCCGGTTGGGCGGTGCTGGTGATCCTCTTGATCGGCTGCTTCGCCCTCGAACCGCTGGGCATTCCGATCAGCGCAATTTCCGCGGTGTGCGCCGCGCTGCTGTTGGGTATCGCCGCGCGCGGCCACAAGATCTCCACGCGCAAAGTGATGAAAGAAGCGCCGTGGCAGATCGTGATTTTCTCGCTGGGCATGTACCTGGTGGTCTACGGCCTGCGTAATGCCGGACTCACCAGTTACCTCGCCGGGTGGCTGGACGTATTCGCCGGCCACGGCGTGTGGGGTGCGGCCATGGGCACCGGGGTTTTGACGGCGCTGTTGTCGTCGATCATGAATAACCTGCCGACCGTGCTGATCGGCTTGCTGTCGATCGACGCGAGTCAGGCCAGCGGGGTGATCAAGGAGGCGATGATCTATGCCAACGTGATTGGCAGTGATCTGGGGCCGAAGATCACCCCGATCGGCAGTCTGGCGACCTTGTTGTGGCTGCATGTGCTGGAGCGCAAGGGCATCCATATTGGCTGGGGCTATTACTTCCGTGTCGGAATTGTGTTGACCGTACCGGTGTTGCTGGTGACGTTGGCGGCATTGGCGGTGCGGTTATCCATATAGACCGAGTTGTCCTTTTCGCGAGCAGGCTCGCTCCCACAGAGAATGCATTTCAAATCTGGAATGCGCTCCCTGTGGGAGCGAGCCTGCTCGCGAATTGGGTCAGACACCACAGATCTCAGGCTTGGCCGGGGACATTCGGCCAGAGATCCGCCACCAGGAACAACCGCTCCGCCTCTTCCCATTCCCCTTGGGCATTCTCGGTCAGGCGCACCATCAATTGCGCCGGGGCCAACGCTGGCAGGTCTTGCAGCCACAAACGCAAATGCTCATCCGCCCAGACCTGGTCCGCCGGGTAGTGCGCCGGCGCCAGCCAGGCGTGGCGGGGCAGGGGTTGCCAGCGTCCTGGCGGACGTTGCGCGACAAACGCCGGCCAGTCCTGCTGATGCAGCCAACTGCCACGCAAATGTTGCGGATGGGCGCCGTTTGGTGAGTCGGCCTGCCCCGGCCACGGATACAGCAGATAACCGCCCAGCCACAATTGCGCGCTGAAGGTTTCGATATCCAGTGCCGCCAGCACTTCGCGGCTTTCCGGGCGCGCCGAGATCGGTAATTGATGCTCGGCCAGATGCGCCAGTTTGCGATCCAGCCGGTCATGGCAACCTGGCCCGAGCCACTGCGCCGGATCGCGGCCATCGCCAGCCTGCGGTCCGAGGTAGAGCTTGATCGCCAGTTCCAGATGGTGCACGCCGTCGCGGTCACGCAGCAGCATGTCGAGTTCGCCGAGGGTGTGCCCGGCGCGGCGGATCGGCAGGTTGGCGGCGATCAGGTCAATGCCCGGTGCGTGCTCCACGGCGAACTGCCACAGGCGTTCGTAATACAGGCCCAGACGCCGGGTGCGCGCCTGGGATAGCCATTGCAGGAGGCCGTAACTGTCGCGGTCGAGCTGACGCAACCAGTGTTCGAGACGCTGCGGGTCGTGCACCCAGTCGCTGCCGGCCAGCGGATGGCGCTGTGGCCACGGCGTGTCGGCGAGCATCGGCGGCGCGAGGATCACCCACGCCAGGTCCCGCACTTCGGGATGGCGTAATTGATGGGGCAGTTGAAGCAAATCGGGAAACAGGATCATCTTGCGAGCATAGCCTTAAACCTGAGCCCACCCTTGAGGCTGAAAGGATTTTGTCTATCTGGCGCTTTCGCCCATAATCGGGTTTTCGCGTTTTCGATTGTCCGCAGAGGTCCCATGGAGCAATTTCGTAATATCGGCATCATCGGTCGCCTGGGCAGTTCCCAGGTGCTGGATACCGTCCGCCGACTGAAACGCTTTCTGCTCGACCGTCACCTGCATGTGATCCTCGAAGACACCATCGCTGAAGTCCTGCCGGGCCACGGCCTGCAAACCTCGTCGCGCAAGATGCTCGGCGAAGTCTGCGACATGGTCATCGTCGTCGGCGGTGACGGCAGCCTGCTCGGCGCCGCGCGGGCGCTGGCCAGGCACAATATTCCGGTTCTGGGCATCAACCGTGGCAGCCTTGGCTTCCTCACTGATATTCGCCCGGACGAGCTGGAAATCAAGGTCGCCGAAGTGCTCGACGGCCACTATCTGGTGGAAAACCGCTTCCTGCTGCAAGCCGAAGTGCGTCGCCATGGCGAGGCCATCGGGCAGGGCGATGCGCTCAACGATGTGGTGCTGCACCCGGGCAAATCGACGCGGATGATCGAGTTCGAGTTGTACATCGACGGCCAGTTCGTCTGCAGCCAGAAGGCCGACGGCCTGATCGTCGCCACGCCCACCGGGTCCACTGCCTACGCGTTGTCTGCCGGCGGGCCGATCATGCATCCCAAGCTCGACGCTATTGTGATTGTGCCGATGTACCCCCATACCTTGTCGGGACGGCCAATCGTGGTCGATGGCAACAGTGAGCTGAAAATCGTCGTGTCCAAAGATATGCAGATCTACCCGCAGGTCTCCTGCGACGGCCAGAACCACTTTACCTGCGCACCGGGCGACACCATTACCGTGAGCAAGAAAGCGCAGAAACTGCGCCTGATTCATCCGCTCGATCACAATTACTACGAGGTGTGCCGGACCAAGCTTGGCTGGGGCAGCAAGCTGGGGGGTGGAGGCGACTGATGCTCGATCCCGCGCGCAGTTACGACCTGATCGGTGACGTGCACGGATGCGCTCTGACCCTCGAACACTTGCTGGACCGTCTCGGTTATCACAAGCAGGGCGGGGTCTGGCGCCATCCTTCACGCATGGCGGTGTTCGTCGGCGACATCATCGACCGTGGCCCGCGGATTCGCGAGGCGCTGCATATCGTCCACGACATGGTCGAGGCGGGGCAGGCGCTGTGCATCATGGGCAACCATGAGTTCAACGCGCTCGGTTGGGTGACTCCGGCGCCACCGGGCAGCGGGAAGCAGTTCGTGCGCGAACACACCAAGCGCCATGCGCGCCTGCTGCAGGAAACCCTGACGCAATTCGAAAACCATCCGGGCGACTGGCATGACTTCCAGCAGTGGTTCTACGAGCTGCCGCTGTTCGTCGATGCCGGACGCTTCCGCGTCGTCCACGCCTGCTGGGATGCCGGCTTGATCGAGCCGCTGCAGGCGTTGTTCCCCGACGGCTGCGTCGATGAGCATTTCCTCCAGGCGTCGGCGGTTCCCGGCAGTTTCGCCTGCACCGTGTTCGACCGCTTGCTGCGTGGCACAGATATGCGCCTGCCGGGCGGCCTGACCATGACCAGCGGCGACGGCCTTGTGCGTTCGTTCTTCCGCACCAAGTTCTGGGAAGACGACCCGAAAACCTACGGCGATATCGTGTTCCAGCCCGATGCGTTGCCGGAACCTGTCGCGCAAACGCCGTTGACGTCCATTGAAAAGAATTCCCTGCTGCGCTATGGCGTCGACGAACCGTTGCTGTTCGTCGGCCATTACTGGCGCAGCGGCAAACCGGCGCCGATCCGCCCGAACCTCGCGTGCCTGGATTACAGCGCCGTGCTCTACGGCAAACTGGTGGCCTATCGTCTGGATCAGGAAACGCGCCTGGATCCGCAAAAATTCGTCTGGGTCGATGTCGAGCGGCCGGAGGTGCTGCAATGAGTGCGGTAGCGGTATTGCGCCTGCCGTTGGCGGTGGATTTGAGCGGCTTCGTCAAGCTGCTGCAACGTATGCAAGTGCCCCATCGGGTCAGCGAAGAAGCGGGCGAGCAGGTGCTGTGGGCGCCGGAGGAAATCAGCGAGGACGTGCGTTCGCTGTACGAGCGCTTCCCGGCCGGCGACCCGGATCAGCAACTGGACATGCCTGTGGGCCAGACCTTCAAAAGGCCAAGTTTTGCCGAACAGCTGAAACATGCCAAAGCCACCGGATTCATTCTGCTGTTGAGCCTGATCGTCGGCGGTCTGACCTTTCTCGGCGAAAATCTGGAAACGCTGCGCTGGCTGACCTTCCTCGATTTCCGCGTGATCGGCGAGTACATCCACTTCACGCCGCTGGCCGACAGTCTGGGGGCAGGGCAGTGGTGGCGGCTGATCACGCCGATGCTGATCCACTTCGGCATCCTCCATCTGGCCATGAACGGCATGTGGTACTGGGAGCTGGGGCGGCGCATCGAGTCGCGCCAGGGCAGCATCAACCTGATCGGCCTGACGCTGCTGTTCAGTCTGGTCTCCAACTATGCGCAGTTCGTCTGGAGCGGCCCGAGCCTGTTCGGCGGTCTGTCAGGCGTGCTTTTCGGCTTGCTCGGGCATTGCTGGATCTTCCAGCTGCTGGCGCCGAACCCGGCCTATCGCCTGCCGCGCGGGGTGCTGGTGATGATGCTGGTGTGGCTGGTGGTGTGCATGTCCGGGCTGGTCTCGCTGATCGGTTTCGGCCAGATCGCCAACGCCGCGCACCTGAGCGGGTTACTCATCGGATGCTTCACCGGTTTGTTGGGCGGTTTGTATAACCGCCGTAAACTGGCCGTCTAAAATTTTTGCTTCAGTAAAGAGCACGGAGACCCTGATGTCCTCTTTCAACGACATGATCAGCAACATCACCCCGGACATCTACGAGAGCCTGAAACTGGCCGTGGAAATCGGCAAATGGTCGGACGGCAACAAACTCACCGCCGAACAGCGCGAGCTGTCGTTGCAGGCGATGATCGCCTGGGAAATCCAGAACCTGCCGGAAGACCAGCGCACCGGTTACATGGGCCCGCAAGAGTGTGCGTCGAAGTCGATCGAAGTGCCGAACATCCTGTTCAAGTCGGATGCCATCCATTGATCGAGATTGGCCGCGGTGCAATCAGCAAAATGTCGGCGCGCCTGGACGGGCCGAACGTGCAGTACGCGTTTCGTCTGGATGATGTCGAGGTGCCGGTCAATCCGTTGATCGGCAGCACGCTGCGTCTGGAGTTCCTGGGCGCGATCCATTGCAGCCATTGCGGGCGCAGGACCAAAACCAGTTTCAGTCAGGGCTATTGCTACCCGTGCATGACCAAACTGGCGCAATGCGACCTGTGCATCATGAGCCCCGAGCGCTGCCATTTCGACGCCGGCACCTGCCGCGATCCGGAGTGGGGCGAGAAATTCTGCATGACCGACCATGTGGTTTACCTGGCCAATTCGTCAGGCATCAAGGTTGGCATCACCCGTGCTACGCAGTTGCCGACCCGCTGGCTCGATCAGGGCGCGAGTCAGGCGCTGCCGATCATGCGCGTGTCGACACGCCAGCAATCGGGGTTTGTCGAAGACCTGTTCCGCAGTCAGGTGGCGGACAAGACCAACTGGCGCGCGCTGCTCAAAGGTGATGCGGCGGCGGTGGATCTGGCGCAGGTGCGCGATCAGTTGTTCGAAAGCTGCGCAGAAGGCCTGCAAGGTTTGCAGGAGCGATTCGGCCTACAGGCAATTCAGACGATTGCCGATGTCGAACCGCTGGAAATCCGCTATCCCGTCGAACAGTACCCGGCGAAAATCGTCAGCTTCAACCTGGACAAGAACCCGATTGCCGAAGGCACGCTGCTGGGGATCAAGGGCCAGTACCTGATCTTCGACACCGGCGTGATCAACATTCGTAAATACACGGCCTACCAGCTCGCCGTGCATCAATAAGGATTCCAGCATGCGCACCGAACAACCGAAGATGATTTACCTCAAGGACTATCAGGCGCCCGAGTACCTGATCGACGAAACGCACCTGACCTTCGAGTTGTTCGAGGACCACAGCCTGGTTCACGCGCAACTGGTGATGCGCCGCAACCCCGAGCGCGGCGCCGGCCTGCCGCCGCTGGTGCTCGACGGCCAGCAACTGGAGTTGCTCTCGGTGACGCTGGCGGACCAGGAGCTGAGCGCTGCCGACTATCAAGTCTCCGACAGCCACCTGACCCTGCAGCCAACCAGCGAAATGTTCACGCTCGACACCAACGTGCGCATCCACCCGGAAACCAATACCGCGCTGGAAGGCCTGTACAAGTCCGGCACGATGTTCTGCACCCAGTGCGAGGCCGAAGGCTTCCGCAAAATCACTTATTACCTCGACCGCCCGGACGTGATGAGCAAGTTCACCACCACAGTGGTGGCCGAACAGCACAGCTACCCGGTGCTGCTCTCCAACGGTAACCCGATCGCTTCCGGCCCTGGCGAAGACGGCCGGCACTGGGCGACCTGGGAAGATCCGTTCAAGAAACCGGCGTACCTGTTTGCGCTGGTCGCCGGTGATCTGTGGTGCGTCGAAGACACCTTCACCACCATGAGCCAGCGCAATGTCGCGCTGCGCATTTACGTCGAGCCGGAAAACATCGACAAGTGCCAGCACGCGATGAACAGCCTGAAGAAATCCATGCGCTGGGATGAAGAGGTCTACGGTCGCGAGTACGATCTGGACATCTTCATGATCGTTGCGGTCAACGATTTCAACATGGGCGCGATGGAGAACAAGGGCCTCAACATCTTCAACTCCAGCGCCGTGCTGGCCCGCGCCGAAACCGCCACCGACGCCGCGCATCAGCGGGTCGAGGCGATCGTTGCCCACGAATATTTCCACAACTGGTCGGGCAACCGCGTGACCTGCCGCGACTGGTTCCAGCTGTCGCTCAAGGAAGGATTCACGGTGTTCCGCGACGCCGGTTTCTCTTCGGACATGAACTCGGCGACGGTCAAGCGCATTCAGGACGTGGCCTATCTGCGCACCCACCAGTTCGCCGAAGATGCCGGCCCCATGGCCCACGCCGTGCGCCCGGACAGCTTCATCGAGATTTCCAACTTCTACACCCTGACCGTGTACGAAAAGGGTTCGGAAGTGGTTGGCATGATCCACACCTTGCTCGGTGCCGAAGGCTTCCGTAAGGGCAGCGATCTGTATTTCGAACGCCACGACGGTCAGGCCGTGACCTGCGACGACTTCGTCAAGGCCATGGAAGACGCCAACGGCGTCGACCTCAGTCAGTTCAAGCGCTGGTACAGCCAGGCCGGCACGCCACGTCTGGCAGTGACCGAGTCCTATGACGCCGCCGCGAAAACCTACAGCCTGACCTTCCGCCAGAGCTGCCCGCCGACTCCTGACAAGGTGGAAAAACTACCGTTCGTGATTCCGGTCGAGCTCGGCCTGCTCGACAGCCAGGGCAACGAAATCGCCCTGCGTCTGGCTGGTGAAGCCTCGGCACAAGGCACCACTCGGGTGATTTCGGTCACCGAAGCCGAACAGACCTTCACTTTCATCGATATCAACGAACAGCCGTTGCCATCGCTGCTGCGTGGCTTCTCGGCGCCGGTGAAACTGAGCTTCCCGTACAACCGCGATCAACTGATGTTCCTGATGCAGCACGACAGCGACGGCTTCAACCGCTGGGATGCCGGTCAGCAATTGTCGGTGCAAGTGCTGCAGGAATTGATCGCTCAGCATCAGAAGGGCGAGAGCCTGACGCTCGATCCGCGTCTGGTGTCCGCGCTGCGCACGGTGCTGTCCGACGAGTCGCTGGATCAGGCGATGGTTGCCGAAATGCTCTCTCTGCCGGGTGAGGCGTATCTGACCGAGATCAGCGAAGTGGCCGACGTCGAGGCGATTCATGTCGCGCGCGAATTTGCCCGCAAGCAACTGGCCGAAGGCTTGTTCGAAGCGCTGTGGCTGCGTTATCAGGCCAACCGCGATCTGTCGAAAAAGACTCCGTACGTAGCCGAGGCCGAGCACTTCGCCCGACGCGCGCTGCAGAATATTGCCCTGTCGTACCTGATGCTCAGCGGCAAGCCGGAAGTCCTGGCGGCGGCGCTGGAGCAGTTCGAGACGGCCGACAACATGACCGAGCGCCTGACCGCGCTGGCGGTGCTGGTCAACTCGCCGTTCGAAGAGCAGAAGGCCGCGGCTTTGGCCAGTTTCGCCGAGCACTTCAAGGACAATCCGCTGGTCATGGATCAGTGGTTCAGCGTGCAGGCCGGCAGCACCTTGCCAGGCGGGCTGGAGCGCGTGAAGGCATTGATGCAGCACCCGGCGTTCAACATCAAGAACCCGAACAAGGTGCGCGCACTGATCGGCGCCTTCGCCGGGCAGAACCTGATCAACTTCCACGCGGCGGACGGCTCCGGCTATCGCTTCCTCGCCGATCTGGTGATCGAACTGAACGGCTTCAACCCACAGATCGCTTCACGCCAACTGGCGCCGCTGACCCGCTGGCGCAAATACGACAGCGCGCGTCAGGCGCTGATGAAGGGTGAGCTGGAGCGGATTCTGGCGTCCGGAGCGTTGTCCAGCGACGTGTACGAAGTGGTAAGCAAAAGCCTGGCGTAACCCCGATCCCGTAGGAGCTACCGAGTGAAACGAGGCTGCGATCTTTTGATTTTGATGATCACCGCCCCTCACCCTAACCCTCTCCCAGAGGGAGAGGGGACTGACCGAGGTGCCTTTTTCTATCCGCCGACCTGAATTACCGAGTCGAACTCAGGATCTGAAAAGCCCTCGATCGGCTCCCTTTCCCCCTCTCCCATTGGGAGAGGGCAAAGCAGACACAAAAATGCCGCTCAACGAGCGGCATTTTCATTGGCACAAGAAACAGCTATTTACGCAAATCAAACCGATCCAGATTCATCACCTTCGTCCATGCCTTGACGAAATCGTTGACGAACTGCGTCTTCGCGTCGGAACTGGCATACACCTCGGCCAAGGCGCGCAATTGCGCATTCGAGCCGAACACCAGATCGACCCGCGTCGCCGTCCATTTCGCCGCTCCGGTCTGGCGATCACGACCCTCGAACTCGTCGGCATCCCGCGAGGTTGGCGTCCACTCCACACCCATGTCCAGCAGGTGGGTGAAGAAGTCATTGCTTAGCGCTTCGGGTTTGTCGGTGAATACGCCATGCTTTGTCTGCCCGACGTTGGTGTTCAACACCCGCAGACCACCCACCAGCACGGTCATTTCCGGCGCGGTGAGGGTGAGCAATTGCGCCTTGTCGATCAGCAGGGTTTCCGCCGCAACCGTGTATTTGCCTTTGCTGTAATTGCGGAAACCGTCGGCGATCGGTTCGAGGAAGCCGAACGATTCGACATCGGTCTGCTCCTGCGAAGCATCGACGCGTCCCGGTGAGAACGGCACCGACACCGAATGCCCGGCGTTTTGCGCGGCTTTCTCCACCCCGGCATTGCCGGCCAGCACAATCAAGTCAGCCAGCGAGATCTTCTTGCCACCGGCCGCGTTGTTGTTGAACTCGTTCTGAATGCCTTCGAGTGTGCTCAGCACCTTGTCCAGTTGCTCGGGCTGGTTGGCCTGCCAGAACTTCTGTGGGGCCAGACGCAAGCGCCCGCCGTTGGCACCGCCGCGCTTGTCCGAGCCGCGGAAGGTCGACGCTGCCGCCCACGCGGTGGAGACCAATTGCGAGACCGACAGTCCTGAATCCAGCACCTTGTTCTTCAGCGCCGTGGCGTCGCTGTCATCGATCAGCGCATGGGTTACGTCGGGCAGCGGATCTTGCCAGAGCAATTCCTCTTGCGGCAGCTCCGGGCCGAGGTAGCGAGAGAGTGGCCCCATGTCGCGATGGATCAGCTTGTACCAGGCGCGGGCGAACGCGTCGGCGAGCTGATCGGGATTGGCCAGGAAGCGCCGCGAGATCTGTTCATAGGCAGGATCGAAGCGCAGCGCCAGGTCGGAGGTGAGCATGGTCGGCGAGAGCTTCTTGTTCGGATCGTGAGCGTGGGGAACGGTGCCGGCACCGGCGCCGTTTTTCGGTTGCCATTGATTGGCGCCCGCCGGGCTTTTGCTCAGCTCCCATTCGAAGCCAAACAGGTTTTCCAGATAGTTGTTGCTCCACTGCGTTGGCGTGGTGGTCCAGGTGACTTCCAGGCCGCTGGTGATGGTGTCCGCGCCTTTACCGGTGCCGAAGGCGTTTTTCCAGCCCAGACCTTGTTGTTCAAGGCCGGCCGCTTCCGGTTCGGCACCGACATTGTCGGCAGGGCCGGCGCCATGGGTTTTGCCGAACGCGTGGCCGCCCGCAATCAGCGCCACGGTTTCTTCGTCGTTCATGGCCATGCGGCCGAAGGTTTCGCGAATGTCCTTGGCCGAGGCCACCGGGTCCGGGTTGCCTTCCGGGCCTTCCGGGTTCACGTAGATCAAGCCCATCTGCACAGCGGCGAGGGGACTTTCCAGATTGCGTTCGCCCTGATCGGTGCGGCTTTCTTCGCGGCCATGCAAGTCGGGCTCAGCCACCAGCGTGCCGTCGCCGGGTTCCTGCACCGGGCCGTTGCTTTTGCCATAACGGTTGTCGCCGCCCAGCCACTCGGTTTCCGAGCCCCAATAAACGTCTTCATCCGGTTCCCAGACATCCGCGCGGCCGCCGGAGAAACCGAAGGTCTTGAAGCCCATGGATTCCAGGGCGACGTTGCCGGTGAGCACGATCAGGTCGGCCCAGGAAATATTGCGTCCGTATTTTTGCTTGATCGGCCAGAGCAGGCGGCGGGCCTTGTCGAGGCTGACGTTGTCCGGCCAGCTGTTGAGCGGCGCAAAGCGTTGCTGACCGGAACCGGCACCACCCCGGCCATCGGCGGTGCGATAGGTCCCGGCGCTGTGCCAGGCCATGCGCACGAACAACGGGCCGTAATGGCCGAAGTCGGCTGGCCACCAGTCCTGGGAGTCGGTCATCAGCGCTTTGATGTCTTGTTTCAGAGCCTGGAAGTCGAGGCTTTTGAAGGCTTTGGCGTAGTCGAAGTCCTGGCCCAGCGGATCGGACTTGGGTGAATGCTGGCTGAGGATCTTGAGGTTGAGTTGGTTCGGCCACCAGTCACGGTTCGTCGTACCGCCACCGGCGGCGTGGTTGAACGGGCATTTCGATTCGTTTGCCATGTTCGTATCCCTATCAGGTCTGCGGCCGGCTCGTGCCGACTTCGGACTGGTAAGGCTAGACCCGAGTTGGCAACTCGGCTAATAGCCCGACTATTGGCAGGTGATAGGCAAAGTCTTTCACGGCTTAAATGGTTTTGAATGAAAGCATTTATTTCCTATTGATATAAGAGACTGTCATTTCTATCAGTTGTGGCGGAATAGGAGGGGTGCCTAATCTACTTGTGTTGTAAACGATAGCTTATTTTTGAAAGCGACAGTTTAGGAGAATAATATGAACAGTGACTTGTTAGATGAACGTGTGAAATCGTTGTTGGCACATAGAGGAAGTGCCGCGGGTTTTGTTTACGCCGAAACAAGTGATGGACGAACTATTGTCGCTAGCGATATAGATATGACGTCTGTTGATAAGTATCGGATTTTCGCGGTCAGTGACACCAAAAACTATTTGATTTTGGAGTTCCCTCTTTCTGTAGTGGGCGATGGACCACATGAGGTGAAGGCGCCCATAGATACTAGACGTTGGATTTTGGCTCTTGATGGTGTTCGTCATGGTCCTGACGGCATAGCAGTTTTCACTTTAAGAGATGATCGTAATACCCTGCATGGAGTTATCGATCTTGTGATTGAGAGTGGTGTAAGGGTGGTTGGCGGATTTTATATAAGGGGAAATTAGTTTAGAAGGTGCAGGGCGCCGCTGTCTGGTGCCCTGCATTTTGATATGGTTTTTCAGGCCGAATAAATTCGCTCAACTGGCCTGTTCTGAATCATCCATTGGCGCTTCATTCAGAATATCCTCTTGTCCCGGCAATTCAGTGATCACACTGAAGTCCGTCACCTCAACCGCACCCAATCCATACCCCAGCAAATGGAAAGAAAAGGCTTTGCGCTCTTGCGGGTTGTCGAAGCTGAAGCTCATTTCCAGTGGCTGCTCGGCGGTTGCCACCATCTCCTGTGGCAAGCCAATGTGCACGTCCTGTTCAAACTCCTTGGCCTTGAGCTGAATGTACGCCGCCTGCTGCGGGTCGACCGAACGCACGGTCAGGCGTACGCGGGTGTGTGAGCCTTTGGGCATTTCCAGGTACTGCGCGCCGATCAGGTTGTCGGCCCAGTCATCCTTTATCTGCGCTTGCAGAGGGATGATGTTGTTGCTGCCGAACTGGTAGCGATGGTTGAGCGGCGTGCGCAGCAAGGACAGGTCCAGGGCGTCGGCGCGCGCGGCGATCTGCCGGGCCGGGTGGCCGCTGTAGGTGCCTTTGTAGGTGGCGCTTTCGGCGATGAAGCCGGGGCTTTGGTAATAGCGGCAGCGGCGCGGCAGGTCGCACTCGGAGAAAATGCCCTGACCGTTGTGGTAGCGCAGTTTGCCGTTGGTGAACGACATGATTTCGCGCCCGGAATCGTAGTCGCGAAACAGCGACCGGCCGCTCAGCGCCGTCGGTACGGGCAGGTCGAAATAGTCGAGAATCGAAGTGCTCAGATCGACGTGGCCGTACACCCCGGCATTCAGGCGCGGCAGTTGCGCCTGTTCCGGTGCCAGCGTCAGATTGAATCCCCACGATGACGCCAGCCGCACGCCGTCGATGCCGTGGGATTCATCCGAGGTGATTACTACCAGCGTGTCCTTGAGAACACCTTTGCGCTCCAGCCCTGATAAAAACTGGTCCAGTGCATCGTCCAGATAACCGACAGCGGCCTGTTTCGGCGTTTCATAGCGCTGCAGATAATCGTCCGGTGCGGAGTAGGGCTGGTGGGTGCCGACTGTCAGAAGCGTGAGCATCCACGGCTGTTTTTGTTTTTTTAGCTGGTCGACATAATCCAGCGCGCCTTCGAAGAACGCCTTGTCATCCTTGCCCCACGGGAACTCCAGATAGTTGCTGTTGCTGAACCATTCCAGGCCGTGGGTCGCATCGAAACCGATGTGCGGCATGATCTTGTCTTTGGCCATGAAGCGCAGGCCGGCGCCCTGTAGATAGTGGGTGCTGAAACCGTGTTCGCGCAATTGCGCCGGCAGGCAGGCCTGGTTGCGCTCATTCAGGGTGAGCATTTCCACGCCCTTGGGCGTGCCGTTGTTGAGCTTGTCGTAGTCACCGCAGAGCATGGCGTACAGACCGCGAATGGTCTGATGGGTGTGCAGCACGTAATCCGGTGTGTTCATCCCGCGCTCGGCCCAGCGGCTGAGGTTGGGCATCAGGTCTTCCTGATAATGACTGCCGATCGCCTCGCGGTTGGCACGGATGTAGGCGCCGGGAATGCCTTCCAGGGCGATGATCAACACGTTGCGCGCCTGACCCGGCGCGGTCAGCAGCTTCTGGCCATTGAGGTCGACGTCGGTGAGCCCCGCCATTGCGGGCGTCGGCTCTTCGAGGTCACCGTCCAGCCATTCCTCGGCCTGGATCTGCAGGTCGGCGACTTCACTGGCGAGCAGTTGATGCGGCAGGTTGTACAGGCGCCATGCGTCGCCGTCGTTCGGCCACAGGTTTTGCGCAGCCCAGTGTGCGGCGAACAACACCATTGGCGCTGCCCAGAACGCGCGCGGCAGTGCCGGACGAGACAGACCACGTCCGGCCACTTGAGTGAGCAGCCAGAAACTCAATGCCCCCAACAAAGCGAAAGCCAGGGCAGGGTGCGCAAGTCCGCCGCCGGTGGAATTCTCGACGAACTGCGGGTCGATCAAATAGTGAATATCCGAAGGCGTCGGCAGGCGGCCGACGGCGCTGACCAGTTCTGCCGTGGCGATCGCCAGCAGCGCCCAGAACACCAGCACCGGCAAGGCCAGCCACCAGGCGCGACGATGCAGTGCTACCACCAGCAGACTGCCGACGGCCAGATCCGATAAAAAGCCCAGCGGTGTCGACCAGCCCAACGCCGCGCGCAGGCACACCGGTACGATCAATACCAAAACGATCAGGGACAGGAGGCGGGCATTCGGCCGCCGCAGCCAGTTGAAAAGAGCACTCACAAAAAAGGCCTGCATGTCATCAAAGGGTCAAAAAAGTGTGGGTGATGATACCAAGCGTAGGAAAGTTGATCGGCTTTTTAAACCTGCGTCTGGCGATCTCTGGAAAGTCGCGTACCAGACCGGGCGCGGCTTCCGGGCGGTTAACGGTTTTCAGGGGAGGCAGTTTTTTGTTTCAGACTGTTGAAGGTCCATCCGCTGCTCGCGATATCCACGCAACAGACGCCAAACCGCTCAGTGCTATCGATATGCGATAAAGATATTTAATTTCTATTTTTTATAGCTATAAAGTCAGGCCTTTCAGCCCACCCCCATGCTGCGAGGTTGTCATGGCCACACCGTTCAAACGTTCCGCGCTGACTCTGTTGGCCGCTACTCTGGCAGCGGGCGCGCTGTTCAGTAGCGGCGCTCAGGCCGAAGGCAAGATCAGCATCGCCCAGCAATTCGGCATTGGTTACCTGATTCTCGACGTGGTGCGCGACCAACAACTGATCGAGAAACATGGCAAGGCCCAGGGCCTGGAGATCAAGGTCGACTGGAACAGCATTTCCGGCGCCACCGCCATGAACGAAGCGCTGCTGACCGGTGCGCTGGACGTGGTCTCCGCCGGCGTGCCGCCGATGCTCACCGTGTGGGACCGCACCAAGGGCAAACAGAACGTCAAAGCCATCGCCGCGCTGGGCTCGATGCCCAATTATCTGCTGACCAACAACCCGAACATCAAAACCCTGAAGGACTTCAGCGACAAGGACCGCATCGCCGTGCCAGCCGCGGGCGTAGGCTTCCAGTCGCGCACGCTGCAGATCGAAACCGCGAAGGAATTCGGCGACGACCAGTTCAAGAAATTCGATAACATTTCGGTCAGCCTGCCGCACCCGGACGCCACCGCTGCACTGATCGCCGGCGGCTCGGAAATCAACTCGCATTTCTCCAGCCCGCCTTTTCAATACCAGGCGCTGCAAAACCCTAACGTGCACAAAGTGCTGAGTTCCTACGACATCCTCGGCGGCCCGGCGACGTTCAACGTGCTCTACACCACAGAAAAATTTCACGACGAAAACCCGAAAACCTACAAGGCGTTCTACGACGCACTGGCTGAAGCCGAGAAAATCATCAAGGCCGACAAACCCGCCGCTGCCCAGGCCTACATCCGCGTAGAACAATCGAAACTGCCGCTGGCCCTGGTCGAGCAAATCGTCAAAGATCCGGAAATCGACTTCACCGTCGTACCGCAACGCACGTTCATCTATGCCGAGAAATTGCAGGAACTGGGTGTGTTGAAAAACAAGGCGGCGAGCTGGAAGGATTACTTCTTTGAAGAGGCGCATGGTGGTGCGGGGAGTTGAGGGATTGGGCATCACCCGGCACTACTGTAGGAGTGAGCCTGCTCGCGATGGCGTCAGGTCATTGGACATCTTCGTGACTGACACACCGTGATCGCGAGCAGGCTCGCTCCTACAGGGGATTCGTCGCGGATGCGGAATAGGGCATCACCCGGCACTACTGTAGGAGTGAGCCTGCTCGCGATGGCGCCAGGTCATTGACATTTTCGTGACTGACACACCGTGATCGCGAGCAGGCTCGCTCCTACAGGGGATTTGTGGCGGATGCGAAATGGGGCATCACCCGGCACTACTGTAGGAGTGAGCCTGCTCGCGATGGCGTCAGTTCATTGGACATTTTCGTGACTGAAACACCGTGATCGCGAGCAGGCTCGCTCCTACAGGGGATTCGTGGCGGATGCGGAATAGGGCATCACCCGGCACTATTGTAGGAGTGAGCCCGCTCGCGATGGCGTCAGGTCATTGGACATTTTCGTGGCTGACACACCGTGATCGCGAGCAGGCTCGCTCCTACAGGGGATTTGTGGCGGATGCGAAATGGGGCATCACCCGGCACTGCTGTGGGAGCGAACCTGCTCGCGATGGCGTCAGGTCATTGGACATTTTCGTGACTGACACACCGTGATCGCGAGCAGGCTCGCTCCTACAGGGGATTCGTGGCGGATGCGGAATAGGGCATCACCCGGCACTACTGTGGGAGCGAGCCTGCTCGCGAAATCGGAGTTTCAGCCACAGGTGATTTGCCTGACCTGACGCCATCGCGAGCAGGCTCGCTCCCACCGGTTTTTATGTCAGGCGAATAGCATGTCCGTCAGCGATCAATGCATCTTGCTGTGATCGTGGCCGCCCATGTTGGTCAGCGCGCGAACCGGTGCTTTGACCTCAATGATTTCTTTCTCGCCCTTGGCGTTTTCCACGGTCAGCGTCAACGGCACGCTGTCGCCTTCCTTCAACTGACCGGTCAGGCCCATCAGCATGACGTGGTAGCCGTTCGGGTCGAAGCTCACGGCTTTGCCGGCAGGCAGGTCAACCGACTTCACCGGGCCCATGGTCATGACGTCGTTCTTCATGCTCATCTCATGAATCTGCACGTCCTTGGCCACTGGCGAGGCGACGCTGAGCAGCTTGCTGTCGATGTCGGCAGTGACGGTCATGAACGCGCCGCTGGCGGACTGGGTCGGCACGGTTGCACGGACCCAGGCGTCGTCGACTTTGGTCTGCGCGGACGCCTGGAAGGCCAGGCCGAGCAGGGACAGTGCACATACGGTGCGTTTGAGGTGATTCAAAACGGGATGCATCAGCAGACCTCCATAACAGTAAGCAAATCTTCCGTGCACTCTTGGGCTGTCAGCGAAGTGGACAGGCCCAGGCGCAACTCACCACGCGAGTCGTAGACGTAGCTGGTGGACGTATGGGAGATGGTGTAAGTGTCGCCGGCCGGGACTTTTTCGTAGAACACGTCGAATTCCTTGGCAGTGGCCTTGGTTTCCTCAAGCGTGCCGTACAGCGCGACGAAGCTCGGGTCGAAGGCTTTGACGTAGGCGTCGAGGATCTGCGGTGTGTCGCGTTCGGGATCGAGGGTGATGAACACCACTTGCAGGCGGTCGCCGTCGCGGCCCATGAGCTTCTTGATCTGCGCGGCGCGGGCCAGGGTGGTGGGGCAAACGGCCGGGCATTGGGTGAAGCCGAAAAAGATCATCGGCATCATCCCGCGAAAGCTCGACAGCGACATGGTTTCGCCTTCAGGGTTCTTCAGCTTGAAGGTGCGTCCGAGGATCTTGTCGCTCAGATCCTTGCCGTACTTGTACGACAGTTGGCCACGGGTATCGCAACCGGCGAGCAGGCCGAGCCCGAGCACGCCCATTCCCGCAAGTACCTTGCGGCGAGTCAACAAAGCCGTCATCTAATACCGCCTTTTGCAGCCCGCAAGTCGGCAGGACTGGCGGGGGGTTAACCGTAAAAGCGCCGCATGATAGCAAACTGAGGCTGATCGCCGGCCGCCGATCGCCGCGCGGTGCCGGATCGGGCGACAAAAGGTGTAAGAAGAAATGACCGAAGATCAGCGCAGCGCCGGCGCCTCCGCCTGCCAGCCACCGCCCAGCGCGGTGTACAGATTGACCTCTGCAACCAGTTGCGCGAGGCGGTCGCTGATCAAGGCTTGTTGCGAAGTGAACAGCGAACGCTGCGCATCGAGAAAGGTCAGGCTGCTGTCGACGCCGTTGCGATAACGGTTCTGCGCCAGGTTGTAGTAGTCCTGCGTGGCTTGCACCAGATCGCGCTGGGCCTGCAGTTGCTGCGCATAGGTGCTGCGCGCCGCGAGTCCGTCGGCAACTTCCTGAAACGCCGTCTGGATCGATTTTTCATACTCGGCGACGGCCACGTCTTTTTGCAGCCGCGCGTAATCCAGACTCGCGCGCAGGCTGCCGGCATTGAAGATCGGCAGGCTGATCTGCGGCTGGAACGTCCACGCGCCGGAGCCTGCGCTGAACAGCCCGGAGAGATCGCGACTGGCGGTGCCGGCACTGGCGGTCAGGCTCACGCTGGGGAAAAACGCTGCGCGCGCCGCGCCGATGTTAGCGTTGGCGGCTTTGAGCCGGGATTCGGCCTGGAGAATGTCCGGGCGCCGTTGCAACAGATCCGACGGCAGCCCGGCCGGCAGCGGCGATACCAGCTCACTGGCCAGTGGCAGCGCCGGCAATTGCTCGGGTACCGGCGCACCCACCAGTAAGGTCAGGCTGTTCAGGTCCTGGGCGACCAGACGCTGATAGCGCGCCAGATTGACCCGCGAACTGTCGACGCTGGTCCGCGCCTGCGCCTGTTCCAGCGCCGAAGACTTGCCAGCCTCACGGTTGCGCGTGGTCAGGTGCAGGCTCTGCTCGTCCGCGGCGAGGGTGTCGCGGCTCAGTTCCAGCAATTGCTGATCGGCGCGCCAGGTCAGATAGGCGCTGGCAACGTTGGCCACCAGACTCAGCTCGGCACTGCGTCGCGCCTGCTCAGTGGCGAGCCAGCTCTGCAACGCTTGTTCGCTGAGACTGCGCACCCGACCGAACAGATCCAGCTCATAAGCACTGATGCCCAGATTGACCGTGTACGCCGAGGTGATTTGCGCCGGGCCGCCGGTGACGCTGGACGGCAGGCGCTGGCGCAACTCGTTGGCGTTGGCCGACACCGCCGGCAGCAGGTCGGCGCGCTGAATGCGGTATTGCGCCTGAAACGCCTGAACATTCAGCGCTGCCACGCGCAGGTCGCGATTATTGCTCAGCGCGGTTTCGATCAGTTGCTTGAGGGCCGGGTCGTTGAACAGCGTGTGCCAGTCTTCGCGGTTCGTGGTCGGCTGGGTCGCCACCGGGTACTGCGCGGCGCTTGGCGACGGCGGTCGCTCATAATCAGGGATCAGCGAACACCCGGCCATGAGTAGAGCCGTGCACAGTAGGGGAAGGCGTAAGCTCGAACACCTGCGTTTCGGCTGCACATGCGGTAAAGGTCGAGAAGGGTTCAAGCGCCGGCCATCCATTTCGCCAGGCCATGTCGCCCGCTGACACCCAGTTTGGCGGCAGCGCGCTTGAGATACGTCTCGATCGAGCTGTTCTTGACCCGCAGTTTTTCCGCCATTTGCGGCACGGTGGCGCCGGTCAGCAGACCCAGACAGACTTCCTTCTCGCGGGCCGACAGGACAATGGCGCTCAACGCCAGCCGCTCATCGAAGACCTGCGCCAGCGGCGCCTGCTCCAGCTCGGCCAGCGCCGGGCGAGGCAAGCGGGCGAGGCTTTGTCGGGTCATTTGCGCGTGCCGCTCGATCAGCGGCAGCAAGGTGTCGGACAGGCTTTTCAGGAACGCCAGCTCCGGCAGGGAGAACACCCGCTGGGTATGCGGCCGGTACACCGAGATCACACACCGGCGATTGGACGTGCGTGACACCAGATTGCATTGATGCACGCCGTGTTGCGGATGGCGTGGCAGCAAGGAGGCTTTCAACTGGATCAGCAGTGAGTCGTTCATCTCGATCATTTTCTGCAACAGCGGATGATCGTCCGGTCGCTCGATCGCTGCATGGCATTCGCCAGCCGAAGGCAGGCCTGCACAGCCCAGCGGTTTGATCTCGACCACGCTGGCCTGACGCTCATCCAGCGTCCACTCACTGAGGTCGAGGCGGTTGACCGGCACCAATGTGTCGACCAACTGGAACATGTTGCTGGCGAAATGATCGTCGCCGGTGCTGGCTATCAGCTCTCCAAGTTGCCAGTAGAAGTGCGGGTTTTCCATGTTGCGAATACTGCCGGTCAGATTCATATCCTTCTCATCCCTGGTTCAGAGTCATCACCGCTTCGTCTACCGTTCATGCACACGTCACCGCGCAATCATTTCTCCTTGAACTGAGCTGCAGCGGAATTTAATCCTATGCATTTGTCCTGCGTCTGTAGGGGAAAACAGGGACACAAAGTGCCACTATTTCCGCTGAGATGCTGATGGCAGGCGGCTGCGCTCAATCGGCATGCGTGACTGATGAGTCATGCCGAACGCCCGGATTATCGGCAGATGAAGTCTTCCCGGCGTCGACTGCCCAGCGAAAAGCGCTACCTCGGAATGGTGTTTTTCCTACAGATTTTTCAGTCGTTGCTTCAGCAAACAGGGCGCGGCGCGCCTGAGTTCGGGGGGGCAGGGCGAGTGGGGCAGGGAAGCGTTGCGCTTGTCCGGGTTTCAGGTGTCATCCCGTAAACGGGGCCGATGCTTGAATATCCGGCAAATCACATGAGATGGATCTTATGCAGCCTACTTCTGCTCCCGCAGCGGACGATCTGTCCGTGCCTCGCGAAACCTTTGCGCTGACCGCCGCCCAACGAGATATCTGGCTCGATCAACTCAGTCGCGGTGATTCGCCGCTGTACAACATTGGCGGATACGTAGAGCTAAATGGCCCGCTAGACCCAGCGGTCATGCAGGCAGCGCTGCAATCGCTGGTCGCCAACAATGATGCGTTACGCACCGTCCTGTTGCCGGGCGCCGGCGCCGATGGCATGCCCCTGCAAACTTTCGCCTCGACGATGCCGGTGGCCGTGCCGCTGTTTGATCTATCGGCGCTGGACGATGCGCAAGCGGCGGCGCAGGCGTTGGTAAAGCAGCAAATGCAGCAGGTCTATCGCCTGGACGGCGAGCCGTTGTTCCGTTTCTGTCTGATTCGTCTGGACGAAGAGCGTCATTGGCTGGCGACCCAGGCCCATCACCTGATTCTCGACGGTTGGGGCTTTGGCCAGATGCTCAAGTCGCTGGGCGAGATCTACAGTGCACTGAGCGAGGGACAACCAGCGACCTTTTCGGCGCCGTCCTATGTCGATTTCATTGCCGACGACGCGCGCTATCAGGGTTCGGATCGGCACGCCCGCGATCGCGCCTATTGGCTGGACAAGTACCGGACGCCGCCGGAGCCGTTGCTCCTGCCGCGCCATCGTCAGGATTCCGGCCAAGTGTCGCGAGCGGCGCAGGCACATGTGCAAGTCATGCCCGCGTTGCTGCATCAGCACATGCAGCAAGCGGCGCGAGAGCATGGCGCTTCGGCGTTTCATGTTTTCTTGGCGGCCTTGCACGTGTATTTCAGCCGCACCGCGCAACGCGACGATTGGGTGGCGGGCCTGCCGATTCTCAACCGCTCCGGTGCGCATTTCAAAACCACCCTCGGCCTGTTCGCCCAGGTCAGCGCGGTGCGCCTGGATTTTGCTCGGGACTTGCCATTTGCGCAGTTGGTGCAAGCCATCGCCGCGCAGCTGAAACAGGATCTGCGCCATCAGCGGTTTTCCCTGAGTGAAATGAATCGCGCGCTCGGCCTGCTGCGCGAGGACCGCGCCCAATTGTTCGAAGTATCGGTGTCCTACGAGCAGGACGACCACGATTACCGCTTCGGCGCGGCCTCGGCGCGCACCGTCAAAGTCTCCAACGGCCATGAAGCCACACCGCTGGCGATCCATCTGCGCAGCAATTGCTTCGACGCTCAGGCCTGGCTGCATCTGGTCTACGACCAGGCGTACTTCGATGCCCAGGAAGTTGAAGCGCTGGGCGCACGCTTGCTGTTGATTCTCGAGCAGGGGCTGGAGCAACCGGCGCTGTCGACGGCGGAGTTCTGTCTGAGCACCGCAGACGAAGCGCAGCTGTTGCAGCAATGGAACGACACGCGGATGGATTTTCCGCAGGGCCAGACCATTGCCCAGCGTTTCAGCGCGCAAGCAGACCAGCGCCCTGACGCCATCGCTGCTGTGTATCAAGGGCAGCAACTGACCTATGGTCAACTCAACAGCCAAGCCAATGACCTCGCCCGACATCTGCTTGAACTCGGGGTAAAACCCGATGATCGCGTCGCCGTGGTCGCCCGGCGCGGGCTCGATACGCTGGCGGGACTGCTCGCTGTGCTCAAGGCCGGCGCCGCTTATGTGCCGATCGACCCGGCGCAGCCGCGCGAGCGTTTGAGCTATTTGCTGACGGACAGCGCACCGCTGGCCGTGCTGATCCACAGTGATTTGCGCACTCGCTTGCCGCTGCTGCAGGTGCCGGTGATTGCCCTTGATCAACCTGATTGGCCGACCGCCAACGAGGCTGACCCGGTAGTGGCGGGAGTGACCGTGGACAACCTCGCCTACGTGATTTACACCTCCGGCTCCACCGGCCTGCCCAAAGGCGTAATGGTCGAACATCGCACGCTGGGCAATCTGATCGACTGGCATTGTCAGGCCTTCGGCCTCGGCCCCGGCCAGCACACCTCCAGCCTCGCCGGATTCGGCTTCGACGCGATGGCCTGGGAAGTCTGGCCGGCCCTGTGTGCTGGCGCGACCCTGCATCTGGCACCGGCCCGTGAAGGCAGCGAAGACATCGATGCGCTGCTGACCTGGTGGCGTTCGCAACCGCTGGATGTGAGTTTCCTGCCCACGCCCGTCGCCGAATATGTCTTCAGCCGCAAAATCAAGCATCCGACCCTGCGCACCCTGTTGATCGGCGGCGATCGTCTGCGCCAGTTCAATCGTGCGCAGTCATTCGAGGTGATCAACAACTACGGCCCGACCGAGGCCACTGTGGTCGCGACGTTCGGCAGAATCGAACCAGGACGAGCGCTGCATATCGGCCGACCAGTGAGTAACGCCACGGTGCATGTCCTCGACCAACAGCAGCGGCCACTGCCGATCGGCGTTACCGGCGAGCTGTACATCGGCGGCGCCGGTATTGCCCGGGGATACCTGAATCGCCCGGAGCTGACCGCCGAACGCTTTCTGCGCGACCCGTTCAGTACTGACCCGGCGGCGCGCCTGTATCGCAGCGGCGATCTGGTGCGCTGGCGCGCCGATGGCACCCTTGAATATCAGGGGCGCAGCGATGATCAGGTGAAAATCCGTGGTGTGCGTGTGGAACCGGGCGAAGTCGAGGCCGCGCTGAGTCGCCATGACGCGGTTCAGGAGGCAGTGGTGCTGGCGCGGGACGGCCAGTTGCTGGCGTGGTTCAGCGAACGCCGACCGGTGCAAGTCCTTGAGTTGCACACCTTTCTGCAAGCGCATTTGGCCAGTGCCCTGCTGCCGCAGGCGTACGTGCGTGTGCCGGCGATGCCGCTGACCGCCAATGGCAAAATCGACCGCAAGGCCTTGCCGGCCCCGGGCGCTGAAGCGTTGATACGCCGTGAATATGAAGCGCCCCAAGGCGAAGTGGAAAGCGTATTGGCGCAGATCTGGGCCGAGGTTTTGCAAGTAGCGCGAGTCGGGCGCCACGACCATTTCTTCGAACTGGGCGGGCACTCACTGCTGGCAGTGAACCTGATCGAACGTATGCGTCAGCTCGGCATGACTTGTGATGTGCGCGTGTTGTTTGGCCAACCGACGCTCGCCGCACTGGCGGCGGCCGTTGGCAGTGGGCGCGAAATCGAAGTGCCGGCCAATCGCATTGCCGCCGGTTGCACCGCGATCAGCCCCGACATGCTGGCGCTGATCGAGCTGGATCAGGCCACTCTCGATCGCGTTGTCGCCAGCGTGCCCGGCGGCGCGGGCAACGTGCAGGACATCTACCCGCTGGCGCCGTTGCAGGACGGCATCCTTTATCACCACATCACCGCCGCGCAGGGCGATCCGTACCTGCTGCAATCACATCTGGCGTTTGCCAGTCTGGAGCGCGTCGAGGCCTTCGCCGACGCTTTGCGTGCGGTCATGGCCCGCCACGACATTCTGCGCACTGCGGTGGTCTGGGAGGGGCTGGTCACGCCAGTGCAAGTGGTGCTGCGCCAAGCCGAACTGCCGCTGCAGGAGATCGAAATAGATCCTGCCCAGGGCGACGTTCTTGAGCAATTGCATCAGCGCTTCGATGCCCGGCGCTATCGCCTCGACGTCAGTCAGGCACCGCTGCTGCGCTTGCTGTTTGCCCATGATCCCGCCAACTCGCGGCTGGTCGGCGTGTTGCTGTTCCATCACCTCGCGCTCGATCACATAGCCCTTGAAGTACTGCGCGCAGAAATGTCCGCCAGCCTCGCCGGACTGCGCGAGCCTCTGCCGCCGGCGGTGCCGTACCGCAATTATGTGGCGCAAGCGCGGCTGGGCGTCAGCGAAGCGGAACATGAGGACTTCTTCCGTGAAATGCTCGGCGATATCGATGAGCCGACCTTGCCGTTCGGTTTGCACGACGTACAAGGCGATGGCCGGGGTATCGAAGAATCGCAGCAACATCTGGCCAGCGAACTGGATGGCCGACTGCGCCAGCAGGCGCGCCGACTCGGTGTCAGCGTCGCCAGCCTGATTCATCTGGCCTGGGCGCGGGTATTGGCGGCAACCTCGGGGCAGGAGCGCGTGGTGTTCGGCACGGTGTTGATGGGCCGCATGCAGGGCGGCGCCGGCGCTGATCGTGCGTTGGGGGTGTTCATCAATTCCTTGCCGTTGCGCGTCGATGTCGACGCTGCGGCACGAACCGCCGTGCAGGCGACCCACCGGCGCTTGACCGGTTTGCTCGGGCACGAACACGCATCGCTGGCACTGGCCCAGCGATGCAGCGGCGTGGTCGCGCCGATGCCGCTGTTCAGCGCACTGCTCAACTATCGCCACAGCGAACGCCCGCTCGGGAAGAGCGAAGGGCCGCAGTGGCAGGGCATCGAAACCCTCGCCAACGAAGAACGCACCAACTACCCGCTGACCCTGAGCGTCGACGATTTCGGCGATGGTTTGCAGTTGACCGCCAGAGCCGTGACCAGCATCGGCGCGCGCCGCATCGGCGACTACATGCACACGGCCCTGGGTGGGCTGATCGAGGCACTGGAGCATGACTCGGATCTACCGCTGAGCCGACTGCCGATTCTGTCACCGGCAGAGCGCGACCAGTTGCTGACCCGCTTCAACGCCACCGCAGTTGACTGCCCACTCGAGCAACCGCTGCACGTGTTGTTCGAGCAGCAGGTGCAACGCCGGCCGGATGCAATCGCGTTGCAGGCCGGCGATGCACAACTGAGCTGGCGGCAACTTAACGAACAGGCCAACCGTCTGGCCCGTCACCTGCGTGAGCAAGGCGTGGGACCCGATGCGCGGGTGGCGATCTGTGTCGAGCGCAGTCTCGAGCTGGTGATCGGCCTGCTGGCGATTCTCAAGGCCGGTGGCGCCTACGTGCCGCTGGACCCGGATTATCCGTTGGCGCGTCTTGAATTCATGTTGCGCGACAGTGCCCCGGTGGCAGTGCTGCTGCATGCAGCGACCCGTGACCTGCTGGGTGACACGGATGTAACCGTGGTCGACCTCGACCGCAGTACCTGGGACGAGGCATCAAGCGACAATCTGCAGGTGGCGGACCTGAGTGCGGCGAACCTGGCTTACATGATCTATACCTCGGGCTCCACCGGCACGCCCAAGGGCGTGATGATCGAGCATCGCAGTGTCTGCAACCTGATGCACTGGGGCTCGCAGATCCGCCCGCCGACCGAGGACGGCGCGCTGTTGCAAAAGGCGCCGTTCAGTTTCGACAGTTCGGTATGGGAGATTTTCTGGCCGTTGAGCGCCGGTCTGCGCCTGGTGCTGGCGCGCCCCGACGGCAACCGCGATTCGGCATACGTCACGCAAGTGATTCGTGAACAGCGCATCAGCGTGGTCAAGTTCGTCCCGGCGTTGTTGCAGCAGTTCCTCGAGCAGGAAGACGTCAGCAGTTGCACCAGCCTCACCGACGTGTTCTGTGGCGGCGGCGACCTGACCATCGCCATGGTCCGTGCCGTGCGCGATCGCTTGCCATGGGTGCGCCTGCACAATGTGTACGGCCCGACCGAAACCACGGTCGACAGCAGCGCCTGGACCCTCGAACCCCATGAACCGCTGCCCGAGCGGGTCATCCCGATCGGCAAGGCGCTGTGCAATACGCGGCTGTACGTGCTCGATCGCAACGATCAGCCGGTGCCACTGGGCGTCAGCGGCGAGCTGCACATCGCAGGCGTTGGCGTCGCCCGCGGCTATCACCAGTTGCCGCAGATCCAGGCCGAACGCTTCATCGACAGCCCATTTGTGGCGGGTGATCGCTTGTATCGCAGCGGCGATCGGGTGCGCTATCAGGCAGACGGCAATCTCGAGTTTCTCGGCCGCACCGACTTCCAGCTGAAACTGCGCGGCCTGCGTCTGGAACCGGGAGAAATCGAAGCGCGGCTGCTCGAGCATGCTGCCGTGCGCCAGGCCGTGGTGCTGGTGCGCGATGAGCGCCTGGTCGCCTATTTCACCGTGGGCGAAGGCCACCCGGCGCCTGCCATCGAAGCGCTGCGTGAGCATGTCTTGCAGCAATTGCCCGAGTACATGGTGCCAGCCGCCTTCGTGCTGCTGGCGGCGATGCCACTGACGCCGAATGACAAGGTTGATCGCAAGGCCTTGCCGGCCCCGGGCGTCGAACACTTGCTCAGCCGCGCCTACGTGGCGCCGGAGGGCGACCTCGAACAGGCCGTGGCGCGGGTCTGGGCCGAGACGCTGGGCATCGAGCAGATCGGGCGCAACGATAATTTCTTCGAGTTGGGCGGGCATTCGTTGCTGGCGGTGAGTCTGGTGGCACGCATGCGTCAGGCCGGGCTGCACGTCGACGCCCGCACGCTGTTCAGTCAGCCGACGCTGGCGGCACTGGCGGCGCAGACCTCGCGGCAGACGCACAAGGTCGACATCGCGCCCACCACCATTCCGCAGCTCAACCGCAAGCGGCGGATCTGACCGGGCCAGGGCGTCTGCGCTGCTGTGCGGAGCGTGGCTTGTCCCGGCTTCCCATGTCAGACAGCGCCGCGCCGATGTTTTAGTTTTTCCGGGCTGCGCGCGGTGAGCACGGACTCGCTGCTGCGTGCGCCTTTTTTCTTGTCTTTACAGCAGGTTATCCCATGCATTTCAGCGAACTGATGGCAGTTATTTCGACCCATGCGATCCGCCTTCAACAGGAAGATGAAGACCTGGTCATTCTGGGCAGTGACGACGCGCTGGATGATGCGTTGTGGGACAGCCTCGCCGCTCACAAGGCACAACTGCTGGAGCTGGTCGCGCAGCACAACGGTGACTGGTTGAGTCCGGCGTATCGCATCACCCCGGACATGCTGCCGCTGGTGGCGCTCGATCAGGTCAGCCTCGACCGCATTGTCGCCGGTGTGCCGGGCGGTGCGGCGAATGTGCAGGACATCTACCCCTTGGCGCCCTTGCAGGAGGGCATGCTTTATCTGCATCTGGCGGCAGCGGCGGGCGACCCATACGTGTCGCAGGCGCGCTTTGCCTTTGCCAATCGTGAGCGCCTGCAAGCCTTTGCCGATGCGCTGCAATGGATGATCGGCCGCCACGACATCCTGCGCACTTCGTTTGTCTGGGAGCGCCTGGACGAACCGTTGCAAGTGGTCCAGCGCAAGGCTGCGCTGCACTGCGAAGAGCTCGAATTGAACGGCAATGGCGAGGTGCTCGAGCAACTGTTGCAGCGCCACGACCCGCAGCATTTCCGTCTCGATGTGCGGCAGGCACCGCTGCTGCGCCTGGTGTTTGCCGACGATCCGGGCAATGACCGCGTGGTTGCCTTGTTGCTGTTCCATCACCTGATCATGGATCACCTCGCGCTGGACGTGATCCGTCGCGAAGCCCAGGCGTTTCTGCTCGGGCACAGCGCGCAAGTGGCGGCGCCAGTGCCGTATCGCGATCATCTGGCGCGGGCACGGCTGGCCGCAAATGAATCGGCCCACGAGGTATTTTTCCGCGAGATGCTCGCCGACATCGACGAGCCGACGCTGCCCTGCGGCTTGCGCGATGTGCAGGGCGACGGCCACTCGATCGAAGAAGTCTCGCTGCTGCTCGACGGCGTCCTGAGTCGCCAATTGCGCGAGCAGGCGCGGCAACTGGGGGTGAGCGTGGCCAGTGTCATGCACCTGGCTCTGGCGCGGGTTCTCGGCGAATTGTCCGGGCGCACGGCGGTGGTGTTCGGCACCGTGCTGCTCGGGCGCATGGCGGCCGGCGAGGGTGGTGAGCACGCGCTGGGGATGTTCATCAACACCTTGCCGCTGCGGGTCGATGTCGGCGCCGACGACGTGCGCGCCGGCGTGCTGTTGACCCATCGCCGCCTGACCGCGCTGCTCGGCCATGAGCAAGCCTCGCTGGCGCTGGCGCAACGTTGCAGTGCGGTGGCAGTGCCGACGCCGCTGTTCAGCGCGATCCTCAACTACCGTCACAGCAGCGTCGATGAAGTCGCCGAAATCATCGAGATCGCCCCGGGCCTGCAAGTGCTGGGTGCGCGCGAACGTACCAACTATCCGCTGACCGTCAACATCGATGACCTGGGCGAAGACTTGCGTATCACCGCACTCGCGGAGTCGAGTCTGGGCGCGCAACGCATCGCCGATTATCTGCAGACCACCCTGCAAGGCCTGGTCGATGCGTTGCAGACGAGCACGCCGACGCCGCTGCACAGCGTCCGGATTCTGCCGGCCGCCGAGCGCGAACGGCTCTTGCACGGCGCCCATGCAGCGCTTGCGCACTTCCCCGATACGCCATTGATTCATCAGCAATTCGAAGCGCACGCCCAGGCCCGGCCGGATGCCACCGCGTTGCTGTTCGACGGGCAGAGCCTCAGCTACGGCGAACTCAATCACCGCGCCAACCAGATCGCTCATCATCTGCTGGGGCTGGGAATTCGCCCCGACGATCGCGTGGCGATCTGCGTCGAGCGTGGCCCGCAAATGCTCATCGGCCTGCTCGGTGTGCTCAAGGCCGGCGCCGCGTATGTGCCGATCGACCCGGCCTATCCGCAGGAGCGAATCGCTTTCACCCTGCAGGACAGCGCCCCGGTGGCACTGCTGCTGCAAGCCGCCACCCGAGAGCGGGTCGGCGCGCTGCCAGTGCCGCTGATCGATCTCGACGATCACACTCTGCGCGGCGAATCCGAGCGCAACCCGCAGATCGCCGGGCTGACTCCGGCGAGTCTGGCCTATGTGATCTACACCTCCGGCTCCACCGGTTTGCCCAAGGGCGTCATGGTCGAGCATCGCAACGTGGCGCGGCTGTTTTGCGCCACAGCGCACTGGTTTCAGTTCAATGAGCGCGACGTCTGGGCGCTGTTCCACTCGTTCGCCTTTGATTTCTCGGTGTGGGAAATCTGGGGGGCGCTGGCCTTCGGCGGGCAACTGTTGCTGGTTCCGCAAACCGTCAGTCGTGCGCCCGATGAATGCTATGCGCTGCTGTGCCGCAGCGGTGTCACCGTGCTCAATCAGACCCCCAGCGCGTTCCGCCAGTTGATCGCCGCGCAGGGCCGCAGTGGGTTGCAGCATTCGCTGCGTGAAGTGATTTTCGGCGGCGAGGCACTCGAGCCCGGACTGCTCAAACCGTGGTACGCCCGGGTCGGCAACGCCGGCACGCGGTTGGTGAACATGTACGGCATCACCGAAACCACCGTGCACGTGACCTATCGGCCGCTGCAGGCCGCCGATGCGCAATTGGTCGGTGTCAGCCCGATCGGCGGGCCGATTGCCGACCTGCAACTGTATGTGCTCGATCCTCAAGGCGAACCGGTGCCGGTCGGTGTGACCGGCGAGTTGTATGTCGGTGGCGCGGGCGTCGCGCGCGGATATCTCAACCGTCCTGAGCTGACCGCCGAGCGCTTCATTCGTGATCCGTTCAGCCGCACCTCCGATGCGCGCCTGTACAAAACCGGGGATCTGGCGCGCTGGGCCGCCGACGGCAGTCTCGACTATCTGGGGCGCAACGATGATCAGGTGAAGATCCGCGGTTTTCGCATTGAGCTCGGCGAGATCCAGGCACGCCTGTCGGCCTGCGCCGGTGTGCGCGACGCCGTGGTCATCGCCCGCGAGGACAGCCCCGGCGACACGCGACTGGTGGCGTACTGGATCGCTGCCGAAGGCGAAGAACCGAGCGTGGCGCAGCTGCGCGATACGCTGCTCGACTCGCTGGCGGACTACATGGTGCCCAGCGCCTTCGTGCGCCTCGACGCCTTGCCGCTAACCGCCAACGGCAAACTCGACCGCAAGGCACTGCCGGCGCCGGACAGTGATGCGTTTGCGCGACGCGGATTCGAAATGCCGCAAGGCGCGGTGGAAAGCCTGATTGCCGGCATTTGGCAGAGCCTGCTCGGGGTCGAGCAGGTGGGTCGGCATGACAACTTTTTCGAGCTCGGCGGGCATTCCCTGCTGGCGGTGAAGCTGATCGAACGCATGCGTCAACACGACTTGCACTGCGATGTGCGGGTGCTGTTCGGCCAGCCAAGCGTGGCGGCGCTGGCGGCAACCCTCGGCGCGACACAGGTGCATGCCGTACCGGCCAATCGTATCGAAGCCGGTTGCACGGCGATCACCCCGGAGCAATTGCCGTTGGCCGATCTCGATCAGGCGGGCATCGACACAGTGATCGCCAGTGTGCCCGGCGGTGTCGGCAATGTTCAGGACATCTACGCACTGGCACCGTTGCAGGCGGGCATTCTCTACCACCACCTCGCCAGCCACAGCGGCGATCCCTACGTGCTGCAGGCGCAATTTGCCTTTGCCGGCCTGGCGCAGATCAAGGACTTCGTGCGCGCCTTGAACAGCGTGATTACCCGTCATGACATTCTGCGCACCAGCGTGGTCTGGGAGGGGCTGGAGGCGCCGGTGCAAGTGGTCTGGCGCGAGGCGCCGCTGAATCTTGAGCGGGTCGATGCCGACGAGCTTGCCGGCGACGCACTGGAGCAGATGCAGGCGCGTTTCGATCCGCGTCACTATCGCCTCGATCTGACCCAGGCGCCGCTGATGCGTTTTGCCTATACCGAAGACCAGGCCAATCAGCGCTGGGTCGGCATCCTGCTGATGCATCACATCGTCCTCGACCACACCGCACTCGAAGTGCTGGTGGCGGAAATGAACGACCTGCTGCTCGGGCGCACGGATGATCTGCCGCCAGCCGTGCAATACCGCAATTACGTGGCCCAGGCCCGCGCGGGCGCCGATGACGAAGCGCACGCGGAGTTCTTTCGCGACATGCTCGGCGACATCAGCGAGCCGACACTGGCGTTCGGTGTGCAGGATGTGCTCGGCGACGGCAGCGCCATCGTTGACAGCCAATTGGCCCTCGACGATGGCCTCGGACAACGTTTGCGCGGAGTGTCGCGGCGCCTCGGCATCAGCATCGCCAGTCTCGTGCATCAGGCCTGGGCACAGGTGCTGGCGCAGGTTTCCGGTCAGCAGGACGTGGTCTTCGGCACCGTTCTGCTGGGGCGCATGCAGGGCGGCGCTGGCGCCGATCGTGCGTTGGGCATGTTCATCAACACCTTGCCGTTGCGCGTCACTGTCGGCGCCGAATCGGTGCAGGACAGCGTGCGTGTCACCCACCAACGCCTGGCGCAGTTGCTCGGCCACGAGCAGGCGTCACTGGCCTTGGCCCAGCGCTGCAGCGGTGTCGCCGCGACGTCGCCGCTGTTCAGCACGCTGCTCAATTACCGTCACAGTCAGGCGGACGCGGCTGCAGTGGAATGGGACGGCATCGACATTCTCTGCTCCCACGAGCGCAGCAATTACCCGCTGGTGGTCAGCGTCGATGACCTCGGCGATGGTTTCCTGTTGAACGTGCAGGCGGTGCCGCAGGTGGACGGCGTGCGGGTTTGCGATTATCTGCAAACCGCACTGCACAGTCTGGTGAACGCCCTCGAATACTCGCCGACGCTGCCCGTGCAACAGTTGTCGATTGTCTCGCCGGGCGAACGCCAACAAGTGTTGTTCGGCTTCAACGACACCACGCAACCATTCCCGCCCGCGCAGACCGTGCAGCGTCTGGTCGAAGCGCAAGTGCTGGCGAATCCCGACGCCTGGGCGGCGGTGCAGGGCGAGCAGCGTCTGAGTTACGCGCAGATGAACCAGCGCGCCAATCGTCTGGCCCAGCACCTGATCGGCCTCGGCGTGCAGCCGGACGATCGTGTCGCCGTATGCCTGCGCCGCAGCCCGCAGATGCTCGTCGCGTTGCTGGCAATTCTCAAGGCCGGTGCGGCTTACGTGCCGGTCGATCCGGCCCATCCCCGCGAGCGCATCGCCTATCTGCTGCAGGACTGCGATCCGCTGGCAGTGCTGGCCGAGGCCTCGACCCGCGACTTGCTCGGCACGGTGCCGCTGATCGATCTGGACAATAACGGCTGGGCAAATTTGTCCGACGCCAACCCGCAATTGCCGGCGCTGACCCCGGCCCATCTCGCCTATGTGATCTACACCTCCGGCTCTACCGGCCAGCCAAAAGGCGTCATGGTCGAACACCGCACCCTGGAAAACCTGGTGCACTGGCACGCCGCCGCCTTCGATCTGCATGCCGGCAGCCATACCGCCAGCGTCGCCGGGTTCGGTTTCGACGCCATGGCCTGGGAGGTCTGGCCGGCCTTGTGCGTGGGCGCGACCCTGCACTTGCCACCGGCATCGATCGGCAATGAACACCTCGATGAATTGCTCGAATGGTGGCGCGCGCAGCCATTGCAAGTGAGCTTCCTGCCAACCCCAGTGGCCGAGTACGCGTTCAGCCGCGAGTTGGGCCATCCGACCCTGCGCACGTTGTTGATCGGCGGCGACAAGCTCCGGCAGTTCCCGCGTAACCAGACCTTCGACGTGATCAACAACTACGGGCCGACCGAAGCCACGGTGGTGGCGACGTCCGGGCGCATTGAGGCGGGGCAGGCGTTGCACATCGGTCGGCCGATCGCCAATGCCAAAATCTATCTGCTCGACAGTCAGCAACAACCGGTGCCGGTGGGCGTGCAGGGCGAACTGTACGTCGGTGGCGCCGGGGTCGCTCGTGGCTACCTGAATCGCCCGGCACTGAGTGCCGACATGTTCCTCGAAGATCCGTTCAGCGATGAGCCCCATGGGCGCATGTATCGCACTGGCGATCTTGCCCGTTGGCGCGCCGACGGCACGCTCGAATATCTGGGGCGCAATGACGATCAGGTGAAACTGCGCGGCGTGCGCATCGAGCCGGGGGAAATCGAAGCTGCGCTGAGTACGCACAGCGCCGTGCAAGACGTGGTGGTGCTGGTGCGTGACGGGCGCTTGCTGGCGTGGTTCAGCGAGCGCAGCGCGGTAGACATCGCTGATCTGCGCCGCCACTTGCAGAGCCGACTGCCCGAGGCACTGATTCCCGCCGCTTATGTCCGCGTCGAGGCGATGCCGCTGACCGCCAACGGCAAGCTTGACCGCAAAGCCTTGCCGGAGCCGGATCACAGCGCCTGGCTCAGCCACGAATACGCAGCGCCGCAAGGTCCATTGGAGCAGGCGTTGGCGCAGATCTGGAGCGATCTGCTCAAGGTCGCGCAGGTCGGTCGGCATGACAATTTCTTCGAACTGGGCGGGCATTCGTTGCTCGCCGTCAGCCTGATCGAGCGCCTGCGCCAGCTCGGCCTGAGCGCCGATGTGCGGGTGCTGTTCAGCCAGCCGACCCTCGCCGCACTGGCGGCGGCGCTGGGCAGCGGTCGCGAAATCGAGGTGCCGGCCAATCGCATTGCCGATGACTGCCGCCACATCACCGCGGACATGTTGAGCCTGAGCGAACTGGACCAGGCCAGTGTCGAACGCATCGTCGCCACGGTGCCGGGCGGCGCGGCCAACGTGCAGGACATTTATCCGCTGGCGCCGTTGCAGGAGGGCATTCTTTATCACCACATCAGCGCCGGCGCGGGCGATCCGTATCTGCTGCAATCGAGTCTGGCCTTTGCCGACATCGACCGCCTGTATGCCTTCGCCAAAGCCCTGCAGGGCATTATCGAGCGCCACGACATTCTGCGCACCAGCGTGGTCTGGGAGGGATTGCCGAGCCCGCAGCAAGTGGTCTGGCGACGGGCGCCGTTAGCGGTCGACGGTGTGGCGCTGGACCCGGCAGAAGGTGATGTGCTTGCCCAGTTGCAAGGGCGTTTCGCCGCCCGGCACTGGCGCCTCGACCTCGGCCAGGCGCCGCTGATGCGCCTGGTGTATGCCGATGACCCTGAGCACAAACGGGTCGTCGCCATGTTGCTGTTCCATCACATCGCCCTCGATCACACGGCGCTGGAGGTGGTGCGGCAGGAGATGCAGGCCGGCTTGCTCGGCAACAGCGAGCCACTGCCCGCAGCAGCGCCGTATCGCAATTACGTGGCACAGGCTCGCCACGGCGTCAGCGAGCAGGAACACGAGATATTCTTCCGCGAGATGCTCGGCGACGTCGACGAGCCGACCCTGCCGTTCGGTTTGCGTGAAGTTGAAAATGACGGCAGGGACATCGAAGCGTATGTCAGCGCAATGCCGCTTGAGTTAAGCAGGCGTTTGCGGGCGCAGGCGCGCAGTTTCGGGGTCAGCGCGGCCAGTCTGTTCCACCTCGCCTGGGCGCAGGTGTTGGCGGCCACCGCCGGGCAGCCGCGCGTGGTGTTCGGCAGCGTGTTGCTCGGTCGCCTGCAGGGTGGTGCGGGGGCCGATCGGGCACTGGGGATGTTCATCAATACCTTGCCATTGCGTGTCGACGTTGATGAGGCCAGCGTCGGTGCGACACTGCGCGGCGTGCATCAGCGGCTGGCTGCGCTGCTCGGTCACGAACACGCTTCACTGGCGCTGGCCCAGCGTTGCAGTGCGGTTGCCGCACCGTTGCCGCTGTTCAGTTCGGTGCTGAATTATCGCCACAGCGCCTCGCGCCAGTCTGACGAGGAGGCGTGGCAGGGGATCGAGTTTCTTGCTCATGAGGGGCGCAGCCATTATCCACTGACGCTGAGCATCAACGATCTCGGCGAGGGCTTCGATTTGTCGGTGCTGACGCCGGCCGAGGTTGGTGCGCAACGGGTCTGCGAGCTGATGCACAGCGCGCTGGCAGTGCTGGTGGCGGCTCTGGAGCAGGATCCCGAACAGGCACTGGATCGGCTGGCGATCCTGCCGCCATCCGAGCGCGAACGAGTGCTCACACAGTTCAACGCCAGCGCTGTGGCCTTCCCGCCAGCGCAGACGGTGCACCGCCTGTTCGAGGCGCAAGCGCTGCTCAACCCGCACGCGCTGGCGCTGCACGCGGGCGAACACCAGCTGACCTATGCGCAGCTCAATCAACAGGCCAACCGCCTCGCGCATTACCTGCTCGAGCTGGGCGTACGGCCCGACGCGCGGGTGGCGATTTCCACCCGGCGTGGCCCGCACATGCTGCTGGCCATGCTCGCGGTGCTCAAGGCTGGCGCGGCCTATGTGCCGATCGACCCGGCACATCCGGCCGAGCGCATTGCCTATCTGCTGGCCGACAGCGCACCGCTGGCGCTGCTGGTGTCCGGCGTGGAACCGGGCAGGGTGGCGGTGCCGGTGATCGATCTTGGCGACGAGCGTTGGCATGACCGGCCGGACCGCAATCCTGAAGTCGGCGGTTTGACGGCCGATCATCTCGCCTATGTGATCTACACCTCGGGCTCCACTGGCCAGCCAAAAGGCGTAATGGTCGAACACCGCACCCTGGAAAACCTGGTGCACTGGCACGCCGCAGCCTTCGATCTGCGCGCCGGCAGCCATACCGCCAGTGTCGCCGGATTCGGTTTCGACGCCATGGCCTGGGAGGTCTGGCCGGCCTTGTGCGTGGGCGCGACGTTGCACCTGCCGCCGGCGTCGATCGGCAATGAACACCTCGATGAGTTGCTCGAATGGTGGCGCGCGCAGCCGTTGCAGGTGAGCTTCCTGCCGACGCCAGTGGCGGAATATGCCTTCAGCCGCGAGCTGGGCCATCCGACCTTGCGCACGCTGTTGATCGGCGGCGACAAGCTCAGGCAATTCCCGCGTGACCAGAGTTTCGAAGTGATCAACAACTACGGCCCGACCGAGGCAACGGTGGTGGCGACCTCGGGGCGCATCGAGGCCGGGCAGGCGTTGCATATTGGCCGACCGATTGCCAATGCCAGGGTGTACGTCCTCGATGGCCGGCAGCAGCTGTTGCCGGTTGGGGTCAGAGGCGAGTTGTACGTCGCCGGCGCAGGCGTGGCCAGGGGGTACCTGAACCGCGATGAGTTGACCGCCGAGCGCTTCCTCGCCGACCCGTTCAGCCATGAGCCTGGGGCGCGTATGTATCGCACAGGCGACCTTGTGCGCTGGCGCACCGACGGCACGCTGGAGTATCTGGGGCGCAATGACGATCAGGTCAAACTGCGCGGCGTGCGCGTGGAACTCGGCGAAATCGAAGCGGCGCTGGCCAGTCATCCGGCGCTGCAGGACGCTGTGGCACAAGTGCGCGACGGGCAGTTGCTGGCGTGGTTCACCGCGCGTGGGCCGCTCGATCTCGAGGACCTGCGTGAGCATTTGCAATCGCGCTTGCCGCAAGCGTTGCTGCCGGCGGCCTACGTGCGCCTCGACGCCTTGCCGTTGACCGCCAACGGCAAACTCGACCGCAAGGCCTTGCCGGAACCGGAGCAAAGCGCCTGGCTCAGCCGTCAGTACCAAGCGCCGCAAGGACCGGTGGAAACCGCACTGGCGCAGATCTGGAGCGAGGTGCTCAGGGTTGCGCAGGTTGGCCGCCACGATAACTTCTTCGAGCTCGGCGGGCACTCGTTGCTGGCGGTCAGCGTCATCGAACGCATGCGTCAGATCGACCTGACTACCGACGTGCGTGTGCTGTTCAACCAGCCGACACTGGCGGCGCTGGCGGCGGCGGTCGGCAGCGGTCGCGAGATTGAGGTGCCGGCCAACGGCATCGCCGCGCACTGCACCTACATCACGCCCGACATGCTCAGTCTGCTGCAACTGGATCAGGCCAGCATCGAGCGAATCGTCGCCACGGTGCCGGGCGGTGCGGCCAATGTGCAGGACATTTACCCGCTGGCGCCGTTGCAGGAAGGCATTCTCTACCACCACATCACCGCCGGGCAGAACGACCCGTACGTGCTGCATTCACGGTTGACGTTCGCCAGTGTCGAGCGCGTCGAGGCGTTCGCCCGTGCGTTGCGTCAGGTCATGGCGCGCCATGACATCCTGCGCACTTCGATCGTCTGGCAGGGCCTCGACGCGCCGGTGCAAGTGGTGTGGCGCGAGGCGCAATTGCCGGTGGAGGAAGTCGCGTTCGAGCAACTGTCGACGCGTTCGCTGGATCTCGGCAAGGCGCCGCTGATCCGCTTGTTGTACGCCCGCGATCCGGCCACCGGACAAGTGGCCGGCCTGCTGCTGTTCCATCACATCGCCCTCGATCACACGGCGCTGGAAGTCGTGCGCGAAGAAATGCAGATCAGCCTTGCTGGCGAACAGCGCTCGCTGCCACCGGCGGCGCCGTACCGCAACTATGTAGCGCAGGCGCGGCTGGGCATCAGTGAGGCGGAGCACGAAGGGTTCTTCCGCGACATGCTCGGCGATGTCGATGAACCGACGCTGCCGTTCGGTCTGCATGAGGTCAATGCTGCGGCGGGTACTTATGAGGAAGCGGCGCTGGCACTGCCCGATGCGCTGGCACAGCGTCTGCGCAGTCAGGCGCGACAGCTGGGCATGAGCGTCGCCAGCGTGTTTCATCTGGCTTGGGCGCAAGTCCTGGGCGCCACCTCCGCCCAGCAGCGGGTGGTGTTCGGCACCGTGCTGATGGGCCGGATGCAGGGCGGGGCGGGGGCGGATCGCGGGCTCGGCATGTTCATCAATACCTTACCGCTGCGCGTCGATTTGGGCGCGCAGACGGTGCGCGCGGCCCTGGCGGCCACCCATGAACAGCTCACCGGCCTGTTGGGACATGAGCATGCTTCGCTGGCGCTGGCCCAGCGTTGCAGCCGGATCGCCGCACCGGCGCCGTTGTTCAGCGCGATGCTCAACTATCGCCATGGCAGCGCGACGCCAGCGCAAGCGCACCCGGCGTGGCAAGGCATCGAAACCTTGCACAGCGAGGAACGCACCAACTATCCGCTGAGCCTCAACGTCGACGACTTTGGCACGGGTTTCAGGCTCAGCGCGATCACCTCGGCGGAGGTCGGTGCGTTGCGCATCTGCCGCTATATGGAAACAGCGTTGCAGCGCTTGGTCGATGCCCTGGAACAGACGCCGCAGCAACCGATCGAGCAGTTATCGGTGTTGCCGGATGCCGAGCGTCAGCGCTTGCTGTTCGACTTCAACGCGACGGCGGTCGATTACGACTTGCAGCAAACCCTGCACGGCCTGTTCGAAGCTCAAGTGCTGCGCACGCCGCAGGCCGTCGCCGTGCAGATAGCTGATCAACGGGTGGATTTCCAACAACTCAACGTGCGCGCCAATCGTCTGGCCCACCACCTGATCGGACTCGGGGTGCAGGCGGACTCGCGGGTAGCGATCTGCGTCGAACGCAGTGTCGCCATGGTTGTTGGCCTGTTGGCGATCCTCAAGGCTGGCGGCGCTTATGTACCGCTGGACCCGGACTACCCGGGCGAACGCATCGCCTACATGCTTGCCGACAGCGCACCGCTGGCGGTGCTGGTGCAAGGCAGCACGGCTGCGCTGGCCGGTGCACTGGCAGTACCGGTGATCAATCTGGAGCAGGAGACCTGGCGCGATTTGCCGGCGAGCAATCCGCCGGTCAGCGGCCTGACGTCGGCGAATCTGGCCTATGTGATCTACACCTCTGGCTCGACCGGTCAACCGAAAGGCGTGGCCAACGAGCACGGCGCAGTGGTCAACCGTTTGCTGTGGATGCAGGATGCCTGCGCGCTGACGGCGGCGGACACCGTGCTGCAAAAAACGCCATTCAGTTTCGACGTATCGGTCTGGGAGTTTTTCTGGCCGCTGATGACCGGCACACGCCTGCTGCTGGCGCGTCCTGGCGGGCACAAGGAACCGGTCTACCTGAGCGAGCTGATCGAGCGCGAACAGGTCACGACTGTGCATTTTGTGCCATCGATGCTCGACGTGTTCCTCGCCCACGGCCAGACCGAGCGCTGTGCCGGGTTGCGCCAGGTGATGTGCAGCGGTGAGGCGTTGCCCGGCAGTCTGGTGCGGCGTTTCAAACAGCAGTTGCCCGCCAGTCAGTTGCACAACCTGTATGGCCCGACCGAAGCGGCGGTGGACGTCACCGCGTGGAGTTGCGCCGGGCCGCTGCTGGACACGCCGGACAATACGCCGATCGGCAAACCGATCGCCAATACGCGGATGTACATCCTCGACGCGCAGCAACAACCGGTGCCGCAAGGCGTTGTCGGCGAGCTGTATATCGGTGGCGTGCAGGTGGCGCGCGGCTATCTGAACCGCGCCGAGCTCAGCGCCGAACGCTTCCTGCGCGACCCGTTCAGCGCCCAGACGCAAGCACGCATGTACCGCACCGGCGATATCGCTCGCTATCGTGCCGACGGCAATATCGAATACCTCGGGCGCAATGACGATCAGGTGAAGATTCGCGGCCTGCGCATCGAACTGGGTGAAATCCAGACCTGCCTGAGCCAGATCGACGGCGTCCAGGAGGCGGCGGTAATGGCCCGCGAAGACGTGCCGGGGGACAAACGCCTGGTGGCGTACTACACCGGCTCGCGGCTGGACATCGACATCCTGCGTGCGACGTTACTGCACGGTTTGCCGGACTATATGGTCCCGGCGACCTTCGTTCATCTCGATCGGTTGCCGCTCAGCCCCAACGGCAAACTCGATCGCAAGGCGTTGCCCGCACCGAATCAGGATGCGCTGATCAGCCGGCCGTATGAGGCGCCGGTCGGCGAGGTGGAAATCACCCTGGCGCGGCTGTGGTGCGAGTTGCTCAATGTCGAACGGGTAGGGCGGCATGACCACTTTTTCGAGCTGGGCGGGCATTCGTTGCTGGCGGTGAGTCTGGTCGGCCGGTTGCAACAGGAAGGCATGGAGGCCGACGTGCGGGCGTTGTTCGAACAACCGACGCTGGCCGGTTACGCAGCAATCACGGAAAGAATGGAGATCGTCCTGTGAACCTCAATCCCTTGTTGGCGACACTCAAAGCCCGCGACATCCAGTTGACGGTCACGGACGACCGGTTGCGCGTCAATGGCAACAAGCAGGCGCTGGGCGATCCGGCATTGCTGGCTTCGTTGCGCGAACACAAGGCGGCGCTGATCGAGCTGATCAAGGCCGGCGAATATTCAGCGGCCAGGGTCGGCCAGGTCGAGGTGCCGGCCAATGGTATTGCGGCCGGCTGCACCCACATCACCCCGGCAATGCTGACCCTCGCGCAACTGAGCCAGGAGAGCCTCGATCAGCTTCTCCAAGGCATTCCCGGCGGCGCTGCCAACGTGCAGGACATCTATCCGCTGACGCCGTTGCAGGAGGGCATTCTCTATCACCACGTCAGCGCGCAACACGGCGACCCCTACGTCATGCAGGCGCATTTCGCGTTCAGCGGGGCGCAGCGTTTGCAGGCATTCGTCGATGCCTTGCAGACGGTCATCGACCGCCACGACATCCTGCGCACCGCAGTGTTCTGGGAAGGTCTCGACACGCCGTTGCAAGTGGTCATGCGTGAGGCGCGCCTGCCGCTGGAAGAAGTGACGCTGGAGGCCGATGGCAGCGATGCGTTGGCACAATTGCACGCGCGTTTCGACGCCCGCCAGTTTCGCCTCGACGTCACCCGCGCGCCGCTGTTGCGGCTGGCGCATGCCTGGGATGAACGCGAGCAACGCATCGTCGCGATGCTGCTGTTTCATCACATGGCGATGGACCACTCGGCACTGGCGGTGGTCAGCGAGGAATTGCAGGCTTGCCTGAGCGGGCACGCCGCGCGGTTGGGCGCGCCGGTGCCGTTTCGCAATTACGTGGCGCAGGCACGCCTGGGCATCAGCGAGGCGCAACACGAAGCGTTTTTCCGCGACATGCTGGCTGACATCGACCAGCCGACGCTGCCGTACGGATTGCAGAGTGTGCACGGCGACGGCAGTGACATCGTCGAATTCAGTCAGGCGCTCGAGCCGCCACTGGAGCGTCGCTTGCGCGCGCAGGCACGCCGCCAAGGCGTCAGCGTCGCCAGCCTGTTCCACCTCGGTTGGGGCCAGGTGCTGAGCGCCCTCACCGGGCAAGCGAGCGTGGTGTTCGGCACGGTGCTGATGGGGCGCATGCACAACGCAGAAGGCACCGAACGAGCGCTGGGCATCTTCATCAACACCTTGCCGCTGCGGGTCGACATTACGGCGCTGGCGGTCAGTGAGGCGATCAAGGCCACCCACGCGCGGCTGACCACGCTGATGCGTCACGAACATGCGCCGCTGGCATTGGCGCAGCGTTGCAGTGGCGTGGTCGCGTCGTCGCCGTTGTTCAGCACGCTGCTCAACTATCGGCACAGCGCTTCCAGCGCCAATGCCAGCGCCGAAGCACTTGCCGCGTGGGAAGGTATCAGCGTGCTGCGTTCGGAAGAACGCACCAATTATCCGCTGACCCTGAGCATCGATGACTTCGGCGACCGCTTCAGCCTGACCTTGCTGGCCACTCGCGCCGTTGAGGGTGAACGTCTCTGCGCCTATCTGCTGCACGCAGTGGAACAAGTGCTGTCGGCGCTGGAACACGCGCCGGAGACGCCGCTGAATCGGTTGTCGGTACTGCCCGCCGCCGAACGCGAGCAACTGTTGCACGGGTTCAATGCCAGTCAGGTCGATTACCCGGCGGCGCTGCCGATCCAGCAGCGTTTCGAAGCGCAAGTGCTGGCGCGGCCGGATGCGCTGGCGGCGGTGCATCTGGGCGAGTCGCTGACGTTTGCCGAGTTGAACCACCGGGCCAATGCGCTGGCGCACCAGTTGATCGACTTGGGCGTGCAGCCTGATGACCGCGTTGCCATCGTCGCGCGCCGCGGGCTGCACGCGCTGGTGGGTTTGCTGGCGATCCTCAAGGCCGGCGCCGGTTATGTGCCGGTCGATCCGGCGCACCCGGCCGAACGCCTGCTGCATCTGCTGCGCGACAGTGCCCCGGTCGCGGTGTTGACCAGCGCCGATCTGCGCGACCGCTTGCCGCTGCTGGCGGTGCCGCTGCTCAATCTCGACCCGCGCACCTGGCCGCTGGGCATCACCCGCAACCCGCAGTTGCCGAATCTGCAGGCCAGCCATCTGGCCTACGTGATCTACACCTCCGGCTCGACCGGTTTGCCCAAGGGTGTGATGGTTGAACACCACACCCTGTCCAACCTCGTCGATTGGCACTGCGCGGCGTTTGACCTGTGTGCCGGCCGCCACACTTCGAGCCTTGCCGGATTCGGTTTCGATGCCATGGCCTGGGAGGTCTGGCCGGCGCTGTGCGCGGGGGCGACCTTGCACATTGCGCCGGCCCATGACGGCAGCGAAGACATCGACGCCTTGCTCGACTGGTGGCGCGCGCAGCCGCTGGACGTGAGTTTCCTGCCCACGCCGGTGGCCGAATACGCCTTCAGCCAACACCTGGAACACCCGACCTTGCGCACGCTGCTGATCGGCGGCGACCGCTTGCGCCAGTTCTCGCGCAACCAGCTTTTCGACGTGATCAACAATTACGGCCCGACCGAGACCACGGTGGTCGCCACTTCCGGGCGCATCGACAGCGCTGATGCGCTGCACATCGGCAAACCGGTGAGCAATGCCACGGTGTATCTGCTCGACGAGCAACAGCGCCCGGTGCCGATCGGCGCGGTCGGCGAGTTGTACATCGGCGGCAGCGGCGTCGCCCGGGGTTATCTGAACCAGCCGCAGCTGACCGCCGAACGCTTCCTGCGCGATCCATTCAGCAGTGCGCCGCAGGCACGCATGTACCGCTCCGGCGACCTTGCGCGCTGGCGCTGCGACGGCACCCTGGAGTACCTCGGGCGCAACGACGATCAGGTGAAAATTCGCGGCGTGCGCATCGAACCGGGAGAGATCGAAAACCGCCTCAATCAGCTGCCCGGTATTCAGCAAGCGGTGGTCGTGGCCCGTGAGGATCAGCCGGGGCAGCCGCGGCTGGTGGCGTATTTCACCGAGCAGGCTCAGGTGCAGGCACTGGCCGTGGCTGAACTGCGCGCGCTGCTGCTGAGCCAACTGCCGGAATACATGGTGCCGTCCGCCCTGGTCAAACTCGACGAACTGCCGCTGACCGCCAACGGCAAACTCGACCGCAGGGCCCTGCCGAAACCCGAACGCTCGGCGCTGTTCGCCCGCGAATACGCCGCGCCGCTGGGCGAAGTGGAGACCGCACTGGCGGACATCTGGGCCGAGGTGTTGCAGGTCGAGCGGGTAGGGCGCGAGGACCATTTCTTCGAACTGGGCGGGCATTCGCTGCTGGCCATGCGCATGGTCGCGCAGGTCAGGCAGCGACTGGGCGTCGAGCTGGTGCTCAGCGACCTGTTTGCCAACGCCGAGCTGGCGGCGGTGGCGCAGGTGTTGACCGAGGCCGGGCGCTGCACGCAACCGCCGATCCTGCCGGTACCACGTGAAACGGCGCTGCCGCTGTCGTTTTCGCAGCAGCGTTTCTGGTTTCTGACGCAGATGGAGGGCGCCAACACCGCCTACAACATCCCGATCGCTCTGCGCTTGCGCGGTGCCCTCGACGACGCTGCCCTGCAACGCGCGCTGGCGCGTATCGTCGCGCGCCACGAGACATTGCGCAGCCGCTTCGCCCCGCTGGATGGCGACGCTCAGGTGCTGATCGCGCCGGTCGACAGCGGCCTGCTGTTGCGCGTCGAGGATCTGCGCCAGCACTCGCAGGCGGACGAGGCGTTGCAGGCGCTGATTCAGGGCGAAGCCTCGGGGCCGTTCGATCTGCTTGATGACCCGCTGATACGCGGGCGTCTGGTGCGTCTGGCCGATGATCATCACGTGCTGCTGCTGACCTTGCACCACATCATTTCTGACGGTTGGTCGATGGGTGTGCTGACCCGTGAACTGATGGCGTTGTATCAGGCGTTCAGTCAGGGCGAAGACGATCCGTTGCCGGCGCTGACCCTGCAATACAGTGACTACGCGGTGTGGCAGCGGCGCTGGTTGAGCGGGGAGGTATTGCAGCGTCAGAGCGAATACTGGCAACGCACCTTGCGCGAGGTGCCGGCCTTGCTCACCCTGCCCACCGATCGGCCGCGACCGGCGCAGCAGGACTACGCCGGCAGCAGCATTGACCTGCAACTGGATGAGCGTTTGAGCGCCGGGCTCAAGGCCTTGAGCCAGCGCCACGGCGTGACGTTGTACATGACCCTGCTCAGTGCCTGGGCAGTATTGCTCGGGCGTCTGGCCGGGCAGACCGATGTGGTCGTCGGCTCGCCGGTGGCCAACCGCAATCGGGTCGAAGTCGAGGGCATGATCGGCCTGTTCGTCAACACCCTGGCGCTGCGCATCGATACCTCCGGCGAGTTGACCGGCGCAGCGCTGCTGGCGCGGGTCAAGGCGCTGACGTTGCAAGCCCAGGCGCATCAGGATCTGCCGTTCGAACAAGTGGTGGAAATCACCCGGCCCGTGCGCAGTCTGGCGCACAGTCCGTTGTTCCAGACCATGTTCAACTGGCGCAATGGCGACGGCCCGGCGCTGGCCCTGGGCGATCTGACCCTGGAAGCGGTGGCCGAGCCGAGTCACTTTGCCAAGTTCGACCTGACCTTGACCCTTGGCGACACGCCCGAGGGCATTGGCGGCTGGCTGGAATACGCCACGGCGCTGTTCGATGAAGCCACGGTGCAGCGTTTCGTCGGTTACCTGCGGCAATTGCTGCAGGCCATGGTTGCCAACGATCAGGCGCTGCTCGATCAGGTGCCGCTGGTGCAGGACGAAGAACGCCAGCGCTTGCTGGTGGACTTCAATGACACCGAGCGCGAGTACCCGCAGAACGACACGGTGCAGCGTTTGTTCGAAGCGCTGGCCTTGCAACAACCCGATGCTGTCGCCGCGCTGCATGGCGAGCAGACCCTGAGCTATGCCGAGTTGAACCGCAGGGCCAATCGGCTGGCGCATCATCTGCTCGGCGAGGGCGTGAAACCCGGCGATGCGGTGGCGATCCTGTTGCCGCGCTCGCTGGATCTGCTGATCGCGCAACTGGCGATCGGCAAGTGCGCGGCAGCGTGGGTGCCGCTGGATATTCACGCACCGAGCGAGCGTCTGGCGTTCATGGTCGAGGATTGCCAGGCGGCCGCGCTGCTGAGCCACAGCACAACCACGCTGACGTTTGCCGCACGACGCATCGATCTCGATCGGCTGGCGCTCGGCGCTCAGCCCAGCCACAACCCGGATCTGCCGCAGTCGGCAGCGTCGCTGGCGTACATCATGTACACCTCCGGCTCCACCGGCATGCCCAAAGGCGTGATGGTCCCGCACCGGGCGATCACCCGGCTGGTGATCAACAATGGCTACGCCGATTTCAATCGGCAGGACTGCGTGGCATTCGCCTCCAACCCGGCATTCGACGCGAGCACCATGGACGTCTGGGGCGCACTGCTCAACGGCGCGCGGGTGGCGATCATCGAGCATGCCACCTTGCTCGATCCGCAGGCGTTCGGCGCCGAACTCAAGCGCAGCGGCGCGAGCATCCTGTTCGTCACCACCGCGCTGTTCAACCAGTATGTGCAGCTGATTCCCGACGCCCTCAAGGGCTTGCGCATTCTGCTCTGCGGCGGCGAGCGCGGCGATCCGGCGGCGTTTCGCAAGTTGCGCGCCGAGGCGCCGCAGCTGCGTCTGGTGCATTGCTACGGGCCAACGGAAACCACCACTTACGCCACCACGTTTGCCGTGCAGAGCGTCGCCGAGGATGCCGACAGCGTGCCGATCGGCGGGCCGATTTCCAACACTCAGGTGTATGTGCTTGATGGCTGTCAGCAACCGGTACCGTTCGGCGTTACTGGTGAGTTGTACATCGGCGGGCAGGGCGTTGCCCTGGGTTACCTCAATCGTCCCGAGCTGACGGCGGAGAGATTCCTCCACGACCCGTTCAGCCGCCGGCCCGAAGCGATGATGTACCGCACCGGCGATCTGGTGCGCTGGCTCGCGCCGGGGCAACTTGAGTGCATCGGTCGCAATGACGATCAGGTGAAGATTCGTGGTTTCCGCATCGAGCTGGGCGAGATCGAAAACCGCCTGCTCAGTTGCCCCGGCGTTAAAGAGGCGGTGGTACTGGCGCGGCGAGACGGCACGCAAACACGCTTGGTCGCCTATTACAGCGCCGCCGATGCCGAGCTGCAAAGCGCCACGCTGCGCGCGTTGTTGCAGGCCCGGCTGCCGGAATACATGGTGCCGTCGGCGTGGGTGCGACTGGCGACGTTGCCGCTGAACAACAACGGCAAAATTGATCGCAAGGCCCTGCCGGCACCGACGCAAGAGGCAATGCTCAACCGCGTGTACGAGGCGCCGGGCAATGCCGTGGAAAGCCGTCTCGCCGAGCTGTGGCGCGAGGTTCTCCAGGTTGAACGGGTGGGTCGCCACGACAACTTTTTCGAACTGGGCGGGCATTCGTTGCTGGCGGTGCGGCTGGTCAACGAGATGCAGCAGGCCGGTCTGCCGATGACTCTGGCCGAGCTGTTCCAGCACCCGAGCATCGAGGCGGCGGCTGCGCTGCTCGCTGAACGTGACGGCGTTATCGAGGAGGAACCGGGGCTGATCGTGGTACGCGCTGGCGATCACGGCACGCCGTTGTTTCTGGTGCATGAATTCAGCGGTCGCGACGTGTATTTCCCGGCGCTGGGCCGGCACATCGATGGGAGTTTCCCGATTTACGGTTTGCCCGGCATCGAGTTCGGCCAGACGCAACTGCGCACCCTCGAATGCCTGGCCACCCGCATGGTCGGGATCATTCGTCGCAGACAGCCCCACGGGCCTTATCGATTGGCAGGCTGGTCGTTTGGCGGGGTGCTGGCTTATGAAGTCGCCCAGCAATTGCTGGGGCTGGACGAAAGGGTCGAGTTCATCGGCCTGATCGACAGCTATGTGCCGCGCCTGGCCGATCCGCACAAGGCTCGCTGGAACGATGCCCACGTGCACAAGCGCCAATTGCTTCTGCATTGCACTGCGCATTGGCTTGGCCTTGGCGACGATGGCCAGCGCGGGTTGACGGCGCTGACAGCGTTGCAAGCCGAACTGGAAAGCCTGACCTTCGCCGAACTGCTCGAGCGCTGCCAACAGCAGCAATTGCTCCATCCCGAGTTGGCGGTTGCCTCGGCAGCGGATGCCTGGCATTACCTTGATCGCGAAGTGGCGCACGGACACGCGCTGGCGCATTACCGCATCAGTCCGCTGCCGGTGCCGCTGCATGTGTTCCGCGCGCAGCAACGTTCGGCGGCAATGGCGCCGCTCAGCCCGACCCTCGGCTGGGCCGAAGATCTGCCGGATGCCGAGTTGCACTGCATCGATGTGCCCGGCGATCACCAGAGCATGATGAAAGCGCCGCATATTCAAGCGCTGGGTCAGGCCATCGGTCAGGCACTGGAGGCGGCCCAGGCGCCGGCATTGCCGGTCTATCAACCGTTGGTGACCATCCAGACTGGCGACAGTGCCCGGGCGCCGATCTTCTGCGTGCCGGGTGCCGGCGACAGTGTCACCGGCTTCATTCATCTGAGCGAAGCCCTCGGTTCCGAGTGGCCGATCCATGGTCTGCAACCGCGCGGGCTGGACGGCGGCGCGGTGCCGCACAGTCAGGTCGAGGTGGCGGCGCGGTTTTACCTGCGCGCTATTGAGCAACTCTATCCGCACGGGCCGCTGCACTTGGTCGGGCATTCCTTCGGCGGCTGGGTGGCGCATGCCATGGCCGCGCAATTGCAGGCCGAGGGGCGCGAAGTGGCGTCATTGACGCTGATCGACAGTGAATCCCCCGGCGGCAACGGGGTGATCGGCAAACCCTACACCGCGACCGCTGCATTGCAGCGGCTGATCGAGGCGTTGCAACTGTCGTCAGGCACCTCCCTGTGCATCGATGCCGAGGTTTTCGCCGAGGCCGATGACGCCACGCAATTGCGTTTGTTGCACGAAGGCATGGTGCGTGCGGGCGTGCTGTCGGCGCGGACAACGCCGCAGTCCTTGCTTGGCTCGACGCGCACCTTCGCCAGCGCCCTGCGCACGGTTTATCAACCGCGTCAGCGTTACAGCGGCCCGATGCGCCTGGCGCTGGTGGACGATCCGACACTGGATGCGGCGGGCAATCAGCGCGAGCAGGCGGCGATGATCGAAGGCTGGCGTCGCGAGGTGACGGATCTGACGGTGTGGTACGGCCCGGGCAACCATTTCACGTTGCTCAAGGCACCCAACGTATTGAATTTCGCCGCGTGGTGGCACGAGGGTCTGAAACGGCCGGCCAAGGCAATGCTCTCCTGATTGATGTGGACGTCTTGCAGCCCGGTCGCTGGCCGGGCTCAACCCTGAACGGATTTGTGGTCATTTATGGAAAAGTCGAAGTTGCGCAAAGTCGCTATGGGTGTGGCGCTGACGGCGGTGGCCGGGTTGTTGTACGCGGTGCAGGCGCCGGCGGAGGCGCCGCAGTATCTGACCGCGACGGTGGAGCGCGGTGATATCGAGAACGCGGTACTCGCCACCGGGTTGCTCGAGGGCATCAAGCAGGTCGATGTCGGCGCGCAGGTGTCGGGGCAATTGAAGTCGCTCAAGGTCAAGGTCGGCGACAAGGTGAAGAAGGGCCAGTGGCTGGCGGAAATCGATCCACTGGTACTGCAGAACACACTGCGTCAGGCCCAGGTCGACGAAGAGAACCTGCAAGCGCAGAAGCGTGCGACCCAGGCCCAGTTGCGCCAGACCAAGGCGTTGTTCGAGCGTTATCGGAATCTGCAGGAGGACGCTTCGATCTCCCGTCAGGATTTCGAAACCGCGCAATCGAATTACGAAGTGCAGCAGGCCAACCTGTTGTCGCTGGACGCGCAGATCAAGAGTGCGCACATTCAGATCGACACCGCCAAGGTCAATCTGGCCTATACGCGAATCATTGCGCCCATCGACGGCGATGTGGTCGGTATCGTCACCCAGGAAGGCCAGACTGTCATCGCTAACCAGTTGGCGCCGATCCTGCTCAAACTGGCTGATCTGGATACCATGACCGTCAAGGCGCAGGTCTCGGAAGCGGATGTGATTCACATCGCGCCGGGGCAGGAGGTGTATTTCACCATTCTTGGCGAGGACAAGCGCTACTACGGCAAGCTGCGCGGCACTGAACCGGCACCGCAGAACTTCCTCGAAACGCCGCCGGCCGGGACGCCGAAGCAGAACACGGCGGTGTTTTACAACGCACTGTTCGAGGTGCCGAACCCGGATCATCGCCTGCGCATTTCCATGACTGCGCAAGTCCGCGTGGTGCTCGACACCGCCAAGTCCGTGCTGACCATTCCGGTGGCGGCGCTCGGTGCGCGCAACAGTGACGGCAGCTATCCGGTGCGGGTGCTCGACGCCAAGGGCCAGGCCCAGGTTCGCACGGTGCAGGTGGGGATCAACAACAACGTCAAGGTGCAGATCAACGACGGCCTGACGGAAGGCGACCGCGTGGTGATCGGTGATCCGGTGTCCACCGTGGCGGGGTCCTGACCATGGCCGAAGCCCTGCTGCAACTGAGCGGCATCACCCGCAGCTTTACTGCGGGCGACCGCGAATTCCTGGCGCTGAAAAACATCGATTTGACGATCCACGCCGGGGAAATGGTGGCGATCATCGGTGCGTCTGGCTCTGGCAAGTCGACCCTGATGAATATCCTCGGTTGCCTGGATTACGCCACCGCGGGCAGTTACAAAATCAACGGCCGGGAAACCCGCGACCTCGACAGCGAGGCGCTGGCGGAACTGCGCCGCGATTACTTCGGGTTCATCTTCCAGCGTTATCACTTGCTGCCGCACCTCAGCGCCATGCACAACGTCGAGATTCCGGCGATCTACGCCGGAACCCCGGAGCCGCAACGCCATGCCCGCGCCCGTGAGCTGTTGGCGCGGCTGGGTCTGGAGCGACACCTGACGCATCGGCCGAGCCAGCTCTCCGGGGGTCAGCAGCAGCGCGTGAGCATTGCCCGCGCCTTGATGAACGGCGGTGAAGTGATCCTCGCCGATGAACCGACCGGCGCCCTCGACACCACCAGCGGCAAGGAGGTCATGCACATTCTGCAAGAGCTGCACGCCGCCGGGCACACGGTGATCCTGGTGACCCACGACCCGAAAGTCGCGGCGAATGCCGAGCGGATCATTGAGGTCAGCGACGGCGAAATCCTCAGTGACCGCCGTAATGTGCCGGACAGTGACGCGTCGGCGAACGACGATCGGCTCGCGCCGCACGCGACCGCAGCGCGGCGTCTGGTCGCCAGCCTCGGGCTGTTCAAGGAAGCCTTCAAGATGGCCTGGGTCGCGTTGATTTCTCATCGCATGCGCACCTTGCTGACCATGCTCGGCATCGTCATCGGTATCACTTCGGTGGTATCGATCTCGGCGATCGGCGAGGGCGCCAAGCGTTACGTGCTCAAGGACATTCAGGCGATCGGCAGCAACACCATCGATATCTATTCCGGGACCAGTTTCGGCGACAGCCGATCCGCCGCCATCGAAACCCTGGTGCCCGCCGATGTTGCAGCGCTCAATCAACTGTATTACGTCGACAGTGCGACGCCAGTGGTCGGGCGCAATCTGCTGTTGCGTTACCGCAATATCGATGTCGATGCGCAGGTCAATGGCGTCAGCGATCTGTACTTCCAGGTGCGCGGGATCAAGATGGCCGCGGGCATTCACTTCAGCGAAAGCGATGCGCGGCGGCAGGCCCAAGTGGTGGTCATCGATCACAAGACCCGCCAGCGCCTGTTCGGCGAACAGGTCGATCCGCTGGGGCAGGTGATCCTGATCGGCAATCTGCCGTGCACGGTGATCGGTGTGGCGGCGGAGAACAAGAACCTGTTTGCCGCGAGCAAATCGCTTAACGTCTGGGTGCCCTACGAAACCGCTGCCGGGCGCCTGCTGGGCCAGCGTTATCTGGACAGCATCAGCGTGCGCATCAAGGATGGCCAGCCGAGCAAAGTGGTGGAAGACAACGTCAACAAACTGATGCTGCAGCGTCACGGCACCAAGGATTTCTTCACCAACAACCTCGACAGCATCATGCAGACCGTGCAGAAGACCAGCCGCTCGCTGGCGTTGCTCCTGTCACTGATCGCAGTGATTTCGCTGGTGGTCGGTGGCATCGGCGTAATGAACATCATGCTGGTGTCGGTCACTGAGCGTACCCGGGAGATCGGTATCCGCATGGCGGTCGGCGCCCGGCAGTCGGACATTCGTCAGCAGTTTCTGGTGGAAGCGGTAATGGTCTGTCTGATCGGTGGCGCGATCGGCATTTCCCTGTCGTATGCCATCGGCCATCTGTTTTCGCTGTTCATCAAGGAATGGGAGATGGTGTTTTCAATGGCCTCGGTAATGACGGCGGTGTTCTGTTCGACCCTGATCGGTGTGGTGTTCGGCTTCGTACCCGCGCGCAACGCTTCGCGGCTCGACCCGATCGAAGCGCTGGCGCGGGACTGACCTCCCGTGGTCAGGGGGAGGCCGGGCTGTCCTGCGGCGAATACATCCACTTCATCAGCGAGTGCCGGCCGCTGATGCCCAGTTTGATCGCGGCGCGCTTGAGGTAACTCTCGACGGTGTTGACCTTCAGCTGCAACTGCGCGGCCAGTTCCGGCGCGGTGTGCCCGGCGAGCAGGCCGATGCACACTTCGCTTTCGCGGTTCGACAGCTTCAGCCCCAACTGCTGCAAACGCTCGTTGAAGCGCAGGCGCAAGGTCTCCAGCCCGCTGGTTTCGCTGGCTGGCGCCAGACTTTGCGCATCGATTTCAAGCGGCTGCACAGCGTTGATGTGTTTTTCCACCATCGGCAGCAGCACCGGGGAGATGTCCTGCAACAGGCTGCGTTCCTGAGCGGAAAAACGTTCCGACTGATCGTTGCGGTACACCGAAATCACGTAGCGGTAACCGTCCTTGCGCCGGGTCAGGTGCAATTGCGTGGCGTCGGCGGCGGTCGAGGATGGCTCGGGTGACGGTCGGTCGCTGTGCTCGCTGAACAGGGTATCGGCTCGCAGCGCCTCGTCCTTCATCGGCTCGGGTTCGCAGCGCTGCGTCACCGGTTCGACGCGCATCTGGCGGATATGTGTGGCGTCCACCGCCAGTTGCGTGCGGATCAAGTCATGCAGCATGCGCGGGAAATGGCGGCTGCCGGTGCTGGCGATGACCTTGCCGATGTGCGGGAACAGGTGTGAGTTCATGTCTTCATCCGTGAGTGGCATTGGGCGGAGCGTGTTCCTGCGGCACCCGGCGTAGAGCTCCTTGGCCGGAAAAAATCTGCAGGTTTGGATCCTATCCTAGTACAACGTTTCAACTTGCGTTTAATCAAGCGCCAATGTGTGCGTTGCGATGATGCGCGATTTAAATAGTATGACGATTGGAGGCTAGCGCAGAAACACGTACTCTTGCCGCTGCGCTGCAAAGACCAAAACAACAACAGGAGTCTGTAATGCAACCGATTCGTCTCGGCCTGGTGGGCTACGGCAAGATCGCCCAGGATCAACACGTCCCCGCCATCCTCGCCAACCCGGCATTCCAGCTGGTGGCGGTCGCCACCCAGGGCAAACCTTGCGCCGGGGTGGAAAACTTCCAGTCGCTGGGCGAGCTGCTCAAGAACGGTCCGACCGTCGATGCGATTGCGTTCTGCACGCCGCCGCAGGGGCGCTTCGCGCTGGTGCAACAGGCACTGGCGGCCGGCAAGCACGTGCTGGTGGAAAAACCGCCGTGTGCGACATTGGGCGAGGCCATGGCCTTGGTCGATCAAGTCGCCGGGCAAGGCGTCAGCGCTCTGTTCGCCTGGCACTCGCGCTATGCGCCGGGCATCGCCGCCGCCCGTGACTGGCTCGCCAGCCGCACCCTGCAAAGCGTGCAGATCGACTGGAAAGAAGACGTACGCAAGTGGCATCCGGGTCAAGCGTGGATCTGGCAACCGGGTGGCCTGGGTGTGTTCGATCCGGGCATCAACGCCTTGTCGATCATCACCCACCTGCTGGCACTGCCGCTGTTCGTCGAAGCCGCCGAACTGCGCGTGCCGAGCAACTGCCAGTCGCCGATTGCCGCCTCGATCAAAATGTCCGATGCGCGTCGGCTCGACGTGCGCGCCGAGTTCGATTTCGACCATGGTCATGACGAACTGTGGAGCATCGAAATCCGCTGCGCCGAAGGCGTCCTGCGCTTGGACAACGGCGGTGCCGTGCTGAGCATCGACGGCGTCCGGCAAAGCGTATCGGAGGAGGGCGAGTACGCAGCGGTCTACCGCCACTTTCAGCAACTGATCGGCGACAAGGCCAGCGACCTGGATCTGCAACCGTTGCGCCTGGTGGCGGACAGTTTCTTTGTCGGCAGCCGGGCGTTGGTTGAGCCGTTTTACGATTAAGGATCGATTGTCCGGTTTGAGTGGACGGTGAAACGCTTTTCAGCCGATTTATCCCTTTGCTGTGCGTCAGTAATCTGTACCCAACTTGAACGCAACAACAAAACTTCAAACTTGAAAAGGGACGCACACCATGACCACTCCAACCTACAACCGCCTGAACAAAGACGACGCTATCGTGCTGCTGGTTGACCACCAGACCGGTCTGATCTCGCTGGTGCAGGACTTCTCGCCGAACGAGTTCAAGAACAACGTGCTGGCGCTGGCGGATCTGGCGAAGTTCTTCGACCTGCCGACGATCCTCACCACCAGCTTCGAACAAGGCCCGAACGGCCCGCTGGTGCCGGAGCTGAAAGAGATGTTCCCGGACGCTCCTTACATCGCTCGCCCAGGCCAGATCAACGCCTGGGACAACGAGGACTTCGTCAAGGCGATCAAAGCCACCGGCCGTAAGCAGATCATCATTGCCGGTGTTGTAACGGATGTGTGTGTAGCGTTCCCGACCCTGTCGGCACTGGCGGAAGGTTTTGATGTGTTTGTGGTGACTGATGCGTCCGGCACCTTCAACACCACCGTGCAGCAAGCCGCGTGGAGCCGCATGACCCAGGCCGGCGCACAAATGATGAACTGGTTCTCGGTGGCCTGTGAGCTGCACCGCGACTGGCGCAACGACATCGAAGGCTTGGGTAATCTGCTGTCGCAGCGCATCCCCAACTACCGCAACCTGATGAACAGCTACTCGGCGCTGACGCAGCAGAAGTGAGTCATCGCTTACTAAAAAGCCTGCTTTGAAAGCAGGCTTTTTGCGTTCATGACCGCCAGGCCAGCCACCGTTCGTCCATTGTCGGGCACTTGTCATGCGCTGGCATTTCACACGTTCAGGTACCTATCGCTGAATCACATCGGAGACCGACATGGACATTGACGAAAACGCACCGGGCAACCAGTCGCAACAAGCCGTGACGCGCACCACCGACAACGAAACGGGGCATGATCCCAAGCGGGAAAATCCCGAGGTGCCCTTGCCGCCGGACGATGAAGCGCCGGTTGAGGAAGACATGTCGGATGTGGATGCGGCCAACTCGGTTTCGACCGAGCATCCGCCATCACGCTGAGTGGGCGCTGGCAATGGGAAAACCTGCCTTTTCATGGCAGGTTTTTTTTCGCGCGGAATTTGCGGCGTCAGGACTCTTCATCGCCCGCGATGGCGGTGGGTCAGTCGGTGTAAATGCGAGGCAGATGGCCTCATCGCGAGCAGGCTCACTCCTACAGGGGATCGCGGTTGCACTGGCGGAGCGCGGTTAATTGTGGGAGCGAGCTTGCTCGCGAAGGCGGTGGGGCAGGCGATTTAGGTGTCGAGGCGGATGGCCTCATCGCGAGCAGGCTCACTCCTACAGGGGATCGCGGTTGCACTGGCGGAGCGCGGTCAATTGTGGGAGCGAGCCTGCTCGCGAAGGCGGTAGGGCAGGCAATTTAGGTGTCGAGGCGGATGGCCTCATCGCGAGCAGGCTCACTCCTACAGGGGATCGCGGTTGCACTGGCGGAGCGCGGTTAATTGTGGGAGCGAGCCTGCTCGCGAAGGCGGTAGGGCAGGCGATTTAGGTGTCGAGGCGGATGGCCTCATCGCGAGCAGGCTCACTCCTACAGGGGATCGCGGTTGCACTGGCGGAGCGCGGTCAATTGTAGGAGCGAGCCTGCTCGCGAAGGCGGTGGGTCAGGCGATTTAGGTGTCGAGGCGGATGGCCTCATCGCGAGCAGGCTCGCTCCCACAGAGGAATACGGTTGAACTGACGGAATGCGGTTAATTGTAGGAGTGAGCCTGCTCGCGATGGCGGTGGGTCAGGCGCCATTGGTGTCGAGGTGGATGGCCTCATCGCGAGCAGGCTCACTCCTACAGGGGATCGCGGTTGCACTGGCGGAGCGCGGTCAATTGTAGGAGCGAGCCTGCTCGCGAAGGCGGTGGGGCAGGCGATTTTGATGTCGAGGCGGATGGCCTCATCGCGAGCAGGCTCGCTCCCACAGGGGATCGCGGTTGCACTGGCGGAGCGCGGTCAATTGTAGGAGCGAGCCTGCTCGCGATGGCGGTGGGGCAGGCGATTTTGATGTCGAGGCGGATGGCCTCATCGCGAGCAGGCTCGCTCCCACAGGGGATCGCGGTTGCACTGGCGGAGCGCGGTCAATTGTAGGAGCGAGCCTGCTCGCGATGGCGGTGGGTCAGGCGCCATTGGTGTCGAGGTGGATGGCCTCATCGCGAGCAAGCTCGCTCCCACAGGGGATCGCGGTTGCACTGGCGGAGCGCGGTCAATTGTAGGAGCGAGCCTGCTCGCGATGGCGGTGGGGCAGGCGATTTTGATGTCGAGGCGGATGGCCTCATCGCGAGCAGGCTCGCTCCCACAGGGGATCGCGGTTGCACTGGCGGAGCGCGGTCAATTGTAGGAGCGAGCCTGCCCGCGATGGCGGTGGGTCAGTCGGTGTAAATGCCAGGCAGATGGCCTCATCGCGAGCAGGCTCACTCCTACAGGGGATCGCGGTTGCACTGGCGGAATGCGGTTAATTGTGGGAGCGAGCTTGCTCGCGAAGGCGGTGGGGCAGGCGCCATTGGTGTCGAGGTGGGTGGCCTCTTCGCGAGCAGGCTCGCTCCCACAGAGGAATACGGTTGAACTGACGGAATGCGGTTAATTGTGGGAGCGAGCCTGCTCGCGAAGGCGGTGGGTCAGGCGATTTAGGTGTCGAGGCGGATGGCCTCATCGCGAGCAGGCTCGCTCCCACAGAGGAATACGGTTGAACTGACGGAATGCGGTTAATTGTAGGAGTGAGCCTGCTCGCGATGGCGGTGGGTCAGGCGCCATTGGTGTCGAGGTGGATGGCCTCTTCGCGAGCAGGCTCGCTCCCACAGAGGAATACGGTTGAACTGACGGAATGCGGTTAATTGTGGGAGCGAGCCTGCTCGCGAAGGCGGTGGGTCAGGCGATTTAGGTGTCGAGGCGGATGGCCTCATCGCGAGCAGGCTCGCTCCCACAGAGGAATACGGTTGAACTGACGGAATGCGGTTAATTGTAGGAGTGAGCCTGCTCGCGATGGCGGTGGGTCAGGCGCCATTGGTGTCGAGGTGGATGGCCTCATCGCGAGCAGGCTCGCTCCCACAGAGGAATACGGTTGAACTGACGGAACGCGGTCAATTGTAGGAGTGGTGTGGTGTCGCTGACGAAGCGCTTATGCCGTGCGCCCGCCCAGGGTTTCGGCGACCCAGTCGGCGATGTACTGGCCGGCGTTGATGCTGTTGTCGAAGCTTGAATGCTGCACGCCGCCTTCGCGTTCGGTGAAGATCTTCAGCTCGCATTTCGGGCTGTTGACCAATTGCTCGTAAGTGCGATGCGCCCACTTCAACGGAATCTGCGAATCCTGTTCGCCGTGCGTGACTAGGAACGGCACTTTGATCCGATCGAGCACGCCGTCGAGGTGGACGTTTTCGGCAATGTTCATGAATTCTTCGACATCCTTCGCCCCCCACACCCAGCAGACGTGCGCCCAATAGTGCGGCACCGGGAAACTGCCCTCTTTTTCCAGGCGACGCTTTTGCACCTCGCGCCAGTCGTGGTTGGCGCCCCACACCACGCCGCAGGCGAAGCGCGGTTCGAAAGCCACCGCACGGGGGCAGTAGTAACCGCCGAGGGAAACGCCTTCCAGACCAATGCGTTTGGCGTCGACGTTATTCCGGGTTTCCAGCCAGTCGACGACGCGACTGGCCCAGTGCTCGCTGTCATAACGTGCGGTCATGCCATGCAGACGCAGCGCTTCGCCGGTGCCAGGCTGATCGATGATCAGCGATGACACGCCGCGCTTGGCCAGCCATGCCGGCAGGCCAACGCGGTATTTCATTTCCTTGGTCGAATCCAGACCGTTGACCTGCACCAGAATCGGCGCCGGTCCCTCGACACCTTCGGCACGCACCAGCAAACCTGACAGGTGCTTGCCTTCATAGGGGATTTCCACCCGTTGACAGTTTTCCTGCGACAGTTCGATGCCGCGTTTGAAGGTCTGCAGAAAGCGTTGATACAGTTCGGTACGACCCGGCGCGCCATGGGCTTGCAGGCGTTCGCAGGTCAGGTAATAGGTAGCGGCGCGGTTGTATTTTTCGCCGGCAGAGAGCAGGCGGCCATTGCCTTCGTCTTCCTCGGCGAGGCCGCAGAGCTTATCGGCCATCTTCGCCCAGGTCTCGCGAAACGCCTTGGTACCGGCCGCGTCCGGTTGTTTGGCGGCCTCTTGCAGTGGTGCGCACATGGCCTCGATCTCGCCCATGCGGGCGCCCATTTCAATGGCCAGGTCGACCGACAGATTCCACACGTAATTGGTCGGGAAGTAGCGGAACATGATTTTTGTTGTCCTTGTGATTGCCTTGGCATTTGCAAGGCACGTTAAGGATCAACCGGCTAATTAGCCAATCGTGACGGCGGATACGAGGTATCGCGAGACTCGATAGGCGGCTGCTCCAGATGCTGGATGAACGCGCTGATGCGTTCGCGCAGCCAGCGGTGCATGGGGTCGCCGTCGACGCTGCGGTGCCAGAGCATGTACTCGCGCATCAGCGGGATTTTCACCGGCGGCGGCAGAATGCGCAGCGGCAGATACCGCGCATACAGGTTGGCCAGACGCTGGTGCATCGTGGCGATACGCTGGGTTCCGACAATCAGTTGCGGCAGGGTGTTGAAGTCGCTGGTGATCACCTCGATACGGCGGTTGAAGCCGTACTGGTTCATGAACCACTCTTCGATGCTCATGTGCCGGGTGCGGCCGAAACCCACCGAAACGTGGCCCATCTGCATGTATTGCTCAAGGGTCAGGCTGTCGCCAACCGCGCTGTTGCCCTGGCAGACCACGCACACATGTTCCTCTTCGAACAACAGCTGCGAAGGGTGACCTTCAATGATGTAGCGCTCGGGCACGATCATCAGATCGACCTCGCCGCGCACCAGCAATTCGCCGGAATTATCGCTGGGGCCGAGCATCTCGAAGGTGATGTTCGGCGCCTCTTGATGAATCTTCTGGATCACCTGGGCAAACAGTACGCTGATCAAGTAATCCGAAGTCACCAGGCGGAAATGGCGCTTGCTGGTGGTGGGGTCGAACACCGGTTTGGCGGTGATCGAAGACTGGATCGTCAGCAGCACTTCGCGCACCGGTTTGGCCAGTTCGGTGGCGTAGGGCGTGGGCTGCATCTTGCGCCCGACCTGGACCAGCAATTCGTCTTCGAAATACGTGCGCAAACGCCCGAGCACGCCGCTGGTGGCGGACTGCGTCATGTGCAGGCGTTCGGCGGCGCGGGTGATGTTCTGCTCTTCGAGCAGCACATCGAGCGCCACCAGCAGGTTCAGGTCCAGGTGGTTGAAACGCATGGGCAGGTCCGCTTGTTGTATTTATTTTGCCAATACCTTCGAACGATTCCATCGGCGCGTCAACCACCCTGCAGGTATCGCGTTTGCCGATAGGTCGCATCCCGACTCGCGATTAGTCAGCTGCCGAGCCTTGCGCCAATCTTCGCCGCAGTCGGTCCCTGCCGCCGACACCACCACCGGTTTCCAGTCTGGCCCGATGCCCCCCGGCGTCTGCGGCGGCGGTCTCCGGATCATAATTTCAATGGAGTGGTAAGCCATGAACATCATTGGCCTTGATGCCCTGATCTTTGGCGTCGATGACATCCAAGCCTGCACCGATTGTCTGCGCGACTACGGCCTTGCGCCGGTCGGCGTCGACAGTCAGGGCGGGCGTTTCGAAGCGCTCGACGGCACCGCCGTGATCATCCGCCGCGCCGATGACCCGGATTTGCCCACGGCTATCGGCCCGGCGCCGTCAATTCGCGAAACCGTTTATGGCGTCAGCGCCCTCAGCGATCTGGATGCCATCGAAGATGAACTGGCCCGCGATCGACCCGTCAGCCGCGATGCGCAGGGCGTACTGCACAGCGTCGATGACATGGGTTTTGCGATCGCCTTTCAAGTCAGCGTGCGCAAGCCCTACAACGCTCCGGCCGATCTGACCAATGCCGCCGGCCATGCGCCACAGCGCCCGCTCAATCAGCCAGGCATCAGCCCGGAAATGAGCGCCATCCCGAGGACTTTGTCCCATGTGGTGTATTTCGTCCCGGATGCGGCCAAGGCCGAAGCGTTCTACGCCCAGCGTCTGGGCTTTCGCACCACCGACACTTTCATCGGCGCCGGACCGTTCATGCGCCCGGCCGGCTCCGACGATCATCACTGCCTGTTCATGATCCAGACCCCACCGCACATGAAAGGCTGCGAACACTTCACCTTTCACATGGGCAGCGGCACCGAAGTGCTGCTCGCCGGCACCCGTTTCGAACAGAAAGGCTGGACCAGTTTCTGGGGGCCGGGCCGACACCTGTTTGGTTCGAACTGGTTCTGGTACTTCAACAGTCCGCTGGGCTGCCACATCGAATACGACGCCGACATGGACAAGCACGATGACGCTTGGGAGGCCCGGCGTGCGCCGCTGTCGGCGGACAACTCGCAGCTGTTCCTGTTTGACAGAAAGGAAAAATGGGCGCCCGGCGGCCCGCCACCGAAGCTTGGTTGAGACCGAAATGAGTGAACGCGAGTGGCCGCTGTGTCGGCTGGATGAGTTGCTGGAGGGCCAGGCGCGCGGTTTCGATCCATTGCAACAGGGCCGCGACTGCCTGTTTGCCCTGCGCCATGACGGTCAGGTGCGGATTTATCGCAACCGTTGCCCGCATCTGGACGTGCGCATGGAGTACCGCAAGGACCGTTTTCTCTCGGCCGATGGCCAGTTGATCGTCTGCTACGCCCACGGCGCGCAGTTCCTGCCGGACACCGGCGAATGCGTCTACGGCCCGTGCCTCGGGCAATCGCTCGAGGCACTGGAATGGCGGGAAGAGGGCGGTTGGTTGCGGGTGCTGCTGCCCGAGTCGAGGCCGGTATCGGGGTAAATCGATGTATCGCGTACGGCGATACATCGCATCCCCACTCGCGATTAGTCAAATCCCTGGTTTGCCGGGAAGCTTCACCCAACGACGCAGTGCCCGACGCTGCTTCGATCACAAGAATAAAAAGAGAATAAGCCATGAGTGCAGTGAACAACGTTCTGATCGTGGGCGGTGGTATTGGCGGCTTGTGCGCGGCCATCGCCTTGCGGCGCAAAGGCATTGAGGTGGATCTGATCGAGCTCAAGTCCGAGTGGACGGTCTACGGCGTCGGGATTATTCAGCAGAGCAACGTGGTGCGCGAGATGGCCAAACTGGGCGTTCTCGACGGTTATCTCGATGCCGCTTACGCCTTTGAAGACGTGGCCATCTACGGCCCGGGCGGGCAGCAGCTGGCACGGATTCCGGGACAGCGTCTGGCCGGTCCGCAGTATCCGGCCAATGTCGGCATTTCGCGTCTGGCCCTGCACAAGGTGCTCAGCGAAACCGCCCTTGGCCTTGGCGCAAAAGTGCGTCTGGGCCTGAGCGTCGAAGCGCTTGACGACAACGGCCAACAGGTCGACGTGCTGTTCACCGACGGTAGTCGCCGCGGCTATGACCTGGTGGTCGGCGCCGATGGCCTGTTCTCGAAAGTGCGCAGCCTGGTCTTCGGTGACACCTACACCCCGCGATTCACCGGCCAATCGGTGTGGCGCTACAACTTCCCCCGCGCGCCGCAGATCGATCATCTGGCCAACTATCAAAGTGCCGAAGGCAATGCCGGGCTGGTGCCGCTGGCCGGTGATCTGATGTACCTGTTCCTGACTTCCCATGAACCGTCCAACCCGTGGATGGATCCGGCCGATCTCGCCCCGCAGATGCGCCAGCGGCTGCAAGGCTTCAGCGGCCTGATCGGTGAACTGCGCGAACAAATCACCGACAGCTGGCAAGTGGTCTACAAGCCGATGGAAGTGGTCTTCGTCGATGAACCGTGGCATCGCGGCCGCGTGCTGCTGATTGGCGATGCCGCCCACGCCACTACCCCGCATCTGGGGCAGGGCGCCGGCATGGCCATCGAAGACGCGATCGTGCTCAGCGAAGAGCTCACCCGCGATGCATCCACGAGCAGTGTCGATGCGCAATTGCAGCGCTTCATGGCGCGGCGTTTCGAGCGCTGCAAGTACATCAGCGAGAGCTCGGTGCTGGCCGGCGACAAGGAGATGCAGCACGACCGCAGCTTCGATCGCATCGGTCTGGTCAAGCAGATGCTCGCGCGCACGGCGGAGCCGATCTAGTCGACACGGCGCCGCACCCCACAGCAGTAGCCACTATAAAAACAAGAGGTTAACGCGATGGTTAGTTCTACGACTGCGGCGCTCGCGCGTCGCCGGGTCTGCTCGTCTGCACCCTGTGCCTTGAGCGTCGCCGCCGTGCTGGTGCTGTGCAGCCAGGCGGCCCAGGCGTTCGATATCGACACCGGTAACCCGGATTTCAAACTGCGCTGGGACAACACGGTCAAGTACAGCGCCGCGTGGCGCACGCAAAACCCGAGCAGCAAGTTGTCCGAAGGCCAGGTCGCGCTGAACCAGGACGACGGCGATCGCGCATTCAAGAAAGGCCTGATCTCCAACCGCACTGACATCCTTTCCGAACTCGATCTGTCGTACCAGGATTTCGGCGCGCGTTTGAGCGGCGCGGCGTGGTACGACAGCGAGTACCAGGGCAACAACGAGAACAACGATCCGTCCCGGGCCAACGCGCGCTCGGTGGACTACGACGAGTTCACCGATGACACCCGCCACCTGCACGGCGGTGACGCGGAGATCCTCGATGCTTTCGTGTACTGGAACGGCGAACTGGCCGACCGCGCGACCTCGGTCCGCGCCGGGCGCCACGGTTTGATCTGGGGCGAGAGCCTGTTCTTCGGCGCCAACGGCATTGCCGGCGGCATGGCCCCGGTCGATGTGGTCAAGGCGCAGTCGGTGCCGAACACCCAGTTCAAGGAAATCACCCGTCCGGTCAATCAACTGTCGGGCACCTTCCAGCTCACCGACGACGTCTCGCTCGGCGGCTTCTACCAGTTCGAATGGGAAGAAACCCGTCTGCCGGCGGCGGGCAGTTATTTCTCCACCAGCGACACCATCGGCGAGGGCACCGAGCGACTGATTGTCGGCGCACCTTTCCCGGTGTTTCTCGGCGGCAATCCGGCGAGCCCGGCGGCGTTTTTCCATGGCAATGACAAGGAAGCACGCAGTTCGGGACAGGGCGGTTTGCAGCTCAAGTACAACGCCGAAAGCGTCGAGTACGGCCTTTACGCCATTCAGTATCACGACAAGACACCCAAGCTTTATCTCAAGCCCTCGGCCGGCGCACCCAACTTCAGCACCGGGCAGATCGGCGAGTATTACTGGGTCTACCCGGAAGACATTCGCGCCCTCGGCGCCAGTTTTTCCACGACCATGGATGAGTACAGCTTCGCCGGTGAAGCGTCGATGCGCTGGAACATGCCGCTGGTCTCCAACGGCCAGACCGTGCTCCCGGGCGTCGTTGCCGACAATGATGACGACGCGCTGTATGCAGTGGGTCGCACGGCTCACGTCAACCTCAACGTGATCGCCTCGTTCGGTCCCAATTTCCTCGCGCGAGAATCCGGACTGGTCGGTGAAGTGGCGTGGAATCGTCTGCTCAGCGTGACCAAGAACCGCGCGGCACTTGACCCCAACGCTACCGACGACGGTCTCGGTTTCAAACTGGTGTACACGCCGACCTACCGACAGTTCTTCTCCGGCGTCGATATCAGCATCCCGGTGGGCGTCAGCTACTTCCCGCTGGGCAAATCAGCGGTGGTCAGCTCGTTCGGCCCGGACAACGGCGGCGACTTCAACATCGGCATCACCGCCACCTACCTCGACCGCGTCACCGCTGGCCTGACCTACACCCACTACTACGGCGCCGAGGACACCAACCTCAATGGCCTTAGCCAGTTCAATTACAAGCAATCGCTGAAGGATCGGGATTACCTGGCCTTTTCCGTCAAGACCACGTTTTAAGAGGACTTGCGCATGACTGTTCATCACCACCACCGCGCCTTGCGACTCAAGGCCGTGTGCTTCGCACTGCTGGGTTCGCTGGCCGTTCTGAGCCATGGCGCGAGCGCTGCTACCGCCGAAGAAGCGGCGAAACTGTCGACGACGCTGACGCCGATGGGCGCCGAGCGTGCCGGCAATGCTGACGGCAGCATCCCGGCTTGGCAGGGCGGTTACACCAAGGTCGATCCGTCGTACAAACCGGGCGGCAAGCGCAACGATCCGTTCGCCGCTGACAAACCGTTGTTCAGCATCACTTCGAAAAACCTTGCGCAGTACGCCGGCAAGCTCAGCGATGGCACCAGGGAAATGTTCAAGCGTTTCCCGGAAACCTATCGCATCGACGTCTACCCGACCCGGCGTTCCGCCGCCGCGCCGCAATGGGTCTACGACAACACCCTGAAAAACGCGACCCGCGCCAAACTGGTCGAGAGCAGCGCCGGGCCAGTGCCGGAAGGTGCGTTCGGCGGCATCCCGTTTCCGATCCCGCGCAACGGCGCCGAAGCCATGTGGAACCATGTGCTGAACTGGCGCGGCACCTCGCTGGCCATGCACTTTCGCCATTACCTGATGACCGCTGACGGCAAGTCGGTGATGACGACTGACGGCCAAGCGATCCAGGACATGCCGTATTACTACCAGGACGGCTCGCCGGAGACGTTCGCCGGTGATTACTGGCTGTTCCGCCTGCTCAACGTCGGCCCGCCGCTGCGTGCCGGTGAGCAAATCATGGGCCGCACCAACATCAACGGCGACAAGACCCAGGCCCATGTTTATCTGACCGGCCAGCGCCGCGTGCGCAAGTTGCCCAATGCTTGCTGCGACACACCGACACCGGCCACCGCCGGGGTGATGTCGTTCGACGAATTGAGCGTGTTTCAGGGGCGCATCGATCGCTTCGACTGGAAACTGGTCGGCAAGCAGGAAATGTACATCCCTTACAACACCAACAAGGTCCTCAGCGCCAACAAGCCCGAAGACCTGTTCTCCGCGCATCACTTGAACCCCGATTACGTGCGCTGGGAGCTGCACCGCGTCTGGGTGGTCGATGCCGAACTGGCACCGGGCAAGCGTCACCAGTTGCCCAAAGGCCGCTACTACCTCGACGAAGACACCTGGCAAGCGATGCTCGGCGATCGCTGGGACGCCAACGGCCAACTCGCCAAGACCCTGTGGTCGCTGCCGGCAGTGCTGCCGGACCTGCCGGCGCAGGCGCAACTGTCCTCGGGGTTCTACGACCTGACGTCCGGCGCCTGGTTTATCCAGAACGTCTACACCGGGCTGCCTGAGCAGTACGGCGTGGTCGATCGCTACAAGCCTTCGGAATTTTCCCCGGCGGCGATGGCCGGTGCCGGGGTTCGCTGAAACGGGCCGGATTGCGCCACAGGTCGCGGTCCGGTTTCACGCAGGTTTCGAGGTGGCTATGAACAGAATCTGTCAGCTGGTGGGCGTGCTGACGCTGGCGTTGCCCTGGGCGTTGCCCTTGAGCGCAGCCGAGGCGGCGGTCGGCGATGTATTGAACACCCCGGCGACGCTTGCGCCGCAGGCTGAACACGCGGTGTTACTCGATCTGGCCCGGGCCGGCGCGCGGCTGGTGGCGGTCGGCGAGCGCGGCATTGTCTTGCTCTCCGATGACAACGGCATCACTTGGCGTCAGACGCCAGTGCCGGTATCGGTGAGCCTGACGGCGGTGCAATTCATCGATGCCGATCATGGCTGGGCAGTCGGCCATGGCGGCGCGGTATTGGTGTCTGCTGACGCAGGCGAGACCTGGACCCTGCAACTCGATGGCCGCCGCGCCGCGCAGCTCGAACTGGACGCGGCCCGCGCTCAAGCGGACAACGCAAACGCCAGCGACGCTGAGGCGGCCGTTGCGCGAGTGCAAACCGCTGAGCGCCTGGTCGCTGAAGGTGCAGACAAACCCTTTCTCGCGCTGAAGTTCACCGATGCCCGCCACGGTTTGATCGTCGGCGCCTACGGCCTTGCGTTCAAAACCGAGGACGGCGGGGCGAGCTGGGAGTCGCTGATCGGCCAGATCGACAACCCGGCAGGCGCGCATTTGTATGCACTCGCCGCGCACGGTGAACAATGGTTCATCGCCGGCGAACAGGGTTATCTCGCCCGCTCCGACGACGGCGGGCAATCCTTCGCTGCCCTCGACAGTCCCTACAGCGGCAGTTTCTTCGCGGTGCAGGTGCGCGACGACGGCACCTTGTTGGCGGCGGGGTTGAAGGGCAACGCCTTTGTGTCCCGCGACAATGGCGTCAGCTTTATTCCGGCGCCGGTGCCTATGCCCGTGTCCTTCAGCGACGCGATACGCACCGTCGACGGCCAGTTGCTGCTGGTCAATCAGGGCGGCGCACTGTTCCGCACTCAAGCCGATGCGCAGTTGCGGCCTTATGGCGCGCCGTTGGGCAAACCGGTCGCCAGCGTCGTGCAGGCCGCCGACGGCAGCCTGGTGCTGGCCGGGTTCACCGGGTTGACGCGTCTGGCGCCGCCCACCGCTATTGCTTCGGAGTGAGTCATGAAGTCATTCGACAACGCCACGGCGAGCCTGGCGGGTTTCGATCCGCGCTCCGGTTCGCTGGTGGAACGCACGCTGTTCAACCATCGCCTGTGGGTGTTGCTGGTGTGTCTGGTTACCACGCTGCTGCTGGGTTATCAGGCCACGCGCATCGAACTCAATGCCAGTTTCGAGAAGATGATTCCGACGCAGCAGCCGTACATTGCCAATTACCTTGAGCACCAGAAACAGCTCAGCGGGCTGGGCAACTCGCTGCGCATCGTCGTCGCCAATCGTCAGGGCGATATCTACGACGTCGACTACCTGAAAACCCTGCAGGCGCTGAGCGACAGGCTGTACCTGTTGCCCGGCGTCGATCGCGCCTACATGAAGTCGTTGTGGACACCTGCCACCCGTTGGGTCGCAGTAACTGAAGAAGGGCTGGATGGCGGCCCGGTAATCCCCGACGATTACGCCGGCACCGCGGCCAATCTCGACGCCCTGCGCCGCAATGTTCAGCGCTCCAACGAACTCGGGCAACTGGTGGCGTTCGACCAGACGTCGAGCATCATTTACGTGCCTTTGCTGGCGACCACCAGCGATGGCCAGGCGCTGAATTACTCAGAGTTGTCCGAACAGCTCGAGTCGCTGCGCAGCGAATACCAGAGCGACAAAATCGGTATCCACATCACTGGTTTCGCCAAGAAAGTCGGCGACCTGATTGCCGGGCTCAAGCAGATTCTGCTGTTCTTCGCCGTCGCAATTTTGATCACTACGGCGGTGCTGTTCTGGTACACCCGCTGCCTGCGCAGCACCGTGCTGGTGGTGTTCTGCTCACTGGTGGCGGTGGTCTGGCAGCTTGGTCTGTTACCGCTGCTCGACTATCAGCTCGATCCGTATTCGGTGCTGGTGCCGTTTCTGGTGTTCGCCATCGGCATGAGCCACGGCGCGCAGAAAATGAACGGCATCATGCAGGACATCGGCCGTGGCATCCATCGCGTCGTAGCCGCGCGGTTCACCTTTCGCCGACTGTTCCTCGCCGGGCTGACCGCGCTGTTGTGTGATGCGGTGGGCTTTGCCGTGCTGATGCTGATCAAGATCCAGGTGATTCAGGATCTGGCGGTGATCGCCAGCATCGGCGTGGCGGTGCTGATTTTCACCAACCTCATTCTGCTGCCGGTGCTGCTTTCCTATGTCGGCGTCACGCCAAGGGCGGCGCAGTTGAGCCTGAGAAGCGAGCAGGGCGAACAGGCCGGCCAGCGCCGCCATGGTTTCTGGCGTTTTCTCGACCTGTTCACCCACAGGCGCTGGGCCAGCCTGTGCATCGCCATCAGCCTGGCGCTGGCGGCGCTGGGCTTTGTCGTCAGCCTGCAATTGAAGATCGGCGACCTCGATGCCGGTGCCCCGGAGCTGCGCGCCGACTCGCGCTACAACCAGGACGACGCGTTCCTGACCCGACACTACGGCGCCAGCAGCGACCTGTTTGCGGTGATGGTCAAGACCCCGCCGGGGCAATGTGCGCGCTACGACATTCTGGCCAAGGTCGATGCGCTGGACTGGCAACTGCGCGCGTTACCGGGTGTGGATTCCACAAACTCGCTGGCGTTGCTCAACCGGCGCATGCTGGTCGGCCTGAGTGAAGGCAATTTCAAGTGGTACGAGCTGCAGAACAATCAGGCCATGCTCAACATGATCACTGCCGGCGCACCGCGCGGCCTGTACAACGAGGATTGCAGTCTGCTGACGCTGTACGCCTACCTCACCGACCACAAGGCCGAAACCCTGACGCGGCTGGTCGAGCATGTCGAGCAATTCGCCGCTGCCAACAACAATCAGGACGTGCAATTCCTGCTGGCCGCCGGCAATGCCGGGATCGAAGCGGCGACCAATATCGTAGTGAAACAGGCCAACCGCGAAATGCTGTTCTGGGTTTATGGCGCGGTGATCATCCTCTGCCTGATTACCTTCCGCTCCTGGCGCGCCACGCTGTGCGCAGTGATTCCGCTGATGGTCACGTCGATCCTCTGCGAGGCGCTGATGGTCTGGCTGAACATCGGGGTCAAAGTGGCGACCTTGCCGGTTATCGCCCTCGGTGTCGGCATCGGCGTCGATTACGCGCTGTACGTGATGAGCATTCTGCTCGGTCATTTGCGCCAGGGCGCGAGCCTGTCCGAGGCGTATTACCGCGCGCTGGTGTCGACCGGCAAAGTGGTGATGCTCACCGGTATCACCTTGGCGATTGGCGTGGCGACATGGATTTTCTCGCCGATCAAATTCCAGGCCGACATGGGCGTGCTGCTGGCGTTCATGTTCGTCTGGAACATGGTCGGCGCGTTGGTCCTGCTGCCAGCGCTGGCGTATTTCCTGCTGCCGGCGCAGCGCACTCAACGAGGTGTCGAAGCCTCGCTCGAGGTGATCAGTTTGGCGCAGCCACCCAGCTCTGTGATCGCCGACGTTCATCAATCGCGGCACCGGGAGACCTGTCATGGCCGTTGAATCTGCAGTGCCAAACCACAGCCGTGAAGCCGGCCTGACGCAATCGCTGCTGTTGCTGCTCGGCAGTTGCCTGCCGGTGCTCGGCGCGGTGTTGCTCGCGCCGGTGTTGCCGCGCATGCAGGCACATTTCGCCGAGGTGCCGGGCAATGCCGTGCTGGTGCCGATCGTGCTGACCCTGCCGGCGTTAATGATTGCCATGCTCGCGCCGTTTGCCGGGGTGATCGCCGATCGCTTGGGGCGCAAGCCGCTGTTGCTGGCGAGCATGGCGCTCTACGTGCTGTGCGGGGTGCTGCCGTTGTGGCTGGAGTCGTTGCCGGCGATTGTCGCCAGCCGCGCGGGCATCGGGCTGGCCGAGGCCGGAATCATGACCTGCTGCACGACGTTGGTGGGCGACTACTACAGCGGCGCGCGGCGTGAACGCCTGTTCGCCTTGCAGATGGTCGCGACCTCGCTGTCGGCGGTAGTGTTTATCGCCCTGGGCGGTTTTCTCGGCCAGAACGACTGGCGCACCCCGTTCGCGCTGTACGCAGTGGGGCTGATCTTTCTGCCGCTGATGGCGTGGCAGCTCTGGGAGCCACAACCGCGCGTGCAGCCGGCAGCCTCGTTGCAGCCGATGAAACGCGCCTTCCCCTGGCGCGCGCTGACGCCGATGTATGCGCTGGCGCTGCTGGCCGGGCTGAGCCTGTTCATCGTGCCGGTGCAGGCCGGCTATCTGCTCAATCTGCTGCACGTCGATGCGCCGCAGCAGATCGGCATGACCATGGGCGCCAACCAGCTCGGCGTGCTGGTCGGGGCGTTGAGTTTTCGCCTGCTCAGCGGCTTGCGCAGCCAGCATCTGCTGCTGATCGCCTACGGGCTGGCGGGTGTCGGCGGCTTGCTGATGGCCGGTGCGAGCAGCCATGTGCAAGTGGTGGTCGCGGTGCTGGTGAATGGTCTGGGCATCGGGCTGATGTTGCCGACGCTGATCACCTGGATCATGGCGCAGGTCGGTTTCGAGCAACGCGGGCGCGCCGCCGGTTGTTTTACCGCAGCGATTTTCGCCGGCGAATTCATCAGCCCGCTGGTGGTGCTCGCCATCACCGCCGGCGCTGTTTCTGTCCTGCCACAAGCCTTGGCCGTCATCGGTTGGCTGCAATTGGTGGTGGCGCTGTTTTGCCTGTCTGTACCGAGGCTCGGCGGTCTGTTGCCGCGCGCGCCTGTCAGCGGTCACGACTCCATCGGCAATGGTCATTGAACGAGGAATTTCCATGCAAGCGCTTCCCCCCTTCAAACGCGTGGTCACCGGGCATGATGCCGATGGCCGCGCAGTCATCGCCAGTTGCGGCCCGACCGCCCGCGTGTTCGCCCTGCAAGCAGTGCCCGGCACGGTGTTTCATGAACTGTGGAACAGCAGCGCCAGCCCGGCGCTGCTCGACAACGATGACGACCCAACAGGCAAACCGTTGCAACTGAGCCCCGACCCGCACGGAAGCGTGATCCGCGTCGTCGATATTCCGCCCGAAAGCGTGCAGAACCGGGTCAGCGCCGCCGAGGCGGCAGCGGTGTTCGCCGAGATCGGCCAGTCCCACGCCGGCACTGGCGATGGCAATGCCCGGCACAAATTGATGCACCGCACCGAAACCCTTGATTACGGCATCGTCACCGAGGGTGAAGTGTGGCTGGTGCTCGACGATCAGGAGGTGCAGCTCAAGCGCGGCGACGTAGTCGTGCAGCGCGGCACCAACCATGCGTGGAGCAACCGCACCGAAGCCATGGCACGCATGGTCTTCATTCTTCTCGACGGGCGCTTTGCCGCCGAACTGCAACAGCGCCAGGGAGCCTGGGTATGAAACTCGCCACTTTGAAACACACCAGCCGCGACGGGCGCCTGGTGGTCGTCTCGCGTGACATGACTCGGGCGCTGGACGCCAGCGCTGTCGCGCCGACTCTGCAACAAGCCATCGAAAACTGGTCAGTCGTGGAGCCGCGCTTGCAGGCCCTGGCGCGGCAGCTGGAGGAGGGCGACGACAGCCAGACGATCGCCTTTGATCCCGCGCAAGCCATGGCGCCGTTGCCGCGCGCTTATCAGTGGTGCGACGGCTCGGCGTTTCTCAGCCACGGCGCGCTGATGCAGAAAGCCTTCAACCTCGAGCCAATTGAGGGCGCCGATCGCATGCCGTTGATGTATCAGGGCGCCGGCGATGATTTCATTGGCCCGCGCGATGACATCGAACTGCCGAGTGAAAGCCAGGGCATCGACTTCGAAGGCGAGTTCGTTGTGCTGGTCGACGACGTGCCGATGGGCTGCTCGGCTGAAAACGCACTGGGGCATATCAAGCTGATTCTGCAGATCAACGACGTCAGCCTGCGCGCCCTGGCGCCACGGGAAATGCGCACCGGTTTCGGCTTTCTCCAGGCCAAGCCATCGTCGAGTTTCGCGCCGCTAGCGATCACCCCGGACGAACTCGGTGAGGCGTGGCGCGACGGCTGTGTGCATCTGCCGCTGCAGGTTGAGTGGAACGGCGAACGGTTCGGCCAGCCCCACGGCGGGCAGATGAATTTTCACTTCGGCGAACTGATCGCCCACGCCGCGCTGACCCGGCGATTGCGCGCCGGCACGCTGATCGGTTCCGGCACTGTGTCGAATGCCGAACGCAGCGCCGGATCGGCATGCATCGCTGAGCGCCGCGCCATCGAAATGATCGAGCAGGGCGCTGCGCGAACAGGTTTCATGCGTTTCGGTGATCGGGTGCGCATGGATGTGATCGGCAGCGATGGCCGCTCGTTGTTCGGCGCCATCGACCAGCGCGTCGTCAAGGCCCATGACTGAGGAACGCCCATGCGTGTATTGATTACCGGCGCCAATGGGTTTGTCGGCCGTGAACTGCTGCGCTGTCTGCTCGCGCGGGGCAACTTGCGTGGGCAGGTGATTCGTTCGTTGCTGGTGCTGGACACCGACGTGCAGGGCTTGCCGGACGACCCGCGCCTGCGTCGACACAGCGGCAGTGTGACCGACGCGGCATTGATGCGCCGGGTGCTCGCCGATGGCATCGACGTGGTGTTTCATCTGGTGAGCATTCCCGGCGGCGCGGCAGAACAGCACTACGAGGCGGGCTATCAGGTCAACCTGCTGGCGAGCCTGGAGTTGCTCGACCAATTGCGCAACAAGGCGCGCCCACCGGTGCTGGTGTATGCCAGCAGCGTCGCGGTGTATGGCGCCGACCTGCCGGCAAGAATGAACGAGCAGGCCGCGCTGCGCCCGCAACTGTCCTACGGCACCCACAAGGCGATGGTCGAGCAGGCGCTGATCGATCTGGCCAGGCGCGGCGAAGTGGATGGTCGTGCGATGCGCCTGCCGGGAATCGTTGCGCGTCCGCGTGAGCCCAACGGTTTGCGCTCGGCCTTCATGAGCGACCTGTTGCGCGCCTTTGCCGAAGGTGTCGACTATTGCTGCCCGGTGTCGCCGGAAGCGACGGCGTGGTGGATGTCGGCGCGTTGTTGCGTGAACAACCTGATTCACGCTGCCGAACTTGACGGCAGTGTGGCGCAACACCGGGTCTGGCAACTGCCGGTGCTGCAGTTGTCGATTGCTCAGGTGATCGATGCACTGGCGGCGGCCTATGGCGAGCAGCGCCGTTCACTGATCAGTTTTGCGCCCGACGCGGATCTGCAAGCCCTGTTCGGGCGGCTGCCGCCATTGAAAACCCCACAAGCTCGCGCGGCCGGCTTCAGCCATGACGGCAACGTCGCCGCGTTGCTGCGCAACGCCCTGAATCCCGCCCCTTATCGGCATCTGCCCCTGCCCGGAGAGACTTCCCATGTCACAGCCCATCGCGCGTAAACGTCGTCTGGTCGATCTGTCGGTAACCCTCGACAACAACCCCTACACGGATCCGCCGCCGCTGCTGCCGAAGATCGATTACATGGATCACCAGCAAGGCTGGCCGGAAATGGCCGCGATGTTTCCCGGCCTGCAACTGGAGCAGATGCCCGGCAACGAATCGTGGGCCGCCGAGCGCTTGAACATCACCACCCACAGCGGCACGCACATGGACGCGCCGTGGCATTACGCGTCGACCACCGATGGCGGCGCACCGGCCTTCGGCATCGATGAACTGCCACTGGACTGGTGCCTGCAACCGGGGGTGAAACTGGATTTTCGTGATTTGCCCGATGGCCATGTGGTGACTGCTGCGGAAGTGGAAGCCGAGCTGGAGCGCATCGGGCATGACCTGCGACCGCTGGATATCGTGCTGGTCAACACCCGCGCCGGGGCGCTGTTCGGCCAGCCGGGTTATCTGGACGCCGGCGTCGGCATCGGCCGCGAGGCGACGCTGTATCTGCTCGAGCGCGGGGTGCGGGTGGTCGGCACCGATGCCTGGAGCTGGGACGCGCCGTTCAAATACACCCGCGAACGATTCGCTGCCAGCGGCGACGCTTCGATCATCTGGGAAGGGCACAAGGCCGGGCGTGACATCGGTTACGGGCAGATGGAAAAACTCGCCAACCTCGAACAACTGCCGGCCAGCGGTTTCACCGTGTCGTGCTTCCCGTACAAGATCAAACACGCCTCGGCAGGGTTTGTCCGCGCGGTGGCGATTTTCGAAGACTGATCAGCTAGGGCAAGGGGCTCTCGCGGGCCCCCTGATGCAGTTCAGTCACCGACATGGTAAAGACCAGTTTCGACCGGCCATGGTTGGCATATCCATGCGCCACATCCGTACGCGCTACCGCCGAACACCCAGGCCCGACAATCAGTTCGGCATCGCCAACCGTCAAATGCAACGTGCCTTTCTCGACGTGAAACAACTCGGTGGTGCCGTTCGGGTGACCGGCTGAAGCAAACGACTCACCGGGAAACAACTCCCATCGCCACAACTCGAGCATGTTCGGGCCGCTGGTGCCGGCCAGCAGTCGTGCCGAACCGCCCAGCTCGCCGCTCCACAGCGTAGGGATGTCCTGACTGTCGATCAGGTGCGCCGCCGGGGTCGCGGCGACATTGACGAAGTCCGCCACGGACAAGCCCAGCGCCGCGGCGATTTTGCATAAGGTCGCGATGCTCGGGTTGGCCGAGCCTTTCTCGATCTCGACCACCATGCCTTTGCTCACGCCCGAGCGTCGGGACAGTTCGTCGAGCGTGATGCTCTGCTGTTTGCGTGCCTGTTTGAGCGTGCGGGAAACCGCTGCGCTGACGGTCTGGACGTCGGCGCCGGCCTCGGTCGGTATATTGACTTTCTTGGTCATTGATCGCTAGCATCGTTGGAAATTCGGGTTTGTGGGGGATTCTGGGATGCTGTCTGTCGTGCCGTCAATCGATCCGGCTGTGGCGCAACTGGCGCCGGGCTTCAGAGCGCTGAGTATTGTCGTGCAAGCCGCACCGATTCTTGACGCTGAGGTGGCAGGTGTTGCGCTGGCCAGAGCCTGCCAGGCCGTCGCCGCTGGTGGCCCGCAGTGGGCGCCTGCGCATTTGCAGGCCTGGGCCGACGTGTTCCGCCAGTTCGGCGCCAAGCCGCAGCGCACGCCTTGCTCGGCCGAAGCACTGCGCAAACGCGTATTGCGCGACGGCAACTTGCCGAGCATCGATCCGGTGGTTGATCTGTACAACGCCATCAGCCTCGAATACGCAATTCCTGTCGGGGGTGAGAATACCCAGGCCTACGTCGGCTCACCGCGCCTGGTCGTGGCCGATGGCAGCGAACCGTTCGACACGATGAAGGAAGGCCAGCCCGCGCATGAGTTCCCGGACGCCGGGGAAGTGGTCTGGCGCGATGACCAGGGCGTGACCTGCCGGCGCTGGAACTGGCGCCAGGGTGTGCGAACCCGCCTTGACGCCCAGGCCCAGCACATGTGGTTCATCCTCGAAAGCCTGCCGGCCATGCCGCTGGAAGCGCTGACCGAGGCCGGCGACAGGCTGATCGAAGGTTTGCAGCAGATGATGCCCGGCGCCGAGATCGAAAGCATGTTGATCGGGCCGGGGGCGCGGTAGTCAGCAGCACCGCGATTCCTTGTGGGGGCCTGCCCGCGAAGGCGGCGGTACATCCAGCATCTTTGCCGACTGATCCAGCGCTTTCGCGAGCAGGCTCGCTCCCACAATGTTCCGTGTTGACCATTGATTGAGTGGTGTCACAAAACCCCTGTGGGAGCGGGCCTGCCCGCGAAGGCGGCGGCACATTCAACATTTTTGCTGCCTGACCCACCGCTTTCGCGAGCAGGCTCGCTCCCACAATGGTCCGTGTTGCCCATTGATTGGGTGGTGCCACAACCCCCCTGTGGGAGCGGGCCTGCCCGCGAAGGCGGCGGCGCATTCAACATTTTTGCTGCCTGACCCACCGCTTTCGCGAGCAGGCTCGCTCCCACAATGGTCCGTGTTGACCATTGATTGGGTGGTGCCACAAAACCCCTATGGGAGCGGGCCTGCCCGCGAAGGCAGCGGTACATCCAGCATCTTTGCCGACTGATCCAGCGCTTTCGCGAGCAGGCTCGCTCCCACAATGTTCCGTGTCGACCATTGATTGGGGGGTGTCACAAAACCCCTGTGGGAGCGGGCCTGCCCGCGAAGGCGGCGGTACATCTAGCGTCTTTGCCGACTGATCCAGCGCTTTCGCGAGCAAGCTCGCTCCCACAATGTTCCGTTTCGACCATTGATTGGGTGGTGCCACAAAACCCCTGTGGGAGCGGGCCTGCCCGCGAAGGCGGCGGTACATCCAGCATCTTTGCCGACTGATCCAGCGCTTTCGCGAGCAGGCTCGCTCCCACAATGTTCCGTGTTGACCATTGATTGAGTGGTGTCACAAAACCCCTGTGGGAGCGGGCCTGCCCGCGAAGGCGGCGGCACATTCAACATTTTTGCTGCCTGACCCACCGCTTTCGCGAGCAGGCTCGCTCCCACAATGGTCCGTGTTGCCCATTGATTGGGTGGTGCCACAACCCCCCTGTGGGAGCGGGCCTGCCCGCGAAGGCGGCGGCGCATTCAACATTTTTGCTGCCTGACCCACCGCTTTCGCGAGCAGGCTCGCTCCCACATATTGACTCCTCGCCTCAGTAAGGGCTGGCTGTTGGGCGCACGATCAGTTCGCTGACGTCCACGTCTGCCGGTTGTTCAACGGCGTAGGCAATCGCGCGGGCGATGGCTTCGGCGGGGATGGCGATCTTGCGGAAGGACTTCATCTCGGCGCGGCCGCCTTCGTCGGAGATGCTGTCGGCGAGTTCCGATTCGGTCACGCCCGGTGCAATGACGGTGACGCGGATATCGCCACCGACTTCCTGGCGCAAGCCTTCGGAGATCGCCCGTACCGCGTATTTGGTGGCGCAGTACACCGCCGCGGTAGGGCTGACCGCGTAGGCGCCGATCGAGGCGATGTTGATGATCTGCCCGGCACGCTGGCGCTGCATCAACGGCAGGCTGGCGGCGATGCCGTGGAGCACGCCACGGACGTTGACGTCGATCATGCGGTTCCACTCATCGACCTTCAGCGCGTCCAGCCGCGACAAGGGCATGACCCCAGCGTTGTTGACCAGCACATCGACGCGGCCGTAATGCTCGACGGCGAAACCAACGAAGCGCTGCACATCCTGCTGATCGGTGACGTCCAGCGCGCGGTACTGCGCGTGGCCACCGGTGCCGTTGATTTCCTCGGCGATCAGCGCCAGACGCTCGGTGCGCCGCGCGCCCAATACCACTTTGGCGCCACGGCTGGCGAGCAGGCGTGCGGTGGCTTCGCCGATGCCGCTGCTGGCGCCGGTAATCACGATCACTTTGTCTTGAATGTTCAGCATGATGTCTTCCTCTTCGCGGTGCCCGGGAGTGGGCTTGGAAGAAGGTTAAGCGCGGCGGCTCACAGGCTATTAATCGATTCCTCCACGGGATTTGCCCAATTCTGCTGCATCGCTTTTCGACAGGTTTTCAGGCCCCGCGTGGCGCATCGCGGTAGGCACTCGGGGTGACCCCGACTTCACGGCGGAACACCTGGGAAAAATGGCTGGGGCTGGAATAGCCAACCTCCAGGCCGATGTCGATCACGCTGCGCGCGGTCTCCAGTAACAGATGACGCGCGCGGCTCATGCGCAGGCGGATGAAGTATTGCGAAGGCGACAAGCCGGTGGCGCGCTTGAAGGTGCGGCTGAAGTGGTAGTCGCTCAGCTCGGCGATGGCCGCCAGATGACCGAGGCTGAAATCTTCCGCCAGATTCGCATTCATCGCTTCAAGCACCCGGCGCAGTTTGTAGGCGGGCAGGGCGTTGTCGCGGCGCGGGTTGCTGTCCGGGTCGAGATAACGACGCAACAGATGGATCGCCAATGCCTGGGCCAGGCTGTGCACCAGCAGTGCGCTGGGCTGGCGTTGCTCGGTCAGTTCGATGCGCAGTTGTTCAAGGATGAAGCTGACCTGCTCGTCACGCGGACCGGACACGTCGATGAACGTCACTGTACCGGCCTGTTCGCCGAACGCTTCCCGCGCCGCTTGTTCGATCAGGCCCAGACCGAGGTACAGGTGCATCACTTCGAAGGCTTCACAGCCTTCGGTCTGCCAGCGCATTTCGTAGGGTTCGCGGGTGTTGGTCAGGAAGAAATCGCCGGCCGTGACCTGGCTCGCCTGCCATTCTCCGCCCAACGAACGTTCCTCGACCCGCGCGGTGCCGGCCAATACCAGCACCAGCAGCGGTTCGGCCACGCATGGCACGCGAATCGGTTCGAGCAGGGTTTGATGGCGGAACAGTTGCACCACTGCATCCTTGATCTGCGGTCGCGGCGTGGTGGTTTCCGCAACACCGGGCAAATGCTCTGGCATGGCTTCGGCGGCGATGCGCGCGGGCTGGCTGATTGTCGGTGTAGCGGGGCTGGCAGAGGGCACAGGACGCTCCATGAAAAGCTTCGGCTGCGGATGCTTTCGAAGGTTAGGGCGGGCGAACGAGAAACTCCAGCGCAAAACTCCGACAGTCCCGGCAATCGCCCGAAAGCCCGGCGGCGGACAGTGCGCGACAGTGAAGCCGTGTTTACGACAGCGCCATCAGGCGCAACACCGATTCGCTATCGAGGAGTTAAAACCATGACTGATTTCAATCACACCCTGCCACAAGAAGTCGCCGGTAAAGTTGCCCTGGTCACTGGCGCTGCCAGTGGCATCGGCAAGGCGATTGCGCTGATGCTCCACGCTCGCGGCGCCAAGGTAATTGCCGAAGATCTCAACCCGGCTGTTGAAGAGCTGGCTCGTCCCGATCTGCTGCCGCTGGTGGCGGACATCACCGAGGACGGCGCCGCCGAACGCGCAGTAGGCCTTGCCGTCGAGAAGTTCGGTCGCCTGGATATTCTGGTCAACAACGCCGGGATCATCATCAACAAAGCGGTGATCGACATGAGTCGCGACGATTGGGAAAAAATCCAGGCAGTGAATGCCACGGCGGCCTTCCTGCACTGCCGCGAAGCGGTCAAGGCGATGATCCCGAACAAGTCCGGTGCAATCGTCAATATCGCTTCCTATGCCTCGTACTTCGCGTTCCCGACCATTGCCGCCTACACCGCCTCCAAAGGTGCGCTGGCACAACTGACCCGCACGCTGGCGCTGGAAGTCATCGAGCATGGCATTCGCGTCAATGCCATCGGCGTCGGCGATGTGGTGACCAATATCCTCAATGATGTGGTCGAGGACGGCCCGGGATTCCTTGCGCAACACGGTGAAGCGGCACCGATCGGTCGGGCGGCGCAGCCGGAAGAAATCGCCGAGATCGTGACCTTTCTCGCTTCCGAGCGCGCCAGTTTCATGGTCGGCTCGGTGGTCATGGCCGATGGCGGCATGACGGTAACCGCAGGCTGATAGCGGGGCGGCAAGCCATGGGCACGTGCGATCACGTGCCCATGGCTTTACCAGAATCTGACCGACGCAGAATCAGGCAAATCTGCAGCATCTTTGATCTAGTCGTCGCTGGGTAAAACTGGCTAATCTTCCTCCGCAGTTGACCCACCTTCGTCTGCTTTCGAGGCCCTTTGCATGGATAACCGCGACGCTTCCATCCTCCACGACACGGCGGTCTACCGCGCCGAACTGGTGCGCTTGCTGACTCAACGCTTCGACGCGCCGGGCACCTACGAAACGGCGATTGCGCCGCTGCACGTGATCCGTCTCGATGGGCCGTCCGAGCTGATCCATGTCGTGCATCGTCCGGCGCTGTGCCTGATCGTGCAGGGTCGCAAGGAAGTCGGGCTGGGCGACGAACGTTTCCTCTATGACCCGCTGAATTATCTGGTGGTGTCGGTGACGTTGCCGGTATCGGGCCGGGTGATCGAAGCCTCGCCCGAGGCACCGTATTTTTGCGTCCGCCTGGATTTCGACCCTGCACAACTGACGCAACTGATTGCCGAATCGCCGCCGACCGGGGTACCGCAGGAAGCCGGGCGCGGCATGTTTCTCGACAAGATCGACGTGACCCTGCTCGACACCATGCTGCGTCTGGTGCGCCTGCTGGATAACCCGCGCGACATCGGCATGCTCGCGCCAATGGCGTTGCGTGAGCTGTATTACCGCCTGCTGCGCGGCCAGCACGGTCATCTGCTGTACGAAATCGCGGTCAGCGATTCGCAGACCCACCGGGTCACCCGAGCCATCGACTGGCTGAACAGGAATTTCACCGAGCCGCTGCGCATCGACGCGCTGGCGCAGGTGGCCAACCTGAGCAATTCGGCGCTGCACCATCGCTTCAAAGCCGTCACCGCGATGAGCCCGCTGCAGTATCAAAAACAGCTGCGCCTGCAAGAGGCGCGTCGGCTGATCATCAACGAAGGGCTGGACGTCTCGAGCGCCTGCTACCGCGTCGGCTACGAAAGTGCCTCGCAATTCAGCCGCGAATACAACCGCCAGTTCGGCTGCCCGCCATCGAAAGAACTCAGCCGTCTGCGCCAGACCGGTTGACGGCCTGACGCCCTGTTTAACGCGCGGGTTCCGCCCACTCGTCACGAAACCCCAAGAGAAAATCAACAAACGCCCGCACCCGCTGTGGGACATAGCGGCCGTGCGGGTAGAGCAGGGTATACGGCCGCGAACGGCCGGTGTACGGCTGCAGCACTTCAATCAGGCGGCCATCCGCCAGTTCCTGTTCGACGATGAAGCGGTACGTCTGAAACAGTCCGGCGCCGTGCCTGGCCAGCGTCACACCGCCGAGCACATCGTCGGAGCAGGAGTAGCCGCCGTCGGAGATCACTTCGCGGTCCCGGCCGTTTTCCTGAAACAGCCAGGAAATCCGCCGGCCACTGCTGGGCAGTTCGAACTGGATGCACTCATGCTCGATCAGATCGTCGAGGGTTTGCGGCGTGCCGGCTCTCTGCAGATATTCAGGGGAGGCGACCACCACCAGGCTGGCGTCTTCCAGCAGGCGAGCGATCAGGGTCGAGTCCGGTTGCGCGCGCACGCGTATCGCCAGGTCGTAGCCTTCCTCGACGAAGTCGATATTGCGATTGCCCAAGTGCACGTCCACCGTAACCTCGGGGTACAACGCCCGAAACTTCGGCAGCAGCGGCAGGATGCGGTGATGCCCGTAAGTGGTTGGCAGGCTGATGCGCAGTCGCCCCGACGGCGAAGTCTGCGCGCCCATGACTTCCTGCTGCGCTTCGACCAGTTGCGTCAGGGCCTGGCTGCATTGTTCGAAGAAGCTGCGGCCGGCGTCGGTGAGGCGGATGCTGCGCGTGGTGCGTGCGAACAGGCGTGAACCCAGGCGTTGCTCCAGACGCAGAATCGACCGGCTGACAGCCGCAGGCGTGACCCCGGCCAGTTGCGCGGCGGCGGTGAAGCTGCCGGCTTCGGCAGCCAGGCAGAACAGTTCGATACTGCCTAATTGCAAGTCTTCAAAATGGCGTTTCATTGTGGCTCGCACCGAAGATCGACGGACGTTCATCCTCTGTGTACCACAACCCACGACGCCGCCGGTATCCACCGGCGGCGTTGCAGGGGTTCGATCAATGGCCGGCGCTCTGGCCACCGTCGACATGCAGGATCTCGCCAGTGACGAACTTCGCGCTGTCGAGGTAGAGGATCGCTTGCACGATGTCGTCGATTTCACCCATGTGGCCGACCGGGTGCAGGCTGCCCAGCGCCTGATGGGTTTCCTCGGCGTGCATCGGCGTCTTGATGATGCCCGGCGACACCGCGTTGACCCGAATGCCGCGCTTGGCGTACTCGATAGCCATGGATTTGGTCGCCGCGTTGATGCCGCCCTTGGTCAGCGATGCCAATACCGAAGGCACGCCATCAACCGCATGATCGACCAGACTGGTGGTCACGCTGACGACGTGGCCGCTGCCGTGCTTTTCCATCTCGCCGATGGCCAGTTGCGAGATATGAAAGAAGCCACTCATGTTGGTCGCCACGACCTGGGCGTAGTCCGCCTGGCTGTAAGTGGTGAACGGCTTGGCCAGAAAGATCCCGGCATTGTTGACCAGCGTATCGACGCGACCGAACCGGGCCACTGCGGCGCGAATCACTCGCTCAGCGGTTTGTGGATCGGCGATGTCACCGGCGACGGCCAGAATATCCGGGTCGCTCGATTCTTTGATCGAACGCGAGGTCGCGACCACTTGATGGCCAAGGGCGCGAAAGCCTTCGACCAGACCTGCGCCAATGCCTTGCGAGGCGCCGGTGATGACAACTACTTTTTTCGATGTGCTCATGATGGTTTCCTCTGTCGCTGGCCCGTCGGGATGGCGGGTGGCTGTTGGAGGAGACTTTAGGAAGTTGCGAGGAGTTGATAAATGGGGGCGGAGGTACTTCATTTGTACTTCGGTGTATCTAATCGGGGATGCGTTTGTAGGAGTGAGCCTGCTCGCGATGGCGTCATTTCAATCGATAAAAATGTTGGCTGACATGACGCTATCGCGAGCAGGCTCACTCCTACAGGGGGCATCTTTCGATTGTCCTGTTCAGGTGGACGGTGAAACGCTTTTCAGCCGATTTATCTCTTTGCTGTGCGTCAGTAATCTGTACCCAACTTGAACGCAACAACAAAACTTCAAACTTGAAAAGGGACGCGCACCATGACCACTCCAACCTACAACCGCCTGAACAAAGACGACGCTATCGTGCTGCTGGTTGACCACCAGACCGGTCTGATCTCGCTGGTGCAGGATTTCTCGCCGAACGAGTTCAAGAACAACGTGCTGGCGCTGGCGGATCTGGCGAAGTTCTTCGACCTGCCGACGATCCTCACCACCAGCTTCGAACAAGGCCCGAACGGCCCGCTGGTACCGGAGCTGAAAGAGATGTTCCCGGACGCGCCGTACATCGCTCGCCCTGGTCAGATCAACGCTTGGGACAACGAAGATTTCGTCAAGGCAATCAAGGCCACCGGCCGTAAGCAGATCATCATTGCCGGTGTGGTCACGGATGTGTGCGTAGCGTTCCCGACCCTGTCGGCACTGGCGGAAGGTTTTGATGTGTTTGTGGTGACTGACGCGTCCGGCACCTTCAACACCACCGTGCAGCAAGCCGCGTGGAGCCGCATGACTCAGGCTGGCGCGCAGATGATGAACTGGTTCTCGGTGGCCTGTGAGCTGCACCGCGACTGGCGCAACGACATCGAAGGCTTGGGCAATCTGCTGTCGCAGCGGATTCCCAACTACCGCAACCTGATGAACAGCTACTCGGCGCTGACGCAGCAGAAGTAAGTCATCGCTAACTAAAAAGCCTGCTTTGAAAGCAGGCTTTTTGCGTTTTCACTCGATTGGCTGCGTTCTGTAAGTTTTATACAGTTGCTGAATGTCAGGATTGTCGAGATTCGCGTAAATGATTCCTTCTTTGTCCAGACCGTCTAACCCTTTGATACCGCCAATCACTCCAGGCCATTCCTCACGGCTTGAAATGTCTACGACTTGGGGCTTCAGATATTCGTCCAAGTGACCTCTGAAGGGATCGCGGATCTCGTCGCTGAGCGCTCGCAAATATGCATCTTTGTTGGTCTTGGACCAATCGATGGCAAACCTGGCCCGATAGCACAGCTCCATGTAAACGAGCAGGATAGTCCGTCCGTTTCCATCCAGAAACGGATGAGCCGAAGCCAATTGCCCCATCACCTCGCCGGGGCGATCACGGAAACGTTTTTTGTTAGCAGCGAGCTCCAGCGCATATTCGATGGATCTTTTGATCAGCTCTGGACGCTCGAATGGTGTGTGATGCGGATCGTCTAGCGATCCTTTGAAAACCGCCAGATGGGGAACCAGCTCATTTCTGTCTTTACCTGACCATGGGTAGAAACCGGCGAACAGGATTTCATGAGTCTTGAGTACCGCTTGATAGTTGATGGGTCTTCTTTTTGCCAGATAGGCAAGCGCTTCTTCGATACTGGCCTCGAACGAGAGATGTTCCGATTCCTTGACTTCAACCGGGTCTTTGAGCTTGAGCGAGTTGCGAAGGTAGCCTTCAGTTTCGAAATCGCCGAAGGGATCGAACGTCATGCGCTGAGCTGCTTCTTCGAATGCCTTTTTTCCTGAAGATAACGTCCTTGCAAGGCCATGATTTCAGCCTTGTTCAAGACACCCTTGCGCTTCAGGTTGACCAGCAGTTGCTCCACACTGTCCAGTTCAACGGCATCACCGGCCAGCCGCGTTATCGTCACCGCCATGCGACTCAGTCCGTCACGCTCGGCGCCTACGCTGTGTTTTTCCGCGAGCTTGCGAACTTCGCTCGCGACGCTGTCAGTGGCTGATTCGCTCATCTTCTAACCCCTCGTTGTCTCTGTCGGAGCATAGCATGGCGCCGTTCTGGGGGATTAACCGTCAAGCATGTCGACTTTTGGCATTGTCCGGTTTGAGTGGACGGTGAAACGCTTTTCAGCCGATTTATCCCTTTGCTGTGCGTCAGTAATCTGTACCCAACTTGAACGCAACAACAAAACTTCAAACTTGAAAAGGGACGCACACCATGACCACTCCAACCTACAACCGCCTGAACAAAGACGACGCTATCGTGCTGCTGGTTGACCACCAGACCGGTCTGATCTCGCTGGTGCAGGATTTCTCGCCGAACGAGTTCAAGAACAACGTGTTGGCGCTGGCGGATCTGGCCAAATTCTTCGACCTGCCAACCATCCTCACCACCAGCTTCGAACAAGGCCCTAACGGCCCGCTGGTGCCTGAGCTGAAAGAGATGTTCCCCGACGCGCCATACATCGCTCGTCCAGGCCAGATCAACGCCTGGGACAACGAGGACTTCGTCAAGGCGATCAAAGCCACTGGGCGCAAGCAGATCATCATTGCCGGTGTTGTAACGGATGTCTGCGTAGCGTTCCCGACCCTGTCGGCGCTGGCGGAAGGTTTTGATGTGTTTGTGGTGACTGATGCGTCCGGCACCTTCAACACCACGGTGCAGCAAGCCGCGTGGAGCCGCATGACTCAAGCCGGCGCACAAATGATGAACTGGTTCTCGGTGGCCTGTGAGCTGCACCGCGACTGGCGCAACGACATTGAAGGCCTGGGTAACCTGCTGTCGCAGCGCATCCCCAACTACCGCAACCTGATGAACAGCTACTCGGCGCTGACGCAGCAGAAGTAAGCCTTCACCCACCGAAAAAGCCTGCCTCGAAAGCAGGCTTTTTTGCGCTCGTGAACTTGAAACGCGGTCACTGTAGGAGTGAGCCTGCTCGCGATTGCGTCCGCACATTCAACATCTTCATTGACTGGTGTACCGCTATCGCGAGCAGGCTCACTCCTACAGGAAAACACCTTCAGCTGTGGGAGCGAGCCTGCTCGCGAAGACGGCGGCACAGTCACCCGAGCAATTCGCTGATCCACTGCACCTCTTGCTTCAACGCGCGGATTTTGTCCTGCGGCAACACCTGTTGCGCTCTCGTAAACTGCCCCAACGTCTTCTGCCGCTGATTCAGCCTGCGTCGCCACTTTTGCACAAAGGCAGAGCTTTGCGTCTGCAGATGCAGCGGTCCGAAAAACAATTCCCGGGCATCGTAAGTCACCGGCTCAGAGGCTCGTTCGGCAACGATGATTTCGTAGTCGAAGCGGTTCTCGTGCAGCACCTCTTCACAGATGATCCGGTAGCCGTTGTCCATCAGCCACCGGCGCAACGCCTGCTCGCCGCCGTTGGGCTGCAGGATCAGCCGTTCGTTGCCATTAAGGTGGGATTTGCCGCCCCCGAAAATATCGCGAATGGTTTCGCCGCCCATACCACAGAGGGTGATGGCGGTGACTGCATCGTCGGGTCTGATCGCCGCCAGACCGTCGGCCAGGCGCACGCTGATCTGGCCGTGCAGGTCGTTGTCATTGACGGTGCGCTGCGCCGCGTGGAATGGCGTCAAAGCGACCTCGCCAGCCACCGCCGTTGCAATCAGGCCTCGACACATCAGGGCTACCGGCAGATAAGCGTGGTCGGAGCCGATATCGGCCAGCCGTGCACCGAGCGGCACGTGGGCGGCGACGCGTTCAAGGCGCATGGACAATGTCTGTTGGTTCAACGGCGACCCCTGTTCACCCGACGGTGGAAAAAGGGGTGCGACTCTGGCGAGCAACGCTGGCGCTGTCAAATCGCGTCGATGGAATTCCTCGAGCCATCGGCAGCACAGCGCTGCCGATGGCGGCTTGCGCTTAGCCGGCGAGGGTGGTGTTGTCGATGACGAAGCGATATTTCACATCGCCCTTGAGCATGCGCTCGTAGGACTCGTTGATCTGGTCGGCGCGGATCAGTTCGATGTCGGAAACGATGCCGTGCTCGGCGCAGAAATCCAGCATTTCCTGGGTTTCAGGAATGCCGCCGATCATCGAACCGGCGATGGTGCGGCGCTTCATGATCAGGTTGAACACATTGGGCGATGGGTGCGGCGAGGCGGGCGCGCCGACCAGGGTCAAGGCGCCGTCGCGCTTGAGCAGGACGAGGAAGGCGTCGAGATCGTGCGGCGCGGCGACGGTATTAAGGATCATGTCGAAGCTCTTGGCGTGTGCCGCCATTTCCTCGTCATTGCGCGACACCACCACTTCGTCCGCGCCCAGCCCGCTTCGCGCTTGGATTCGGAGGTGGTGAAGGCGACGACATGGGCGCCCATGGCGTGAGCCAGTTTGATGCCCATGTGGCCCAGGCCACCGATGCCGACCACGCCGACTTTCTTGCCGGGGCCGGCGTGCCACTGACGCAGCGGCGAGTACGTGGTGATGCCGGCGCAGAGTAGCGGCGCGACGGCGGCCAGTTGCGCTTCGGGGTGACGGATGCGCAACACATAGCGCTCATGCACGACGATGTTTTGCGAGTAACCGCCGAGGGTCCAGCCCGGTGCGTCCGGGGTCGGAAAGTTGTAGGTGCCGATCATGCCGTCGCAGTAGTTTTCCAGACCGGACTCGCAGTCAGCGCAGTGTTTGCAGCTGTCGACGATGCAACCGACACCGACCAGATCGCCGACTTTGTAATCTTTGACATGATCGCCGACCGCCGAGACGCGGCCGACGATTTCGTGGCCGGGCACGCAGGGGAATTGCGTGCCGGCCCATTCCGCGCGCACCTGGTGCAGGTCGGAATGGCAGATGCCGCAGAAGGCGATATCGATCTGCACGTCATGCGCCGCCGGGGCGCGGCGGTTGATCTGCATGGGCTCAAGGGGTTGGTCGCCAGCGTGGGCGCCGTAGGCTTGTACAAGCATGAAAGCATCCTCCATGGTTGGTTCGGGCGCTCATTGTTGCGCCCGGGTCCAAACGCGAAGTAGTGCATTTCTGTGAAATGCTTGCCTGATTCTGCCGCTGATTGCAGAACCGAAAGGCAACCGTAGGGTCGGCTGCCTTTCAAGGCTCAACGCGGATTAGGCTGATCGTCCATCTCGGCGTTATCGGTTTCCTGACGTACGCGTTCGGGATCCAGCCCGGCATCGTCATCATCCAGCGGGATTTCGCCTTCGTTGTCGGGCAGCTCGTCGATGCCACGCTCCTTCATCGGATCGACCTCGGTACGCCCCGGACTCAGCGGGTCGGGCGTGGTTGGGAGCGGATCGTCACCTTGCTTGCCTTGATCATTATTCATCTCACACCTCGCTTTGGCCGTTTTCTACGGCGTGTGCAGGTTGGAGGTGCGGGCGATTTTCACCGTTCGATTTTTTTGCCTGCCTTCGGTCGCCTCGCAAAAAAGCGGAATTTCTCCGACGCGCGCGGCTCCATAAACCAACAGCCAGAGGCGAGGACGCAATGATGAGCAGCTCATTCAAGGTCGGCGATGCGGTGCGCTGGAATTCCGAGGCCGGCGAGATCCACGGCAAAGTGGTCAAGGTGCACACTCGTGACACCGAGTTCATGGGCCGCCACCGCCCGGCCTCGAAAGACGCCCCGCAGTACGAGGTCCACAGCGACAAGACCGGCCACCTCGCCATGCATCACGGCGACGCGCTGAAGCACGCTTAAAAACGTCCCAGTCGGTAGGGCTCGATGTCGGGCAATGCGACGGTGGCGCCTGAGATCATCTGCCCGATCATCTCCGCCGTCACCGCCGCCTGGGTCAGCCCCAGATGTTGGTGACCGAAAGCAAGCAACACCTTGCCGTCGCAGACCTGATCGATCACTGGCAGCGAATCCGGCAGCGACGGGCGAAAGCCCATCCACGGTGTTGCGCCGTCAGCGTTCAGGTCATGGCGAAACAGACCTTGGCTCAAGCGCTGTAACTGCCAGGCGCGCGCCATGTTGGCTGGTCGCTCCAGTCCGGCGAACTCGACCGTGCCGGCCAGACGCAGGCCTTCGCGCATCGGCGTCATGATGAATTTGCGTTCCAGCGAGGTGACGGGGAAGGGCAGACGATCATGTTCGTGCGGCAGCATCAGGTGATAGCCACGTTCGGTGTCCAACGGTACCTGCTTGCCGGTCAGCGCGGCGGTGAGTTTCGCCGAATGCGCACCGCAAGCGAGCAGTACGCGGCGCGCCGTTACACCACCATTGCCGGTCACCAACAAAACACCGTTTTCCTGCACGTAGCCGCCCTGAACCTGCTGCCGGAGAAAACTCACGCCGCTGCTGCGAGCCGCCTCGACCAGTGCGCATACCACCCGATAGGGATCGAGGAAATGCCCGGTACGCGGGAAAAACAGTCCGCCCTGAAGCTGCTCGCTGAGCTGCGGTGCCGTCTCGCGGATCGCCCCGGCCTGCCAGTAATCCACCGGCACTTGCTGCTGCTTCAGGCGAGTCTGCAAGGCTTCGATGGCCTGCCGGGATTCAGGTTTTTCAAAGACCAGTAAGGATCCGTCAATTTTCAGCAGATCCGTGCGCTGGATATCTCCGAGCAAGCGCTGCCACGCGTCGAGGCTGCTTTCGTTGAGCGCCCGCAAACCTGCGACGGTTTGCTGGAACGGTTCGGGCCGCAGATTCAGCAGCAAGCGGGTGAACCACGGCAGGGCCCGCGGCAGGTATTTCCAGTCCAGACGCAGCGGTCCCATCGGGTCCATCAGCATGGCCGGTAAACGCTTGAGGATCGACACGTCAGCGATCGGAAACACCTGTTCGGTGGCCAGATGCCCGGCGTTGCCGAACGAAGCGCCATGGCCCGGTTCCTGCTGATCGATGACCACCACGCGCAGGCCCTGGCGCGCCAGACGCAGTGCGCAAGCGACGCCGATGATCCCCGCGCCGACCACGGCGATGTCGTGCGAAGGATTATTCGCCATGGCGTGTCGTTTCCCGTTGACCATCGAGCAGCCGCCGCAGGTGCAGCGGGTTGGCCTGTTGCAGCGCCGTCGGCAGCAGGCTGTCGGGGAAATCCTGATAGCACACCGGCCGCAGGAAACGCAGGATCGCCGCAGTGCCCACCGAGGTGCTGCGCGCATCCGAGGTCGCCGGGTAAGGCCCGCCATGCACCATCGCATCGCAGACTTCCACGCCGGTCGGCCAGCCATTGACCAGCAGGCGCCCGGCCTTGCGCTTGAGGATTGGCAGCAACGCGCGCGCCAGTGCAAGGTCGGCGTCGTCCATGTGCAGGGTCGCGGTCAGTTGACCTTCGAGGTGTGCGCAGACCTCACGGATTTCTTCGTCGCTGCTGCATTGCACGATCAGCGATGTGGCACCGAACACCTCAGCCTGCAAACGCTGATCGCCAAGAAAGTCCGCCGCCTCGGTGCTGAAGACCTGCGCCTGACACTGATTCGGGCCGCTGCAGGGTTGGCCAGCCGCTACCGCGCGCGTATGGGGATTGTCTTGCAAAGCGGCCACGCCCGTTTCATAAGCCTTGAAGATGCCGGGAGTCAGCATGGTTTGCGCCGGACTGCTTGCGATCAGCTTTGCAACGGCGCCGAGAAACCCGTCGAGCGCCGGGCCTTTGCGGGCAATCAGCAACCCTGGGTTGGTGCAGAACTGCCCGGCGCCCAGCGTCAGCGACGCGACAAAACCTTCGGCCAATGCCTGCCCCCGATTTTGCAGAGCAGCGGGGAACAGCAACACCGGGTTGATCGAGCTCATTTCCGCATACACCGGAATCGGCTCCGGCCGCGCCTGCGCGGCTTTCATCAAGGCCAGACCGCCATTACGTGAACCGGTGAAACCAGCGGCTCTGATGCGCCAGTCGCTGACCAGTCCAATACCCACTTCGTAGCCCGAATCGAACAACAACGAAAACACGCCTTCGGGCAAATTGCAGGCCTTGACCGCTTGCGCCACCGCGCGGCCGACCAGTTCGCCGGTGCCGGGATGCGCACTGTGCGCTTTGACGATCACCGGGCAACCGGCCGCCAGTGCCGCAGCGGTATCGCCGCCGGCGACGGAAAATGCCAGCGGGAAGTTGCTCGCACCAAACACCGCGACCGGCCCCAGGGCGATCTGCCGCTGGCGCAGGTCCGAACGCGGCAGCGGTTGGCGTTGCGGTTGCGCAGTGTCGACGCGCACGTCCAGCCATTCACCGGCGCGCACCGTGCGGGCGAACAGGCGCAATTGCGAGCAGGTGCGGCCGCGTTCGCCCTGGAGGCGTGCGCGCGGCAATCCGGTTTCTGCGTGGGCGCGTTCGATCAGTTCATCGCCAAGTTTTTCGATGTGCTCGGCAATGCATTCGAGAAATGCTGCGCGGTCACGCAGGCTGGTTTCGCGAAAGGCGTCTTGTGCTTCCCAGGCCACGGCGCAGGCCTGTTCCACCTGCTCGGCCGACGCCCCGGCGTACTCAGGTTCAAGTGCCTGGTTGGTCGCCGGATTGATCCCGCGAAAGGCTGGACGATTGCCCGCCACGGACTGTTGGCCGATCAGCATGTTGCCCGTCAGAGTCATGGTGTCTTCCTGTGAAATGAGCGAGGCCTGCCGCGAGTCGTGACGATCCGCGGCAGGTGGCGGTCAGGCGAAGTTCTGCTCGGCGGACCAGTTTTCATACCAGTGACGGAACAGCGAATACTGCTTCTCGGCGTAGCGGCGTTGCGAGTCGCTCAGCACATCGGTTTCGTTGAAGTGCAGGGTGTATTCCTTGTCGCCGTTGAGCACCATCAGGTGTTTGTAATACAGCACCAGATCACAGCCTTCGTCGAACGACGACAGCACCGCCAGCGCCGATTCCAGCTCCCGCGCCTGACGCCGGGCCTTGGCATCGCCCTGCGCCGCCTGCTTGCTCAGCGCCACCAGTTGCAGCACTTCGCGGGGCAGGGCGTTGCCGATGCCGGTGATGGCGCCGGTGGCGTTGCAGTTGACGAAACCGTGCACCACTTGCGTGTCGACGCCGACCATCAACGTCACGTCGTCATCCTTGGAGGTGATGTTCTCGGCTGCGTAGCGCAGGTCCGCGCCGCCGCCGAATTCCTTGAAGCCGATCAGGTTCGGGTATTCTCGACGCAGTTCGAAAAACAGCTCGGCGCGGGTGGCGAAGCCGTAGTAAGGACTGTTGTAGATCACCGCCGGCAGATTCGGCGCGGCTTGCAGGATCGCGGCGAAGTGCGCCTTTTGCGCGGTCGCCGAGGCGCCACGGGACAGTACGCGCGGGATGACCATCAAGCCTTGCGCGCGGACTTTCGCCGCGTGTGCTGCGTGGGAAACCGCCTCACGGGAGTTCACCGCGCCAGTGCCGACAATGGTCGGAACCCCGGCGGCCACCAGCCGTGCCACGCCTTCCTGGCGCTCGGCTTCGGTGAGCAGCGGCCAGTCGCCCATCGAGCCGCAATAGACCACGGCGCTCATGCCGATATCGATCAGCTCGCGACCCTTGGCCACCAGCGCATCGAAGTCCGGTTTGCGCTGGGCGGTGCACGGGGTCATCAGGGCCGGCATGCAACCGGTGAAGATGTTGTCGCTCATGGTTCAACTCCTTGGCATTGCGTTTGATTCGAGGTGGAAAATCGGCGTGGCGGCTCAGATGCCCCACGCGAACGGGTCGCTGTCGTCGATCAGCAGGGTGCTGTCGGCGGTCATGTAGGCGCGCCCGGTAATGAATGGGCGAATGCGGTCGCCCTCCCATTCGAAACGGCCTGCGAACTGGCTGCCAGTAATGCTCGCCTGAATCCACGGCGCGCCGGGTTGCAGCTTGTCGTCGGCGGCCAGGCAGGCGAGTTTGGCGCTGGTGCCGGTGCCGCACGGTGAGCGGTCGTAGGCTTTGCCGGGGCACATGACGAAGTTGCGGCTGTCGGCCTGATCGTCATCGGCGAACAGTTCGATGTGGTCGATGACCGCGCCGTCTTCGCCAAAGATGCCCTGATCTTGCAGCGCTTTGAGCATCCCCCAGGTGTAAGCGGTCAGGTGTTCGACGTTGTTCATGGTCAGTGTCTGGCCATGTTCGGAGACGAGGTAAAACCAGTTGCCACCATAGGCGATATCACCGACTACGCGACCAAAACCGGGCACGTCCACCGGCACCTGCTTGCGATAACGGTAAGCGAGCACGTTGCCCAGAGTGACCGAGCCATCGTCGTGCAGCGTCGCGCTGACTTGCCCCACCGGGGTGTCGATCTTGTGCACGCCCGGCTGGATTTTCCCCAGATGCTGCAACGAATTGATCAGGCCGATGGTGCCGTGACCGCACATGCCCAGGTATCCGGCGTTGTTGAAGAAGATCACCCCGCAAGTGGCGTCTGCCGACACCGGCGGGCAATACAGCGCGCCGACCAGCACATCGTTACCGCGCGGTTCGAGCAGACAGGCGCGCCGCCACTGATCGTGCTGGGTGCGCAGGGCATCGCGTTTCTCGGCCATGCTGTTGCCGGACAGCTCGGGGAAGCCGCTCATCACCAGGCGCGTCGGTTCGCCGCCGGTGTGGGAGTCAATGACGTGTACTCGTTTCATGAAGAGATCCCGTTGGATGATTTCAGTAGGCGCCGGCAGGGCGGGCGTTGACGGTGGGCGAGGGTGCAGGGCTTTCGCTTTCCTCGTCCTCGTCGTCCAGACGCAGCAGATGCGCCGGCACACCGGTCGCCGCGCCCCAGTAGTAAATGCCCGTGGCGCAAGCGGCGACGACGATCGTGTCGAATGGGTGAGCGAGGATGCCCAGGCCGCCGAAGGTGCCGAGTTTCGACAGCACGATGGTCACCGCGTAGAACGCGATCAGCCACGCCGATGAACGCACCTGACGCGTCAGACTCAGGTGCGCCGTCGGCACGAAACGGCCGCAGAGCAGGTAGATGACAAACATCAGGATTTGCAGGCCGAGCAGCCACGACACGGTGTTCCAGCCCGACCAGTAGACGATCAGCGCGGCGATGATGAACGACACCGGCCCGAGCAGGCCCATGCTCTTGACCCGGAACGGGCGCGGCATGTCCGGCGCATTGCGACGTAGTGCAGCGACCGACACGGGCGCTACCGCATAACTCAATACCAGCGCTGCGGAGACCACGTTGATCAGCGCTTCCCACGATGGAAACGGCAGGGTCCAGAACACCGACAGGGCGAAGGTCAGCCACAGCGCCGGACGCGGAATGCCGGACTTTTCATCGATGTGGGTGAAGACCTTGAAGAAGGTACCGGTTTGCGCCCAGCCGTAGATCACTCGCGGGGTGGCGTTCATGTAGATGTTGCCGCAGCCGCTCGGCGAGATCACCGCATCGGCGACCACCAGCCAGGCCAGCCAGCCAACACCGAGCGCCAGGGCGATGTCGCGATAAGGCAGGGCGAACTCCTTGCTGATGCCTGCCCAGCCGTTGGCGAGCATTTCCGTGGGAATGCTGCCGAGAAAGGCCATTTGCAGCAGCACGTAGATCAGGGTCGACAGCAGCACCGAGAGAATCAGTGCGATGGGAATGGTGCGCTGTGGATTCTTCACTTCGCTGGCCACGGAAATGATCGGCGTCAGGCCCAGGTAGGCAAAGATGATCCCGCCAGCGGAGACGGCCATTTCCACGCCAGACAGTCCGAACGGGGCGAATCCCTGAACCTGGAAATTCTCCGGTCTGAAGAAGGTGAACAGCACGCAGATCACCAGCAGCGGCACGATGAATTTGAATACGCTGACCAGATTGTTGGCCTTGGCGAAGGTCTTCACGCTGCGGTAGTTGAGCAGGAAAAACACGCAGAGCAGGCCGAACTGCACCAGCCAGCCGAGGATTGTCGGGTCGCCGCTGCCAGCCTTGGTCAGGCCGGGAAACCACGCCGCCGCGTATTGGCGCGATGCAACCACTTCAATCGCCACCAAGCTGGAAAACGCAATCAGCGTGATGAAGCCCATCAGGTAGCCGAGCAGCGGGCCGTGGGAGTAAACCGGGTAGCGCACCACGCCGCCGGCACGGGGCAATGCGGCGCCGAGTTCGCAGTAGACGATGCCCAGCAGCAACACGGCGAAACCGCCCAGCAACCAGGAGAAAATCCCGGCCGGACCGGCAATCGCCGAGACATGGCTGGCGGCGAACAACCAGCCGGAACCGAAGATTGCTCCGAGTCCGATAAAGGTGAGGTCGATCAATGAAAGCTGTTTTTTGAACTTGCCTTGGCCTGACATGGCATCGCCTTCTTGTGAGTTATTGGATAGGCAGTTGTGTCACGGGGGACGACCAGACTTTGCACCGGTCGACGGCGGCGGCGATTGATGTTTTTGCCGGTATCGATGACGAATTCAGCACAATGGTGCCAATGAATGCGCGGCCTCGACAGGGCCGCAACGTTGCTGCAATCTGCTCGCGAACGGCTCTTCTGGCGGTTCATTTCGAGGAGGAAGTCTTTGATGCAGTCTGCGTTTTCGATCCTGTGCCAGAGCACTGACGGCTTGCGTCCGCAGACGCTGGAAGAGATGGTCGCCGCTGCCGCGCAGCTGTTGCCGATACTCGATGTGATCCCCAATGCGGCGATCTTCATCAAGGACCTGCAAGCGCGCTATGTGCTGGCCAATCGCACGCTGGTGCAGCGTTGTGGCTTGAAGGACCTGCGCCCGTTGCTCGGCAAGACCAGTGCGCAGGTGTTCCCGGCGCAGTTGGGCCCGGGGTACACCGAGCAGGATCGCAAGGTGCTGGAGGAAGGTTTCGTGCTGGAGGATCAGCTCGAACTGCACCTGTACGGCAGTCGCGAACCGGGCTGGTGCCTGACCCACAAACGACCCATCTACGATCGTGAAGGGCTGATCATCGGCCTGGTGGGGATCTCGGTGGATTTGCAGTCAGCCAGCGAAACCCACCCGGCGTTTGAGCGCTTGGCGGCTGTAGACGAATACATCCGTGGCAACTTCAATCGGCGGGTGACGCTGGGTGAACTGACGCGGATCGCCGGGATTTCCGTGGCGCAACTGGAGCGCTACTGCAAGCGGGTTTTTCACCTGACGCCACGGCAGATGATTCAGAAAGTCCGCCTGGAACACGCGCATCGCTTGTTGCACAGCGACTTGCCGATCACCGAGGTTGCGCTGCAATGCGGTTATACCGATCACAGCGCTTTTACCCGCCAGTTCAAGGCCTCGACCGGGTTTACCCCGCGCGAATACCGGCAGGCGACCGGGCATTAGACCAACACCGCCAGCCAGGCCGAGAGCAGCAGAAGAAAGGCCAGTGCCGCGTTCATCCGCTTGAATGCCTGCGGTGAACCGAGCAGCCGTGCGCTGCCGACGCCGAGCAACGCCCAGAGAGTCATGCACGGCAACGACACCAGCAGAAACGCCACTGACAACACCAGCAGGCGCAACGTCTTGTCGCCGCCGCCTACAAATACGCTGACCACGGCCACCGCCATCATCCACACCTTGGGATTGACCAGTTGCAGCAGCGCCGCGCCGAATACGCTCAAGCTTTGTTCTTGTGGCGCATTCGGGTCCAGCGACGGCGGCGGACTGCGAAAGATCTGCCACGCCAGCCAGCTCAACCAGAGCACACCCGCCCAGGCCATCGCTTGCTGCACACGGGGAAAGCGCAACAGGGTTTCGCCAGCGCCCAGCCCGACCACCAAGACGATCAACGCCGCCGCCCCACAGGCGCCAAAAATGATCGGCAACGTCGCGATCAGCCCACGTCGAGAACTGTGGCTCAACACCAGAATATTGGTCGGCCCCGGCGTGATCGAGGCGACGAAAGCAAACAGCAGAAAGGGCAGTAAAGAAGCCATGGTGCAGATTCCTGAAAGTCGAAACAGGACACCATGATCGTCAGCGGCGGGGCCTCAGTCTGGAAGATTTGAGCAGCGTTTGCGGTAGTCCGCCGGGGTCAGTTGATAGGCGCGGCGGAACCAGCGCCCCAAGTGACTCTGGTCGGCAAAACCGAGCACGCTGGCGACCTGCGCCGGTGTCTCACCGCGTGCAAGCAATTGCCGCGCCTTGGCCAGTCGCAGCTGGATCAGGTAAGCGTGGGGGGCCAGGCCGAAAGCGGCCTTGAACGCGCGGGTCAGGCGAAAGCGGTCCACGCCGCAGGCCTGCGCAAGATCATCGAGGCCGATGTCTTCATAGGTGTGGGCATGCAGATAGTCCCGCGCGACCTGTGCAACCAGTGGCAGGCGCGGATCGAAGGCCTGACGCTTGCGCCAGTCGAGGTGGCGGGTGAGGGACGCCAGCAGGCCATCGATGGCGGTCTGGCGGACGATGCGCAGGTCACCGTCGTGCAATGCGTGGAAGGCTTGCACGATCCCAGTCGACAGGCGCGGGTCGTGGCTCAGGGTGTCGGCAAAGCCTGGCTGACTATCGGCGGGCGCCTCTTCGAACAGCGCGTGCAGTTCGCGCTCCAGCCAGCACGGATCGAGGTACAGCATCGAGTAGGTAAAGCCATCGTCGGTCGGTGCATGGCCATCGTGGATTTCACCCGGCTCGAGCAGGAACACATGCCCCGGCGTGCTGCGATGACGCACACGGCGACAATTGAACTGCTGCACGCCTTGCTCGGTGACCCCGACGAGAAAGCTGTCATGCCAGTGCGGATCGTAGGCATGCCCACGGAAATGCGCACGAATCGACTCGATCCCGGTATCGACATCCTGGGACAGGGAGATCCAGTTGCGTTTATCCATGGGGATCCTCCAGGGGCGGTTGAGCAGGGGCGTTTTCACAATACCGCGCGGGGGAGGAGAGTGTTTAGAAGATTTGTGCAAGCGAGGAGGGGGTTCGGTTCAGACTGGGTGTCTTGAATCGGGCGTTACCAGAAAATGCAGGCGAAAAAAAACCGCCTTCGCGGGGCGGTTTTTTTGTAGGCCTCGATTTGCGATCGAAACCATGTGCTTCACCAGCCACCCTAACCAGGATTGCAATGGTATGGAGTTTTACCGTTCCTTGCAACGGTTGATCAGACGTTAGAAACAAGCGCGTCTTCAGCCCTGCTAAGAATTCATATGTTTATGGTTGTTGAAGTTAACTGGCAGAAATAACATTTAACAAAGGCGTGACGGTGTTCGATGAATAACGGTGTGAGTGGCGTTTTTGTCTTGGGGTTTTCAGGTTAATATGGCCGCGCTCAACTGATAGAGCGGCTGAGAGGTTTGGCCGGGGGCGCAAAAGGTTTTACGCCCTTCGACGCGGATTCGCACCCGTGCCGGAATGATGTCTCGAAGGGACTTCAACCGGCCGCCTCATCAGCCACCCTAACCAGTCGGCTGAAGGCACGCATGGTCCGGTAAGTTTGCTGGAGGTTTGGCCCCCAGCCTTGGAGGCCAAAACGTATGAAGCTTTTGCTGCGTACGCTGAGCCTTGTATGGAGATTGTTGAAAGCCTTGCGCTTTGACGAGTTCCTGCGAGACCGTTTTGACGACCTGAAATAAGGGTCGTCTGAGTGGGGAAAGACCCGTTTCGGTTTCGATCGATTCGGGTCTTTTTTTGCTTGCATAAAGCTGTCAGAAATACGATTTGTCAGTTTTGCGCTATTGACGTTGTAGGGCGTTTCGCTTGAACACGTAAGCAGCAGCTTGTCGGTTGGGTAAACAACGGCCTTCATTTCTTTAATCATTGATCGCTTCAATAACAACCATTAAGTCAATGAAGTTCTCATATCCGTGGCGCGGCGTAACATCGGCTCCATACCCAACCACTGCACCTCGGAGCACATCATTATGAAACGCCAGACTATCCTCGGTATCGCTTTCTCGGTTTTTGCACTGAATGCCTTCGCCGCCACTGAAACCGACCCGCTGTTCAGCGACGCGGTCGCCGCTACTCAAACCGACCGTCTGTTCGGCGACGCCGTAGCGGCCACCGAAACTGACCCGTTGTTCAGCGACGCCGTAGCTGCTACCGAAACCGATCCACTGTTCAGCGACGCAGTAGCCTCTGACGGTTCCGATCATCTGCAAGGCAATCGGGTCGCTGAAGGCGGTGCCGATCGCTTGCTCGAACGCCGCACTGCTTGAGCGCAACAATGAGCGTCGACAGCGAATGCCGCCTCAACTACTGGCGGCATTCGTATTACTCAAGCACCACCACCCTCAGTCAAACCGCCGTCGGCAGCACAGCCTTGTCGCGATCGCGGCCCCTGAATGTCGCCCAGAAACACAGCAGCACCGCCACAGAAAAACCGGCGGGAAACAGCCAGATACTTGTCCAGTCATGACCCGCACTTGAAGTGAAGTGGTCAGTGATCCGCCCTGCAATCCAGAACCCGATCAACATGCCCAATCCGTACGTGGCCAAGGTGATCAGCCCTTGCGCCGAACTGCGGAAGCGTTCCGGTGCCTTGGCATCGGTGTAGATCTGTCCGGAAACGAAGAAGAAGTCATAGCAGACACCGTGCAGGGCAATACCGATCAGCAGCATGAACGCTTGATCATCGTTATTGCCGAAGGCAAACAGCACGTACCGCAGCGCCCAGGCAGCCATGCCCACCAGCAGGGCGATCTTGATGCCGAAACGATGAATGAATAGCGGTAACAGCAGCATGAACAGCACTTCCGAAACCTGACCGATGGCCATCTTCGCCGTCGGGTTGGTCACGCCAATCTCAGCCAGAAACGGGTTGGCATTCTGGTAATAGAAAGCCAGCGGAATGCAGATCAGGATCGAGGCGAGGAAGAACACCAGATAGCTGCGATCCTTGAGCAATGCCAACGCATCGACGCCGAGCATCTGTTTCAGGCTAGATGCCCCTGCTGCAGTTTTCAGCGGCGCAGTGTTCGGCAGGCTGAAGCTGTAAAGCCCCAACAGCAGCGACGCCACAGCGGACATCAGAAACGTATTGCGCAAGCCACCCGCGGCGATGCTTTGTTGCGAGTCCCAGGCAAACACGAAGCTGATCACCACGCCGGCGACAATCCAGCCCACCGTGCCCCACACGCGAATGCGCGAGAACTCCAGCGCCGGGTCTTTGATCTGCCGGAACGCTACGGCGTTAACCAGTGCCAGCGTCGGCATGTAGACCATCATGTAAGCGAGCACATAGGGATAAAACCCACTGAAATCCGCCGCGCGATAAAGCTGATAAAGCAATACCGCGCCGAGCAGATGCAGCACCGCCAGAATGCGCTCGGCATTGAAGAATCGATCGGCAATCAGGCCGATGACAAATGGCGCCAGAATCGCGCCCCAGGATTGCGTGGCGAAGGCCATGCCGATCTGGCCACCGCTGGCAGCGAGCGTTGTCGCCAGAAAGGTGCCGAGGGTGACGAACCAGCCACCCCAGATAAAAAACTGCAAAAACATCATCACGCTGAGTCGCGCATTCATTACGTTCATTTCAGATCACCGTATTGTTTTTATGTCGGTAACGCGGATGAAATCAGTCGTCAGCCAGACCGAGCAGGCGTCGGTTGGAAGCAGCATCGGCGCTGACCCCGGCGAAATCGTCAAAGGCTTTGGTGGTCTTGCGGATCATGTGCCGTTCGATGAAGGCCGCACCTTCGGCCGCACCCTGCGCGGCGTCTTTGAGGCAGCATTCCCATTCCAGCACCGCCCAGCCGTTGAAGTCGTATTGGCACAATTTACTGAAGATCGATTTGAAATCGATCTGGCCGTCGCCCAGGGAGCGGAAGCGTCCGGGACGTTCGACCCAGCCCTGATAACCGCCGTAGACGCCGGAGCGCGCATCGGGGCGGAACTCGGCATCCTTGACGTGAAACATGCGGATGCGTTGGTGATAGCGATCGATGAAGCCGAGGTAATCCATTTGCTGCAGGAGCAGATGACTCGGGTCATAGAGGATTGCCGCGCGAGGGTGATGATTCACCGCTTCGAGAAACTGCTCGAACGACGCGCCGTCATGCAGGTCTTCGCCAGGATGGATTTCGTAGCACAGATCAACGCCAGCCTCCTCGAAGCAGTCGAGAATCGGCAACCAGCGCTTGCCCAGCTCGGCGAAGCCTTGCTCCACGAGCCCGGCAGGACGTTGCGGCCACGGATAGACGTACGGCCAGAGCAGGGCGCCGGAGAAGGTGGCGTGAGCGGTAAGGCCCAGACGCTGGCTGGCGCGGGCAGCAAGTTTCAACTGCTCAATGGCCCACTCGGTGCGCTCGCGCGGTTTGCCGCGCAGCGCGGGCGGGGCGAAGTCGTCGAACAGGCTGTCGAACGCCGGATGTACCGCGACCAGTTGGCCTTGCAGGTGCGTCGACAACTCGCTGATGACTACACCGGCGCGGGCGCAGACGGCGAGGAGTTCGTCGCAATATTCCTGGCTTTGCGCCGCGCGCTGCAGATCGATGAAGCGGGTGCCGAGGGTCGGTAACTGAATAGCTTTGTAACCTTGCGACGCGGCCCATTCGGCGATGTTGGCGAGCGAGTCGAATGGCGCCTCGTCGGCGATGAATTGCGCAAGGAAAATCCCCGGACCTTTCAGGCCTGTCGCGTTCTGCTGATCACTGTTCATTTTGGCTGGCTCCTGTCAATTGGCCGGGGATCTCGCTCCACTTCTCGGTGCCAAGGTGATTGGCGATCGCCGTTTCGATAAACGCCATGCCGCGCAGGCCGGTTTCAATGCCCGGAACCCCCGGCGCCTGATGGCCTTCGGCGCCTTGTAAAATCGCCTCGGCGAGGTCGCCGTACAGATTTGCCATGGCTTCCAGATAACCCTCGGGATGCCCGGCGGGCAGGCGCATGCGCTGGTTTGCGGCGGCGCACAACCACGGCTGACCGACCCCGGATCGCAGAACGCGCATCGGCTCGTTCAACGGTCGATGAATCAGACTGGCCGGCTCCTCCTGACGCCATTCAAGCCCACCCTTGTCCCCGTAGACGCGAATCTTCAGCGGGTTCTCTTCACCCGCGCACACCTGGCTGGCAAGCAATACACCGCTGGCGCCGTCGTTCATCTTGAACAACATCGCCACATCGTCATCCAGCTGACGGCCCACGACATGCGCACCGAGCATTGCGCTGATGAACTGGATCGATTGCCCGGCGACGAACTCTGCGAGGGAAAACGCATGGGTGCCGATATCGCCGATGCAGCCGCCGATCCCGGATTGCGCCGGGTCGTCGCGCCAGCCGGCCTGTTTGTTGCCTTGCCCGGCAATGTCGGTGCTGAGCCAGCCTTGCGGATACTCGACGATGACTTTGCGCACGTGCCCGAGCACGCCGCTGGCGACCATCTCGCGGGCCTGCCAGACCATCGCGTAACCCAAGTAAGTGTGCGCAAGGCCATAAATGCGCTGACTGTTAACGACCACCGAATGCAGCGCCTGCACCTCGGCCAGGTTCAGCGCCGCGGGTTTCTCGCTGAACACATGAAAACCGGCGCTCAATGCCTCACGGGCAATCGATGCGTGCAGATGATTGGGCGTAACGATGATCAGCAGTTGCATGCGCTGCTCGGCAGGCAGGGCGGCCTCGCGGGCGAGCAGGGTTTGCCAATCGTCGTAACAGCGCTCGGTGGCCAGACCCAGCGCGGCCGCGGTGCGCTGATTATTCTCGGAGTCGCGGCTGAACGCGCCGCAGACCAGTTCGAAGCGTCCATCGAGGCCGGCGGCTTGCCGGTGGGCGCGGGCGATGAAGGAACCTTCACCGCCTCCGACAAAACCCATTCTTATTTTTTTTGCGGCAGCGTACATGGCAGTCGTCTCGGTTGCTGGGTGCAATTCTGATGAGTGATGTAACCGGTTACATAGTGGGCGAAATCTAGGCGTGAATTAGCCGAGTGTCAAATGCCAGCGGATGATCGACAGCGTTTCGATCCCCCGTCGCCTGCGGTAAGCTCCGCGCCTGATCGACATGAAGAATGAGGTGGTTTTGTCCAATATTCGCGAAGTGGCTCGGCTGGCCGGCGTTTCCGTGGCGACAGTGTCTCGTACGTTGAAATCGCCCGAGCGCGTCCTCGCGCCAACCCGTGAGCGCGTCATGGCCGCCGTGGAGCAGGCCGGCTATCGGCCTAATCTGATGGCCGTGCAGTTCCGTTCGCGGCGCACCGGCAATCTGGTGATTCTGGTGCCGACCATCGCCAACACCTTTTTCGCCCGGGTGATCAGCGGCGCGCAGCAAGCGGCGCAGGCGGCCGGTTATCGCTTGCTGCTCTGCGACACCCAGGGCCGGGAAGAACTGGAGCGGCAATTCGCCGAGCTGGTCTACGCCTATCAGGCCGACGGCGTGATCCAGTTGCGTGCCTACGACCCATTCGAAAACGCCCCGGCCGACGCCGATCTGCCGCCCATCGTCAACGCCTGCGAAGTGATCAAGGCCGGGCGTTATCCGACCATCAGCCTGGACAACGGCGCCGCTGCCAAAGCCATGACCGATCACCTGATTGCATTGGGACACCGACGCATTGGCCTGATCAAGGGCTCGAAGAACAGCCCGCTGACCCGAGATCGCCTGGCTGGCTACGAAGCGGCATTGCGCGAAGCCGATATCGCCTTCGACGAGGCACTGATCTGCCATGGCAACTTCACCCTCGAGGCCGGCTTCGCAGGCGCGGAAAAAATGCTCGCAATGGCTGAGCGACCCACGGCGCTGTTCTGTGAAAACGATGAAATGGCCATCGGTGCGCTCAAGCGCATCCGCCAAGCGGGATTGCGTGTGCCTGAGGACATTTCCCTGGTGGGCTTCGACGACATTCCCATGGCTGCCTATTGCGATCCGCCGCTGACCACGATTTCGCAACCGGCCGAATCCTTCGGTGAGAAAGCCGTCGATATGCTGATCGCCCTGATCGAAAAACAGCCGCTGCCAGAGAGGCATGTCATCCTGCCGTTCGAGCTGACACCTCGTGGCAGCACGGCAAGTCTCAGTGGACAGGGCAAATCACTGAAGAACTAAGGTAATGCGAAAAAGATATTGGATCGGTTTTTTTAAGATCGTTTAGTTTTGTCTCTCGACGAATCAACGCATCAAACCGATTGACCCCCGATTGCCATGACGGCACACGCTGAATCGATCAAAGGCTCATCAGGTTTGGTTCACACGGGAGTGAATCATGCCGCATACCCTCGACATCAGCACATTGCCAACCCTCGACCTGTCCCTGTTCGAAGGCACAGCGCAACAGCGCTACGAATTTCTTGAAAGCCTGCGCCATGCCGCGCGTGACGTGGGTTTTTTCTATCTCACCGGCCACGGCATCGACAGTAGCTTGCTCAAGCAGGTACAGGCGCTCGCTTGGCAATTCTTTGCCTTGCCCGACAGTGAAAAACACGCCGTCGGCATGCTCAATTCGCCGCACTTTCGCGGCTACAACCGCGCCGCTTCCGAGATCACCCGTGGCCAGCCCGATTGGCGCGAGCAGTTCGATCTGGGCGCCGAGCGCGAAGCCCTGCCGGTGACTGCCGAGAGTCCATATTGGGCTCGTCTGCAAGGCCCCAACCAATGGCCGGCAGGGCTGCCCGAACTCAAGCCGTTGCTCCTCGAATGGCAGCAGGCGATGACCCGCATGTCCCTGCGTCTGCTGCGCGCATTCGCTCAGGCGTTGTCACTGCGCGCCGATGCGTTCGACCAGCTCTACGGTGACAAGCCCAACGAACACGTGAAGCTGATGCGCTACCCCGGCCAGGCCGCCGACGCCAGCCAGCAAGGTGTCGGAGCGCACAAGGATTCCGGCTTTCTCAGTTTTCTCCTGCAAGACCAGCAGGCCGGTCTGCAAGTCGAAATCGAAGAGGGGCGCTGGATCGACGCGCTACCCCGGGAGAACACCCTGGTGGTGAACATCGGCGAATTGCTTGAGCTGGCCAGCAACGGATATCTGCGCGCCACTGTGCATCGCGTAGTCAGTCCGCCCGAGGGCAGCGAGCGCCTGTCCATCGCCTTCTTTCTCGGTGCGCAACTCGACGCCGTGGTGCCGCTGTATCCGCTGCCCACCGCGCTGCTTCGCGAGGCGCGGGGGCCGGCCAGCGATCCGCTCAATCCGCTGTTTCGCGATGTCGGCTGGAACTACCTCAAGGGCCGCCTGCGCTCACATCCGGATGTTGCGCAAAAGTTCTACGCCGACGCGCTGCTGCCTCCCGCGGCGGTTCGCAAAACTGCCTGATGCACCCCTCGATCAAGGACTGCGCTCATGATTAAAAAAGCAAGTTTGACCCTGACCGTGCTCGGCGCGCTGATGACGTCATTGGGCGCTCAGGCGCTGGAACCGTTGCGGGTTGCCGTGGACCCGGTGCCCCATGCGCAGATTCTCGCCTACATCCAGAAAATCGATCCGCAGCTCAAGCTCGACATCATCGAAATTCCCAACGGCGTGAACTCCAACGAGTTGCTGGTGCACGGCGATGTCGACGCCAATTATTTCCAGCATCTGCCGTATCTGAAATCCCAGGAACTGGCCCTTGGCGAAAAACTGGCGGTGGCCGCTACGGTGCATATCGAACCGCTGGGCATTTACTCTCGGCGGCATAAAAACTTCGCTGACGTGCCGGAGAAAGGCACGGTCGCCGTTCCCAACAACGTCACCAATCTCAGTCGCGCCCTGTACCTGTTGCAGGACAACGGATTGATCAGGCTCAAGCCCGGTTTCAGCGACCCCGCCGCCGACCAGGCCTCGCCCAAGGACATTGCCGAGAACCCGAAACAGCTGAAAATCCTCGAAATCGAATCGCCGCAACTGCCGCGCTCGCTCGACGATGTTGACCTCGCCGTGATCAACGGCAACTACGCGCTCGACGCCGGGCTGGTGCCGGCCAGGGATGCGCTGGGGTTGGAGAAGGCGGAGCACAATCCCTACGCCAATATTCTGGTGACCACGCCCAGGCTGCAGAACGATCCACGCATCGTGCAACTGGCCAAAGACCTGACCTCGCCGCAGGTCGCCAAATACATCACCGAGCACTTTGCCGGTTCGGTGATTCCAGTGGCGGGCGGCAAGCCATGATCGCCGTCGAGCAGTTGAGCAAAACCTACCCGTCGGCCTTCGCACCGGCGCTGGATCAAGTGTCGCTGAATATCCCAGACGGCGCGGTGTACGGCATTCTCGGACGCAGCGGCGCAGGCAAATCGACGTTGCTGCGCTGCCTCAATCTGCTCGAACGCCCGGACAGCGGGCGGGTTGTGCTGGATGGCGTGGATCTGCTGACGCTGTCCGATAGTGAACTGCGCCAGCAACGCCAGCGCATCGGCATGATATTTCAGGGTTTCAACCTGCTGCATTCGCGCACGGTATTCGACAACATCGCGGTGCCGCTGGAGATCGCCAAGGTCGGCAAACCGTGGCGGCATGTGCGGGTTCGCGAGCTGCTGGAACTGGTCGGCCTGAGCGACAAGGCGCAAGCCTTTCCTTCGCAATTGTCCGGCGGCCAGAAGCAGCGCGTCGGTATCGCCCGCGCCTTGGCAGCGGAGCCGGCCTATCTGCTCTCGGATGAAGCCACCAGCGCCCTCGATCCGCAAACCACCGAGTCGATTCTTCAACTGCTGCGCGACATCAACCGCCAGTTGGGCGTGACCATGGTGCTGATCACCCACGAGCTGGAGGTGGTCAAAGCGATCTGCGACCACGCCGCCTACATGGCCAACGGGCGCATCGTCGAAGCAGGGCCGGTGCCGCGCCTGCTGGCGGATACGCAATCGTCTCTCGGTCAATCGCTACGCCCGACCTGTGGCTTGCCGCTGGGTCACGATGCGCCCGGGCTGAGCTTTCTCAGGCAATACGGCGTGCGGGCGGTCCAGTCATGAACCGCTCGATCAACTGGGATGAAATCCTTCAATTGCTACTCACCGCCACGGGCGAAACGGTCTACATGGTCTTGCTCGCCGGGCTGTTCACCTTGCTGATCGGCTTGCCGCTGGGCGTGCTGCTGTTCATCAGCCGTCGCCACGGGTTGATGCCGCTGCCGCGTTTCAATGCGGCGGTGAGCGGTCTGGTCAACCTTGGTCGTTCGTTGCCATTTGTGGTGATGCTGATTGCCTTGATCCCGCTGACCCGGTTGGTGGTCGGCACGACCCTGGGCAGCACCGCGGCCGTGGTGCCGATCACCATCGGTGCCTTTCCGTTTTTTGCACGTATCGTCGAGAACGCGCTGGATGAAGTCGACGGCGGGCGCATCGAAGCCATCCTTGCCATGGGCGGCGATATTCGCGACGTGATTTTCAAAGTGCTGCTGCCCGAAGCGTTGCCGGCCTTGCTCGCCGGCATCACCTTGACGCTGGTGATGCTGATCGGCTTTTCCTCCATGGCCGGGGTGATCGGTGGCGGCGGGCTGGGCGATCTGGCCATTCGTTATGGCTACCAGCGCTTCAACAACGAGGTGATGGTGGCGACGGTGGTGGTGCTGGTGATTCTGGTCCAGGGCGTGCAAAGCCTCGGTGATCGATGGGTGCGTTCGCTGGCGCATCGGCGATGAGCAAACACAGGAGTGAGCCGGTCGCCATGCTCCGTGATCCGCTGATTCGCCTGCGGGAATTGAGCAAGCGTTTTGGCGCGCAGCGCGCGCTGGATCGAGTCAGCCTCGATATCCATCCCGGCGAAGTGGTGGCCTTGCTCGGTGCCAACGGTGCGGGCAAGTCGACGCTGGTGAAAATACTCGCCGGCAGTCAGCCAGCGGACAGCGGCGAAATCCTCGTCGAGGGTGAACGGCGACAGTTCAGTTCACCGCTGTCGGCGCGGCGTGTCGGCATCGTTGCGGTGCATCAGCAGATCAACGAAGGCATTGCGCCGGGCTTGAGCGTGGCGGAGAACCTGCTGCTCGATGAACTGTGCAGGCCAGAGACGGACTTCTGGCTCAATCGTCAGCGTCTGCTGACCCGCGCCGGGAACATTGCTGCAGGCCTCGGGCTGACATTCCCGCTGGAGCAACCCGTCGAGCAACTCGGCCAGGCGGAACGGCAACTCGTAGTGCTGGCGCGGGCCTTTGCGTTACAGCCGCGCCTGCTGATTCTCGATGAACCGACGGCGGCGTTGTCGGATGCAGAAGCGCAGCGATTGTTCGGGTTGATCGACACCTTGCGTAGTCGAGGCGTGGCGATCGTGTACATCTCCCATCGTCTTTCAGACCTGCAGCGGGTCGCCGATCGCGCCATTGTCTTGCGTGATGGGCGACTGGCCGGTGAGTTCACTGCGCAGCAGTTGCCCGCAGCGGTGCACGCCATGCTCGGTCAGGCGCTGGCTGCGCATCGCTACACCCCGCGTCTGCCGGGGCGCGCGGTGCTGGAAGTGCACGGGATGAAAATCCTCCCGCAGTCGCAACCCTTCGATCTGACCCTGCGCGAAAACGAAGTGGTGGTACTGAGCGGATTGCTGGGTGCCGGTAAAAGCGAGATCGCCGAGGTGTTATTCGGCCTGCGCAAACCGGCTGCGGGCAGGGTCAAGCTCAATGGTGCCGAGTGGCTGCCGCGCTCGCCGCGCGAGGCCATTCGCAGCGGCGTGTTTTACGCAGCCGAAGACCGTGCCAATCAATCGCTGGTGGCGGATTTTTCCTTGCGGCGCACGCTGACCCTGCCATTTCTCGAACGCTTCACTCGCGCCGGTTTCATCCGCAATCGCGCCGAAGCGGCCGCGGTGCAAGCGCAGGTCGCAGCGTTGGGCATCAATACCGTCGGCATCGACGTGCCGATGGCGGCGCTGTCCGGTGGCAACCAGCAGAAAGTCATCCTCGGTCGCTGGCTGATGGGCGAGGGCAGGGTATTGATCCTCGATGAGCCGTTTCAAGGCGTCGACGTGCGCGCTCGCCGCGAGATCGGCCAACTGCTGCGCGACAGCCCCCAGGGCAGGGCGACGCTGGTGATTTGCGCCGATGTCGATGAAGCGCTGGAAATCGCTGATCGCGTCCTGCTCGTGCGTGATCACACGGTGGTTGCCGAATACTCGCGAGCCGCTCTGAATCGCGCCACCCTGGTCGCCGCATTGGCCGGCTCCGGGATCCGTCAACATTCTCCTCAAACCGCGCCAAGGAGCACCGTCAGTGCCTGATCCACATTCACTGCTCGCGCACGCGCCGGCACCCGCCGAGCGCTTTTTACAAGCACTGATCCGCTATGGCCTGTTGTGGCTGCTCGCGCTGATCGTGGTGGTTTTCAGCGTCGCGGAGCCAGCGTTTCTGCGGGTTGGCAATCTGTTCAGCATCCTGCAATCGGTATCGATCGTCGCGCTGCTGGCATTGGGTGTGACGTTGACCATGGCCGTCGGCGGACTGGATCTGTCGATCGGCGCCGTCGCCGCCATGAGTTTGATGATTGCCAGTTACGTCATGGTGGTGCTCGGCTGGGGTGCGCTGCCGGCAGTGCTGATCAGCCTGGCGGGCGGCGCGCTGGTCGGACTGCTCAACGGCTGGCTGATCGTCAGACTGCGGGTGCCGGACATTCTGGCGACGCTGGGCAGCATGTTTCTGGTGATCGGTGTGCAACTGATTCCCACGGGGGGGCGTTCGATTGCCGTGGGCATGACGCTTCCCAACGGTGCGGAAGCCGAGGGCAGCTTCAGTGCCGGGTTTCTCGCCTTGGGACGCGGACGTTTGTGGGAGGTGGTGCCGATTCCGGTGTTGATCAGCGCGCTGGTCGCACTGGCCGTCTGGCTGTTTCTCGAGCGCACGCGCATCGGTCGGCTGTTCTACGCCATCGGCGGCAACGAGCAGGCGGCGCGACTGGCGGGTGCGCCGGTGCAGCGGTTCAAACTGCTGGCGTACGTGCTCTCGGCGTTGCTGGCTGCGCTTGGCGGTCTGTTACTCGCGGCGCGGCTCGGGCGTGGCGATGTCAGCTCAGGCAATGGTTTGGTGCTCGATGCGCTGGGCGCCGCATTGATTGGTTTTGCCGTGCTCGGCGCGAAGAAGCCGAACGCTTTTGGCACCCTGGTCGGTGCGCTGCTGGTGGCCTCGCTGCTGAATGGCCTGACCATGCTCAACGCGCCGTATTACGCGCAGGACTTCGTCAAGGGCCTGGTGCTGGTGCTGGCCCTGATGTTCACTTTCGGCCTCGCGCATCGGGTGCGATGAGCCGCTTTCAGCCAAGGAAGTTGTATGCACGGTTCAATCACCCCATTCGTCCGCCGTTGCTTTGCCGTCGCTGTGTTTTCGGCGGTGACATTGAGCGCACAGGCCAAAGCCTTGCCCGGCGCACCGGCGCCTTTCGACCAGGGCCAGGTGCAGATCGCGCTGGTGGGTTATCTGTTTTCCGGGGATTTTCCTGAGGCCTATCTGCGTGGGGTGGAGCAGCAGAGCGCAGCGCTGGGCGCCAGTCTGCGGGTGTTCGATGCGCGGCAGCAGGCGGCGAGTCAGGGCGAGATGATCGATCAGGCGACGGCGCTGGGCGTCGACGGGATCATCGTCCAGTTCGGGTTGGCGGAGACCCTCAAAGCACCCATCGAGCGAGCCATTGCCAAGGGCATCAAGGTTGTTGCGTTCGATGTCGACCTGGACACACCGCAGGTGACTCAAGTTGAACAGGATCACCATGCACTGGCACGCCTGGCGCTGGATCAGGCGGTCAAGGACAACGGCACGCGCTTCGACGCCGGTTATGTCTACATCAGCGGCTTTACACCGATGGAGCGGCGCGACGAGATCTGGAGTCAGGTCAAAAAAGCCAATCCGGGCATCGTGGAAAAGGCGCGGTTCGGTACGTTGAATCCGCCGATTGCCAATTCCGTGGCGGATCAGGCCAGCGCCGTACTGCGCGCCAATCCAGACATCAGCGTGATCTTTGCGCCGTTCGACGAGTTCGCCAAGGGCGCGAAAATCGCCGTCGATGAAGCCGGGCTGGCCAGTCGAGTGAAGATCTACAGTGCCGACATTTCCACTGCCGACATCCAGATCATGAAAGAACCGGGCAGCGCCTGGGCGGCGACGGCAGCGGTCAATCCGCAGGTCGCCGGGGCGATCAGCGTACGCAGCCTGGCGATGCTGATCGCCGGTGAGGATCCGGGTCACCAGGTACTCGTGCCTCCGACGCTGATCACCCGCCAGCAGTTGCTGGATCTGGACGTGAAAAATGTCCGTGATCTGGCGCAAAAGCTCCCGGCGTTCGGCGATACCGCGAATGTGGCGCGGGCGTCGTGGATTCCGGTCGTGAATTAGAACATCGCCGCCACATTGTTCTGGTGGCAGCGAGCCTGCTCGCTCCCACAGGGATGGGTGACCTTCGGACAAGGAGTGAAGATGCACACCAAGGCTTCACGCTTACGCAAAAGCCGTTCTCCGAAAGTGGATCCGGCGTCCGGCAATCGCCTGCCGCCGGGGCAGGTGCTGACGGAGCGCTTTCCGATTCTGCATGAAGGTGCGGTGCCCGAATACGATACGGGCGACTGGTCATTACGTCTGTTCGGCACGCTCGACCGGCCAATCGAATTGCGTTACGCCGATTTGCAGGCGCTGCCGCAACGGGTCTTGCGCTGCGATATCCATTGCGTGACGCGTTGGTCGAAGTTCGATACCGAGTGGGGCGGAGTACACCTGCAGGATTTGTTGCAGGCTTTCGATATCCAGCCGACGTCGTCGTATGTCATGGCCCATGCCGACCCCGATTACCAGACCAACTTGTTACTGGCCGATTTATTGCACCCGCAAAGTTTGCTGGCCACCCATTACGCCGGCCAACCGCTGACTGCGCAACATGGCTGGCCACTGCGGGTGGTAATAGCGGGACGATACTTCTGGAAAAGCGCGAAATGGTTACGCGGCCTTGAATTTGTAGCGCAGGAACAACCGGGTTTTTGGGAACAAAACGGCTTTCATTTACATGCTGACCCGTTTGCCGAACAGCGTTTCAGTGGTGGAGAACTGGATATCGCCGAAGATGCCTGGCTGGAAAAGAAGTTCGATTAAGCATTATCCAACACAGATCGACATGTGGGCCTTCGCCTGCTGGGGATAGCGTTATATCTGTCGACATCATTGTCCGATGCTAGACCGCTATCGCGAGCAGGCTCACTCCTACACGGACATCTGCAATCAGAGACTGGTGTTTAGATAATTAACCGATGTAATAAAACCCAAACTACAGCAGCCATTACTACGCATTCATTGCCGTCCTTTTAGTGTCGGCAAACGGCCAGGTATTAACTGCAATTCAAGGAGCTGATACATGCATTACCGTTCCCGTTCATTACTGGCCGCTGCTGTTGTGACAGCGATCTGGCAACTTCCTGCTCAAGCTGAAGAGACTTCTGCCGAAGATGAATCCCGCCTCGGAACCGTGCTGGTCACCGGTACCCGCGGTACATCGCGTACGGTGCTGGATTCGCCGGTGCCGGTGGACGTGCTGACCGCCGAAGATCTCAAGTCCGCCGGCGCTGCGGGCGGTGAACTGGGGGCGGCATTGCAGACGCTGCTGCCGTCCTTCAGCCTCCCGCGTCAGTCCAACTCGGGCGGCGCTGACCATGTGCGCGCCGCGCAACTGCGAGGCATGAGCCCCGATCAGGTGCTTGTGCTGGTCAACGGCAAACGTCGGCATACCTCGGCGGTGGTCAACGATTCGTCGAAAATCGGTCGTGGTACTGCGCCAGTGGATTTCAACTCGATTCCGCTCAGCGCGATCAAGCGCATCGAGGTACTGCGTGACGGTGCCGGTGCGCAGTACGGCTCCGATGCGATCGCCGGGGTGATCAACATCATCCTCGACGACGCCCCCGAAGGCGGCGAAGTCTCGACCAGTTACGGCGCTTATCACACCCGTCAGGACGCGATCGACAAGACCACCACCGACGGCCAGAACAGCGTGACCACGGCCAAGATCGGCACACGCCTGGGCGAGGAGGGCGGTTTCATTCGCGGCGGCACGGAATACAAGAATCGCAACCCGACCAACCGGGCCGGCTTCGATGGCTTCGCCGATACCCCGGGCCAGCGCAACTATGTGATGGGCGACGGCCTCGCGCGCGACGTCAACGCCTGGTTCAACGGAGAACTGCCGCTGGCCGCTGGCAAGCTCTACAGCTTCGGTACCTACAACCAGCGCCACACCACGGGCGCCGCGTTCTATCGCTACCCGTACGAGCAACCGCAGTTCTACCCCAACGGTTACCTGCCGCAGTCGTTGGGCGACAACAAGGACATCTCTGCCACCGCCGGCTTCAAGGGCTTGATCGGGGAAGAATGGGACTTCGACAGCAGTGTCACCCATGGCCGCAACCGCTTCGAAGGCTCGACCCGGCGCACCCTCAACGTCAGCCTTGGCGAGGACTCGCCGACCAGGTTCGATACCGGCGACTACGAACTGCGCCAGACTACTGGCAACCTCGATTTCAGCCGTGAGTTGCGTCTTGGCGAGCGCTCGTTCGTCTTGGCAGTCGGTGGCGAATACCGCTACGAAAACTACCTGACCTACGCGGGTGATGCAGCATCCTATGTCGGTGCCGGCGCGGATGGTGCCAACGGTCTGCGCCCGAGCGAAGAGTCGGATCTGGATCGCAACGTGTTCGGCACCTATGCCGAATTGTCCGGCGATCTCACCGAGCGCTTCTTCATCGACGCTGCCACACGCTGGGAACATTACGATGACGCCGGCAGCAAATTGACCGGCAAGCTCAGTGGCCGCTACAAACTTACGCAACAGTGGGCCTTGCGTGGCGCAGTGTCGAACAACTTCCGCGCACCTTCGCTGGCGCAAAGTGGCTTCCAGCACACCACCAGCAACTTCGGCGATGGCGGTACGCTGACGGACATCCGCGTGCTCTCGGTCAACGACCCGATCGCCCGCGCCCTCGGCGCTGAAAAGCTTGATCCGGAAACCTCGAAAAACTTCAGCCTCGGTCTGACTTTCCAGTTGAACGAACGTTTCGACGCGTCGCTGGACGTGTTCCGCATCGACGTCAAAGACCGCATCACCCTGTCGCAGCGGATCGGCAATGATGCTCTGGAAAGTTACATCGACGACAACTTTGGCGTGGCCGGCGTCCACGACGTCAACTTCTTCACCAACGCCGCCGACACTCGCACCGATGGCGCCGAACTGGTGCTCAACTATCACCAGCCGTTGTATGAAGGGCAACTCGGCCTGACCACCGCGTATACCTACAACCACACCAAAGTCACCAGCACCAAGGGCACGCCGTCGCAACTGACCACACTGGGCATCGGCGATGATGCTCTGGTTGGCGTCGAGGAGACCAACACCCTGACCGATGCCGCGCCGAAGGATCGCGTCGTGTTTTCCGCCAACTGGGCAAGCGAACACTGGGGCCTGCTCGGACGCCTGACCCGCCAGGGCGAGACCACCCGCGTGTTCGATTTCGGCGATTCGCAACCCGAGCAGACTTACGGCGCGGTGTGGCAGCTGGATGCGGAGGTGGCATACAAATTCACCCCGACGTTCAACCTCGCTGTGGGCGGCAACAACCTCACCGATAACTACCCTGAGCGCTCGGGCTCAGCGATCAATTATGGCGGCAACCTGCCGTACGACGTGCTGTCACCCATCGGTACCAACGGCGCGTATTACTACGCCCGGGTTACTTATGGTTTCTGATGCCGCCGGTTTGGGGCTCCAGCCTGAAATCGGCGTCAAACCCCGCCCCTCACCCCAGCCCTCTCCCAAAGGGAGAGGGGGCCGACCGAGGTCTCTTGCGTCATCCATCGACCTGAAGGACCGGGTCGATTGTGGATTCACTGAAGTCTTTTCAGGTCGGTGCAGATGCTGAATATCCCCCAAATCAGTCCCCTCTCCCTCCGGGAGAGGGCTAGGGTGAGGGGCTTTTCAGAACGACACCTGTGCCGGTTGCGACAGCCGCAGTACCGACAAATCGCCAGTGATCCGCTTGTACGCCAACCTGATGGCTTCGATATCACTCGAACGCTTTGCGCTGTTCTCATGCAGGATCACGATCACCTTGGTGCTCAAGCGCTCTGGTTCCTTCGCGCCCTTGTCGCGCCATTGGCCGTATGCATCGAACACGCTGAAGCCATCAGGGAAGCGCGGCGTGACTTGCTGATCGAGAAACTCGCGCCAGCGCGCGGGGCTGACAGCGCCTTCCTGGCCATCCAGCGAACCGACGGAAAAGTACAGTTCAGTGCGAATCCACTGTGCCTGCGCCGGCCGTGAGGCATCGCCTTGCAGGGTCGAACTGGCGGGATCGAACGTGTGGACGGACGCAGGAGGAGGGCTGGCGCAACCGGCGAGCGTGAGCAAAAGCGTCGCCATTAACAGACGTCGAGGCATGAAGCATCCTTATCGAAAGTGGGGTAAGCCGCTGGAGTATAAGGTTGCGGCCCAAGCGCCAATAAAGACCGAAAAAGCAGCTTGATAGGTGCGTGGGGAATAACCCGATCACGGCGCCGCCGGCGGCTTCGCCAGCGCAATGCCCGCAGCGCCCAGGCGCTTGAGCACTTCGAACAACAGATCACTTTTGGTCAGCCCGACGATCCTCGGACTGCCGACGTAACCGGTGACCGTGAGCGTTATGCCGTCCGGCGACAACTTGCTGAAGCGCACGAACGGCGCCGGTTTATCGAGGATGGTTTCATTTTCGTGATAAGCGTCGAGCAGCAGCTGTTTGACCTCCTCAGGATCGATATCCAGTGGAAACATCAGCTCCAGCGACGCCACGCCCTGAGCACTGCCGCCGAGGGTGACGTTGCGCAGGTTCTGCGAGATCAACTGCGAGTTGGGCACGATCACGATCGAGCGGTCGCTGAGCTGGATTTCCGTGGCGCGCACGTTGATCCGGCGGATGTCGCCCTCCACGCCACTGATGCTGATCAAGTCGCCGACCTTGACCGGGCGCTCGGTGAGCAGAATCAGGCCGGAAACGAAGTTCTTGACGATCTCCTGCAGGCCAAAGCCAATGCCCACCGATAGCGCACTGACGATCCAGGCGAGGTTGGTCCACTGCACGCCCAACGACGACAGCGTCAGCAGGATCACAAAGGCGTAGCCGATATTGGAAAACAGCGTGCTCAGCGACGCGCACATCCCGGGATCCATATCGGTCTTGGGCAGGAACTCTTCGTCGAGCCAGCGGCTCAATGCGCGGATCAGCCAGATGCCGATCATCAGCGCCAGCAGCGCGTTGAGCAGATGCCCCGGGACGATGTTCAGCTTGCGCAAACCGGCGCCGCCAAGGATCGACATGATGTTGGTCAGCAACTGGCCCAGCGTGGTGCCGATGCCGCCGACGAACAACGAAATCAGCGCCATCAACATCAGTCCCGCGCGGCTGAAACCGGACAGCAGAATCGAAATCTGATCCAGACGCCGATCACTGATGCCGAGCAACTGCTTGAGCGCCTTGCCGCTGGCGTGTTTCGGTGAAAACAGGTGCTCGCAGGCGTCCTTGACCAACTGAATCAGCAGGTAGAAGCCCGACAGCACGATGTAGCTCCACACCAGTTCATAACTGATGAAGCGCGCCAGCGACACGTAACCGGCAAGCAGTGCAATGGCCGTGACAAACATCGAAACGCTGGCGACGCTGTAGATCAGCCCGGCGAACACGCTGTTTGTCGCCGAGGCGTCATTGGCCGCGACCAGTGCCTTGCGCACTTTGCCGACGCGCAACAGCAGGGTGCCGATGATCGCCAGCACCACCATTGAAATCACGCCGCGCCCGGCCATGACGATCTGGCTGCTCATGCCCGTGGCGTTGCCGACCTGCACCAGCGTTACCAACACCAGTAAGGAGCAGGCGAGAATCCGCGGATAAGGCCTGAGGGCCAGCGCCACCGGATCGGCAATGCCCGGCAGGCGCCACGACGGATGCTCGGTCGACAGTAACGCGCGGCTGAGCCCGGTGATCAGCACGCAGGCATACACGACTTTTTCGAACTCTTCGGAGAAGGTTTCCAGCACCGGCGGCAGGGCGTCGTGGCGGGTGCAGGCGTAGAACAGCAGTTTCAGGGCGATGGCGGTGGTGATGAAGGTCGCGGCGGCCGAGGCGAACGCCAGGGCACTGCGGCGCAAGCGACCCTCCGCTACACGATGAATGCAAAACCAGGTCAGCCCGCGTTCAGCCAGACGCCGGCCGAACGTCCACACCAGCAGCGCCAACAGCACCAGCACGCAGGTGTAAAAACGCTCGCCCGGCGCCCAGACCGTGGCCCACACGTCACCCACCTGCGCAACGAACAGGCGCAGCCGCTGGCGGTCGTCCTCGCTCGGATTGACCAGCGGCGCCCAGAAATGCGGACTCAGTACGCTGCGGGTGCTCAGGGTCAGTTCGCTTTCCAGCAGGGTGCGGCGGATGCCGGCGATTTGCGTGATCAGGTCGGCGGCGTTCTGTTTCAGTGCCGCGAGGCTTTTCAGGGTGCCGTCGACCTTGCTTTTCTGCTCCGCCAGCGCGGCCCGCTGCGCGACGATATCGGCTTGCTCGGCGGCCACCTCGGCGTCTGGCGCGGTGCCCAGAACGCCCAGTTGCACCGCCAGTTGCGCCTGTTGCGGCAACAGCGCAGCCGACAACCGATCGACATCGAGAATGAACGCCTGAACCCGATCCTGCGGGCCTTCGAGCTGGTTGTAATTGTTCGCCGCCGAAATCTGCTGCTTGAGCCCGTCGAGCCGTTGTTGCAAGGCTTGCAGATCGCTTTGCGAAATCACCGGCAGCGGCACCGCGCTTGATTGGGCCGGCGTCGGCAGGTCTGCCGCCCACAGCGAAGCACTGGCCGGAATCAGCAGCAGGAACAAGGCCAAAAACAACGACTTGAATGAACAGCGCATAACGGCGGCGGGCTCGAGTGGATCACACAGTCTATGAGGGTAGGTGATCGCGCCGAATGGGGCGGAAAACTTTCTCGGCGTGGACCATCCGCACACGCGTCAAATCCAGCGGAATGATCAGCGCAGCGCACGGTCAACCGGCAATAAAAGCTTCGAGAGCACGCCATGTCCATCGCCAACGATACGATTGAATACCTGCGCCAACATTCATTGATCATCACCACCGCCGAGTCCTGTACGGCGGGGGAAATCGTCATGCTGTTGTCGGCAGTGCCCGGCAGCGGCGAGCTGATCGAGTGCGGCTACGTGGTCTATTCGCCGCAGGCCAAGCAGCGCCTGCTGCACGTCCGCCCGGCGACCATGGAGACCTTCAACCTGACCAGCGTGGAAGTCGCCAGTGAAATGGCCATCGGTGCGCTGCGCGACAGCACCGCCAACGTCGCGGTCGCCACCACCGGCATTCTTGGCCCCGACGATATGGATGGGATCAAGGCCGGTACGGTGTGTTTCGCCTGGGCATTTCAGTTCGATGACCGGCATTTTCTGTTCAGTACGCAGCAATGGTTTCCCGGATCGCGCTGCGAAGTGCAGACCCGCGCCTCGGAATTCGCCTTGCAGCAATTGCCTGATTTCCACCGTCGCGCCTTGCGCGGTGAAGGAGGGTGGAGTCAATGAAGGATGCTGCTGATCACCCCGATCTGCGCAGCAGGCACTTCCCGGTACAGGAACACATGGCCTATCGGCTGGAACTGGACATCGGCGGTGAGATGCTCGACAGCTTCGGCATTGAAACGATGCAACCGGCGCCCGTGCGTATGCGGTCGCAATTTTTTTGAACGCTCAAAAGGCCTCGCAGCCCAATGCTTACCAGTCATTGGAGGATCGCGAAATGAACGAGGCAGCGAGTTATTTTTCCATCGCCGTGGCGGTGATCATTCTGCTGGTTGACCTGTGGGCGATCGTCAGCGTGTTTCGCAGCAACAAAAGCGTCGGCGTCAAAGCCGCCTGGGCGATCGGCTTGATCGTGTTCCCGGTGCTCGGCCTGATCGTGTGGGGCATCGCCGGCCCGCGCGGCATCAAGGAAGGGCCTTCGTCGCCGGAGCACAGCAAGGGCTGATATTTGATGCAACCTGACCACTGCTTTAAGGAGATCGTCATGAAGAAAATCTGTGTATGCCTTGGCTTCTGCTCAATGTTCCTGTTGCACGGCTGTTTCGATTCGAACAAAGCCACCAGCAAGGACGAAGACAACAGCAAGGCCTCCGTGCAAATGGAGCAGAAGAAGGCGGATTAACCCGAATAATACGACACACGCGAGCGAGCTTGCTCGCGAAGGCAGTCCATGGTGGACCGCCTCCTTACGCGCCGGTGTCAGGCCCCCACGGTTTCGATGGGGGCCTGCCCTCTGGCGAAACGCGTGGCTGAAGTCTGGAGCAGCAGCCCCACCGATAGACACACCAATGCGAAGGGCAACAGCCAGGCGTTTTCGATAATCGCCAGTTGCAGCGTCAGTATCAGGAACAGCACGGGCGTCGCCAGCGCATTGGCCTTGCTGACGTAGAGTCCGACGGCGGCTTCACTGTATCGGCAGGCAATCGCAGCACGGATGTGTACCCGCGCGCCACCGAATGCCATCCCAAGAATCAACAGGCTCAGTGCTTTGAGTACGAGGGTGTCGGGCATCAGCACCCACATTGCGGTGGCGATCAGCGCCAGCGCAATCAGGGCAAACAGATACGCCAGCAGATTGCGCCCGGTGTTGGCAACGATCACCAGCACCCCGATCAGCGCCATGCCCAGGCCAAACACCGCGTCGAGTACGCCGAGCTCCAATAATGACCAGCCATGGTTGGATACATAAACCGGCAGCATGAAGTTGAACGCCCCGAGGATGGGCCAGATCAGCAGCATCGGCACAAACAGGGTCAGCGGCAGGGGGGCCGGGATCGCCCGCGTGCTGGCCGGCTCGATGACCGTCGGCACACTGTCACGGGTGTGGCAGATGCCGGCGACGACGAGGAAGCCGCCGCTGAGCACCAGAGCAAAACCGATACCGCTCAAAATCGGCATCAGCCCCGCCGCGAGCAGCGGGCCGATCATCAATGCGGCCTGGCTGGTGGCGGTAGTGGCGCCACTGATGCGGCGCACGCTGACTTCGTTCATCCCCCGTTGCAGCTGGGTAAACCACATGTCCAGGCTGGCCTCCAGTGACATCACCATCAACCAGACAAAGAGGTTGGTGATCAGCAGCCCGACGGTGTAGTTCCTCGAAAGCCCGGAGATCATGGCAAGACCGGCCAGGCACAGAATGAACAAGCTGCTCATCTGCCGGCCATTCATCTTGCGCGACAGGCGTTTGATCATCATCGGGGTGATGAAAGCGGGTATGAACGAGCAGAAGATCGCCAGTGCCAACGGCAGGTAATCGTCGTTACTCTGTTTGAGAATGGTCCAGGTCAGCGACACCAGCAATGCCCCGGAAAACAGCCGGTAGACCGTCGAGCAGAACAGGAAAATCGCCAGTTCTCCGGGAGTCTCGTTGTATTTATTCATGTCATTGTTCCTGCCCATGGATAGGCGCGCTTCAATCATTCGAATAGCCGAGGTCAGCCGCAGCCTGCGCAAAAAACCTGGCTGGAGGCTGACTTCGGTCCAGGCCGGTTCAGGCGAAAGTGCGCATGACCCTGAGGGTTTGCTCGATGTCCTGCGGGGTGTTGATGATCCCGGCGGAGAATCGAACCGTGGAGTGCCGATACGGTGTGGCACTGGCGATGATGTTCTGCGTTTTCAACTTCGCCACCACATCCTTCGGCGTCCAGCCCTGGACATCGCAACAGACGATGCCGGCGGAGAACTCGGCGGAGCGGGGCGTGTGCAGATGCACGTTGGGCAGCTTCGCCAGGCCTTCTTTCAATCGTCCGTTGAGCTCGGCTACACGATCGGCGATGCGCTTGCGGCCGATTTTCTTGATGAAGTCGAAGGCTTCGATCACACCCCACTGGTTTTCAAATGCGAGGAAGCCGCCGGGACTGACCCAGGCTGCTTGCGTTTGTCCTTGCGGGTCGCGCTCCTGGCGCCAGGCGTTGGCGGGCTCGGCAGCCATGATGGTCGGTATGGTCGGAATCACCTGTGGCCACTGACCCTCGCGAGCCCAGACCAGCCCGGTGCCATGAGGGCCAAGAATCCATTTGTGTGTTCCGGCGCTGAAAAAGTCGCAACCCAGGCTGGCGACTTGCGCCTCGGAACAGCCGAAGCCGTGCACACCATCGATCACATAGATGATCCGGTCAGCCTCTGAGCGGTCCCGGTTGAGCCGCGTGACCAACGCGCCGATGTCCTTGACCGGCAAGCGCACGCCTGTGCCGGAATGCACCCAGGTCATGGCGAGGATGCGGGTCGATGGCCGGATGGCGGCTTCGATGCGCGAGACAATGGCATCGGTACTGACATCCTCCGGACCCTGGTAGAGGTCGATGCGGCGGATGCTGCCGCCCCACTTGAGCACCGCCAGGCGCATGGCCTCGTCGTGGGTATACCATTCGTGATGGGTGGTGAGTATTTCCTGGTCCGGTGTCAGTTTGAGGCCGTTGTAGACCATCGCCAGACCCTGCGTGGTGCTGGTGGTCAGGGCGATGTCTTCGGCTCGGCCACCGGTATAGTCCGCCGCAGCGGCGCAGACTTTGCGCCAGACCATGTCTTCGGGCCTGGCAAACATGTTGTCCTCGAGATAAGTGTAGGGATTTTCATCGAATGCCTGACGGTGACGGGCCATCGCCTCGCGCACGGGTCTGGGATTGGATGCCAGAAAAAAGTTGGAAATGTGCACGAACTGCGGCGACAGATTGAACTGCGCACGCACCGATGCCCAGTCGCCCGGATCGAATGTCGCCGCGGTTTCATCCTGGGCGGGCGCTGGCCCCGCCTGTGCACTGGCCATCCCTGCAATCATGCTGCCTCCAATCAGGGTCGCTCCTACAGTGGCGCCCATGAAATCACGTCTTCCCAGACCCATACCGATTCCCTGTCGATTCATAGTGAAGTGCGCGCAGGGCGCGCGAACATAGCATTGAAAATCCGCTGACCATAGAGGCCGACCGCCAGACCCACCACGATCAATACCACCGCCAGCACTTTGTTCAGTGGCACGCTTTCGTTGAACACCACGACCGAGCCGAGCATGCCGAAAATCGGCACCAGCAACGACAGCGGAGCGACGGTCGAAACCGGATAGGTCTTGAGCAACGAGTTCCAGATCCAGTACGCGAACAACGTATTGGGGTAGACCTGGAAAAGGATCGACAAGACCGCCGTGGTATCGATCTGGTTGACCAGTGTGGTGTAACCGACGCTACCTTTGACGGCGTAATCCAGCGCAAACAGCGGGATCGGTGCGAAAGCGCTCGACCAGACCAGAAAACCGAAGACATCACGGGTGCTGGCTTTCTTGTTGATGATGTTGGCAACGCTCCACGACGCCGCACCCACCAGGACCAGCAATACCCCGGAAAGGCTTACCGATCCGTCGCTGATGCTGATGATGCACAGCAGGCCGGCCAGCGCGATCAACATTCCCAGAACCTGAAAGCGCGTCAGGGCTTCCTTGAACACCCAGCCACCGAGGAGGATGGTGAAGAACGCGCTGAACTGCAGCACCAGCGAAGCGATGCCCGCAGACAGCCCCGCCTTGATGCCCAGGTTGACCACGCCCCACAGTCCGATGCCGAACACCAGGCCGTAGCCGATGATGTAGCGCCACGGGACATCGGGTTTGCGAATGAAAAAGATCGCCGGCAAGGCGCACAGGCTGAAGCGGATACCCGCCAGAATGAACGGATCCACCGTCGCCAGCCCCAGTTTTATCACCGAGAAATTCACACCCCAGATCGCCGTTATCAATACAGCCAACACTACGTGCAGTGGTTTCATGGTTATTTGCCTTGTGGAGAAGTAGGTCGGCTCACGCTACGGAAGTCAGGTTGCGGGCGAGGCTCACGCGGTCGAACAACGTGCGCATCCAGTCTCGGGTCTGTTGCGGTTCGCTTGTCTTGACGATACCGGCCAGCGGCGCCTCGAACGCGGAGTAGGTCACATGCTCGGGCAGCAAGGCACCTGGCGGCAGTTCGTTCCATTGCACGATGAACGGGCTCGCGCGTAATTCCTCGGCACCGTCCAGCCCTTGATACAACCGCTGTGAATGCGTGTGACCGGGGAAAACGAACCAGCCGTAGCCCAGATCCGGCTGGTGGTCGGGCAAATGCGCAGTGTTCAATTCACCGTCTACATGAATACGCAGTTCCAGCGATGGCAGATGAATGCCGGTGGCCAGTTCATAGGTCGCCACCACGTCAGCGCCGCCGACGCGATTACCCACCTCCAGGAACACCGGTTCGTCAGCATCCATGATCGCTTCCAGATGGAATGCGCCGTTGTGAATCTGCACGGCCTGCAACGCCGTGCTGACCCAGGCCTGCATCCCGGCGCTGACCTGCAGGTGCCAGGAACCGAGTGGATGTCCGCGCTCCATGTAATCCAGGCAGGTGCCGACGTACTCGCTGGCCAGCAGGGTGACGATTTGCCCGTTCAGCACCAGTCCGTCGAAATGACGAATAGAGCCGCTGATGTATTCCTCAACCTGAAAGTCCGCGATGGGCAATGAAAGGTCGCTGATCGTTTGCCGGATCGCATCAAAGGCGCCCGCTGCTGGGCGGATGCTGACATCCATGCTGGACGCGCCGCTGTGGGGTTTGAGAACGGTCGCACCGTTCCAGGGAACCCGGCCCTGAAATGCCAGATAACGCTCAAGCGACATGAAGCGCGGCACGCGCAACCCACTGGCTTGAACGGCCGCTTTCATCGCCAGCTTGTTGCGCGCCAGGGTGACCGCTTGCAGCGAGGCCCCTTCGACATTCAGCGCTTCCCGCAGGCGCGCCGCGTCGAGCAGTTCGTATTCGGACATGGAAATGATCCGATCGAACTTTTGCGGATATTGCGCCAGCCAGGCCAGTGTCTCCTCGAATGCGCTGCCCAGACCGGCCCTTGTTACGGCTGTGCAGCGCAGGTCTGCAGGCAGCGTATCGATGGCCGATTGTTTGCCCAGATACGTGACCTCATGCAGATCGTGATCGATGCCGCGGTGATATTCGATGCGTGGATAGGGCACACGGTGAAGGATGAGAATTTTCATGCCAGAGTCTCGAAGCGAATAAGAGAGGAGTCAGGAGGCGACCTTGAGTGGCTGCGCGGCGGCCAGATGACCCTGCAGAATCTCAAGCCATTGTTCGCGCAGGACCGTCACCAGATCGCGGATGTCCACGCTGGCGTCATGCAAGGCAACGCAGGCGTGGGCAACAAAGTCGCTGTTGTCTCTGGGAATCGCGTGGATGAGGCGCGAGTGTCCGGCGATCCATGCACACTCCAGCAGCACGAGGTCTTTCCTGGCGAGGTCGAGCGCTTGGGCCGTTCGAGCCAGCGTCTCGTCGACCATGCTGTGGATTTCGCCGAGGTCAGCCACATCCAGAGTCATGTCATGGGGCACGCCGAACATGACGGTCGCGGCACTGCAGGTCGCGGGCGGCAAATCGGCCGGAATTGTTGCGGCAAACACCGAATCAACCCACGCGGCATACAGGTCCAGGTCATGAACGGCCTGCGCCAGAGTCCAGATTTTCATGCCGCCGGGGCGGCGATTGGGTTCGATCACGGCGGTGCGGCAGTCGCTGTCACTGAGTTTGATCTCATTATGAAACGGCCCGATGCGCTGGCCGACGAGGCGATTGACCTGCTCGCCAGCCAGGCGAATGGCCTGACGTTCGTGCTCGTCGAGGCGAGCGGGCAGGATCTGCGCCACCTCCACCGGATAACGCCCGGTGGCGCTGACTTTCTCAGTGATGAACCACAGTTCGCCCAGCCCGTCATAGGAATATTCGCGAGTGAAGGTAATGAATGCCTCTGCCAGCACACCCCCGTCCAGGTAGGGCGCCACTTCGTTGAATGCCTGCTCGCAGTCGCCTCCGGGCGTGACCATGACCACGCCGCGATTGTTGCCTTCACACGCGGGTTTGATGACGAAACCACGCTCCTGACGCACGGCAAAGTTGCGCACATCGTTGAGGCATTCGATGGCCTGGAAGTCTGGAAGCATGACGCCCGACTGGTTGAGGAGGGCGCGCTGTTCGTACTCGGCGATGCGGTACGCCAGTTTGTCAAAAGCGCCCAGTGCCAGTTCGGCATCATCCACGGGCAGCCCGAGACGTTCGAGCAACGCGGCGCCGCTGGCTACCGCGTTATCGGAAAAAACCATCCCGGCACTGATTCTGGCGGCGTCGTCACCCAGCTGTGCCAACGCCTGGCGCATGAAATCATCTGCCAGAGGATCGGCGTCGATCACCCGGTCGCTGATCGCCAGGTCATGATCCTGAGGATCGCTGCGTACCAGCCACGTCTCGGCACCCCAACGCGCGCGCGCGTAATTGCGCATGTGCAGAACGTCACCGATCCGGCTCAGGTTGTAATCCACTATCAACAATACAGGCGCACGCTGCGGCATGTCGGACATCCTCGAATACTTGCAGTTGTTCAGAGAGGCAAGGTTGTTTCAGGCAGTGGCTCGGCGGTCGCTCAAGGGCTTTCCGGCTGATACTGAATGTCCAGCGCCGTGGCGCTGAGTTGGGCCAGTTGGTGCAATTGCGCCGCCTGATCGGCGCGCTCGAAGGTCCACAGCAACTGGCCGAGGAACACCTCACGCGCATGCGCGGGCACTACGTCGCCGGCCTTGAGCAGAATGTGCTGAACCACCGGTGCGAGCGGTAACGCGTTCAAGGTGACGGAACTCAGCGTTCCCGGTCTGGCGAAATACACGCGAAAAAAAGTCGCCGCCGACTGCGTGCTCGTGCCGTCCGAACGCCAGCCGTAATCAACCAGTCGCTGCACCAGTGACGCACGGGTCGAGGTATCGTCCTGACTGGCCAACAGCAGATCGATCCACAGCGACAGCATGCTGTGCCCGCCAGTAACGGCCTCGACGCTGTGGGAAATCAGGCTGCCACCGACCCGCGGGTTGATCTCGATCAGGTCCCAGTACTGGCCAGTGAAACGCGCTTCGACGTGGTAGCAGCCCCATTTGAGCGCCATGCGCCCCAGCACTTTTTCCAGCCATTGCAGGCCCGCCGCGATCTGTGCCTGATCAAGGCTGGCTGGCGGGGTGGTGCAGCTGTCTTCCAGCACCGTGTCGGCGGTCTCGGTGACTTCATATTTCTCGTGAATGGCCACGACATGCATTTCGCCATCCACCAACAACGTTTCGAAACTGAATTCCTGGCCCGGGATGTAATCTTCAGCCATGAACTGCAGGCCGTCGTGGAATGCCGAGGCATAGACGGTGTCTTCGGTCGAGGCCAGACGCAATGCCTCCAGCGCCTGCCAGTCCGTGTCCTGGCGCATCGGAAACGCGGCATAGGAAGCGATGCCGTGGATCGGTTTGATGAAGTAGCGTTGGCTGCTGGCCTTCAGTGTCTCGAGGACAGGGGCGGTCAGCGCATGGGCCTGGGCTCTGGACAGGCCCGCCTCGGCAAGCTGGTTGCGCACATTGAGCTTGTTGCGCAGTGCCAGCGCCTGCCGGGCATCAATGTCATAGGTGCCGAGTGATGCGTTGGCTGCCGCCATCAAGTGCCGGTAACCTTCCCAGACGCTGATGCAGCAGATGACCTGCTCACCGGACTTGCGCAGGGTCTGGAGCGCATTGCTCACATCCTCCTGCTTCAACTGGTGCGAGTCGGAAATGTACAACCGGTCCGCCCAGGTCTGGATCTGCTCCAGGCGGGCCGGCACATGTTCTGGAAGCGGCAATGAAGACAGCACGAAACAGCGAAGCTGGCGTCGCTGCAGCTCCTCCTTCAGGTCTTCCAGGAAAGAAAAGCCGCAGTGGCTCAGGATCAGAACACCGGGTCGGTTTGACTTCATTGCCTGCTCCATGGCTTAAGCAGCCTTGTCTTGCGGCTTGGCCAGGGTGTCGATGTACAGCTCGCTGAAATACATGGCGAGAATTTTCTGATGCTCGGCCAGGTAGCGTTTCAGCGCGCTGATGTCTTGTTCACCCTTGATCAGGAAACGCAGGGCCGCCCAGACTTCACCCGGATGGTCATCGTTGATGTCAGTGTGAGAGTGGGAGATCTGCCCGACAATTTTGGTCTCGCCAACCGAAGTCTTCAGCGCTTCTAGTTTGCGCGGCTCAAGCTTCACGTTCACGTACTCGACCAGATAGGAGTAGGCAATGACGCCCAGCGGGCCTTCGTGGTCCAGCAGGTAGGAGAAGAAGCCGGTCAGCAGTTTGGTGGACAGGTACGGTTCGGTGGCGAGGAACTCTTCGCGGCTGACGCCGACACGCTCCAGATCCTGAATGAACAGATCGTCGTGGAGCATTTCTTCCTGCTCGTAATGCGCCCAGATCTGTGCCGCTTCCGGGCTGACCTTGGCCACTTCGACTAGTGCTTTGGCTTCCGCTACGCGCAGCAGGCGGATGCGCCATGCGGTTTCGATCAGGTGACGCTTGTAATAGGCACTGTTGACGTCTTTGCCTTCCAGGTGCGCGGCCTGAGGTACGGTTTCGTACCACTGCTCTACTTGAGCGTCGATTATCCGATCGATTTCTCCACGCAGATTCAGCGAAGCGGCAGCGTTGAGAAAAGGAGTGCGGTCACCATAGCCAACATTCTTTACACGGTTCAGCATATCAAGCCTCTTTTTTGGGTTTGTTTTAACGCGTTGTTTATCAGTGGATTCAATTGCAACTATCAGCCAATAACTTCAATGGCCAATTCACCTCTTATCAAACACTGGCAGGCCAGGCGATATTCTTCGCCGGTGTAACCCAGTACTTCGATAAACGCTTGTTCATCGTCATCCCGAGGATTCAAGGCCTCGAGACCTGATTCGACCTTGATCAGGCAAGCGCCGCAGGCACCTACACGGCAGCCCAGCGGGATCAGATTCTTGCCGCCGGCTTCCCATTCGATATCGGTAATCGCAGAGTTGCTCGGTAGTTGGAACTCATGCGCAGAGTCAGACTTTTGCGAAGTAATGGTGAGTGTGTGCAACGCCATACTTACCTCGATTCCCTATTAAAGTTTGTGTGGCAGGCACACAGTTGCACGCTGCGTATCACTACGCACTCGAGCAGTTAGTTTGTCTGGCGGTAAGTTATCTGCTGGTCAGTTGAAGATATAACCAGTAGAGCAGGGCGACGACGCTGATGCCTGCGCCCAATAGGCACACGGCAACCCAGCCGAAGTGCGCGTAGGTATAAGTAGCCGCGATCGCACCCAGGCCGCTGCCCACCGAGTAGAAACACATGTAGGCACCGACGAGGCGGCTTTGGGCGTCGGGTCGTGCGGCAAAGATCAGACTCTGGTTGGTCACATGCACCGCCTGCACGGCGAAATCCAGCAGGACGACCCCGACGACCATCGCCAGCAGCGAGCTTTCGACGAACGCCGTGGGTAACCAGGACAGCGTCAACAGCGCCAGCGCCACGCCCGTGGTGCGATTACCCAGTCCTTGATCCGCCAGGCGTCCCGCCCGGGCCGCCGCCAGTGCTCCCGCTACCCCGGCCAGGCCGAACAGCCCGATCTGCGTATGCGAGAGCGACAGGGGAGGAGCGCTCAGCGGCAAGACCATCGACGTCCACAACACGCTGAAAGCGGCGAAGATCAGCAGCGCGAAAGTGCCTCTGACACGCAGTGTGCGCTCAGTCAGATACAGCTCGAACACCGAGCCCAGCAGTTTCCAGTAGCTGCCTTGCGCAGGCGGCTTGGCCGAGGCGGGCATGGTTCGAAACAGCACCAGGGCCATCGCCACCATCAATGCTGCCGAGACGAAGTAAACGCCGCGCCAGCCCGCCAGATCGGCAACGGCTCCTGAAACGAAGCGAGCCAGCAGGATACCCAGCACAACACCACTGGTGACGGTGCCGACGGCTTCGCCGCGTTGTTCGGGGCTGGCCAAAGTAGCAGCGTAGGCGACCACCACTTGCACGACGACGGCCATCAATCCGACCAGGACCATCGCGCCGAGCAGCATGCCCCAATCCTGAGCAAGGCCAACGGCGCACAGCGCCACGGCTGAAAGCAACATTTGTGTAAGGATAAGTTTCTTGCGATTCAGCAGGTCGCCGAGGGGCACGATGAACAGCAAACCGACTGCATAACCGGCCTGAGTGGCGGTGACGACAATGCCGATCGTGCCGGGTGATACAGAAAGGCTGGCGGCCATGGACTCCAGCAAAGGCTGGGCGAAGTAGACGTTTGCTACCGCCATGGCGCAGGTAATTGCGAAGAGAAAAGTCTGGTAGCGGCTTAAAGTCGAAGGCGCTGTACCTGGAGACGTCCGGGTGTAGCCACCGGCCGCTTTGTCGCCCTCGACGTCCATTTTCACCGGGGCATGAGGCTTGTACGGCATCATTCCATCCTTGGATTGTGGTTTCGAATAGAAACCGATGCGTTGATTTTTAGCAAATCAGGTTGTTAAATACAACCACATTTCAAAAACATTTTCGTCTGACGTTAGATCATTCTATTCATCAGACCTGCAGCCCTGGAGAGACATGGCCAGACAGCAACTACTGGCACAGAGCGAATGCCCCGTGGCCCGTACACTCGAGGCAATCGGCGATCGCTGGGTTCTGATGATCATTCGTGACGCGTTTGATGATGTTCGTCGCTTCAGTGAGTTTCAGAAGCGTCTTGGCCTGGCCAAGAACATCCTGACGGTCAAACTCAAGATGCTGGTCGAACTGGGTGTATTCGAAATACAGCCCGCGTCCGACGGCAGCGCTTACAAGGAATACGTCCTGACCGAGATGGGACGCGCGGTGTTTCCTATCGTTATCAGCATGCGCCAATGGGGCGAGCGCTACCTGTTCCGCAAGGGCGAGAGTTATTCGGTGTTGCTGGATAACGAAGAGTCGGCACCTGTCGAGACCATCGTCGTGCGCTCCCGAGCGGGTAAGGTACTGACCCCCGCCGATTGCCATCGCCGGGTGGTCACGCGGGAAAGCTGACGACCGATCCCGCATAGCCTGCTTGAACACACCCGAGCCAGCGTGGGGCGCTGATCAACCGGCATGGCGGTTGAAGTCATTCGCCCGCACTTGCTGATCGAAAGACAGCTGTTCGCCAGATCATCACAGCGTGGTGATCTGCCCATTGCGATCACGCTCATACACTTTGTTGGCCTGCAGCTTTTCTTTCAGCCAGCGCTCGGCCGTGCCCAGCGGCCGTTGGCGTGCCCACACCAGATCGACGCCGATCTGCCAGTCGGTGTGGGGATATGCAGACAGCTGCAGTTCGACCAGTTCGCCGTTGCCCAATTCGCGCTGGATCAGTTGGCGCGGCAGGGTCGCCCAGCCGAGCCCGGCGCGGACCATTTCCAGCAGGGCCAGATAACTTTCCGCTTGCCACAGTTGCGTCGCCCGCAGGTACTCGCTGCTTGGCAGTTTGCTGGCGTGCGCACTGAACGCCAGGCGCCGGTGCACGTGCAAACCGTCGAATGTGACATTGTCCAGCTGTGCCAGCGGATGCTCGGGGTGGCAGACGTGCAGCATGATCAGCTTGCCCAGTTGCTGGAACGCCAGTTCCTTGGGATAGCCCGGCTGCGAAAACGCCACGCCCAGCACCGCTTCGCCACTGCTGACCAGTTCGCTGACATCGCCGTGCACTGGGTGACGAATGATCAGATCGACAAACGGAAAGGCCTGCTCGAACGCTTGCAGCACCGGCATGATCGGGCCGTACGGCGTTTCAATCGCCAGGGTCAGGCTCGGTTCGACGTCGTCCGAGAGGCAATCGGCGTGGGCCTCGAAGGTCATGCAGCGCTCCAGTACCGCCTCTGCCTGCACCAGCAATTTATGGCCGCTGGCGGTGAGGGCGGGGCTGCGATTGCTGCGGTCGAACAGCTCGACGCCGAGATCGGTTTCCAGGTTGGCAATCGCCGCGCTGATGGTCGACTGGGTCTTGCCCAGCTTGCGCCCGGCGGCGGAGAACGAGCCGCTTTTCACCACTTGGACGAACATCAGCAGTTGATCGAGTGAGAAGCGCACGCGGTGTACTCCCGGGTTGAAGGTAAGGGCGATTGTGCCCCGTGTTAGCCATCGAAAAAAGCGATGGTTGCCAATTTGTTTCATCGTTAAAAACATTCAAGGATGACCTCGCGTCTTCAAACGCCGGGGCTGATCCTCTCTGTGCATCTGCCCCTGAGCGCCAACGGTTACCACCCACGCTGCCCCCTCAGGAGCTTGTGCCATGACTACACAACGCGTTCACCCGGTGGACGAAGTGCTGCCGCTGCGGCAGCTGTTCACCTTCGGCCTGCAGCATGTTCTGGTGATGTACGCGGGAGCGGTGGCGGTGCCGCTGATTCTCGGCAGTGCGATGGGGCTGACACCGGCCCAGGTGGTTTTACTGATCAATGCCAACCTGTTGACATCGGGTGTGGCGACGCTGATTCAGACCCTTGGCTTCTGGAAATTTGGCGCGCGTTTGCCATTGATTCAGGGCTGCTCGTTCATTGCCTTGGCGCCGATGATCATGATCGGCAAGGAGTTCGGTCTCAGCCAGATCTTTGGTGCGGTGATCGCTGCCGGTTTTCTCACCATTGCGCTGGCGCCGGTATTCAGCCGCTTGCTCCGATTCTTTCCGCCCGTGGTGATTGGCAGCCTGATCACCATCATCGGCATTTCACTGATGCCGGCGGCGGCGATCTGGCTCGGTGGTGGCAATCCCGATTCGCCCGACTTCGGCCGTCCGGCCAACCTGCTGCTGGGCCTGGCTACGGTCAGTGTGACGCTGGTGATCTACGCCAGATTCAGCGGTTTCATCGGCAATCTCAGTGTGCTCATCGGCTTGTTGGTCGGCAGCCTGATCGCTGCCGCCTGCGGCATGACGCACTTCAGTCGGGTCAGCGAAGCAGCGTGGTTCGAGTTCAGCGCACCGATGGCGTTCGGTGCGCCGGAATTCTCTCTGATGCCGATTCTGATCATGACCCTGGCGATGCTGGTGATCATGGCCGAGACCACCGGCAACTGCCTGGCCATTGGCAAACTGGTCGGCAAACCGACTACCCAGCAGACCCTCGGCAATGCTTTCCGCGCCGACGGGCTGTCGACCATGCTCGGCGGCCTGTTCAACAGTTTTCCGTACAACGCCTTCACGCAAAACACCGGCCTGATTGCGCTTTCCAGCATCAAGAGCCGCTTCGTCGTCGCCGCTGCAGGCGCGATCATGGTGCTGATGGGCTTGTTTCCCAAGCTCGGCGCGCTGATTGCAGCAGTGCCGACGCCGGTGCTGGGGGGCTGCGCGGTCGTCATGTTCGGCATGACCACGGTGGCGGGCATTCAGGTGCTGTCACGGGTGCAGTTCGAAGGCACACGCAACGCCATCATTGTTGCGGTGTCGGTCAGCGTCGGCGTCCTGCCGATGTCCTTTCCGGCTCTGTTCGAACACGTCGGCCCAACGCTGAAACTGGTGCTCGACAGCGGGATTTTCCTCGGCGCGATCACCGCCATCCTGCTCAATGTACTGCTCAACAAACAAAAAACATCGACCGACGCCGTCGGCGCATCGGCGGCCGAACTGGCCGACTGACCTTTGTCTTTTCTCACTGCCCAGGAGTTACCCATGAATCGATTCACTCAGCCTGTTCCGGCCGGCGTCAGCGATCTGGACCTTGCATTGCTGCGCCAGACCATCGCTCTGTCGCAAGCGTCGAAGCAGCGTGGCCGGCATCCGTTTGCAGCGCTGGTGGCGGACCGCGACGGCAAGGTCATCGCCGAGGCGGGCAACAATTCGATGCCGCCGGAAGGTGATCCCACCCAGCACGCAGAACTGGTCGCGGTGGCTGCGGCGGCGAAGCTGTTGTCACCCACGGAGCTGGAGGCCTGCACGCTGTACACCAGCGCCGAGCCTTGCTGCATGTGTGCCGGCGCGGTGTATTGGACCGGGGTAGGGCGGGTGGTGTATGCGTTGTCGGAGCATGCATTGCTCGGATTGACCGGCGATCATCCGGAGAACCCGACGTTCTCGCTGCCGTGTCGTGAAGTCTTTGCCAGAGGGCAACGCACGGTCAGTGTTTTCGGGCCGATGCTGGAGGCGGAGGCGGCTGAGCCGCATAAAGGGTTCTGGTCGTAAACCTGGGCTGACTTGATCGTTCCCACGCTCCCCTGAGGCTCTGCGTCACAGCGAAAGCAGGCCGTGGGAACGAGCAGTTTCACGCGGTCAGAACCTTTTTGTTTTCCGGCCAATTCGACAAAATCAGTTGAACAATTCGGTTTGTCTAAGCCTCCGTCCAGTCCAGCGCTGCCGTCTCGCGCCACTTCACCTCAGTAATCCCATAGCGCTCAGCCTGGGGTTTGGAAACCACTTTCAACGGTGGTTTACCCGGTTTCGGAATCGGCGCAATACCGGCGTCACAGCTCGCCCAATGCCAAGCGTCGGCGTTGCGCATACTCTTGGCGCGGATGACGAATGATTTTGGCTGGTCGTGCAGTTTGTATTCGATGACGAAAATATCGGTGTTACGCATGAGTTCCTCCTTACGCTCATACGTAAATGATTTTGTCCGACAAAAAAAATTCAAAGGATTTTCTGGCCAGATGATCAGCGATACGCAGCGCTCTGGAACGCGGTTCTTCGAGGTTCATCAGGTACAGGCGAACCTGCGGCATGATCAGCGTATAAGCGCCGACGCGAACGAGCCAGATCACCCCCAACAGCTTCGCCCGACAATTGCCGGGCGAAGGCTTTTCAAGCGCGCAATCAGTAGTCCCAGATCGCCGGAATCCAGCGGAAAGCCTCGCCGTTGACGGCGACCCGACCCACCGAAGGGAAGGCCAGATGGGTGGCGACGAACAGCTCGCCGCTGGCGGCGGCTTCCTTGAGCAGGCGTACGCGCACCTCCACCGATTTGGCCGGGTCGTGTTCGAAACCGTTGTGCCAATCAGGATGATCGAACGCGACCGGGAACAGCGCATCGCCGGCAAAGGTCAGGCGCTCGCCGCCAGAGTCGACGTAGACCACGCAGTGTCCTGGCGTATGCCCGCCGGTGAGTCTGGCGACCACGCCGGGTGCCACGTGACATTCGTCTTCGAAGATCTGCAGCTTGCTTTCATAGTGATCAATGAACGCGTTGGCGGTGCTGCGCAGGACGTCTGGCACTGGCGCGGGCATGTCGGTGTAAGTGAAATCCGGCGTGGTCCAGAAATTCACTTCGGCGGCGGTGACGTGGATGCGCACGTCGTCGCGCAGACGGCTTTTCACCGAGTCGACCAGCAGGCCGCCGATGTGGTCCATGTGCATGTGGGTGATGACGATGTCAGTGATGTCGGCGAGGTCGACACCGGCAGCGGCCAGGCGCTTGGGGAACTGCCCGGCGCGCGGGAAACCGGGGAATTGGCCACCGAGTCCAGCGTCGACGAGGATGACTTGCTCGCCGCTGCGCACCACCAGCACGTTGAGCGCCCAGTCGAAGGCATCGGGGCCCAGGTACATGTCCTTGAACCAGGCGGCACGGTCGGCGGGATCGGCGTTGGTCGACATGGTCTGGGTCGGCAGCGGCAAAACGCCGTCGCTGATCACCATCACATCGATGTCGCCCAGGCGCAGGGCGTAGCGCGACGGCACCAGTTCTTCGCTGGGGGTGGGCAGGGTCACGCCGCGATTGGCGGTGAAGGAATCCAGATGCAGGGTCATGGTGTTCTCCTTGTTCTCAGGGCAAAAGCGGAGGGCGAAATCAGGCTACCGGGATCAACGGGTCGGCGGCCGCGAGGGCGGTGCGACGATCGGCGGCCGGCGGGTAGATCCACACGGTGTTGATCTGCGTCTTCAGCTCTTTGGCTTCGGCCTTGACCAGCTTCAGCTGACGATCCCAACCCTCGGTGTACACCGCGCCCCAGGCGCCCAGATCCAGGCAAGTCACGTACTTGGGCTGGCGATACATTGTCGGAGCGACGCCGAGCAGATCGGCGGCGGCGTTGTTGCCGGCGTAGCGACCGAGGCTGATCGCGTGCTGGCAGGACATTGCCGCGTAGTTGCCGAGGTCATCAGTGGCGGCGCGAGCGACATCACCGGCGGCGAATACATGATCGATGCCTTGTACTTTGAGGTTGCCGTCGACATGCAGGCGGCCCTGAGCATCGCGTTCGGCGTCGAGCTGTTCAGTGAGCGGGCTGGCGCGGAAACCCACGGTCCAGATGACGGTGTGGCTTTCGATGTGGCGGCCATCGGCGAGCGTGACACCGTTGGCATCCACAGCGGCAACGCTGGCGTCGACGATCCATTCGATGCCCAGTTCGTTGGATGCTTCGATGATCGATGGGCGAATGCCATCGCCCATGGTTGCGGCAATATCCTTGCTGCGATCGACGATGATCACGCGCAGGTCTTGATCCTCACCGAGAATCGCGCGCAGGCGCGCCGGCATTTCCGTCGCAGTTTCAATCCCGGTGAAACCGCCACCGGCGACCACCACGGTGTTGCGGGCGACGCTGGCCGGTTGGTTGGCCAAAGCCATGAGATGGCGTTCCAGGCGCGCCGAGGATTCGATCTGATCGACGTCGAACGCATGCTCCTTGAGGCCGGGGACCGGAGGCCGGGCAAGCTGGCTGCCGCTCGCGAGAATCAGCCGATCGTAAGCCAGTTCACCCGGGCGCCCGGCCTCGTCGCGATAACCGACGCGGCGCGCCGGAGCATCGATGCTTTCAGCAGTACCTTGGACGAAACGCGCGCCCACCGCATCGAACAGCGCGTCCAGCGGCGCGTACATGCTGTGCACGTCCGGCTCATAAAAGCGCGGACGAATGCGCAATTCAGCTTGCGGGGCGAGCAGTGTGATCTCCACGTCCTGACGGTCATGCATATCCAGCAAACGCGCGGCGCTCAACGCACTCCACAGCCCGCCGAACCCCGCGCCGATGACCAATAATTGCTGTTTCATAATGTGCTCCCTGACGCTGATGGATGGATGACACCCGAGCCCGACGCGGACTCTGGCGTGACGATCACTGGCCTCTGCAACTGCTTGCCGTACTGCCTGGCGCTCAATCGTTCGCTGTCGAAAGCCATGCTAGGGCGCGGAGGCTGCGGGCGCAGTTGTCCATCGGTGTGCGGGGGGTACGCATGGGTGGGAGGGGGGTATACGAAGGTATGGGGTTAAGGTGGGAATATCGGGCCAGGTGTTGTTCGAAACGAACATCGCCGCGCAGGGTGCCAGCACGCCTGCACGGCCGATGCCGTTGTTCAGTCGGTAGGCACTACGTTATCCAACGCTTTGTTCACTGCCAATTCCCCCAGCATGACCACCTGCGCGATGCCCAACAGGGTATTGCGCCGTGAGCCTTCCAGCATCCCCGCGAAATCACCGAGCATCACCGTGGCCGAGGCCAGGGATTCGCAGGCGTTGACCAGCAGGGATTCGGTGTCTGATTCCGGGTTGACCATAAACAGGGTGTTGGGACTGTAGGGAGTGGCGTTGATCTTGGCCGGCGCGAGGTAATGGTCGAGCGCGCGCTCTGCGGCGTCGTGCAGTTTTTTTGAATTGAAGGATTCGTAAGGCGAAACCGGGTCGGTGACCGGCGGATGGGACGGTGTCTGTGACATCAGCTGAAACTCCGATGAGCGCCGCTTGAGCGTCTGAGTATGAGAATGCCGCGCCACTGCTGTGGCGCGTCCGCTGGCAGAGGGAGCGTGCCCCCTCCTGCCTGGGTTGCCGGCTAGCTCGACACGCGTCGGCTGTCGAGCACGCGATTGACGATCAGCTCACTCAACATGATCACCTGCTGCAACATCAGCAGCGATCGACGCTGTGGGTGGTCGATCACCCCACTGATTTCGCGGGCCATGTCGTTGGCGGCGGCCAGCGATTCACAGGCTTCGACGAGCAGCGTTTCCTCGTCCACCGTGGGATCGATGAGAAAGATCCTGCCCGGCTGGCGCTTGGGGATCGTAGTCTTGAGCGTCTGAGGGTCGAGGTAAAAGTTGATGGCGCGAGCGGCCGCGTCTTTTATCCGCTGAGGTTCGAGCGCGGGGTCGTACGGGATCGAATCGGCTTCTGGCGGGTTTGGCGTTACTTTGAACATAAATGACTCTCTACCTTGAAGGAATGAAGAGCCGTCACTATCGCTACCAAACGAAGGGTGGCGGCCACACGCGGGTTGGTAGACCGGTCAAGATAGTTAACCCCGGCGCTCACGAATGAGCCCCACGCATGGCCACCATAGAGAGCTGAGCCTCGAAATAGAGGCCGCATATGGGGAAGCCGTACAACTATCAAGAAACGGGCTACCAAACCCGATCACTGTTTTGCAGTGACAGGGAAACGATATAGCCCAACCGATAGCCGTGTAAGCCGGCGGATTCTGAAGTACCGGTAGGCAGCGGCGCAAGGCGTTGTAGGCTTTTTGCAGTAACAGTCGGTGTAATTTAAACGTGATTGCCAAGTCGTGTTTATGCGCTGTACGTGCCTACTCATCTCACCTTTTCAGGATGTAGGAGACCCAAATCTGGTTTAAGCCGATTTCAAGGCCGTTGCGCCGTGGAAAGAGGAATATGGCCAAAGGGAGGCGTTGATCAAGCGATCGCTTTCGCGAGCAGGCTCGCTCCCACAAGGGTAACTGCGGTGGGTCAGTTTTTTTGAGTTTCGCTGGCTTGAAGCGTACGCAGTGCAACCTCAACCCAGGCAATTAACTCCTCCGCCGCAAAGGGTTTGCGCAGGCAGACAACGACATCGGCTTCTCGGGACTTGGCGCAAAGCAAATCGCTCTGATGCGCCGACACAAAAATCACCGGCATCCCCCAGCCTCGAGCCTGCAGCGCAGCATGCATCTGCAAACCCGTCATGCCCGGCATCTGAATATCGGAAATCAGACAATCAGTCTGCTCCGGCCCATCCGATTCAAGGTAATCCGACGGCCCCGCATAGCCGAGCACTCGATAACCCGATGCTCGCAGCAAACTGCTCAGCGACGTGCGCATGGCCTCGTCGTCGTCCACCACCGCGATGACATACGTCTTGTGCATAACGCTCCCGGGCCGGGCGGCCGAGCTGGGTGACTCCTGTCGTTCTTGCACCATACGCCAATGGCCAGCGGGCAAAACTATACCTAGGTATAGCGGTTCAGCCTTCGCGGCTGAATCGGCTGCGGTAGTCGCGGGGGGAAATCGACAGATGGCGCTGGAAGCAGGCGCGCAGACGTTCTTCGTCGCTGAAGCCGCAGAGGCGGGCGATACGTTCGATTTTGTGCGGGGAGTTTTCCAGCAGGCGTTTGGCGGCTTCGAGGCGAAACAGCTCAAGCGCTTTTGACGGCGTGCGCCCGGTGTGCGCTTTGTAGACCCGAGTGAAGTTGCGCAGGCTCATCGCGGCTTGCTCGGCCAGACGTTGCACGGTGAGGTTGGGATCGCCGAGCCGCTCCATCAGCCACAGGTGCAGATCATCGAACAGCGAACCGTCCTGCGCCTGCGATTGCAGCAGCGTGCTGTATTGCGCCTGACCGCCGGGACGTTTGATGTAAACCACCAGTTCACGCGCGACCTGCAGCGTCACTTCGCGGCCGCAATCGGCCTCGACCAGCGCCAGCGCCAGATCGATGCCGGCGGTCACTCCGGCCGAAGTCCAGACGTTGCCTTGCTGAATGAAAATCGCATCGGCATCCACCTCAATCGCGGGAAAGCGATCACGCAGTGCGTCGCACATCGCCCAGTGGGTGGCGGCCCGACGGCCGTCAAGCAAACCGGCCTGCGCCAGCAGGAAGGCGCCGCTGCACACGGAAACCACGCGGCGGGCGAGGTGGGCATGATCCCGTAGCCAGTCGCTCAGTTCGCGGTGCTCGTCGAGGCTTTGGCAGATGTCCGGCGCGCCGGGCACGACCAGCGTGTCCAGTGCGGCGATGTTCAGTGTGCTCAACGCGTGGGTATCGATGGGCAGGCCTTCGACAGTCTGGATCAAGCCGCCGGTGAGGCTGGCGGTGTGCAGTTGATAACCCGGCTGCCCGCGTTCGGCCAAGGCTTTGCTCGCTGCCCAGAATACGGTCTGCGCACCGCTGAGATCGAGCAGGCTCAGGCGCGGATAGGCAATGAATACCACGTCGCGTGGGGCCGATGTAAAAGAGGGTCGTGTGGACATCGCAGGCCTGCCTGTTTGCTGCGCCGAAGGCCGGACTGCCTCAGCCTGGCCGATTTTCAGGGGTTTCTGGCCGGCCGGCAATGGCGACGACTGTTAGCCTGATCGCTGACCGTCTGGCCGGTGTCTGGCTGCGGTCGACATCCTGAACTAGATTTATTGACCAGCCCGATGCGTGCTGCGATCTCGCCGAGGAGACACCATGACCTTGTGGTCGCATTCCAGCCCTGCGCAAAGTCCCGGCGTGCTCAGCGAACCGGTGGTGTATGTGGTCGATGACGATGCCTCGATGCGCCAGGCGCTCGACAGCTTGCTGCGTTCGATCGGCCTGCGAGTGCAGACCTTCGACAGTGCCGCGGATTTCCTCGCGCAAGCGCAACGTGAGGTACCCGGTTGTCTGGTGCTCGACGTGCGCCTGCGCGGCGAAAGCGGCCTGACGTTTCAGGAACAGATGGAAAAAAACGGCTTGCGCATCCCCGTGGTGTTCATGACTGGCCACGGTGACATCGCCATGAGCGTCAAGGCGATGAAGGCCGGTGCGGTGGATTTTCTGGCCAAGCCGTTCCGTGATCAGGACATGCTCGATGCGGTGGCCAGTGCGTTGTCCCGCGACCGCGCGCGGCTGGCCGCCGAACACTCCGGCGCCGTTCTGCGTCGGGCTTACGAAACCCTGACCACCCGTGAGCGCGAGGTGCTCGGCTTCGTCATTGCCGGGCTGATGAACAAGCAGATTGCCGGGCAACTCAACCTCAGCGAGGTCACGGTCAAGGTCCATCGCGGCCAGGTCATGCGCAAACTGGCTGCGCGTTCGGTGGCCGATCTGGTGCGTATCGCTGAAGCGCTGGGCATCGAGCCTGTGCAGCGCAGCCCCTGAGCGTCACAGGCATCGTTGAGTAACCGCAGGTCTTGCCACTGCGGCAGAAAAAAACCATGAGCAGTGTCGACGCAGATGACCAGCAAAAAACAGATTTTGTGGGACGACGGCGAGCGGGTACTTTCCCGTGAGCGCGGGTCGGGAGAGGGCAGCGTACTGGCGATGCGTGCGGCGCTGGGTCAGCCTTCGCCGGCGACCCTGGCGCGGCTCGCGCACGAATACAGCCTCAGGGAAGACCTCGATCCTGCCTGGGCATTGCGGCCGACTGCTTTCGAGCGCGCGGGCACGCGGGTTCGTCTGCTGTTCGATGATCCGGGCGGCGAGCCGTTGTCGCGATTGCTGGTCGCACCACTGGCTATCGAAACCTGCCTGGAAATGGCCGTGAACATTGCCAAAGCGCTGGGCCATCTGCATCAGCGTGGTCTGGTGCACAAAGACCTGAAACCGCAGCACATCTTAGTCCTTTGCCGAGATGGCGCGGCGCGGTTGACCGGCTTCGGCCTGGCTTCGCGCTTGCCCCGAGAACGGCAGGCACCCACGCCGCCGGAGACCATCGCCGGCACGCTGGCCTACATGGCCCCGGAGCAGACCGGGCGGATGAACCGTTCGATCGATTCGCGCAGCGACCTGTATGCCTTTGGCGTGACCCTTTACCAGATGCTCACCGGCTCGCTGCCGTTCAGCGCCAATGAGCCGATGGAGTGGGTGCATTGCCACATCGCACGGCTGCCGATGCCGGCGTGTGAACGGGTGGCGACGGTGCCGCCGATGCTGTCGCGAGTGGTCATGAAGTTGCTGGCCAAGACCGCCGAGGAACGCTATCAGACGGCGGCCGGCGTCGAGCATGACTTGCGCCGGTGCCTCGACGACTGGCGCCGGGCAGGGCTGATCGAGTCGTTTACGCTGAACGAGCAGGGCGCCTTCGAGCGCTTGCTGATCCCGGAAAAACTCTACGGCCGCGAACACGAAGTGCAAACGTTGATCGATGCCTTCACCGGCGTGGTGCAAACAGGCGCTCCGGCGCTGGTGCTGGTTTCAGGGTACTCCGGCATCGGCAAATCGTCGGTGGTCAGTGAATTGCACAAAGTGTTGGTGCCGACCCGTGGTTTGTTCGCCGCCGGCAAGTTCGACCAGTACCAGCGCGACGTGCCTTATTCGACGCTGGTCCAGGCCTTTCAGGGGCTGGTGCGCACGCTTTTGGGCAAGCGTGCCGAAGTGCTGGCGCAGTGGCGCGAAGCGCTATTGCGGGCGCTGGAACCGAATGCGCGGCTGATCACCGACCTGATCCCCGAACTGAAGCTGATCATCGGCGAGCCGCCAGCCGTGCCAGAGCTGGAACCGCAGCAGGCGCAGCAGCGCTTCCTGCTGGTCTTGCAGCGGTTCATCGGTGTGTTCGCCCAGGCCGAGCACCCGCTGGCATTGTTCCTCGACGACCTGCAGTGGCTCGACGCGGCCACCCTGGATCTGCTTGAAGATTTGCTCAGCCGTGCCGAGATTCCTCATCTGCTGCTGGTCGGCGCCTATCGCGACAACGAGGTGGATCGCGATCATCCACTCAGCCGCACCCTCACCGCGCTGCGTCAAGCTGGCGTGCAGATTGACGAGATTCGCCTCGCACCCCTGGCCGGCGCGCACATCGAACAACTGATCAGCGAGTCGCTGCGCTGCCCGCCGGCGAGCATCGTCGCGCTGGCGCGGCTGGTGCTGGATAAGACTGCCGGCAATCCATTTTTCGTCATCCAGTTTCTCTACGCTCTGGCCGAGGAAAAGCTGCTGATCTACGAGCCTGAGCGCAATCGCTGGCGTTGGGATGTGCACCTGATCAACGGCAAGGGCTATACCGACAATGTCGTCGATTTGATGGTTGGCAAACTGGCGCGGCTGCCACTGCAAACGCGCCAGGCGCTGCAACAACTCGCCTGTCTGGGTAACGTTGCACGTTTCGACACGCTGGCGACTGTCCTCGGTGTGCCGGTGCCTCACGTCCACGCGGCGGTATGGCCGGCAGTGCGGTTGGAACTGGTCGAGCGTCAGGACGGTGCCTACCGGTTTGTGCATGACCGCATCCATGAAGCGGCGTATTCGCTGATCGCTGAGACCGAACGGGCGCAAATGCATCTGCGCATCGGCCGGCTGCTCGCGCTGCAAACCCAGGGTGAGCGGCGCGAGGAAGCGATCTTCGAAATTGTCGGCCAGCTCAATCGCGGCGCGCACCTGATCAGCTTGCGCGCCGAACGTGAGCAACTTGCCGAATTCAACCTGCTCGCTGGTCAGCGCGCCAAGGCCTCGACCGCCTACACCTCGGCGCTGAACTACCTGGGGGCCGGGGCGGAGTTGTTGGGCGAGCAGGGCTATGACAGTCGGCATGAACTGGGTTTTGCGCTGGAGCTGAACCGCGCCGAATGCGAGTTTCTCACCGGCCAACTCGCGCAGGCCGACACGCGCCTGGCCGCATTGGCCGAGCGCGCCGTGACCACCGTCGAGCGCGCGGCGGTGGCGTGCCTGCAAATGGATGTCTATCTGCTGCTCGATCGCAGTGACCGTGCGGTGGCAGTATGTCTGGCCTATCTGCGTCGGGTCGGCATCGATTGGCCTGCGCATCCGAACGATGCCCAGGTGCGCGACGAATATCAGCAGGTCTGGACCAACCTGCGCGGGCGCACCATTGAGCAGATGATCGACTTGCCGCCAATGGAAGACCCCGCCGCACGGGTGACCCTCGATGCGCTGGGCAAACTCTTCGCGCCGGCTGTGCAATCGAACTTGAACCTCGCCAGCCTGACCATCTGCAAAGCGGTCAGCCTGAGCCTGCAATATGGCAACTGCGATGCGTCCTGCTTGCTCTACGCCAACTTCGGACGCGTGTCGGGCCCACGTTTTGGCGACTATGCCGCCGGTTATCGGTTTGGCCGTCTGGGCTGCGATCTGGTTGATCGACGCGGCCTCACGCGTTACGAGGCGAGCACCTATCTGTGCTTTTCGATCTTCGTGGTGCGCTGGATGCGGCCCGTACGCGAGTGCCGCGAACTGCTGCGTCGGGCGCTCAACGCGGCCCATCGCAGCGGGGATCTGCCGTATGCGGCGTTTGCCGGTAATAGCCTGATTTCCGATCTGTTGTTCATCGGCGAGCCGCTGGCCGAGGTGCAGGCTCAGGCTGAAGCGGGGCTGGCCTATGCACAGAAGGTCGGTTTCGGGTTGGTGGCCGATTTCATGCGCTGCCAGTTGGCACTGATCCGCATGCTGCGTGGACAGACGCCGCAGTTTGGCTGTCTCAACGACGACGGATTCGACGAGACAGCTGTCGAGGCGCATTTGACCAGCTCGCCGGACCTGGCGCTGGCACGCGGCAAGTATTGGGTGCGCAAGTTGCAGGCGCGCTATCTGGCGGGGGATCACGCGGGCGCCGCTGAATGCGCGACCCAAGTTCAGGGATTGTTGTGGGTGATTTCGGCATTTTTCGAGGAGGCCGAATACCATTTTTATGCGGCGCTGACCTTGGCCGCTCACGGCGAAACCGATGTCGATGCGTTGCAGCGCCTGGGCCAACACCACGCGCAATTGCAGACGTGGGCGCGCTTGTGTGCGGAAACCTTCGCCAGTCAGGTAGCGCTGGTCACGGCGGAAATGGCGCGCGTCACGGGCCAGTTACTTGAGGCCGAATCGCTGTACGAACAGGCCATTCAATTGGCCCAGGACAACGATTTGGTCCATATAGAGGCGCTGGCCAACGAACTGGCCGCGCAGTTCTATCGTGCTCGCGGTCTTGCCAAGATCGCCCGTGTTTATCTGCGTGACGCGCGTTATGCCTATGTGCGTTGGGGCGCCGATGGCAAGGTGCGGGAGCTGGATCGCAAACATCGTTTTCTGCGCTCCGAAGTCACGCAGCCCGAGCCGACCACCACCCTTTTCACGGCGGTTGAACATCTGGATCTGGCGACGGTGCTCAAGGTCTCGCAAGCCGTCTCCGGCGAAATCGTCCTCGACCGTTTGATCGAAACGGTGATGCGCACCGCGATCGAACAGGCCGGGGCCGAGCATGGCCTGCTCATTTTGTTGAATGCCGACATTCCCTATGTCGCTGCGCAAACCCGCATCGGCGAGGGTGCTACTCAGCTGTGCAACGCGCCGCTGCACACGGTGGCGCTGGCTGAGTCGGTGCTCTACCAGACGCTGCGCACCGGCGAAAACCTGTGCCTGGACGACGCAATTGCCGATCCCCTATTCACTGCTGATCCGTACATCCAGCAGCGCGGCGCGCGCTCGATCCTGTGCCTGGCGCTGATGAACCAGGCGCGGGTGGTCGGGGCGTTGTATCTGGAAAACAACCTGTCCGCCGGGGTGTTCAGCCCCGCGCGTCTGGCCGTGCTGCGGCTGGTGGCGTCGCAGGCAGCGATCTCGCTGGACAACGCGCGCCTGTACCGCGACCTCGCCGAGCGCGAAGCGAAGATCCGTCGGCTGGTCGATGCGAACATCATCGGCATCATCGTGTGGAGCGCGGAGGGGAAAATCATCGAGGCCAACGACGCGTTCCTGCGCATGGTCGGTTACGCCCGTGATGAGCTGCTATCGGGCCTCGTACACTGGCGCGACATGACCCCGTCGTCGATGCGCGCCAACAGCGACGCCGCACTGGCAACCGCCATCCGCACCGGCCGCGCGCAGCCATTCGAAAAGGAATACATCCGCAAGGACGGCAGTCGGCTGCCGGTGATTGTCGGTCTGGCCGCATTCGAAGCCAGTCAGCAGCAGGGCCTGGCCTTCGTGCTGGATATCAGCGAACGCAAGCTCGCCGAAGAGCAAGTGCGCGAAGGCGAGCGCCGTTATCGCCAGGTGCAAACGGAACTGGCCCACGCCAATCGCGTGGCAACCATGGGCCAGTTGGCCGCGTCGATCGCCCATGAAGTCAACCAGCCGATTGCCGCCACGGTAACCAATGCCAATGCCGCGCTACGCTGGCTCAGTGCGTCTCCGCCGAATATCGACGAGGTCGAGCAGGGCCTGCGGCACATCATTCTCGACGGCAACCGCGCAGCCGATGTGCTCGGACGCATCCGCGCGCTGATTCACAAAGCCCCACCGCAGCGCCAGCCGGTCAACCTCAATATGTTGATTGAAGATATGGTCGGTTTCAGCCGTGGTGAAGCGCTCAAACACGGCGCTGAGGTCAACGTTGAGCTGGCGGCAGATTTGCCTTTCGTAGTGGCGGACCGGGTCGAACTGCAACAGGTGTTGCTCAACCTGATCATCAACAGCCTCGAAGCCATGGCGAACATGGAAGTAGGGCAGCGACGTCTGCTGATTCGCAGTGAGGCGCTGGGTGATAACGTGCACATCAGTGTCAGCGATTCAGGTCCGGGCTTCGCCTCCGAACAGGCAGAGCAGGTGTTCACGGCGTTCTACACCACCAAATCCACCGGGCTGGGCATGGGCCTGTCGATCTGCCGCACGATCATTGAAGGTCATGGCGGGCGGTTGTGGGCCGAGCGCAATGAACCGAGGGGGGCGCGGGTGGTGTTTGGCTTGCCGCGTTGTGAAGAGCCTGACCGCTAGCAAGGCTACCAGGTATCAGTTCTGACTTGCCAGGGCAGGCGATCCTCGGGGGTTCACGACGGATTGTCTGAGCTGGCTAATGTCTACGAGAATATATTGATGCCCATTCTTCCTATCAGAAATACAAGCAGAATCAGGAAAAAAACTCTGATGAAGCTGCTTCCATAACGTAATGCCAAGAAGACACCGGTCAGCGCGCCGGCCATATTGCATAAAGCAACCACGCCGCCAATCGCCCACAAGACATTACCGGAGGGGATAAAAAATATGAGCGCAGCGCTGAACGTCCCCAGATTGGCCAGTTTTGCAGAGGCTGATGCATTGAGGAAATCAAAGCCAAAGACCTTGACGAAGATAAACAGCAGCAGGCTGCCACTGCCCGGGCCGAAGACACCATCGTAGAAACCGATCAGGCTGCCAAAGAAAACTCCAAGGCAAATGTCTTTCTTTCCGAAGTGGCGGTCTTTGCCTGCCAAGCCAAGTTTTTTTTCCATAAACGTGTAGATAGCCATGACTATCAATATGAAAAAGACAACGATCTCCATCAGTATTTTAGGGACAAGGGATACTGAGAGAGCTCCGAGAAAAGAAGATAAAAAAGCGGCGAGCATGGTCGGAAGCATTAAATTCCAGCGGATTTTTATGCGCTTCAGGTAACCCGATATGGATGAAATATTGCCAGCCAGAACGGCCAGTTTGTTGGTGCCGAAAACGGTGGCAAGGCTGTACTGGGGTAGAGCATGTAAAAGTGCTGGCACCTGTACCAGGCCTCCGCCACCGACCGCAGCGTCTATCAGGCCACCACAAAACGCGAAGAAACCCAATGCAAGAACAGCGTGTTCAACATCCATGCGATAGATCCCTGCGGAACGTCATTCTAGCCGGAAGGTTCATGGGTCGCTCGTGGTTTGATTTGAATATCGTCGAGACATGCCGATCATTCTTCAATCTCAAGTTATGAGAGTGTTATCGGAATTGCAGATTTGCGGTCCTGAGAGTTTATTGCCGTTTTATCCTTGGCGATCCGCTGTTCTCTAGGACCTTCACGAGTCCATGACATGTGGAAGTTAGCCCGGATGGTTGGTCTGCGACAAGTGACTTATACTGACCCGATCATTCATTTCTAATGAGCGTTTACATGGAGTTTTCGCAACTGGTCATGTTCAAGGCAGTAGCCGATCTAGGCAGTATCGTCCGTGCCTCGGAACGATTGCATTGCGTGCCGTCCAACATCACCAACCGCATAAAGCTTTTGGAACGTGAGCTTGGAGTTGACCTGTTTATAAGGAAAGGCAGGGGATTGATCATCAGCCCCTCCGGTCGGATTTTTCTCGGCTATACCAACAAAATCCTGTCTTTGTGCGAGGAGTCGCACCGAGCGCTTGATCCGTCGTCAGCGCCGTCGGGAGATCTCAGGATTGGTGCCATAGAATCGTCTGCTACGGGCAGATTGCCCAGGCTGTTGTCCAGGTATCATCAACTTTACCCAGCAGTGCAGATGCAATTCAGCACTGGCGACTGGTCGCAATTATCCGCTGAGGTAGTCAGTCATAAACTGGATGGGGCAATCATTGCCGTGAGGCCGGAACACTCGGATATTGAGAGTATCGAGATATATGAGGAGGATCTGGTCCTGATTGCTTCGCCGTCCGCAGGGCCGCTAAACCATCCAGAAGCTTTGCATGGCGTGGATTTATTCATGTGGCCTGAAGGATGCCCCTACAGGAGGGCGTTGGTTGCCTGGCTGGAGCGGCACAACCTATCCAGCCCGATAACAAGCATAGCCAGTTATGGCAGCATCCTTGGGTGCGTCAGTGCGGGCGCTGGGGTGTCGTTGGTGCCGAAAGGGATATTTGAACAGTTCCAGCAAATCGGCGGTATTCAAGGATTTTTTTTCAAAGATCTAACGCCCGTGCAAAATTATTTTATCTGGAACAAGCACGTTGAATCTCATCGTGCAAAAGACAAGTTTGCCGATTTGCTCAAGGAAGAGTTCAAGGTTTGAGCAGTGAGCGGCAGTTGGCACTTTCCTGCGAAGCTCGCCTGCGCGAGTCATTCATCACAAGGGACTTGTCCGGATAGCGAATTGTGGGCGACGGAGTGAGGAAGCAGGGCAACGCCGGCGTCGGTGAGCTCTTACCGAGACGCCTGATAGGCTCCTGCAATCAAAGGCAATGGATTGAACCAATTGAATCTTGAAGCGCAACTGCGGGATCTGATTACTCGAGACCCCCTCCGGATGCACATCCTGCGCACAGTCAGGGAACTGAACTTGCCGGACAGCTGGGTTGCCGCCGGTTTTGTGCGCAGCCTGGTCTGGGATCATCTGCACCAGCGCGAACCCTCTCGATTGCCCGGGGACATTGATGTCATCTGGTTCGACAAATCACGTCACAGTGCGCAAACGGACTTCGCCTTGGAGGCCGAGCTTGCAACACGGTGCAGTGGCCTGAAATGGTCGGTGAAGAACCAGGCTCGCATGCACCAGCGAAACGCCGATGCGCCTTATCAATCTTCTGCCGACGCCATGACCCGTTGGCCCGAGACAGCTACGGCGGTTGGGGTCAGGCTTGATCAGCAGGGTGCTATAGAGGTTTCGGCGCCATTGGGACTGGAGGATTTGTTTGCGCTGAAAGTGCGACCAACCGCCCGATTTGAGAGTGATAGATACGCGGTGTTTGTGGAACGCGTTCAGTCGAAGAGATGGCTCGAGATTTGGCCGCGGTTGACGCTTGTTAAGCAGGGTTGATATCCCAAGGGCAGCGAGCTGCCAGGCGACTTGGGTGGCCCAAACACCAGTGATCTTGGACTAGCCCCCAATCCTTGTAGGAGTGAGCCTGCTCGCGATGACCCCAGCCCATTCACCACCACATAAACAGAAAGCACCCAGCCCGTTTAAACAGTTATTCAATACTCAAGCAAACGGCTACAACGCCTTGCGCCATTCCCTACGACTACGCCAGAATCCGCCGACTTGTGCGTCTAGGTCGCGGGTTCTATCGTCTGTCGGTCGCTGAAAAACAGCGATCGGGTTTGGTAGCCCGCCATAACTAGTCGCATCGCGCACCGTTCGCAGACCTGCTTCAGGTCTCTGCTCAATGGTGGCCATGCGCAGGACACCTTCGGGTGTGCCGGTTCCTAGTTACCGGTCTACCAACCCGCGTATGGCCGCCACCTTCGTTTGGTAGCGAATGTGAAGGCTCCTTTTCCTAACTAGGAGTTTCACCATGTTCAAAGTCACACCCAATCCGCCAACCACCGACCCCGCATCCCCCTACGAATCCAGCGCCTCGAAAAAACTCCACGAAGCCGCCGAGCGCGCCCTCGACCACTACCTCGGCCCGGCGGACATACTGGCCAGCACCAACATCCCGGAACAGATGTTCCTCGCCAACCCGAAATACGACACCGAATCCCTGTTGGCCAACGCCAGCGAATCCCTCGGCTCGGCCACCACCATGCTCTACGACTTCGCCGCGCTGCTCGACAACCCGCGCCGCAAAACCCTGCTGGGCATCGCCCAGGTCGTCATGCTCGGCGAAATCGCCGTGAACCAAGCTTTGGATAAAGTCGAAATAGCCAAATAACCCCCAACGCGACGAGAGCTAAACCTCGTCGCATCCCACGGTCGTGCCATGGCTGGCACACCGCCACGGCTTGCACCACCCGGCCCCGACTGTCACCCTTCGGGCCGTTCTTCAAGGATCAGAACAAGGAATCAAGGATTGAGCGGCTACGTACCAAACCCGCCGAAAAACTACCGCTACGAACAAGCCAAACCCGTCGACATACACGCCCAGCACTGGGCCGAGTATGAGAAACATGGGAAAGAACCTGCGCGCGAGCCAGAGAAGATTGGCATCGCGTTGAGGATCGGGGTGTTCTTTGATGGCACGGGCAACAATGCCAATAACTCTGCTGCGGGGTTGTTGTGTGGTGCTCAGCATCCGATTGCGCCGGAGGATATTCCAGCTAGCTGTATGCCTTACATGAGTGATCCGGACAGTAGTTATGGTAACGATGTAAGCAATGTAAAAAAGCTGAGCGACCTGTACGACGCCATGCCTGAGGCAATAGGAGAGGGCACTCAGAAGAGCACTTCTCGCGTCGTTTATGTCGAGGGTATCGGAACCCGATCCGGCGAAGAAGACAGCAAATTCGGTGCAGGCACTGGTCGGGGAGAAACGGGTGTAGCAAGCAGAGTAGAATCCTCGTTTCCGAGCATTCAACAAGCCATCAGCCGAGCACTCATTGATAATCCTGGCAGTGAAATCACATCTTTGAAATTTGATGTGTTTGGCTTCAGTCGCGGCGCGGCTGCTGCGCGCCATTTTGCCAATGAGGTCGTCCGCACTAGCCGCGGCCCACTTGGCATTGTTCTAAGAAACCTGCCACGGGCTTTCAGTCCAAAATTCAACGACCAATACCAAGGCGACATCGACATAGGCTTCATTGGCTTGTTCGACACAGTCCCATCGATAGCTGGTTGGTCCAATCTCGGAAACATCAAGAGCCCAATCGCGACCGGCATAAAACTCTATCTCGACCGCCGTTTCTTTACCGATGTCGTCCAACTATCAGCGCGCGATGAATGCAGGGCTAACTTCGCGCTGAGTCGTGTCAAAGCTGATCATTTGGAAATTACGCTACCCGGGGTACATTCGGATATCGGCGGAGGCTATCTCGAGAGCGCCCAAGAGTGTGTACTGGTAAGCCCCATGCAAACGCTCGTTGTGTCCTTGAGCACCGACGTCAAAGCGACTTCAATCTATCGCGATGCACTTGATGCACAAAGCCAATGGGTGGCCAAAGGTTGGCCTAAAGACATGCTGGAAATAGTAACGCCTGAAGCCTCATTCATCCCTGATGAACCACAAGATCGGCTCAGTCGTAATCAAAAGCGTGTTTACGCTGCTCTTCAGCTCAAGCGCCCGGTGAGCGGCATGCTGTCCAGGGTTTATCTGCGGCTGATGCATCGCTTGGCTAAAGAAAAGGGTGTTCGCTTCAACGACATTCCAGATACTCCTGATTTAACGATTCCGGCAGAGCTACAAGCCATGTGCGATAGATTTCTGGCTAGAAACTACAGCGTCACGCCGCAGGAGAACGAGTTGCTGAAATTGAAATACATTCACACATCCGCCAACTGGAACCATCCATTAGGACGAGCAGACGGAAGCGGAATAAAAGCTGTGTATATCAACGCACCAACTCAAGACTCCATCCGAGTGCAACATCCACACGTACCTGACTGGACGCTTTGGTAATGAAGATTTTCGTGACCATCTTGCTTGCACTGTTTATGTCAGGCTGCCAATCCGCTGATCCGCTGTCCGCCGGTTCCGACCCCAAATCGGGTTCATGGGAGCTCGCATTCACCGAACCCTACTACATGAAGGTATGGGTTGAAGACAGCGCCGTTGAAGACATCAACGGCAAGCTATTCAGGCGCACCGGATCAGGAACAGCAGCGGGCGGTGAGCCGGAAACCGGTGAAGAGTCCGCGCGAGGCTGGCATGCGGTTGGCGCTGCTGCAAAACCGGTGATTGGTGCCGACTTGCCCAAGCGCATTTATGTGCGCTGGCAATCTATCGCTGAATCACAGACATATCGCGTCTGGATAGACGTACCGGAAGAAGCCAGACAGCTGATGTTGGCATCGGTTAATCAGAGGTGCCCCGAAACTCCGGATGAACAAGCCAGCTATAGCGCCTCCATTTATTTAGGACTGGCTCCCGGAGGCGTGGTGCAGGTGTTTGTGCGCGATTCCTGTCACCGTCCCGTCAAAGTAGCCAGAGCCAAGGCTGAGATTGAGCCGTTGGGGCCTGGCCAAGGGAAGAACCAAGGACGCTATGCCTATCCGGTCAGTGAAAAGACCAAACGGTATATCGACAAGTTCGGCATCCCGTACGGTAGTTGGTAAGTGGCGTGCCTTGGGATGCAACCACCCTAACAGGAGCGATTCTGCTGATCCGGTATCGAGTTGGCCGCGATAAGCAGGACTCCCCAAACAAGAGTCCCGCCACCATAACCCCTCAAACCTCAGCTTTCGCCCCAACCTTCACCGGCGCTTTGCGATACGTCAGTAAAACAATCCCGCTCACCACGATCACGCCACCTACGATCTGCCCTCTGCTGAGCATCTGATCCAGCACAATCCAGCCCATCAACAATGTCGCCAACGGCTCAATGTTCATCACCGGTGCGTTGCGCGGCATGTCCAGTCGGGGTACGGAGATGAACAGGACGATAAAACCGGTGCCGTACAGCACGACCAGCGTCGCGAGGGCCAGCCAGCCGGTTGAGGTGGCGGGGAGGTTGAGTCCGCCGGGGAGGGCGCCGGTCAGTCCGGCCAGGTTGACGCTGCTGAAAACGATGAAGATGGTCAGCAGGCTGCGCACCGAGCCGCGCACTTGCGACAGTTTGTGGTCGGTGATCCACAGCGCGCAGGCGAAGACGCTGGCGGCGCAGAAGGCGAGTGCGACGCCCATCAGCCATTCCGGGCCGACGCTGGCGCTGTCTGACAAACGTCCGGGGACGTCCAGCACGAACACCAGCCCGACAAGGATCAACCCCATCAACATGGCGGTTCGGGCGCTCGGTCGTGGCCCGCCCAACACCCAGGTCAGCAAGGCGAGCAGGATCGGAAATACGTTGGCTACCAGCAGCGCCAAAGCGACCGGCACCCGTGCGACAGCGGAGTACAGGCACAGGCTCTGCGCGGTAATCAGCAGGCCCAACAACAATTGCCAGCGCCAGGCGCCTGCTGGCAGACGCAAACTCTGCCGTTGCCACAGCACCAGAATGGCCAGAACCAGCAAGGTCCCGCCAGAACGCATCAGGATCGCCAGCAGCACACCCGCGCCGTCATCAAAAGCCACCCGCGCCGCAACGTGGTTGCCGGCGAACGCACAACCCATGCACAACAGAATGATCACGGCGAGATAGCGGGGGAAGGGCGGCGGTACGGTAGGTGCAAATTCAGGGCGGGACATGGCAGATCTCAAAAGTGATAGCCACTCAGGGTGGCTCAGGTATTTATTATGTTGTCGTACAACTGCCCGATTTGTACCGTAATCGAGCAGGGGCGGCAAGCTTGAAAGGCTTGATAAAAGCGCTTAGGCATCATGCTGATTAAGTAAGAGGTCGTATAACTCGCCTACTAAGCTCGAGTCCCGAGTCGCGTCGCCCATCCATCCTCTCGAGCCTGACCCACCAGAAAATCCACAAAAGCCCGGGTTTTCGCCGGCAACAGCTTCTGACTGGAAAAATACAAATAGATCTGCCCCGCATCGACATACCATTCCGGCAAAACCCTCTCCAGCGTGCCGTCCTGCAGATACGGCAGCACATCCGGAACTACCAACAGCGCAACCCCCAATCCCAGCCGTGCGCACTGACACAGCGCTTGCGGATCGTTGACCAACAGGCGCGGCGCCAACTCCAACGGTGCTCGTTGACCATCGGGCCCTTGCAGCATCCAGCTGCGCACCTTGCCGGTCTGCACCGAGCGCATGGCCAGGTGATCCAGCGTCGACAGCTCTTCAATCCGCCGGATGCGCTTGTGTCCCGAGAGATATTCCTTCGATGCCACCAGAATCAGATGCGCCGGAGCGATGGCTCTGGCGACCACGCCCTGCGCCAGCTCGATGCCGCCGCCGATGGCCGCATCAAATCCATCAGCGATGAGATCGACCTGGCGATTATCGAGGTGCCATTCGGGGATTACGGCGGGGTATCGCTTAAGAAACTCGGGCATCAGCGGCAACAGAAAATCCCTAGCGAACCCTGGCGCTGCGTTCAGACGCAGAACGCCTGAAGGCTCGCCAGCGTTGCCCGCGACATCGGCGATTGCCGCCTGAACGGTTTCCAGTCCCGAACCGACGTTGGCCAGAAAGCGCTCTCCAGCCTCGGTGAGGGTGAGTTTGCGTGTGCTGCGCTGGAACAAACGCACGCCGAGGTTGGCCTCCAGTTGCGCGACATTGCGGCTGACCGCCGCGGGCGTCAGGCCCAGGCGTCGCGCGGCGGCAGAGAAGCTGCCCGCCTCGGCGCTGCGCACGAATGACAGCAAATTGCCTAACGTCTCCATCTGTGCACCTTCAACTAATGATTGAAAGTGATTCTAAGTGTCTTCTACTACTGGTGGAAGATCAAAAAGCGTCTCATAGCCTCACCAACTACTTGAGGAAAGAGACATGAACATCAGCATCATTGGTACAGGTTCCATCGGCACCGCCATCGCTCGGTTGCTCGTCAACGCTGGCCTTTCGGTCAGCCTGGCCAACAGTCGTGGGCCGCAGAGCCTTGCCGATCTGGTCGGCGAATTGGGCCCACTCGCGCAAGCCGTAACTGCTCAGCAGGCGAGTCAGGCGGACATCGTCTTTCTGGCGGTGAACTGGTCGAAAATTCCCGATGCCGTGCGCGATCTCGGGCCTTGGGATGGGCGTATCGTGATCGACGCCAACAACCCGATCGAGGCGCCATTGTTCAAACCGGTCGATCTGGACGGCCAGCCGTCTTCACAATTGGTGGCGCAGATGCTGCCCGACGCGCACGTGGTCAAGGCCTTCAATCATTTGCTCGCGGCTCTGCTGACCGATCCCACCACCGAGGGCGGCAAGCGTGTGCTGTTTTATTCCGGTGAGGATGCGGCCAGCAAAGCCAGGGTTGCAGAGCTGATAGACCGATTGGGTTTTTACGGCATCGATCTGGGCGGTGTGCAGCAGGGCGTGCTTGCGCAATTCCCGGGCGGACCGTTGCCGGCATTGAATCTCGTGAAACATGGCTGACGAATGAGTCCGGGAAGCACAACGTGAGTAGGGCGGACGGGTCGCAGATCCTGATGTCCTGCCGCCCGTCGCCGACTGCGAATCGCCTCAATATCCCGCATTGACATATCGAAAAATCTCGATATCCTCGGCGCATGGAACTGATCGAAATCTTCAAAGCCCTCTCGAACCCGACGCGCCTCAAGATCCTTGAAGGCCTGAAGGATCCCGTCAAGAACTTCCCCCCGCAGGATGAGGGTGATGTTCTTGTAGAGGGCGTCTGCGTCAGCAGCATCCAGGAAGGCATCGGCCTGTCGCAGTCGACGGTGTCGAGTTATCTGGCCACGTTGCAGCGGGTGGGGCTGGTTGAAGTGCGGCGCATCGGTCAATGGACCTACTACAAACGCAATGAGGCTGCTATCAGCGCGCTTGCAGAGATCATAGGGAAAGAGCTGTAAATTTTTTTACCGCAGGATATCGAGAAATCTCGATATCCCTCTTTATCGATACGAGGTGTTTCCATGAAAGCGATGATTCTGAAATCTTTCGGCGGTCCTGATTCGTTCGAACTGAGCGATGTTGCCAAACCTGTTCCGCAAGCGGGCCAGGTGCTGGTCCGGGTGCACGCCACTTCCATCAATCCGCTGGATTATCAGGTTCGGCGCGGTGACTATCCCGATCTGGTGCCGCTGCCAGCCATTACCGGTCACGACGTATCGGGCGTGGTTGAAGCTGTCGGGCCGGGTGTCAGCGCTTTCGCGCCGGGCGACGAAGTCTGGTACACCCCGCAGATATTCGAGGGGCAGGGCAGTTATGCCGAGTATCACGTGGCGGCCGAAAGCATCATCGCCCGAAAGCCTTCCTCGCTGAGTCACCTCGAGGCGGCGAGTCTGAGTCTGGTCGGCGGTACGGTGTGGGAAGCGCTGACCGTGCGCGCTGTGCTGCGAGTCGGCGAAAGCATTCTGATCCACGGCGGCGCGGGCGGTGTCGGCCATGTGGCGATTCAGGTGGCGAAAGCCATGGGCGCCAGGGTGTTCACCACCGTGCGCGAGGCCAACGCCGACTTCGTCCGCAGCCTGGGCGCCGACGTGGTGATCGATTACACCCAAGAGGATTACGTTGAAGCGATCATGCGCGAAACCGCCGGGCATGGCGTTGATGTGGTGTTCGACACCATCGGTGGCGATACCCTGTCTCGCAGTGCCGACGTGCTCGCTCAGCTTGGCCGCGTCGTCTCGATCGTCGACATCGCGCAGCCACAAAACCTCGTCCAGGCCTGGGGCAAGAACGCCAGCTATCACTTCGTCTTCACCCGGCAGAACCGCGGCAAGCTCGATGAACTGACCGCGCTGGTCGAACGCGGCCAGTTGCGGCCGCATGTTGGCGCCGTCTATTCGCTCGCCGACATCCCGCTCGCCCACGCAAGACTGGAGAGTGCCAACAACGGACTCATAGGAAAAATCGCCATCGCCGTCGAGCCTTCGCTCATCGTCTGAACGCGTTCAACTCATTCTGGAGAAACGTCATGGTTTATGAAATCGCAGTCCTGCCGGTTCACCCGCAACAGACTGAAGCCTTCCGACGGGCATTTGCCGAAGTCGAACCGTTACTCACCCGCGCCAAGGGATACGGCGGGCACTTGCTGGCGCAAGGTATCGAAACGCCCGAGCAATTCAATTTGATCGTGCGCTGGCGCTCGCTTGAGGATCACTCTCCGGGGTTTGAGGAGAGTGAAGACCACCAGCGGTTCATGCTGGGGCTGGAGGATTATTTTTCCGCAGAACCGAAGGTCTACCACATTGAGGGTGGTGCTTTTCCGGATGGCGACTTGAGCGTTCCGGGCAGCAGCGCAAGCACAGGTAGTCAAGTGTTCTGATGGCTTTCGTCACAAGCGGCTGTTGCCGATTTTCCTCCGGCGTTGAACCACCGCATTGATGGTAGGCTGCACGAGGTCAGCCGTACCTTCTGTACTCCTGAGTTTGTTCTTTCACTGTCTGCGCCGGCTCGCCTGTCGGCGCAGATGGATTTCCTCTATGGACTACAGCCATGCGCCTGCCAGATTTCATTCTCGAAAACCTAGAGCCGATCCTGCAGGCCTGGGAAGATTTCGCCCGCACCATCGAGACACCCGGTGCGGAGCTCGATAACGTTGCGCTGCGTGATCACGCCGAGCAGATGTTGCGGGCCATCGTTATCGATCTGCGCACCCGGCAGACGGTTAGCGAGCAATTGGCGAAGGCCCAGGGCCATGCGCCGCGAATTGATGAGGAAACGGCTGCGGAAACCCACGCCGTGACGCGGTTGATGGCCGGTTTCACCATTGATCAGATGGTTTCCGAATACCGCGCGCTGCGCACCAGTGTGCTGAGCCAGTGGCTGCGTCAGGTCAAGGATGGCAAATCGGTGAATGTCGACGACATGACGCGTTTTCACGAAGCCATCGATCAGGCGCTGGCCGAGTCGATTGCCAGCTATTCACGCGCGGTTGAGGCTTCGCGCAATGTGTTTCTGGGAATTCTCGGCCACGACTTGCGCACGCCGCTGGGGGCGATTCTGCTCGGTGCCGACAGGTTGCGCCGTACGGAATCCACCGACCCGCATACCGGCAAAGTGGCCCGGCAGATCTACGCCAGCGTGCAGCGCGCCACTCAGATCGTTGGCGACCTGCTCGATCTCACGCGGTGCCAGATGGGCCCGGGCATTCCAGTGAAAAAAGCCCCGATCGATCTCAGCCCGTTGTGCGAGCGGGTTATCGAAGAAATCCGCGCTTTTCACCCGCAGGCCAACGTTGTGTTCGACGCGAAGGAGCCGGTGATGGGTGCGTTCGATGGCGCCAGGATGGAACAGGTCTTTTCCAACATCATCAGCAATGCGGTGACCCACGGCGACAATCAGTTTCCGGTCACGGTCGAGTTGCAGGCCCGCGAGGATTGCGCGGTGTTCACGGTGCACAACGGCGGCGAGCCGATTCCTGAAGATGTGTTGCCGTTCATTTTCAACCCAATGGGACGGTTCTCGCAGCGCTCCGTAGTTGATCACGGACCTGTCGCTGGGCTTGGACTCGGCCTGTTTATCGCCTCGGAAATCGTCGCCTCGCATGCCGGCTCGATTGAAGTGAGCTCTGACCTGCCAAGCGGAACCGTATTTCGCGTCAAGCTTCCGGTGGATGCCGAAAGCCCCTTCACCCTGTAGGCAAATCGATGAAGGGCCGGCTCCGGCCCTCCAGCCGGATTACTCCTCCATCACCTCCACCAAACCGCGATCCTCACCGAGGAACCCGCCGCTCTGGTGCTGCCACAGCCGCGCATAGGTGCCGTTCTTCTCAAGCAATTGCGCGTGGGTGCCTTGTTCGATGATGCGGCCTTCGTCCATAACGATCAGCCGATCCATTGCCGCGATGGTCGACAAGCGGTGGGCGATGGCGATCACGGTTTTGCCCTGCATCATTTCATCGAGGCTTTCCTGGATCGCCACTTCGACTTCGGAATCCAGCGCGCTGGTGGCTTCGTCGAGCAGCAGGATCGGCGCGTTCTTCAGCATTACCCGGGCGATGGCGATGCGTTGGCGCTGGCCGCCGGAGAGTTTGATGCCGCGTTCGCCGACCAGCGTGTCGTAGCCACTGTGGCCCTGCTTGTCGCTCAACTGGCTGATGAAACCATCGGCCTGGGCGTTCACCGCGGCGCGGTGGATGTCCGCGTCGGTGGCGTCCGGGCGACCGTAGGCGATGTTGTCGCGGATCGAGCGGTGCAGCAGCGACGTATCCTGCGTGACCATGCCGATCACACTGCGCAGGCTGTCCTGCGTGACCTTGGCGATGTTCTGCCCGTCGATGCGAATCTCGCCGCGATCAACGTCATAGAAACGCAGCAGCAGGTTGATCAGCGTCGACTTGCCCGCACCGGAGCGGCCAACCAGGCCGATTTTTTCGCCGGGGCGAATGTGCAGCGTCAGGCCGTCGAGCACCTGGCGTTCGCCGTTGTAGTTGAAGCTGACATTGTCGAAAACCACTTCGCCGCCGGCCGGCTCCAGCACTTTGCCATCCGGCGCGTCCTGGACTTTCGGGCCACTGGTCAGGGTCGCCATGCCGTCCTGCACGGTGCCGATGTTTTCGAACAGTGAGGTCATCTGCCACATGATCCAGTGCGACATGCCATTGATGCGCAACGCCATCGCAGTGATCGCCGCAACAGCACCGGTGCCGACCTCGCCCTGATGCCACAGCCACAACGCATAACCACCGGCACCGAGAATCAGCGCGACCACCAGCGCCTGGTTGACGATTTCGAACTGACTGACCAGACGCATCTGGCGGAAGCCGGTGAGCTTGAAATCTTCCATCGCCGCGCGAGCAAAATGCGCCTCACGCTTGGAGTGCGAGAACAGTTTGACCGTGGTGATGTTGGTGTAGGCGTCGGCAATCCGTCCGGTCATCGACGAGCGTGCATCGGCCTGCTCCTGGCCGACCTTGCCCAGACGCGGGACGAAATACACCATTGCCAGCCCGAACAGAACGATCCACGCCAGAAACGGCAGCATCAGCTTCAGCGCAAAGCCACCGGCCAGCGCAATGATGGCGATGAAATAGACGCCGATGCCGGGAAGGATTTCGATCAGGGTGAACAGCACTTCACGCACCGACAACGCGGTTTGCATGACTTTGGTGGTGACCCGGCCGGAGAATTCATCGGAGAAGAACGACAGGCTTTGCCGCAGCATCAGCCGATGGAAGTCCCAGCGCAGGCGCAGCGGCAGATTGATCGCGAGGATCTGGTGCTGGACCATGGTGCGCAGCGCCACCAAGCCAATGCTGACCACTAGCACAATGCCGATGCCCCACAATACGCGGCTTTCCTCGGCACCGGCGGCGCCGCCGGATTGCCAGGTCGAGAGCAGATCCACCACTTGCCCGAGGAAGGAAAACAGCCACGCCTCGTAGATCGACACGCTGGCGCTGAGCAACGCAAAGGCAAGGATGTAACCGCGTGCGCCTCGGGTGCAGGCCCACAGGAATCGCATCAGGCCGACTGGCGGTGGCGGCGCCTCATCGGGTGGGAAGGGGTCGAGCCTTTGTTCGAACAGGCGAAGCATTGCGGTCTCCGAAGTGATCAGGGTAGGGGGATTCTGCCATCTATCGGCGGCGTTGCGGGTTTCACTGGCGTGATCAGGATGAACCCCCGTGCCATGTCTTGACCGCAGACGGGCGCAGAAGCTCAACGCAATCTTTCATGGCGCAACCTTTCGTCGGTGATCCCGGCCTTATGTTGCACGCTCATCAACCTCTTTGAACTCTCGCGCAAGCCGCTCCGTCCTCATCTATGTGGGGGCTCGAGGCATTGTTGCCGTGTAGTCCCGTTTTTGCGTTTTCAGTGAGAAGGCGAGGGGCGACATGAATACGTCAGACAGCAGGGCAGGGTATGAATCAGGCGATCCAAACGGCAAGCCTGAGCAAGGTTTCGATCATCTGAAAGACAACGTCAGCGAAGCATTGGGCGGCGCGCGCGAACAGGCCGATGCGCAGTTTGGTCAGTATCGCGACACGGCGGCCGAGCAGATCGAAGCGTTGGCGCAAGGCGCGAAAAGCTTCGTTTCGGAACTGCAGGACAAAGACACGTTAGGCATGTCCGATTACATCAACGACATGGCGGAATCCATGACCGGGCTGGCGGGCAATCTGCGCGGCAAGAGTGCCGAGCAGTTGCTGCACGATGCGGCGGATCTGGCGCGCAACAATCCGGGCCTGTTTATCGCCGGCAGCATTGCCATCGGTTTCGGCCTGTCGCGGTTTCTCAAGGCAGGCACGGCTGCGGCGGCAACGGTCAACGCCGAACACGATCCAGCGGCAGGCACGACTTCGACGCCACCACCAGGCGATTACGGCGTGCGGCGACCCTATGAATCGTCAGTGCCGTCCTCGTCCCAAGCCAATCCGGGACTGGCCACTGGCATCACTCCCACCTCACCTAATGAGCATGATCACCCCTCTGATTTCGCAGCGGCTTCCGTACCGCATGCACCCGACGCCAAAGGAGAACTGTGATGAACAGAGATGAATCTGATCTGAGCGGGGCAAGGCCCCTCGGCCAAACGGATGATGCTTCGGTGGTGGGCTTGTTGCGGCAGCTGTCCCGCGAGGTGCCGGCGTTGTTCACCAAGGAACTGGCGCTGGCCAAAGCCGAATTGCACAACAGTCTCACGACATTGAAAGCCGGAATCGCTGCCGTTGCCGGCGGTGCGATCGTATTCCTCGCGGGCTTCATCATTCTGCTGATGTCGGCGGTCTATGGCCTGAGCATGTTCATGGCGCCGTGGCTGGCCGCGTTGATCGTTGGCGTGGTGGTAATGATCATCGGTTTCGCCATGCTGCAATCCGGGAAAAAGCAATTCGAGCCGTCTCACTTCAAACCTGATCGCACCCTCGACGCCTTGAACAAGGATCAGGAAGCGCTGCGGAGGAAAGTCTCATGAAAAGCGAACTGGATATCGAAGCGGAAAAAAGCCCGGAACAGATCGAGCGCGAAATCGATGCGCAACGCGCGAGCATCGGCAATATCGTCGATCAACTGGAGAGCAAATTCACCCCCGGGCAGATGATCGATCAGGCCTGGGGGATGATGCAGAGCAATGGCTCGACGTTCTTCACCAACCTCGGCACCAGCGTGCGCAATAACCCGGTACCGGCGGTGCTGACGTCGGTAGGCCTGCTCTGGCTGATGATCAGCCAGAATCGCCCGCCCGTGCCGCAACCGACCTATCGCAGCGGACCGGATCAGGACAAGGCCGGCGAGTGGGCCGATGGTTTGGCCGACGGCATCGACAGTGCGCGCGCGCATCTGCACTCGACCACCGACTCGCTGAAGGACGGGTACCAGACGCTGAAAGGCAAGGCTAGCCACCTCGGTGAAAATGTCGGTGCGGCCAAGGAAAATCTGAGCCATGCGATGCATGACGCCAGTGATCGCTTGTCGCGCAACTCGCAAGTGCTCGGCCAACAGTTCAGTCACCTGCTCAAAGAGCAACCGCTGATGGTGGCTGCCGCTGGAGTCGCGCTCGGTGCGTTGCTCGGCGCAGCGTTGCCGACCACCTCCACTGAGCAGCGCTACATGGGCCGCACCAGCGCCGGCATGGTCGACAAGGCCAAGCAGAAAGCGCAGGAAGGTTATGAAGCGGTGCGCGACACGGTGACCCGGACCACCGAGCAGACCGAGGGTGAAACCAGACCGGATCCGGCGCGGCCGTCGTCCTCGGATCTGTCGCAGGGGCTGGGTACATCCTGAAGGTGAAAGACAAAGGGAGGCCTGTAACAGGCCTCCCTTTTTGTTGGGCGGCGGTAATTCGGTACGGCGCTATCGCGAGCAGGCTCACTCCTACAGGGGTATGAGTGGCGAAGAAGATTGTCGATCTGCCCCGATCCTTGTAGGAGCGAGCCTGCTCGCGAAAGCGGTGGGTCATTCAACGTGGATGTATCTGATCTGGCCTCTTCGCGAGCAGGCTCGCTCCCACAGGGGTAAGAGTGGCGAAGAAGATGGTCGATCTGCCCCGATCGTTGTGGGAGCGAGCCTGCTCGCGAAAGCGGTGGGTCATTCAACGTGGATGTAACTGATCTGGCCTCTTCGCGAGCAGGCTCGCTCCTACAGGGGTATGAGTGGCGAAGAGGATTATCGATCTGCCCCGATCCTTGTGGGAGCGAGCCTGCTCGCGAAAGCGGTGGGTCATTCAACGTGGATGTATCTGATCTGGCCTCTTCGCGAGCAGGCTCGCTCCCACAGGGGTAAGAGTTGCGATGAAGATTGTCGATCTGCCCCGGTCCTTGTGGGAGCGAGCCTGCTCGCGAAAGCGGTGTGTCATTCAACGTGGATGTATCTGATCTGGCCTCTTCGCGAGCAGGCTCGCTCCTACAGGGGTATGAGTGGGCGAAGAGGATTGTCGATCTGCCCCGATCCTTGTGGGAGCGAGCCTGCTCGCGAAAGCGGTGTGTCATTCAACGTGGATGTATCCGATCTGGCCTCTTCGCGAGCAGGCTCGCTCCCACAGGGGTTTGGAGGGCGATGAAGATTATCGATCTGCCCCGATCCTTGTGGGAACGAGCCTGCTCGCGAAAGCGGTGTGTCATTCAACGTGGATGTATCTGATCTGGCCTCTTCGCGAGCAGGCTCGCTCCCACAGGGGTTTGGAGGGCGATGAAGATTATCGATCTGCCCCGATCCTTGTGGGAGCGAGCCTGCTCGCGAAAGCGGTGTGTCATTCAACGTGGATGTATCTGATCTGGCCTCTTCGCGAGCAGGCTCGCTCCCACAGGGGTAAGAGTTGCGATGAAGATTGTCGATCTGCCCCGATCCTTGTGGGAACGAGCCAGCTCGCGAAAGCGGTGTGTCAGGCGATGCAGGGTTGGCTGACCGGACGCTATCGCGAGCAGGCTCACTCCTACAGGGGAGCGGTGTTCAGCTTCAGTGCTTCGACAAACGCTGCGAACGCTGCCGAGCCCTGGCGCCGGTTCGGGTAATACAGGTGGTAGCCCTGAAACGTCGGGCACCACTCTTCCAGGACTTCCACCAATCGGCCGTCCGCCAGATACGGTGCGACCAATTGCTCGGGCACGTACGCCACGCCGATGCCATCCACGGCGGCATTGAGTACATGCATGATGCTGTTGAACACCAATTGCCCGTCGACCTTGACGCTGAAATCCTGGCCCTTGTGCGCAAACTCCCAGGCGTAAATCGCGCCGGCCGGTTGATGGCGGATGTTGATGCAGGTGTGCTCCATCAACTGATGCGGCGTGACGGGTGCCGGGTGGCGCGCGAAGTAATCGGGCGCGGCGACCACCGCCAGGCGCCAGTCCGGGCCGATGCGCACCGCGATCATGTCTTTGCTGATCGATTCACCGAGACGAATCCCGGCGTCGAAGCGCTCCTTGACCACATTGGTGAATCCGTAATCGACGTAGAACTCCAGCGTGATGTCCGGGTAGTCCTTCAGGAACCGGGCGAGCATCGGCCGAATGCACAATTCAATCTGATCGTCCGTGCAGGAAATCCGCAGCGTGCCGCTGGGCTTGTCGCGCAATTCGCTCAAGGCCTCGAGTTCGGCGCTGATCTGCTCGAACAGCGGCGCAATCGATCGCATCAGGCGCTCACCCGCTTCGGTCGGCGAAACATTGCGCGTGGTCCGGGCCAGCAGGCGAATACCCAAGCGCTGCTCCAGCGCGCGGACGGTATGGCTCAACGCAGACGGCGTGACGCCGAGGCGGGCGGCGGCTTTGGTGAAGCTCTGCTCCTGCGCCACCGCCAGAAAGGCCTGCAGGTCGTTGATTTTGGTGTTGCTCATTGCTGAATTTATCTCAAAAGCACATGAAGATTACCGCTACTAATCAAGTTAACCGCAATCCGTCAAGCTTTGCAGCCTGAGTAGCGGGGCAAAAATTGCTCCGATCAAGTCTTTTCCAAAACAGGTTCTGCATGACGGCCCAAGTAATCGATAACCCGACAGCCCAGTCCATGGACGCCTCCACCGCTGGCGAGCAACCGGCTTACTGGAGCGGCGTTTTCGCGATGACGTTGTGTGTCTTCGCGCTGATCGCTTCCGAGTTCATGCCGGTCAGTCTGCTCACGCCGATGGCAACGGACCTGCACATCAGTGAAGGCCTGGCCGGCTACGGCATCGCCATTTCCGGCGCGTTCGCGGTGCTGACCAGCCTGACGATCGCCAGGCTGGCTGGTTCGATGGATCGCAAAAATCTGTTGCTGCTGTTGACGGCGCTGATGTGCGCGTCCGGGCTAGTGGTCGGACTGGCGCCCAACTACACGGTGTACATGATCGGTCGCGCATTGATCGGCGTGGTGATTGGCGGATTCTGGTCGATGTCGGCGGCGCTGGCCATGCGTCTGGTGCCGTCCGCCAGCGTGCCCAAGGCACTGGCGATTTTTAACAGCGGCAACGCCCTGGCGACCGTCGTGGCGGCGCCGTTGGGCAGCTATCTCGGTAGCGTGATTGGCTGGCGCGGGGCGTTTTTCTGCCTGATACCGGTGGCGCTCATTGCGCTGCTCTGGCAGTGGATCAGCTTGCCTGCGCTCCCTGCCGCGCCACGCAAAGCCAGCGCGGGCAATGTCTTCGCGTTGTTCAAAAGCCGCCGGGTGGCCTTCGGCATGCTCGGCGCAGGTCTGTTCTTTATGGGCCAGTTCGTTCTGTTCACTTACCTGCGACCGTTTCTCGAAACCGTGACCCGGGTCGACGTTTCAGTGCTGTCGATGATTTTGCTGGTCATTGGTGTGGCCGGGTTCATCGGCACCGTGGTCATCGGTTCGGTGCTGAACAAAGGCCTGTATCGCGTGCTGATCGCCATTCCGCTGTTGATGGCGGTGATCGCCGTGGCACTTATAGGGCTGGGCAGCTCGCTGGTCGCGGCCTTCGTGTTGCTGGGCTTGTGGGGATTGATCGCGACCGCCGCGCCGGTCGGCTGGTGGTCGTGGCTGGCGCGCACGCTGCCCGACGATGCCGAAGCGGGCGGGGGGCTGATGGTGGCGGTGGTGCAGTTGTCGATCGCTTCGGGGTCGACCGTTGGTGGTCTGCTGTTCGACGGCAGCGGTTATCGGTCGACCTTCTTCGCCAGCGCGGCATTGCTGGTGCTGGCGGCGCTGATGACGTGGCTGACGTCGCGGCAGAAAGCCTGACTCAGCTTTCGACGTTCTCGACCTGCGCCTGCGCGGCTTCGGCTTCCAGCTTCAGGCGATCAGCCTTGCAGATGTACTTGGGCTTTTTCGGCGCCAGTTTGGCGTTGGCCTTTTTGGCCTTTTCCTTGAACAACTGCTGCAGCTTCTTTTGACGATTCATGATTTTTCGATCGCGGGTGGAAAGGACGGGAATCCTGACGCAAGGCCGAGTGGTCAGCAAGGGGAAATCCACTAAGCTGAGCACATTGCTTCAGAACCAAAAGCCGCGCGAACCGAAGGAACCGTCCATGAGAAAAGCTCGCAGATTGATCGTCGCGTTATCCTGCCTTGCGCTGATAGTGGGCAGCACGACGGCCTTGGCCGACCCCGGCAATGGCAAGGGCCAGGGTGGTCAAGGTGGCCAGGGCAATGGCAAGGGTAAGCCGCAGAACATGCAGGATCACGGGAAACCGGGTGGGGGCGCTCAGGGCAATGGCAACAAAGGCCAGCCATCCTCCGGCAATCGCGGCGGCGGGCCGAGCGTTGATCGCGGCAATATTCTCGGCATCGTCGGCGGCTATCGCGGCGAGTACTGGAATCCGGGGCCGCCGCTGCCGCCGGGCATTCAAAAGAATCTGGCGCGAGGCAAACCACTGCCTCCCGGTATTGCCAAGAAGCTGGACGGGCGCCTGCTCGGTCATTTGCCTCACTATGACGGCTACGAATGGCAACAGGTGGGCACCGACCTGATCCTCGTTGCGCTGGCCACCGGGTTGATCTACGAGGTGCTCAACGGCGCGTTCGATTAGCGTTTCCATGGGGAGTGGCATCAGTGCCGCTCCTTTTTTATGTTCGAATAGCTGCATGATGTGCAGCAATGAACTGCATCCAACCCGACTTGTTCATCTGAACCTCAGCTTTCACAGTGAGCTCAACGGTTAATGACTGCACGGAGATGAACATGGTCAACGCAATCCGCTTCACCGAAACCGGCGCTCCGGACGTCCTGCAACTGCAAACGGTCAGCAAGCAACCCCCCGGGCCTGGCGAAGTCTGGCTGGAGCAAGAGGCGGTGGGCGTCAATTACCTCGATGTCAGCCAACGCAAAGGCGCGGTGCCGGTGGCATTGCCGTCGGGGCTGGGTCTGGAGGGCGCGGGGCGGGTCGCGGCTGTCGGCGCCGGCGTGAGCAATGTGCGGGTCGGTGATCGGGTCGCTTATGCTACCGGTCCTTTGGGCGGCTACGCCTCGGCGCGGCTGTTTCCGGCAGAGCGTCTGGTGAAAATCCCCGATGAACTGTCGTTCGAAGACGCGGCAGCGGTGCTGTTCAAGGGCATCACCGCGCAATACCTGCTGAAAGCGACTTACCCGGTCGGTCCGGGCACGACAATGTTGCTTTATGGTGTCGCAGGTGGTCTGGGGGAAATCATGGCGCCGTGGGCCAAACACCTTGGCGCGACGGTGATCGGTGTGGTGTCGAAACAGGCCAGTGTCGACAAGGCTCGCGCGTCGGGCTGTGACGAAGTGCTGGTGTTCAATGCCGAGACCCTCGCCGCCGATGTGCTGCGTATCACCGAGGGGCGCAAGGTCGACGTGGTGTATGACCCGATTGGCCGGGTGTCTTTTCAGGCGTCGCTGGACAGCTTGCGTCCACGTGGGCTGATGGTCTCGTTTGGCGCGCAGACCGGCGCGCCGGCAGCGGTGGAAATCGCCACCCTGAATGCCAAGGGCTCGCTGTTCCTGACCCGTCCATCGCTGGCAGCGCACACCGCTACAACAGCCGAATACCAGGAACGTGCGCAAGATGTGTTGGCCGCTGTTGCTGCCGGTATCATCACGCCGCAGATCCGTGCGCGTTATCCACTGGCCGACGCGGCACAAGCGCATGCCGATCTGGAGTCGGGGCGATCATCAGGGGCAATCATTCTAAAACCATGAATCTGGATGTTCTGAGCAATCCGCACAGCGATGAGATCGCTGCCTTTCTCGCCGTCGCCGCACAAGGCTCGTTCGTCGCGGCGGGGCGTTTGTTGCAGCGCCATCCGACCATCGTTTCCAAGCGTCTTGCTGCGATGGAAAAACGTCTGGGTGTGCGGCTGGTCGAGCGCTCGACGCGACACGTGCGCATCACCGAGGTCGGCCTGCAACTCGAACAGCGCCTGCGCGCAGCCGTCGAGCTGATGAACGAGGCGCAGCAACAAGCGGTGCAGGGCGCCAGCGAAGTGCGCGGCACGTTGCGTCTGGCCTTGCCGGCTGCGATGGGGCGCCTGTGGCTGGGGCCGATGTTGCCGGAGTTTCTCAAGGCCCATCCGCACGTCTCAGTGGTCGCCGATTACAGCGAAGGCCTCGTCGATATCATTGAGCAAGGCTTCGACGCGGCCATCCGCATCGGCGAACTGGACGACAATCGGCTGATCGCGAAAAAGCTCAGTGACCATCGCCGCATTCTCTGCGCATCGCCAGCCTACATCGAGGCGCACGGCATGCCGCAAACACCGCAGGATCTACTGCAGCACAATTGCCTGCGCTTCAGCGGGCTGGCGTCGTTCCCGTTTTGGCGCCTGCATCGCGGCGATGAACTGCAGACCATCACGCCACGCGGCAACCTGACCGCCAGCGACAGCGAATCCCTCCTCGCCGCCGCCCGCGCCGACGCCGGCATACTCGGTGCCGGCGACTGGCTGATGAGCCGCGATCTGGCGGCAGGGCGGTTGATTCGTGTGTTGCCCGACTGGCAGCTGGATTCGGCGGGAGGGGTCTATCTGGTCAGACCTTCATCGCGGTTTCCAGCGGCGGCAGTGGTGGCGTTCAAGGAATGGATCGAAGCGAAATTCGATCCGGCGCCACCTTGGGCCGTTTGAACACCACAGCCTTCAGCGCCACCCCCGTCCCTGTAGGAGTGAGCCTGCTCGCGAAAGCGGAGTGTCAGTCACCGCTTGGTTGCCTGACCTGACGGCATCGCGAGCAGGCTCACTCCTACAGGGATTGCGCCTATATAGGAAATCCAGTGTCGGCGCACAAAAAAAGCCCGGCATTGCTGCCGGGCCTCGGTAACTTCAGCGCTTTACGCGGCCATGTTGTTGGCCGCCATTTGCTTTTTGTGGCTCGCCTTCATGGCTTCCATTTGTGCGCCCAGTTCCTCGAGCTTGGCCTTGCCCAGCAGCTTCTGCGCTTTGGGGAACATCTCTTCTTCTTCCTCTTCGATGTGGTGTTCCAGCAGTTCTTTGACCACTTTGACCCGGCCGGCAAATTCCGGGGTGCCTGGATCCGTCTCTTTCAGATCAGGCAGCACCAGCGAATCCACGGTGCGGTGCTCTTCCTTGGCTTCGTAGTACATGATGTCCTCTTCCTTGCTGCCGGCTTCCTTGAACGCGGGATACAGGATTTCCTCTTCCAGGCGAGTATGGATGGTGATTTCCATTTCCAGTTTGCCCAGCAACTCGCCGCGTTTTTTCAGCGCACGGTCGGTGGATTCACTCAGTTGGCTGAGGATGGCTTTGACTTTTTCATGGTCGGCTTTGAGAAGGTCGATGGCATTCATTTTTTGTCGCCTCTGCTTTTCACGGATTGAACACAGCGTTCTTTTTTTTGCGCTGCTGTGTATTCAGTAAGAGGCTATCGCAGGACTCATGCCAACTCGGCGATCAAGCGCAACCCGCGTGAATCAAGGGCTGGCGCAGAAGCAGGCAGAACGCCTTCGTGCAGCCTGCAAGATATCCGCTCGGCGGACATTGCATATAACAAGCCCGGCAAATGCCGGGCTGTGGATGATGCTTGAGACAGGCCTGCGCTCGTGCTTCAGCGGTTGGCCTGTGAAGGCGAAATCCGCCCGACATGCTTGGGTCCCGCCAGTGCCCAGGCGATCAGGCCGAACAGCGGCACGAACACGATCAGCACGATCCACACGCCTTTACTACTGGATTTCCCCTGGCTTTTGCGCACCCGGTTGATGGCCCAAAGCTCGATCAGCACGAGAATGACCGCCAACACGATCCACACGGTTTCGATTTGCATAGGCTTAACTCCTGATGGTCTGTGCGTTAGGCGACGAGAGGGGCGTTGGGTTCATTCTTTTTGCCCGGCGGCGCTCGCCTGAAAATACCGACTAGAGTTGTTAGCGCGGACACCGCACGTTCCTGTGGGAGCGAGCCTGCTCGCGAAAACGCAGTGTCAGGCACCATCATTTGAAACTGACACACCGCTTTCGCGAGCAGGCTCGCTCCCACAGTTTACGCAGGCATTCAGCGTGAGACAGGGAGGTTTTCAATGGACGGTATTCATGGGCATGGCACCCCGCGCTTCATGCGCAGCGCCTTGCTGGTCGGCATGGCCAATGCCCTGCTGTTGAGTGACGCACAGGCCGCTTGCGGGCCACTGGCGGCCGGGGCTTATAGCGTTTCGCAAACCTGCCTTCCCGCTGCCGGTGTCGACGCGTCCATCGCCACCCAACCCGGCACGACCATAACCACCACCGCTGGTTCTTCGCTCTTGAGCAGAGGCAACAACGCCAACTCGACGCTGAGCCTCAGCGGTACCACGATCAACAGCACACCGCCGACGGCGGCCAATGCCGTGTTCGCCAACGTGATCGGCAGCAGCGGCAATGCCAGCCTGACGCTCGATGGTGGAGCCAATACGGTCAATGTCGGTGGCAACGGGCTGGACGCTCTGGCAATCACCAACGCCGGCACAGGTTCGTCAACATTCTCGGTCACCCCCGGCACCACCCTGAATATCCTCAACACCGTGGTCGGCAACGAGCACGACGGCATCGACATCAATGGCAGCGGCGGCGGGGCGATCAACCTCAACCATCAGGGCAGCGGTCAGATCACCTTGCTCGGTGGCAACGGCATCTGGACCAAGGCCACTGGCAGCGGCGCGACCAACGTCAATGTCGGCGCCGGGGTGAGCATTCTGGTCAACAACGACGATGCGCTCTCCGCCGGCCCGCCGATCGGTGATGAAACCTTGCCGACCGCTGGCATCGGCAACCACGCCGGCGTGCACACCCGCGCAGTCAGTGGCAACACTACCGTGGTCAGCGCGGCCAACGTGCAGAGTGTCGGCATGAACGCTTTCGGGATCTTCACCGAGGGCGGCAGCGGCAACACCAGCCTGACGAATAACGGGACGATCAGCACCAATGGCTTGAACGGATTCGGCATTCGTTCGTTCTCGACAGTCGGCAGCATCGCCATCGTCAATAACGGCGCAATCACCACCACCGGTGGCGCTGCTCACGGCATCTACGCCAATGACAACGTCGGCGCGACCGGTTCGATCAGTATCGAAAACAACGCCGAACTCAACGTTGGCAGCACCGCCAATACCGCCGGCTCCCGGGCGATCTACATCATCAAGCGCGGAACCGGCGATGCCAGTGTCACCGGTAGCGGCAACATCAATGTGTTCGGTAGCCCCGACACCACCCGCGCCTACGCAATCATCGTCAGTGCCGAGCGCAATAACGTTCTGATCGATTATTCCGGCGACCTGTTCGCCAGCGGCTTCGGCGCCGGCGGCATCCGTGTGGACTCGACCGGTGGTAACGTTCAGGTCAACTATCGCGGTGATCGCATCGAAACCCTGCACAGCAATGGCAACGGCATCTACGCTTCGACGCAGTTACCCACCGGCACGGTGAACGTCGATGCTGGCGGCACGATCATCACCCATTCGGACGCCGGAACAGGCGATGGCAGCGGAATCGGCGCGTTCGGGATCCAGGCGCTGACCCTCGGCGGCGATGTCGGCATCCGCTTCACCGGCCCGCTGATCGACGTCAACGGCGCGGGCGCGGCGCTGCTGGCCGGTAACGCCTTCAACGGCGGCAGCGGCCTCGGCACGATCAATATCAGCAACAGCGGTGAACTGGTCGCGCGTGGCGATCAGCAGCGTGGCGTTCGCACGCTGTCGGTCAGTGGCGCACAGAACATCGTCAACACCGGGGCGATCCAGACGCTCGGGGCCAGCAACAGTCAGGGCATTGTCGCCCAGGCCAGCGGCGCGGCGGATGTGACGGTGAGCAACAGCGGCGCGATCAGCGCACGCGGGACCGGCTCCTCGGCCATTGATGCGCTGACCGAGGGCGGCAACGTCAGCGTCAGCAACAGTGCGAGCCTGCAAGGTGGCTGGGCCGACAGCAGCGGGGTTGCCCTGGGCGGCGCCACGCAAACCCTGAACAACGCCGGCGCCATCGGTGCACTCAGCGATTCGGCGGTGCGCGCCGATGCGACCACGCCGGGCAGCACCTTCGCGTTGAACAACACCGGGCAGATCACCGGCTCAGTGAGTGCCGTCAGCGCCAGTAGCACAATCGCCAACAGCGGCACATGGATTCTGCGCGACTTCTTCGACAGCACTGGCAGCGGCATTCGCGACAGCTGGAACGTCGCCATCAGCAACCTCGGCACGGCCGGCTCCAGCAGCATCGACAACAGCGGCCTGATTCAACTGGCGGCGCAACCGGCCAGCGGCATCGTCAACTTCAGCAGCAGCGGCGCTTATCTGCCGTTGGGGCAAAGCGCCAACGCGCCGACACCGGGCGGCGCCGTGCAGGGGCAGATACTCGGCGTCAGCCGTTTCAGCAACAGCGGCACGCTGGATCTGGCGGCGGGCGGCAACACGGTCGGCAATGTCTTGCTGATCAGTGGCGCCGACAGCGCTGGCACCGATGGCGGCGGGGTATTTGTCTCGAACGGCGGGCGGGTGCTGCTCAACACCATGCTCAACGGCGGCGGAACCAATAGCCTGTCCGACATGCTGGTGGTGGACTCGACGGCAACCGCCAGCGGCGGCGCCACCGGTGTCGTCGTGCGCAATGTCGGCGGGCAGGGCGATCTGACCCAGGGCAATGGCATTGCTGTGGTCGAGTTGCTGAATAAAACCGAAGCCGCGAGCGACGCCAACGCCTTCCGCCTCGCCCGCCGTGTGGTCGCCGGGCCATATGAATATCGTCTGCAACAAGGCGCCGAGGATGGCAGCGCCCGGGATACCTGGTTCTTGCGTTCGGATGCGCTGACACCGCCGAGCCCGCCGGCTCCACCCGGTCCACCCGGTCCACCCGGCCCGGGCCCTGATCCAGCCCCCGATCCCGGCCCGGCGCCGGTACCCAATTATCGACCCGAAGTGTCGCTCTACGGCGCCGTGCCCGCGCTGGCGCTGGTTTACGGCCGGACCATGGTCGACACACTTCACGAACGGGTTGGCGAAGAACGCCTGAACCGTGGCGAGCCGTTGCCCAAACAAGATGAGTCGACGTTGGCGCCATCGATGGGCTGGGGCCGGGTGATTTATCGCAGCGGCAAACAGGACGGCGATCGCAAAAACGCCTTGGGCAATACCCCGGAATACAACTACGACCTGACCGCATTCCAGGTCGGCACCGACCTCTATCGCAAAGTCCGCGCCGATGGCAGTCACGAACAGGCGGGCCTGTCACTGTCGGCTGGCACTATCAATGCCGGCGTCAGCCATTACACGCGCCGCGCCGCCGGCGAAGACACGCTGCGCGCCTACGGTGTCGGCGCCTACTGGACGCACTTCGGCCCGTCCGGCTGGTATCTGGACGGCGTGGTGCAGGTCAATCGCTTCGACATCGAAGCCAAGCCCAATGACCTGGAAAAACTGAAAACCCGTGGCTGGGGCTACACCGCCTCGCTGGAAAACGGCTATCCCTATGAGTTCGATAAAAACTGGTACATCGAGCCGCAAGTGCAGGCGATCTACAGCTACGTCGACCTGGACAGCAGCGACGACGCCGGCGCCAAGGTGCGTTTCAAGGACGTCGATTCGCTGGTTGGCCGCGCCGGCGTGCGCATCGCCAGGGACTGGGAAACCGAGGGTGTCGACAAGAGTGCGCGGCGCACCAACGCGTGGATTCGGCCCAGCGTCTGGCATGAGTTCAAGGGCCAACCGAAGACTGAGTTTTCCTCTGAGTCGGGTTACATCCCGTTCGAGTCGGACATTCAGGGCACGTGGGGCGAGGTCAATGTCGGGGTCGATTATCAGGCCAACCAACGTACGACATGGACCGCGTCCGCCGGTTATCGGCAGGGCTTTGATGGCGACAGCCATGGCTATGATGCAATGCTGGGTTTCAAAATAAATTTCTGAGTGCCGCTGCGGCCTATATCCTCTGCACCACATGTTTAGGCTGGAACAGGGACAGGGCAATGGCATTCAGGGTGATGGTCGTCGGTGGTTACGGTAATTTCGGCAGTATCGTTTGTCGACATCTTGCGCAGATGCCAGAGATTGAGTTGCTGTTGTCGGGCCGCGATGCGCGCAAGTTGCAGCGCAAGGTCGAAGAGCTGCAAGCGCAATCGGGCCGTACCAGCCGAGGCTGGTGCGGCGATGCACTGGGCGCGGGGTTTCAATCGGCGTTGCGCGAGCTGAACATTCAATTGGTGGTGCACACCGGCGGGCCGTTTCAGGGGCAGTCCTACGCGGTTGCTGAAAGCTGCATCAGCGCCGGTGTGAATTATTGCGATCTGGCTGACTGCCGCACCTTCGTCAACGGCATCGATGTGCTTGACGCCCGCGCCAAGGAGGCTGGGGTGGCGCTGCTCAGCGGCTGCAGCTCGGTGCCGACCTTGTCTTCGGCGATCATCGATCAGCAGCGCTCGCGTTTTGCGCGGATCGATTCGATCGAGCATGGCATTTCTTCCTCGGCGAAGATGCCTGGGCTGTCCACGGTAGAAGGCGTGCTTGCTTATGCCGGCAAACCGATCAGGCAGTTGAAGAATGGCCAGACTCACGAAGTATTGGGCTGGCTCGATCTGACCCTGCGCAGCATGCCGCAACTGGGCACGCGGGTGCTGGCCAATGTCGATGTGCCGGACATGGATATTTTCGCCCGCCGCTATGGAGCACAGACGCTGCGCTTCAAGGCCGGCGCCGGCCTGAAACTCGGCGGGGTCGCCAACGCCTGGCTGGCGCAGGCCTTGCGCTTCGGTCTGGTGCGCGATCATCGGCGCTGGGCGGCGCGCCTGCATCGACTGGGCACGTGGTTCGAGCGTTTCGGTGATGGCAAAAGCGCGATGTACATCGATGTTCGCGGCACTGGTGTCGACGGCCAGCCGCTGAGCATGACCGCGCAACTCACCGCGCTGAATGACAAAGGCCCGGAAATCCCCAGCTGCGCCGCCGTCGCCCTCGCCAGCAAAATGGCCCGGGGTTATGTACCGCAGGCCGGCGCGCGGCCGTGCGTTGGCGAGATCAGCGTCGAGGAATATCTGACGGCGATCAACGATCCCGCCAATCTGAGTCTGTCGGTGCAGTTCGCCGAAGGGCAGCGTTGAGATGCTCTATCTCTGTCTGAAATACCTGCATGTAATCGCGGCGATTTTCCTCTTTGGTTTCGGCATGGGCTCCTACCTCTACCTGATCGCCGCCAGCCGCAGCGGCAACCCGCAAGTGATCGCCCATGTCGCACGGACGGTGGTGCGCTTTGATACGTGGATCACCACGCCGGCAGGGTTTGTGCAGGTCATCACCGGCTATCTGCTGATGCGCCTTTCGGGGCTGTCGATGAGCACTGAATGGCTGCTGACTTCGCTGATCATTTTCTTCTGTGTGGGCGCGTTGTGGCTGCCGGTGCTGGTGTTGCAAAAGCGTTTGCAGAGCATGGCGCTGAGCGCGGGCGAGGGTGGCCAGCTTCTGGATGATCGCTACGCGAGCACGTACCGCTGGTGGTTCTGGATGGGCATCGCCGGGTTCGCCGGGATGTTTGTCATCGTGCTGATGATGGTGACGAAGATGACGCCGCTGCAACTGATCGGATCAGCCGTGGGCCTTTAGAAAACGGCTTTCATGATCCGCTGTTGGAAGCAGGCAGGTGTCGTACTTGCCGAACAGCCGATAGCGATTCAGGGCGATGCGATCGTAAGCCCAGTCGCGCAGCCCGCGTGGGAATATCCGCAGCAGTTTCAGCGGCTGCCAGCGCCCCGGCAATTGCCCGACCACTTCGAGAAACGCATCGGAACGCTCCCAGTAATGCCGGTCGCGAATCACCGCCATGGTGTCGAACTCATCCAGCGGCAAACCTGCCCACGCGAGCAAGGCCTGGCCCTCGGGCGATTGCACCGCCGCCAGACGCACGCGACGCTGTTGATCATGGCGTATCAGAAAGCGCGCCCAGCCGTTGCAGAGCTTGCACACGCCGTCGAACAGCACCACGGTTTCGCCGGGCTTGAGCAATGGCGCGGGGGTAGGGCGGGTTTTCATGGCAGGCATGTCCTTGGCGGCGGTTGTCGCGATCATAACCTCGATCAACCGGCGCTTGTTCTATAGCGACGGATCGCGGCGGTATTGCCCCGGCGATATTCCATGCACCCGGCGGAAGGCGGCGCCAAAAGCCGCGTCGGACAAATAGCCCAGCGAAGCGGCGACAGTCGCCACATTGTCCCGACCATTGCGCAAGCGAAACGCGGCCACGCGCATCCGCCAGCGTGTGGCGTATTCGACCGGTGCCAGGCCCATGCGTGTCTTGAACAGCGCAGCGAAACCCGATCGCGACATGCAGGCTATTTCGGCCATTTGCGTCAGTCGCCAGGGTTGTTCCGGAGCAGCGTGAATGGCGCGCAACACGCCGGCAATCGCTGGCTCCCGCAGCCCGCCCAGCCAGGCCAGTTGTTCGGCATCGGCGCTGTTGATGTGATGACGCAACGCATGGATGAAGATCAGTCGCAGCAGGTCGTTGCACATTGCCTGCGAGCCGGCCTGCTGCGAAGGCCATTCGCGGCCCAGTTCATCGAGCAGCCAGCCGAACGACGAAGCACCCGCGGTCTCGGCGCGAATGATCAGCGAGGTTGGCAGCACCTCAAGCAGCTCCGTCGCGCCTGGACCCGACAACGACACGCTGCCTCCCAGCAACTCGACTCCCTCGCCGACGCCAAACGTCGCCGAGGCACCGTCATGGGCGAAAACATCCGCTGCATTCACCGCTTCGACATCGACGCCGCTGGCAAGAATGAACGGCGTGCGCGATACCACAAAACAGTCGCCGGCCTGCAACAGGCGCGCCGGCACGCCTTGCATGCGCAGCCAGCATTCACCTCGTCGCACGACATTGAATTTCAGTTCGATGGGTTGGAAACGCAGCGCCCAGATGCCACCCGCCTGCAAACGAACCGAACAGGCTGCGCGCAGTTCAGAGAGCGCCAATACGGCAGAGAGTGGATCGCCAGCAGGATTTTGGATGATCACGACAGAAACCTGGATTTATCAGACTGGTTCGTCCGCAGAGCTTAGCCAAGAATGAAGGCCTTCGATAGCTCACTCAGGATTACGCCCATGGCCACCCTTCAACTACCTGTGCAATCACCGTTCAACGCCGCCAGCACAGCGGCCGAAGTCATGGCCGGCATCGACCTGCGCGGGCAACTCGCCGTGGTCACGGGCGGTTATTCCGGCCTGGGTCTGCTGACGGTGAAAAGCCTCGCTGCGGCCGGGGCGCAGGTCCTTGTGCCGGCCAGAGATACCGCGCGGGCAGAGGCGGCATTGACCGGGATTGACGGCGTCAGGGTAATGCCCATGGATCTGATGCAGGCCGAGTCGGTGGCGGGGTTCAGCCGAAGTCTGGTCAGCGCGGGTCAGCCAGTGTCGTTGCTGATCAACTGCGCCGGAGTCATGGCCGCGCCGTTGCTGCGCGATGCCGATGGCCACGAGAGCCAGTTCGCGACCAATCATTTGGGCCACTATCGCCTGACCTGCGGGCTCTGGCCGGTGCTGGTCAAGTCTGGGCAGGCGCGGGTGCTGTCGGTGTCGTCACGCGGGCATCAGATTGCCGGGGTGAAGTTTGACGACATCGATTTCCTGCGGCGGCCTTATGACAAATGGCTCGCCTATGGGCAGTCGAAAACCGCCAATGCCTTGTTTGCCATCGCCCTCGATCAGCGTGGACGTAGCCATGGCGTTCGCGCATTTTCATTGCATCCGGGGCAGATTCTCACGGATCTGGCACGGCACTTGAGCACGGCGGAACTCGCCGCCTTCGATGCGCTGGATGAACAGGGTCGGCCACGGCTGGATCCGCACAACGGTTTGAAAACTGTCGAGCAGGGCGCCGCTACCGGGTTGTGGTGTGCGACCAGTGCAGTGCTTGCGGATTTGGGTGGTGTGTATTGCGAAGACTGCAATGTTGCGCCGATCAATGACCCTGAAACAGGCCGCAAGGGTGTTGCGAAATGGGCGGCGGATGCAGGGTTGGCGGAGCGACTCTGGGCGGTTTCGGAGCAATGGACGGGGCTCACGGTGGCATGAATCGAGTCAAACGCCAAAAGCCCCTCACCCTAACCCTCTCCCGGAGGGAGAGGGGACTGACCGAGGTGTTAGTAAAGATACGCGAACCTGAAATACCGAGCCGAACTCAGGTTTTGAACAGCACCCAAATCGGCTCCCTCTCCCTTGGGAGAGGGCTGGGGTGAGGGGCTGCCGCGCCGCTGTAAAAAAGTCGTACCCAAACACAACATTTCGCCCGCGCACCGCCATCGCGCTTCAGCCCGGTCAGATTACTCCCCCAGCTTCGCCCAGAATTCCTCCGCCGAATGACTGATCGGAGCTGTCGGGCGAGTGAGATGAATTTCCAATGGAATGTCCCAGCTTTCATCCAGTGCCCTGACCAGACGCCCATCGGCCATTTCCTGCTCGGTCAGGCTTTTCGGCAGCCAGGCGACGCCTTTGCTTTCCAGCGCCATCGACATCAGTACTGCGGCCAGATGGCTGCTGAACAGCGGTTTCAAGTGCAGATAATCGGCTTTGCCGTGCAGCCTGTGGGCGACGATTCGGCCCAGGCCCGATTCGTGGGTGTAGGCCAGATAGGGGAGGGTTTCGGGCGAAGTGCCGAATTGCGCCGAAGCGCTCGCCAGCGGCATGAGTACGTCTTCGCCGACCTTCTTGCCAATGAACTGATCAGGCGCCAGCAATGGCGGAACGTCAGGGTGGCGATGGCATAGCAGGAACTGCACCTGGCCATGAATCAGCATCTGTTCGCACACGGCCATGCTGTCGGAATGCAGGCGAACCGCATCGATCGGCGCACCCCTTTCGGCACTGCGCAACCAGCGCGGGAAGAAGGTGAATGACAGCGAATGAGTGGCCGCGAACTGTAAGGTTTTTGCCGCCATGCCCGCCACTTCCTGTGCTTCGGAACGCATGCGGTACAGGCGTCTGGCCGCTTCCTGGGCACTCGGCAAAATCTGCCTGCCGGCTTCGGTCAATGTCGCGCCTTGCGGGGTGCGCACGAACAGTTCTACGCCCATCCAGTTCTCCAGCGAACGCACTCGGCGACTGAACGCCGGCTGCGTCACATGGCGCGCTTCAGCGGCCCGGACAAAGCTGCCGTACTCGGCCAGCGCGGAAAAATCCTCAAGCCAAACCAGTTCCAAGGGCAATGCCTCCTGTGCATAGGGCGCGGCATTAATAGCATTGGGCGGGTGTCGTCGCAAAGCATAACGTTGGGCCACCACAACAAGAGGAACCCGTCATGCGTATCGTCGATATCCGTGAAAAAACTGTCTCCATCGCTTCTCCGATCGCCAATGCCTACATCGACTTTTCGAAGATGACCTGCTCGGTCGTCGCGGTCATTACCGACGTGATTCGCGACGGCAAACCGGTCATCGGTTACGGCTTTAACTCCAACGGTCGCTACGGTCAGGGCGCGTTGATGCGCGATCGTTTTCTGGCGCGGATCACCGAAGCCGACCCGGAAACCCTGATCGATCATGAGAACAATAACCTCGATCCGTTCGCCATCTGGAAAACCCTGATGACCAACGAAAAACCCGGCGGGCATGGCGAGCGTTCGGTAGCGGTCGGCACCATCGACATGGCGGTGTGGGACGCGGTGGCGAAGATCGAAGGCAAACCGCTGTATCGCCTGCTTGCCGATCGTTATCGCGATGGCGTGGCCGATGACAAGGTCTGGGTGTATGCGGCGGGTGGCTATTACTACCCGGGCAAGGACCAGAGCAAACTCAAGGCCGAAATGCAGGGCTATCTGGATCGTGGCTACGACGTGGTCAAGATGAAGATCGGCGCGGTGCCGCTGGACGAAGATATCCGCCGCATCGAAGCGGTGCTGGAGGTGGTGGGCGACGGCCAGCGCCTGGCGGTCGACGCCAACGGCCGCTTCGATCTGCAGACCGGTATCGCGTATGCCGAAGCGATCAAGAAGTACAACCTGTTCTGGTACGAAGAGGTCGGCGACCCGCTGGATTACGCGCTCCAGGCCGAGCTGGCCAATCACTACGAACTGCCGATGGCCACCGGCGAAAACCTGTTCTCTCACCAGGATGCCCGCAACCTGTTGCGCCACGGCGGCATGCGTCCTGACCGCGACTACCTGCAATTCGACTGCGCGCTGTCCTACGGGCTCGTCGAGTACATGCGCACCTTGAAAGTGATGGAAGAGCTGGGTTGGTCTTCGCGTCGCGTCGTGCCGCATGGTGGTCACCAGATGTCGCTGAACATCGCCGCCGGTCTGCACTTGGGCGGCAACGAATCGTACCCGGACGTGTTCCAGCCATTCGGTGGTTTTGCCGACGGTATCCGCGTGGAGAACGGCTATGTCGGGCTGCCGGAGATCCCGGGTGTCGGCTTCGAAGCCAAGTCTGCGCTGTATGCCGTCATGCGTGAATTGGGCGAGGGCTGATTCAGTTTCATCTGCGGCCTCGTTTGCCGAGGCCGCACTTTCAGGCGTCATCCTCGACGCCAAAGCCACATGCCCACCACAACAATAAAATGAGGTGCTTCCGTGGAAACTTCAAAATCGCGCTGGTACAGCCAGCTCTATGTGCAGGTGCTGATCGGCATCGTCATTGGTGCTGCCATCGGTTACTTCGTGCCGGACATCGGCGCCAAGCTGCAGCCGTTCGCCGACGGTTTCATCAAGCTGATCAAAATGCTCCTGGCGCCGATCATTTTCGGCACGGTGGTGGTCGGTATCGCCAAGATGGGCAGTATCAAGGAGGTCGGTCGCATCGGTGTGAAAGCGCTGATCTACTTCGAGATTCTTTCCACCATCGCTCTGGTGGTCGGCCTGATCGTAGTCAACGTGGTCAAGCCCGGCGCCGGCATGAACATCAACGCCGGCACCCTCGATGGCAGTGCTGTCAACAAATACAGCCAGGCGGCGAGCGAGCAGGGCGGTCTCGTCGAATTTTTCCTCAATATCATTCCGCATACCTTCCTCGGCGCCTTCTCCAACGGCGTCATGCTGCAGGTGATTCTGTTGTCGGTGCTGATGGGCGTCGCCTTGGTGCAAATGGGCGAAACCAGCAAGCCGCTGATCAACACCATCGATCTGTTCCTGCAGGGCCTGTTCAAGATCGTGGCGATGGTCATGCGCCTGGCGCCGCTGGGTGCCGGAGCTGGCATGGCGTTCACCATCGGCAAATATGGGATCGGCACTTTGCTGTCGCTGGGGCAGTTGCTGGTCGCGCTGTACATCACGACGTTGATTTTCATTGTTGTGGTGCTGGGTGCGGTGGCGCGATGGTCGGGCATGCCGCTGATGCAGTTTCTGCGCTACTTCAAGGATGAAATCCTGATCACCCTGGGCACCTGCTCGACCGAAGCGGTGCTGCCGCGAATGATGGTCAAACTGGAAAAGCTCGGCTGCAAGAAATCAGTGGTCGGCATGGTCCTGCCGACGGGCTACACCTTCAACGCAGACGGCACCTGCATCTACCTGACCATGGCGGCGATTTTCATTGCCCAGGCGACCAATACGCCGCTGACCTTCATGGATCAGATGATTCTGCTCGGCGTATTTCTACTCACGTCCAAGGGCTCGGCCGGTGTGGCGGGAGCAGGGTTTGTGACACTTGCGGCCACCCTCACTACCATTCACTCAATACCGCTGGTGGGGCTAGTGTTGCTGCTGGGCATTGACCGCTTCCTCAACGAGGCGCGAGCCGTGACCAACCTGATCGGTAACGGCATCGGCACCATCGCCATCGCCAAATGGGACAAGTCGTTCGATGTCGAAGCGTGCGAGCGGGAAATCGCCGCCATGAAGCAGGACAAGGCAGCGCGCAAGTCGCTGCTGGTGCACAAGTAATTCGCCAAGCGTGCGGTGTTCCTCTGTTGGCGATCCGGATCGCTGACAGAGGCAATGATCGATCTCGTATTGGGTTGCCCAGGTTGACACTCGAATCGTTCTCATGAAATATATAGTGCACTATACAATAGCGAACTATGAAATGAGCTCGAACCGAAACCAAGTGGGAACGCAGCTGTCGTTTTCCCTCTACGCCGCCGCCAATCGGGTCGTGCGTTTGCACAAGCCGTATCTGGAACCGCTGGGCTTAACCTTTCCGCAGTACCTGGTGATCCTGCAGCTTCTGGATGGCGCTCCATTGTCTGTGGGCGAACTCGGTACTTACCTGGCGATGGACGCCGGAACCATCACGCCGCTGCTCAAACGGCTGGAAAGCGCCGGGTTGGTCACGCGCAAGCGCGATCCGGCAGATGAGCGCCGCGTGCTGATCGACCTGACGCCCGAAAGCCGGGCTATGGAAGACGACATCAGAGCCATCACCGGCAAAATCAAGACGGCCTGCCAGCTTGATGAGCAGGGGATTGAGGCGCTGCGTCTGACGCTGGATGCGCTTGCCCATCCGGCGGCTGACTGAGCCATGACTGAAGACAAACGCGCGCTCCACAGGGCGATAACACACGTATCAGAGAGGGTATTGAAATGAACATCGGAATCATCGGCGCCGGCCACATTGGCGCGACGCTGGCGCGCAAGCTGGCTGCGTGCGGTCATCAGGTCAAACTGGCCAACTCGAAAGACCCGCAAAGCATTCAGGCGCTCGCTGAAGAAGTCGGTGCCAGGGCTGTCACCAAAGAGCAGGCGGTGTCCGACGTCGATGTGATCATCCTGTCGATTCCCTTCGCCAAATACCCTGATCTGAAGCAGACGCTGAGCCAGGTTCCCGAGCAAGTCGTGGTCATCGACACCTCCAATTACTATCCGCAGCGTGACGGGGCGATCAAGGAAGTGGACGAGGGCAAACCTGAGAGCGTCTGGGTCAGCGAGCAGATCGGCCGCCCGCTGATCAAAGCGTGGAATGCCGTACTCGCCGCTACGCTGGCCGATCAAGGTCAACCTGCCGAATCCGCAACTCGCATCGCCTTGCCAGTCGCCGGCGATGATGTGCGTGCCGAGGCGATCGCGCAGGATCTGGTCGAAGAAAGCGGATTCACCGCGCTCGCTGCGGGCAGCCTTCAGGACTCATGGCGTCAACAACCCGGAACCCCGGCTTACTGCACCGAACTGACCTTGCCGGAACTGAAGCAGGCGCTCGAAGCTGCGGACAAGGCCCGCGCGCCGCTGAACCGTGATGCCTTGATGGCCCGATTCATGGCGCCAAACAGTGAGTTCACCCGCGAGCAGATGGTTGCGATCAATCGGGAAATGACTGCCTGATTAGCGAGCCGACACCTTCAGGTCTGAAGTCGATGAACTTCAACGACCAACCCCTCCGAAACATCCGGGGCACGAAAGTAGCTGGTGATCAGATCGAATTCGGCGTCGGTCGCCGCGAACTCATGTTCGGCGCGTGCATTGCGCTGATGCAGTCGGCGCCGGCAGGTGTCATCGTCGACTTCGAGGTAGTGCAGCCGATGAGCAACCTGCGCCGCGTCTGCGAGGCCGCGCAGCCATTGCCGGTCGGTCGGGGTGTTGGCCGGGAAATCCAGCACCACGGCAACTCCCGCAGCGAGCATGTCCGTTACCAGCGGGCCGAGAACCTGACGGATCTGCTTCGCATGGCGGACGTAGTCGGCAACCGAATTGATCTGCTCAGGGTAAAGCCTGGCCAGCCAGTGATCTTCGCTGAGCAGGATGGCTGAGTGTTCAGCCTGTAATGATCGGGCCAGCGTGGATTTTCCGGCAGCGATTTTGCCGCACAAGAGATGGAGCACAGGTGTTGGCATCGGACAGGTCCTTCTTCCGAGGTGGGTATCACACAGATACAGGCTTGGCGAAATGGGGTGACTGGCCGAACGATTCAATCAACAGTTCGGCCAGGGCGTGAATCTTGCGCGCCGGATGCGGCCCGGGTGGGCGGACCACGTAGGCGCCGGCGGGCGGCGGTGGGAATCGAGTCATGATCGGCACCAGCGCACCGGAGATGACATGTTCATAAGTCAGGCAATCCGGCAGATAGGCGACACCCAGACCCGCTCTTGCCGCCGCGACCAGCGCCACCCCGTTGTCCGCCTTGAAGCGGCCTTGCGGACGCACCGAGATCACCTTTTTGCCATCCATGAATTGCCACGTTTCGGTCGCTTGCATCAGCGCCTCGTGGTCGCCCAGCGCCTGCGGCGATTCGGGTTCGCCGTGGGCTTTTAGGTAATCGGGGCTGGCGACGAGTTTGGTGAAAATCGGCCCGATGCCTCTGGCGATCAGGTTGGAGTCGGGTAGATAGCCAACGCGGATCGCACAGTCATAACCTTCGGCAATCAGGTCAACGAAGCGATCGCTGTAGCAGGTCTGTATTTGCAGCTGCGGATGACGACGAGCCATTTCCGCGAGCATGGGCGCGAAGTGAGTCGGCCCGAAGGACAGCGGCGCGGCGATTCTCAAACGCCCACGGAGAGCGCCGGAAGGCAATATCGTTTCCTTCGCCAGGTCGATTTCGGCACAGACCCGGGCGGCATGCTCGCGGAAGGCTGTTCCGGCCTCGGTAAGCGCCGCGCCACGTGTCGTGCGCGCCAGCAATTGAATGCCCAACTCGGCCTCCAGCCTCGCGAGCCTGCGGCTGACAATCGATTTGGACACGCCCAGCCGGATCGCAGCAGACGATATACCGCCCGCATCAGCGACCTCTACAAAGGTTTGCAGCTCTTCGATATCCAAATCGGCGTTCCTCAAAGTGCGACACAGCAACGCACGGGATGCTACTACTGCGACGAGTCCCGCAACAGCACAATCCTGCTTCCGGACAACTCGGCAAACGGCCGTGGTCCGGAATGAAGTGATCCTCCCGCGCCAGCGAAAGCGGTGAGCGCCCGCCAATTCATCAAGCGGACTTTCACGTTTCGCTACGCGTAAAAAGACAACTAGAAGCAGGAGCAACACATGACAAGCGAAACGATCCGCAACCCGCTCACCGATCAACTCCTGTCGCCGGAAAACGCGGCGCTGATCATCATCGACTACCAACCGATCCAGGTGTCCTCGATCCGCTCCATGCCGCGCGATGAGTTGGTGTTCAACATCACCAGCGTGGCCAAGGCGGCCGTCAACTACAACCTGCCCATCGTGCACTCGACGGTCAACGTTGCGACCGGGCGCAACAAGCCGCCGATTCAGCCATTGCAGGATGTGCTGGGGCATCTGCCGACCTACGACCGGACTTCGATCAACAGCTGGGAAGACGTCGAGTTCAAACAAGCGGTCAAGGCCATGGGCCGACGCAAATTGATCATGACCGCGCTGTGGACTGAGGCGTGCCTGACCTTCCCGGTGCTGGATGCGATCCAGGAAGGTTATGAAGTCTACGTGCCGGTCGATGCGGTCGGTGGTACCTCGGTTGCCGCGCATGAAGCCGCGTTGCGGCGGATGGAACAGGCCGGGGCAAAACTGATCAGCCGGGTGCAGATGTATTGCGAACTGCAGCGTGATTGGGCGCGTGAGGCGACTGTTCCGGGCTTCATGGGGGTGTTTGAAAACGCCGATGGTTTCAACGCAGAAAAGCACGCTTAAGCCAGTCGCAAGAGACGGTTCACGCCGTTGATAGGAAAAAGTGAGGCCTGTGATCAGGCCTCATTGGCGTTTACGAACTCACCTGCAACGTTTCAACGCCGCGCCGTGCGCGTACTCACATCCACCCAGACCGCCAGCACCAGAATGCTGCCCTTGACGATCATCTGCCAGTAACTGTCGACGTCGAGCATCGACATGCCGTTATCCAGGCTGGTGATCACCAATGCGCCGAGGAGGGCGCCGTAGACGGTGCCGGAGCCGCCGCGCATGGAGGTGCCGCCGATGAAGCAGGCGGCGATGGCGTCGAGTTCGCCCATGCTCCCGGCCGACGGTGAGCCGGCCGCGAGGCGTGCGGTGTTGACCACGCCAGCGAGGGCGCACATCACGCCCATGATGCCGAAGATCCACAACTTGACCGCTTGCACATTGATCCCGGACAGGCGCGTCGCTTCCATGTTGCTGCCGACCGAATAGACCCGGCGGCCGAACACGGTCTGGCTGGTGACGTAGCTGAACACGCCTAGCAGAATCAGCAACAGCAGGACCGGCACCGGAATGCCGTCATAGCTGTTGAGGGTCTGGACGAAACCAGCGAGCACCGCGCCGATCACCAGCACGCGCACAACATCACGCACCAGTGAATGCGCGGCCAGGCCATGCAGGGCACGATTGCGCCGTTGTTTCCAGGTCAGAAAAATCGTCAGCACGAACAGCAGCACACCCAGGCCGGTGCCGATCGCGTGGGGCAGATAACCCTGGCCGACATAGACCAGCTCCGGCGATACCGGGGCGATGGTAGTGCCGCCGGTGATCCCCAGCAGAATGCCGCGAAACGCGAGCATGCCACCGAGGCCGACGATAAATGACGGTATGCGCAGATACGCAGCCATGTAGCCGTTGGCAAGCCCGATGACCAACCCGCACAGGGCAACCAGACTCAGATTCGCCAGCAGCGGAATGTGATAGACCACGTCGAGGATCGCCGCGAGTCCACCGAGCAGGCCGAGCAATGAGCCGACCGACAAATCGATCTCGCCGCTGATGATCACCAGCACCATGCCGCAAGCGAGAATTCCGGTAATCGACATCTGCCGCAGCAGGTTGGAGAGGTTGCGCGGGGTGAGGAAACCGCCCTCGGTCTGCCAGCTGAAGAACAGCCAGATCAGCACCACGGCAAATACCAGCGCGAGCATCTTGTAGCGGGTGAACAGTTGTTTGACCTGATTCATTTACACGGTTTTCCGATCATTATTGTTATGGCTGGCCGGCTGGCTGAGGGCGGCGGCGAGCACCTGTTCCTGGGTCAGTTCATGGTTGACGAAATCGCCGCGCAACTGGCCTTCGCCGATCACCAGCACGCGGTCGGACACGCCGAGCACTTCGGCCAGTTCCGACGAAACCATGATGATCGACACGCCCTCAGCGGCGAGCGCGCCCATCAACTTGTAGATCTCATACTTGGCGCCGACGTCCACGCCTCGGGTCGGTTCGTCGAGAATCAGCACGCGCGGTTTGGCCAGGAGCATCTTGGCGAGTACGGCTTTCTGCTGGTTACCGCCCGACAAACTGGTGATCGGCAGGGACGGACTTGCGGTCTTCAGATGCAGGCGGGAGATTTCCCGGTCGATGCAGCCCAGTTCGGCTTCGGCATCGATGCGGGTCATTTTCGAATAGCTTTCGAGTACGGCGAGGGTGATGTTCTGGCCGACACCGAGGTCGGGAATGATGCCTTGGCGCTTACGATCCTCGGGCACCAGGCACAGGCCGGCGCGGATCGCCTTGAGCGGCGTGCGTGTGTCGATCGGTTGGCCGTGCAGCCAGACTTCGCCTTCGTGACGACCGGGATAGGCGCCGAACAGTGCGGTGACCAGTTCGGTACGGCCGGCGCCGACCAGCCCGGCGATGCCGAGAATCTCGCCGCGTTTGAGGCTGAAGGAAATGTCGTCGACCCGTTTGCGCCTGGGGTTGTCGACGTCGTAGCAGGTAATGTGGCGCGCCTCGAAAATCACCTCGCCGATCTCGTGCGGCTCGCTGGGATAAAGGTTGCTCATTTCGCGGCCGACCATCTGCGTAATGATCTGAGGAATGTCCATATCGGCCATGGCAGTGGTGGCGATGTGTTTGCCGTCGCGGATCACCGAAATGGTGTCGCACACAGCGGCAACTTCATCGAGCTTGTGCGAGATATAAACGCAGGCCACACCCTTGGCCTTGAGGTCGCGGATGATGTCCAGCAGCACCTCGATTTCCGAACGGCTCAAGGCTGAGGAGGGCTCATCGAGGATCAGCAGACGCGCCTGTTTGTTCAGCGCCTTGGCGATTTCCACCAGTTGCTGATAACCGCCGCCGTACTGCGAAACCGGTAGCGAGACGTTCATGTCCGGCACTTTCAGCTCACGCATCAAGGCTTCGGCACGGTGGATCATCGCCGGGTAGTTCATGCGCCCGCCGGGCAGCGTCAGCTCATGGCCCATGAAGATGTTCTCGGCCACCGACAGGTCGGGAACCAGGGTCAGTTCCTGATGAATGATGACGATGCCGGCGGTTTCGGTTTCGCTGATCGATTGCGCCCTGAGCGGTTGCCCGTCCCAGAGGATTTCACCGTCCCAGGTGCCATGGGGATAGACCGCCGAGAGGATCTTCATCAGCGTCGACTTGCCGGCGCCATTCTCGCCACACAGGCCCACGCATTCACCGGGCCTGACCTTGATGTCGATGCCGTTGAGCGCTTTGACACCGCCGAAGGTTTTGACGATGCCGTTCATTTGCAGCAGATAGTCGGACATAACGAGGGCTCGAATTCCAAAGGCTCAGACACTTGACCTGTGGGAGCGAGCCCGCTCGCGAAGAGGCCTTTTCAGACAGAGCTTTACTGACTGACACTCCGCATTCGCGAGCAGGCTCGCTCCCACAGGTCTGATCAAGATTTACGACCGGATCACTGCCCGGCGATCTGCGCCTTGGTGTAGAAACCGTCCTGTTCGAGCAAGTCGATGTTGTCCTTGGTCAGCGGGGTTGGCGTGAGCAGGATGGTGTCGACTTTTTTGCTGCCGTTGTCGTACTGCGAGGTGTAGGCCGGTTTCTCGTTGCGCGCCAGTTGCACGGAGAGCTTGGCTGCCTCGGAAGCGATGAGTTTCAGCGGCTTGTACACGGTCATGGTTTGCGTGCCGGCGATCACTCGTTTGACGGCTGCGAGGTCGGCGTCCTGACCGGAAATCGGCACTTTGCCGGCCAGTTGCTGCGCGGCCAGTGCCTGAATCGCGCCGCCGGCGGTGGCGTCGTTGGAGGCGACGATGCCGTCGATTTTGTTGTTGTTCCGGGTCAGGGCGTTTTCAACGATGCTCAGCGCTTCGGTCGGGTTCCACTCCTTGACCCACTGTTGGCCGACGATCTTGATATCGCCCTTGTCGATGGCCGGTTGCAGCACTTTCATCTGGCCTTCACGGAGGATCTTGGCGTTGTTGTCGGTGGGCGCACCACCTAACAGAAAGTAATTGCCCTTGGGCGCGGCTTTCAGCACGCCACCGGCCTGCATCTCACCGACCTTTTCGTTATCGAAGGAAATGTAGGCGTCGACGTCGGCGTTGAGGATCAGCCGGTCATAGGACACGACCTTGATCCCGGCTTTCTTCGCCTCGGCCACGGCGTTGGTCAACACGGTGGCGTTGAACGGCACGATGACGATCACGTCGACGCCGCGAGAGATAAGGTTTTCGATCTGCGAAATCTGCTTCTGCTCGTTGGCATCGGCTGATTGTACAAAGACCTTGGCGTCCATTTTTTCCGCCGCCGCGACGAAGTAATCGCGATCGCGCGACCAGCGTTCCAGACGCAGGTCATCAATGGAAAAACCGATTTTCGGGTGGGTAGCGTCAGCCATTACCGGCAGGGCCAACAACGCCAGGGCACTGGCCAACAGCGTACGTTTCAAGTTCTTCATGGTGGTGCGTCCTTTTATTTTTGTTGGAAAGACACGGCCTGACGATGAATCGGGCTGGTAGAACTGTAGAGAATCTGCCGACGCAGCAGGCACAGAATTGTCGTGCAATTGTCACAGCGTCGTGGCGTCGGCAGCGCTCCTTGGCGATCAGCGATAGAGGTAGCGATTGACGATGTTTTCCAGCATTTCCTGACGGCCACTGACGGCTTGCGGGTTCAACTCGTTGGTGAACGCGTGCTCGGCCAGCGACTCGAGATTGAAGTCGCCCGCCATGACCGCTTGCCCGAACGGCTGACGCCAACCGGCGTAGCGTTGATCCTTGAGGGTTTGCAGTTGATCGTTCTCAATCATCGCAGCGGCGCGTTCCAGCGACAGGGCGAGGACGTCCATAGCGCCAACGTGGCCGTGGAACAGGTCGATCTCGTCGAGGCTCTGACGGCGCACCTTGGAATCGAAGTTAAAGCCGCCATTCTTGAACCCGCCGGCCTTGAGGATTTCATAGGTCGCCAGGGTCATTTCTTCGACGCTGTTGGGGAACTGGTCGGTGTCCCAGCCGTTCTGCGGATCGCCCCGGTTGGCATCGATGCTGCCGAAGATCCCCAGCGAGGCGGCGGTGGCGATTTCGTGATGAAAGCTGTGACCGGCGAGGGTCGCGTGGTTGGCTTCGATGTTGACCTTGATTTCCTTTTCCAGACCGTACTGCTGGAGAAAGCCGAATACGGTGGCGCTGTCGTAATCGTACTGGTGCTTGGTCGGCTCCTGCGGCTTGGGCTCGATCAACAGGTCACCGGTGAAACCGATCTTGTGCTTGTGCTCGACCACCATGCGCATGAAGCGCCCGAGTTGTTCGCGCTCGCGTTTCAGGTCGGTGTTGAGCAGGGTTTCGTAACCTTCGCGGCCACCCCACAGAACGTAGTTGGAACCCTTGAGGCGATGGGTCGCGTTCATCGCGCTGAACACTTGCGCGGCGGCGCAGGCGAACACTTCCGGATCCGGATTGCTCGCGGCACCGGCAGCAAAGCGTGGGTTGCTGAAGCAGTTGGCGGTGCCCCAGAGCAGCTTGATGCCACTCTGTTCCTGATGCTGTTCGAGGCGATCGACCATTTGCGCGAAGTGTTCGCGGTACTCCTTCAGCGAGTTGCCCTCGGGGGCGACGTCCGTGTCGTGAAAGCAGTAGTAATCGATGCCCAGTTTGCTGAAAAACTCGAACGCCGCCTCAGCCTTGCCGATCGCCAGTTGCATCGGCTCGCCGCTGCGTTGCCAGGGGCGTTTGAAGGTGCCGGCACCGAACACATCGGAGCCCGGCCAGACGAAGGTGTGCCAGTAGCAGGCGGCCATGCGCAGGTGTTCGCGCATCGGCTTGCCGAGGATCAGTTTATTGGCGTCGTAGTGACGGAAAGCGAGGGGCGAATCACTGTTCGGGCCTTCGTAGCGAACCGGCTCGATATTGGGGAAATACTGCATGGACCTTGTCCTTGTTGTTCTTGGCGGTGTCTCGATACTAGCAACGGCCCCGTGCCTGCTGATTATGAAAAGCCTCAACAGCGAGTGCGATTTTGCGTATTGAGCTTCGGCGGCTTCGCGCCTAGTCTGTGTCCATCGTCGCCGCGACAAGGCGGCCCGGAACAGTACAAAAAAATTTGAGACCGCTTTCGCGAGCAGGCTCGCTCCCACACTGAATGTGTGTCGTTCATAAAACCGTGGGAGCGAGCCTGCTCGCGAATGGCCTGACGCAAACTCCGGATCCTGAATGAAAAGCCTACCGCCCGTGCACCGCATCGCCCTGTTGTTCAACGGCAGCAAGATCTATGACCGTGGGATCATCAGCGGCATCGGCAACTACCTGAGCAGCACCCGCGCTTCCTGGGACTTGTTTCTGGAAGAGGATTTTCTCTGCCGCTTGAAGGGCATCGAGCGCTGGCAGGGTGACGGCATCATTGCCGACTTTGACGATCCGCTGATCGGCGAGGCGCTGGCCGACATTCACTTGCCGGTGGTGGCGGTGGGCGGCTCCTACGCGGATGCGCGTGCCTATCCGAAAGCGATTCCCTACGTCGCCACTGACAACAACGCTTTGATCACTCTGGCGTACTCGCATCTGGTCGAGGCGGGGTTGCAGCGCTTTGCCTGTTTCAGTCTGCCGCAGGCGCAGGCCAATCGCTGGGCGCAGGAGCGGGAAAAAGCCTTCCGCAAACTGATGCAGCGCGACGGCCTGCACGCCGAGATCTATCGCGGCATGGGCACCAGCGCACCGCTGTGGGACAGCGCCGTCGAACAACTGATCGCCTGGCTGCACAGCCTGCCCAAACCGATCGGCATCATCGCCGTCAGCGACGCCCGCGCCCGGCAATTGCTGCAAGCCTGCCTGACCGCCGGCATTGCCGTGCCGGAGCAGGTCGCGCTGATCGGCATCGACAACGACCCGCTGACCCGCAGCCTGACTCGCGTGCCGCTGAGCTCGGTGATTCAGGGCACCGAAACCATGGGCCGCACCGCCGCGCAGTTGCTGCACCAGATGCTCCACGGCATGCCGTCCACCGGCACGCAAATCCTGATTCCGCCGGACGCGGTAAACGTACAGGTATCGAGTCTGCACCAACCGCTGGGCAATCCCTACGTCATGCAAGCGCTGTTGTTCATCCGTCAATATGCCTGTCAGGGCATCAAGACCGCGCAAGTGGCGGCGTATGTCGGCGTGTCGCGCTCATCGCTGGAAGCGCATTTCCGCGCCGAGCGCGGTTGCAGCGTGCATGACGAAATTTTGCGTTTCAAACTGGCGGCGGCTACCAGCGGCTTGAAGAACACCGATGCGGCGATTGCCGACATTGCCCAGGCCTGCGGCTTCAAATCGGCGCAGTACCTGCACACGGTGTTCCGTCGCGAGTTCGGCTGCACGCCCCGCGAGTATCAGCAGGGCGGGGCGTAGCGATGCAAATGGCTCACGCCAGCGCAGCGGCACTGGCTCTGGAGCGCCAGGCGAACGCCAGTACCATCAGCAGGCCCAGACCGGCCATCGCCGCGCCGGCCAGGGAAATCGCCGGGTAACCCAGGCCTGCGTTGATCACCGCGCCGCCCAATGCTGCGCCGATGGCGTTGCCGAAGTTGAATGCACCGATGTTCACCGCCGAAGCCAGATTGGGCGCGTCCTTGGCCGCGTCCATCACGCGCATTTGCAGCGGTGGCACCAGGGCGAAGCTGGCGATGCCCCAGATCAGAATGGCCACGGCGGCCGGCAGTGGCCAGCGCATCAGCACAGTGAACGCCAGCAACACCACAATCAATGCGCTCAGCGACACAATCAGGGTGCGATCGATCGAACGGTCGGCAGCCTTGCCGCCCCACATATTGCCCAGCGTCAAACCGATTCCGAACAGCACCAGCATCGCCGTGATGAACGCGGCGGAGGCGTGCGTCTCGCTGCTGAGGATCGGCGCGATGTAGGTAAATACCGTGAACATCGCACTTGAACCGACCACCGTCAGGGCCAGCGCAGCCAACACCGGACCTCGGCCCAATACACGAATTTCCGCCAGCGCACCCGCGCCTGGCTCTGCTTTCAGATTGGGCAGGGCGAACCACAAGGCGATCATGGTCAGCACGCCGAGACCGGTAATGCCCCAGAACGCTGTGCGCCAGCCAAGCAGCTCACCAAACCAGGCCGCCAGCGGCACACCGCCGATAGTCGCCAACGTCAGGCCCATGAACATTGCCGCCACGGCGCCGGCACGTTTCTCTGGCGCGACCACGCTGGCGGCAACCACCGAGCCAACCCCGAAGAACGCACCGTGATTGAGCGAGGTGATCACCCGGGCGACCATCAGGCTGGAGTAATCGGTGGCCAGCGCCGACATCAGATTACCCAGGGTGAAAATCGCCATCAGGCCGATCAGCAGATAGCGCCGGGGAATTTTGCCGGTGGTCAGGGTCATCAGCGGCGCGCCGAGCAGTACGCCCAAGGCATAAGCACTGACCAGCAACCCCGCAGCCGGAATGGAAACGCCTAGATCGGCCGCGATGCCGGGCAACATGCCCATCGGCGCGAATTCGGTGACGCCGATGCCAAAGGCGCCGACGGCGAGTGCAACAAGGGGTGGATTGATACGCATGGAAAGTCTCCTCATCTATGCCGCCAATGCTACGATCCATCGTTTTCAGGCGGTAGATGGCGATTTTGGCAATCACCTTTGCGTAAGAGGCACGAATGGACTTCAACGGCAGATCAGGGGAAATGAGCGTGTTCGTCACCGTGGCGCAGGAGGGCAGCCTTTCAGCGGCCGCGCGTGCGTTAGGGCTGACGCCTTCGGCGGTCAGCCGGATCATCGCCCGCGCCGAACAGCGACTCGGCACTCGTCTGTTGCTGCGCACCACCCGCGCGCTGACTTTTACCGCCGAGGGTGAGGCGTTCCTGCGCGGCGCCCGGCGGATTCTGGCCGACATGGACGAAGTCGAAGAGGCCATCACCGATCAGGGCGTTCCCAAGGGCCGCTTGCGCGTCAGTGCCGCCCTTGTCCATGGACGGATGGCCATCGTGCCTTTGGTCACAGCCTTCACCGCCCGCTACCCGAACATCGTTGTCGACCTCAGCCTCGGCGACGAAGTGGTCGACATCCTCGCCGGCCAGGCGGACGTCGCCATCCGCTTCGGCCGTCTGCCCGACAGCCCACTCACCGCCCGCCGGCTCGGCCACACCGGCCAGGTTGTGGTGGCATCGCCCGACTATCTGCAACGCCACGGCACGCCTGTCGAACCGGAAGACCTGCTCAAGCACAACTGCCTGCGCTTCAACTTCCGCCGCGCCGAAGCCAACTGGCCGTTCATCCGCGACGGCAAGGAGTTCTCGCTGAAAGTCAGCGGCAACATCGAATGCAGCAGCGGCGAAGCACTGGCCCAGTTCGCCAGACTCGGTGCAGGCATTGCGCGGATTGGCGAGTTCACCGTCAGGGAAGACTTGCAGCGCGGCACGCTGATCCCGCTGCTGCAGGCCTGGAACGCCGGTGATGAGGAACCGATTCATGCGGTGTTCGTCGGCGGCGCGGCGATGCCGGTACGGGTGCGGTTGTTTGTGGATTTCCTGTTGGAGCAGCACCGGATGTAGCCGGGGACTATAGCCGTCGTACCGCTGAGCAAGGGTGGAGTCGACTGTGCTATCAATAGGTTTCGAGTCGATGAGGAGAAGCTGATAATGAGCAACTGTCGAACCGCACTGATAACAGGTGCAACCAAAGGCATTGGTTTCGCGCTCAGTACCCAGTTGCACCAAGCGGGGTGGAACGTGGTCGGTATTGCCCGGCATCCGATTGATGATTTTCCCGGGAAGCTATTGCTCGCGGATTTAAGCGACGTCCAACAGACAGGCGAGATGCTCGCGACTCTCTTGGAGCAGATACCGATTGATGCCGTGGTCAATAACGCAGGCGTTGCGACTGCGCAAAGCCTCGAAACGCTCGATCTGGAAACGCTGCAAAAAGTCTTTGATTTGAATGTCAGAGCCTCCGTGCAAGTTACCCAGGCTTGCTTGCCGTCCCTCAAAGGGTCTGCTGCTGGACGCATCGTCAATGTGTGTAGCCGTGCCATTTATGGCGCCCGCGACAGAACGGCTTACGCTGCTGCAAAAAGCGCTTTGGTCGGTATCACTCGTACATGGGCGCTTGAATTGGCGCCGACGGGCATCACCGTCAATGCCGTCGCGCCAGGCCCTATCGACACCGAGCTTTTTCGCAAAACCCGCCCGGTGGGAAGTGACGGCGAGCGGCAAATAATCTCTACCATTCCGATGCAAAGATTGGGAACGCCCGCCGAAGTTGCCTCGCTCATTACTTTCCTGCTGAGTGCACAAGCTTCGTTCGTGACTGGGCAGGTGATCAGTGTCGATGGTGGAGGAAGCCTCGGAGGTAAATAGCGGACAGGCATATTTTGCGAATTTGCATGGCGAAGACGCTGGCACGTTAAAAGATCAATGCGAAGACACAAACGGCGAAGCAGTCGCCGGGGCCGGCAGCGCATAAGCCTGTTTCATCCACGCCACTTCCGCTAGCGGTGTGCGGCCGAAGAGGCGTTTGAAGTCACGGCTGAATTGCGAGGCACTTTCGTAACCGACCAGAAATGCCGATTTTGCCGCGGTCAGGTCATTGCGCAGCATCAGCAATCGCGCCTGGTGCAATCGCGTCGACTTCAGGTACTGCATCGGCGAGGAGTCGGTGACCTTGCGAAAGTGCAGATGAAAATTCGGCACGCTCATCTGCGCCTCTTCCGCCAAGGCTTCTACGTCCAGATGCTGGTGATAGCAACTGTGGATCTTGTGGATGGCGCGGGTCACTTTGCCGAACTGGCCTTGCTGGGCGATGGCGGCGCGCAGGGTGCCGCCCTGTTCGCCGGTGAGGATGCGGTAGTAGAGCTCACGCAGCATCGCCGGGCCGAGGATTCGCGCGTCGGCTTCGTTGCTCATCACTTGAAGAAAGCGCAGGGTCGATTGGCGTAACGGGTTGTCGAGCGGCGAGGCGTACATGCCCATCGGCTGGGACGTGGGGAAATCCCACAACTCATCCACTTGCTGAATCAGCTCGGCAGCCAGGGCGAAATCCAGACGCACGTACACCGCGAGCATCGGCTCGGCTTCGCTGGCGTCGGTTTCCATGGTGAAGGGTACCGGTACTGACACCACCAGATAATGCTGAGCGTCGTAGACGTAGACTTCATCGCCGAGATAACCGCGTTTGCGCCCCTGACAGAGGATCACGATGCCCGGTTCGTAAAACACCGGCGTGCGTGTCAGCGGACGGTTGGAACGCAGGAAACGCACATCGTCCAGCGGGCTGAGGTTGTAGCCTTCCAGCGGGGCGAGCTGGCTCATCAACTGGACCATGCGTGTTGTGAGCGGGTCTTTCGGTTTCGGCATGGGTTGTGGGTCTCCTCTTGTGAAAAGGCGCGTTTGAACCTGTCTGGCTAATTGGCGGGGTGTCAGACAGAGCCCTCACCCTAGCCCTCTCCCAGAGGGAGAGGGGACTGACCGTGGTGTTTGGTCGGGATATGGCGACCTGAAAAATCGCGCCGAATGCTGACCGCGCTGTTCTGGCGCAATAAGCCCTGCGGAAATCGCCCAGGCAGGCTCGGGATTTGAATCCACCCGAGATCGGCTCCCTCTCCCTCCGGGAGAGGGCTGGGGTGAGGGGCTCTTGATCTTCGTGCCTTCAGCCATCCGTCGAGCGGCTAAGGTCTTCCCATTGCTCAATACTCTCCGCCGTGCGCTGCAACTTGTCACGCACCAACGCCAGAGCATCACTGCCAAGCAGCAAGTGAGCCGGCGGGTTTGGACTGTCGATTACCGTCAGCATGGCGCGTGCAGCTTTCTGCGGATCGCCCAGTTGGCGGCCGTTTTTCTCCTCGCGGGCCTTGCGCACCGGATCGAAGCTTGCGTCGTAATCACTGATACTGCGCGGCGTGCGCTGCATCGAGCGGCCTGCCCAGTCGGTTCGGAATGACCCCGGCGCTACGGCGGTGACATAAATACCGAAGGGTGCAAGCTCCTTGCTCAAGGTGTCGGAAATGCCCTCCAGGGCAAATTTGCTGCCGCAATAATAGGCGATCCCCGGCATGGTGATATGGCCGCCCATGGAGGTGATATTGAGGATATGTCCCGCACGGCGCTGGCGAAAATATGGGACGAATGCCTTGGTCACCGCCACTGCGCCAAACACGTTGACGTCGAACTGCCGGCGCATTTCCTCCAGTGAGGACTCTTCGAAAATCCCCTCATGACCGTAACCCGCGTTATTGACCAGCACATCCACCGGGCCGTGACGATCCTCCACCGCCGCAACCACCGCATCGATGGCAGCGAAATCGGTGACGTCCAGCAGCACGCCATGTGCGCGCTCGGCCGACAGCGCCTCGAAGTCTGCCAGCGCGGATTCACTGCGTACTGTGCCGATCACGCGATGGCCCTGGGCGAGTGCTTCCGCGGCCAGCGCCTGGCCGAAGCCGCTGCTGACACCAGTGATGAAAAGGGTCTTCATGGATCTTTACTCCTGCAGGCGATGAGAGAGGCCATGCTAGGGCGGATATCGCTGGCGGACGATGCCGAATCGGATCTGAGTATTGCCTGTTCCTATCAATTTGGTTGCGATCAAGTGGTTCAGCGCTGGTCCCAAAAAGCGGAAAAGTCCTGCAGGTTTCAAACCCGCAGGACTTTTCTGTTCTGGGCATCACGCGCTTAGGCTGCGCGACGACCCGGGGTGCGGTCCGATTCGTCAGCGGCGAGGGCCTCACCCAGTGGGGTGCGGTCTGAACCGTCGGCGGCAACAGTCTGCTGTGGCTCGCTGACCTGGGTAAAGAAACGATCTTCCTGATTGCTCGGTACGGCGAATGCGCTGGCGCTGAGGGCGAAAGTGGCGACGGCGATCAGTTGGCTTACAGTTTTCATGGCGGTGACTCCGGTCAAATCGAGATTGAGGTCCGGGTCGTTCAGATCAGTATCTGGTTAACCCGTTGCAGAGGTGTGTTCTGCATGGGTTCAGATTAGGGGGCAGGGTGGTGTTGGCGTTAGGCAGATCCTGTTGGCGATTTGCCTGATTCTGTTGCGCTGAAGGGGGGCTCGTCAGCGTTCACTGAACGAGCCCAGCGCGCTTTCTATCGACGCAACAAGTCATCGACCGCCCGTATCGCCAACGCATAACCGCCGGCGCCCATGCCGCAGATCACAGCATTGACCACCCCGGACATGATCGAGTGGCGATGCAATTCATCCCGTGCGTGGATGTTCGACAGGTGTAGTTCGATCAGCGGTGTGCTGAGCAACTTCAGCGCGTCGAGTACCGGGATGGAATGAAACGACAGACCGGCCGGGTTGATGATCACTGCTGCGCCTTGTTCGAAAGCTTCCTGAATCCAGTCGACCATCACGCCTTCATGGTTGGTCTGGCGAAACACGCAGAGCAGATCAAGTTCCTCGGCCAGTCGCTCACTGCTCAGACGAATCTGCTCGAGGGTGGTGTGCCCGTAAATATGCGGCTCACGGCGGCCCAATAGATTCAGATTCGGGCCGTTGAGGATAAAGACTGTGCGGTTCATGGTCGTCCTGCAGCGTTATTTGGAGAGAGGGCGGGTGTGGCCGTGGTGTCGGCGTTGTCTGGCGTCACGGCGTTCAGGTCGATGCCGCGGGTTTCCGGGCCGATCAGGATCATCGCCAGCGAAATCAGATTGATCACCGCGCACAGCGTCACCAGGGGCCATGGCGAATTGTCGGACTGGCTCATCAGCCACACGGCAATCATCGGCATCGGGCCGCCGATCACCAGGTTGGCGCCGGTGTAAGCGAGGGCCGAGCCGGAATAGCGCACCTGGGTGGGAAAGGCTTCGGCAAACGCCACTGGCTGGATGCCGCTTTGAAACTGGGTGAAACCGAGGAACAGACCCATGATTGCCATGATGGCGGCGACGTTCAGCGTGTTGAGAATCGGGAAGTAGACGAACAGGATCAGCAGGGTCATGCACGAGCCGAACGCCAGCGCTTTCTTGCGCCCCCAGCGATCAGACAGATAGCCGCCGGCCAACGCCCCGACAATCGCGAACACGTTGGCGACCATCAGCGACATGAAGCCTGTCGACTGGCTGAAACCGAGGTGCTTGGTCAGGTAGCTGAGGGAAAAAATCACGATCAGGTAGAACAGCGCCGCGGGAGAGCAGAAAAACAGCATCAGACGCAGGATGGTCTTGTAGTGGCTGCCCATGGCCGATTTGAGCGGGCTTCTTTCCTGTTTGACCGGGTTCTTCTTCAACGCGACGAAGGCCGGGGTTTCATCGACCTTCAGGCGGATATAGATCGCGACGATCACCAGCACGAAGCTGAGCAGGAAAGGAATCCTCCAGCCGAAACTTTCAAACTGTTCGCTTGAGAGGGTAGCAGCCAGACCCATCAGCACGCCGTTGGCCAATATCTGACTCAGCGGTGAACACAGACCGAGCAGCCCGGAATAGCGCCCGCGACGATCGGGCGTGGCATGTTCCAGCGCCATCAATTGCGCCCCGGTGGATTCACCGCCGAGCGCGAAGCCCTGGATGATGCGCAGCAGCACCAACAGAATCGGCGCGAGAATCCCCACTTGCGCATAGGTGGGCAACAGCCCCATCAACACCGACGCCAGGCCCATCAGGGTGACCGTGGCGAGCATCAGATTGCGCCGGCCGAGTTTGTCGCCGAGGTAGCCACAGGTAATCGCGCCCAGCGGTCGGGCGGCGAGTCCGACCCCGAATGTGGCAAGCGATGCCAGCAGCCCGGCGGTCGGCTCCATGGCCGGGAAAAACAGCTTGGGCAGGATGGTTGCCGACACCGCGCCGTACAGGGTGAAGTCAAACCATTCCAGCGCAGTGCCGATGGTCGCAGCGGTCACCGCTTTGCGAGGCATGGGCAAATCATGAGTCTCGTGACTGATTGTGCTCATTGAGGGGCTCGTCATTATTTTTATGGTTACGGGGTCCCCGTACGATTGCGCTCAGCGCCGGCCTGGGCAGATCGTCGAAGTCAGTAGACAGTAGCCCATTCGCTCTAGAGAATAATTATCGAAATCACGATAAATAGATAAGCCAGCCTTATGGATCATTGAAATGGAATTGCGTCATCTGAAAGCCTTCGTGGTCGCCGCCGAGCTTCAGCATTTCAGCCGGGCAGCCGAACAACTGGACATCGCGCAACCGGCGTTGAGCCAATTGATGCGTACGCTGGAAGCCGAATTGGGGTTGGCATTGTTCCGCCGCGAAAACCGTAGCGTGGTGTTGACGGCCGCCGGCGAGGCATTCCTGCCACACGCGCGGCAGTCGATAGAGGCCAGTGAGCGGGCGACGGCGGCCGCGCGACGTGCACGGCGCGGTGAGGTAGGCGAAATCAACATCGGTTATCACTCGGCGTTGTTCGAGGCCAACCTGCCGCAATTGCTGCGGCATTACTTCAGCACATTCCCTGAAGTCAAAGTGTCGCTGGTGGATGCCGGGATCCGCGCGCAGTTCGACATGTTGCTCGATCACAAGCTCGATCTGGCATTTGCCCGCGTGTTCAAGGATCACTTGCCGGACCGTCTTCGCACCCATCATTTCAGCCAGTCACGGCTTGTCTTGCTGATCCCGGACAACCATGAACTGGCGGACAGCTTCAGCGGTGAGCTGGCGACACTGCGCCACGAGAAATTCGTGCTGTTGCAGGACAGCGCCGGCATCGGCCTGACCTCGCATACACTGCAGGCGTGCCGACAGAACCAGCTGCATCCCGAGAACATCATGTACGTGCCGTCACTGATGAGCATCCCGGGCCTGGTGGCGGCGGGCATCGGTTTGAGTATCGTGCCTGAGGCCGTCACTCGTTTGAGCATGCCGGGCATTCGGATCATCCCGCTGAATCAGGCGGAAATGGTCAGTGAGCTGTCGCTGATTTCCCGCATCGACGAGCGCTCCAGTGCAGTGCTGCACTTTATCGAAGAGGCGCACGGCTGGGAGTGAGGAGGCCCGACTTCAGTCCTGCACCCACGCTGGGTGCAACTGCACAAACCGCACCTGCAACCATTCGATGAACACTTGCACCTGCGCCGGCAGATGCGTGCGGCTCGGATACAGCAGCGAAACCGGTCGAGGCAGCGGACGCAGCGGTTGCAGAATTTCCACCAGCGCACCACTGGCCAAATGCTCGGCCACCGCAATACCCGGCGCCTGAATAATGCCGAAGCCCGATACGCCGCACTGCACATAGGCGTTCGACTCGGTGACGGTAATACCCTTGCGGCTGACGTAGGATTTCTGTTTGCCCTCAACTGAAAACTGCCAGGGCAAGGTGCGGTTGTTCTGGCCCGAGAGAAAGTTCACGCCTTGATGATTCGCCAGATCTGCAAGCGTTTCCGGTGTGCCGTGCTCGCGCAAATACTCGGGCGCAGCGCAGGTGACCATGGTCGCCAAAGCGATAGGGCGGGCGATCAGGGTTGAGTCGGGCAGTTCGCCGATGCGCAGCGCACAGTCGATGCCTTCGCCGACCAGATCAACCGCGCGATCGGTGACGCCCAGCACCATGTCGATGCCGGGGTAGGTGTCGGTGAATTCGCGCAGGCTTTTGATGAATTCCAGCTGCGCGAACGCCGTGGGAATGTCGATGCGCAGGCGGCCGGACAGCGTGGCTCCGGTGCGATCGAACATGGTGGTGGCGGCGGTGATCTCGGCCAGAATTTCCTGGACCCGCTGATAGAAAAGCTCACCCTCGGCAGTGAGTGCCACTTTCCTTGTCGTGCGCTGGAACAGGCGCACGCCCAGCGACGTTTCCAGTTCCTGAATATAGCGAGTGACCTGCGGCCGGCCGATGTCCAGCGACTCGGCGGCTTTGGTGAAACTGCCCAGCTCCGCGAGTCGGGCGAACAGGCGCATCGATTGCAGTAATTCCATGACTTTCCCGGTGAGCTTCAGTGTCGCGTTTTGTTGCCTGAGAATAGAACAATCCTGTCTGTTTCCAAGCATTTATTGCCGTGCTGTGAAAGCCAATCATAAGCCCAAGGCAAACCTGCTGAGGGTTTGCGGCCAATAAACGCATTTGGAGATCACCATGAAAGCGTGGTTACTGAAAGATTTCGGGCTCGACAATCTGCAACTGGGCGAGACGCAAACGCCGCAGCCCAAGGCTGGCGAGCTGCTGGTCAAGGTCGGCGCGGTATCGCTGAATTTCCGCGACAAGGCCATCGTTGACGGCATCTACGAGCCGCACCTGGTGCCGAAACCGCTGATTCCGGTCAGCGATGCCGCCGGTACCGTGGTCGCCATCGGTGACGGTGTGACTCGTTTCAAGGTCGGCGACCGGGTCAATTCGCATCTGTACTCGCGCTGGCTGGACGGCGAGCCGGGGCCGAACGAACCGGATTATTGCTTCGGTTCGCCGTTGCCGGGCGGCTTGGCCGAGTACATGATCATCCACCAGGACAGCGCCGTCGGCGCGCCGGCCAACATGAGCGATGAACAGGCGGCGACGCTGCCTATCGCCGCACTGACCGCGTGGTACGCACTGGTGGATTTCGGCGCGATTCAACCGGGCCATACCGTGTTGGTGCAGGGCACCGGCGGCGTATCGATCTTCGCCGTGCAGATCGCCACCGCGCTGGGCACCAAAGTCATCGCAACCTCAAGCAGCGATGACAATCTGCACGCGGTAAAACGGCTGGGCGCGGTCGCCGGCATCAACTACCGCAGCACGCCGAACTGGGCGGACGAGGTGCTCAAACTTACCGAGGGCAAGGGGGTGGATCTGCTGCTCGATGTGGCGGGAGGCAATGGCATCAATCAGTCGGTAGCAGCGACCAAGGCCTCGGGGCGGATTGCGCAGATTGGCTTTCTGACAGGGCAGATCGTCGAGCTGAACCTGATGCCGCTGATCTTCCGCCAGACCACCATTCGCGGCATCGCGGTGGCACCGCGTTCATCGTTCGACCGGATGAACGTGTTCCTCGCCGAGCACGACATTCGCCCGGTGATCGACCATGTGTATCCGTTCGAACAGGCGCGCGAGGCCTATGAGCATCTGGCGAAAGGGGCGTTTGGCAAGGTTGTGATCAAGGTGAGCTGATCAGCGCAAACGTCAGACAAACCAAGGCCAGTCAGCTCAACTGACTGGCCTTTTCTTACGTCTGTCTTAGCGCAAATCCTCCGGCTGCATCGTCAGAATAATCTTCCCGACATTCTGCGAAGACTCCATCCGCCGATGGGCATCGGCTGCGCGGGTTAGCGGGAAGGTGCTGTCCACCACCGGTTCCAGACTCGCAGCGCCGGCGAAGCGTTTCAGCCAGTGGTCGCTAAAGCGCTGGATCATCGCGTGCTTCTCCGGCTGGGTGCGCGACTTCATCACCGTGCCGATGATTTGCAGATGTCGGTAGAGGATGTGCTCCAGCTCCACGTCGACCTTGCCGCCGCCGCCAAGAATGCCGACCTGCACCAGGCGACCACCGTGGGCCAGCGAGGCTATGTTGCGCGCGAAGTAGGGCGCGCCGATGAAATCAATGATCACATCGACGCCGCGCCCTTGGGTTTTGTCGGCGATGACTGCGGCGAAATCCTCGGTTTTGTAGTCGATGGCCACGTCGGCGCCCAGGTGTTCGACGCGCGAAAGCTTGCTGCCTTCGGTGGTCGCGTACACCGTGGCGCCGGTGGCGTAGGCCAGTTGCACGGCAGCGGAGCCGACGCCACCGGCGGCGGCATGGATCAGCACTGAGTCGCCTGACTTGAGTCGGGCCAGGTGCAGCATCGCTTCGTGGGCGGTGACGAACACTTCGGGAATCGCCGCGGCGTGCACATAGTCGAGCTGCTCCGGAATCGGCATGGCCATGCGGTAGTCGATGCGCGCCAGTTCGGCGTAGGCGCCGCCGCCGACCACGCCCATCACCCGGTCGCCGACGGCGAATCCGCTGACCTCGCTGCCGGTCTCGAGCACTTCCCCGGCAATCTCCAGACCGATGATCAACGAGTCGCCGAAGTTCGCATGGCCGTAGCCGCCGGTTCGGTGAGTCAGGTCGGCACGGTTCACGCCGGCCGCATAGACACGCACCAGCAGGTCGGTCGGGCGTACTTCAGGGTTGGGCGCTTCGCCGAGTTGCAGCACTTCTGCCGAACCGAATTCTTTCAGCTTGATGGCTTTCATCTCAGCGTTGCTCCGTGTCGGCAAGCGTGGCATTGGCGATGGCCGAGGCGGTGATGGCGCCCGGGAAACCGACGTAAAAGGCCAGGTGCGTGATCGCCGCCGACAACTCTTCATGGCTCACGCCATTGCCGACGGCACGGCGCAGGTGCGCGGGTAATTCTTCGCAGTGGCCGCCGGCAATCAGCGCGGCAACAGTGATCAGGCTGCGCTCGCGGGGTGACAAGGCGGGGTCGCTCCAGATCTGCGGGTACAGCGTTGAGTCCACGAATTGCGCCAGTTTCGGGGTGAAGGCGCGGGCGGCTTCGCGTGGGCTGCTGAAATCGATAGTCGACATGGAAATCCCCTTAAACCTGGCTGATGAATTTGTTGGTGAGATAGTGCTCGATGCCTTCGATGCCACCTTCAGAACCGTGGCCGCTTTCCTTCATGCCGCCGAAGGGCAGTTCGGTGGCGACGATGCGGTACTGGTTGATGCCGATCATTCCGGCTTCCAGGCCATCGGCGACGTCGATTGCGGTGCGCGCATTGGAAGTGAACGCGTAGGCCGAGAGGCCGTAGGGCAGGCGGTTGGCTTCTTGCAGGCCGTCGCTCAACTCATCGAAAGGCATCAGTATCGCGATGGGGCCAAAGGGTTCTTCGTGCATGATTCGCGCACTCATCGGCACATCGGCCAATACGGTGGGCTGAAAGAAGAAGCCTGCGCCCGGCAACGCTTCGCCACCGGCCAGCACCCGCGCGCCTTTCTCGACGGCGTCGGCGATCAGTTGCTCCATCTTCGCCAGTTGCCGTGGGTTGGCCAGAGGGCCGACCTGGGTTTGCGGATCCATGCCATCGCCGATTTTCAACGCCTGGGTGGCCGCGACGAAGTGCTCGACAAACTCGGCGTAGGCCTCACGCTGGATAAGAAAACGAGTCGAGGAAATGCACACCTGACCGGTGCCGCGAAAGCGATTGGCGACGCCTTCCACTGCAGCCTTTTCGATGTCGGCGTCGGCAAACACCAGCACCGGGCCGTGGCCGCCCAGTTCCAGAGTGATCGGCTTGACGCCTTCGGCAGCGCGGGCCGAGAGCAGCCGACCGATCGGCACCGAACCGGTGAAGGTCACTTTGCGAATGATCGGTGAGGCAATCAGATGGCTTGAAACTTGATCCGGCACGCCGAACACCACTTGCAGCACGCCTTTGGGCAAGCCGGCATCGTCCAGCGCCCGGGCCAGGGCCAGCGCGGTGGAAGGGCTTTCCTCGCCGGGCTTGAGCACCACACTGCAACCGGCAGCCAGCGCTGCCGAGAGCTTGCGCGCCGGGGTGATGGCCGGGAAATTCCACGGTGTGAACGCTGCGACGGGGCCGATGGCTTGGCGTTTGACCAGTTGCAGTACACCCGGACGATTGGCCGGGACGACACGGCCGTCGATGCGTCGTGCGCTTTCGGCGAACCACTCGAAATATTCCGCCGCACGGGTCACTTCATCGAGGCTTTCGCGCAGTGGCTTGCCTTCTTCCAGCGTCATTTGCGCAGCGATGTGCGGGGCGCGTTCGAGGATCAGGTCGGCGGCGCGCTTAAGGATTTTTGCGCGCTGGTCCGGCACGGTCTGGCGCCATTGGTCGAAGCTCAGTCGAGCGACTTCGAGGGCGTGATCCAGATCGTCTGCGGTGGCGAGTGGCACCTGACCGATTTCCTCGCCGGTTGCCGGGTTGACCACGGCAGCGGTAGCGCGGTCTTGGGCGGTGAGCCATTGACCACCGATGAAGAGATAGAGCGGATCGTAAAGAGTGTTCATGGATGTCGCCTTCATGGTTAAGGATTCATTCGGCGCCTTGTACGCAGTGGTTCAGGCGTCCCGTGGAATCCAGTCTATGGAAGGCGTGCCGTTTGATTTAGCCGGCCACGAGGGAATCATTGTTGTCCCAGAAGGTAATATCGAGCGCAGGGGCGAGCGTGTAGCATCCGTCCTTATCCGCAGTGAGTGGCAGTTCTACAGGACGATCAGGATGGACAAACTTTCAAACATGTCGGTGTACATCAAGGTAGTCGAGATGGGCAGTTTCACTGCCGTGGCCAACCATCTCGACTCCACCGTCGGTAACGTATCGCGTGCGGTCTCGGCGTTGGAAAACGTGCTCGACACCCGCCTGTTGCAGCGCTCCACACGGCGTCTCTCGGTGACCGACGCGGGCCGGCGGTTTTATGAGCGCTGCGTGAAGATTCTCGCTGACCTGGAAAGCGCCGAAGCCGAGGCGAGCAATGCCGCCTTGCAGCCACGAGGGACGTTACGCGTGCACTGCGTGCCCGGACTGGCCCGGCAACTGGTGACCGGCGCGGTGCTGGAATATCGCCAGGCCTTCCCTGAAGTGACCGTCGACCTGATGCTCTCCCAGCGCATGCCCAATCTGCTCGAGGATCAGTTGGATGTGTCGATCCTGATCGCGCGCACGCTACCGGATTCGGCGTATGTCAGCCAAAAGATCGGCGTCAGTCACTGCGTACTGGTGGCCTCCCCGGATTACCTGGCGCGGCACGGCGCACCCGAGACGCCGGAACAGCTTTGCGATCATCAATGCCTGCTGCTCGGTACCGTGGATTACGTACGCGATGAATGGCAGCTCAAAAGCAAGGCAGGCGACGCGACGTTCATCCCGACCGGGCCGAGTTTCAGCGTGAATGATATGGATGCAATGGCCGTGGCCATTCGCGAAGGGGCGGGGATTGGTCTGTTGGCAGGCTTCACGGCGATCGACGATTTGCGTGCCGGCAGGCTGGTGCGGGTACTGCCTGATTACCACACCTATGAGCGCAATGTTTATGCCGTCTACACGTCTCGCCAGTTTGTCGATGCGAAGATCACGCGATTCATCGATACGTTGAAAACCCGGGTTGGCGCGCAGCTGGCGAGCACTGCTGAGGAACTTGTCGATTGAAGCGGTAAAAGCATTTGCGTCTCAGCGAAGCCACTCTGAGACGCAATGGGGTGCGAGGTATTGGCTTGATCAGCCGTTGCTGCAGCCGCTGCCCATGACCTCGTATTGCAGGATGTGCTGCTTGCCTTGGGAATCCTGATAGGTCATGTGCACCGGCACTACGGCGCAGACATCCGGCACGGGATCTTCCGAGATGATTTTGGCGACGTCGAGGTGAGTGGCGTAGGTGTATTGCTCGACGGGAGGCGTGGTAGTCGATTCCTGAGCCATGACCACCGAGCTGAAGCCAAAAAGTGCGAGAACGAGCATTGAGATTTTCATGGGGATATTCCTTTGCTGAAGTTGAGTGTGCTGCTGGAACAAACTCTATGCGGCGGCTGGCGGGGGAAACAGGCGCGGATCTGGTAAAGACTGTTTACGGTTTGAAGCACAATCGGGGATGGGGTGAACGATCGCGCAGGGCTCAGCGCAAACAAAAAAAGGCGCCGTTGAGGGCGCCTTTTGTTTGTCTCGGTTTTTTACGGCTCGCCAGGCAATTGGCAGCTACGAAAGCGCCGGGCTGATCTCGGCGGATTTCACTGAGTAACTTGCCACTCGTGCCGAAATCCACTGCCTGCTGTAAGCCAGCACATTCTCAGCAGTGGCCGTGGGAAAGTGAATAAAGCCATGCGGACACTCCGGCAGCACATGCATTTCCACCGGCGCCGCGTGTTGCCAGCGCTCGGCGATGAGCCGCGTGTCATCCAGCAGCGGATCGAGCTCACCGGCAAACAGCACTGCTGGCGGCAGTCCGCTGAAATCGCCATACAGCGGCGACAGCGGTGGCTGGCGTCGTTGTTCGTCGCTGATATCCGGCGTAAGCAGGCGTAACGCTTCGACCATTCCGGGGCCGTCGAGCACCAGAGTATCGGCGGGTGCGGTGCGCACGCTGGGCGTGCCGGTCAGGTCGTAGACGCCGTAATACAGCAGCGCGCCGCAGATCCGTTGCAGCAGTTGCGGCGAAGATTCAAGGGCGAGCAGGGTGGCCGCCGCCAGATGCCCACCGGCCGATTCGCCGACGACTACTACGGGCAATCCGGCAAATTCAGCATTGTTCAAGATGCCGCGAGTGGCGCGCAGACAGTCTTCCAGCAATCCCTCGATTGGCGTCGACACCGCCAGTCGATAATCCACCGACACCACCGCCACGTCACAGGTGTTGACGATGGCGATGTTGAAGTGGTCGTTCATCTGCGCATTGCCGATCACCCAGCCGCCGCCGTGGAAATCCACGACAACACCTTTGGCTTTGCCCTTGGGGCGGATGATGCGTACCGGCACCGTGTCGATGATCATCCGGTCGGCGGTCAGCCCATGCTGGCGCAGCTTGCCAGCGCCGCCGATCTGACCCGCCCGCAACAACGCCTGAATCAGCCGTGGGGTGACTCGATTGCGCACCTTGAAGCGCGGCAGCCAGGCGAGCTTTTTGTTGAACGCGCGCACCTGCGCCAGCTCGCGCTCGCCTTGCGGCCAGGGAAAATCGCTCACAGGCGATTTTTCATCAGGATCGAGCAGTTCAGCGCCAGTGCAACGCACAGCCACGCCAGGTATGGGAACAGAATCAGCCCGGTGACCACGTCCAGTTGCAGCGCGAGCACGACCATCACCGCGACGACCACCCACAGCACCGCCAGAATCACCAGCGCCGCCAGCACCTGATGCGCGCCGAAGAACACCGGCGTCCACAGCGTATTCAGAGCGATTTGCGCGGCCCACAAGGCCAGCACTGTTTGGCTGCCGGGGATCAGGCTCAGGCGATAACCGGCCCAGGCCAGCAGCAGGTAAATGATTGTCCAGGCCACGGGAAAGGCCCAGTTGGGCGGGGTGAACGAAGGCTTGGTCAGCGATTCATACCACGGGCCCGGTTTGAACATCACGCCAGTGGTTGCCGCCGCCGCGCAGGCCAAGAGGAAGATGAAAAAGGTCATTGCCAGTCCTTAGCTGTGATCAGCTGTTATGGAGAGTTAAGAAGAGGACGCTTCGCTGCGCAAAAAGTTTGTTTGCAAACGCAAAATGGCAGTCAGGTTGAACTAAAAGCTGACCGTCGCGTCAGGATAAACAGTGCCTTTTCCCACCGACGCGGACGACAACATGTACACCTATCACATCGAATACCGTTTCAACGGCGAGCCTCGTACTTATCTGCTCGAACTGAAGGACGCGCAACTGACCGAGCACGACGCGGCGATGCATCTGCTGCAACTACATCTGGGCGATGCCGAAAACAGCCTGGTCATGCCCACGGCGGATTCGACGCCAGAGCAGATTCTTGAGCAGGCCGAGCGGGTAGGGATTACGGATATCCGGGTGGTCAGCCGGACTAATTGAGCTTCAACTGCGGCGCAGGCGGCGGCAGGACCTGACCTGGATTCACGCCATGCGCCGCAGTGCAAGCGCCATCCCCGCGCCCACCAGACCCATGCAAGCGATCAGCACCGGGAAAGACATCCACCATGGAACGCCGGACGTCATCATGCTGAACTCCGACATGCCGCCGATGCCGGCAATCAGGTTCAACGGAAGGAACACGACGTTGATCAGCGTCAGCTTGCGCAGCGCCCGGTTCATGCTGTTGTTGGCGAGATTGCCATGGGATTCGATGAGGTTGGCGAACACCTTGGCGTGAATTCTGGCCTGCTGGAAGCTTTGTTCGTTTTCCACGATCAGGTCGTTCAGCGATTCCAGTTGACCGTCACTGAAGCCTTGGCGTTGGCCGTGGTTGCGCAGCAGCGTCAGCACCGCGCCGTTACTTTGAATCGCATTCACGTAGTACACGAGGCTTTCGCTCAGGTTGTACATCTGCGCCAATTGCTGATTGTCCATCGCACGGGTGAACTGATGCTGAATCTCCCGAGCGATCTGTTTGACCACGCGCAGATGCCCGAGGTAGTGATGAACGCTTTCAGCGAGCAAGGCCATCAGCACATCCAGTGGCCCGGTCATTTGCGCATCTTGCTCAAGGCTGGAGAGCAGCGAGTTGCTCGCACAAATAACCACCAGGCGCTTTTCGCTCAGCACCACTCCGAATGACGAGACGTTGAATGCTCGCCCGTCGAAGCTTTCCGGGCGCTTCCAGATCAGGAACAGGTGATCCGGTTTGATTTCGATCCGGGCCACCTCGTCCGGATCCAGTGATGACTCCAGCACTTGAGCGCCAATGCCCAGACGTGTTTGCAACGTCGATTGCTCGACGGCGTTCGGGGCAACGGCCAGCCAGACAGTCGCCTCGTCTTCGGTGCCTTGGCGCAGTGCGCCGCAATCAATGCAATAGCGTTCAATCATCGCTCACCACGCCTGGCCACGGTGTTTGAGCTCGAGCCTTTGCGTGAACGCTTGCAGCACGCGCCGATACAACTCGTCGCCTAGCACGGCGTCTTCGATGCCGGCGTCGAGGTTGGGGTTGTCGTTCACCTCGATGACCAGAACCCGATCGCCCGCCTGCTTGAGGTCGACGCCGTAGAGGCCATCGCCGATCAGCCCTGCCGTCTGTACCGCCAGTTGCACGACGTCAGGCGGGGCTTGCTCGACGGGCACCGCCTCGCACATGCCGTTGATCTCGCCGGGCAGGGCCTTGTGGTTGTAAATCTGCCAGTGCCCCTTGGACATGAAGTACCTGCAGGCATACAGCGCCTCGCCATTGAGCACCCCGACGCGCCAATCGTATTCGGTGTAGCAGTACTCCTGCGCCAGCAGCAGAACCGAGTGCTCGAATAATTCCTGTGCAGCCGTGGCCAGCGCTTGCGCATCGGCGACCTTGATAACCCCCCGTGAAAAACAGCCATCGGGGATTTTCAGTACCAAGGGAAAACCCAAGCGACGCCCGACGTTTTCAAGTTCCTGCGGACGATCCTTGTAGAGAATTTCCGTTACGGGCATGCCCAGACCTCGGCGCTTCAACAGGTCAGCCAGATAAACCTTGTTGGTGCAGCGCAGGATGGACGACGGATCGTCAATCACCACAAGGCCTTCGCTTTCCGCCTTCTTGGCAAACCGATAGGTGTGATCGTCCACTCGCGTTGTTTCGCGGATGAACAGCGCATCGAATTCGGCGAGCCGCGCATAGTCCTTTTTCTCGATCAGCTCGACATCGATGCCCAGCTGTTCGCCCGCTGCGATGAAACGCTGCAATGCCTCGGGGTTCGAGGGCGGTAGGGCTTCGTCAGGATCATGCAGGATGGCGAGGTCGTATCGGGCCACACGTTTGGAGGCTGGCTGACGCCACGTCCTGCGATTGAAAGCATCCAGTGCATCAGCGAAAACGTGTTGCTGTTCGTCGCGAAGCCTGTGCAGCGCCCCGGCTTTGATACCCGCAATCTGCCAGGTCTCACCACGTCGAAACTCCACCAGCAGGATGGGGCAGGGGAACGCCTCGAACAGCTGACGGCCGATCTCTTGCAGCGGCTCGATCGAGGCCTTGCCGAAGTACAGCGACAGCGTGAAAGCCTCGGTTTCGCCGTATGGATGGTTGGCCAGCGCCCGCTCCAGGGTGCGTTCCAGATCATTCAGCCCGACCCCGTAAAGCGCTTTGCGCGCCAGCTCGCTGACGGTGCGAACCGAGGGGAACACCTTGTGCCCGCGCGCCTCGGCCAGCAGTGAGCAGTAATAGCCCTGGCCGAGGTATTTGTAGTTGCGGCAGAGGTTGATGACTTGGGTGCGATGAGGAAAATCGTCGCTGTGTTCAAGGTAATCCTGAGCGAGCATCAGGCTCTCGCTGGGCAAGTAATCAGCCCAGTCATCCTTGCGTTCGACCAGTATGAGCAATCGACTCCCCGAGGGCTTGATACTGGGAGGTTCCTCGCTGAGGGAGATTGTCGAATGCTCGGTTTTGTCTAATACTTCGTTCACGTTGGCTTGCACCGCTGACATGAGTAATGAATCCCTGTTGAAGAAGACGCCGCTTCAATAAATCACGGGCCACTGGGCCTGTCCCGGTTCGTTACTCAAACTTTACGGTGCGGTCATGTCTTTTGATTTTCGCTTTGCGTCGACGGACGATATCGACGATCTGCTCGAACTGGAGCGGGCGTGTTTTGCCCTCGACAGATTGAATCAGCGCAACTTCAGCTGGATGCTCAGTCGAGCCAACGCGGCGCTGATCGTCGCTACATCGGACGCAAGACTTGCCGGTTATGCCTTGGTGCTTTTTCACCGCGGCACTTCGCTGGGGCGCTTGTATTCCATTGCCGTCAGCCCTGTGTGGCGTGGACACGCGCTTGGCCAGCGTTTGCTGGAGGAAGCCCAGGCCTGCGCATTGGCGCGCAATTGCGCATGGCTGCGCCTGGAGGTGCGCGCGGACAACAGCGCTGCCATCCGCCTCTACGAAGCCAACGGCTATCAGCGCTTTGCCAGCGTCGAGGACTATTACGAAGACCACTGCGAGGCGTTGCGCTACGAGAAGCGCATCCTGTGCGAAGCGCCCGCACCCGCCCGCCAAGTGCCGTACTACCAGCAGACCACCGAATTCACCTGCGGCGCGGCGTGCCTGCTGATGGCGATGTCCGCCATCGATCCGACCCGTGCCATGACCCGAGCGGAGGAAATCCAGCTATGGCGCGAGGCAACCACCATTTTCATGACCGCCGGCCACGGTGGCTGCAGCCCTCAGGGCCTCGCATTGGCGGCCTGGCGGCGCGGTTTCGATGTGCGCCTGGAGGTCAGCCACCAGGGCTCGCTTTTTCTTCACGGCGTACGCAGCACAGAGAAAAAGTCGATCATGCAGCTGGTCGAGGATGGTTTTGCCCAAGACCTGGCTGCCACGCAAGTGCAGCAGGTGCTGGCGTCCAGTCTGGATGTCGGTGCGGCGTTGGCGGCCGGCTACAAACCGGTCGTGCTGATCAGCAGCTACCGATTCACCCGCTTGAAAGCGCCGCATTGGGTGATCATCACCGCGTGTGACCAGGACTTCGTCTATTTGCATGATCCGGATGTCGATCACAGCAAGTTGAAACGCGGCCTGGACTGCCAGCACTTGCCGGTCAGCCACGGAGAATTTCTGCGCATGACGGTATTTGGCGTACAGCGGGTTCGCGCAGCTGTGATGCTACGCTCCCGTTGAGGCGCGGTGGCTAGGCGCCGAGCCCTTCATCGCCGATACAGTAGCGATCCCTGCCTTTTTGCTTCGCTGCATAAAGCAGCTTGTCAGCCGACTCGATAAGAGTGGCGGGGGTCACTTCATGTTCGGCCGGTTTGCCAACCGCAATACCTGCACTGGCAGTGACGTGACCCTGCGGATGGGCTCTGTGCTCCAGCCGCAAGGAGCGAATAGCCTCAAGTATGTCCTCAGCCACAAGCGCCGCCCCGCGAATATCCGTGTTGGGCAGCAACACGGAGAATTCCTCGCCGCCATAACGCACGGCCAGATCACCGGGTCGTTTTACCGCTTGCGCAATCGCTTGGCCGACAGCGCTGAGGCAATCGTCACCCGCCGCATGGCCGTAGGTGTCGTTGTAGAGTTTGAAGTGATCAACGTCGAGCATGATCAATGAAATCGACGACCCCTGACGTCTGGCCAGGCGAATCTCGTCGGCCAGCGCGGTGTCCAGGCGGCGGCGGTTGGCCAGGCCGGTCAGGCTGTCGGTCAACGCCATGTCCTTCATGGCCTGGTGTGCCTTGCGCAGATCCTTTTCCATCACCATCCGTTGGCGCAGTTGCCTCAAGACAATCAGCCCGAAGGCCGTGAACGCCGTGATTACCGACATCAACACGAATCCGGTTTTGATCAGGTCCCAGCGCCACGGCGCAATGATCGATTCCCGGGAAAGTCCGGTTTCAACCACCAACGGGTACGTGGTCAAGGCACGGTAACCGTACAAACGCTGGGTGCCGTCGACGATGGCTCGGACCTCGGCGATACCTTGATTGGAATAGGGCAGGTAGTTCTTGAAAACCTCACTGTCGGCCAGGCTCTGACCGATCACCGAGGCGATGAAGGGGCGGCGTACGAGGATCGTGCCGTTACGTAGCGCCAGGACCAGCGCACCTTTGTCGTCGATCTTGAAATCTCCGTAATAGTCGACGAAGTAACTGACCTTGATCGTCCCCAGCAGCACGCCGGCGAAGGAGCCGTCCGGGTTGTTCAAGCGACGCGAAATCGGGATGATCAGGTCATCGGTGGATTTGCTCTTGACGACATCGCCGATGCGCACGTTTCGATCGGTGTGGGTGCGGTGATACTGGAAGTAATCGCGGTCGGCGTTGTTCGCCGGGTCCGGGATGATTTCCTTGTCGGTGACGATCCAGTGCCCGTCCGGGCCGTAAATGAACAGGCCGTGCAGCTGCGGCATCAGCTTGGCCTGCTGGACCAGTAACTTGTGGATGCGCGGCACGTCAATGTTCTGCAAGCCATCGCCTTCGACGCGCTCGCCCAGCGCGGCGGTCAATACGTCGACCTGGCGAATGGCGTCCTCGGCATGCTGTGCTGTCGCCCGAGCGAGGTTGGTGACCGAATCCCGGGCGGACGAAAACGCGGAGTGGTAGTCACGCCACGTCCGCCATCCTTCCACTCCCAGAAACGCCAGAATCACCGTCAGCATGAAGATCACGGTCAGGCGGAAAGCGGCTATCTCGCTGGCAGCTTTGATGGGAGCGGTTTCTGCGGCGTCATGCCCTTTGCTGTCGGGCAGTTTACGACCGAGCATTTGAAGGTCCTTATGCTTGTCATCTCTCATCTCCTGAAAGATGACCATCCGTTTCCACTGGGGATTCAATTTATTGCCTTGGGCAAGCGGCGGCCATTGGATCGTTCAAAGCGGTGCTGGGTCAACATCTGTAATTGAAACGCGCTTTAGGGTGAGACTTGTGAGTGAAATCATCACGGCCGGTGACTTGAACATCGATCTGCACACCGCCAGCGAACCTGGCCTGTTCAAATGGCTGCTTGCCAGTTTTCTGATGGGCAAAAGGATTCAGGGCGCCATCGCCGCCAAGGCGTACCAAGTCATAGTAGAGCAGCATCAGAAAGACACGCCGCAAAAACTCGCGCAGTGTACGCATCGGCAACTGGTGTCGATGCTGGGGCAGGCGCGTTACGTGCGCTACGACGAGAGCACGGCGGCGCGCTTACTCGCATTGGCCAACAAGCTCAACAGCGAGTATGCCGGCAAGGTCAGTAACATCGTGGCAGCGAGTGCGGATCGTAAGGCGCTGGAGAAGCGCCTGTCCGAGTTCGAGGGGATAGGGCCGAAGACTGTCGAGATCTTCATGAGGGAAGCGGCTGCGGTGCTGTATTGAGCTTACGGTTTGCCGATGCACAAGGCCGCTACACACCGCTCACATCGCAACAAACCTTCCCGCCAGTTCGCTCACTATGATCAGCGTTCCGCCGGCAAATATTGCACAACCCAGCAGAAACTGGACTCCAGGAGCGACGGTCAGGCCTGAGGAGACGCTCGGATTTTTATGCGTTCTCATGTCGCGCTCCTGTCACCGATGAAAACGTTCGGCCATGTCCACTGAGCGGCTTCGCTGTGCGGATGCGCGTTTGGCAACCATGGGCATCATGGATGGGGTGTCATCGACTGGTGGCTGCTCGTCCGATGGCTGGACGGTAGTCTCGTCGGCGAAATTATTCGGGAGCAGGGTGCCCAGACCGAAAACATTCACCGCCATGCTGACTTTCAGCCCGCGACAGGCCTGTCGGCAGTCCAGTTCGAAACCCGCGGAGGCCTGCTCCATCAAGCGTTGAAAATGTTCAGAGGTCAGTGCCAGAACTTTGCTGCTTTTCATGTTGTTCTCCTTGAGCAAGTGGCGACCCCGGGACGGGGCCGCCGGGACTGGGTTCAGACATCTCTGCCTTGCACATAACCGGAACCCAGATCAGCACCGGTCACCGGTTCGCTGAGTGGGTCAGAGGCTGTGCGGGTCTTCATCGCTTCCAGCACTTGTTCGTCTTCAGCAGGAAGGTTGACGGTCGCCAGACCATCGCCGCCGTCGACCGCCGGCTCTGGGTTTTCCACGTACTCCCACGCACCGCCCTCGTTCCACGGGCCACGAACGTTGGGTTCGCCAGACATGTTGAAGTACTTGTTGGTGAACTCCGGCATGCCTGGCAGTTTGCCCTGCGGGAAGTTTGGCTGGATCGAATGCAGGGCTTTTTCGAACGACTGTTGATGGGCAATTTCCCGCGTCATCAAGAAACCAAGCGCCTCTTTCACGCCAGGGTCATCGGTGATGTTGATCAAGCGTTCGTAGAGAATTTTCGCCCGCGCTTCAGCTGCGATATTGGAACGGAAATCGGCGGTCGGCTCGGTGATCGAATCCACATACGCCGCTGTCCACGGCACACCGGCCGAATTGACCAGAGGCGCGCCTGCGCCATAGAGCAGGCTGGTGATGTGCGAGTCATTACCGGCGCCATTCAGCGCGCGATACAGCTCGCCTTCTTCCTGAACACCCTCGGCAAGTTGGCCCTTGGCACCTTTGTTGAGCATTACGATGATCGAGCCGACCACCTCCAGGTGGCTCAATTCCTCGGTGGCAATGTCCAGCAGGAGATCTTTGCGCCCCGGATCTTCCTCGGCCAAGGCTTGAGTGAAATAGCGCGCTGCCGCGGCCAATTCGCCATTGGCGCCCCCGAATTGTTCCAAAAGCAGATTGGCCAGACCCGGATTTGGCTCGGCCACTCGAACGGTGTACTGAAGTCGCTTGTTATGTATGAACATTCAAATTTTCCTCAGACCAGGCTATCGCGCAGTCACCCTTGTGGGTGTGAGCGCATGCATAGTTGTGAGGAGCGGGTGCGGCGGAAATTTCGTTTATTGCGAGGCGGCAGGACGGACGGCAGAGGGCGGAAAGTTCCGGAAACAGGACGGTTGGCTCAGGGTCAGGGTTCACCCGTGACATCTAGAATCAAAAGCCCCTCACCCCAGCCCTCTCCCCGAGGGAGAGGGAGCAGACCGGGTCGTTCTGTGGAGATAAACAGACCCGATTTAAGCGTCAAGCGATCTTCAACGCCCTCAGCACCACCAGCGTTTGCTCGGCAAACACCTGCGCCTGTGCGGTCAGTGCGGCAATATTGGCTTCAGCAGTGAGCAGCGGCTGGCCGTTGTCGACCAGCACTTCACCTTGTTCGCTGATTACCCCCCACGCCAGTTGTGCCCACTCGGCTGGTTGCTGTTTGCCTTGTTTGATCGAAATCAGGAACAACTGCTGGAAGCGGCTGACCGTGACACCACCCCCCGTGACCGGGCTGGCCAGGGTCTGGATGTTGGCGCCGTACAGCGAGCGTTTGCACAGTTGCAGATTGAGTGCGGCGCAGCGTCCGCTGACCTGCGACTCGGCAGCTTCGCTCTGGCACGGCGCCACAGCGCCCATGCCGATCAGCACCGCGAGGGCTTGTTCGAGGTCGTCGTAAGCCAGCGCAGCCTCGGACAGCAGCTGACGCATCGATTTGGCGGCATAGTCCTGCGCCGCCAGCGCATCGAGTACCGGGCCGTAAATCTCCGGTTGCAAGGTCGCTTCGCCGGCAGGACCGGTGACCGAGCCTGCCACGGTCTCCCAAGGTTGCAGCAGCACAAAACGCGTGTGGAGCATTCGCGCGCGGCGTTCGGCAGCGGACAGGCGGCTCGCGCCACGCACGTAGAGATCGCGGCGGAAGTGCTGGTTGACGAAGTAGTCCCGCGCTTGCTCGCGCATGACCGGGTGTTCGATGGTTTCCAGAAAATCCATGCCTTCAGCGCTCAGGTTGAGCGGGTCGACCGAATCCAGCGGCACGGCGGTGGTGGCGTAGTCGAGTTTGGCCGGGGCCAGCGCATCGACCATGTCGGCGAAGTACACGCAATTCCAGTCGCGGTTGAAGTATTCGTGGGCGACGTAATGACGATCCTGGCCTTTGATGCTCTGCAACCGCGCGCCGAGGCTCGGCGCCGCAGCGGCGTATTTCGGGTTGGCCGCGAGCAATGCTTCGGAAAATTGCAGCGCGGCGTCGATGCGCTGATCGGAGCGCGAGGAGGCATTGGCAAAGCGGTCGTGCAGGCTGAACAGATTGCGCAGGGGCGCCGACGGCGACCAGCCCGGAAAGCAGTTGTAGCTGACGTAAAGCATGCCGCCCGGTTTCAAGTGGCGGCGGGCGAATTCGACGATGAGTTTCTGGTTGTCGCGGCTGACCCAGGTCCAGATGCCGTGCAGGCTGATGCTGTCGAACTGCGGCAGGTCATGGCGCGCCAGCAGTTGTTCGAAACTGTCGTCATACAGACGGGCGCCGTTGTTGGCGGCAGTCGCGAGGTCGATGGCATGGGCCGCCATGCCCGGGTGAAAATCCGTGCCGACAAACGAGCCCGGGTTGGCCGTGGCATGGATGTTGATCGATACGCCCTGACCAAAGCCCAGTTCGCAGTGCACGCCGTCGTTGCTGTCCAGCGTGGCGAAACCGCGCAACAACAGGCAGTAACGCAGGAATACCGGATTGATCTCCCGGCTATAGCTGTAGGTGTAGCCTTCGTCGGTGAAATAACCTTCGTTCCAGGCGTTGCTCATGGGGGCGGTCTCTTGTTCTCGGAAGTGATGGCAGTCTTATAAGGGGTTGTCGCTGCGCGCGACAAGTAGAAAAACCGGATACTTTCCCACGTCCACTGTAATACCCCTGTGGGAGCGAGCCTGCTCGCGAACGCTTTTTTGGGGTTTCAATCGAGTTGCCTGACAGGCCGCTTTCGCGAGCAGGCTCGCTCCCACAGGGTCCTCAACAATTTCGAGATTTTTGGACAGATCACGCACCCCACGGCCCATTCGCGCAGGCATTTCGTGGCCGCCCGAAACTGTCATATTGCCTCTCACTCGCCTGCCCATAGTGACCAGCCCAACGCTGATTTCATGAGGCTGCACCGTGTTCCAACGTCTTCTGTGTTCGTTGTCCGTTCTGAGCCTGTCCATCGCCGCTGCCAATGCGGCCGAGTCTGTCGCACTCGACACGCCGCACTTGTCCGGCATCGACAACTTTCGCGACATTGCCGGCATCACTACCGCCTATTCCACGACCCACGACGGGACCATGCGCAGCGGTGTGTTCTACCGCTCCAACGCATTGACGCCGTCGGCGGCGGATCTGGCGACGCTCAATGGTCTGGGCATCAAAGCCATCTACGACTTGCGCACGCCCAGCGAAATCGCCGCTACGCCGGACACGATGATCACGGGGGCGGCCTATCGCAATATCGACATCATTGGCAGCACCACCTCGGGTGCGGACATCACCAACATTTCGTTGCGCAGCGCCGCCGAAGCCGTGGCGATGATGGAACAGACCAACCGTGCGTTCGTCAGCGATGCCGGCATGCGCGGGCAGTTCGGCCAGTTGTTCAATGAGCTGGCGAGTGTCGACGCTGCGCAGTTGTTCCACTGCACCGCCGGCAAGGATCGCACCGGCTGGACCGCCGCTGTATTGCAGAGCATCGCTGGCGTCGATGAAGCGACGATCATGGCCAACTATCTGGCGACCAACGACTACACCGCCGCCCGCGTCGCCGCGACCTTGAAAGCCTTGCCGCCGAGCATGGCCGCCGTCTACGAGCCGCTGCTCGGCGTGCAGGCCAGTTACTTGCAGGCCGGGCTCGATCAGGTCGCCGCTGAGTACGGCAGCATGGACAACTACCTCAAGCAGGGCCTCGGTCTGTCCCAGGAAACCATCTATGTGCTGCGCGGCAAACTGGTCGAGTACAACAGCTTGCCGGGGCAGGCCGGGCTGACCGGCAATGCCGCCGCTGGCGCTGAGTTGCTGCGGCAGTTGCAGAACTCTGAGCTGTCCGGCACCTACAGCGCCTACAACTATTACCTGCAATCGGCGATCGACGCCGGCACCTTGGGCGGTGTCGAAACGCAAGTCGGCGGTCAGGTGCATGCGGATGCGGCCAGCTATCTCTTGCGGCAGAACGCGATGATCGAACAAGCCGCCGCAGCTTTTGCCAGCGGCAGCGATCTGAAGGTCGGCCAGTACCGCCTCTGGAGCAGCGCACTCGCGAGTTACCTCGGCACCGACGGCTCGGCCCATGCCGACAGCAGTAACGAACACAGCCAGGGCCTGATGCTTGGCATTACCCAGCGCTTCAGCGAACAACTCAGCGCGCGGGCCGGTTTCGGCTACAGCAAGGGCAGCGTCGGCGGGGCGGGCGGCGAGGCCGATACTGATTTCACCTTCCTCAACCTCGGGGCGCGTTACGGCTTGACCAGCCTTGAGCGCGGCGTGTTTGTCGACGCTAGCGCCAGCGCCGGTTACGTCGACTACGACAGCAAACGCGAGCTTGGCGGTGGCCTCGGCACAGCCAAGGGCGACACTCACGGCAATCTCACTGGCGCGACCTTGGCGTTGGGATACCGCGCACCGCTCAGCGGGGTGATTGTCGAACCGAGCCTGGGCTTTCGCGTCAGTCATCTCGACTTGCAAGGTTTCAAAGAGAAGGGCAGCGAACTGGCGCTCGACGTCGACGGCATCCAGCAGACCCGCCGTAGCGCGGTGGCCAGTCTCGACGTTTCATTTGCCCCGGTAGCGATGGGTGCGTGGCAGTTGGTCCCGGGCGTCCGCGTGGGCTATGAACGTGCGCTCGGCGATCAGCAGGTCGACAGTCAAGGCCACTTGCTGGGGCTGGATATCGAGCAGCGCGCGGCGTTCGATAACCGCGATCAGTTCAGCGGCGGCGTTAACCTGATGGCCAACCTCGGCGCCCTGAGTGTGGGCGCTGAAGTCGGCGCCAACGGTGGCGGTGACAGCCACGGATTTAATGGCGGGCTCAAGGCCAGTTACGCGTTCTAACCCCGGCGAACATATCACTGTGGCGAGGGAGCTTGCTCCCGTTGGGTCGCGAAGCGGCCCTGAAAAGACGGGGCTGCTGCGCAGTCCAGCGGGAGCAAGCTCCCTCGCCACAGGTTACTTTCCGCCTCAGGCATGCTGCGCCCGCGACGACTGCTGGGTGCGTGTCGGCTGCGCGGCGGGCTCGGGCAGCGAGGCGACATGCACCGTGCGCGCCGGGAAGGCGAACGTCGCGTCCAGCTCGGCGACCGCTTCCATGATTGCCAGGTTGATCCGTTGCTGCACGTCCATGTAGACGTTGTAGCTGGCGTCCAGAACGATGTACACCGTCTCGAATTCCAGCGCGCTCTCACCAAAACTGCGGAAATGGCAGCGGTCGAAGCGCGCCTGTTTTTCGTTCTTGATGATGCTTTCAACGCGCTGGGTAATCTGGCGGATCTGTTCGGTGGTGCACTCGTAAGTCAGACGAAACTCGAATACCACCCGACGTTCCTGCAAGCGTTTGTAGTTCTGAATGGTGCTGCCGATCATGTCGGCGTTGGCCATGACAATCTGCTCACCGCCGAGACTGCGGATACGCGTGGTCTTCAGGCCGACGTGCTCGACCGTACCGGCCAGCGTGCCGACGACGATGAAATCGCCCACCTCAAACGGCTTGTCCACGGCAATCGACAGCGAGGCGAACACGTCGCCAAGAATGTTCTGTACCGCCAGCGCCACGGCAATACCGCCGACACCGAGGCTGGCGACAAACGCAGTGATGTTGACGCCCAGGTTCGACAGCATCGCCAGCAGAATCACCGCCCACAGCAACACCTTGACGCCCCAAAGACTCAGGGTCGCCAGCGCGCTCGCCTGAAAGGTGCCGGTCGCGTTGTGCCGCGAGAAATAGCGATGCAGCCCCAGCGCCAGCGCGCGGTTGGTCCACAGGCCGACCTGCAACGCTGCGACGACAAACCACAAACTGCTCACGCGCCCGAGCCAGCGCTCCGGCAAATCCAGCAACCCGATGCCGACCAGGATCGACGCCAACAGCAGCAACGTGGTGCTGGTCGCCGCCAACACTTCGCTGGCCATGTACGTCAGATGCCCATTGCCGGCGCTGGCCCGCGCCTGCACCTTGCGGAAAACGAAACGGATCGCGGTGGTGGTCAGCAGATAACTGAGTGTCGCGGCGAGAAACGCCAAGACCCAGTTCGCCAATGAAATGCCTAAAATGGTGTGCGCCGTGAAAAAGCCGATGAAATCCTCGGTCATTGAAACCCCCTTGCGAAGCCTGCGACGACGCGGCACCGAAGCCCACCGCCGGCCGCAGCCAGGTAAACGCCGCTTGAATGGCTGTGCCGCCAAGCGACCTGTCTGGGGTTAGTCGCCATGAGATGCCTGCTGTTCAATCAAATGCAGTTTTCACCGGAGCGAATGGTCAACGCCTGGCCTTCAACTCCGCCGGGCTTACGCCGTAAGCACTCTGAAAATACTGACAAAAGCGCCCGACATTGCTGAAGCCAAAGCGCAACGCCACCTCCGTCACAGAGCCTGCATGCCCGCGCGCTAACGCTTCATAAGCGCGCTGCAAACGCACTTGACGCTGATACGCCACGATCGACATCCCGACAAAGCGCCGAAAGCCTTCCTGCAACGCGCGCTGGCTGACATGGCTCAACCGCGCCAGGTCCACACCACTGACCAACTGCTGCGGATGCGCCTGGATAAACTCCATCGCCACCTTCACATGCCGCGGCGCCACACACGGCGCGGGCCGGCGCAGTGCCTCGGTGAAATTGTGCGGCCACGCCTCCAGCACCGCATCGATCAACATCTCGCGCAACCGCGACGGCATCAGCGTACCGCTGTTGATCAGTGCATCGAACTCAGTGCCCGTCGCCAGATCGATCAATGCCTTGAGGCCATGAAATGCGGGCGTATTCAGATCCACGCTCGGCTCAAACACGATCTTCTGCATGATCGGCTTCTCCAGCAGCGTCGACAAACGGTCGGTGAGCTGAAGACGGTTGATTGAAATCCCATGGTGCGCGTGATCATCAATAAAGCGCATCAAACGGATATCCGCCTTGTCGATCGCCAGACCGACGTGCGCCATGCCGATGGACTCGGTGGCATGGTTGAAAACGATCTTGCCGGCGGTGGGAATGACGAAGGTGATTTCGTTGTGCGGATCGGGGAGGGTGACGCTGAAGTCGCCGTGGTAATGCATACGCCGGAAACTCACCCCGTCATGCCGCCCGTAGACCCCGCCGATGATGATGTTGGAGGGCGGTGGTGGAGTGTCGGCGTAACGATTGCCGAAAAGCCTGGAGAAGAGCGCGCCGAAGTCGGAGGAGGTGAGATTGTCGGAGCGCAGGATGATGTTTTGCCGGGTTGGGGATGCGATGGCGATTGGCGGCATGTTGGAGTGCGGGCTCATGGGTCAACGGTGGAGATTGGTAGAGCCTAGGGGGCAGGCGTGACGGTTGAGTGACAAGGCCGGGAGCATGGTGGGCTTTCGACGAAGCCACGTATTTACCTGAGACCTGTCGCATGAGTAGAATGCGATTCATTATCAATCATGTATGTCCCGGGATGCCGATGCGTAGCGACGAAACACTAGGTACTGCAGATCTAGGGCTGCTCTATCGCACCCACCACTCCTGGTTACAGGGCTGGCTGATGCGACGCACTGGATGTCGCGATAATGCAGCAGATCTGGCCCAGGACACCTTCGTACGGGTGCTCAAGGCGCGTCAATCCAGCCCCTTGCGCGAACCACGCGCCTATTTGAGCAGCATCGCCCGTGGACTGATGATTGATCAGTATCGGCGTCGTGAACTCGAACGTGCCTACCTGGAAAGCGTCATGTCGCTGCCGCAACACGAGGTTCCCTCGGAAGAAAGCCGGCTGATGATTCTGGATGCGCTCGAGCGCATAGACCGCATGCTCGGTCTGCTTAAACCGAGAGTTCGCCAAGCGTTTTTATTTGCCCGTCTCGACGGTCTGACGTGCGCGCAAATCGCCGAAAAACTGAATGTTTCCCGCGCGACCGTGGAACGCGACCTGGCCACGGCCCTGCAACACTGCTATCGCTTGCGTTATGTCGAGTCGTGAGCCGCAGGCGCTGGATCCGGCCATTGTCGACGAAGCGATCCGATGGCAAGTGCGCCTTCGCTTCAATGAAGCCGATGAGCAGACGCAGCGCGCTTTTGAGCACTGGCTCCAGCAGCGCCCAGAGCATGTGTTGGCGTGGCAGCGTGTGGAATCGCTTGGGGATGAGTTCGCAGGCGTACCCACTCAACTGGCCCGACAAACCCTTGAAGGCAGCAACCTTGGAATGCGCCGGCGGGAAAGCCTGAAGCTCCTGGGCGTATTGGCGACGGTCGGCGCGGCCGCCTGGCTTGGTCGGGACTACACGCCCGTACCGGCCATGCTTGCCCAGCAACGCAGCAGCACCGGCGAGCAACGACGCTTCCAGCTCGATGATGGCAGCCTTGTCCAGCTCAATAGCGATAGCGCCGTCGACAGCGAATTCGACGCCCAGCGACGCCTGATCATCCTGCGCCGTGGTGAAATCATCGTGAATGTCGGGGCGGATCAACACTCGCCTCAAGCGCGACCGTTTTGGGTGCAATCCCGTGACGGGCTCATGCGCGCCCATGGTTCGCGCTTTCTGGTACGCGAGCGTGACGATGGCACGCTGGTCGCGGCTCAGCAGGGATCAGTCACGGTTTTCCCCGGCTCCAGTCAAACCCCTGCGAGCGCCAGCGCCCAGGCGGGCAATCCTCTGCTGTTCACCTCAAGTGGCGCCCGAACGTACAGGGACAACGGTCTGGATCTATGGAGCTGGGGTGACGGGGTGATCAGTGCGCGCAACATGCGCCTCGATGATTTCATCGTGGAGTTGTCGCGTTATCGCCCCGGGGTATTGCGCTGCGCCGAAGAGGTCGCTGATCGCCGCGTTTCCGGCACCTTCCAGCTGGCTGACAACGATCAGGTCCTCGCATTGATCGCGCAATCACTGCGCTTGCACGTTGACTACCGAACCCGATATTGGGTGACCGTGTCCGCTGCGACCTGAGGCCATCAGGATTTTTTGCGTGACGTGAAAAATAATGAGGTGGTTTCTCATTCTCGTTCGACCTCTAAGGAAGGCCGGAATACAGGCCAGTCTGCCGATGTCCTTTCTTGGAGCGAGAAAATGAGTTCGTCCCCGGTTTCACAGCGCCATCCATTGAACCGTGCCATGCACGCTGCGATTTTCGGTTTGATCGTGAGCAGCTACGCATTGCCATCGCAGGCGCAAACCTCGAGCGCTGACCACAGCAATCAGGTCAAGCAGTGGAACATTGCTGCCGGCCCATTGGCGCCGGCGCTCGACCGCTTTGCGCGTGAGGCCGGGATCAGTCTTTCCTTCAACGCGGCGAGTGTTGCGAACCGCAACACTGCTGGCGTGAATGGCACGCTCGAGACTTCGACAGCGCTGTCATCGTTGCTGCAGGGGAGCGAATTGCAGATCGAACAGCAAGGCCCGAATGCTTACCTGCTGGTCCCTCAAGCGAAGACCGCCGGCCCGCTGGAACTCGATGCAACAGATGTCGAGGATTACCGCCTCGCACCCCTCATCATCAATGCCAAGGTCAGGGTCAGTGCCGACGACGACACCAACTCGGTGGTTGCCAAGGAGCTCTGGGTGGGTGGCAAAGTGGCGACCAGCATTCTCAATACACCGGCATCGGTATCAGTCGTTACCAACAAGGAAATGCAACAGCGCAGCGTCAGCACCACGGAAGAGGCGCTGCAATACACGCCCGGCGTGGTCAGCGATTTCTACGGGACGGATGACCGCAACGACTACTTCCAGATCCGTGGCTTCCAGGCCACCACCTACCGTGACGGCTTGACCCTGAGTTCGATGCGTGGCGTACGCGAAGATCCATTCGCCTATGAGCGCATCGAGATTCTGCGTGGCGCCAACTCCACGCTGTTTGGCCCCGCGGACCCGGGCGGTTCGGTGAACTTCGTGACCAAACAGCCGCGCTTCGAAAAATTTGGCCAGGGCTATGTGACCTACGGTTCGTTTGACCATGTCGAGACAGGCATCGATGTGGGGGATGCGCTGAACGACGAGAAGACCCTGGCTGGCCGCTTCACGGCCAAAGGCCAGAACAGCGATCGCGAGTACGATCACTCACAGGACGACAACCAGTTGTTTATGGGCGGCCTCACCTGGGCCCCGACCGATTACACGTCGGCCACGGTGATCCTCGACTACCTGAAAACCGAAAGCTCGCCCAACAGTGGCGGCTATCCGCTGGACAAGGAATACGACCGCAGCAAGTTTTACGGTGAGCCCAGCTACAACTTCCACGATGTCGAGCGCACCAGCCTCAGCGGTAACGTCACCCATGACTTCGACAACGGCTTCGTACTGCGCAGCAATCTGCGTTACAGCAAGCTGACCGATGATTTTGGCTACGTGTACCTCAGCGACAGCGCCGCCCGTGTCGGTACTACTGTCGATCGATACCTGTTTGGCACGGACACTGATGCCGACCAGTTCAACGGCAATCTGATGCTGCAATACGATGCCCGCTTCGAGAACATCGACAGCAGCAGCCTGGTGGGCGTGGAGTATCTCGATTCGACCACCAAGGAGAGCTCGGTCTACGCCCTGACGACGCCGATCGACATCGCCAATCCCGTGTTTACCGGCGTTTCACGCTCGATCACGCCGTACGCCGTCAACAAGCGAGACGCGACCACCAAGGCCGTATTCCTGCAGCAGAACCTGTCGTTCTACGAGCGGTTCATCGTCACCGGCGGTGTGCGCAACGACTCGATGGACCTGACCAGCAAAGGCTTGCAATCCACTGAGAAAGACACCTTTTCCGAAACCTCCTACCGAGGTGCGTTGACCTATATCGTCAACGATGAGGTGTCCACCTACGTGAGCATGGTGGAATCGGTATCGCCGCCGCAGGTTGGCGTGACACCGCAGACAGGCAGGCAGTACGAGGTGGGCGTGAAGTATGCGCCGATGGGGATGGACGCACTGTTCTCCGCAGCCGTGTATGACCTGACCCAGGAAAACGTCACCATCGCCGTGGTGCTGCCGAGCGGCATCATTGAGCAGCAGACGGTGGGCGAATCGCGGGCGCGTGGCCTCGACCTGGAGGCCAAGGCGCAGGTGACGCAAAACCTCAGCCTGATCGGTGGCTATTCCTATATGGAGTCCGAGGTACTGCGCGGTTCGTTATACGACGGCAGTTCCCTCAAGGGGAACGAGTTCTCCACCGCGCCCAAGCATTCCGCTTCGCTCTGGAGTTACTACGATGTGCCCGCCACTGATGTCAGCGTGGGCCTGGGTGCACGCTACGTCGGCTCGTATTACTTCGATGCAGCCAACTCCGGCAAAAGCGACGGCACCACGCTGTTCGACGCCGCTTTCAACTACAAGATCGCCAAGGGCACCGACCTCGCAGTGAACGTCAGCAACCTGCTGGATGAGCAGCACGTGGTCGGTTCCGGCACAGCGAACTTCTACAACCCGGGTCGCGAGATTACCGCCAAAGTGAGTTACAACTGGTAAGCAGGTACAGGATGCGGTGCTCGCATTACTGCGGGCACCTGGCATCTGCTTTCGGCCCGAAGCGCACTTCCTGCCAGCGTCATGGGTGAGTCGCTGAGCGTCGCCACTGACCGGGTGAAACATTTTCTCGCTGCCGGAAGGCCCGATAGTACGAGTTGACGTCTTCATAACCGAGAAGATAGGCCACCTCTTTAAGCTCCAGGCTTGTATCAGCCAGTAGCTGAAATCCCACTTGACGCCTCGCCTCGTTGAGCAGTGCATTGAAGGTCGTACCCTCGGATGCCAAGCGGCGTTGCAGTGTGCGCTCGCTCTGCAGCAGTTCTCGGGCGAGATGTTGCAGACTGGGCCGTCCGTTCGCCAGTGCGCGTTTCAGTATTTCGATGACCTGCTCACAGAAGCCTGGCGGCGCTTCGATCGCGCGTAGTGCGGCATCGAGGCCGGGACTCATCATGTGCAGCACCTGCGGATTGTGTTGCAGAAACGGCCGATCAAGATCAGAGGCGCTTACGATCATCTCGTCATGGCTGGCGCCGTAGCGGATGGGACATGCGAAATAATCCGAGTGAGTTTCCAGCGGTGGCTTTGGCCGTCTCAAGCGTAATGACAGAGGCGCAATGTGTTCACCGCTGCCTCGTCGACCGAGCTCCAGTACCAAGGCAAAACACGCTTCCACAGAAAGACAGGGCGCCGGCCCCGTGCCGGAAGGCCACTGGATCGTGAATGACACAGTCTCCTGGCGCTCGACCATGGATAACCTGTCGGGACTGCACAGGCGCTGCAAGCGCGCCAACCGCGCAAGTCCGTCGCGAAAATCAGCCGCATATAACGCCGTGATGAACGCCATTTTGTGCTTCGCACTGGGCGTGTCGCGAACCATTTTTATCGCAAAAGCGGGGTCTGCCGAAAGCGCCTCAATGGCGTTCCAGACAGCGAATAACTGCTGTGTGCTGACAAAGGTCGATTCGTTCAGGTGCAGGTCGCGGGGCAATTGAGCGTGTTGCTCAATCGACGAGGGATCCAGGCCCAGCTGCGCTATCGATTCCCAGAAGACCCTGGGCAATTTACACCGCTCGGTGCTGGTGTGATGGTGGGGCATTTCCAGGCTCCGAACCGCAGGATAGCGGTGATGCGTGATGCGTGATGCGTGATGCAACGCGCCGCCAATGGCGCGTTCTGCAAGTATTCTGGCGCAAGGCGCCCACGGGCTGATACCGCTTCGCTCTTACCATTGTCGTCAACACACCGAGCCAAAAGGAGCTCACGATGACGATGACGTTCTATACCAACCCCAATTCTCGCGGGCGCATGGTGCGCTGGATGCTCGAAGAAATCGGCTGCGCGTATGAGACGGTGGTCATGGATTACCAGTCGAACAGTCAGGCTGACCGATGGGGTGGTGCCGCGCTGGCAGTGCCAACGATGGCAGACGCTGATGATCGGTGCGTCAGTTTTTTTCGCGACGTGAACCCGATGGGAAAGATCCCGGCACTGGTGCATAACGGGCAAACCATAACAGAAACTGCCGCCATCTGTGCGTACCTCGCGGAGGCATTTCCCGAAGCCGGGCTGGCCCCGGTGGCAGCGGAGCGCGCCGCTTATTACCGGTGGATGTTTTTCGCTGCCGGGCCGCTGGAGCAGGCGGTCACCAACCACCGCGCCGGTTTCAACCCGACGCCGGATCAGGAGTTCTTCTTTGGCTACGGCAGCTACGAGCGCACGGTCGATCAGCTCGAACGCGCGGTGCTGGCGCATCCGTTTATTGCCGGCGAACGCTTCACCGCTGCAGACGTTTATGTTGGCTCGCACATTGGCTGGGGGTTAGGCTTGCAAACCTTGCCGCCCAGAGCTGCATTTCTCGCCTATGCCGAGAGGTTGATCAGCCGCGACGCCTATCAACGTGCGGTGGCGAAGGATGAAGCGCTGCTGGGTGCCAGATGACTGACGTGCCTGCCATGATTTTTCGCAAAACTCAGGGAATTTGATAATGCCGCTCAACCGACTCGACTTCACCACACGCTTGCTGATCGACGCGGGCATCGGCAAAGGAATGCGGATCCTCGACGTAGGCTGCGGTTCGGGTGATGTTTCTTTGCTGCTGTGTGATCTAGTGGAAGACGGTGAGGTCATCGGCGTTGATCATGACGCCGCTGCGATTGCCATTGCTCGCCAGCGCAGCGCAGGACATGCGCTGACTTTTCTCGAGGCAGACCTCCAGGAATTGCCCGACTCTGTCGGCACTTTCGACGCCATCGTCGGCAGGCGCGTCCTGATGTATCAACAGGATGCGGTGGCGACGATCCGAGCACTGTCAAAGTGTCTGCGCCCCGGCGGAATCATGGTCTTCCAGGAACACGATACGACGCTGGCGCCTGCCAGTGTCGAGCCGCTCCCTTTGCATGAAAGAGCGCAACGCTGGTTACAGCAAATGCTTGCTCGCGAAGGAGCGGATTTGCACATCGGGTTTAACCTGCACGGCATTTTCAGCCAGGCAGGCTTGACCGTCGAAAGCGTACGCGCCGAGTGCCTGGTACAAACGCCTGATGCGCCCTACAGCCTTGGCGCCATCGTTCGGGCATGCTTGCCGCGAATCATTGCGTTAGGGGTGGCCAGTGCAGAAGAGGTCGAAATTGAAACGTTGCAGGCGCGTCTGGACCAGGAGCGTTCAGGCTCTTCAGGCGTCTATGTTGGGGATGTGATGTTTGGGAGTTGGGCTCGGAAAAATTGACGTATCGATAGGCGGATATAGCGGGCATGCGGTGGGAATGTGCGCCTTTGGCTGTCTGTGGCGAAGGTCAGTCATCAATCCGAAGCGAATGTCGAAGGCGAGTTTTTGAGAATGCTGCCAAGACAGTTTACACGGCAAAAGTAAGCACTTTTGCTTCTGGTCGAAAAACCGACGCTCGCCACTATCTGGTGTTACTCGTAAGCAAACTGATCAATCAATCCCAGACGAGGCACATGTGTGTGGGGCCGCAACAAAGCTCCAGGAGCGATCACGGCATTTGCGCCAATCTTGCAGCCGTCACCCACCAGCGCTCCGAACTTGCTGACGCCTGTGTCGATCACCTGATCTTCGTGACGGATCTTGATATCAGCCCCATCCAGTTCGTTCCGGTAGTTGGCGATGATCGCGCCGGCTTCAATATTCACCGCTTCGCCAATCACTGAGTCGCCGACGAAGTTGAAGTGGGCAAGTTTGCTGCCATCGAGCATGAAGGTACTTTTCAGCTCGCAGCTGGGGCCAACAATGCAGTTTTTGCCGAGGTATACACCTCCCCGTAAATAAGCCCCAGCCGCTACGAAACAGCCTTCGCCGATGATGATTGCGCCTTTCAGAACGGCGCCTTGCTCAACGATGGCGGTTTCATGAACGGCACAATTGCCTTGACGCCGGTAGCCGGCGCCGAGCGTTTCAAGCAATTCGAGGATTCGGCTCTCGCAGTCCTGAGTCACCGCCCAAGGGGCAGTCGAGCCGACGCCCAGTAAAGGCCAGCTGGCGATGTAGTCGTCGATTTTTGCTGATTTCATAAGCATCTTCCGAACAAGTGAGATTGGTATGCGATCTGCTGCAACATCATGAGCGCGGTCAAACTGTCGACGGTTGGAACGACACGCTGTGCCTGCCAGTCGTACCTGTTTACGAGCATTCTTCAGGTACAGCGCAATGGATAAGACAATTACCGTGGATCAACTGGCTACTACTGATCTGGGATCAATCAACGAGATATGGCTCGGCGGAACTCATACCCAGTTGTGCCTATGGCGTGCTGAACAGGTCTTCACCCACGAAATGCTCAGCGAGGGTACCCATGATCAGAATGTCCAACGCCTGTGTTTGCAACTGGTGGATCCTGACGATCAGGCCGCAGTGGCTCGCGTTGAAGTGATCGCGCGCGAACGACTGGAAGAACTGGGCAAGCAGGGTGAGTTTTATCCCGCCGAGGAGGCGGACACTTATCGATAATTGCTCTGTATCCGATGAAAAGCGCTGCTGCTAAAGCAGCGCCTCAAGCGGGCTCTTCAAGCCTGCGCACATCACCCAAGGAATCACGCTGCATCGACTGCAAGTTCTTTTCAATGGTTTCGCACAGCGCTTCCATTTGGATCTGGTGTTCGCTGTGGCGGAACGGGCTTTGCAGATCGGTGCCGATGCGTTCGATGGCCAGCAGCATGAACCCGACCACGGTCGACGCCAGCGGCGTGAACCAGCCCAAAGATTCAACCAGTCCCACCGGTACGATCAGGCAGAACAGCGAAATGAACAGCCGCGGAAAATACACGTAAGGGTAGGGCAGCGGGGTATTGGCGATCCGCTCCATGCCACCCTGGCTGTTGGACAGGTCGACCAGTGTCGACTCAAGTCGCGCCAGGCGAATACTGTCCAGATGCCCGGCCTTGTATTCCTTGGCGAGCAGGGTCGCCGAGCCGGTGAGGATATCGTTGGCGAAGTTGTTGGTCGTGCCACTGCGGGCGAACTCTTCGGCGGGAATAAACGCTCGCACCTCATCGGGACAAGGCTGACCTTGCAGATGCGCGGCGAGGCAGTTGACATAAGCGACGTGGCGGCGCAACAGCGTGGATTTGACCGGATTCACCTCGCCACCCGCATCGTCCAGCAGCGTCAGCACCTGCCGGGCGAAGCTGCGGGAATTGTTGATCATCGACCCCCACAGCGTTCGGGCTTCCCACCAGCGGTTGTAGGCACTGCTGTTGCGAAAACTGATCAACACGATCAACGCTGAACCGAGCAAGGTCAGCGGCATCAGCGGCAGATTCAGCTTGGCATTGAGAAACAGCATGAAGTCGACGGTGACGGCGATGTCCCAGAGCAGCAACCAGAACAAGGACCAGCCCACGTAGCCGAGGGTCTTGATGATCAGACGGTATTTTTTGACGATGGCAGCTTTCAAACGGAAACCTCGTGGCGAGCAGTTTGCTTAAACGCTTAAGCTCGGACGATGCCTGGCACCGGCAGTTCCCTGGTGAAGCGGTCAACCGTCAGTCAATCTGCGGAGCCGGGCTAGCTGAACGGCTAATATTTTCGAGAAAAATCCTTATCTGTCGACTTGACCGCGTTACGCGTGGGTTTGCCGCGCGGCCGCCACACTGGATCGGCGGTCCGCCCGGTCGCCGAGCCGCCATCCCAGCAGACCCCATAGCAGTGCACACAGCGCGCCGACCAGCGCTGCCATGCCTGCACCTTGGCTGAGGGCGTCCAGCGCGCTTTTCGCCCAGGCACTGATGGCGTCGCCGGCGCGGTAGACCACGGTGTCGATAACGTTCTTCGCCTTGTACTTGCTTTCGGCATCGAGCGGGGCAAACAGCATCTCCCGGCCTGGGCGCACGAAGGCGTACTCTCCGATGCGACGCACGATCATCAGCGCCGCGATCAGGCCGAAGCTGGGCGCAAAAATCAGGCCGATGAACCCTGCGCACATGACCAGCGGCACCATGGCCAACAGCACGCCGACGCCGAGCTTTTGCGCGAGGCGTCCAGTGATGAACAGCTGGCAGAGCAGGGCGCCCGCCTGCACGACAAAGTCGATGATACCGAACACCCGCACCTGCGCCTCGCGGTCCGGGAAGTGTTCGGCGACGACACGTGCCTGCTCGAAGTAAAGGAAGGTGGAGACTGTCGCCAGCAGCACCACAAAGCCGCAAATACCGAGCAGATAGGGTGATTTCAAAACGGCCGTCATACCGCTGAACGGATTGCCCGGCAACGGTCTGCGGGGGCTTTCGCTCGGCGCGGCATCGGGGCGTCCTGCGCCACCCCGTTCACGCCAGTGCATCAGCCTGCGCTTGAACAACATCGCAGCGCCGAGCAAAACAGCGGCCAGCAGCATCAGGCCGGACTCACCCAGCGGACCGATCAGCAAGGCGCTCAGCGCAGGGCCACTCAGGCCGCCGACGCTGGCGCCCGCTGCGATGAAAGCGAACAGGCGTTTAGCCTGGGCACTGTCGAACACGTCGGCCATCAGGCTCCAGGCGACCGATACGACAAACAGGTTGTAGACCGATATCCACACGTAAAACACGCGCGCCAGCCACGGGCTTTCCTCACCCACAAACAAGGCGGCGAACAACAGCAGGTTGGCGCAGAAAAAACCGTACACCCAGTCCACGAAATGCAGGCGCGGCACGCGTGCGCTGAGCCAGGCGAACAGCGGAACGGCCGCCAGCATGACCAGGAAGGTCGCGGTGAACAGCCACTGCAGGTTCTCGACGCCGGCAGTGATGCCCATCGATTCGCGGATCGGGCGGAGCATGAAATAGCCGGCGAACAGGCAAACGAACAGCAGAAAGCCATGGAGCGCAGGGCGCAGCTCGTGCGCCTCGGCATTGATGATGGCGCCCGCGCGGTGGGCAAGAAGAGACGTATCCATGTTGCGCTCCTGTAGGAGTGGCGGGGCAATGGCACGGGGCTTGGCCGTGCCGGCGCAGTCAGCGGTAAGTGATGCCGGTCAGTCGCTCGGAGAGTTGCCACAGTCTGTCCGAATTGGAGCGATCGGCAGCGGCCGGTGGCATCCTGGCAAAGCCCAGCGGCCCGCGCTTCTCGTTGTCTCCGGTGGGCCCATAGTAGGCGCCGCCGACGGCCTCCACCGCCGTCGCCGCATACAACGTCGGCAGCGCGCCCTGCGCTGCGGAATGGTACATGTCCCGCTCTACAGCCCATTGTTTGCCGAATTGACTGTCCAGGCCAGACCCGCGGGCGATCAGCTCGGTCACGGCAACACCGGGGTGCGCGGCGATGCTGCGTATCCCCCAACCGGCAGCGTCGCTGCGCTGCTGCAGCTCAATACTCCACTTTAGTATCGCCAGTTTCGATTGGCTGTAGCTGGCGAAAGGGTCGTAAGCGCCCTCAGCCTGCAGGTCATCGAAGTTCAGGACTGCGCGCCCTGCGGCGATGCTCGACAGGCTGACCACCCGAGCATCGTCGCTTTTGTGTAGCAGAGGCATCAGCAGGCCGGTCAAGGCGAAATGCCCCAGGTAATTGGTCGCCAGCTGCATCTCGTAGCCGTCGGCCGAAACGCCTCGAACCGGCGGCGACATGATCGCGGCATTGTTGATCAGCACGTCGAGCCTTGGCAGGCGCCCTTGCATACGGTTGGCGAGGTCGCGCACCGATTGCAGATTGGCAAGATCCAGGGTTTCGAATTGCACGCGCGCCTCAGGCACGGCTTGCTTGATGTTTGCGATCGCTTCGCGGCCGCGCTCGGCGTTGCGTGCGGCGATGATCACCTCGGCACCGGCTCGCGTCAGGGCCAGCGCGTCCTCATAGCCCATGCCGCTGGTCCCTCCGGTGACCAGTACGATGCGGCCTTTCTGGCTGGGCATGTCCTGGGTGGACCAGTCCGGCTTCGGCTCCGTTCGGGGAGTGGCCTCCGCAGCCAGTGTGCCGGTCAGCGCGGAAATGGCGAACAGCGTTCGGGCGGCCTTGAGGATGCGTTGGGTCGCGGTATTGCTCGGCGTAGCGGGTGAATGAATCATCGGGGGAGTTCTCATTCGCGTCATAGGTTCCCGGTTGGCGGGGCGAGTGAGCAGTATCGGTGTACGAATGCGCGAGGATAAGCCGGGCATTGGTGGATGGCCCGTACGGTATGGCGTACAGTCAGGCGCCTGCGGAGGAAGCATTCATGCGTAAACCAAACCTTACCGATGTGTCGATATTTGCTGCGGTGGTCGAGGCGGGGGGATTTCGTGCTGCCGCGCAGAAGCGCGGTTTGTCCGCCTCGTCGCTGAGCGACTGCATGCGTCGGCTGGAAGGCGACTTGGGCGTGCGCCTGCTCAATCGAACCACCCGCAGCGTCACGCCGACGGCGGCCGGCGAGCGATTGCTCGAGCGCCTGCGCCCGGCCTTGCAAGAAATCGACGCCGCTTTCAACGATCTGGACGACGACGCTCAGCGCCCGGTCGGCACGCTCAAGCTCAATGTGCCAGTGCCGGTGGCACGCTTTCTGTTGCCCGACCTGCTGGCGCGTTTTCTGCGCCTTTATCCAGGGATCAGTGTCGAAGTCGTCATGGACAACACCTTCGTCGACGTCAACGCTGGCGGCTATGACGCCGGCGTGCGCTATGAAGAGAGCCTGGCCAAGGACATGATCGCTGTGCCCATCGGCCCGCGTCGCCAACGCTTCGTTGCAGCCGCCGCCCCGGGCTATCTGGCTGAACGCGGTACGCCCACTCACCCCGAAGAACTGCCGGGCCATGACCTGCTTGGCCATCGCTTCGAGAGTGGCAAAGTCGGCGTATTCGAGTTCCATCGAGACGGCCGCATTGTGCGTATCCCGCCTCAAGGGCCACTGCTGACGTCGTCCCACGATTTGACAGTTCGCTCGGCCATCAACGGGCTGGGCATCATCTATACCTTCGAGGATTTTCTGCGCGAGCCGCTCTCCGATGGTCGACTGGTGCGGATCCTCGAGGACTGGTGGCAGGCCTTCGACGGTCCGTTTCTTTACTACCACGGCCGCCGCCACATGCCTTCGCCGCTGAGGGCGTTTGTGGATTTTTTGCGGGGGGAAGGGCGGGTTGCGGAGAGTTCAAGTGTCTTTAGCATCGTTTCGTAAGGCCAATCAGCCCTCAATCGAACTCTGCTCAAACCCCAATGCCCCAATCTGGGGTACATATGGTTGGCGACCCTTCTTTTATGCCAGAATTCCTCTGATTCTAATTTTACAAGGATGTTAAAGATGTCAGGCAAACCTGCCGCTCGCGTTACCGATCCTACTTCTTGCCCTCTGCCTGGTCATGGCGTTAATCCAATTGCCTCTGGGTCTCCAGACGTTTTCTTCGATGGGTTAGCTGCCGCTCGGCAAACTGATAAGAGCGCATGTGGCAGCCCTATCGTCGGAGATGTAGCTTCGACGGTGCTCATCAATGGATTACCTGCAGCAACCGTTGGTAGCACTGGCGCCCATGGAAATAACGTCATCACTGGCTCCAGTACCGTAATAATTGGTAACTCGCATACTCCAGCGGATTTCACACCTCCTTCCGCAATGCCGCTTTGGGCACTGGTCTTCGATGAGCAGTTTCGTATCGTTGGTACTGATGGTCAGCCATTAGCTAACGTTCCCTACCACATCAAAGATGAGTCAGGAATGGTCTATACCGGGTTTTCAGATGAGTCGGGACGTACTCCGAGAATTGCTACGAGCAAACAAGAAACTCTGGAAGTTACTACAGGAGTTGCGGCCCTTGAGAAGTGGGGTGAAGCATGACGGAGTTTTCTTGCAAAGTACCCACAAACAAGGAAGCCGGCTCGGTAAGTAACGTACCTGGCTATGCGATGCCGGCGAATATTCATCTTTTCGTCGCAGTCGATGAAATCGGCAAGGATGGATTTTTAGTTAGAAAAATTTACTCGTCTCCGGACAATCCTCATCTTGTCGCAAAAAATTTACCGGAATTCCAGATGAAACACGAAGTCTGGCCCGAAAAATATGGTATGCGCCCCGTCGCTCCGAACTCAAATGCCACCGTCGCAGAACACGTATTTAGCAGCAGGAAATATCCATCAAGCTATCTTTCAACAAGCTCCGAGTTTCCCGGCGGCTCTCCAAGGTTCGACGGAAAAGTTGTCTATATCGACATTGAGAAAGCGAAAGCGGCTGGAGCAAAGTTAGTTACGACGGAGGAAATCCTTAAGTCGTTAGAGGACTATAAAAAAGTAGCTCCGAAGAACTCGGCGAGAATCGACCAGATTGCTAACTGGGTGAGAGATATCGACAAAGAAGTACTGGTGAAAGCAGAAAAAGTACCAGCTAATGCGATTTTCACACCAAGGTCTTATCAAGTGACCAATACGCTCATGAAGGGTGCAAGAGTCGTGAGGGTTTTCGCCATTGGTTTTACTGCGTATGACCTAAAATTAGCCACAGAAGAATCAATTAAGCAAAAAAGCGTCAAACCTATTTCTGTCGAAGTTGTGAAGCAAGCAGGCGGCTGGGGAGGCGCGATGGCCGGTGCAAGGATAGGGTTCGTTGCAGGTGCTGCGGTTGGTATAGAAACCGGACCTGGTGCATTTGTAAGTGGTGCAATCGGTGGAATAATATTTGGCACTGCAGGATACCTGGGCGCGACCTGGCTCGCTGACTACCTACAAGAGTGAAAAAGTATATGAGCTGGTTAGGTCGTATGAAGAAGGTGTTCAAGACTACCCCTGAGGAGCAAATCGTAGGTTATTCGGTTGTAGAGTTAAAATCTATATTTGGAATCACGATCACTGAGGCTGTAGCAGGGCATCGAAATTACCCTGTTTACTCAGCGTTGACTCCTGCAGGAATACAAGCCTATTACTCAAGTTTTGTCATCGACAAAGCTGAGGTGGCTGGTGTTGAGAACCTTATTAACGAACGGTTCTCACCCGTCAATGAAAGAGTGTTCAATGGATTGGTCGTAACCCGCTTTCAACATCGACTGAGTGGTGAGCAGCTTATATTTTCTATTTCATATAAAGAATTCAATAGCGCTACGATTCGGCTGGTCACCAACAGTTCTGAGCTATTGTCCCTGTTAAGCGAAACAAAAATTGCGGCTCCTCCTCCGTGGTTGGTCTTCGATGGATACGAGGCGTCTTGGTGGGGAGGTGATATGCAGGGTGCCCAAGGTTTTTACAACGACAATTATTTCTTTCCGTTTTTCTCATCGCTAAGTCCAGCAGAAAGAACCGCTTATTACGCAAGATACTCCGCATCTGAGGACTGGATCAGGAGCCTAGAGTTGACTCTGGATCTCGAATAGCGATAGAGATAGCTATAGCTCTGCTTCGGCCGAAAGTGGGGTACAGTTCGATGGATGCTTTCTGTCATTCGAGGTTGTTCGGCCTTGAGTGATAAAGGCGACACAGCGACCTTTCGACGTTGCAGCTTACACATCTGCAGACACCTTTCTTCATCAGGATCATTGCCCTTTCAATTAATGTTTCAGGTAGGAGAACAAAGTGAGTCACAAGATTTTCTTGAGTCATAATCATGCGGACAAGCCAATCGTAGAACCTGTCGCCGTTAGATTGGCAGAGATTTTTGGCATTGATCAGGTTTTCTACGACTCATGGTCCATCCGTCCAGGTGACGGGATCATTGACCAGATGAATAAAGGGCTTGAAGCACCAGAGTATGTATTCTTTTTTGTCTCGGCAAAAAGTTTAGCAAGCCAAATGGTCAAGTTGGAGTGGCAAAACGCTTTGCATGCTGCGACAAGCGGAAAAACTCGAATGATCCCTATTAGAGTTGACGGTAGCCCGATGCCTGCTTTGCTTACTCAGACGCTATACATTGACATGTTCACCGTCGGCCTCGAAGCGGCAATCGCTCAGATTGTAAGTGTGGCGCAAGGAAGCGCCTCGTTTACACCTCAACATCAGGGATTTTCAAATCTAACTTTCTCAACGGTACCCGGAGCTGATGGATCCATCGCCGTAACAGTCCAAGCATCCCATTTGATGGAGCCAAATCCCAGTTTTCTCCTACTGACTAAAAATTCGGAAGAAGAGATTTCTTGGACCCATGGTAGTAATGAAGCTTTTTTTGGTGGCTACAACAAAAATGCCTTCACGAGCTCCAACGGCGAGTTCATTCACGCCATTCTTTTCAAAACAATGGGCGGGGCGATAACACCTAGACACCCGCTTCAAATCAACCTAAGCAAGCGAACGGATGCGCCTCTAGTATTGCTGGAGGTGAGGCACGAGGCGGGCAAAAATGTCTGGGAGCCGATTCCCTATAAAGCCTGATCAGAGACAGAAAAAGGGGACTGATTTATTTTCTGAGAAACAAATCAGGCCCCTTTTTGCTTTGGCCGAAAGCCGACATCGGGTGACATGTCCACCTGCGCAACATCTTGAGGCCTCCCGCAGGCAGATCCTCAAGTTGATCTTGGCAGGCTTATCTATTCCAAATCGCCCGCTTTAAGCGGAATTCGCCTGATTACGTCGTCATAAGGCACCAGATCGAGAAAGGCATCGACTTCAACTGCCTGCATATTTCGCATGCGCATGATCCATACGTAGCTGTTGCGATAAGGCGCGCCGTCGGCTGCGGTGGCGGTGCCGTCCCAGTGCACAACGACGTCATCGCCTTCAGCCCAGATATCCGTCACCGTCGGGCGAACGGGCGAGGCGAGCCGTTTTGCGAAGGGTTGTACTGCGCGTTTCAGGAAGTCATCTCGGCCGCGATAAGTACCCGCCGAAGGGCTCGTTCCCTTGATTGTCCAGATCACATCGGGGGCCAGGACATCTGTGAAGAACGTCCGGTCGCCTTGAGCCCACTGGTTGAACGCTTGCGCAATGAATTGGCGATTGCGTTCCGTAGTTGGTTCGCTGGCCACGGCGGGCGCCGGCCCTGCAATGAGTGTGGTGAAGACCAGTGCTAGCGCTGTAGAGAGGCGTTGAACAAGCGTCATTTCCTGTGCTCCTTGATCTATCCGATGAGCCCCGTCGAGTTGGCTGGGCCGTTGTTGTTATCTGTAAGCCGCTAGTTGCGTTTTCCCGCGCCGTTGCTCTATATGGGGCTTTGGCAAAGAACTGGCGCGGGTTTGGCCGGCAGTATCTCTGGGCTTCATCTGAAGTGTGACTTACGAGCGGAGGAGGGCTGTTGCAGGATCGTCCTGATTTCTTGCTTGATCATCCGATAGGCCAGATGTTTAACCGCCGCATCCCCACGTTATGGAGTTGTGTTTGAATTCCCTTTCAAAGCTTGTCGATATCGTTGGTCGTCACGTCCTGGATGACGGCATTCACAGCACCGCGATTCCGGGTGTCAGCCTGATTCGTTCGGCTTCGCCCACGATGCCTATGCCGGTGGTGTACGAGCCAACACTCTGCCTTGTCGCCCAGGGACGTAAACAAGCGATGCTGGGTACTACCGTCTATGTTTACGATCCGGCCAAGTACCTGATTGCATCGGTAGACCTTCCGGTGATGGGCTCGGTCATCGAGGCGAGTGAGGCTGTTCCCTATCTGTGCCTGGCGCTGGATCTCGATACCGCTGTGTTGAGTGAACTTGCGCTGCGCCATCCGCTAAGAGAAGAGAGCGTCAGTGCACCGCCGGCAGGCATTACGCTCAACGATACGACTCCAGAACTGTTGGATGCAGCGGTTCGACTCGCGGGGCTGCTCGACAGACCGCGGGATATCGAAGCGCTCGCTCCGCTGGTGATTCGCGAAATGCTTTATCGCCTACTAACCGAGAATGACAACAGCATCATCAGGCAGATGGCACAAGCAGACAGCCGCTTGAACCAGATCGCCAAGGCTATTGCCTGGCTACGCAGCCACTACAACGAAGCGTGTCGGATAGATGAACTCGTCGAAATCGCCGGCATGAGCCGTTCTTCTTTTCATACGCATTTCAAGGCGATCACCTCGATGAGCCCGCTGGAGTTTCGCAACCAGTTGCGGCTACAGGAAGCACGCCGGCTGATGGTCACCGAAGCGGTCGATGCCGCAGAGGCGGGATATGCAGTCGGTTATGAAAGTCCCTCGCAGTTCAGCCGAGACTACGCCCGTCTGTTCGGCATGCCACCAGCGAAAGACGCCTGGCGGCTGCGCACGGACATTTGTGGAATTTGAATCCAGCACTTTTCTTCGCGCAGAAAAAAACGAGGCCGCATTTGCGGCCTCGTTTTCAATGTGTTCCGGACTACTGTTTGACGCTCAGGTAATCGCCGGTCGTGGCTGGATGACGACTCTTCGCCGTGAGCATGATGGACGTCCTGAGCGATCTCCCAGGCTGGCTGCCCCGAAGTGACTGACAACGAATAGCTATGCCCGACCCAGGCCATGAACATGGCGAGAGCAAGCGCGATTACTACCGTCGTTGTCAGTGTTTTGCTGAACATGGCGTTAAAGGTTTCAACTCGTTGACAGGGCGTTCAAGCGATTTGCCTAATCCCCCCTGGGGGGATAGGATGCCAGCGATTCATCGAGCCCTGAGACTCAACTCATGAGTGAACACGAACACGACCACAGCCATCCCCACACCCACCAAAGTCATGAGGCGATCATCAAACGCCTCAAGCGGGCGGACGGGCATTTGCGCGGCATCATCACCATGATCGAAGAAGGGCGTCAGTGTGTGGATATCGCCCAGCAGCTTCATGCGGTAGAGAAAGCGATCTGCCAGGCCAAACGCACGCTCATCCAGGATCACATCGACCACTGCCTCGAAGATACCGTTTCAGCGCTAAGCAATGGCGAGCGCGCACCGCTGGAAGCCTTCAAACAAATCACCAAGTACCTTTAGGTCTGACATGCCCGATTTCGCTGAACTGTTGCAGCAAGGCGGGGCTCACGCCTGGCTGTATTTCCCGAGCGCGATTCTGCTCGGCGCCTTGCATGGCCTGGAGCCAGGTCATTCGAAAACCATGATGGCGGCCTTCATCGTGGCCATCCGTGGCTCGGTCAAACAGGCTGTTTTGTTGGGGTTGGCCGCAACGCTTTCGCACACCGCCGTGGTGTGGCTGGTCGCCATCGGCGGCATGTACCTGGGCAAAGGCCTGGATGCTCAAACCACTGAGCCGTATTTCCAGCTTGCTTCCTCTGCACTGATCATCGCGATTGCCCTGTGGATGCTGTGGCGTACCTGGCGCGGTGAGCAGATGTTCAAGTTCGAGCAAAGCGATGATCACCATCACGGCGAACACGACCATGGTCATCATGATGAAACGCACCGAATAGATACCGGCCATGGTCGTGTTGAACTGTCGATCTTCGAGGAAGGCATGCCACCGCACTGGCGCCTGAAGACCTTGAGCGGACACGCCTGGGCAGCCTCGGATGTTCGCCTGACCACGACGCGTCCGGACGGCAGCAGCCAATCGTTCGCGTTCGTCGAGCGTGAAGGCTTTCTGCAGTCGACGGTGGATATTCCGGAACCGCACGAGTTCAGCGCTCGCTTGAGCCTTGGACATGCCGGGCATTCGCATGATTACGACCTGACGTTCCAGGAGCATGATCACGGGCATGCGCATTCCGAACTCGAAGGTCTGGAGCTGTCGATTGATGGCTATCAGGATGCGCACGAACGTGCTCATGCCAACGACATCCGTAAGCGCTTCACCAACCGCGAAGTGACCACGGGTCAGATCGTCATGTTCGGGCTGACTGGCGGCCTGATTCCCTGTCCGGCTGCCATCACTGTCCTGTTGCTGTGCCTGCAAGTCAAAGAGGTCGCGCTCGGCGGCATGCTCGTCCTGTGTTTCAGCATCGGCCTGGCGCTGACTTTGGTCACTGTCGGTGCCGCTGCGGCCATTGGTGCCAGGCAGGCCTCCAATCGCTGGCCGTGGCTGGGAACCGTGGCGCGCCGCGCTCCTTACCTGTCCAGCGTGCTGATCATAGGCGTTGGCCTGTATGTCGGCTTTCATGGCTGGATTGGCCTGAGCGCATAAGGCCGTTTGCGCACAGCGGTGGCACTGATGCAAAGGGTTGCCATCGCAACCATAAAACCAACGACAACGACTACCACTGCCACTGACGAGCAAAAAGCCCAGCGCAAGGCTGGGCTATCGAGGAGCGCGATGGGGGCGAGGCATTAGCGAACGCCTGCATCCGCAGAATTACTCGACCGGCACGACGTTATCCAACGCTTGATTGACCGCTAGTTCGCCGAGCATGACGACCTGCGCGATACCTTGCAGTGTCTTGCGCGCAGATCCTTCAACCATCCCGATCACATCACTCAACATCACCGAGGCGGAGCCTAGCGATTCGCTGGCGTTGACCAGTAATTCTTCGGTCGCGGTTTTCGGGTTGGCGAGGAACATGCTGCTGGTCTGGTAGGGCGTGGTTTTGAGGGTGTCGGTGGGTTTGAGGTAGTGGTCGAGCGCGCGGTCGGCGGCTTCGTGGAGTTTTTTTGAGTCGAGGGATTCGTAGGGGGAGGTGTCGGTGTTCGGGGGATTTGGTGTGACCTTGAACATGATGTTTCTCCTCATGCCGCTTAAAAGGAGCCATCACCCGTTCGCTACCAAACGAAGGGTGGCGGCCATGCACAGGTTGGTAGACCGGGACACGAGGCAAAACCGGCGCGCTCGAAAGCGCCCTGCGCATAGCCACCATAGAAGCCAGGCGAAGACTTCGCCAAACGGTGTCATTGCGCACCTCGTATACCCGGGCTACCAAACCCGATCACTGGTTTTCAGTGACCGGCCAACGATAGAACCACGGCCCGAGGCGCACAAGCCGGCGGATTCTGGCGTAGTCGTAGGCAATGGCGCAAGGCGTTGTAGCTTGCTGGAACAGTCTGGATGTCTGTTTTAAACGGGGTGTTTAGGGAATTGGTTTTGGCTGATGTTTTGTGTTGATCGGGCTGGGGTCTTCGCGAGCAGGCTCGCTCCCACAGGTGTCGAGTTGGCAACGTTTACAGCGTCGTGCCAGTCGGGCGGTCACACATTTTGAACTTTGCTTTCGGCGCCATTTCCATTGTTTGAGGTGACAACCCTCCAGCTCCTACCCACCTGAATCAAGGAATGACCGTGACGGCTCCCACTGATAAAACTTCTCTGCGCCGGGCTATCACTTTCCCGATGCTGTTTCTGTTTATTCTCGGCGATGTTCTGGGGGCGGGCGTTTACGCACTCGCCGGAACGATCGCGGGGGAGGTGGGCGGCGCGATTTGGGTGCCGCTGCTGATCGCATTGTTCTTCGCCATGTTGACGGCGGGTTCCTACGCAGAACTGGTGACCAAATATCCCCACGCCGGCGCGGCTTCGGTATTCGCGGAAAAGGCCTTCAAGTCACCGCTCATTTCCTTCCTGGTCGGTTTTTGCATGCTGGCGGCTGCGGTCACCAGCGCTGCGGGTTTGTCGCTGGCGTTTGCCGGTGATTACTTGAACGCCTTCGTCGAGGTATCGCCGCAGATTGCAGCGCTGGTGTTTCTTCTGGCTATCGGCCTGCTCAATGCGCGGGGGATCAAGGAGTCGCTTGGGGCGAATCTGGTGATGACCGTGATTGAACTGTCCGGGTTGATTCTGGTGATCGTGGCTGCGGTCTGGTATTTCCGCACAGGCGATGCGGATCTGGGGCGGACGCTCACGTTCAAACCGGGCGTCAGTCCCATGCTGGCGGTGTTGGGGGCGGCGTTGCTCGCGTTCTATTCTTTCGTCGGTTTCGAAACTTCGGCCAATCTGGCCGAGGAAATCAAGGACGTGCGCAAGGTCTACCCGCGCGCCTTGTTCGCGGCTTTGATTACGGCTGGCGTGGTTTACATGGCGGTGGGTGTGGCGGCTTCTTCGGTGTTGCCTACCGAGAAACTGGTCGCCACGTCAGCGCCTTTGCTCGAAGTTGTCCGCGCATCGACCCTCGACATCCCGCCGGCGCTGTTCTCTTTTATTGCGCTGATCGCTGTGGCCAACGGTGCGCTGTTAACCATGATCATGGCCAGTCGATTGACTTATGGCATGGCTAACCTGGGGCTGTTGCCGGGTGTTTTGGGTGCGGTGCTGCCTGAACGAAAAACTCCATGGGCTGCCATTGTCGCAACGACCTTGGTCGCTATTGCCCTGACACTCACAGGCACGCTGGCAACGCTGGCAGAGACGGTGGTGTTGCTGTTGCTGTTCGTTTTTCTGAGTACCAATGTGGCGGTGCTGGTACTTCGGCGGGACAGGGTAGAGGAGGATCACTTTCGCGTGCCGACCTTCGTTCCGGTGCTTGCGATCGTGTCATGTCTGGTGTTGCTCAGTCAGCAGGGTTGGGAGACCTGGCTGCGGGCGGGGGCGCTGATCATTGTCGGGATGTTGCTGCATGGCTGTTCTCGCATCAGATTTTCCGCGATCAGTAAGGCCGGGTAGTGCGCCGGTTTGGGGGATTGGTGTCGTTTGGGCAGGTGTCATCGCGAGCAGGCTCGCTCCCACAGTGGGTGGATAGTGGCATTGAAATGTGTCACACGTTGTCAGTCGGCGGGCGGGTGAGTAAGCTGCCGACATGAATCAGACCTCCGTTTCCCCATCCTTCCCCGGCCCGCGTGGGCCAGTCGATCACGACATTCGTGATCAGATTGTCGCGGCTGCCAACGAGCATTTCAGCCAGTACGGCTACGCCAAGACCACCGTGTCGGATCTGGCCAAGGCCATCGGTTTCTCCAAGGCGTACATCTATAAATTCTTCGATTCCAAGCAGGCAATTGGCGAGGCCATCTGCGCGAACTGCCTGGGGCAGATCGTTGCGGCGGTCGAACTGGCGATCAACGAAGCCGACCTGACGCCCACCGAGCGCTTCCGCCGCTTGGTGAAAACCGTGATTGCCACGGGTGTGAACCTGTTCTTCAACGACCGCAAGCTCTACGACATTGCCGCATTCGCCGCTGGCGAAAACTGGCCCAGTGCTCAGCGTTACGATGCGCAGATCAAGCGTTTCATCACCGACATTGTCCGTGAAGGGCGCGAGGCCGGTGAGTTCGAGCGCAGGACGCCGCTGGATGAAACCGTAGAATCGATCCACTTGGCCCTGCGGCCCTTCGTCAATCCGCTGATGCTGCAACACAACCTGGATTTCATCGAAGTGGCGCCCACGCTGACTTCGAACCTCATCTTGCGAAGCTTGATGCCTTGACCGTCTGCTGATCCGAGGAGTCGGATCAGTCGTCTCAACCCAATCCTGTTCCTGACGCAACGACATTTCCGCTGTTCTGGGTGTGACTATTGACTGGTATGGTCACTCGCGCGGCCTCGGCACTTCTGTCTGCTACCGCTTTTGATTCAGCGTTGAAATCGGGCCGGAAATGCTGTGACTGTTGACGGCATTGGTCACAAGACTGAGAATATGATGATCATCCTATTTTCAGTAAAGGAATTCCATGCACCGGCTCCGACCTTTTCCCCTCGCGGTATGTTTGTTGCCCTTGGCCCTGACGGCGTGTGGTGATTCTTCCAGCGCAAAAGACCCGCGCACCCTGGCGCCATTGGTGAGGTCGGCTGCGGTGCAACTTGCAGAGAACGGCTCCCGATCATTTACCGGTGTCGTGGCGGCGCGAGTGCAGGGCGATCTGGGCTTTCGCGTCTCGGGCAAGGTGCTTGAGCGTCTGGTTGATACCGGCCAGACGGTCAAGCGCGGGCAGCCACTGATGCGTCTTGACCCGATCGACCTCGGCCTGCAGGCGCGAGCGCAGCAAGAAGCGGTGAGTGCCGCTCGCGCCCGAGCCACACAAACAGCCGGTGACGAAGCGCGCAATCGCCGGCTCGTCGCCGCCGGCGCTATTTCGGCATCGGCCTACGATCAGTTCAAAGCCGCCGCCGACACCGCCAGGGCGCAACTCAATGCCGCTGTCGCGCAGGCGGACGTTGCGCGCAACGCTTCCGGTTACGCGGTGCTGGTGGCGGACGCTGATGGCGTGGTGGTGGAAACCCTTGTCGAACCGGGGCAAGTCGTCAGCCCCGGCGAACCGGTGGTGCGACTGGCGCGCGCCGGTCAGCGTGAAGCCATCGTTCATCTGCCCGAAACCTTGCGCCCCGCAGCAGGCTCAACCGCCCAGGCAAAACTGTATGGCGATACGTCGGCTGCCGTCAGTGCAAAACTGCGTCTGCTTTCTGACTCCGCCGACCGCACCACTCGCACCTTTGAAGCGCGCTATGTGCTTGAAGGCAAACTGGCCGATGCGCCGATCGGCTCGACGGTCACCATTGAAATCCCGCAAAGTTCTGCGCCAAAACAGGCGCTGAAGGTGCCCATGGCCGCGATCTACAACCCGGGCAAAGGCCCCGGCGTTTGGGTGATCGCAGGCACACCGGCGAAAGTCTCCTGGCGACCGGTCGAGGTGCTCGGACTGAGTGACGATTCGGCGCGCATCGCTGGCGAACTCAACGTCGGTGAGCCGATTGTCGCGCTGGGTGCGCATCTGCTGCGCGATGGCGAAGAAGTGCGATTGCTTGCCCGCGACGATGGCCAGGTTGCCGGGAGCCGTCCATGAGCGAGGGCCGGTTCAACCTTTCCGCCATCGCCGTTCGCCAGCGGGCGATCACGGTGTTTCTGATTTTTCTGATTGCCGTTGCCGGTGTCCTGTCGTTCTTCAAGTTGGGCCGGGCGGAAGATCCGCCGTTCACGGTCAAGCAGCTGACGGTGATTACCGCGTGGCCGGGGGCGACCGCGCAGGAGATGCAGGACCAGGTCGCCGAACCCCTGGAAAAGCGTCTGCAGGAATTGAAGTGGTACGACCGCACGGAAACCTACACGCGCCCGGGGCTTGCATTTACCGTGGTGTCGTTGCTCGACAGCACACCGCCGGGGCAGGTGCAGGAAGAGTTTTATCAGGCACGCAAAAAGCTCGACGACGAAGCAATCAGGCTGCCGGCGGGTGTCATCGGGCCGATGGTCAACGACGAGTTTTCCGACGTGACCTTCGCGCTGTTCGCCTTGAAAGCCAAGGGCGAGCCGCAGCGCTTGCTGGTGCGCGACGCAGAGACATTACGCCAGCGCCTGTTGCATGTGCCGGGGGTGAAAAAGGTCAACATCATCGGCGAACAGGCCGAGCGGATATTCGTTTCGTTTTCCCATGATCGGTTGGCGACGCTGGGTTTGTCGCCGCAGGACATCTTCGCCGCGCTGAACAATCAGAACGTCCTGACCCCCGCCGGATCGGTCGAAACCAAAGGGCCGGAGGTTTTTCTGCGCGTCGATGGCGCGTTCGATACGTTACAGAAAATCCGCGACACGCCTGTGGTTGCGCAGGAGCGAACCCTGAAGCTATCTGATGTCGCGACGGTCGAGCGCGGCTACGAAGACCCGGCAACCTTTCTGGTGCGCAACAATGGCGAGGAAGCGTTATTGCTCGGCGTGATCATGCGCGAGGGCTGGAACGGGCTCGATCTGGGCAAGGCGCTGGATGCCGAAACGATCAGGATCAACGAGGAAATGCCCTTGGGCATGACCCTGTCCAAAGTCACCGATCAGGCAGTGAATATCGACTCGGCGGTGGGCGAGTTCATGGTCAAGTTCTTTGTCGCGCTGCTGGTGGTCATGCTCGTGTGTTTTCTCAGCATGGGCTGGCGTGTCGGCGTGGTAGTCGCAGCGGCGGTGCCGTTGACCCTGGCGATCGTGTTTGTGGTGATGGCAGCCACCGGCAAGAACTTCGACCGGATTACCTTGGGTTCATTGATCCTGGCGCTGGGGCTGCTGGTCGATGACGCGATCATCGCCATTGAAATGATGGTGGTGAAGATGGAGGAGGGCTACGACCGCATCAAGGCCTCGGCCTATGCCTGGAGCCATACCGCAGCGCCGATGCTCGCGGGTACGCTGGTCACGGCGATAGGTTTTTTGCCAAACGGGTTCGCCCAGTCCACGGCGGGTGAATACACCAGCAACATGTTCTGGATTGTCGGCATCGCGCTCATTGCGTCGTGGGTCGTCGCCGTGGCTTTCACGCCGTACTTGGGCGTGAAGCTGTTGCCGGACATCAAGAAAGTCGAAGGCGGACATGCGGCAATCTACGACACGCCGCGCTACAACCGCTTCCGGCGGATTCTGACCTGGGTGATTACGCGCAAGTGGCTGGTGGCGGGCATGGTTGTCGCGCTGTTTGTCGTCGCGATTCCAGGCATGGGGCTGGTGAAGAAGCAGTTCTTTCCGACCTCTGACCGCCCCGAAGTGATGATCGAAGTGCAGATGCCCTGCGGCACGTCCATCGAGCAGACCAGTGCCGCTACGGCCAAGGTCGAAGCCTGGCTGCAAAAGCAGGAAGAGGCCAAAATCGTCACGGCCTATATCGGCCAGGGCGCGCCACGGTTTTTCCTGGCGATGGCCCCGGAGTTGCCGGATCCATCGTTCGCCAAAATCGTCGTGCTCACCGACAGCCAGGACGCTCGCGAAACTCTCAAGTTGCGATTGCGCGAAGCCGTCGCTGAAGGGCTTGCTCCAGAGGCACGCGTTCGGGCCACGCAAATCGTCTTCGGCCCGTACTCGCCATTCCCGGTGGCCTATCGCGTGATGGGGCCTGAACCGGCGAAGCTGCGCGACATCGCCGAGCAGGTCAGGGCGGTGATGCAGGACAGCCCGATGATGAGAACCGTCAACACGGACTGGGGGCCACTGACGCCGACGCTGCACTTCAACCTGAATCAGGATCGCTTGCAGGCGGTGGGGCTGACGTCCAGCGCGGTGGCCCAGCAGTTGCAATTTCTTCTGAGCGGCGTGCCGATCACGGCGGTTCGCGAGGACATCCGTTCAGTCCAGGTCGTCGGCCGTGCGGCGGGCAATATCCGCCTCGACCCGGCACAGATCGAAGGCTTCACCCTGGTCGGCGCGGCGGGGCAGCGCATCCCGTTGTCGCAGATCGGCCAGGTGGAAGTGCGCATGGAAGATCCGATCCTGCGCCGCCGTGATCGCACGCCGACCATCACCGTGCGTGGCGACATCGCCGAAGGCTTGCAGCCACCGGACGTCTCCGGCGCGATCATCCAGCAGTTGCAGCCGATCATCGAAAACCTGCCATCCGGTTACCGGATTGAACAGGCGGGCGCCATCGAAGAATCCGGCAAAGCTGGCAAGGCGATTCTGCCGTTGTTGCCGATCATGATTGCCATGACGCTGCTGATCATCATCGTGCAGGTGCGTTCGATCTCGGCGATGATCATGGTCTTCCTCACCTCGCCGTTAGGCTTGATCGGTGTCGTCCCGACGCTGCTGATCTTCAATCAGCCGTTCGGCATCAACGCGCTGGTCGGGTTGATTGCGCTGTCGGGAATACTGATGCGCAACACGCTGATCCTGATCGGGCAGATTCATCACAACGAACAGGAAGGGCTGGCGCCGTTCCATGCGGTGGTCGAAGCGACAGTGCAACGAGCGCGACCAGTGTTGTTGACCGCGCTGGCAGCGATTCTCGCGTTCATTCCGCTGACCCACTCGGTGTTCTGGGGCACGCTGGCGTACACGCTGATCGGCGGCACGTTTGTTGGCACCATCATTACGTTGGTGTTTTTGCCAGCGATGTATGCGATCTGGTTCAGGATTCGGGCTGAGAACAACCAGCAGGCTGCAACGGTGAGATCAGCCTGAGGCGAAGTACAGGCATAAGAGGCTCGTCACGCGGCGGGTCTTTTTTTTGGCACAAGAACAGCGCCGCAGAGGCTCTATGACGGTTTGAGTGATATCATCCCGATATCAATCTTCACCGGAAACGGCCGCTGTTGACGAAGCAGCCGTAGGTATCTCAACAAGGAAGAACAATGCGTTCGTCGCTATTCAATTCACCACTCAAGTTATCTGCGGTTCTGCTGGCAGCCATTTTCACCACCGCCTGCTCCAACTATCACTACAAGGATTACCAAGGTGAATGGGCGCCGGAATCGATGACGCCTTATGATCTTTCCAATAACGCTCCCGACGCCGCGCTTGTCTACTTCGCGACCACTCAATTTCGCGCTATCGGCGTGCCCTTTCACCGACTGCTGCTGGCCACGCAAGTGGATGACCAACCGTTGCCGGGCGCCGGTCGTGCGTCAATTCTCGACGTCTCCGGTAAGCAGGCGCTACGCCTTACGCCCGGAAAGCACTCCTTGGGCTGGTGCTGGGTATCGATGAACGGGCTAGGTACCGGCGGCGCAAAATGCGGCTTCGGTGCACGCGATGTCGAATTGCGCGCCGGCCAGCGTTACGTGGTGGACTTCTCCACCAGCACCGCTATCAGCGGACCTCGCGGACGCGAGGTATCAACCATCAGCATCGAATCCGAGATTCGCAACCTGGACACCCAGCAAGTCATTTATCCCACCGCACTGGCTCAACAGGTGAAGGAATGACTGGCAGACCCGCGAGCAGGGTTTGTGGCAGCGTCAAGCTACTGCCGAGCTGATTCGCGATTTCTTTCGCCTAAACCAGGACGAAGAACAGGATGCGCCTTTTAGTGCAAGGCGCTTCCACATCGCCAACACCTTTTGAACTTTCAACCTGCGATTGTCGACGTTTGAGAAAAATTGAACGGCATTCCACCAGCCACGCCTAATACTGAGCCTGTGGGCAATTCCGCAGGCAGTGCGCTAATGTCAGCACTACTCCGAGAGGTGGTTAACGTGGCTAAAGATGACAAGAAGAGCAAAGGTGAGACTTCGAAAGCCAGTAAAGAATTGAAAGACAAAAAGTCGTCATCGGCGAAGAAATCGGATGCGGCTTCGACTCTATCAAAGTCCTCCGACAAGAAAGAAAAGCCCTCTGACAAGAAAGAAAAGAAAAAAGACGCCAAACCCAAGGATTCCGCCAAGAAAGCTGACAGCAAACCGGAGAAGGCAAAGAAATCAGAGAAGGCCGACAAGCCAGCGAAAAAGAAGAAGTGACATTTGCCAGGGCTCTGCGTCCTGCCTTGAGCTTAAGGCAGGGCTACGCTCAGGTTGGTCGCAAGCTCTAACCCTGTGCAAACAGGGGAAGGAAGTAAAACTGATGCTCACCTGCGACCCTGTCGTCTGTGTGTTTGAGTAGCGACCAGCCTGGTCGCTACGATTTTTTATCCAGTCACTTCTCCGTCCAGCTCTATCAGCCCACCACCGTCCTTTTCCAGCCGCTGCAAAAACACCTGCGCGTCCAGCAACTGATACGGAAAATACAACCCCGGCCTCACAGGTGCTTGCCCGTCCAGCCCAACCAGTCGCTCCAGCAGCATGGCCACGCTGAGCCCGGTCAACGCCGCCGCACCTGCGCGGTGAACCACGGCGTGCCGTGTGCGCAACGCAGATCCCTTGTGATCCGTGCCTTCTATTTCGATCAATATCTCTGTCGACATAGGCTGGCCCTGACGCCGGGTCGAGCTGACGCCGCTGGCGAGGTTGAACTCGACGTTCGGCGCGTCGGTGGCGGCGGCCAGGCCGGTGACGTCGATGGAAGAAAAACCGGCGCCTTCCAGAGTGGTACCGTCGACGGCGCGGAAGCTGACCTTGGCGTCGTCGCCTTCGCGCCAGATGAATTCGCCGTCACGGCGGGTCAGTGCGGCGGGTAGCATTTTGTTCAGGTGTTCGAAATCGACCGCCACGGTCGGGCCGCCGCCATCCTGTTCGTCGACCAGTGCGTGGATGCGGATGTCGTGCACACGGGCGAAGGCCTTGGCGAGGTGCAGGGTCGCTACCGTGGTCGCGCCGACCATCCATTCGTAGCCGAGAACGATCGGCGCCGCGTCGGGCGTGTGAATGAAACTGGCGATTTGCGGAGCGATTTCGAATACGCCGGAAGAAATGCTCAGGTGCGGCACCTTGCGCTTTTGCGCAAAACGCAGCCCGGCGAGGGCGTGGTCCATGTAGAAAAGGGCGATGGCGCTGACCGGGCGATCACCCAGTCCCAGATCTTCTGCGCGAGCATCGATGACCACACCCTGGGCATTGCCGATTTGCTCGGCGGTTTGCTCAGCTCTGGCGAGGTCGCGCCCGCCGATCAGCAAGGGTACGTCGGGATGCGCCGCGCGCAATGCGCGGGCCGTCTGGTGGCCGATGGCGCCGGAACCGCCCATGAACAGAATGGGATGAAGTGGCATGAATCCTCCTCATTTTTTCCTGGATTGAAACGTGCTTTGGCTAGACACCCTAGCACGCACTTTCCGGATTGCCCGTGCGGTCGTCAGCCGCACCGACGAACGTTCATTTGAGCAAGTACGAAGGGTGTGCCGGATCACAGCGCCACACTGGCTCCGACAGATGCTCGGCAAAGAAGTCGGACAGCGCGCGGATCTTCGCTGGGCGACTGCGTGCAGACGGCGTCACGAAATACAGCCCGCCGCGAGTCATGTGCCACTCCGGCAGCAACACTTCCAGCCGCCCATCGGCCAGGTATTCGCTGGCGATGAATTCCGGCAATTCGGCAATCGCCAATCCCTCGAGCAACACCGGCAGCAGCGCATCGGAATTGGTCACGCGCAACGGGCCTTTCGGCACGACATCTTCCTCGATGCCGCTGTGATGGGTGAAGCGCCAGACTTGCGTGCGCGCGCGGTATGCGTAACTCAGGCATGAACGCGTCGCCAGATCACGTGGGTGCATGGGGCGTCCGTGAGCTTCCAGGTAGCCGGGAGACGCCACCAGCAACTGGCTCACGGCGCACAGCCGACGCGCGACCAGTGAAGAGTCGGGCAGGGCGGCGATACGCAATGCGGCGTCGAAGCCCTCGGCGATCAGGTCGACCGAGGCGTCATGCAAATGCAGGTCGACGAACAGCTCCGGATAGCGGCGCAGCAGCTCAGGCAACAACGGCGCGACCCAGCGCAAGCCGAATGACATGGGCACGGCGAGGCGGACTTGTCCGCGCGGCTGCACCGAAAGGTCTTGGGCTTCACTCTCGACTTCCTCGGCCTGGCGGTAAATGTCCCCGGCTTTGGCTGTCATGCTCGAACCAAATTCAGTCAGCGCCAATTGCCGCGAGGTGCGATTGAACAGGCGACCGCCCAGGCGCTCTTCGAGCCGCGCCACCGCACGCGACACCGTGGGTACCGAGACGCCCATGACCCGCGCGGCGGAGGCGAACGAACCTTCCTCTGCAACTTTGGCGAACATCGCCAGACCTTCAAAATCAGGCAGTTTGCTCATTTCAATTCTGCAACGATGAGTTTCAGACAATTCTATTTTGAAAGGTCGGTAGCGTCGATAAGCTTTTCCCAGCTCGAAACCAAACCCCGATTGGCTGTACTCACGTTCTGGAGAAGACTCATGACTGGCAAACTTCAAGGCAAAATTGCTCTCGTTACCGGCGGCACCTCCGGCATTGGCCTCGCCACGGCCAAACGCTTCGCTGAGGAAGGCGCTTACGTTTACATCACTGGCCGTCGCCAGGCCGAACTCGACGCCGCGGTTGCGCTGGTCGGCAACGCCAAAGGCGTGCAGGTTGACTCGACGAACCTCGAACAGCTTGATGCGCTGTATCAGCAAATTGCTGCCGAAAAGGGTCATCTCGACGTGCTTTTCGCCAACGCCGGCGGTGGCTCGATGCTGCCGCTGGGCGAGATCACTGAGGCGCACTACGACGACACCTTCGATCGCAACGTCAAGGGCGTGCTGTTCACTGTGCAGAAAGCCTTGCCGCTGTTGGCCAAAGGCGCTTCGGTGATTCTCACCGGTTCCACGGCGGGCAGTTCCGGCACGGCGGCGTTCAGCGTGTATTCCGCGTCGAAGGCTGCGGTGAGGGCTTTTGTGCGCAGCTGGATTCTGGATCTGAAAGACCGCAACGTGCGCATCAACACGCTCAGCCCGGGCGCAACCAAAACTCCGGGTCTGGTGGAGCTGGCCGGTCCGGACGCCGAACAGCAGCAAGGTCTGCTCGATTACATGGCATCGCAAATACCGATGGGGCGTGTTGGCGAGCCGGCAGAAATCGCTGCTGCCGCGGTGTTCCTCGCCTCGGACGACGCTAGCTTCGTCAACGGTATCGAGCTGTTTGTCGACGGTGGTCAGGCACAAATCTGACGCGCAAGGGGACGATGGCAATCATCGTCCCAGCCTCGCTACTTGGATCCAATCATTGACTGACTATATCGTTTGCCGACAAGCGGTAGGCTAAGACTATTGCTGAAGTGATGGCGCAATGACATATTGCAGCACCTTCCCTCACTTCACGATGTACCGAAAATGCGCCCCCTCAAGTCACTTGTTGCAGCGTCGATGCTGCTCAGCGGGTGCAATGGAATGCCAGTCGCTTTTGTTCAGGATCCTGTTTTAGACCAAGCCTTTGTCGTTCACTCCGGCGCACCTTTGCCTTACGTGCTGATGGGTTCGGCTGTGCAATGGAATGAAGATTACGCCGTGACGGTGAAGCACATTCCCTACTTGTCGGGCACGGTTTTCCAGGGGCAGGCAGACGTGCAGTTCTTCCGCCACAAGGCCAATAGCGTGCCGGGATGGCGCGGCTACAAGCCGGGCGAAGAGCTGACCTCGGTGGGGTTCAATTCGCTGTACATGTCGGTCAAGGGCACCGGTCAGGCGTTGCCGGCGATGGTTCGCCTCGACGTCAAAGAGGGCAACGTGCTCTATGGCACTCACAATGGCGCACTGGCCAAAGGCATGTCCGGCGGGCCGGTATTTTCCGCCGATGGCAAGGTAGTCGGCATCAACGTGGCGTTTTTGACCCGCGATGACGTCAGCCGCCTCAAGCGCCCGGACCTGCTTGATCAACCGCGCGTGAGCATTTTCCTGCCGTACGCGGAGATCAATCGCGAGTGGGCGCGTTATCAGGCGAGTATTACCCCGACGGCGCCGCCGGCGACCAAGCTGGCCAGTCGCTGATCAACGTTCGCGCAACGCTTCGCGGGCGCGGTTGAGCGGTTTGATAAGGTAGTCCAGCACGGTTTTTTCGCCGGTGCGAATGTCGACCGTAGCGATCATTCCGGGCACGATGGCGAAGCGTTTGCCGGCCTTGTTACGCAGTTCATCCGACGACGTGCGGATGAACACGCGGTAGTAAAAGATCTCCGGCTTGGCTTCGTCCTGAATCGTGTCCGGCGAGATCGTTACCACTTCGCCGTCGAGGCTGCCATAGATCGAATAGTCGTAGGCGGTGATTTTGACTTTCGCCGCCTGACCCGGATGAATGAAGGCGATGTCGCGCGGCGAGATGCGCGTCTCGATCAGCAGTTGTTCATCGAGCGGCACGATCTGCATGACCTGGCCGTTGGGCGCGATCACGCCGCCAATGGTGCTGACTTCGATGTCCTTGACGATACCGCGCACTGGCGAGCGCAGGGTCAGGCGCGACAGCGAATCGGTACGACCACGGATCACCGCCTCGAGCATCTGCGCTTCGGCGTTGGCTTTGGCCAGGTCTTCGCGGGCGCGGACCATGTAATCGGAGCGGGCTTCGGTGGCCTTCAATTCCAGCTCCGAGCGCTGACGGGTCAGGCGCAGCACTTCGACTCGACTCGAGGCACCGATCTTCGCCAGGTTTTCAGTGATCGCCAGTTCGCTGCGCACCAGTTTCAGCGAGCTCTGGATACCGTCGAGGGTTTCCGCCAGACCTTTGCGACGGGTCTGGTAGAGCTCGGTTTCGGCGCGGATCAACTCGGGAAACTCGTGCAGCGACGTATCAAAGGCCAGCGGTCTTTCGCTGACCTCGGCCTGCAAGCGGTTGACGCTCGCGAGAGCCGCGCGGTACTTGGCCGCGCTTTCGCCGACGTTGGACTGGTTCTTCACCGGGTCCAGTTGCGCGAGAATCTGGCCGCGCTCGACCAACGCGCCTTCAGTAACGTTGAGCTGCTCGAGAATGCCGCCCTCCATCGACTGAATGACTTGCTCGCGCGAGCTCGGCACCACTTTGCCGGTGCCGGTCGAGACCTCGACGATCTCAAACCACGCCGCCCACGCGACGAAGCAGGCGAGCATCAGCGCGCAACCCCAGATCACCTTTGCACCACCGGCCAAGGCACGCTCATCGCGGCCGTCGAGATAGGACATCGGGTCCGGTACGTCGGTCATCATCGGTTTCATACCGCCACTCCTTTGCCCGGTGCGCGCAGCCGCGCGAGTGCCGCGTCGCGATGGTCGTCAATGACGATGCGCCCGTTGTCGAGAACGATGATCCGCTCGACCAGTTGCAACACGCTGACCCGGTGCGTGGCGACGACCAGCGTTCGGCCCTGAGTCCAGGTCGCGAGTTTTTCCAGCAGCAGTCGTTCGGTGACGTCATCCAGCGCCGCCGTCGGTTCGTCGAGCAACAGCACTTGTGGCTGACGGATCAACAAGCGCGACAGCAGCAAGCTCTGACGCTGGCCGCCAGACAAACCCAGCCCGCCTTCAAGTACCAGGTGATCCATGCCTTTGGGCAGCTGCCGGACGAAATCCAGCGCACCGGTGACGGTCAGCGCGGCGATGATCTCCTGATCGCTGGCCTGACCGGCGCCGAGGGTGATGTTGTCGCGCAGGGTGCCGTGAAACAGCCGCGCCTGTTGCGACAACAAGCCCACGTCGCGGCGCAGGTCAGCCGGGTCGAGATGCGCCAGGGCGATGCCGTCCAGGGTGGTTTCGCCGCTGCTCAGATCCATGGCGCCGCCCAGTGCCTGGAGCAAGGTCGACTTGCCGGCGCCGTTGCGGCCGAGCAGGGCGATGCGCTCGCCGGGGCGAATGCTCAGGTCGATGCTGTTGAGCGCCGGGGACGATTCCTCGCTGTAGCGGAAACTGGCCTGACGCAAGCGGTAGTCGCCGCGAATCGCCGGCAGGTGCACGCGCTGGCTGCCTTCGGGATGATCCACCGGCATCTGCATGATCCGGTTCAGGCCTTCGAGCGCGACCTTGGCCTGCTGCCAGCGGGTGAGCACGTGGGTCAGTTGCGCCATCGGCCCCATCATCCGCGACGACAGGATCGACGCCGCGACCAGACTGCCGGTGGTCAGGTCACCGGCAATCACCATCGGCGCGCCGAACACAATGACCACCGCAAACACCCCGCCCTGCACATTCTGCGTCCAGGCCACGAGGCTGTTGGTCAGGGTGCGCAAACGCAGACTGCTGTCCGCCGAGGCAGCGTTGTATTGATTCCACTGTTGCTGGAAACGTTGCTCGGCCTGCAGTGCCTTGATGTCGTCGAGGCCTTGAATGCTTTCCACCAGCATGGCGTTGCGCAGCGCGGCTTCGCGCATCGACGCATTGGCCAGTCGTGCCAGACGCGGTTGCGCGATGATCCCGGGCAGCAACATGAACACCAGCGCCACCAGTGGAATCAAGACTAGCGGCCCGCCGATCAAATAGAACACCAGCAGGAACAGCAGGAAAAACGGCATGTCCGCCAGCGCCGTGGCGGTGCTGGAGGTGATCAGATCGCGAATCTGTTCCAGCTCGCGCAGTTGCGAGATGAACGAGCCAGTGGATTTCGGCCGCGCGGAATTGCGCAGGCGCAAGGCATGGCCGAACACCAGATCGGAGACGCGCAGATCGGCGCGCTTGCCCAGCACATCGGTGATGCGCAGACGCAGGATGCGCATGACGAAATCGAACAGCAGCGCCAGCATTACCCCACCGAACAGCACGTACAGGGTCGGCAGCGATTCGGCCGGAATCACCCGGTCGTAGACCTGCATGGAAAACAGCACTCCGGCCATCCCCAGCAGATTGGCGACCAGCGAGGCGATCATCACTTGGCTGTAGGGGCGCAGGTCGGTGAGGACGATGCGCCGGAACCAGTGTTCGTCGTACGGCTTGATGTAGTCGTTGGTGCGCACGTCCGCCACCGGTTGCGTCGGGCGCAAAATCACCGTGCGCAGGGCCTGCTCGGCGAGAGCGGCGGCGTCCATGCGGCTCTGTAAACCCTGATCGCCGCTGAAGCAGATGCCCAGCTCGCTGGTCTCGCCAATGCTTTCAAGCACGCCGACCTGACCATCGCGCAGTTGCACCACCAGCGGCGTGCGCCAGCGGCTCAGGCTCTTGTTGTCGAACACCGCGAACTTGACGCTGAGTCCGGCCTGACGCGCCATGTGCCGAACCACTTCTTCGACGCGGCCTTCGCTGTGCACAGAAGCCAGGCGCACGCTTTCCGGTGAGACATCGAGGCGATAGTGGCGGGCGACCTTGAGCACCGCTTCCAGCCACGGTGAATAATCCTCGCGAGCCTCGGCAGCGGCGGGTTCAGCAAGAGTGATGCTGGCATCGGTCATGGCAGGATCTCGACATTCTGGATGGCGCTGTGGTCGATGCCGAAGACCCGGCGAATCGCACCGCTGTTGTAGAAGCAGTCGATCTGCAGACGTTGCAGATCGGCCTGGGTGTTGACCAGATCAAAGCGCGACTGGTGGATTTCCTGCTCGGCGTTGAGCAGGTCCAGCAGCGGCCGGGTGCCCAGCTCAAGATATTGGCGGCCGTACAACATGCGCGCTTCGGTGATGCTGGTCTGGCGAAATTCCAGCGAGCGCAGCCGCCGGTTCAGGCCCGAGGTCTGCGCCTGGGCTTCAGCCAGACCCTGACGCGCTTGCAGGCGTGCGAAGTCTTCGGCCGAGTCCGCTGCGGTCAGCGCATGGCCGGCGGCGCGGCTGCGCGCGCTGATCGCACCGCCCTGATAGATCGGCACTTCGAGGTTGAGAAAGATCCCAACCTGGGTGCGATCAGCGCGGGAGTTCTGATCGTCGTAGTGGTCGTCCAGGTATTGGTTGACCGACGGCTGCAACGACAGGGTCGGGTAGGCTTCGGCCTTGGCCTGGGCCAGTTCGGCCTGGGCCTGAGTGCGTTGCGCAGCGGCCTGGAGGACGGCGGGCAGGGTGTCGGAGATTTGCGAAACGTCACAGGCCTGACTCAGCGTCGGCGCAGCAGCGTCGCTAACCGCTGGCGGCGTGCGCCGTCCGAGCAGGCTGGTCAGGGTGGCTTGCCAGCGCGCGTATTGCGCCTTGAATTCCTGCAACGTCGCCGTCGCGCCTTCGGCCCGGGACTGCGCCTGAACCATATCGGAGCGGGTGCTGGCGCCCATGTCGCTGCGCTGTTTGGCCAGGTCGACGATGCCGCCAATACCCTGAATCTGTTCGCGCGCAACCTCGAGCAGACGATGGTAGCGCTGCACTTCGATGTAGGCCTTGGCGGTGTCGCGGGCAATGTCATCGATCGCCAGCAGAATCCCGGCCTGACTGCGTGCCACCCGGGCGCGGGCGGCGTCGACCGAACTGGATACCTTGCCGAAGTCATACAACATCTGCTTGAGGGAAATGTTCACCGACTGGCTGCCGGCATCGCTGCCGTAACCGCTGGTGTAGCCACCCTTGATGCCGCCGGTGACCTGCGGGTAATAGCCGGATTCGGCGACGTTAACCCCTTCGCCTTGCTGGAACAGCGTGCCGATGGCCTCGCCGATCCGTGGGTGCCAGTCCACGGCCAGCCTGACCGCTTGTTCCAGCCCCAAAACGTCCGCATCGGCGGAGGCCCTGGAAGCAGGGGCAGGGCGCTGACGACTGTCATTGCCTGCCGGTTGTTGCAGTTGCGACGGGCTGATGCTGCGCAAGCTGCTGTCGAAATTGTCGTCGGCGCGAACACCGACGGTGAAAGCGGGGTAGAGGCCGATGGTCAACAGGACCACCGGCCATTTCTGGCGAAAAACTGACTCCACAGACTTCCCTTACTGTTGAGAGACGGACGTTGCTGATGCCTTTGTTTCAAACCACTTGAATGCCGTTCTGCACCCACAAGTGGTGGCTCGGATCCTCCTGCGCCGTGTATTGAACATAGTCGATGCCGTCGGCTTGCTGCGTGCCATCGGCGACCCAGCCATCGGTCATGTGCACGCTGTCCTTTTCGTCACCCTTGATCAGCAGGGTGTTGTTATCCGAGGACGTGATCGCCAGCAGGTCGCTGAGGTTCAGCGTCAGGGCAACCGCACTGGAATGGTTGAGGTCGAGGATTTCGACGTTGTGGATCTTGCTCTGCAGATCGCCGAGGTTGATCGACACGTCGCCACCGGCCCAGAGCAGGGTGTCGGTGCCGCTGCCGCCATCGACCGAAGCGAGCTGCTGGTCGGCGATGATCAGCGTGTCGTCGCCACCTCCACCTTGCAGGGTGACAGCGCCGCCGTGGGAGCCGTCGAGAGTGTCGTTGCCCTCGGTGCCCTGGATCAGCTCGCTGCCAGCGGCGTGGGCCAGACCCAGGTCATCGCTGGCCAGCGCCGAGAACGCGGTACTGGCGAAAGCGCCGGCCTTGTTCAGGTCGATGGTCAGCGTCGCGGTATCGACCGTACCGTTCGGGTGGGTGAGCTGATAGGTGAAGGTGTCTTCCTGACCGATCACCGCATCGGTCAGCCCGGCCTTGAGCGTGTAGGTGTAGTTGCCGTTGGCCTGCACCAGCAGGGTGCCGTAGTTGCCGACCAGCGAGACGCCGTTGTAACCCGGCGCCACGTAATTGCCGGCGACCAGTACGCTGAGCAAGGTGTACACCGAGCCCAACACATCGGCACCACCGCCTGCGGTGTCGGTGAGCAGATTGCCTGACACCGGCGTGTAGCTGCCGACCACGAACTGATTGTTGTAGGTCGCCACGTTGATCAGGCTGGTGTTGACGCTGGTCAGCAGTCCGAGGCCGCCCACGGCTACCCGCACCTGATAGCTGCCGGCGGTCTGGTCATCGAACCGGATCCCGTAGTTGCCACCGCCGAGGTTGAGCAGGGCGTTGCCGCCGTAGCTTTTCACCAGCACATACTGGTTGGTCGCTGTGTTGAGTTTGTAAAGGCCCACCGTCATCGAGCCGAGCAGTGCCAACAGGTTGCTCGAGTTGACCACCACGGTCAGGTCACTGACGGTATCGGCCGCGACCACGGTGTTGTAGTTGCCGCTGCCGCCGCCCAGCAGCACATTGAACGTGCCGAGCGCGGAGTTGGTGGTGACTTCGCGGTTGACCAGAGTGACGTCGGTCGAGGCGATGTCCGGCGTCGCATCCACCACCAGTGCCGGGCTGCCAAGGTTGGCGTCATTCCACACTTCGGTGGCTTGCGGGCTGTCGATGCGCACATACAGATTGGCGGTGTCGCTCAAGCCGTTCGGGTGCACCAGTTGATAATTGAACACATCGACTTTGCCGACGCTGCCCACACTGCCGTTCGGTTTGTAGCTGTAGTTGCCGTTGGCGTCGATCGTCAGCGTGCCGTACAGCCCTTGCACGGTGGTGCCGGCACCGGCGCTGACCCAGGCGCCGTTCTTGAAGATCTGCAATTGCGCGCCGTTGTCCGGACCGGTCTGATCGACCGTGCCATCGACGCCGACGTTGGTGATGACGTTGCCGGTCACCGCCGGCCCGGCAATGCCGTTGAACTGGGTCAGACTGCTGACGTCCAGTTGCAGCTGGGTATTGACCGTGGTCAACACGCCGATGCCGGTGCTCGAAACGGTCAGTCGATAATCGCCTGACAGCAGATTACCGATGTCGACCCGCACACCCTGGCCGGCCAAGGCAATCAGATCGAGCAGGCCACCGCTGCCGTTGACATCCAGGGTGACCCAGTTGCCGCTGGCATCCTTCACTTGCAGGGTATAGACCACGCCATCGATCAGCGAAATCAGGCTGCTGGTGGTCAGCGTCAGGGTCGGATCAAGACGCGTACCGCCGGCGACGGTGAAGGTGAAGGTTTTCGAGAACCCGGCCAGCAGGGTGGTGAACGAATCGTTGAAGGTCTGCGACGCGGTGACCGGGGCCAGCGTGACAGTGCCGACGGCGAGGTTATCGCTGGCGACCACTGGCGCGTTGACGTCGACATCCGGCGCGGTGACGTTGGCGGCCACCGAAACGTTGCCACGTGCGTCGCTGAGATTGACGGTGAGTTTTTCGCCGTTGATCTGCGCACTGTTCAGGGTGACGGTGAACACCCCGAGGTTGTTGACCGTGCTGGTGCCCAGAACGGTGCCGGTGGCCGACTTGATGGTCACCGTGGCGCCGGCCTCACCGGTACCGGTGACGGTCAGGCCGTCGGCACCGACCAGCAGCGCCGTTGCCGCCGCCGGAGGCGTGAGGTCCGGTGCCGTTGCGGTTGCCGCTGCCGATACGTTTCCGCTCGGATCCGCCTGAGTGACGCTGAGCACCTGACTGTTGATCTGCGCCGACGCCAGCACCACCGAGAAGCTGCCATTGGCGGCGACGGTCGCGGTGCCGAGTACCACACCGCCGGCGCCACGCACGCTGATCGTCGAGCCGGGCACGCCGACGCCGGTAAGCAAGGTGCCGCTGCCGTTGACGCTGACGCCGGTCGGTGCGCCGGGGGCGGTGACGTCCGGTGCTGTCACGCTGGCGTTGGGCGACAGATTGCCGGCCGGGTCGACCAGGCGCACGGTCAACAATTGCCCGTCCAGTTGCGCGGTGTTCAGGTTGAAGCTGAACGTGCCGCCACTGCCCACGGTGGTGGTGCCGAGCAGCGCGCCGCCCGGGCCGTAGACGTTGACCGTTGCACCGGCTTCACCGGTACCGCTCAAGGTCAGACCGTTGGCAGCGAGCGTCAGACCGCTGGCCGCGACCGGCGCCTGCACGTCAGTTGCCGTCAGGTTGAATACCGGCGACAGGTTGCCGGCCGTGTCTGCCTGCTGAACGTTCAGTTGCTGGCCGTTGAGCTGCGCACTGGATAGTTGCACGGTGAACGTGCCGCCGGCATTGACCACGGCGGTGCCGAGCACGGTGCCTGCGGCGTTGGTCACGCTGACTGTGGCGCCGGCTTCACCGGTGCCGCTGACGGCCAGGCCGGTACCGTTCAGGGTGACATTGCTCAGCGGTGCCGGCGCTGTCGTATCGGCGACGCTGAGGTTGGTCGCTGGCGAGACGTTGCCCGCCGCATCACTCTGCGTGACGCTCAGTTGTTGGCCATTGAGTTGTGCGGACGACAAGGTCACCGAGAAAGTGCCATTGCCCGCTACTGTCGCAGTGCCCAGCACCGCGCCACCGACACCGCGCACGGTGACGGTGGCGCCGGCTTCACCGAGCCCGCCGAGCACCAGACCGGCGCCACTGAGCACCAGCGCCGTCGGAGCCGCCGGAGGGGTGATGTCGGGCGCGGTTACGTTAAGGCCGGGCGAAGTGTTGCTGGACGCATCGGTCTGAGTCGCATTGAGCACCTGACCGTTGACCTGCGGCGCATTGAGTTGCGCGCTGAAGGTGCCGTTGGCGCCCACCGTCGCATTGCCCAGCACCACGCCGCCGGCGCCGGTGATGGTCACAGTCGCGCCGACTTCGCCGCGACCGGTGACCAGTGTGCCGCTGGCGTTCACCGCCAGATCGCTGAGTGGCGCCGGCGCCGAGGTGTCCCCCGCGGTGATTTCAGTCGGCAGCGACGCGCCGCCCAGTGCGGTGTTGGCGGTGACTTCGAGGCTCTGGCCGTTGGTTTGCGCCGGCGTGAGCACTACGCTGAAGGTGCCATCCGCGCCAGTGACGCCAGTGCCGATCAGACTGTTGTCAGGCCCATAGACATTGATGGTGGTGCCGATCGCCGCCGTACCGGTCAGCGTCACGCCGTCGGCTGTCAGCACAAGATTGTCCGGCGCATCGGGTGCTGGAACCGCCGGAACGGTCAAGATGGCGTCTGCCGAGACGTTGGTTGCGACGTCGGTCTGATTCACCGTCAGCACCTGGCCGGCGGTGATGCCCGGATCCAGATCGATCAGGAATGTACCGTTGGCCGCCACTGTGCCAGTGCCGACCACATTACCCAGCGCGTCGGTCACTTCAACCGTCGCGCCGGCTTCTCCACGACCGGCGAGTTGAGTCAGATCGCCGCTGATGGTCAGACCGGTGACGGCATCCGGTGCGGTGGTGTCAGCCGCCGGGTAGAGCAGCACCGGCGATACGTTTTGCGCCTCATCCGTTGCGATCACCGACAACAACTGACCGTTGGCCTGGGGCGGATTCAGGGTGATTGTGTAGGTGCCGTTGCCCAGCGCCACCGCTGTGCCGAGCACGGTGCCGTTGGCAGACAACACGGTGACGGTGCTGCCGGCTTCGGCGGTCCCGGCGAGCAAGGTGCCGGCGCCGGTCAGCGAGGTGACTGTTGGCGCGATCGGTGCGGTGCTGTCCGGCGAGTCGACCAATACCGGCTCGGACAGGTTGTTTTGCGCGTCGGCTTGCACGACGGACAGTGCGCGGCCATCGATCTGCGCGGCGGACAGGGTGACGCTGAAACTGCCGTCTGCGGCCACCGTCGCGGTGCCGAGCACCACGGTGCCGTCGCGCACGGTGACGGTTGCCCCAGGCTCGCCGGTACCGGTTACGGTCAAGCCGTCCGGACTGACGTTGAGGTCGGCGACTTCCAGCGGATCTGTGGTGTCGCCTGCCTGCACGGGCGCTGATGGCGAAGTGTTCGACGCCAGATCGGTCTGGTTGACGCTCAGCAGCTCACCGTTCACCTGCGGCGGATTGAGGGTCACGCTGAACGAGCCATTGCCGGCCACGGTTGCCGAGCCCAGCACGGTGCCAGTCGCGCTGAGCACGCGCACGGTAGCGCCGGCTTCACCGGTGCCGGTCAGCGTCACGCCGTCGGCAGTGAGCACCAGGCCGGTGGGCGCGGCCGGCACGGTGACGTCCGGCGCAGTGACGGGGACGATCGGCGAGGGATTGCCCGCCGCATCACGCTGGATCACCGACAGGGCTTCGCCGTTGAGCAGCGGTTGATCGAGGGTGACGCTGAAACTGCCGTCGGCCTGCACGGTGCCAGTGCCGACGATGGTGCCCAGCGCGTTGGTGACGACCACTTGCGAGCCCGCCGCACCGGAACCGGTGATCAGGCTGCCGCTGGCGTCGATATCGACGTCGGTCAATGCGGCAGGAGGCGTGCTGTCAGGTGCCGTCAGGGTGCCGGCAGGCGAAGCATTGCCGACCGCATCCGCCAACACCACGAACAGCGCCTGGCCATTGGTTTGCGCCGGGGTCACGCTGATCTGGAAGCGTCCATCGCTGCCGACGGTGCCGGTACCCAGTTCGGTGCCGTCCGCCGCTGTCACCCGCACAGTGGCGCCGACTTCGCCGGTACCGGTGAGCGTGTCGCCATCGGCATTCAGCTGCAGCTCGGCCGGGGTCGCCGGCGGGGTCAGATCCGGCGCGACGACGGTCACCGGCGCGCTGACGTTACCGGGTGGATCGGCCTGCTGCACGCTGAGAATCTGTTCGTTGATCTGCGGCGGATTGAGGGTGACGCTGAAGGTGCCGTCGCCGAGTACCACGCTGGTGCCGAGCAAGGTGCCGTTGGCATCGCGCACGGTCACGGTCGCGCCCGGTTCGCCAGTGCCGATGACCAGCGCACCCGACGAGTTGATGTCGACGTTGGCGAGCGGATCGGGCGGAGTGAAGTCCGGTGTGGTCAGGTTCACGGCAGGCGAGTCGTTGCCGGCCGCGTCGGCCTGGACCACGGTGATCACTTCGGCGTTGGTCAGCGCCGGGGTCAGGGTCAGAGTGAAGGTGCCGGTCGGGCTGACCACGGCGGTGCCGAGCACGTTGCCGTCACTGTCGATGACTCGAACCTGCGCGCCCGGTTCGCCGCGCCCGGTCAGGCTTGCACCGTCGCCGCCGATGGTCAGTTGCGTGACAGCCGCTGGCGCTGTGCTGTCGACTGAGGTGAACGGTGTGGCCGCCGAAGTGTTGCCCGCCGCATCCGTCAGCGATACGGTCAGTGCCTGACCGTTGGCTTGCGGTGTGGTCAGGGTGATCGCAAACGTGCCATCGATGCTCACGGTGCCGGTGCCGACCAGCGTACCGGCGGCGTTGTACACATTGACCGTGGTGCCGGCCTCGCCGGTACCTGACAGCAGCGCGCCGTCAGCGCTTGCCACCAGCGCCGCTGGCGGATTGGGCGCGATCAGGTCCGGGGCGATCAGGTTTACGCTGTTGGACTCGTTGCCGGCGGCGTCGGCCTGGCTCAGGCTCAAGGTCTGGCCTGCGGTTTGCGCCGGGCTGAGGGTGACGCTGAACGTGCCATTGGCCGCCACCACGGCGCTGCCGAGAACAACCCCGCCGGTGCCGAGCACCGTCACGGTTGCACCAGCTTCACCGCGACCGGTCAACGCAGTACCGTTGGCTGCCAGACTCAGTTCGCTCAGCGGGGCTGGCGCAGCAATATCGGCAGCGGTGTAGTCGGTCGGGGACGAATTGATGCCGGTGCTCGACGTCGCTACGGCAGATAGCTGTTCGCCGTTCAGTTGTGCGGCATTCAGCGTGACGCTGAAGGTGCCATTCGCCGCCACCAGCGCGGTGCCGAGCAACACGCCCGAGGCATTGCGGATGCTTACGGTGCTGCCGGCGGTGGCCGAGCCGGTCAGGGTCAGCCCGTCAGCGCTGAGGGCCAGATTGGTCGGTGCGCTTTCCGCCAGATTACCCGGCGCGGTGACCGGGCTGGCCGGCCCGGTGTTGCCAGCGGCGTCGATCTGCACCACGGAAAGAGTCGAACCGGCCACGGCTGCTGGAGACAGGGTGACGCTGAAATTGCCGTTGCTGCCAACAGTGGCGGTGCCCAACAAAGCACCGCCGGCGTCACGCACTTCTACGCTGGCGCCGATTTCGCCGATGCCGGTGAGCGTTGCACCGTTGGCGCTGACTGCCAGATCGCTGGCCGCCAACGGGGCGCTGCTGTCGGCAGCGTTGACAATGGCCGGCGCCGACGGATTTCCCGCGGCGTCGGTGGCCGTCACGTTCAGCGCCTGGCCATTGGTCTGCGGGATGTTCAGCGTTATTTGAAAGGTGCCGTTTGCAGCGGCCGTGGTGCTGCCGAGAAGATTGCCCTGGCTGTCGCGCACGGTCACCGTGCTGCCGGCCTCGGCATTACCGGCCAGTTGCACGCCAGCCGCGTTCAGGGTCAGCGCGCTCGGAATTGCCGGCGCAGTCAAATCCACCGAGATGACTTCAACCGCTGTGGACACGTTGCCCGGCGGATCCTCTTGGGTGACGGTCAGCACTTCGGCATTCAGTTGTGGCGCGTTGAGGGTGACGGTAAACGCGCCGCCGCTGCCGACTTGGGCGGTACCGAGCAAGGTACCGTCAGCGCTGCGCACAGACACGGTGGCGCCGGGTTCGCCGTGGCCGGTGACGGTGACGCCGTCGGCATTCACGGCGACTTGGGTCAGTGCCGCCGGTGGACTGATGTCCGGCGCATTGACGCTGGTCGACGGCGAGACATTGCCGGCAGGGTCGGTCTGGCTGATCGCCAACGCCTCGCCATTGGTCGGTGCTGGCGCCAGGGTCACGCTGAACGAGCCATCCGCGCCGACCACGGCGCTGCCCAGCAGGGTGCCGTCGGCGGTGGTGACATTCACCGTTGCGCCGGCTTCACCAGTGCCGCTGAGGGTACTGCCATCGGCGCTGATCAACGGATTCTGCACGGCGGCCGGTGGGGTGCCGTCGACGGTGATCACGCCGGTGGACGGCGAGGTGTTGCCGTTGGCGTCGGTCAGGGTGACCTGCAGGGTTTCGCCCGTGTTCTGCGCATTGGGCAGGGTGACCTGGAAATTGCCGCTCTGATCGACCAGACCAGTCGCCAGGACATTGCCGGCGGCATCGCGCACGGTCACGGTGCTGCCGGCTTCGCCCTGGCCTTTGACCACGGTGCCGACGTCATTGATGCTGACACCGGTAGCGGCGGCGGGCGGTTGCAGGTCCGTAGCGATGATGCTGGCCGGTTGCGAAAGGTTGCCGGCGGCATCGCTCTGGACCGCCGTGAGCGCCTGGCCATTGAGCTGCGCCGGTGTCAGCGTCAGGCTGAAGGTGCCATTGCTGGCGACCAGTGCAGTACCGAGCACGGTGCCTGCCGGGTCGGTGACGGTGACCGTTGCGCCGGCCTCGCCGCGACCGGTCAGCGCCGTGCCGTTGGCATTCAGCACCAGATTGGTCACCGCGTCCGGCGGAGTGCCATCGGCAGCGGTGACGGTGCCAGGCACCGACACATCACCGTCGGGGCTGGTGGCGGTGACTTGCAGGACTTGCGCATTGATCTGCTTGACGCTGAGCAGCAGGGTGAAGCGCCCGAAGCTGTTGATCAGGCCGGTGCCCAGGACATCGCCATTGCTGTTGGTCACTGTCACCGTGCTGCCAGGCGTGCCCGCACCGGTCAGGGTGAAACCGTCGGCACTCAACGCCAGATCGCTCGGCGTGGCGACTTGAGTGCCATCGGGACCTGCCAGCGGCACCGCCGGTGAGTCGTTGCCGCCGCCGTCAGTGCTGATCACTTCCAGAGCGCTGCCAGTGCCTGCCGCTGGATCCAGTGTGACGACGAAGCGGCCATCGGCACCTGCCGTTGCGGTGCCCAAGACGCTACCGCTGGCAATGCTCACGGTGACGGTGGTGCCGGGCTCTGCGAGACCGGACACCTGTGTGCCGGCGGGATTGATCGCCAGATCACTCACCGCCGCCGGCGGCGTGCTGTCCGGTGCGCTGACGCTACCTGGCAGCGAACTGTTGGTGCCGTCCGACACTACCACCTGCAAGGCTTCGCCATTGGTCTGGGCGGTATCCAGATTGACCGTGAATGCGCCCGTGCCGTCAGCGGTCGCGGTACCGATGACGTTGCCGTCGGCATCCAGCACCTGCACGGTGTTATTCGGCTGCGTAGTGCCAGTGACCGTGGCGCCTGCCGGGTCGATGACCAGCCCGGTCGGTGCGGGCGGCGCGGTGATGTCGGGTGCCGTGACCGGAGTGACCGGTGAGGGCAGGGCGCTCGCATCGGTCTGGATGACGCTCAATACCTGCCCGTCGAGCTGGGCTGGACTCAGGTTGACGGTAAAACTACCGTCGCTGGCAACTACCGTGGTGCCAAGCACCGAGCCATCCGGCGCGCTGACCGTGACGGTGCTGCCGGCCTGTCCGGTCCCGCTCAATGTCACGCCGTTGCTGCTGAGCACGACGTTGTCAGGCGCGAGCGGCGCCGTGGTATCCGCTGCCGTCAACGGCGTGTTGGGAGAAACGTTCACGCCGTCGGACTGGCTTACTTGCAGTTGCTGACCATCGATCTGCGGGCTGTTCAGTGTCACGGAAAACGCGCCGGTACCGTCGACGATCGCCGTGCCCAGCGTGTTGCCGGCCGCGTCCTTCACTGTCACGGTGGCGCCGGGCTCGCCTGTACCGCTGAGCTCAGTGCCGGTGGCGTCCAGCGCCAGATCCGATGGCGCGGCGGGGGCCTGAATGTCGGGCGCTTCAACCGGTACCGCCGGGGAGCCTGTGGGCGAGCCATCGGTCTGCACGACGCTGAGGTTCTGACCATTGGTTTGTGGCGAGGACAGCGTGACTTCGAAGCGTCCGTTGCTGCCGACCACCGCCGTTCCCAATACCACCCCGCCCGCATCGGTGACGGTAACGGTGGCGCCGGCCTGACCTGCGCCGGAGACCACTGCGCCGTTCGCCGAAATGCTCACATCAGACACCGCAACCGGAATCGTCAGGTCGGGTGCAGTCACATTGACCGGCGCGGACGGGTTGCCACTGGCGTCGGTTTGAATCACCTGCAGTTGTTGCGCGTCGGTCTGCGCGGTCGAGAGGTTGACGGTGAAATTGCCGTCGGTACCGACCGTGCCGGTGCCAATGATGTTGCCCGCCGGATCGCGCACGGTGATCGAAGCGCCGATTTCACCCTTGCCGGTCAGCGTCTGCCCCTGACCATCGAGAGTGAGGTCGGACACCGCCGCCGGGCCCTGGGTGTCCGGCGTCACATAATTCAACGGTGGGGAGGTATTGCCGGCGCTGTCGCTTGCACTGATCTGCAACGTATCGCCATTGTTCTGTGGCGTGCTCAGTTGCACGGTAAACGTGCCGTCCGCTGCGACCACTGCCGAGCCGAGCAGATTGCCGTTGGCATCGCGGACAGTCACCGTCGACCCGGCCTGGCCGCGCCCGCTCAATCGGGTGCCGTCCACGCTCAATGCCAGATCGCTCGGTTGGGTCAGGCCATCAAGGTCGACGGCGATGATGGTAACGGCTGGCGAAGGATTGGCGGCGGCGTCGGTGAGCTGCACGATCAGTGCTTCACCGTCGATTTGCGCCGCGCTGAGCTGGACGCTGAACGAGCCGTCGGCTGCGACGAGCGCTGTGCCGAGCACCACCCCTTGCGCATTGGTGACGCTGACGGTGCTGCCGGGTTCGCCACGGCCAGTGACCGACAGCCCGTCATTGCTGACGGCCACCTCGGTTGCAGCGGCGGGACCCGTGATGTCCGGCGCATTCAAGGTGACTGTCGGCGATTGCGCACCGACGCTATTGATTGCCACGATACTGATGACTTCGCCATTGGCTTGCGCGCGGATCAGCGTGAGTATGAAAGTACCGTCAGCACCCACCGCCGCACGCCCGAGCAATTCGCCATTGGCGGCGCGGACCTCGATGGTGGTTCCCGCTCGGGCGGTGCCGGTCAGTTGGCTGCCGTCGCTGCTCAGGCCCAGATTGGCCGGGGTCTGTGGTTCGACGATTTCCGGTGCGCTGACCGTCGTGGCCGGCGACGCATTTCCGGCCGCATCGGTGGCACTCACGCTTAACGGCTGACCGCCGGTTTGCGCAGGGCTGAGCACAACGCTGAAAGTGCCGTCCGCTGCCACGACGGCGCTGCCGAGCAGGGCGCCATCGGCGCCGCGCACCTGAATGGTCGCGCCGGCTTCACCGGTCCCCCCTAGCCGCGTGCCATCGGCGCTCACACTCAGATTGGCTGGCGCCGTGGGCGCGGTCGTATCGGGTGCGGTAATCGTACCCGGCGTGGATACGTTGCCCGCAGGGTCGGTCAGCGTAACGTCCAAGGGTTGTCCATTGTTCTGCGGCGTCCCCAGGTCGACCTGGAAACTGCCATCGGCGCCGACGGTTGCGGAGCCCAGAAGATTACCCGCCGCGTCGCGCACCTGAACGACACTGCCCGCTTCGCCAAAACCAGTCAGCACTCGCCCGTACGCGGACAAGGTCAGTCCGGTCGCAGCAGCAGGGGGCGTCGCGTCGCCAGCGTTATCACCGCCGCCGCCGCCGCCACCACCTCCGCCGCCACCACCCGCAGCGGCCGCCGCACCACCCGCGCCCAACAGACCGAGCCCGGCAATCGCCCACGCGGGCGTTGCGCCGTCGACCACGCCGACGCCGGCGATCAGTTCGTCGAGCGAGTCAATTTCCTCGAAGGTGAATCCGTTGAACGGCTCCGCGCTGTAGCGCGCCTGCCACAGCGTCGCGTCGTCGCCTTGAAAAACAATGTCATTGGGAACGCCGTCAGGGCTGGTGACAAAGAAATTGGAGATTTTGATTTGCTCGCCAGACTTCAGGTTGACGATCAAATCCTGACCGCTGCGACTGGTCGACGCCAGTTGGTCCGGACGCACCGGCATTTGTATAACTGACGGCTGACTGAGCTGAACATTGCCCCAGTTCTGGGCAGTGAGCTGAGAATTGGCTTTGTCGGCAATGACGATGTTGTCCATTACTACTCCCTGTAAATGGTGGGCGGACGTCCACGGATGGTTTTAAAACCATAGATAGGGAGTTTGAAATGAGGCTGCCTGATTTTTGGCGAGTGCGGTGATTGGCATTTTGCCAACTTTTATCTGTTTGAAATAAATGGATATTCAGCAAGCTACCGTTTGTCGGGACGTTGGATCCAGCCGATAATTGGATGCAACAAAATGTGTCGTCTTTTACATTTCCACAATGGCTCGCAGAAAAATGATGACGTGAGGAGTGACGGGTAATGGCCAATCAATATCGGAGTGCCGACTTTCGATGACGACCTGCGCAGTCACCCATCTGCGAAGGTATTAATCAATAAGCGCAGGAAGTGCGAAAGGCTTTGTATAAGAAATCGGGCTTTTTCGTTTCAGCGGATTTTCAGGCTGTCGAGCATTTCATGCGCTAGCTATCGATCGCTGAAGTGATCGAACGATGTCCCGGGCTGATTGATCGGTAACATTTCCGGGGTGTTGATCAAACATATGCGGCGCACCAGGGTAGACATGCAGCTCGACGGCAACACCGGCGCGGGACAGACGCATGGCGAATGCCACGTCCTCTTCCAGAAACAGATCCAGCGCCCCGACGGCCAGAAACGTCGGGGGCAGGTTACTCAAGTCCTCCTGCCGGGCCGGTGAGAACCAGCCGATTCGCGAGTCATCCAGCGCGTGGTTGCCGCGCAGGCATTGCCAGCAGAATTGGTTGGCTTGTGGCGGCCAGCCAATCACTCCGGTCGTACCGTTTTGGTGAGGCGAAGCAGAGCTGCCCGAGCGGTAATCGAGCATTGGATAAATCAGCACCTGGCTGGCGATGCAATATTCGCCGCGATCCCGCGCCACGATCGCCAGCGCTGCTGCCAGACCTGCGCCGGCACTATGACCCATGACAATCACTTTGTCGGCATCGATATTGAGCGCTTGCTGATGGGCGAAAACCCAGCCGAGGGCGGTGTAACAATCTTCGAGGGGAATGGGGAAGGGGTGTTCCGGGGCGAGGCGATAATCGACGGCGACGATGATTGCCGCGAGTTCTTCGGCAAGATCGGCCAGATAGTCATCGGCCATTTCCGGCCTGCCGAGCACGAAACCTCCGCCATGCAGATAAAGGATGACTGCCGGTCTTTTTTCCCGTGCCGCGCTGGCGGGCCGGTAGAGGCACAGGCGCAAACCCTCGCCGTCGTGGGCCGTTGTCCATAGGCTTTCACAGCGCGCTTGTTGTTCGGACTTGAATGTCCCGTGAACACGTTCTCGAATCGCCGGCAGCGAGTCCAGCGTCCAGGCTTCTGCGCCGGGCGTGAGAAAGCTGTTGAAGTCGGGATCAAGCAGTTCATGTGCTTTCACGTTCTGCCTCTCTTTTTACGGATAAGCGGGCGCCGCGAATCGAAGCGCCGCTCCTGATGAAGTTACAGCCAGGCCTTGATCTGCGCGCAGACGGCCGGGGTCGAAATGCCATAGCGATCATGCAGCGTCGGCAGGGCGCCGGCGTCGAGGAAGGCGTCGGGCAAAGCGATCTGTCTGAAGGTGGGCGTCACGCCGTTGCGCAACAACAACCCGGCAACCGCTTCGCCTAAACCACCGATGATCGAGCTGTTTTCCGCGGTGACCACCAGACGCCCGGATTTGCGCGCTTCGGCGAGAATGGTTTGCTCATCCAAAGGCTTGATGGTCGGCACGTGCAGCACGGCCACATCAATGCCATCGGCCTGCAATTGCTTGGCCGCTTCCAGTGAGCGCATGGTCATCAGGCCGGTGGAGATGATCAGCACATCATTACCGGTGCGCAGGGTCTTGGCCTTGCCGATCTCGAATTGGTAACCGTACTCGTCCAGCACCAGCGGCACGTTGCCGCGCAGCAAGCGCATGTAGACTGGACCTTGGTGCGCAGCGATGGCCGGCACGGCCTGTTCGATTTCCAGCGCATCGCACGGGTCGACAATCATCAGGTTGGGCATGGCGCGGAAAATCGCCAGGTCGTCGGTGGCCTGGTGGCTCGGCCCGTAGCCGGTGGTCAGGCCGGGCAGGCCGCAGACGATTTTGACGTTGAGATTTTCCTCGGCGATGGCCATGCAGATGAAGTCGTAAGCGCGGCGCGAGGCGAATACCGCGTAGGTGGTGGCGAAGGGCACGAAACCTTCGCGCGCCATGCCGGCAGCAGCACTCATCAGCAATTGTTCAGCCATGCCCATCTGGTAGAAACGCTCCGGGTGCGCCTTGGCGAAGATGTGCAGGTCGGTGTACTTGGACAGGTCAGCAGAGAGCCCGACGATGTCCGCGCGCTGCTCTGCCAGTGCGGCGAGGGCGTGGCCGAACGGTGCCGAGCGGGTCGCCTGACCCTCGGAAGCAATCGAGGCAATCATCGCCGAGGTGGTCAGGCGCTTTTTCACCGGCTCGCCAGTAGAAGTCGAAGTCGAAGTGTTGGCGGCGTTGCTCATTGGTCTTTTCCTTCTGCAAGGTTGCTCAGTGCCAGGTCCCATTCGTGTTCTTCGACGCGAATGAAGTGGGTCTTTTCCCGGTTCTCCAGAAACGGCACGCCTTTGCCCATTTTCGTGTCGCAGATGATCACCCGCGGTTGATTGCCCGAATGCTGGCGTGCGGCATCGAAAGCAGTCACCAGTGCGTCAAGGTCATTGCCATCGACGCGCTGGGTAAACCAGCCAAAGGCTTGCCAGCGATCGACGATGGGTTCGAACGAAAGAATCTCGCTGGAGTAGCCGTCGGCCTGCTGGTTGTTCACGTCGACGATGGCGATCAGGTTGTCGAGCTTCCAGTGCGAAGCCGACATGACTGCTTCCCAGGTCGAGCCTTCGTTCAGTTCGCCGTCGGACAGCAAGTTGTAGACGAACGAGGACGAACCTTTGCGCTTGAGTCCAAGGCAAGCGCCGACCGCGATGCCCAGGCCCTGACCCAGCGAGCCGCCGGTGATTTCCATCCCGGGCGTGTAGGTGGCCATGCCCGACATCGGCAGGCGGCTGTCATCCGAGCCGTAGGTTTCCAGCTCATCGTGGGGGATGATTTCGGCTTCGATCAGCGCTGCGTAGAGAGCGATGGCGTAGTGGCCGATGGAGAGATAGAAGCGATCGCGCTGCTCCCATTGCGGATCTGCCGGGCGATGGTTCATCGCATGAAAGTAAGAGACCGCCAGCAGATCAGCCGCGCCGAGGGCCTGACCGACGTAGCCCTGACCCTGAACCTGGCCCATGCGCAGCGCGTGGCGGCGAATGTTGTGCGCGCGTTCGGTCAGGCTCGGCGATACAGCGTGTGAAAGATTAGTCGTCATGATGAAACTCCGTTAACTCAACGATTGACCAAAGCGGCGGGAATGCGCAGGACCAGACTGGCGCCGAGGAACAGCACACCGGTGATCAGGTACATGCCGATGGCACTGGAGCCGGTCAGGGTGGTGATCCAGCCGATCAGATAAGGCGAACAGAAGCCGGCGAGGTTGGCGAAGCTGTTGACCGCCGCAATGCCGGCAGCCGCAGACACCCCGCCGAGCAGCGTGGTCGGCAGCATCCAGAACAATGAGGTGGCGGACAAAATGCCCGAGGCGGCGAGGCACAGACTGAGGATCGACAAGGTCGAATTGCCGCCCATCATCGCTGCCAGGCTCAAGCCGATGGCCCCGGCGATCATTGGCACGATCAGGTGCCAGCGGCGCTCGCGATGTTTGTCACCACTGCGCCCGACCAGCAGCATGGCGGCGATGGCGCACAGGTAAGGCAGGCTGGTCAGAAAACCGATGTGCAGCGGATCGGAAACCCCCGCATTGCGCACCAGGGTCGGCAGCCAGAAGGTGATTGCGTATTGGCCCATCACCACACAGAAGTAGATGGCCGCCAGCAGCCACAAGCGTCGGTCGCGGATGAACTCGCCGACCGAGGCGTGGGTGACTTTTTGCTGGTCGTCTTCGGCCAGTTCGCGAGTGATCAAGGCTTTTTCTTCGTCATTGAGCCAGGTCGCCTGATGCACGCCGTCCTTCAGATAGCTCAGCACCAGCAGGCCGACGACCACGGTGGGCACCGCCTCAAGGACGAACATCCATTGCCAGCCGGCCCAGCCATGCACGCCGGCAAAATGGTTCATGATCCAGCCCGAGAGCGGGCCACCGACCATGCCTGACAGCGGAATGGCGATGAACCACAACACCGTCATGCGCGCCCGCCGATAGGACGGAAACCAATACGTCAGGTAGAGCAACAGGCCCGGCGCCAGACCGGCTTCGGCAATCCCCAGCAGAAAGCGCAGGGCATAGAACTGCCAGGCGGTTTCGACGAAGGCGAACAGCGCCGAGACGATGCCCCAGGTGATCATGATCCGCGCAATCCAGACCCGCGCGCCGACCTTGTGCAGGATGATGTTGCTGGGCACTTCGCAGAGGAAATAGCCAATGAAGAACACGCCGGCGCCCAGTCCGTAGACCGTTTCACTGAGGGCCAGATCATTCATCATTTGCAGTTTGGCGAAACCGACGTTGACCCGGTCCAGATACGCGCACAGGTAGCACAGCATCAGGAATGGCATCAGGCGCCAGGCCGTTTTGCGATAGGCAGAAGAACGCACGGTCGAAACCGCTTCGAGCGACAGGGTAGTCATGATGGTCTGATCTCTTGTTTTTATTGACCGCCAGGCCATCAGGCCCGGCTGCGTCATCGATCCAGAACCGCACGGGCCACGCGGGCCCGCCCAGAGGTACTCAGTGAATCAGCATGCCGCCGTTCACATCGAGGGTGATGCCGGTCAGATAAGCGGACAGGTCGCTGGCCAGAAACAGCGCGGCGTTGGCAACATCCTGCGCTTGACCCAGGCGACCCAGCGGGATGCCTTCGATGATGGCGTGTCGACGTTCGTCCTGCATCAGGCCGCCGGTGATGTCGGTGTGAATCAGCCCCGGGGCGATGGAGTTGACCCGGATGTTGTCCGGCCCCAGTTCCCGCGCCATGGCTTTGCCCAGACCCAGCACCCCGGCCTTGGCCGCGCTGTAATGCGGGCCGCCGAAGATGCCGCCGCCGCGCTGGGCAGACACCGACGACATGCAGACGATGCTGCCGCAAGACTGTTGCCGCATCAGCGGAATCACCGCCTGCGACATCAGCAACGTGCCGCGCAGGCTGACGTCCAGCACCTTGTCGTAGTCCGAAGGACGAATATCAAGGGTCTTCAGCGGTTGGGTGATGCCGGCGTTGTTGACCAGAATATCAATGCGCCCGAAGTGCTCGATGATGGCGGCGACGGCTTGCTGAACCTGCGCTTCGTCGGCGACGTTGGCCGCCAGGCCGAGATGACCTTCGCCCAGTGATGCGGCGGCGTCCCGCGCGGCGGCGGCATCGAGATCGAGAATCACCACGCGAGCGCCGTGTTGCGCAAACGTGGTTGCGGTGGCGCGGCCAATGCCACGGGCAGAAGCGGCACCGGTAATGATTGCGACTTTGTCTTGAAGAAGCATGGAGGAGGCCCTCGATTGTTTTTATTGGGTCGGTCTGTGAAAAACCGATGACTCAGCTTGTCCTTCGAGGGGAGGGTGAGCAATAACGCGAAAGTCACTCAATGCTGAAAAAAATTCAGCACTCGTCAGGCCTGCTCGCAGATGGTTGAATGAAACCGGTCCGTACACCACAAGAAATCACCACGGAGTCCCCATGCGTCCAGAGACTGAGGCACCTATCGTCCTGCCACCGCTGAAAGCAATTCAGGCCTTCGAGCAAACCGCGCGCTTCGGCAATGTCGCCAGAGCGGCAGAAGTATTGGACCTGACGCCATCGGCGGTCAGTCACCAACTGGCGAAACTTGAAGGGATGATCGGCCGGCAGTTATTTGTTCGCGCCGCTCGGGGTGTCTCCCTGACGCCGGTCGGCGAGCAGTACCTCAAGGAAGTCTCCGGCATTCTGCACAGCCTCGCCGTTGCCACTGAACGCGCGGCCAGCGACGTCAGCCTGGATTGCCTGCGTCTGCATTCGTCACCAAGCTTTGGCCTGCTCTGGCTGATGCCGCGCCTGGAAGCGTTTCGCGCCAGTCATCCGGACATTCAGATCAATCTGTCGTGTTCCTATGAATCGCTGCACTTCAGTCGCGACAAGATCGACGTCGATATCCGCCATGGTCTGCCGAACTGGCCAAGCTATGAGGTGCGTACGGTCAGGAACGAAACATTCGCGGTGCTGACCTCACCGAAACTGCTCGCGCAACGACCGGTGCGCGGCGCGGCGGATCTGCTCGAATGTGACCTGATTTTATCGGAAGCGACCCTGCTCAAATGGCCGCAATGGTTTGCCCAGCATGGTTTGGCGCGTCCGGAACGCCCTTACGCCTTGAGCTTCGATCGTTCGTACATGTCGCTGGAAGCGGCGAGTCATGGCTTGGGTTTCGCGCTGGAAAGCACATTGCTTGCGCAGAAGTATCTGGCGGCGGGCACGTTGGTTGAAGTGGCGCCTGAGTCGCTGAGTGCTGCGGTGGCAGCGCACCATTTGGTATTTCCCAAGGCGCATTCCAGCTTCCCACGGGTCCGGCGTTTTCTGGCGTGGATGGAGAGCGAATTGGGCCATGAATTCGCCTATTGAGTCGGAGTCAATTCTTTCAAACTCTCTGACGCGGCCAAGGTCAATCCATTATCGGTCTTGATCATTCACATCAGAGGTGAAGGAATGGATAACTACCACATCAACAAAAACCAGCAGCATTGGGAACTGGTCAAAGAGGGCGCGCAGCGTGCGTCCAAAACGGCTGAGACCAAAGCCGAGATCACCCAGATCGCCAGTGACTATCTGCAGGGTAAAACTGCCTCTCTGAAAATCCACAAAGAGGACGGCACGATCCAGGAAGAGCGCACCTTTCCGCGCGCTGCCGATCCGCGAAAAACCAAAGGCTGAGTCTGCGTATGGTCATTGCATGTCTGGGATGGGGGTCGCTGATCTGGAAACCGCAGGGTTTGCCGCTGGCGAGCGAATGGTTTGCTGATTGCAGCGCCAGGTTGGGGTGGTAATGATGAACGCTCGGCGCCAGGCGCAGATTGTCGCGATCTTCGATCAGTTGTTGGCACTGCGAGAAAGCGTGGACATTCTTCAGCATGTGGAGAACGGTAGCGTTGAGTCGCTTCGTGGCCATCAGACCGTCGACGCCCCCGAATCGCTGGATCTGGTGTTTCAAAAGCTGCATGAAGACATCGCCAGCATGGAGGAAACGTTGGCGACTATTGCCGAGGCTACCGGCGATGTGTCGAAGTTGTGAGGGTTTCGTGAAGTTGCCATTCAAAGACGAGGTGCCTGATCTGACGCCTTCGCGAGCAAGCTCGCTCCCACAGGGTTTTACAGCAGATCCGCGCACTTGATCCATTCACTAATCCCTTGTGGGAGCGAGCCTGCTCGCGAAGGCGGAGTGTCAGTCAACTGTGCATCAACTGACAGACTGCTATCGCGAGCAGGCTCACTCCCACAGGGTTTTTCATACACCGCCTGATTGCTGACCCACCACGAACCCAATGTGGGAGCGAGCCTGCTCGCGAAGGCGGAATGTCAGTCAACGGTGCATCAACTGACAGACTGCTATCGCGAGCAGGCTCGCTCCTACAGGGTTTTTCATACGCCGCCTGATTGCTGACCCACCACGAACCCAATGTAGGAGCGAGCCTGCTCGCGAAGGCGGAAAGTCAGGCAACGGTGCATCAACTGACCGACTGCTATCGCGAGCAGGCTCGCTCCCACAGGGTTTTCATACGCCGCCTGATTGCTGACCCACCACGAACCCAATGTAGGAGCGAGCCTGCTCGCGAAGGCGGAGTGTCAGTCAACTGTGCATCAACTGACAGATTGCTATCGCGAGCAGGCTCACTCCCACAGGGTTTTTCATACACCGCCTGATTGCTGACCCACCACGAACCCAATGTAGGAGCGAGCCTGCTCGCGAAGGCGGAGTGTCAGGCAACTGTGCATTAACTGACAGACTGCTATCGCGAGCAGGCTCACTCTTACAGGGTTTTTCATACGCCGCCTGATTGCTGACCCACCATGAACCCAAGGTGGGAGCGAGCCTGCTCGCGAAGGCGGAGTGTCAGGCAACTGTGCATGAACTGACAGACTGCTATCGCGAGCAGGCTCACTCCCACAGGGTTTTTCATACGCCGCCTGATTGCTGACCCACCACGAACCCAATGTAGGAGCGAGCCTGCTCGCGAAGGCGGAGTGTCAGGCAACTGTGCATCAACTGACAGACTGCTATCGCGAGCAGGCTCACTCCTACAGGGTTTTTCATACGCCGCCTGATTGCTGACCCACCACGAACCCAGTGTGGGAGCGAGCCTGCTCGCGAAGGCGGAGTGTCAGTCAACTGTGCATCAACTGACAGATTGCTATCGCGAGCAGGCTCACTCCCACAGGGTTTTTCATACGCCGCCTGATTGCTGACCCACCACGAACCCAATGTAGGAGCGAGCCTGCTCGCGAAGGCGGAGTGTCAGGCAACTGTGCATCAACTGAAAGATTGCTATCGCGAGCAGGCTCACTCCTACAGGGTTTTTCATACACCGCCTGATTGCTGACCCACCACGAACCCATTGTGGGAGCGAGCCTGCTCGCGAAGGCGGAGTGTCAGGCAACTGTGTATGAACTGACAGACTGCTATCGCGAGCAGGCTCACTCCTACAGAGTTGTTCATACACCGCCTGATTGCTGACCCACCATGAACCCAATGTGGGAGCGAGCCTGCTCGCGAAGGCGGAGTGTCAGGCAACTGTGCATCAACTGACAGACTGCTATCGCGAGCAGGCTCACTCCTACAGGGTTTTTCATACGCCGCCTGATTGCTGCCCCACCACGAACCCAATGTAGGAGCGAGCCTGCTCGCGAAGGCGGAGTGTCAGTCAACTTTGCATCAACTGACCGACTGCTATCGCGAGCAGGCTCACTCCCACAGGGTTTTTCATACGCCGCCTGATTGCTGCCCCACCACGAACCCAATGTAGGAGCGAGCCTGCTCGCGAAGGCGGAATGTCAGTCAACTTTGCATCAACTGACAGACTGCTATCGCGAGCAGGCTCGCTCCTACAGGGTTTTACAGCAGATCCGAGAACTTGATCCATTCACAAATCCCTTGTGGGAGCGAGCCTGCTCGCGAAGGCGGAGTGTCAGTCAACTGTGCATCAACTGACAGATTGCTATCGCGAGCAGGCTCACTCCTACAAGGGGGCTGGGTCTCTCACCACGCGCAGCGCATCCACCACTAGTGAAAACGCCGGCGACGGTTGGCGGCGGCTGGGGTAGTAGAGGTGAAAGCCGCCGAAGGGTTCGCACCAGTCTTCCAGGACCCTGACCAAGCGGCCTTCAGCCAGATGCGCGCCGAACTCGTCTTCAGGCAGATACGCAACCCCCAACCCGCTCACAGCCGCGTCGGCGATATGCACAGTCGAGTTGAACACCAGTTGGCCGTCGACCCGCACTTTCAGCTTCTTGCCCTGACGCTCGAATTCCCAGGCATCGACACCGTCGTAGGTTGGAAAGCGGATGTCGATGCAGCGATGCGCCGCCAGATCGCGTGGGTGTTGCGGGGCCGGGTGCCGGGCAAAGTAGCTGGGCGAAGCGACCACGGCCATGCGCAGTGGCGGTCCGATCGGCACGGCAATCATGTCTTGGGCGACGGTATCACTGAAGCGCACGCCTGCATCGAAGCGGTCGGCGACGATGTCGCGGAAACCATAGTTGATATCGAATTCGACTTTGATATCCGGGTATTGCAGCAGTAGCGGTGTCAGCTTGGGCAGCAGGGTGGTCTTGATGATGTTGTCGCCGCAAGTGATGCGCACCGTGCCGGCGGGCTTGTCGCGCAACTCGGTGAGAGCGTCGAGTTCGGCTTCGATTTCATCGAAACGATGGCCGACCGTGTGCAACAGCCGTTCACCCGCCGCCGTCAGTGACACGCTGCGTGTGGTGCGCGTTAACAGGCGAATCTTCAGACGTGCTTCGAGCGCCGAGACTACCTGGCTCACCGCCGATTGCGTCACGCCCAGTTGCACCGCCGCGCGGGTGAAACTGCCGGAGCGGGCTACGGTGACGAAGGCGAGCAGATCGTTGAAGTTGGGTTTGGCCATGGTGCGCGCTCGGGTTGATTGATTAGCAGCGTTTATAACCGCATTAAGCACTCATTAGCTAATCAAAGCCTCGAGCCTGCGCAACAATATCTCCATCCCGGCCTCGCCTGGTTTCTCGATCAAGGACGCCCCCATGAAACGACTGTTCGTACTGCTCGGGTTTCTCCTGAGTTCATTCACTGCATTCGGAGCTGACATGTCCCACGGTGCCGATAACTTCTTCAAAAGCGATAAGGTGACCGTGCAGAAGGTCAGCTTCAAAAACCAATATCAACTCACCGTCGTCGGCAACCTGTTCATGCCCAAAGGGCTGGATCCTGCAGCGCGCAGCGCAGCGATTATCGTCGGCCATCCGATGGGCGCGGTAAAAGAGCAGAGCTCCAATCTGTATGCGCAGAAACTGGCGGAGCAGGGCTTCGTCACCCTGTCGCTGGACCTGTCGTTCTGGGGCGAAAGCGAGGGCGCGCCGCGCAATGCTGTCTTGCCGGACATGTATGCCGAAGACTTCAGCGCCGCCGTCGATTACCTCGGCACACGGCCATTCATCGACCGCGAGCGCATCGGCGTGCTGGGCATCTGCGGCAGCGGCAGTTTCGTCATCAGTGCTGCGAAAATCGATCCACGTATGAAGGCCATCGCCACGGTCAGCATGTACGACATGGGCGCGGCCAACCGTGACGGCCTCAAGCACTCGCAAACGCTGGAGCAGCGCAAGCAGATCATTGCGCAAGCGGCCGAACAGCGTTACGCAGAGTTTTCCGGCGGCAAAGTCGAATATACCGGCGGCACGGTGCTGGAACTGAAGGCCGACACGCACCCGATCCAGCGCGAATTCTTCGACTTCTACCGCACCCCGCGCGGCGAATTCACCCCGGCCAGTTCGACCCCACAACAGACCACGCGGCCAACGCTGAGCAGCAACACCAAGTTCATGAACTTCTATCCGTTCGTCGATATCCAGAGCATTTCGCCGCGCCCGATGTTGTTCATCGCCGGCGCCGACGCACACTCCCGAGAATTCAGTGAAGAGGCGTTCCGGTTGGCTGGGCAGCCGAAAGAATTGGTGATCGTGCCGAATGCCGGCCATGTCGATCTGTATGACCGGGTTGATCTGATTCCTTTTGCCAAGCTGACACAGTTCTTCAAGAGCAACCTGAAGTAGCTTTCAGACGACGGAGCAGAGGCATGCAAATCTTCGCGGGAATCTGGATGGGATGTGTACTGATGCCATGGATGTCTTTTGCTCTGTCTGCCACTACCTCTGCGCAGGACACTACGATGTGGATGACTATCGGAAAACAGCGCTTTGCCATTGCCCTGGATGACAACCCGAGCACTCGGGAATTGCTCACGCGTTTGCCGCTGAGCCTGGACATGACCGACCTGCACAGCAATGAAAAATACGCCACCGTGCAGCCGCCCTTGCCCACGCAGCCCTATCGGCCGGGCACGATCCACACCGGCGATTTCCTTTTGTATGGCGACGATACGTTGATGGTCTTCTACAAAACCTTCGATTCGTCTTACCGCTATTCGCGTCTTGGTCGCATCGACCGGCCGCAGGACTTGGCCGAGGCCTTGGGACGCGGCGATGTGCGGGTGACGTTCACTTCTGATGAGTGAGGAGAGTCCTTGATGAATCGGAATACGCTGCATCAACGGCGCCTTCTTCGAGCCCTGGCCCTCGGCTGTGCGGTGCTCGCCAGTGCTGCCTGCGTGAATCCTCTTTGCGCCAATCCTTCCCGATCACCGGAGAAACCGATCATGAAAGAACAGCCTTTGACCCCTAAGCAACTGGCGATCGCCCCGATTGCCGCCAACACGGCCGCCGGCGACATGCCGCGTTTGCACGACGCGCTCAATCGCGGCCTCGACGCTGGGCTGAGCATCAGCGAAACCAAGGAAATTCTGGTGCAGCTGTATGCCTACGCCGGCTTCCCGCGCAGCCTCAACGCCTTGTCCCTGCTGATGAAAGTCGTGGAGGAACGCGCTGCGCGGGGCATCGACGACGTGCCAGGACGCGAGCCCGGTCCGGTGCCGTCGGGGTATGCGCTCACCGAGCTCGGCACCGACAATCAGACCCGTCTGGTCGGCGCGCCAGTGTCCGGCCCGCTATTCGAATTCGCCCCGGCGATCGATCAGTTTCTGAAAGTGCATCTGTTCGGCGACATCTTCGCCCGCGACAACCTTGCATGGACGGATCGAGAGTTGGCGACTGTTGGTGCACTGGCGGCAATGGCTGGAGTGGAATCGCAGCTGGAGTCGCATCTGAAGATCAGTCTGAACGTAGGACTGACGGTCGAGCAGTTGCGTCAGGTGGCGCAGGAACTGGAGGCGTGCGGGGATTTGCAGGCTGCTGAGCGGGTGGGGGCGGGGCTGGACAAACTTAGAGGCTGAAGTTGGTAGGAATACCAGCATTCCCCGCGAATGACTCAGTCTACGTGCTGCATCTGCGTAACCGCCGCTTTGTTTACACGAAGTGGCGGCTTGGGACATGTTGAGCGCAACCCGTCTATGTGCTCCATCAAACTATCGGGAATGCTTTGCCACATCGGGTCGAGAATGAAGTCCACGCCCTCGCGCCTTGCCATTTTTGCGGCCGGAACGAAGTCCGCGTCTCCTGCTATCAAAACTATCTGGTCGACCTGTTGTTTAAAGGACAGCGACGCGACATCGATGCCGATCCGCATATCGACACCTTTTTGCCGGGTTTCGATACTGACGTCATTTTCCATAAGGTCAGTCATCTGGATTTTTCCTTTCAACAGCTCAGCGATTTTTGCGGGCTTGATTGTCCATTTGACATCCTTCGACAAATGTCCAAGTCGTAACGCCAGCTTACGTTTACTTCGCAATCTGGAATGCAGCTCCTTGCGGAATGCCGCCTCCCTGGATTTCGAAAAATCCATAGCTTTTTTGCTTATGGGGTTGTGCTGTTTAGTGTCCAGTGGGGGGCAGTCATAGAAAAAGATCCGGTAAAGCTCTTTTCTTGTTCGTTGTCGTAGCGCTTGAATGGGGTCCGTTGGACGGGGCAAGGTTTTATTGAAGAGGTGGGCGGTTGCCCATCGGTGGACCAGGTCGGCCGCGCGTTCAGCGTTGAAGGCATTTTGAGGTTCGATTCGTCGAAAGCGTTTGATGAAAAAGGCGCCATCGACTAACACCGCAGTGGGCATGTTTTTTACCTAAAAAAAACGCCCAAGGGTTTGGCGCGTTCTGGATGATTAGAACGGCGTACTGCCTTGGGCGGGATGGGAGCAGATTAGGTGGGAGTGACGAATACGTCAACAACACCTTTTTCGTCTGACCTGTTTGGATCAAGTTGAATGTGCCCAGCGTTTTCAACTTTCAGGCAGCGACGGGGAAACGATAAATTGCGGAGGCTAAGCCGGCAAGACAGGCACTTCCGTAAGATTTGTAGGCAAAAACGCTGTATCTCGTAGGCTTGGTTATCTGTGAGCGGGTGAGCGCGGGGCTGGACAAAATCCAGCGGTGAGAGCGGTTCGGATCCATCGCTGCCCTCTTAGTGCGATTCTTGTATTGCGCGCTGGCGCCGACTCGCTCCCGGCGAGTTTCCCGTGATGCGCTTGAACGCGCGACTGAACGCGGCCTGGGAGGTGTAGCCCAAGCGTTGCGCCACTTCTTCGATCGGCAGCCTTTCCAGCGTCAGCCACTGACTGGCCAGGCGCATTCGCAGTTCGGTGGCGTAGCGCAGCGGCGGGGTGCCGAGGGTGGTCTGGAAGCGTTCGGCGAAGACTGAGCGTGAGGTGTTGCAGAGCGTTGCCAGTTCGGCGACGCTCCAGTCGCGGCCCGGTTGCTGGTGCAAGGCGAGCAAGGCCTGGGCCAGACGTGGGTCGCGCAGTGCGGCGACGAGACCGGAGGCATTGCCGCAAGCGCATTCGACCCAGCCGCGAACGATCATCGCAGCCACGACGTCGGCAAGGCGGGCGAGAATGCCGGCGAAGCCGATGCGCGCTGCGCTGACTTCGCGTTCCATGGTCGCGAGGATCGGCATGAGGCCCGGATAGCGCTGGCCGCCTGCGTCGATCAGCATCAGTCCCGGCATCAGCCGACCGAGGCCTTGCAGGCTGCCGAGTTCGAATTCCATGCAACCACTGAAGAGCAGGGCGCTATCGGGCGAATCGGTGCTCTGCCCGACCTGAACCGCACAGACCGTGTCGCCGAGTGGCGCGGCAACGGCGCTGGCAATGTCCTGCACCTCGGCGCCGGGGTGTGACAGCAACTGGTGCGCAGCACCGTGGGCGATGAATACCGCATTGCCCGCCGACAATTCGTACAGACTGCCGTCCTCAAGCTGCAACACCGTCGAACCAGCGGCCACGAAGTGGAAATACGCATGGCCGGACTTGTCGCTGAAACCCAGGCCATACGGCGGACCGGCGTGGATCCGCCGGTATTGCACGCCACGCAGACGCATGCTGCGCAGCAACTCAGTGATGAGGTCCGAGGACAGTGAAAAGGGATCAGTGCTGCTCATGTTCGGGGTTTCGATCAAAAGTTCAAGACTGTGCATCATAGATCATCCGGTTTGCCACCCATAGACTGCGCTTTTGAAATGTCTGAGGGAGTCTTGCGATGAATGATTGTGTATGTGACGGGCGATCCGCTGTGGGTGCGCACGCTGACGAGGAGCCGCTGGTGCCTGCGTGGATGGCGGTGTTTTCACTCGCGATGGGGGTGTTCGGTCTGCTCACGGCGGAATATCTGCCGGCCAGCCTGTTGACGCCGATGGCGCTCGATCTCGGCGTGAGCGAAGCGTTGGCCGGACAAGCTGTGACGGTGACAGCGGTGGTCGCGCTGTTTGCCGGATTGCTGGTGCCAGGATTGACCCGCAGCCTTGATCGGCGCTTGGTATTGCTCGGTTTTTCGGCTCTGATGATCGCGTCGAATCTGCTGGTCGCATTCTCGTCCAGTCTCGCAGTGTTGCTGATCATGCGAATCCTTTTGGGCATCGCCCTGGGCGGATTCTGGAGCATGGCGGCGGCCGTGGCGATGCGCCTGGTCCCGGCGGCGCTGCTGCCCCGCGCGCTGTCGATCATCTTCAGCGGGATCGCTGTGGGTACCGTGGTGGCGGTGCCGTTGGGCAGTTACCTCGGCGGGCAGTTTGGCTGGCGCAGTGCGTTTTTCGCAGCGGCGGCGGTGGGCGTGGTGACGCTGATGTTTCAACTGTTCACGTTACCGAGTCTGGCGCCGCACCGTCCGTCACGCCTGCGCACGGTACTGGAGGTTTTGCTGCGACCGGGTATTGCCATCGGCATGTTCGGCTGCGTGTTGGTGCACACCGGTCACTTTGCGTTGTTCACCTACATCAGGCCATTTCTGGAAAGCACCACCGGCGTCGGCCCGCAGACGCTGGCACTGATGCTGCTCGGTTTCGGCGTGGCGAACTTTGCCGGCACGCTGTTCGCCGGGTGGCTGTTGCAGCGCAGTCCACGGGCAACCCTGGTGCTGATGCCGGTGCTGGTGGGCGTTGCCGCTCTGGCGCTGGTCGGCTTCCCGGCCTCAGTCACCGGGCAGGCGGTGCTCCTGGCGCTCTGGGGGATGGCTTTTGGTGGTGTGCCGGTCGCGTGGTCGAACTGGGTGGCGCGTTCGGTACCCGATCAGGCCGAAAGCGCAGGCGGCATGGTCGTCGCGTCGGTGCAGTCGGCGATTGCCGCCGGCGCTGCCGCCGGCGGTTCGGTGTTCAGTTTCAGCGGCATCAATGGTGTGTTTGTCGCGGCCGGCATTCTGATGTTGCTGGCCGCGTTGCTGATAGCACTGAAGGTCAATGTCGACGTGCCGGAGCCGGGCTCGGCAGCGGTGCCGGTGCATCTGTGATTTGATCAGAGGGGAGGCGGGTGGCGGCAATGTCCCAGGTTTGCATGATCCGAGTAATGGCAGCATCGATGCTTTCCAGCGCGATGTTGTCTCTGGCGAGTATGGATATGCCTTGCAGGAAGCTGTCGAATACCGTCGCCATCGCCGCCGAATTTGTGTCGCTGGCCAGCTCACCGGCACTCACAGCGCGCTCGACGCAGGCTTGAATTCCCGCGCGGGTGCGCTGGCGTGAGCGGGTCAGGGCTCGCACCACGTGGGCATTTTCCGGGCTTGGTGCGCTCATGACGCCCAAAGTGACCATGCAGCCCTTGGGATGCGCATCGTCGCACTGCATGCGTGCCGACTGGCGCAACGCGCTCTCGATGGCGTCGCGCGGTGCCAGACTTTCGTCCCACAGGCATTCGGTGACTTGCGCGTAGGTTGTCAGATAACGCTGCACACATTCATCGAACAAGGCCTCCTTGGAACCGAACGCGGCGTAGAAGCTCGGCGCTGAAATCCCTCCGCCAAGTCCGGCCTTCAATTGGGCGAGCGATGTCGCGTCGTAGCCGTGTTGCCAGAAGAGCTGCATGGCCTGATCGACAGCGTCGTCGCGATCAAACTGACGGGGGCGACCGGTTCTCGCCATGGCAAAGCTCCTCGTTGAATTCATATAAAGACTAGTCGATACAGAAATTGTTGACAACGCTCCTTGTGTACCTTCAGGATCTAGAACGATCGGTATTTATATCAGCGAAGGCTTTTCAAGGAGCATCCCGTGACACCATCAATTACGTTGACAGCCACCCCAAAACGCCTGCCCATCGGCGCTTTGCTGGCGCTGGCGATGACAGGCTTCATCTGTATCGTCACCGAAACCCTGCCCGCCGGCCTGCTGCCACTGATCAGCGAGGGTTTAACGATTTCGCCGTCCATGGCAGGGCAGATGGTGACCGCATACGCATTGGGGTCGGTACTGGCGGTGATCCCGATGACCATCGCCACCCGCGGCTGGCGGCGCCGCAATGTGCTGCTGCTGACGATTGTCGGCTTCCTGGTGTTCAATTCGATCACTGCGCTGTCGTCACACTACGGCGTAACGCTGGTCGCGCGCTTCTTCGCCGGGGTCGCAGCGGGGTTGGCGTGGAGTTTGTTGGCCGGCTATGCGCGACGCATGGTCGAACCCGAGCAGCAGGGCAAGGCACTGGCACTGGCAATGGTCGGTACGCCGATTGCGCTGTCGCTGGGCGTGCCGCTGGGGACGTGGCTCGGCGGGCTGGTCGGCTGGCGCAGCACATTCGGCCTCATGTCGGCGCTGACCCTGCTATTGATCGTCTGGGTGCTGGTGAAAGTGCCGGATTACCCGCCGCAACCGGCCCATCAACGCCTGCCGCTGCGCAACGTCATGACCACCCCGGGCGTTCGCCCTGTGCTTGCGGTGGTGATCAGCTGGATGCTCGCGCATAACATTCTCTACACCTACATTGCGCCGTTCATTGCGCCGGCAGGAATGGCCGATCGTGTTGATCTGGTCTTGTTGGTCTTTGGCATTGCTGCGCTGGCGGGCATATGGCTGACGGCGAAGCTGGTCGAGCCGCTGCTGCGTACGACGGTCCTGCTGAGCCTTGCGACGTTTGCCGTCGTCTGCGTGGCGCTGGGTTTTGGCGGGGGTATGCCGGAGGTGATCTACGTTGGCGTGGCGGTGTGGGGTTTGACCTTTGGCGGCGCGGCAACTTTGCTGCAAACCGCGCTGGCGGATGCGGCGGGCGACGGAGCGGATGTCGCCTTGTCGTTGAACGTGGTGGCGTGGAACAGCGCGATCGCTGGCAGCGGTGTCGTCGGCGGCGTGTTGCTCGATCGCTGGGGCGTTACCGCATTTCCGTGGGCCATGCTGGCACTGGTCGCTATCGGCTTCGCCATCGCCTGGGGTGCCCGGGCCCACGGTTTCAAGTCGGGCCCGCGCTCTGTCGGAGCTTCGGTAGTGGCGGCGCATTGAACCCCGCCATCGCCAGTTTCTTTAAGCGCGCTTCGGCAGTTTCCAGTTCGGTCGGATGAAGTGGCAGGTGTAGCCATTCGGAATCCGCTCCAGGTAATCCTGGTGCTCGGGTTCCGCTTCCCAGAAGGGGCCGGCCGGATCGATCTCGGTGACCACTTTGCCGGGCCATAGCTTCGAAGCGTCGACATCGGCAGCGGTGTCTTCGGCGACGGCGCGTTGCTCGTCGTTGAGGTAGTAGATCGCCGAGCGATAGCTCGGGCCAAGATCGTTGCCCTGACGGTTCGGCGTGCTCGGGTCGTGGATCTGGAAGAAGAACTCGAGGATCTGCCGGTAGCTGATCACCGCGGGATCGAACTCGATCTCGATGGCTTCGGCGTGGTTGCCGTGGTTACGGTAGGTGGCATTCGGCACATCGCCGCCGGTATAACCGACGCGGGTTTTCAGCACGCCCGGGTAGCGACGCAACAGGTCCTGCATGCCCCAGAAGCAGCCGCCGGCGAGAATGGCAGTTTCGGTTTGTGTGGTCATGGTGTGTCCTTCCTCTCGGAGACGATGGGGATATGCATTGTTATGAGGGCGGGTTGAAAGAATCCAAGGGCGCGCTCATCAGAATCGACCACTCGCCCTCTGATCAAGCGACATGCAGACGACTGCGATCTCGTCAGAACGTATTCAACCAAAGCCAAAGAAAGAGCGCAGCTTGCTCGGCGGCCTCCGTTCGTAGAAAGGCCTGGTCTCCTTGAGGAAGTAATCACTCAGCCCGGCTTCTCCCGTCAGCACGCGACAAAAATCAACCGGGCCGCCATCTGGCGCTGTGTCCCCAGCGACGTTGCCGGCTTCGCGCATGACCTGCTCGATATCGCCATCTGCTTCGATGCCGACGATCAGGTGCGGTTTTTCATCGATCGAGGCGTCGTGCATCAGTGCCAGAAATGCGCGCTTCACGTTTGGATGTTTGGCCAGCAGTTGCGAGAGCGAGTGAACCATGGCCGATGGATAGTCCGAAGGTTGTCCAAGCAACACATTGGTTTCTTTCTCAACCGTGCGTTGCGTGGCGGGACGGCCGATTTCACCCGAGAGCAGGTGTTGCACTTCATCCGGGACGAACTCTTTGCCGTAGGGCGACTTGGGATTGAGGAAGAGCAACGCGCCCAAGGTGATTTCGAACAGTGACCGGGCGGGGATCTCAACGTAGCTCTGCTCGCTGTCGATGGATTGTTGCAGTGTTGGCAGCGAGGAGAAGAACGGAATGACCGGCGTGCCATCGGGCTTCTGCCAATGGGCGATGCTGATGTTGCTGCCGGCTTCGAGATTGACATGGCCTTGAGCAGCACCCGCTGTGCCGAGGATGTAGACGGTGGAATCCAGGAGCGTGCGATAGAACTCTGGACGATGCGCAGGTTCGTCGGCGGCCAGTCGGAGTGATGTTTCCAGAGGGTTTTCTTGCGAAGTATCCATGAGGTCAGTCCGTTATTTTCGATGGAATGCGATGATTATCCCGCCGCGACGAATATACCTGCATTCACGATCGGGCTTGAACCGGCGCAGTAAGTTGCGCTGCTCTACCCAGCACCACAAAACCAACTGTGGGAGCGAGCCTGCTCGCGAAGGCGTCGTGTCAGGCGAATAATTCATAAACTGATACACCGCTTTCGCGAGCAGGCTCGCTCCCACATTGGAATTGGGTTGGGCTTCACAACAAACTCCAGGAAACCCCAACATAGACCGCCATCCCTTCACCCGGTGTCGAGCGTGCGGCATCCAGCCCTTTGTCGTCATACCCCGGGGTGACCGTTGCTGCGTAGCGTTTGCCGGTCAGGTTGCGCATGTCCACCCAGCCTTGCCAGTCACCCTTCGGCGCGTTGTAGCCCAGCGTGGCGCCGAACAGGGCGTACGGGTCGGCGTAATAGCTGTTGGCGTAGTCCACGGCCACTTTGGATACCAGTTGCGTGTTAACGGCCGCGAAGAAACCTTGCGGCCAGTCGTAGCGCAATTCGCCCTGATAGTAGTGCATCGGCAAACCGGGCAGGCGCTTGTCGCCGAAGCGTTCATCGTCGCGGTAGTGGAAATCGCTGAACGTGTAGGCCTGGCGCAAGCTCAACTGGCGCCCGTCGGCGGCGGTCCAGAGTTTGCTGTCGAGGCTGGCCTCGATGCCTTGGTGAACGGTCGGGCTGGCGTTGAGTTCGTAAGGCGTGACGGCGTTGGCGTCGGGCAGTACCGAGAGCAGTTCGTGACGAACTTGCGCGTAGTACCAGGCAAGGCTCCATTCGCCGAAGGCGCTGTCGCCACGGCCGCCGAGTTCCAGCGTTGTGGCGGTCTGGTTTTGCAGTTCGATCGGGTCGCGCTGAGTGCCGGTGGCGGCACCGTTGCCGACAGGGAAGCGAACGTTGGAGCTGTAGATCAATGACCACGGATGCGGGGCTTCGACGGAGCGGCTGAGGTTGCCGAACACTTGCACGTCCGGTGTGATCTGGTAGCGCAGGCCGATGCGCGGTGCGTAGTCCCAGTCGTTGAGACTGGTTTTGCCGCCGCCCTGCGGGTAGGTCACGGCGCTCTCGCGGCGGGTGTAGATGGCGGCGAGGCCGGTGGTCAGCCAGAGGTCGTCGGCGATTTCCAGGTCGTTACCGAAATGCAGCACGGTGTCCGACCCCTGATAGGTGAAGTTGCGCATACGCGTGCCCGGTGCATAGCTGGCGGTGTTGCCGCTCGGGATGCGCACGAACTCGCTGGCGCCATCGTTGGGCAGGTGCTTGGTGACGCGCAGCCCGACAGTGCTGCGGCTTTCCAGGCCGAACAGGGTGTCGCGGCGCTTGTAGTCGAAGGTGCCGCTGACGTCGGTGTAAGCCACCTTCAGCCGGTTCGGGCCTTCGCGCAAATCCATCGGGTAGTCGTGGTAGACGAGGCCGGTCTGGATGCTCGAATCGTCGTCGAGGTAGAACGTGGTCTTGTTGCCGATGAAGGTACTGCCGGGTTGTTTGCGGCTGTCGTCGCGCGCCACATACGCCGGGTTGGCTGCCCGAGGACTGTGTTCGATGGAATGTTTGGTCACGCGGCCGGCGAGGTCGTTGTCGGTTTCCCGGTAGCGGAAGTAGAAGCGGGTTTCCAGGTTCGGGTTGAAGCGATAGCCGAAGTTGGCGATCAGGCCTTTGCTTTCACTGGCGGTGTGGTCCTGATAGCCATCGGCGTCGGCACCGGTCAGCGACACGTAGTAATCGAAATCCCCCAGCACTTGCCCGGAGCTGACCTGTCTTTGCTGATAACCATGGCTGCCGGTGGCGTAGCGCACTTGCAGCTTCGGCGCGGTGTAACCAGTGTGGCTGACGTAATCGATAGCGCCGCCCAGCGCCAGCGCGCCGCGATCAAAGCCGTTGGCGCCGCGCAGCACTTCGACATGGTCGACCCATAGCGGCTCGAGCAATTCATACGGAGTGCCGCCGGGGCCGGTCAACGGCAGGCCATCGAGCATCGTATACAGCCCCGAGGCGTGGGCGCCGGGTGCGCGGTTGATCCCCGATCCGCGAATGGAAATCTTCACGCCTTCGTTGCCCGCCGACTGCGCATACACCCCTGGCTGATAGGCCAGCACGTCCTGATTGCTCGCCACGCGGCCCTGCAACGGCTGGCGCATGTCGACCACGTTGCTGCCGCCGGGCACCTGTTCGAGGCGTTCGCGAGCCTCTTCGACCGCTGCATCCGTGCCGCTGCGCTCATCCGCCGAAATCAGCACTTGCCCCAGCTCCAGACCCTGGGTCTCGGCCATTGCCGGACAGGCCAGGGCCAGACCGAGCAGGGCAGTGGGCAGTGATTTGGACGACGGCATCGAAAAACTCCAGCAAACAGGGGATCGGGCAATGAACAGTGCGACGTCAGAACAAACGCAGGAAACACATGATGATCCGGCTTTTTCCCCGGCAATGGCAAACAACCGGGCGTGGACTAACCTCACGGATCAGGCCTTTAGGGTCAATAAACAATTTCACTGGGCTGTTGAAGCGCGAGGATCGATTCATGGCGAAAGACAGGAAGAAACCCGCAAAGGCCATAGAACGCCCGCGCTTGAAAAACAAGGACTACCTCGACCAATTGCGCAAGCTGCACGTGGAGCTGGTCAAGCTGCAGGAGTGGGTCATCGCCAAAGGTGTCAAGGTGTGTATCGTCTTTGAAGGCCGCGATGGTGCCGGCAAGGGCGGCACGATCAAAGCGATTACCGAGCGCGTGAGCCCACGAGTGTTTCGCGTTGTCGCGCTGCCGGCGCCAACCGATCGCGAGAAGAGCCAGATGCATGTGCAGCGCTATCTTCCGCACCTGCCGGCGGGCGGTGAAGTGGTGATCTTCGACCGCAGTTGGTACAACCGCGCCGGTGTCGAGCGGGTCATGGGTTTTTGCACCGAGGAACAGGCCGACAAGTTTCTCAAGTCGATCCCGTGGGTGGAAAACGCCATCGTCGATTCGGGGGTGATCCTGCTCAAGTACTGGCTTGAGGTCAGCCCCGAAGAGCAGACCCGCCGGCTCGAAGCGCGAATCAATGACGGGCGCAAGATCTGGAAACTGACGCCGATGGATCTGAAATCCTACAGCCGCTGGTTCGACTATTCACGGGCGCGGGACGAGATGTTCAAGCACACCGATACCGACCGGGCGCCGTGGATGGTGGCCGACTCCAATGACAAACGGCGCGCACGGCTGAACATCATTACCGATCTGCTCAGTCGCATCCCTTATGAAGAGGTGGAGCGTGACAAGGTCGAATTGCCGAAACGGCAGAAGCCAGGCAAGTACCGGGAGCCGGATTATCCGTATAAGCGGGTGGCTGAGCGGTTTTGACATTTGCCGGTTTTTTTGGGGGGGGGCTTGGCGGCCTTTGGGCCGACCATGCGCTGGGGTTTTGGGGGGATATCCGTTTTTTTTGGTGCTGCGGCTGGCGGTTTCGCCTTTACGGCGAGTCACCTTTTCCAGACGCCGAAAAGGTAACCGAAAAGGCTTGCTCCTGCGTTCGGCCCTCGCAGGCTCGGGTTCCTTCGCTACGGGATCGATCCTGGCGCAGCGGCTCCGGTTTGCTTCGCTGCACCTACACTCGCTGTGTCCGACTGCGTCGTACGGTCGCTTCGCTCCCACGCCCGGATCAATCCCTCCGCTCAGCCTTCCGATGTCGCCCGTAGATCAAAGGCACTCGAGCTTGCGCTCATTGTTGAGTGGTGCGGCTTCGCCGCGGGCAGCTGCGCTGCTTTGCTTTTCTGTGGGAGCGAGCCTGCTCGCGAAGGCGGCCTGACAGCCGACCTGTTTTTGGAGTGAGTACGCGATCCAACTGTAGGAGCTGCCGAAGGCTGCGATCTTTTGATCTTGATTTCGCTTTTGCTTTTCTGTGGGAGCGAGCCTGCTCGCGATGACGGAGGCACATTCACATTCAATCTGGCAGATCTACCGCTGTCGCGAGCGGACTCATTCCTACAAGGTTTTGTGCATTAACCTCCATCCGTCGTCTGCCCTGAACCTCCTTCTCGCTGTTTTTTCTACCGGGTAAGTCCCTCAGGAGATACCCGTATGTTCGATCAGCAGAAAAAGGCATCACTGGCGGCCTGGCGCAAGATGGCGGAGCAGGCAGAAGCCGCTCTGGATCCGGAGCAGCAATATGACGAGTTGCTCAAGGCCGCCGACGAGATGGAGGAGCAAGGCCTGATTACCAGCGCCGAATGGCGCCAATTGGTGCGCGATGCCGGTAACGTGTTTACCCATAACCAGGAAGAAACGCACGGCTGAAAACTGCCATCGGAGGACTTCCCATGCTCAGTTATCTGTTTATCGGCGCCAACAATGTCGAGCGTTCGGCGGCTTTTTACAAGGCGATCCTGACGCCGCTTGGCTACCGGCATGATCGCGAAGAGCATTACTGTTTCTACCTGCCTGATTGCGTCGACAAGTCCAACGGCCCCGGCAGCGTACACATTTCAAAACCTTTCAATGGCGAGCGAGCAACGCCGGGCAACGGCATGATGCCGGCGTTTCGCGCCGACTCCCGGCAAAAGGTCGATCAGGTGCACAGGGTGGGGGTGGACAGCGGCGGCACCGACGAAGGCCCACCGGGCACTCGCGAGGCCTACACGCCGGACTTTTATGTGGCCTATTTGCGCGACCCCGAAGGCAACAAGCTTGCTGTGTTCTACAGCGGCTGATGAATGGAGCCTGTCGATTCGGCCCTGATGGCGGCCCGCGCCCAGTTCGCGATCACGATCAGCTTCCATATCGTGCTGGCGGCGTTCAGCATCGGTCTGGCGAATTTCCTCATGGTGCTGGAAGCGTTGTGGTTAAGGACCGGGCGCCAGGTTTATCTGGATGTTTACCGCTATTGGCTCAAGGTGTTTGCGCTGAACGTTGCGGTGGGCACGGCGTCGGGATTGATTCTGGAATACCAGTTCGGCCTCAATTGGTCTCGGCTGTCAGTGCAGGCTGGCGATGTCCTTGGCCCGCTGATGTTCTACGAGGTGATGGCGGCGTTTTTCATTGAAGCGGGATTTCTCGGCATCATGTTGTTCGGCCTGAAGAAGGTCGGTCCGCGTCTGCACTTTTTCGCCACCTGCGCGGTGGCGCTGGGCTCGCTGATCAGCGCGTTCTGGATCCTTTCTGCCAATTCCTGGATGCACACCCCCGCCGGCTATGCGATGGGCGCAGACGGGCGTTTCGTCGCCGAGGATTGGTGGGCGATCATTTTCAATCCGTCGTTTCCGTATCGTCTGCTGCACATGCTGCTCGCGGTGTTCATCGGCAGTGCGACGCTGATTGCCGGCATCAGCGCCTGGCAGTTGCGCAAAGCGTCAGAAAACCCGCGCGCTCGGCTGCAATTCTCCATGGCGCTGTGGGTGATTGCCGTGCTGATGCCAGTGCAGCTTGTCGTCGGTGATCTGCACGGTCGGCACAGTCTCCACGCTCAGCCGCAGAAAGTGGCGGCCATCGAAGGCTCCTGGACGCGGCCGGCGCCGGGGGCAGGGGAGCCGCTGCGGCTGTTCGCCTGGCCGGATATGGACGAGCGGCGCAATCATTGGGAAGTCGCCATTCCACGCATCGGCTCCCTGTATTTGCATCACGATTTGACTAGCACTATCGCCGCGCTTGATGAATTCCCGGCTGAGGACATCCCGCCCGTCGCGCCAGTGTTTTTTGCGTTTCGGCTGATGGTCGGTCTGGGGCTGCTGATGCTCGGTCAGGGCGTGGTCAGCCTGGTTCTGCGTCAGCGCAATCGCCTGTACACCGCGCGCGGATGGCTGGGTGCTTGCGTGCTATTGGCGCCAGCCGGGTTTCTGGCGATGCTCAGTGGCTGGGTGGTTACTGAAGTGGGGCGCCAGCCGTTTACGGTCTATGGGCTGATGCGCACGTCAGACAGTCTGTCGTCAGTGTCCAGGGCGCAAGTCGTCGGGTCGACCTGGTTGATTCTGCTGTTTTATCTGCTGGTCTTCGGTATCGGCCTATGGGTGTTGCTGCGCCTGCTGCGTGAGCCGCCGCAGCCGGATCAACCGGGGCCGCAGCCAAGCCTTGCCGACGAAACCGGGCACTGAGGAGGCGCACACATGGACACGGACTGGCTGACGCTGTTGTGCGCTGCCGCGCTGGCATTTTCGGTAATGAACTACGTATTGCTCGACGGCACCGATCTGGGCGTCGGCATGCTGATGGGCCTCACCCGTTGCAGTCGGCAACGGCGGGCCATGGCGGTGACGATTCTGCCGGTATGGGACGCCAACGAGACCTGGCTGGTGCTCGGCGGCGGCGGGCTGCTGGCGTTGTTTCCGCTGGCGTACGCGATTCTGCTGCCGGCGCTGTACGTGCCTTTCATCGTGATGTTTCTCGCCTTGATCGCACGCGCCATGGCGTTGGAGTTCCGCGACTACGCCGCGAACGAACAGCGCAAAATAATCGTCGACGGCGTACTGGCGCTGGCTTCGTTGCTGACCGGATTTGTCCAGGGCATGGTGCTTGGCACCCTCGTGCAGGGCGTTGCGCATCAGGGCGGGCAGTACATTGGCGATGGCCGCGACTGGCTGAACCCGTTCCCGGTGTTTTGCGGTCTGGTGCTGGTGCTGGGTTATCTCTGCCTGGGGACGTGCTGGTTGTACTGGCGCACCGTGGATGAACTGCAACGACGCTCGGCGCATCAGGCCCGCGTGCTGGGGCTGGTCGTCGTGGCGTTACTGATGGTGCTGATCGGTTGGACGGCAACGTTGCAGCCGCAATACGCCCGGCGGCTTGCCAGTATCTGGCTGTGGCTGCCAGCGGGGATGGTCGTCAGCGCTTTAGCGATGGTGTTCATCAATGGTTTGCGCAGCCGCTTCGATTGCGTGCCCCTGTTCGCCGCACTGGGCGTCTTCATCCTGGCCTTCGCACTGATGCTGGTCGCTCTGTATCCCTTCATCGTTCCGCCGGATCTGACCTTGAGCGAAGCCGCTTCCGGCCCGACCAGCCAGATCTTCATGCTGGTCGGTTTCGCCGTGCTGATCCCGATCACTCTGGCCTACAACACCTTCGGCTTTCGCGTATTCAGCGGCAAGGTTCGAGTTGCCGAGCACAGTTGAGACTCAGGTCACCCGGCCTTTTTTGCTGACTGGCGACAATCTCGAAGCGCGTAACAGATCAGCAAACGCCGCTTTGTCGATCGGCCGACTCATGAAATAACCCTGCACCTCGTTGCATTGATCCTTGCCGAGAATCGCCAGTTGCTCCTCGGTCTCGACGCCTTCGGCAGTCACCGTCAAACCCATGGCCTTGCCCAGGCCAATGATCGCCTGCACCACGGCGCGATCATTGGTGCCGCTGCTGATCGAGGCGATGAAACGTTTGTCGATCTTGATCCCGTCGAATGGATAGGCGCGCAGGTAACCGAGGGATGAATAGCCAGTGCCGAAGTCGTCCATGTTCAGGCGTACACCGAGTTCTTTGAGCTGGTTCATGGTGGTGAGCGCGCCATCGGTGTCGTTGAGCATCACGTTCTCGGTGATCTCCAGCTCCAGGCGACTGGCGGGGAAGCGCGTGTCGACCAACACTTCGCGAACGTCCTCCACCACATCGCTAAGGGCAAATTGCGCAGGCGAAAGGTTGACCGAAAGGAGAATGTCATGGGGCCAGTCCAGCGCGGTTTCGCAGGCTTCGCGCAGGACCCAGCGCCCCAACGGCACGATCAGGTCGGTCTGCTCGGCCAGCGGAATGAACACGTCCGGCCCGAGCAAACCTTGGGTCGGGTGCTGCCAGCGCACCAGCGCTTCGACCGAAACAATCTGTTTGCCATCGACTTTGTAACGCGGCTGATAGTGCAGGACGAACTCGTTGTGCTTGAGCGCATGGCGCAGGTCATCTTCCATTTGCCGGCGCGTCTGGATCTGGTCGCTCATGTGCGCTTCGAAATAGCACCAGGTGTTCTTGCCGTCGGACTTGGCCTGATACAGCGCAATGTCGGCATAGCGAATCAGGTCGCTGGCGACGAAGCCGTGACGACGGCTCAGAGCGATGCCGATACTGGCGCCGATATGCAGCGGATGCTGCTCGTAATTGATCGGCTGATGCAGGCTGCCGATCAGCCGTGTGCAGAACTTGTCGATCTCGTGATGGCTGTCCATGCCGTTGAGCACCACGACAAATTCGTCGCCGCCGAGGCGCGCGACGATGTCGTTTTCGCGAGTGCATTCGCGCAGACGCGTGGCGACTTCCTGCAATACCGCATCACCGGCCGGATGGCCGAGGGAGTCGTTGATCGGCTTGAAGTTGTCCAGATCGATCATCAGCAGCGACAGCGCCGGCGCGTGTTCTTTCAATATCAGCACTTCATCCAGATACCGCGCCAGTTTGTTGCGGTTGGGCAGACCGGTCAGGGCGTCGTGCATCGACAGGTGCTGGATCTGCGCGTGGGCGGCGACCTCGTCGGTGATATCGCTGGCGGTACCGCGATAGCCGACGACGCTGTCCTTGTCGAAAATCGGCCGTGCGGAGAGCCGGCAGTGACGCGGTTGCCCGGAGTGGTCGCGGTAGGTGCAGCGCAAATCACCCGCGCTGTTTTCTTCGCTGAGTTTGCGCAGCCACAGTTCCAGCGGCGTGGTATCGCACGTCAGCAATTCACCAATGTCTTGCCCCAGCCAGAAGGCCTGTGGGTAGCCGGTCACCTCGCTGAACCGCGCCGACAGGTACGTCAGCGCCAGTTGACCATCGACTTCCCAGATCCAGTCCGAGGCCGCTTCGGCAACCGCACGAAAGCGTTCCTCACTGGCTTCAAGCGCATGATTGGCCGTCTCCAGTGCCTGATTCGACGCCTGCATGGCATGAATGCTGTTGTCGACGTATTGCGATGAGCGCAAGGCGTGGCGGAAGAAATAGGCGGTGAGCAGCATCAACACCAGAAACGTCGCGCCGAGCGGTGGCACCAGCGACCACAACAGTTGCTGGCCGGGTCGCTGCAGGTCGGCGACCAGGCTGTAGCCGGTGCTGTCGAGTGGCACACGCGGCTGACCGGTTTCAATCGTTTCGTCCGGGGCAAGGGTCAGATTGGTCAGGCCATAACCGCTGCCGATCTTGCGCAGTTTGGTCGGGGTCAGCTTGTCGACGAACACCAGTACCGAGGTGTTTCTCAGTTCATCCAGCGGGCGTTCATCGTTGGGGATGATTGCGGCAGCGGTGATCAGCGCCGGCCAGCCTTCGAACAGCGAATAGCTGCTGACCGGTTTGGTCAGGTCGGGCTGCCCCAGCACTTGCTCGACCAGCGCCGGCGCGGAGGCTTGCAGCACCGTGGACACGTCGGTCTCGACCATCTGCCCTCGAATCACTGCGTACTTGGTGCGCTTGCGATCGAGGACGAATACGCCGTCATAGCCATCGGTGGTGAACAGGGTCTTGCCCATGTTCTGTTCGGTGTACGCCCATTCGGTGTCGACCGGCCCGCTCAAGGCCTCAAAGGCGCGGGTCCAGTAGGCGTAACTGGTGATGTAGTTTTTCGACGCGGTGATGCGGTTTTCCACCGCCCGCACGGAATAGAACTGATTCTGTTCCAGGTCTTTGCTATCGAGGGTTTTGGCGATGCCAAGCAAGGTGCTGATGGCGGCTATGACACCGGCAACGAACAGCGCGCCGACGGCGATGGCCAGGCGTCGGGTCACGGCGCGTTGCGGGGTGGGGATTGGCTGCGCAGCGAGTGTTACGGCCATGTGCTCGTCCTTGATCCGGTGTCTTGTGAATCTAGAACAATGGCGCGGGCACAATGTTCAGATTGTTGTTCTATGACGTCGCCTGATTTGTTCAAAGTGTAGCGAATCCCACGGGATTTCCAGCATCGCCGGCCAGCGGCGAATCCCGAAAGGGCGAGACTTCCCGCACAAAAACCGGATAATGGCCGCCATTCGTTTAGCCGTATTCTGGTAATCCCGCATGGAAATCAAGGTCAACTTTCTCGACAACCTTCGACTTGAAGCCAAGTTCGACGACTTCACGGTGATCGCCGATCAGCCCATCCGCTACAAGGGCGATGGCTCGGCACCGGGGCCGTTCGACTACTTCCTGGCGTCGTCGGCCTTGTGCGCGGCTTACTTCGTCAAGCTGTACTGCGACACGCGCAATATCCCGACTGAGAACATTCGCCTGTCGCAGAACAACATCGTCGACCCGGAAAACCGCTACAACCAGATCTTCAAGATTCAGGTGGAATTGCCCGCAGACATCTCCGACAAGGATCGCCAGGGCATCCTTCGTTCCATCGACCGCTGCACCGTAAAGAAAGTGGTGCAGACCGGCCCCGAGTTCATCATCGAAGAAGTCGACAACCTCGACGCCGATGCCCAGGCCTTGTTGATGCCGCAGTCCGATTCCCAGGCGGGCACCTACATTGCCGGCAAGGACCTGCCGCTGGAACAGACGATTGCCAACATGTCGAAGATCCTTGCCGACCTCGGCATGAAGATCGAAATCGCCTCCTGGCGCAACATCGTGCCCAACGTCTGGTCGCTGCATATCCGCGATGCGCATTCGCCGATGTGCTTCACCAACGGCAAGGGCGCGACCAAGGAAGGCGCACTGGCTTCGGCGCTGGGCGAGTTCATCGAGCGCCTGAACTGCAACTTCTTCTACAACGACCAGTTCTGGGGCGAAGACATCGCCAATGCCGAGTTTGTGCATTACCCGGACGAGAAATGGTTCAAGCCCGGCCCGAAAGACGAGCTGCCCAGCGAGATTCTCGACGACTACACCCTCGGCATTTACAACCGCGACGGTGAGTTGCGTGGCTCGCACCTGTACGACACCAACTCCGGCAACACCCAGCGTGGCATCTGCTCGCTGCCGTTCGTGCGCCAGTCGGACGGTGAAGTGGTGTACTTCCCGTCCAACCTGATTGAAAACCTCTACCTGAGCAACGGCATGAGCGCCGGCAATACGTTGGCCGAAGCGCAGGTGCAATGCCTGTCGGAGATTTTCGAGCGTGCAGTCAAACGCGAAATCCTCGAAGGCGAAATGGCCCTGCCGGATGTCCCGCAGGAAGTGCTGGAGAAATACCCGAGCATCCTCGCCGGCATCAAAGGCCTGGAAGAGCAGGGCTTCCCGGTGCTGGTCAAGGACGCCTCGCTGGGCGGTGAATTCCCGGTCATGTGCGTGACCCTGATGAACCCGCGCACCGGCGGCGTTTTCGCCTCATTCGGCGCGCACCCGAGCCTGGAAGTCGCGCTGGAACGTAGCCTGACCGAACTGCTGCAGGGGCGCAGCTTCGAAGGCCTCAACGACTTGCCGCAGCCGACATTCTCCGGGCAGGCGGTCACCGAGCCGAACAACTTCGTCGAGCACTTCATCGACTCCAGCGGTGTGGTGTCGTGGCGCTTCTTCAGTGCCAGGCCAGATTTCGAATTCGTCGAGTGGGACTTCTCCGGCCAGGGCGAAAACTCCAACGCCGAAGAAGCCGCGACCCTGTTCGGCATCCTCGAAGACATGGGCAAGGAAGTCTACATGGCGGTCTACGAGCACATCGGCGCCAAGGCCTGCCGCATCCTCGTGCCGGATTATTCGGAGATCTACCCGATCGAAGACCTGATCTGGGACAACACCAACAAAGCCCTGCAATTTCGCGCCGACATCCTCAATTTGCACAACCTCAGCAAGGTTGGCCTGCGCAATCTGGTCCAGGGCCTGGAACGCAGCGAGCAGGACGACTACACCGATATCACTACGCTGATCGGCATCGAGTTCGACGACAACACGCCGTGGGGCAAGCTGACGATCCTGGAACTGCGCTTGCTGATCTACCTCGCGTTGCAAAAGTTTGACGAGGCCAAGGATCTGGTGGAGGCGTTCCTGCAGTACAACGACAACACCGTCGAGCGCGGCTTGTTCTATCAGGCGGTCAACGTGGTGCTGGAAATGGAGCTGGATGAAGATCTGGCGCTGGAGGATTACGAGGCCAATTTCCGCCGGATGTTCGGTGACGAGCGCATGGATGCGGCGATTGGATCGGTGAATGGCAGCGTGCGCTTTTACGGTTTGACGCCGACGAGCATGAAGCTGGAAGGGCTGGATCGGCATTTGCGCTTGATCGAGAGCTATAAAAAGCTGCATGCGGCGCGGGCGGGTGTGGCGGCTTTGTCGCGTTGAAGAGCTAGCTCAGAACGTTTCGCTTTCGGCTTGAGTATGGCTGCGTGGCTTGAACCGCAGCCCCTCACCCCAGCCCTCTCCCGAGGGAGAGGGAGCCGATTTTCAAGCTTTTCAGAATTTGAGTTCGACTCGGTTTCCCAGGTCGGCGTATTTCCACAAGACACCTCGGTCAGTTCCCTCTCCCTTTGGGAGAGGGCTAGGGTGAGGGGCTTTGGCTTTAGCGGCCATGCGCCGCATCTGCCAACTGCCCCGTATCCACCCGCACAAACACTGAATCGCCCACCGCCGTCAGCACTTCCCCTGCATACACCTCGCAAATCACCCGGGTCTTGCGCCCGACCTCACCTTCGACCCGCGCGCGCAAGAGCAGCGGTACGCCCATCGGTGTGGGCTTGATGAACTTGATCCCGAGGTTGCCCGTGACGCAGTCGATGCGCGGCAGGCTGCCGGCTTCGCGGTTTTCCGCGCGGTAGTGCCAGGCCATCGCGGTCCAGTTCGAGTGACAGTCGACCAGCATCGCGATCAGTCCGCCGTAAACCAGATCCGGCCAGCCACAGTATTGGGCTTCAGGCAGGTGTTCGGCGATCACATGGCGGCCGTCCTCGTCCCAGCGGCTTTTGACGTGCAGGCCCTGCGGGTTGCGGCCGCCGCAGCCGTAGCAAACGCCTTCGGGGGCGGCGAGGTCTTGCAGTGGGGTGTCGTGGCTGGACATGGCGGGGATCATCCTGGGGTGGCAAGGCCGGACAGGCGCAAGCGATTGCGGCCGCCGCGTTTGGACTCGTAGAGCGCGGCATCGCCAAGTTCGATCAGCGCATCCAGACTGGCCGGTGGTCTGTCGAACAGGGTAGCGCCGATGCTCAGGGTCACCGCAGCAGACGTGGGATAGGTGTGCGACGCCAAGGCCAGAAACTGTTCGCGCAAGGCATTGCCCAGTTCAAGAATAGCTTCGGCTGAAGCGTTGTTGAGCAGCATCAGGAATTCATCGCCGCCCAGGCGCGCGGTCAGCGCATGGGCCGGCAGCCGGGCGCGGATCATTTCGCTCAAGGCGATCAGCAAGCGGTCGCCGGCGATGTGCCCGTACTGATCGTTGACCAGTTTGAAGTTGTCGATATCGATCAATAACAGCGCACCCGGGCGTTGCGCGCAAACTCCGGCCAGCAGGCGTGGCGTGCGTTTTTCCAGGGCGCGGCGGTTGTAGAGGGCGGTGAGCGGATCGCGCTCGGCGAGGCGGGCGATCTGCTTTTCCCGGCGATAACGTTCGGTCCCGGTCATCGACAGGGCGATCAGCATGATCGCCATGGCGCCTTCGACCAGCGAGATCTGAATGATCTCGCCGCGAAACGCCGCCAGATCGATCAGCGTGCCGGGGATCACTACGGTCAGGGCCTTGGCGACATAAAAGATGCCGTGGCCGAGCAGCACATAACGCAATTGCACCGCGCCGACGCTCAATGATTTGCCGTGCGGACGCAGCAGCGAACTGGCCTTGAGTGTGGGAATCGCCACCAGCAGCGAGTTGGCCACCAGCATGGCTTTGGACCACAGCGGCCCGTCCGGCAATAACAGCATGATCAGCCACGTCGCGAAAATCAGGTACCACTCCGGCGACAGTCGGGCCTGGGTGAAGCGTGCTACGCCGAGCAGGAAAAAGAAGTGTGCGGTCACCAGCAGGCCATTGGCGAACCAGATGCCCAGCAGCAGAAAACCACTGCTGCGCAGCAGGGCGAGGGTTGAGCCGATAGTGATGGTGGCGAAACCGGCGCTCCAGAACAGTAGCGAAGGCTCACGGATACTGCGCCACTCGACCGCCAGGTACAGCGCGGCAGCGGCTGCGAGGGCGATCGTGATGGTCAGCATCGTTGGCGGGTCGAGCGGCATTTCCGGGCAGGCCTGTCTGTATGGCAATAGGCCTGCGATTGTAAGCGTTTGGTCAGGTTTTTCGCAGGGGAAGCTTTGCCGGGCAGACCACTGGCGCTCCAGCATTCACTCTTGCGGGCGTAGCCAGGTGTCGACAACACGGCGATCGAGCTCTTCCCAGTAGGCCATGCCCAGCACCCGCGTGGTATTGAGCCCGCGCAGGTAACCGCGCAGTTGGTGAGCGGTGTCGCGGATCAATTGCGCATCGTCGGTGTTTTTGTCCAGCAGCACGGTTTCGTACTGGACCAGGTATTCCGCCACCCGCTCGCGATATTCGGGCAGCACGGCGTCACGGATCAGATCAAACGTTCTCAAGGCGAGACCCTCATCATTTTTTTTGGTAGGTCCAGTGTGCATCAGTCTGCGTGGCACGCAACTATTGCTGGAAGTAATAGTGACCATCAAGAAACGCAAGTTCTGCTTTGCCGGCGATCGGCGGAAAATCGCCTCCATCGAAGACGCAGCTCAAGGAAATTGCGCGATGAACATTCTGACTCGACTGGCAATGATCGCCCTGCTGATGGGCGGGTTGGTGACCGCACCGGCTTACGCAGACGACGCCCGGTCGTGTCACCTGCAACCCATCGCCGCCAGCACCTCGGCGTTGCAGCACACGCAGACCGTGGGTGTATTGCTCAGCGAAAACACGCTGCAGAACCTGCAATACCTGGAGCGCTACCACGACATGGCGCTGAACGGCGCGAAAGACGCGCTGGACTCGCGAATCCGCGACGCCTTTGTCGGCAGCTCCGATCCGGAACTGGCGCTCGACTGGCTGGTGAGTTCGCTGCAGCAGCAGTTCGTCTCGGTGACTGTTTACGACAACCTCGATGCGCTGGTGCAGGCCCATCCGGATGTGGTGGTCAAGCTCGACACCTTCAATCGCTTGCTGACCCAGCGCAACAGTCTGGTCGAGGCGCGCTTTTCCGCGCGGTTCTACGACGCCGATCTGCAATACATCGGCAAGGCCGAAGGAGCGATCGAGCGAGAGCTGCCTTCGGTCTGGGTGCACAACCAGGCGGCGCCGCAAGTCGCTGCACAGATCAATCAGCAGCGTGATCTGCAACTCGACGCGCTGAAGCAATTCGATGTATCGCTCAAGGCCCTGGTGGCGTCGAGCTGATTCTCAAAAAAATTGAATGGCAGCGGTGATGCCGTGAAGTCGAACCGTTGCCGGTTGAACCGAACCTTTATTTTCAGGATTACCCCCGATGCGTGCTTTATTCGTGCCTGCCATGGCTTTGGCTTCCCTGTTGCTCGCTGGTTGTGCTTCGGCACCGAACGATCCGACCCTGACGTTGCAGACCAGCAAGACGCCTGCGCAATACGCTGAGTGTGTGGTGCCGAAGTTGCAGGGCAGTGCGTTGAATCCGACGGTTTCGCAGAGTCAGCGCAGTTATCGGATTGTGGTGCCGAGCAAGGTGTCGGCGGATAACGTGCTGGAGGCCTACAAGGCGGGCAAGGGTGGCAAGGTGTTCATTTATGAGCGGCATTTGCTGGCGTCGAATTTGTTGCCGTCGAGTTTTGAGCGGGCGGCTCAGGATTGCATTTGATCTGAGCGCTTGGGTGGTTTTTTACAGAGCTCCTTTGGTTGGCCGCAACCAACCAATTTTTTGGCCCCACACTGGTTTTCCGGTTGTGGGGTTTTTTTTGGGGGCTTGGCGGCCTTTGGGCCGACCATGCTTTGGGGGTTTTGGGTGTATATCCGTTTTTTTGGGTGTTGCTTCTGGCGGTTCCGCTCTTACAGCGGGTCACTTTGGCAGACGCCCCAAAGTAACCAAAGGTCTGTGCCCTGACGTTCGGCCCGCTCGCTTAGGCTCGGGGTTCCTTCGCTGCGGGATCGATCCTGGCGCAGCGGCTCCGGTTTGCTTCGCTGCACCTACACTCGCTGTGTCCGACTGCGTCGTACGGTCGCTACGCTCCCACGCCCGGATCAATCCCTCCGCTCAGCCTGCCGACGGGCTCCAGGATCAAAAGCGGAACTCGAGCTTGCGCTCATCGTGGGTAGGCACTGCCGAAGGCTCGGGGCGCGATCGGACGATCTTTTGATTTTCTGTAGGAGTGAGCCTGCTCGCGAAGGCGGCCTGACAGACGCCCCATTTCTCACTGAATGTACGCAATCAAACCTGTGGGAGTGAGCCTGCTCGCGAAGGCGGCCTGACAGACGCCCCATTTCTCACTGAATGTACGCGATCAAACCTGTAGGAGCGAGCCTGCTCGCGAAGGCGGCTGACAGACGCCCCATTTCTCACTGAATGTACGCAATCAAACCTGTGGGAGCGAGCCTGCTCGCGAAGGCGGTGTGTGCCGCGATCACGAACAGCGCTCCGGAACCCGTTCACCCAGTCACACACCCAGCCGGCACTTTCCCCGCAAACGTATCTACCAGACTCGCCACCACCATTTCCCCCATCCGCGTACGCGTCTGCAATGTTGCACTCGCCCTATGCGGTTGCAGCACCACCTGTTCGTTGCCAAACAAAACTTCTGGCACATTCGGCTCATCGACGAACACATCCAGCCCAGCCCCGGCAATCTCGCCAGCCGCAAGGGCGGCGACCAGATCCGTTTCGTTCACCAGTTTGCCCCGGGCGACGTTGACCAGATAACCGTCCTTGCCCAGCGCTTGCAGCACTTTCGCGTCGATAATCGCTTCGCCCTTGTCCGCCGCGGCGGCGAGGATCAGGGCGTCGCTGTCGCGGGCCAGTTGTTTGAGGTCGGCGACGAAGGTGTGGGGGACGTCGCTCATGGGGTGCAGATCGGTGTAGCTGATCGGGCAGCCAAAGGCGGCGGCGCGGGTGGCGATGGCGCGGCCGACGCGGCCCATGCCGACGATGCCGATGCGCATACCGGAGACTTGTCGGGCCAGTGGCAAGGGCGCGAGAGGGGTTGGGCTTTGCGGCCATTGGCCGGAGCGTACGTAGCGGTCGCTGGTGCACAGGCCGCGGCAGACCGAGATGAGCAGGCCGATGGCGAGGTCGGCGACGTCTTCGGTGAGTGCGCCGATGGTGGCGGTGACGCGGATGCCGCGGTCGCGGGCGTAGGCGAGGTCGACGGCGTCGGTGCCAACGCCGTTGACCGCAACCACTTGCAGGTTTGGCAGTTGCGCCATCAGCGCCTGGCTGATGCCGGTGTGGCCGCCGGTGATGACGCCGCGGATGTTGGCGCCGTGTTCCTCTATATAAGCGGGCTTGTCCGTCTGCTGGAAGTAGCGGCGTACGGTGAACAGTTCTTCCAGGCGCGCGTTGATTTGCGGGATCAGGATCGGGCTCAGTTGCAGGATTTCTGGCTTCATGGCTACCTCGTTACGCAATAAAAAGGCCGGCTCAACCGCGGCCGGCAAACGGCATGGCGCTGGCCATGACGGTCATGTTCAGGACGTTGGCCGACAGCGGCAGGCCGGCGATGTAGCGCACCGCATCGGCGACATGTTTGACGTCGACCATCGGCTCGACGGCGATGCTGCCGTTGGCCTGGCGCACGCCTTTGGTCATGCGCACCGACATTTCCGTCAGGGCATTGCCGATGTCGATCTGGCTGCAGGCGATGTTGAATTCGCGGCCGTCCAGTGCCAGGGATTTGGTCAGGCCGAGCACGGCGTGTTTGCTCGCGGTGTAGGCGCTGCTGAACGGGCGCGGTGTGTGCGCGGAAATCGAACCGTTGTTGATGATCCGTCCGCCCTGTGGCTGTTGTTTGCGCATCAGCCCGAACGCGCCGCGGGCGCAGAGGAAGACGCCGTTGAGGTTGGTGTCGATCACGTTGCGCCATTGCTCGAAGGTCAGTTCATCCAGCGGCACGGCGGGGGCATTGACCCCGGCGTTGTTGAAGACCACGTCGAGGCGGCCGTAGACCTCGGCAATCGTCGCAAACAGCACGTCGACACTGGCCGGATCACGCACGTCAGTGGGTACCGCGAGTGCTTGATGACCTTGGCTCTGCGCCAATTCGACCAGTGCTTGCAACGGCTCGGGACGGCGACCGGCGAGCACGAGAGTGAATCCATCGGCCATCAGGCCCAGCGCCACTGCGCGGCCGATGCCACTGCCGGCGCCGGTGACCAGTGCGACTTTCAAAGGGGTGGTCATATTGTTGATCTCCTTGTCTCAGAATTCGCCGGATCAGGGCCGTGGGCCGACGCGCATTTGCAATTGACCGATGCCGTCGATGCCAGCGCTGATCACGTCGCCCGGTTGCAGGCTGTCGACGCCGGCGGGGCTGCCGGTCATGATCAGGTCGCCGGCGCGCAGGGCCACGGATTGCGAGATGCGGCTGATCATTTCGCTGACCGACCAGATCTGGCTGTCGAGGTTGTCGCGCTGGCGCTCTTCGCCGTTGACGTTCAGCCACAACTCGCCCTCGGGATGGCCGGAGCGGCTCACCGGGACGACGGCGGTCATCGGCGCGGCGCCGTCGAACACCTTGGCGCCTTCCCACGGCAAGCCGTTGCTCTTGGCCGCGCGTTGCACGTCGCGTCGAGTCAGGTCGAGGCCGGCGGCGTAGCCCCAGACGTAGGCCAGAGCCTGATCTTCAGGAATGTTGGCGCCCCCTTCACCGATAGCGACGACCAGTTCGATTTCGTGAACGAAGTCCTCGCACACCGAGGGGAAGGCCACGTCGCCGACGGCATCTACCACGCAACTTGCCGGTTTCATGAAGAACACCGGTGGCTGGCGCGACTGGCCTTGAGTGTCCGGCCACGGGTAGTTGCGCCCGACACAGAACACCCGGCCAACGGGGAAGCGTTGTTCGCTGCCGAGTACCGGCAGGGTTACGGGCAGATCCGGGGTAAAGACGTATTCAGTCATGTTCATCCTGCGGGTCATCCTGTTTGAAAGGGCAGCGTACGGCGGCTGGCGTCGGTGAAGTTGGACGAAAGCCGCCTGCGTTTGGACAAATCCGGGTTTTTCCGCTCAGCGCACCTTCAGTTCGATGCGATACAGGCGTCCGAGCAACAACGAGTAGGAGAGCGTGCCGATCAGCGCCACGCCGCCGATGAACCAGAAGGCATAGGCGAAGGTGCCGGTGGCGTGGACGATGGCGCCGATCACGATCGGCGTGACGATGCCGCCGATGTTCGCCGCCAGGCTGGTGATGCCGCCGGTGAGGCCGATCAGCTCTTTCGGCGCTACTTCCGATACCGCCGCCCAGGACGATGACGCGATGCCTTGGGCGAAGAAAGCGATGGTCAGCACGGCGATGCAGATCAGGTTGGAGTCGGTGAAATTCACCAGCACGATCGACATGCCCAGCATCGAGCCGACCACCAGCGGCAGCTTGCGCGCAAACGACATCGAGTGGCCGCGACGGATCAACAGGTCGGAAACGATGCCGGCCAGCAGAATCCCCACCGTCGCACCGACGAAGGGCAGTACGGCGAAGATCCCGGCCTTGATCATGGTCAATTTGCGTTCTTCGATCAGGTAAGTCGGGAACCAGGTGAGGAAGAAATACAGCGCCGAGGTGCTGGCGAATTTGCCGATGCAGATCGCCCAGATCTGCCGATAACTGAACAGCTCGGCAATCTGCCGCCAGTTGAAACGGGTGCGTTCCTGGCTGCTTTTGACCAGCCCGCCGCCGGTTTCGATGTACTTCAATTCTTCCTGGCTGACTTTCTTGCAGTTCAGCGGATCGCGATACAGATACAGCCACAGCACACCGAAGACAATGCCCAGTGCGCCGGTGCTGTAGAACACGTGGCGCCAGTCGAAGGTGGTCGCCAGCCACAGCAGCGCGCCGGTGAACAGCGCCGTGCCGAGGTACTGGCCGCACACGTAGATGCTACTGGCCAGCCCGCGTTCCCGCGCCGGGAACCACACCGTTACGGCACGGCTGTTGGCCGGGAAGGCCGGGGCTTCCATGGCGCCGACCGCCAGACGCAGGCCGAACAGCGAAGCGAAACCGCTGGCGAAGCCTTGGCAAACGGTGACGGTCGACCAACTGATCAGCGACACGCCGTAGGTGAAGCGCGAGCCAAACCGGTCGGCGATAAACCCCGCCGGCACCAACGCCAGTGCATAGGTCCAGGCGAAGGCGGAAAAGATCAGGCCCATTTCGATCTTGTCCAGGCCCAGATCCTTGGCCATGAACGGCGCGGCAATCGAGATGTTCACCCGGTCGATGTAATTGATGATCGTCGCAATCAGCAGCAGCGACAGCATGAACCAGCGCCGCCGGGTGGGCAGGCGCTGCGACGAGACGGCATCGCGTGCGCCGGCAATGACCGGCGGCACCGTGGCACTGGAAGAGTGGGAGTTGGACATGCGGAGACCTCGTTATTGTTAGAAGAGTCGAGATTTTTCGAGCAGCCGACGCCGTTGCCCGCAACGTGTGGGGCAAGGCGATCGAACAGCTTGCAGCGCGGGTTTCAGACGTTCAGGAACGTCTTTGTGAGATTGACTTGAAGGGGAGGTCGGGCGGGGCGGCGAGGGGGAATAGCAGGACCATGACGTGCGCACCTTTGATTGTTTTTGAAAGAGGTTGGGCTGCGTTGTCATCACAGTGGTCGTACAACGGTTCTAAATCAACCGTCGGGTTAGAACGTTTTTTCTTCAAAAATGGGGATTGGGCGAACCTGTCCAAAAAGATAAATACGATTTGTCTTGATAAAAAGGATCACGTAGTCATCTTAAGCGCCTGATTAATAACGGTTATCCGAATTTCGATAGCAATTCAGTTTTTGGACAGGTGCGTCGCGAGGCTTGTCTCATAAAAGCCATTGTCATCGTATGACTCATTGCCGCATACCGCTCAACCCTGCAAGATGACAGGCGCCACCTCACTGCCCGGAGGACCTCCTGCCCATGTCTTCACCCAGCCGTATTCCGACCTACGTCATGCAGCAGCGCAGCGAATTGACCGATTTCTACATTCGCGACAAAAAGGGTCGGCGCGCTGAAACCGCGCCTCACCGGCACGAGTACTTCCAGATCCAGATCAACCTCGGTGGCGACACCGTGCAGCACATCGGCAGCGTGCAGCGGCCGTTCCCGCGCAACACCCTGGCGTTCATCCTGCCCCATCGCGTGCATGTCATTCCGCATCCCGAGGACAGCAATTTCATCGTCATCAACTTTTCCCAGACGTTCCTCTTGCCGCATCTGCAATGCGACCCGATGGATCTGGAAGAAGTGTCGATCCTGCTGGCGCCGGAGCTGTCGCCGTTCCGCTTTCAGGAGCATCTGGATTTCATTCTGGGCGATGAAGATTTCGCTCAGGTCTGCGGCCTGATCGAGCAGATGCGTGCACTCGATGAGAACCGTCAGTTCGGCACGCGGGAAATGCTCAAGGGGCTGTTGCTGCAGATGATTGGCAGCGTGTGTTTTCTCTATGCCGAACCGCTCAAGCGTCTGGCGGAAGAGAATGCCGCCGAGAACAGCCGTCGCGACGCCCTGAGCCGGATGTTCGAATACTTGCGGAAGAACATCGCCGATCCTGATCTCAACCTGATTAAAGTCGCCGCTGCGACCTATCTGTCACCGACCTACCTGACGCACTGGCTGCGCAAGGAGATCGGCAAGACGTTCACCGAGTTGGTGCTGGAGCGGCGCATGCACGCAGCGCGCAATTTTTTGCTCAACAGCACGCGCTCGGTAGGCGAGGTGGCGCGCTTGTGCGGGTTCGCCGACGAGGCCTATTTCTCCCGACGCTTTCGCCAGATTCATGGCCAGCCGCCGGGGCAGTTCCGTCGGCGCCAGCTCAACCCGGACACGCCGCAGACACCATTGAACACTTAGAGCGGCGCTCAGACCCACTTGAAGCGCGCAGGGAAGCGCGCGACGAAACAGGTGCCTGCTTTGCTGTCGGAGGTGACGGTCAAAGTGCCGTTGTGCGCATTGGCAATTTGCCCGGCAATGTACAAGCCCAGCCCCAGCCCTTCGTTGCGCTGACCCGCTTCGGAACGCGAGAACGGTTCGAACAGCAGCGGCATCAGCGCCGGCGGAATCGGCGCGCCCTGGTTGGTCAGGGAAATGACCATCTCGTCGCCCTCGGCATACGCCTTGAGCACGATCGGCTCGGCCGTCGAGCCATGGGTCACGGCGTTGCCCAGAAGGTTCGACAACAGCTGGCTGATGCGCAGCGGGTCGCAATAGACCCCGGTCGGCACTTCAAGCGAATCAATGAACTGCGCCTGCGGGTACGCCACCTGGATCTCGTCCAGGGTCTGGCGTAGCGTTTGCTGCAAGTCATCGACCAGTTTGCGCTGCACCGGAATTCCGCTGCCGAGCCGGCCCCGAGCGAAGTCGAGAATGTTTTCGATCAACACGCCCATGCGTACCGAGCTGGTGCGGATCGCCGACAGCAGCGTGCGCGAGCGCTTGTCCTCGGCCTTGCTTTCGAGCAGGTCAGCACTCATGCGAATGGCGCTCAGTGGCGTGCGCAAATCGTGGCCCAGCACCGCAATGAATTGCTCGCGCAGACGGCCCATTTCGTTGGCATCGGCCAGGGCGGTTCTGGTTGCGTGCAGATGACCTTGGGTATCCAGGCTCATGGCGATCAGTTGGGCGAAGAGGGTAAGGGTCTTTTCGATGGCCGGGTCGTCGAGGTTCGCCGGAACCGAATCAATGGCGCAGAGTGTGCCAAAAAACTCGCCATTGGCCTTGATGATAGGAATCGAAATGTAGCTTTCCAGACCATAGGTTTTCGGTGTGTGGTGCGTGGAGAACAGCGGGTGCTGGCTGGCATGGCCGAAGATCACCGGCTGATGGTGCTGACGGATCTCATGACAAATCGTCGATTCCAGTACCAGTTCGCCGCCGGGCAACAGGCCGAAGTCTATCGAGTCATCCACGGCGCAAGCGATCCACTTGCTCTCGGTGACCCGCGCTACAGCGGCGAATCGCATGCCGGTCGTATGCTTGACCATGCTCAGGATCACCGGCACCGCGTCAATGCTGCCGATGGCTTGGAGGTCGGAAGAGAAATCTGTCTGGGGCATGGCCGGCGCTTCGCGAAAGTGTCGCCAGAGACTATCGGTTATTGCCGGCCATGCCTAATGAACGTGCAAAAAAAAGGGCGCCGGGAAAACTCCCGGCGCCTGTCGTGCTGCGTGCTGAGCCTGTCGACTCAGAACTTGTACTTGGCCGTCATCATGTAGCTGCGCGGCGTGCCGTAGTTGTCGGTCGAGCCCCACGTCACGTCAGTACCGATGGACGAGTAGTACTTGCGATCGAAGATGTTGTTGGCGTTGACCTGCAGGTCGAGGTGTTTGTTGACCTCGTAGCCGGCCATCAGATCGGTGACCGCGTAGCCACCCTGTTCGAGGCGATAGCTGCTGCCGTTGGCCAGGGCGATGTCGTTGTACATGCGGCTCTGCCAGTAGACGTTGCCGCCCACACGGAGTTTTTCCAGCGGGCCTTTGAAGCGGTACACGGTGGAGACCTTGAACAGGTGCTCGGGCATGTCGGTGTCGAACTTCTGGTTGTTGTTCGCCGGGTTTTCGTCCTTGATGTAGTGGGCGCGGGTATAGGTGTAGCCGGCGCCGACTTGCCATTGCTCGGTCAGCGCACCTTGCAGTTCCATGTCCACGCCCTGGGCGCGAACCTTGCCGGAGGTTTCGTAGCAGGTCAGTTCCGGGCAGCCGAGCTGGGTCGCCGCTTGGGTGGCGCGGTTGGTCTGGTCCATCTGGAACACCGCCACGCTGCCGTTCAGGGCACCGTCGAAATATTCGCCCTTGATGCCGACTTCGTAGTTTTCACCGACGATCGGTTCAAGCACTTTGCCGCCGAGGTCTTTTTGGGTTTGCGGGGTGAAGATGTCGGTGTAGCTCGCGTAGACCGAGTGATTGTCGTCGAGCTTGTAGATCAGGCCCGCATAACGGGTCAGGTTGCGGGTGACCTTGAAGTCGCCATCGGCAGTGCGATCGTCGTAGTCATACCAGTCCAGACGACTGCCGAGGATCAGCGTCAGCGGATCGGCCAGGCTCAAGCGCGTGGTCAGGTAAACCGCGTCCTGGGTGGTGACGTTGCGCGACTTGCCGCTGCGCACGAAGTCAGGCTTGGGCGCGCCGATCGGCAGGCCTGTGTCGTAGGGCGAGTACTCCTTGGTGGTCGCGTCGTATACGCGATTGCTCGCGCCGACCACCAATTCGTGAGTACGGCCGAACGCTTCGAACGGGCCGCTGGCAAAACCGTCGAACGCGCGTTGCTTGTCGGTGTGGTGCGATTGGTAGGCGGTGGTTTCCAGCGGGCCGTCGTAGCGCGACAGGTATGTGCCGGAGAATTCGCCCTCGAGCGTTGAAGTCGAACCGCCGAGGTGCAGTTTCCAGTCGTTGTCGAACCGGTGTTCGACTTCACCGAACACGGTGTCGACCTGCAGCTTGCGGTTTTCCCAATCGGTGCCCGGGTAAGTGGAGCGGGGCAAGTCGAGGTGATGACCGTTTTCACCGATCGGCAGGCCACCCCAGAAATAGTTGGTCTGGTCGTTCTGCCGCGAGAACCCGAGGGTCGCGGTGGTGCTGTCGCTCAGGTCCGCTTCACCGATGGCATAGAACAGGCCGTGATCGTTTTCTTCCTTGTCGCGGAAACTGTCGGCGCCCTGATACGACGTCACCACACGGCCACGCAGCGTGCCGCTTTCGTTCAGCGGGCTGGAGGCATCGACTTCGCCACGGTAGTCATCCCAGCTGCCGGCGGCGCCGGTGAGGGTCACGCGCTGATCGGCGGTCGGACGCTTGCGCACCATGTTGATCGCTGCCGACGGGTTGCCGGCACCGGTGACCAGACCGGTTGCGCCACGGACGATTTCCACCCGGTCGAACATCGCCAGGTTCGGCTGCACCGCCAGTGTGAACGGCGAATACGAGCTGGGCAGGCCGTCGTACATGATGTTGTCGATGTCGAAACCGCGCGCCTTGTAAGTCTGCCGACCCGGGCCGCTGGCCTCGCTGAGGAACAGCCCCGGCGTGCCCCGCACCACGTCGTTGACGCTGGTCATGTTCTGGTCGTCCATGCGCTGCCGCGTGATCACCGTCACCGCCTGCGGCGTTTCGCGCATGGTCAGCGACAGCTTGGTCGCGGTCTGCATCGGGCCGGTGGTGTAGGACTGCGTGTCTTCGGTGGTGCTGCTCATCTGCGTAGCGCCGATTTCGGTCGCTTGCAGTTCCAGCGGGCCATTGGCTGGCGCGGTGGGGGCGGTTTCTTCGGCGAGGGCAGGTGCGATGCTGACCATGCCGATGGCGATTGCGAGGAGGTTAGGTGAAAGGTTCGAACGGCGGTGGATGGTGTGAAACGACATCTATCTGCTTCCCCAAGATGACCCAAACTAAACTGATGCGAGTGCATGTAAGAATTATTCGCATTAGTATGTAGGAAGTTTCCGGAGGAATAAACCCGTACGGTTCAGTTAGTTAATGATTTTTTCACAATTGGATCTGGTGGCTTTCCAAACAAAAGTGGGAGCGAGCCTGCTCGCGAAGGCGGTGTATCAATCAACAGATGCGTTGTCTGACACTCCGCTTTCGCGAGCAGGCTCGCTCCCACAGGGTTATGCAGTTTTTCGGAATCAGTCCAGATCCTGCGCACCGTGCCGCTCCGGCACCTGACTGTCTTCATCACCCCAGGTGCGGTTCACCCGTTGTCCACGTACGACCGTCGGGTGCTTGGCGATGTCTTCCGCCCAGCGCTGTACATGGGTGTACTCATGGGCCGCGAGGAACTCCGCCGCCGAGTAGACGTTGTTGCGCACCAGTTGCCCGTACCACGGCCATACGGCGATGTCGGCGATGGTGTAGTCGTCACCGGCCAGATAGGCGTTGTCGGCGAGACGGCGGTTGAGCACATCCAGCTGCCGTTTGGCTTCCATGGTGAAGCGATTGATCGGGTATTCGAGCTTCTCTGGCGCGTAAGCGTAGAAATGCCCAAAGCCACCGCCCAGATACGGCGCCGAGCCCATTTGCCAGAACAGCCAGTTGAGGGTTTCGGTACGACCGGCCGGATCCTTGGGCAGGAAGGCACCGAACTTTTCCGCGAGATACAGCAGGATCGAGCCGGACTCGAACACCCGGATCGGCGGCTCGACACTGCGATCCAGCAGCGCCGGAATCTTCGAGTTCGGGTTGATTTCGACAAAACCGCTGGAGAACTGATCGCCTTCGCCAATGCGGATCAGCCACGCGTCGTACTCGGCCTCGCTGTGCCCGAGCGCCAGCAACTCTTCGAGCAGGATGGTGACTTTGACGCCGTTGGGCGTGGCCAGCGAATACAGCTGCAAAGGATGCTTGCCGACAGGCAGCTCTTTGTCATGAGTCGGCCCGGCGATCGGGCGGTTGATGCTGGCGAAGTGGCCGCCGGAAGGCGCTTCTTGTTTCCAGACCTTGGGCGGAACGTAAGACGCATTGCTCATGAAACGGACCTCGTCGATGCTGGGAGAGAACAGGTAGACACCGTAGGGAAAAATTCCGGCGGGTGCCAGCCGTTCATGCGCTTATTCAGATCGAATGATGCAAACCGATCCGCCGTCTTCGCGAGCAGGCTCGCTCCCACAGGGGTATGTGTTGGACAGAGAACCAGGGTTCACCCGAATTCATTGTGGGAGCGAGCCTGCTCGCGAAAGCGTCGTCAGTGTCGCCGCATTCAACGGCTCCAATACCGCCCAACAGCACCACCGGTTCCCTGCACCGGATCACTCTCAGGAAACGCCAGCCCCTCGATCCGCGCCAACTGCGCATCACTCGGCGCGGCCCGGCAAATATCCGCCTGCTGCCCCGGCGGATACGCGCCCACCACCAGAAAATCCTCACTCGAACCCAGATTGCAGTGGCCAGTCCCGGCCGGCAGCAACAACACATCCCCGGCGCTGACGTCGACGACCTGCCCATTCGGCCCGCCCAGCATCAACCGCGCCTGACCGGCCGCCACGCCAAGCACTTCGTGGCCTTCGGTGTGGTAGTGGTGATAGTCATAAATTCCGTAGCGCCACTGCGCTGGCCAGCCGTTGGCGCCGAACATCTGCTCGAAACGCGCTGCGGGATCGTTGCCCTCGATGGCGATCGCGTGGCGATAGATCAGCACCGGCAGACGCGGATTGTTCGGCACCCAGTCATTGCGTTCGAGCAGCAGGGTTTGTACTTCAGTCATGGCGAATCCTCCTTCGATCATTTTTCAATCGACCGCAGGGCAGGGTGCTCGCCTCAAAAAATCGTTGCTACGTAAACACGGGGCCAAAGTCCATGCCCGGACAATCCAGCGAAACTTCACCGCGAAGCGGGCTGTCCAGACCCTTACATGTCCATGCAGCAGCAAATGGCGAGGGTCAAGATGACGATGACAGTAGGTGACTTTCTGGTGGAACGGCTCAGCGAATGGGGCGTGACGCGAATTTTTGGCTATCCGGGCGATGGCATCAACGGCGTGTTTGGTGCCATGAGCCGGGCCAAAGGCAAGATCGAATTCGTCCAGGCACGGCACGAGGAAATGGCTGCGTTCATGGCCTCGGCCCATGCCAAGTTCACTGGCGAGCTGGGCGTGTGTATCGCCACCTCCGGCCCCGGCGCTTCGCACCTGATCACCGGGCTCTACGATGCACGGATGGACCACATGCCGGTGCTGGCCATCGTCGGGCAGCAGGCGCGCACGGCGCTGGGCAGTCATTACCAGCAGGAACTGGACCTGGTGTCGATGTTCAAGGATGTCGCCGGTGCATTTGTGCAGCAGGCCTCGGCGCCGTCGCAAGTGCGTCATCTGCTCGATCGCGCCGTGCGTACCGCGGTCGGCGAGCGCCGCGTCACCGCGCTGATCCTGCCCAATGACTTGCAGGATCTGCCCTACGAACAACCGGCGCGCGCCCATGGCACTGCGCATTCCGGCGTCGGTTACAGCAAGCCGAAAGTCGTGCCGTATGAAAGCGATCTGCAACGCGCCGCCGAAGTGCTCAACAGTGGCGAGAAAGTTGCGATTCTGGTCGGAGCCGGCGCGCTGGAGGCGACTGATCAAGTGATCGCCGTGGCGGAAAAACTCGGCGCCGGTGTGGCCAAAGCGCTGCTGGGCAAAGCGGCATTGCCCGACGAACTGCAGTGGGTCACCGGCAGCATCGGCCTGCTCGGCACCGAGCCCAGCTACAAGCTGATGAGCGAGTGCGACACCTTGTTGATGATCGGTTCGGGCTTCCCGTATTCCGAATTTCTGCCCAAGGAGGGCCAGGCGCGCGGCGTGCAGATCGATTTGCAACCGGACATGCTCAGCCTGCGTTATCCGATGGAGGTCAATCTGGTCGGTGATTCAGCGGAAACCCTCGCTGCGTTGCTGCCGCTGCTGGAACAGAAAACCTCGAACAAATGGCGCAAGAAGATCGAAGGCTGGCGCGGCAGTTGGGAGAAAACCCTGGAGAGACGCGCCATGGCCAAGGCCGATCCGGTCAACCCGCAACGGGTGGTCTACGAGCTGTCACCGCGCTTGCCTGAGCAGGCAATCATCACCAGCGATTCCGGCTCCTGCGCCAACTGGTACGCCCGCGACCTGAAAATCCGCCGGGGCATGAAATGCTCGTTGTCCGGTGGCCTGGCCTCGATGGGGGCTGCGGTGCCGTATGCGATCGCGGCGAAATTCGCCTTTCCCGAGCGCCCGGTGATTGCCCTGGTCGGCGACGGCGCGATGCAGATGAACAACATGGCCGAGCTGATCACCGTCGCCAAATACTGGCGGCAGTGGCAGAGCCCGAAATGGATCTGCGCGGTGTTCAACAACGAAGACCTCAATCAGGTCACTTGGGAGCAGCGAGTGATGGAGGGCGATCCCAAGTTTGAAGCGTCGCAGAGCATTCCCGACGTGCCGTATCACTTGTTCGCGATTTCCATTGGCCTCAAGGGCATCTTCGTTGATCGCGAAGAAGACGTGGCGGCTGAGTGGGAGCAAGCGCTCGCCTCGGAAGTGCCGGTGCTGATCGAGTTCAAGACCGACCCGAACGTGCCGCCGCTGCCACCGCACATCAAGCTTGAGCAAGCGAAGAAATTCGCCACGACCCTGCTCAAGGGTGATCCGGACGAGGCCGGGGTGATCATGCAAACCGCCAAGCAGGTGCTTGGTTCCGTGTTGCCCGGCAAAAAATGACGGTGGGCGCTTGAACGAGCCTTTAATGTTCATCGGTTGTGCCGGCTGGAGCCTCGGTCGCGAGCACTGGCCGGCATTTCCTGCCGAGGGCACGCACCTGCAACGCTACGCCGCGCGCTGCAACTGTGTGGAGATCAACAGCTCGTTCTACCGCCCGCATCGACGCCAGACCTACGAGCGCTGGGCCGACTCGGTGCCACCGGACTTTCGCTTCGCCGTCAAAGTGCCGAAGCTCATCACCCATGAGCAACGGCTGGCGGACAGCGCGGCCGCGCTCGATGAGTTTCTCGGCCAGTGCGAAGGCTTGGGTGATCGCCTCGGCTGCCTGCTGGTACAACTGCCACCGAAACTGGCGTTCGATGCGCCGGTGGCCGAGGCTTTCTTCGGCGCCTTGCGCGAGCGTTTTCAAGGCGGCGTGGTGCTGGAACCGCGACACGAATCGTGGACTGGCGCTGAGGCACTGCTGGTGGAGCTGCAGATTGCCCAGGCAGCGGTCGATCCGTCACGGATCAGCACCGACACCGCGCCGGGCGGCTGGCAGGGCCTGCAGTATTGGCGCTTGCATGGCTCGCCGCGGATTTATCACAGCGCTTATGACGCGGCTTGTCTGCGGCAGCTTGTTCAGACCCTGCAGAGTGCGAAAGCCGAAGGCAGAGACATCTGGTGCATCTTCGACAACACCGCCAGCGGCGCGGCCACGGCAGATGCGCTGGCTTTGAAGACGTTGATCGAAGGCCGTTCACGCTGAAACACCGACGCTTTCGCCACCCACACAAACCATCCGGCTACAGGTAAACTCCGCGCACTTTTTCAAGGAGTTCACATGAGTTACTACCAGCCGGGCATTCTCGCCACCCCTGTTCCTGCGCAAGCACGTCATCTGTTTTTCGCTCTGGCGTCGGTGGAAGCCTTGCCGCAAGCGATCGACAGCCTGCTGATGCTGGTGGATGGCAAGTCGGCGGTGGTCGGCTTTGGTGAGTCGTTGACCAAGGCGCTGAACGTTGAGATCGCTGGCCTTCGCAGCTTCCCGGCCCTGACCGGCGTCGGCGTGGCCAACCCGTCGACCCAGCATGCGTTGTGGGTCTGGTTGCACGGTGTTGATCGGGGTGAGTTGCTCAATCGCAGCACTGCCATCGAAGCGGCGCTGGCCCCGGCCTTGCGCCTGGTGCAGATGCAGGAAGCCTTCCGCCACATGGAAGGCCACGACCTCACCGGTTACGAAGACGGCACGGAAAACCCGCATGACGACGCCGCTGTCGCCGCCGCGTTGCTGAGCACCGGCGCTGATGGGCTGGTCGGAGGCAGTTTCGCCGCGATCCAGCAGTGGCAGCACGATCTCAAGGGCTTTCATCGCCTCACTGCTGGCGCCAAGGACGACATCATGGGGCGTCGCCTGAGCGATAACGAAGAAATCGACGACGCGCCGATCTCCGCCCACGTCAAACGCACCGCCCAGGAAAGCTTCGCCCCGGAAGCTTTCGTGGTGCGCCGCTCGATGCCATGGATCGAAGGCGACCGCGCCGGTTTGATGTTCCTCGCTTTCGGTTTTTCCCTCGATGCCTTCGAAGCACAACTGCGGCGCATGAGCGGTCTGGAAGACGGAATCGCCGATGGTTTGTACCAGATCAGCCGACCGATCACCGGCGGCTACTACTGGTGCCCGCCGCTCATCGACGGACGCCTTGATCTGCGTGCGCTGCGCATCGGCTGAGGATTGAGCAAAACGGTAACGTCAAAAGATCGCAGCCTTCGGCGGCTCCTGCAGGGCAATCGCATTCAATCTGTAGGCGCTGCCGAAGGCTGCGATCTTTTGCATCTCAAGGGCGAATCTAAGGTTATGCCCAAACAATATTTCTCAAGCTTGTCATAACGTCTCTAAGATCACGTCATAACTCGTTATGACAAGTGATTCCGTGATGACCGATAACGTTCTCTCCCTCAGTAGCGTTCCGCTGCACACCCAGTTGCGCGATGTCCTGCGTGCGCGAATTCTCGATGGCGAATACCCGCAAGACAGTCAGATGCCTTCTGAAAGCGAGCTCGGTGCACTGTTCAAAGTCAGCCGCATCACCGTGCGCCAAGCGCTGGGCGATCTGCAAAAGGAAGGGCTGATCTTCAAGATCCATGGCAAGGGCACCTTCGTCGCCAAGCCGAAAACCTTTCAAAACGTCAGCAGCCTGCAAGGCCTTGCCGAGTCGATGACCGGGCGCGGCTACGAGGTGATCAACCGCCTGCGCAGCTTCAAATTCATCGCCGCTGACAAACGAGTCGCCGAGCGTCTGCAGGTGGCCGAAGGCGAGATCGTCGCGCAGATCAAGCGCGTACGGCTGATCAACCGCGAGCCGATCTCGCTGGAAATCACCTACCTGCCCAAAGCGCTCGGCGAGCGGCTGGAGAAGGCGGATCTGGTCACTCGCGACATCTTTCTGATTCTGGAAAACGACTGTGGCATCGCCCTCGGCCACGCCGATCTGGCCATCGACGCGGTGCTGGCCGATAGCGACCTGACCCAGGCACTCAACGTTGAAGCCGGCTCGCCGATCATGCGCATCGAGCGCTTGACCCATGACGCCCACGGCCAGCCGCTGGACTTCGAACACCTTTATTACCGTGGCGATGCGTTCCAGTACCGCCTGCGGATCGACCGGCAGAAAGGAGAGCAGGCATGACCCGCAACGTTCTAGAACAGGAATACGACATCGTCGTGATTGGCGGTGGCACAGCCGGGCCGATGGCGGCGATCAAGGCCAAAGAGAAGAACCGCGATTTGCGCGTGTTGCTGGTCGACAAGGCCAACGTCAAACGCAGCGGCGCGATCAGCATGGGCATGGACGGCCTGAACAACGCGATCATCCCGGGGCATTCGACGCCGGAGCAGTACACCAAGGAAATAACCATCGCCAATGACGGCATCGTCAATCAGGCGGCGGTTTACGCCTACGCCACCCACAGTTTCGAAACCATCGAGCAGCTCGACCGGTGGGGGGTGAAGTTCGAGAAGGACGAAACCGGTGATTACGCGGTGAAAAAGGTCCACCACATGGGCGCCTATGTGTTGCCGATGCCGGAAGGGCACGACATCAAGAAGGTCCTGTATCGGCAGTTGAAACGCGCACGGGTGAGCATCACCAATCGTCTGGTCTGTACGCGTTTGCTGACTGACGAGGAGGGCGCGGTCAACGGTGTCATGGGCTTCGACTGCCGCACCGCCGATTTCCATGTGATCAAGGCCAAAGCGGTGATTCTTGCCTGCGGCGCGGCCGGACGCCTCGGTCTGCCTTCGTCGGGCTACCTGATGGGCACTTACGAAAACCCGACCAATGCGGGTGACGGCTACGCGATGGCCTATCACGCCGGCGCCGAACTGGCGAACCTCGAGTGCTTCCAGATCAACCCGCTGATCAAGGATTACAACGGCCCGGCCTGCGCCTACGTCACCGGCCCGCTGGGTGGCTACACCGCCAACAACAAGGGCGAACGCTTCATCGAGTGCGACTACTGGAGCGGGCAGATGATGTGGGAATTCCATCAGGAACTGGAAAGCGGCAACGGCCCGGTGTTCCTCAAGCTCGATCACCTGGCTGAGGAAACCATCCAGAACATCGAGGAAATCCTGCACAGCAACGAGCGCCCGAGCCGTGGCCAGTTCCACGCCAATCGCGGCACCGATTACCGCACGCAGATGGTCGAAATGCACATTTCGGAGATCGGTTTCTGCAGCGGTCACTCGGCGTCCGGCGTGTGGGTCAACGAGCGTGCCGAGACGTCGGTGAAGGGCTTGTACTCGGCCGGCGACATGGCTGCGGTGCCGCACAACTACATGCTTGGCGCGTTCACTTACGGCTGGTTCGCCGGGCACAACGCCGCGGAGTTTGTCGCCGACCGCGAGTTTTCCGCACTGGACGCCGAGCAGATCGCCAGGGAAAAAGCCCGGGTCTACGCGCCGCTCGATCGCGCAGAAGGGCTGCCGCCGGCGCAGGTCGAGTACAAGCTGCGGCGCTTCGTCAACGACTACCTGCAACCGCCGAAAGTGACCAAGAAGATGCAGATTGGTCTGCAACGTTTCAGCGACATCGAACGCGATCTGGAGCAGATGAAAGCCAACAACGCTCATGAATTGATGCGCGCGATGGAAACCAGCGTGATCCGCGACTGCGCCGAAATGGCCGCCCGCGCGTCGTTGTTCCGCGCCGAAAGCCGCTGGGGCCTGTACCACTATCGCGTCGACCATCCGCAACGCAACGATGCCGAATGGTTCTGCCATTGCCATCTGAAGAAGGGCGAGGACGGCCGCATGCGCAGTTTCAAGAAAGCTGTCGAGCCTTACATCATCCCGCTCGACGCCGAGGAAATGCAGGCCTACGACCGCCTGCGGGTCGGCGCTTTCGCCGCTTGAAGCATCATTTTTCAGAGAGTCCGAACCATGGCTTATCAAGCTCAGGAAATCTTCTTCCGCTCCAACGCCCCGGTCACCGTGGACGAGGACAAATGCATCGCCGAAAAGGGCTGCACCGTGTGTGTCGACGTCTGCCCGATGGACTTGCTGGCGATCAACCCGGCCACGCAAAAGGCCTACATGGCCTTCGATGAATGCTGGTACTGCATGCCGTGCGAGAAGGATTGCCCGACGGGGGCGGTGAAGGTCGACATCCCCTATTTGTTGCGTTGACCCCAAATCCACTGTGGGAGCGAGCCTGCTCGCGAAAGCAATCGCTCATTCAACAATGATGGTGACTGACCCGCCGCCTTCGCGAGCAGGCTCGCTCCCACATTGCAATTGTGATTATCCAGGCCATCCGGTGAACCCCGGACGCTGAATTGCAAAAAACCCCTCGTTTCCCACCGCGCCCTGATCGCGGCGGAGACGAATTTCAAACCAATGATTCGAGGGGAAACACTCATGTTGCGTGCAGCACTTGCCGGTCTGGTACTGGCTTCGTTGACCTTGTCGGCCTCGGCCGAAACCATCCGCATCGCCATCGGCACCCAGGACACCACCATCAATTGCGCCGCCGGCGGCCTGTTGATCCGTGAACTCGGTCTGCTGGAAAAATACCTGCCCCACGACGGCGCCTACAAAGACGCGAAGTACGACGTGCAGTGGAAGAACTTCACCAGTGGCGCGCCGCTGACCAACGAGATGGTCGCCGGCAAACTCGACTTCGGCGCCATGGCTGATTTCCCCGGTGCGTTCAATGGTGTGGCGTTCGAAACGGCGGGCAAGCACAGCCTGTTCATCAGCGTGTTGTCGGGCAGCATCAAGGGCAGCGGCAACGGCATCGTTGTGCCGAGCGCCTCGGCCGTGCAGAGCCTGAGTGAACTCAAGGGCAAGACCATTTCCGTGCCATTTGCCTCGACGGCCCACGGCATGTTGCTGCGCGCCGTGGCAGAGCAGGGCTGGGACCCGCTCAAGGATGTCAACATCATCGCCCAGCCACCGGAAGTCGCCGGCTCCGCGCTGCAAGCCGGGAAGATCGATGCCCACGCCGATTTCGTGCCGTTCGCCGAACTGTTCCCGAGCCGTGGTTTCGCCCGCAAGATCTACGACGGCGCCCAGGCCAACGCGCCGACCTTCCATGGCGCACTGGTGGATCAGGCCTATGCGAAGAAGTACCCGGAAATTGTCGTCGCCTACCTGCGCGCCAGCATCGAAGCCAACCAACTGCTCGCCGCCGAGCCGGAGAAGTACAGCGAGCTGATCGCCAAAGTCACCGGCGTCGATGCCGAGGTCAACTACCTGTTCCACGGCCCGCTGGGCGTGCAGACCCGCGACCTGAGCTGGAAACCTGAATATCGTCAGGCCGTCGGCACCGCCATCGACACGTTGAAATTGCTGAAGAAAGCCGATCGCGGGCTTGATCTGAATACTTTCATCGACGACCAGTACATCCGCGCCGCTTTCAAGGCCTCGAACCTCGATTACACCGCGCAACTGGCCAACTACGCGCAGACGCCTTTACCGGATGTGGATGCGGCGACGGGCAAGGCCATTACCGACGTCAGCCATGTCGCTGAGATCTGGGTGCGCGGTGAGGAAAAAGTCCGCCGTTACGGCTCGGCTGAATCGGCGTTCACCGCCCTGGCTGCGCTCAAGCAGGAAGGCAAGAACATTCGTGCGGTGTATGCGCAGGCCAGTGACAGCGGGATCAAGTTGCTCGCTGAACAAGCCTGGTTTGCCAGCGATGCCAAGGGCCGCCTCAGCGCATTTCTGCTCAAGGGCCAGGCCCAGCAATACGCCACGGCGCAGGGCGGCAAGGTGTTCGATTTCAGCGATGCCACTGCGCAAGCCGTTGCCGCGCGCTGAAGCTCAAAAGCCCCTCACCCTGGCCCTCTCCCGGAGGGAGAGGGGACTGACCGAGTTGTTGGTGGGAGATACGCCGACGTGAAATATCGAGTCGAACTCAGGTTTTGAAACCACGCACATCGGCTCCCTTTCCCCCTCGCCCCCTTGGGGGCGGTCCGACGTTTCGGGAGGGCTGGGGTGAGGGGGTAGATCTCAGCCATCACACAGAACACGAACTGGAAACCCGCTCCATGAAAACACCGTTGCGCTGGACATCGAGAGCCGCCTCCCTGTTGCTCTGCCTGCTCTTCTGGCAACTCGCCGCCAGCCATCACTGGAACCTCGGCCTGGTGACTTTTGCCAACGTGCCGACGCCACTGGCGGTGATCGAAGCCGCGCTGGGCCTGGGCGACTCCGGCAAACTCTGGCAGCACTTGAGCAGCAGTCTCGGTCGCGTCTTTGCCGGCTACCTCGTCGCACTGCTGATCGGCATCGCTCTGGGTCTGGCCATCGGTCGTTCGAAGTGGGCCGAAGACATCCTGCTGCCGCCACTTGAAGTCCTCCGCCAGATCCCCGCCGTAGCCTGGATTCCGCTGGCGATCCTGATGTTTCCGTCCTCGGAGTTGTCGATGGTCTTCATCACTTTCACCGGCGCGCTGTTCCCGATCCTGCTCAACACCGTGCACGGCGTCGAAGGCATCGATCCACGTCTGATTGCCTCGGCGAAAAGCCTTGGAGCAGGGCGCCGGGCGATCCTGCTGGAAGTGATCCTGCCGGGCGCTGCGCCGAGCATCATCACTGGCCTGGCGATCGGCATGGGCACTTCGTGGTTCTGTCTGGTGACGGCGGAAATGATCTCCGGGCAGTTCGGTATCGGTTATTACACCTGGGAGTCCTACACCATTCAGAACTACGCCGACATTGTCGTCGGCATGCTCCTGATCGGCGTGTTGGGCATGGGCAGCAGTTGGCTGATCAAACGCCTGGGCGGCTTGTTCACGCCCTGGCATCGACCGCGAGGCAAAGCCTGATGAGCGTGATGCAAACCCCGGAAGGGCGGATCGACATCCGCCAGTTGTCCATCGTCCTCGGCCAGGGCCGCGAAGCCTTCGAAGCAGTGCAGGGCCTCGACTGCCAGATCGAACCCGGTCAGTTCGTCTGCATCCTCGGCCCGTCCGGTTGCGGCAAGTCGACCTTGCTCGGCGCCTTGGCGGGCCACTTGAATACCAGGACCGGCAGCCTGAAAGTCGACGGCAGTGAAGTGGCCGGCCCGTCACCGCAGCGCGGCATGGTGTTCCAGCATCACACGCTGTTCCCGTGGCGCACGGTGCGCGACAACGTCGCCTTCGGCCTGAAGATGCGCGGCGTCGGCAAGGCTGAGCGGCATCGCGCCGCTGACGACATGCTCAAGCTGGTTGGGCTCGAAGACTTTGCCGAACGCTGGCCGGATCAGCTCTCTGGTGGCATGCAGCAACGGGTCGAGATCGCCCGGGTGCTGGTCAATCGCCCGCGTCTGTTGCTGATGGACGAGCCGTTCGGTGCGCTGGATGCGCTGACCCGCTTGAACATGCAGGAATTGCTGCTGGACATCTGGACGCGCATCCGCACCACCGTGGTCTTCGTTACCCATGACATCGACGAGGCGCTGTTTCTTGCCGATCGCTTGCTGGTGATGAGCGCGCGACCGGGGCGGATCATCGAAGACTTGCGTCTGGACTTTCCACGCCCGCGCACCAGTGAACTGGTGACCAGCCCCGAGTTCGCCCGCCTCAAACGCCACTGCCTCGACCTGCTGCGCCACGACAACGACCGACCGCTGCCGCGCCTCAATCCGCTCGGTCTGCCTCCTGAAAACCCTTTGCCGCGATTGGCCCTATGACCTCTATTTTTGCTGTGACCGATAACGAAGACATCCTCGCCCTGCAACCGCGCCTGACGGCGGAAGACGCCGGCGTGCGGCGCATTGCCCTGATTGATCTGGCCGATCTCGAAGAGCCGGATGGGTTGCTCTGGCTGGTCGATCGACTACGCCAGGACCCCGCTGAGGATGTTCGGGCTGAAGCTGCGCGATTACTTGAAGCGTGGGAAGACGAAGCGGTCGTGCAAGCCTTGTGCGAAGCGCTGACGGATCCGTCGCCCGCCGTACAGTCGGCGGCCGCGCAGAGTCTGAGCCTGCTCAAGACTGCAGCGGCGGGGCGGGTGATTCTGCCGTGGAGCGCCCATGCCGACGTCCGTGTGCGTATCGCTGCATTTCGAGCGTTACGAGAATTGCGTTTCGCCGAGGCCGCGCCGGCTGCCCTCGCAGCGTTGGGTGATGCCGATGCCAGTGTCCGTCGCGAAGCGGTCGGGGTACTCGGCTGGCTCAAACAGCTCGACGCACTGCCAGCCTTGGCCTGCCTGGCCAGCGACGATCTGGACACCGAAGTGCGTCGCGCCGCCACCGGTGCGCTCGGTCTGGCCAGCGGCGTCGATGTGCTGCCGGCGCTGCGCCAGGCCTTGCACGATCATGCCTGGCAAGTGCGCGAAGAAGCCGCGACCACGCTGGGCAAGGTCGGCCACAGCGCCGCCGGCCCGGCTTTGGTCGAAGCGCTGAGCGATGACTATTGGCAAGTGCGGCTGCGCGCCACCCGCAGCCTCGGTCGACTGCGCTTCGTCCCGGCGATGGATGCGCTGATTGATACTCTCGGCCACCGCATCAGCAACCTGCGCAAAGAGGCCGCGCTGGCTCTTGGAGAGTTGAACGATCGCGGCGCCGTGGCCGCGTTGCAGGCGGCGCAGGACGACGGCGACCCGGAAGTGCGCAAAGCCGTGCGCATCGCATTGAGTCAGTTGCAATGAACCCGTTGTCGGTGGGCATTTCGCAGAGTGCGCGCACGCTGCGGCTGAGTTGGCCGGACGGGCGTGAATCGCTGCTCAAGCACGCCGATCTGCGCCGGCAATGCCCGTGCTCGCAATGCCGCGCGTTTCGCCTGCGCGGCGTCACGCCGCTGGTTGATGATCGCGTACGCCTGATCGAACTCAACCCGCAGGGGTATGGCGTGCAACTGGTGTTCAGCGATGGGCATCAACGCGGGATCTATCCGTGGGAGTATCTGGCGCAGCTTGATTCTTCGTCTCCCCGCATTCTTACAGAGACATGAGGATTCTGTAGGAGCTGACGAGTGAAACGAGGCTGCGATCTTTTGACTTTGACTTTGACTTTTAAAAGCAAGATCAAAAGATCGCAGCCTTCGGCAGCTCCTACGCCGACTGGCGGTTCTTGTCATAAAATTCCCGCAGGAGTACAAATGTACTCCATGACAAACCTGACTCCCCGCCGTACCGCCATTCTGACCTTTATCCGCGATCGCATCGCCGAGCACGGTCAGCCCCCAAGCCTCGCTGAAATCAGCGAGGCGTTTGGTTTTGCCTCGCGCAGCGTGGCGCGCAAGCATGTGCTGGCGCTCTCCGAAGCCGGTTTCATCGAGGTCAATCCGCATCAGGCCCGCGGCATTCGCCTGCTGGGGCAACCGCCGCGTCCGGAGCTGCTGGAGATCCCCGTGCTCGGTCGTGTGGCCGCCGGTGCGCCGATTGGCGCCGATGCCGACATCCATACCCGTTTGCTGCTCGACCCGGCACTGTTCTCCCGCACCCCGGATTACATGCTGCGGGTGCAGGGCGACTCGATGATCGAAGACGGCATCCTCGACGGCGATCTGGTCGGGGTGCGGCGCAATCCCGAAGCGCTCAACGGCCAGATCGTCGTTGCGCGTCTGGACGGTGAAGTCACCATCAAACGCTTCGAACGGGTCGGTGATGAAGTGCGCCTGTTGCCGCGCAACCCGGCCTATCAGCCGATCGTTGTGCGTGATGATCAGGATCTGGCCATCGAAGGCGTGTTCTGTGGCCTGGTGAGGCAAGGCTGATGGGCGCCGTCGTTGCACTGGATACGCTGTTCAATGGCGGCCAGGTCTGGCGCGGCCGGCCTGCGCCACCGGCGGCGAGCCCGCAGCCGACCGGGCATGCTGCTCTGGACGCGGCCCTGCCCAGCGGCGGCTGGCCGGAAGCGGCGCTGAGCGAAATCCTCCTCGCCGGCCCCGGTGTCGGTGAACTGCAACTGGTCTGGCCGACCCTGGCGCGATTGTCGGCGGCGGGTGAACGCATCGTGCTGGTGGCACCGCCATTTGTGCCGTACCCGCAGGCCTGGGCCAATGCCGGGGTTGATCTGCGCCAGTTGTCGGTGATTCAGGCCAGCGAACGCGATGCCTTGTGGGCGGCGGAGCAGTGCTTGCGCTCGGGCAGTTGCGGTGCAGTGCTGTGCTGGCCGAACAAGGCCGATGACCGTGCGCTGCGGCGTTTGCAGGTGGCGGCGGAAACCGGCCAGACCCTGGCCTTTGCCTGGCGCCCGTTGAGCGAAGCGGTCAACCCCTCACCGGCAGCGTTACGGATTGCCATCGATGCCAGACCGGCCCAGCTACGGGTGCTCAAGTGCCGTGGCGGGCTGGCGCGTGCGGCGCCGATTGCCTTTGCCGTGGGGCACTGATCGTCATGCGCTGGGTATGTATTCTGTTTCCGCAATTGGCCCTCGACGCCGTGCTGCGTCAGCGGCCCGATCCTGATGAGCCGTTGGTGCTGCTCAGCGGCCCGGCCCAGCGCAGGGTGCTGCAAGCAGTGAATCCGGCGGCGCGTAAACTCGGCCTGCGCCCCGGCATGTCGATGACTGCCGCGCAAGCCATGAGCAAAGGCTTTGCCACCGCTGATTACGAGGTGGCCGAGGTCGAACACTGGCAGCAGTTTCTTGCTGCGTGGGCCTATCGTTTCAGCGCGCAGGTGAGCGTGCATTACCCTCGCACCGTGGTGTTCGAGATTGAATCGAGCCTCGGCCTGTTCGGCACCTGGCCGCAATTCGAAGCTCGCCTGCGCCAAGAGTTGCAAGACCTCGGCTTTCGGCACCGTATCGTCGCGGCGCCGAACCCGGTGGCCGCGCGGGTGCTGGCCAATGCTTTCGATGGCCTGGTGGTGCCGGACGGCGAAGCCTTGCAGCATCACCTCGGGCAATTGCCTGTCGACCGTGTCGGCCTGGAACCCAATGTCGCTACGGCGTTGTCGCGCATGGGCCTGCGCAATCTCAGTCAGGTACAAAGCCTGCCACGTCAGGCACTGGCCCGACGATTCGAGGCGCAGATGCTCAAACACCTCGACACGCTGTTCGGCGCACGCCCTCTGGCGCTGGCGTTCTATCTGCCGCCAGACCGTTTCGATATCCGCATCGAACTGAATTTCGACGTGCAATCCCATCAGGCCTTGCTGTTTCCGTTACGACGCCTGACCGGCGATCTGTCGGCATTCCTTTGCGGGCGCGACAGTGGCGTGCAGCGTTTCGATTTGCATCTGGAACACGCAGGGCTGCCGGACACGGTGATCAAGGTCGGTCTGCTCAGTGCCGAACGTGATGCGGCAATGCTCTTCGAGTTGGCCCGTGGGCGACTCGAACACGTGCAGGTCGAGGCGCCGGTACGGGGTTTTCGCTTGCGCGCCCAAGACCTGCCGAGTTTCGTGCCGCAGTATCAGGAGCTGTTCGACGACCGCCCGCAGCAGACTTTGCCCTGGGAACAATTGCGCGAACGCCTGCGCGCACGGCTGGGTGATGATGCCGTGCAGGGGTTGCGCTTTCAGGCCGATCATCGCCCCGAGTGCGCATGGCAGAACGCCGTCGATAAACAGCCTTGCACAGGTTTGCCCAGCGTCCAGCGTCCCGGCTGGCTGCTCAATGAACTGCAAAGCGTGCCGGAAGGTTCGGCGCGGATTCTCATGGGGCCGGAACGCATCGAATCCGGTTGGTGGGACGGTGGCGACGTGCGGCGTGATTATTACCTGATCCAGAACCGCGCCGGTCAACAAGGCTGGGCCTGGCGCGCCGTGGGTGAGGGCGGTCCGCTGTGGCTGCAGGGCTGGTTCGCATGAACGCCGGATATGCCGAACTGCATTGCCTGTCGAACTTCAGTTTCCAGCGTGGTGCCTCGAGTGCACTGGAGCTGTTTCAACGGGCGAAAAAGCAGGGTTATCAGGCGCTGGCGATCACCGATGAATGCACCCTGGCCGGGATCGTCCGCGCATGGCAAGCGGCAAAGTCCGTCGAGTTGCCGCTGATCATCGGCAGCGAGATGCGCATCGACAACGGACCGAAACTGGTGCTGCTGGTGGAGAACCTTGCCGGTTATCAGGCCCTGTGCGGTTTGATCACCCGCGCCCGGCGACGTACGCAGAAAGGCCAGTATCAGGTACTGCGTGAAGACTTCGACCAAGCGCTGCCGGGGTTGCTGGTGGTGTGGGTACCGGATTCGGCGGATGACCGGGAAGAAGGACGCTGGCTGAAACAGACTTTCGGCGAACGCCTGTGGCTGGCGGTGCAACTGCATTGCGGGCAGAACGACCAACAGCGCTTGGCGGCACTATCGGGGCTGGCGAATGAGCTGCAGATTCCAGCGCTGGCCAGCGGCGATGTGCACATGCACGCCCGGGGCCGCCGTGCCTTGCAGGACACCATGACCGCGATTCGTCATCACGTCCCGGTGGCCGAAGCGGGTTTGCGTCTGCACCCCAATGGCGAGCGGCATCTGCGCTGTCTCGATGTGCTGCGCGAGTTGTATCCGCCGGCCTTGCTCGAGGAATCGGTCAACCTGGCCCGACGCTGCACCTTCGATCTGAGCGAACTGCGTTATCAATATCCGAAAGAGCTGGTGCCCGAGGGCCACAGTGCCAGTTCCTGGTTGCGGCACCTGACCGAGGAGGGTATCGCCTGGCGCTGGCCGGAAGGGCCTCAGGCCAAGGTGCTCAAGCAGATTGACGACGAACTGCAACTGATCGCCGAACTCGGCTATGAAAGCTACTTCCTCACCGTGCACGACGTGGTGCGCTTCGCCCGCACGCAGAAAATCCTCTGCCAGGGCCGCGGTTCGGCAGCCAATTCGGCGGTGTGTTTTGCCCTGGGCATCACCGAGATCGATCCGGTTCGCACCACGCTGCTGTTCGAGCGCTTCATGTCCAGGGAGCGCAACGAGCCGCCGGATATCGACGTCGATTTCGAGCACGAGCGCCGCGAAGAAGTCCTGCAATACGTGTTCAACCGTTACGGTCGGCGGCGCGCTGCGCTGACGGCGGTGGTCAGCACCTACCATGCCACCGGCGCCGTGCGCGATGTGGCCAAAGCTCTGGGGCTGCCGCCGGATCAGATCAATGCGCTGGCTGATTGCTGCGGCCGCTGGAGTGATGAAACGCCGCCGCTGGAGCGCTTGCGCGAGGGTGGCTTCGACCCGGACAGTCCGGTGCTGCGCCGGGTGTTGAGCCTGACCGGGCAACTGATCGGCTTCCCCCGGCACCTGTCGCAGCACCCTGGCGGTTTCGTGATTTCCGAGCAGCCGCTGGACACCCTGGTGCCGGTCGAAAACGCAGCCATGGCCGATCGCACCATCATTCAATGGGACAAGGACGACCTCGATGCGGTCGGCCTGCTCAAGGTGGATATCCTCGCCTTGGGCATGCTCAGTGCGATCCGTCGTTGTTTCGACCTGCTGCGCCGGCATCGCGAACTGGATCTGACGCTCGCGACGATCCCGCCCGAAGACAAACCGACCTACGCAATGATCAGCCGCGCCGATACCGTCGGCGTGTTCCAGATCGAGTCGCGCGCGCAGATGTCGATGCTGCCGCGCCTGAAACCGCAGACGTTCTACGATCTGGTGATCGAAGTGGCGATCGTCCGGCCGGGGCCGATTCAGGGCGGCATGGTGCATCCGTATCTGCGCCGGCGTAATAACGAAGAGGCGGAAACCTATCCGTCGCCGGCGCTCGAAGTCGTGCTGAAAAGAACCCTGGGCGTGCCGCTGTTTCAGGAGCAGGTCATGCAGATCGCCATCGTCGCTGCCGACTACAGCCCCGGCGAGGCCGATGAGCTGCGTCGTTCCATGGCTGCGTGGAAGCGCCATGGCGGACTGGAACCGCACAAGGAACGTCTGGCCGCCGGCATGAAAAAAAACGGCTACACCCCGGAATTCGCCGCGCAGATCTTCGAGCAGATCAAAGGCTTCGGCAGTTACGGCTTCCCCGAATCCCACGCCGCCAGTTTCGCCTTGCTGACCTACGCCAGTTGCTGGCTCAAATGCCACGAGCCGGCGGCGTTTGCCTGTGCGTTGATCAACAGTTGGCCGATGGGCTTTTACAGCCCTGATCAGATTCTGCAGGACGCGCGCCGGCACCAATTGCAGATCCGCCCGGTGGATGTGCGGGCCAGCGATTGGGATTGCAGCCTCGAGCCGCTGAGTGCCGGGCAACCGGCGATTCGCATGGGTCTGCGCATGATCAAAGGCTTTCGCGAAGAGGACGCCCGGCGCATCGAAGCGGCGCGCCGCCACGGAGCCTTTGCCGATGTCGCGGATCTGGGCGAACGCGCCGCCCTCGACAGCCGTGCGCAAGCCTTGCTGGCGGACTCCGGCGCCTTGCGCGGTCTGGCCGGGCACCGCCATCGTGCGCGCTGGGAGGTGGCCGGGGTGCAGAAACAACTCGGCCTGTTCGCCGGACTGCCCAACGAAGAAGAAGACAAAATCGTCCTGCCCAAACCCAGCGTTGGCGAAGACCTGCATGCCGATTACGCCACGGTGGGCACCACACTGGGGCCGCATCCGCTGGCGTTATTGCGTGGCGAGTTGCAGGCGCGGCGCTGCCGCAGCTCGCGGGAATTGCTGGATATAGAACATGGCCGGCCCGTGAGCGTGGCCGGGCTGGTCACCGGCCGGCAGCGCCCCGGCACGGCCAGCGGGGTGACGTTCGTGACCCTGGAAGACGAGTTCGGCAACGTCAATGTGGTGGTCTGGCGTGATCTGGCCGAGCGTCAGCGACAGGTGCTGGTCGGTTCGCAATTGCTCAAGGTCGATGGCCGCTGGGAACGCGAAGGCGACGTGCGCCACTTGATCGCCGGGCGCATGAGCGACCTCAGCCCACTGCTCAACGGCATTCACGTGCAGAGCCGGGATTTTCACTGATTCCTTTTACCCCAAGCCAAACACCAAAGCCCTGCAGGAGCGAGCCTGCTCGCGAAAGCGGTCAATCAGTCAGAGAGAATTTGCCTGATACGCCGCTCTCGCGAGCAGGCTCGCTCCCACAGTGGATCTGCATACGGCCGGCCCAGCCAATTCATTGACGCCAAAAAAAACCTGTTCTCAATGATGGCACTTTGTCATAATCCCGCCCCTTTTCAGCTCCCGAGCGCATTGTCGTGCCGGGACATCTGCGTTTTTCGAAGGAATATTCAATGAGAATGATCTCCCGGATGCTGGTTTCAAGCGTCGCCATCGCGGTGCTGGGCACCCTCGCCACGACATTGGCCGGCTGCGCCACCGAAAGCTCCCGCGCGCTGCCGGTGGCGAAGGTTGAAAGTGCATCCCAAGTCTGGACCGGGGTTCGCGTGCCAATGGCCGTGGGCAAGTTCGACAACCGCTCCAGCTATATGCGCGGGATCTTCTCCGATGGTCTCGATCGTCTCGGCGGTCAAGCCAAGACCATTCTGATCACCCACTTGCAGCAGACCAACCGCTTCTCTGTGCTGGATCGCGACAACATGGGCGAAATCCAGCAGGAAGCAACCATCAAGGGTCAGGCCCAGCGTCTCAAAGGCGCCGATTACGTGGTAACCGGTGATGTCACCGAGTTTGGCCGCAAAGAGACCGGTGATCATCAGTTGTTCGGCATTCTCGGCCGTGGCAAGACCCAGGTCGCCTACGCGAAGGTCAACCTCAACATCGTCAACATCAGCACCTCGGAAGTGGTCTATTCGACCCAGGGCGCCGGTGAGTACGCCTTGTCCAATCGCGAAATCATCGGTTTCGGCGGCACCGCTGCCTACGACTCGACACTCAACGGCAAAGTCCTCGATCTGGCCATGCGCGAGGCGATCAATCGTCTGGTCGATGGCATGAACGCTGGCGCCTGGAAACCGGGCAACTGATCATCGCCCATTGCAAGGAGCACTACCCATGAACCCGTTTTTTTCGCGCGCGCTGATGGCGCTGACCCTGGCTGCCAGCACTGTGCTGGCCGGTTGTGCGGCCCCAAAAACCCTCTATCAATGGGAGGGCTACGAGCCTCAGGTCTACGAATATTTCAAAGGCGAAGAGCCTAAGGAAGCCCAGGCCGAAGCACTCGAACGTGATCTGCAGAAGATTCGTTCCACCGGCAAGGCTGTGCCGCCGGGTTACCACGCGCACCTTGGTCTGCTCTATCTGAGCATGGGCAAGGACGACCAGATGGTGCAGCAGTTCAACACCGAGAAAACGCTGTTTCCCGAGTCCGGCACCTATATGGATTTTCTGCTTAAAAACGCCAAGGCCGGAGCCGTGCAATGATCTCGCGTACCTTGAAACTGTTCGCCGGCGTACTGGCCCTGACCGTGCTGGGCGGCTGTGTCGCGCCCAAGACCGTGGATTACGCGGCCTACAAACAGGCGCGGCCCAAGACCATCCTGGTGCTGCCACCGCTGAACACTTCGCCGGATGTGAAGGCGTCGTACAGCCTGTTGTCGCAGGTGACTTTTCCACTCGCCGAAGCCGGTTACTACGTATTGCCGATCACGCTGGTCGACGAAACGTTCCGCCAGAACGGCCTGACCACCCCGGATGACATTCACCAGGCGCCGCCTGCCAAGCTCAAGGAAATCTTCGGCGCGGACGCGGCGCTGTACATCACCGTGACCGAGTACGGTACGCGTTACATGGTGATCAGCAGCGAAACCGCAGTAACGGCGACGGCGAAACTGGTCGACCTGAAAAGTGGTACCACGCTCTGGACCGGAGCGGCGCGGGCATCGAGTGAAGAGGGTGGCAACAACGGTGGCGGTGGGTTGATCGGCATGCTCATCACTGCTGCGGTGAAGCAGATCATCAACAGCTCCACCGATGCCGGTTACCCGATTGCCGGTGTGGCGAGCAATCGTCTGCTGTCGGCCGGACACCCGGCGGGTCTGCTGTATGGACCGCGTTCGCCGAAGTACGGCACCGACTGAGATAACACCATAAATCCTTGTGGGAGCGAGCCTGCTCGCGAAAGCGGTGTGTCATTCAACGGTGATGTTGACTGACAGAAAGCTTTCGCGAGCAAGCTCGCTCCCACAAGGGAATGGGTTGTCTGTCGGTTTATGTGGCGCAAAGCCAAATCCGTTCGCTACTGCCCACGCTCGCAACGAGTGGTCGGCAGATAATCCATCACCTCGCCAAAACGAACTCCCGCGATTGGCCGATGTTCAGCACCCTCATCCGCCGCTGTGCAATATATGCATGCAATTTAGCCATGCGCGGATTAATCTGCGTCTGCCGCTCTTTTTCCATGGCCAGCCATCGCCAAGGGCTGGCTGTCCGATGCCAAAGGAGTGTTCGAATGACCGAAAAGAAACTGGAAACCACGGTCGACCGCGTCTACCAAGGGGTTTACGCGGCGATCAGCAAGCGTTCGTTGCGCCCCGGCATGAAGCTGGGCGAGGCCTCACTGGCCGAACTGTTCAATGTCAGTCGCACCTCGGTGCGCGCTGCGCTCAAACAACTGGAAGCCGATGGCCTGGTCACCACCGAGCCCAACAAAGGCGCGTCGGTGTCGTTGCCCAGTGACGAGGAGATCCGTTCGCTGTTCGAAACCCGGCGGCTGATCGAAATCGGCATCGTCACTGAACTGTGCCGGCGCAAGGACGCCGTGGCGATGCAGGATCTGCGTGCGCACCTGTTGCTGGAAGATGCCGCGCACGCCGCCGGCGACCACGAACGGCTGATTCACCTGCTGGGCGAGTTCCACATCAAACTGGCGCGCAGTCTGAACAACCCGGTGTTGCTCGACTGGTTCCAGAAGCTGATCTCGCGCGCCTCGCTGTACGCCGCCGCGCTCGACGACGACAGCCATCAGGCATGCCGCGACGATGAACATCTGCGTTTGCTCGAGTACATCGAGGCCGGCAATCAGAGCGCTGCGATCGAGCTGACCTGCACCCACCTCAACGGAATCGAGAAGGCGATTCTCGACGTTGCGGCGAAAATGAAAACCGGCTATCACCCACTCAAACACTTGATTGGCGTCTGAATGGCTCGGCGTCGCAAATCGGCTATACCTCCAATGAAACCAATGCGCTTTCAAAGCCTCGAAACACACGGGCGTCGCGTCGTTGAAGCGTTGCGATAGATCGGAAAACCGCAAAAAAGGACACTGAGTCAGGCGATGCAGTTTTTATCCGAAAGCCACGGCTGTGAGGGCTGGAAAGGCGAAATGGCCGGACGCATACGTGCGTTCGACTGGAGCCATACCGAACTGGGTCCGCTCGCCGCCTGGCCGGCCAGCCTTTGCAACACCGTGCAACTGATGCTGGCCTCGCCGCTGCCGATGGTGATGCTCTGGGGCCACGCCGGCTACATGATCTATAACGACGCCTATTCCGAATTCGCCGGCGGCCGCCATCCCTATCTGCTCGGCGTGCCAGTCGAACTGGGCTGGCCGGAGGTTGCCGAATTCAATCGTCACGTCGTCGACACCTGCCTGGCCGGCGGCACCTTGTCCTATCGCAACAAAGAACTGGTATTGCTGCGCGACGGCGTTCCCGAAGACGTCTGGATGGATTTGTATTACAGCCCGGTCGCCAACGACGAAGGCGTGCCTGGCGGCGTCATGGCGATGGTGGTCGAGACCACCGAACTGGTGCATTCCGAGCGCCTGCGTCAGGCAGCGGAAGACGCCTACCGCGCCGACAACGAGCGCGTACGCCTGGCCTTGAATGCCGGTGCACTGCTGGGCTCGTTTGTCTGGGACATCAAGAACAATCGCTTGTCCGCCGATGAACGTTTCGCCCGCACCTTCTCCTATCCCGCTGACCAGGACCTGAGCGATCTGCAACAAGACATCGCCGAATCGCGCATCCATCCTGACGACCATCCCTGGGTGCAGGACCGCGTTGTCCATTGCGTACGCACTGGCGAGCCGTACAACGCCGAATACCGTGTGCGGCGCGCCGATGGCCAGTACCTGTGGGTGTTGGCCAGTGGTGCCTGTGAGTTCGATGAGCAGGGCAGGCCGTTTCGTTTCCCCGGCGTGCTGATCGATATTCATGAGCGCAAGAACGCCGAAGAATCACTGCTCAAATTCACCCGCAACCTCGAACAGCGCGTGGCCGCCGAAGTCGATGCGCGACTGGCCGCGGAAGAACAACTGCGGCAGTCGCAGAAACTCGAAGCCATCGGCGGCCTCACCGGTGGTGTCGCCCACGACTTCAACAACCTGCTGCAAGTGATCGCCGGCAATCTGCATTTGCTCGCGCGGCATGAACCGAACAATGCCAACGTACAACGCCGGGTCGGGGCTTCGCTGGCAGCGGTCGAACGCGGTGCCAAATTGTCTTCGCAACTGCTTGCGTTTGCCCGACGCCAACCGCTTTCGCCCGCCGTGTGCAATCCACAACAGATTTTCGAAGGCGTCGGCGAATTGCTGCAACGCGCGTTGGGCGAAACCATTCAGATCGACGTGCAGCTGCCGCCGCAGCCGTGGCACATCAACGTCGACCGCAACCAGTTGGAAAACGCCATTCTCAATCTGGCGATCAACGCCCGCGACGCGATGAAGGGCGAGGGGGTTATCGGCCTCAGCGCTGCCAATGTGCGTCTCGACAACGAGTTCTGTGCCGGCAAAGGCATTTCGGCTGGCGAGTATGTGCGCGTGGCGGTCAGCGACACTGGTGTGGGTATTGCCCCACAGATGCTCGAGCAGGTCTTCGAACCGTTCTTCACCACCAAGGCCGACGGACAGGGCACCGGCCTGGGTTTGAGCATGGTGTTCGGCTTCGTCAAACAGAGCGGCGGCCACGTCGAGATCGACAGCCAGCTCGGCGAAGGTACGCGAGTGCAGCTGTATTTCCCCCGCAGTCTGCGTCCGGTCCGCGAAGAGACAGCCAGCGTCGGCGAACGCAAGGGCGGTGGTCACGAGACAATTCTGGTGGTGGAAGACAACGACGCGGTACGCGCTTCGGCGGTGGAGTTGCTGCGGGAAGAAGGCTATCGGGTGATGACGGCGGGCAATGGCGACGTCGCCATGCAGATGTTGCTGGAAGGCATCGAAATCGATCTGATCTTCACCGATGTGGTCATGCCCGGCCTGATCAAGAGTTCCGATCTTGCAGCGTGGGCCAAGGTGCAGATGCCACCCGTGCCGGTGCTGTTCACCTCCGGCCACACCCGCGACATTATTTCCCGTGACCACCAGCTCAGCCCCGATACCCATCTGCTCGGCAAACCTTACAGCCCGCAAGCTTTACTGCAGATGATTTGCGAGGTGCTCGGCACCTGAGGCCGAGCGCTGCCCCGGTTTTCAACACAAGGCACGCCGATGATTTCCAAGCGCAACTCCAAAGCACCCGCCGGCATGGTTCGCGTGCGCGGCGCCCGCGAACACAACCTGAAGAACGTGGATGTCGATATTCCCCGCGATGCGCTGGTGGTGTTCACCGGCGTCTCGGGGTCGGGCAAGTCGTCGCTGGCGTTTTCCACGCTGTATGCCGAGGCCCAGCGGCGTTATTTCGAGTCGGTGGCGCCGTATGCGCGGCGGTTGATTGATCAGGTCGGCGTGCCGGATGTCGATTCCATCGAAGGTCTGCCGCCCGCCGTGGCTCTGCAACAGCAGCGCGGCACGCCGAGCGCGCGTTCCTCGGTGGGCAGCGTGACGACATTGTCGAGCCTGATCCGCATGCTTTATTCCCGCGCCGGCAGCTATCCGCCGGGGCAGCCGATGTTGTATGCCGAAGATTTTTCGCCGAACACGCCGCAGGGTGCCTGCCCGGAGTGTCACGGGCTTGGACGCGTCTACGAAGTGACCGAAGCGCTGATGGTGCCGGACCCGAACCTGACCATCCGCCAGCGCGCCGTGGCGTCCTGGCCGCTGGCCTGGCAGGGCCAGAACCTGCGCGACATCCTCGTGACCATGGGCATCGACGTCGACATGCCCTGGAAGAAACTGCCGAAAAAGCAGCGCGACTGGATTCTCTTCACCGAAGAAACGCCGACCGTGCCGGTGTACGCCGGGCTGACCCCGGAAGAAACCCGCGTCGCCCTCAAGCGCAAGATGGAACCGAGTTATCAGGGTACCTTCACCGGCGCTCGGCGCTACATCCTGCACACCTTTACCCACTCGCAAAGTGCGCTGATGAAGAAGCGCGTTTCGCAGTTCATGCGCGGCAGCCCGTGCCCGTTGTGCGAGGGCAAGCGGCTCAAGCGCGAGGCGTTGTCAGTGACTTTTGCGGGTTACGACATCGGCGAGCTGTCGCAAATGCCGTTGCTGCAAGTGGCCGAAGTGCTGCGGCCGGTCGCAGCGACCAGTTATCTGGAACAGGCCGAGGAGAGCGGCGACACCCTCAGCCATGCGCAGACGCGCGAGGCCCGCAAACAGCGGGTCGCCCATGGCGCCAGTGGTCACGCCAGCGCGCCGGACGTGCGTCACACGCCGAATCTGTCGCTGGAGAAACGCCTTGCGGCGCAGCGCATTGCTGAAGATCTGCTGGAGCGCGTCAGCACTCTGACCGATCTCGGTCTGGGTTATCTGGCGCTGGAACGCAGTACGCCGACCTTGTCGTCGGGCGAGTTGCAGCGTTTGCGCCTGGCCACGCAGTTGGGTTCGCAGCTGTTCGGGGTGATTTATGTGCTGGACGAGCCATCGGCCGGTCTGCATCCGGCAGATGGCGAGGCGCTGTTCGAGGCGTTGCAGCGGTTGAAGGCCGACGGCAATACGCTGTTCGTGGTCGAGCATGATGTCGAAACCATGCGCCGTGCCGACTGGCTGATCGACGTCGGTCCGGCAGCGGGTGAGAAGGGTGGGCGGGTGTTGTACAGCGGTCCACCCGATGGATTGTCGACCGTCGAGGATTCGCAGACCCGGGCTTATCTGTTCGCCGAAAATCAGCGCCCCGAGCGCACCGCGCGCAAGCCGAGCGGGTGGCTGAAGCTGGAGGGTGTCACGCGCAACAACCTGAATAATCTCAGCGCTGAATTTCCCTTGGGCTGTTTCACCTCGGTGACCGGGGTGTCTGGCTCCGGTAAATCCAGTCTGGTCAGTCAGGCATTGCTGGAACTGGTCGGCGCGCAATTGGGCCGGCCGATAGCCGAGGTCGAGTCGGAAGAACCGAGCCTGGAAGACGACACGCCAACCCCCAGCACTGGTCAGATCACCACCGGCCTGGAGTCGATCAAGCGGCTGGTACAGGTTGATCAGAAACCGATCGGACGCACACCGCGTTCCAATCTGGCGACCTACACCGGGTTGTTCGACAACGTGCGCAAACTGTTCGCCGCGACGCCCGAGGCGCAAGCAGCAGGCTATGACGCCGGGCAGTTTTCCTTCAACGTCGCCAAGGGCCGTTGCGGCACCTGCGAGGGTGAGGGTTTCGTCAGCGTCGAATTGCTGTTCATGCCCAGCGTGTATGCACCGTGCCCGACCTGCCATGGCGCGCGCTACAACCCGCAGACCCTGGCGATCCTCTGGCAGGGCTTGAGCATCGCCCAGGTGCTGCAATTGACCGTCGATGAAGCGGTGGCAGTGTTTGCCGAGCAGGCGGGGATTCGGCGTTCGCTGGAGGTGCTGCGCGATATCGGCCTGGGTTATCTGCGCCTGGGGCAACCGGCCACGGAACTGTCCGGTGGTGAAGCGCAGCGGATCAAACTGGCAACCGAGTTGCAGCGCAGTCAGCGTGGCGCGACCCTGTATGTGCTGGACGAGCCGACCACGGGCTTGCACCCCAGGGATGTCGATCGGTTGCTGGAGCAACTCGACACGCTGGTAACGGCGGGGCACACGGTCATCGTGGTCGAGCACGAAATGCGTGTGGTCGCGCAGAGCGACTGGGTGATCGACATCGGCCCCGGCGCCGGTGATCAGGGCGGCAGGATCGTCGCCGCCGGCACACCGCAGAAAGTCGCCGCCAGCAAGAAGAGCAAGACCGCGCCGTTTCTTGCCCGTGCTTTAAACCGCTGATTGTGGCGCCCTGCCGGACGCCTTCGCGAGCAGGCTCGCTCCCACAGGTTTGATTGGGTTAACCAGATAAGTGGTAACACAGCAGATCCTTGTAGGAGTGAGCCTGCTCGCGAAAGCGGAGTGTCAGTCGCAGACGAATTGACTGGTCGGACGCCTTCGCGAGCAGGCTCGCTCCCACAGGTTTGATTGGGTTAACAGATAAGTGGTAACACAGCAGATCCTTGTGGGAGCGAGCCTGCTCGCGAAAGCGGGGTGTCAGTAACAGATGAGTTCACTGACCGGACGCTATCGCGAGCAGGCTCGCTCCCACAGGGGAATGTGCGTTTATTCAGGCGCCATCCAGCGTGCGGCGGACCTTGTCGAGCAGTTCGCTGATCTGGAACGGCTTGACCAGCATTTCCATCCCTGTGCCGAGGAAAACCTGGCGGTTGATCGCGGTTTCGGCGTAGCCGGTCATGAACAGGATCGGCAGCCCTGCATTCCAGCCGCGGGCGACATCCGCCAGTTCGCGGCCGCTCATGCGGGGCAGGCCGACGTCGGTCAGCAGCAGGTCGATTGACGGGTCATTCTGCAAGCGCTCCAGCGCCGACTCGATATCCGCCGCCTGCGTGCAGCGATAGCCGGCATCTTCCAGCACTTCGTTGACGAACAAGCGAACAGTGGCCATGTCTTCGACGATCAGCACATGTTCGCCACTGCCTTTGGCATCAGGCACCGGCACAGGCACGTCGGCGCCGGTCGGGTCGTTGGTGCCGGGCAGCATGATCGTCACTTCGGTGCCACGCCGGGCAACACTGCGGATGTGCGCGTCGCCGCCAGACTGACGGGCAAAACCGTATATCGTCGACAGGCCGAGCCCGGTGCCCTGGCCCAACGGTTTGGTGGTGAAGAACGGTTCGAACACTTTGTCGATCACGTTGTGTTCAATGCCGGTGCCGTCGTCGCGTACCGACAGCGCCACGTAAGCGCCATCGGCCAGATTCGGATCGCCGTGGGAATAAGCGGCGTAAGTGTTGACCCAGATATTGCCGCCGGAGGGCAGGGCATCGCGGGCGTTGATCACCAGGTTGAGCACCGCGCTTTCCAGCTGCACCGGATCCACCAGCGCAATCGCCGGTTTGTTGGTCAGTTCCAGCTTCAGGGTGATGCGCTCACCGATGGTGCGCACCAGCAATTCTTCCAGCGAGCGAACGTGCTCGTTGATATCCACCGGCCGTGTGTCGAGCGGCTGCTGACGGGCGAACGCGAGCAGACGATGGGTCAGCGAGGCCGCGCTCATCGCCGAGTTCAGCGCTGCTTCGGTATAGAACTGCACCTTGTCCAGGCGCTCATCGGCCACGCGCTTCTGAATCAGTTCCAGACTGGTGATGATCCCGGTCAGCAGGTTGTTGAAGTCGTGGGCGATACCGCCGGTGAGCTTGCCCAGTGCATCCATTTTCTGCACTTGAAGAAGTTGCGCTTCTGCGTGCACGCGTTCGGCAACTTCCTTGGCCAGTTGCGTGGTGGTGTCATCCAGCCGCGCCAGATGCGAGCGCTCGCGGTGGCGGTGTTCGGTGACATCTTCGACGAATACCAGGCTCAATTCCGGGGTGCGATACGGCGAAATCTGCCACTGCGTTTCGCGAATCTCGCCTTGCACGCTCATGTTCAGCGTGCCTTTCCAGCGCTCGCCGTCGACCAGTCGCAGACGCAGTTCATCGAGGATCGAGCATTGATCTTCGGCGAAACATTCACGCAGGGCCTGTGGGTCACGGTTGTCGACGATCAACTGAGCAAAGGCATGGTTGCATTCATGCACATTCAGATTGGCATCGATTACCGCAATCGGCGCCGAGACGTTGGCGAAAATCTCGCGAAAACGTGCCTCGCTTTCGCGCAGGGCGTTTTCCGTGTCGCGCACCCGCAACAAGGTGCGCAGCGTTGCCAGCAGTACGTCGGGGTCGACCGGGTGAATCAGGTAGGCATCGGCGCCGGCGTTCAGGCCGGTGATGATGTCGCCGGTCTGGATCGAGGCTGCTGACACATGGATCACCGGCAGCAGCGCGGTGCGCGGGTCGGCGCGCAGCAGGCGGACGATATCGAAACCGCTCATGTCCGGCAGGTTGACGTCGAGGATCAACGCATCGAGGGCTTCGCTCTCGATCAGGGCCAGACCGTCACTGCCGGTGCCGGCTTCGAGCACCGCGTAGCCGTGGCGCTCCAGACGCCGGCGCAAGGCATAACGGGTGGCGACGTTGTCATCGACAATCAGCAGGCGGATGTCACGATTCATCGACGTTCTCCAGAGCGATTGCCAGCGGGATGATGACAAAGAACGTCGAGCCGACGCCCGGGGTACTTTCAACCCCGACTTCACCGCCCAGCAGCGCGGCGAAACGCTTGCACAGTGACAGACCCAGACCGGTGCCGCGCAAGCGTTTCTGCAACGGCGAATCGACCTGGGAGAAGTCCTCGAACAGCGTGTCATGCAGTTCTGGCGCAATGCCGATGCCGGTATCGCTGACGGCGAAGCGCACTTTGTCTTCGCCTTCCATGCGCGTCGAGACGCGCACTTCGCCACGGGTGGTGAACTTCAGCGAGTTGGAAATGAAGTTGCGCAGGATCTGCCCGAGCTTCTTGTCGTCGGTATACAGGCGCGGCAGGCCGAGCGGCTCTTCGAAGATCAGATCCACCGCTGTCGCATCGACGATCGGCCGAAACATGCCGCGCAAGGCGGAAAACAGATCGAACATGTCGAACCAGGCCGGAGAAATGCTGATGCGCCCGGCTTCGATCTTCGCCAGATCGAGCAGGTCATCGACCATGTCGCTGAGTTCCCGGGCAGCAGTGCTGACGAACGCTACCTGCTTGTGTTGCTCGGGACTGAGCGGGCCGTCGAGTTCGTCGGCGAGCAGGCTGTTGATGCTCAGGATCGAGCCCAGTGGCGTGCGGAATTCATGGCTCATGTACGACAGGAACCGGCTCTTCAGATCCGAGGCCTGACGCAGTTCCTCGGCCTGATTGTCGAGCTCGGCGTACAGCGCAAGCACGCCCTGATTGGTTTCATCGAGCTCTTCGCGCAGGGCAGTGGTTTCACGCTGCAACTGGGCGATGAGCGCCGCCTGCTCGGCAGGGCTCAGGGTTGTCGATTCAGCCATGGGCGGCCTCCAGAGCAACGACCAGTACCGTCACGTCATCGCGGCCGCGACAGAAGTCGCGGTGCAGGACGCTGGCTATCACGGCGGGATGGCGATGCACCAGGCCGGGGTAGTCTGCAAGGTTCCAACGGGACTGTAAGCCGTCGCTGTACATGATCAATAAATGTCCGTTCACGTGAGCATAGTCAAAGGGTTTGGCTTTACGGTACTGGCCGCCAACGATACCGGGGTGCGAGGCCAGACCGCGGGATTTGCCAGGCTCCAGCAGACTGGCGCCGATGTTGCCGACACCGGCGAACGTCAGGCCGTCGCGCTGGCTGTCGAACTGGGCGAACGCCACGGCGCCGCCGCGGGTGCCGAGCATTTCCTGATGCAGGTCTTCCATCAATACCACAGGATCGGCGAACGGTGCCCGGGCGAATGCTTGTGCCCCGGCCAGGCCTGCGCGCTCGGCGTCTTCGCCATGGCCGAGGCCATCGACCACCAGTGCGCTGATCCGCGAACCTTCATACTTCAGGTGCCAGACATCGCCGCAGGCTGGATCGGCATGCAACGAATGCTGGCTGACCCCGAAGCGGATATCGGCCTGCCGATCGCTGCGGGCAAAGATCCGCGCCAGCAGCACGGCGCCGCGGTGGTCGGCGTAAACATCGAACACGTCAGTCTGACGCGACACCGCGCCGAGACCGATGCCCTGCGTACCGCCGGTGGAAAAGCCATCCGCCAGACACGCGTCCAGGTCAAAGCCCTGCGCGCGATCCACGGTCTGCATCTCGATGGCGAAACCGTTGCCCGGTCGTGGCAGTACGCGCAGGTGAAATTCGCCGCGTCGGGCATGCTTGAGCACGTTACTGGCCAGTTCGGTTGCCACCAGCGCCACGCGCCCGGCGTCGTTTTCATCGAAGCCATGCTGCTCGGCGAGTTTCTGCGCAGTGCGCCGTGCGTGACCGATCTGGCTGCTGTCCTCGATCGGCAGGACCTGGGTCAACGACCCGGTGATATTCATGTCCATCGTGTGATCGTAATGCGCGTGCCTTTACCGGGCTCAGTGTCGAGTTCGAATTCATTGACCAGGCGTTTGGCGCCGGTCAGACCCAGGCCCAGACCGCTGCCGGAGGTCCAGCCGTCGGTCATCGCCAGTTTGATGTCAGGGATGCCCGGGCCTTCGTCGCGGAAGGTCAGACGCAGACCGACCCGGCCGTTTTCCTCGAGGACCTGCCAGTCCATGTCGCCACCGCCGCCATAGACCATGGTGTTACGCGCCAGCTCGCTGACAGCGGTCACCAGCTTGGTCAGGTCGATCAGGCGCATGCCGCACTCGGTGGCGAGCTTGCGCGTGGTCTGGCGGGCCAGCACCACGTCCTGTTCAATGAGAATGGGTTGAGTACCGCTGCTGCGCACGGTCATTGTGCAAGTACTCGTTCCCGCAGCAGTTTCATCCCGCGTTCAACGTTCAGTGCGGTACTGACGCCCGGCAATGTCATGCCCAGCTCAACCAGGGTGATCGCCACTGCCGGCTGCATGCCGACCAGCACCGTTTCGGCGTCCATGATTTTCGACAGCCCGGAAATTGTGCCGATCATGCGCCCGATGAACGAATCGACCATGTCCAGCGCCGAAATGTCGATCAACACACCGCGCGCCGAGGTCCGGCTGATGCGCTCGGACAGATCGTCCTGCAGGGTCATCGCGAGTTGATCATGCATGTCGACCTGAATGGTCACCAGCAGGAATTCGCCCATTTGAAGAATCGGAATACGTTCCATGGTCAAGCCGTCTTGACGAGGCTGACACCCAAGCGGGTCAGGGCCAGTTTCAATGCGTCGGCCAGGTTGGCCTTGGTCACTACGCCTTGCAGATCCAGACCGAGGTGGACGATGGTTTGAGCAATCTGCGGACGCACGCCGCTGATGATGCAATCGGCGCCCATCAGGCGGATCGCGGTCACGGTTTTCAGCAGGTGCTGGGCAACCAGTGTGTCGACGGTCGGCACGCCGGTGATGTCGATGATGGCGATTTCCGAACCGGTGTCGACAATGCGTTGCAGCAGCGATTCCATCACCACTTGGGTGCGCTGCGAATCAAGGGTGCCGATCATTGGCAGGGCGAGGACGCCGTCCCACAGCTTGACGACCGGGGTCGACAGTTCCAGCAATTCTTCCTGCTGACGCTTGATCACCGCCTCGCGGGATTTCTGGAAGGTGCCGATGGTGTGCATGCCGACGGTGTCGAGCAGTTCGGACACTTCCAGCAATTGCTCGGCGAGCAGTGCCGGCTGGTCCTGATAATGGTTTTGCAGCAGGGCGAACAACGGACCCTTCAGAGCGAAGATGAAGTTGGCAGTTTGCTGGGAATCCTGGCCGAGCAGGGCGCGGCTTTGCGACAGCTTTTCAAGGAACTGGCGGGTATCTTCCCAGCCTGCGGCGGCAATTTTGCTGCCATTGCCGTTTTCCAGGCCGGTCAGCAGCAGGCTCAGCAAATCGCGGGTCTGTTGCGCGAGGTCATGTTCCTTGAGGTTGCGCGTGGCGCCGCTGGCTTCGAGGCGTTTGGTCCATTCGCTCAGCAGTTGCATCTGGTTGTTCTTGATTGCTTCGACTGTGCTGTTCTGCAGTGCTGCCATGTGCGTGTCGCTCCGATACGTATTGGGGGCCGGCGCAGCGAAATGGCCGGCGCGAATTGACTGACATTTGCCGCTTGAAATAGTTGTTCATCCAGCGCTGAATTTTTCTGCCTGCCGCGTCGAACACCCCGGTAACTCTAGTCGGCGTGGCAGCAGGCAACGATCTTTTGAACGAATCTACGGCGTCAGGCTTCGAATCTGCATGCCCGACGTTTTCCAGTCGTGCTGGAAGAGGGAGGCAGGACTATGAATGAGGTGGATATGAACGAGCAAGCGCCGCAACAGCAAAATCAGTCCTCTGAGTCGATTAACCGCAACGATCCGGCGATCGACCCGCAAACACCGGGGCAAACCAAGCCTGCACCGGCCGAAAAAGGGCAGGCCGACAGTGCGGCCAGCGAAGTTGATCAGAAACAGCATCACGACGACAACAACAACGAATTCAGCCCCGGCTTCAAGCCTGACCCGGACCGCCCCGCACCGGGCGAAAGCACCGACGCCGACATCGACACCGATGGCGGTTGATCGGCAGAACGCAAAAAGGCCGCATCGATGGATGCGGCCTTTTTTATTGCCCGGGCGTTTATTTGCTCGGGTGTTTGGCTTGCAGCTCTTTGGCGTGGGCCAGATGTTTTTCCAGCGCCGGCAGCATTTTCTGCGCGAACGCTTTCAGTTCAGTAGCGCCTTTGGCCTTGTCATCGGTCACGGTATTCGCCTGCTTCTTGAACAGCTCGATCGTCTCTTCGTGAGCCTTGACCTGGTTATTGGCGTAGGCCGCATCGAAGGATTCATCGCGCATGTCGAGAATCTTTTCCTTGGCCTGCTTGACCAGGGTGGTGTCGTCAGGGACTTCGATGTCATTGGTGGTCGCGATCTTCTTCAGCTCTTCATTGGCCTTGCTGTGATCAGCGATCATTTGGTTAGCGAAGGCTTTGATGTCGGCTGACTGGCTTTTTTCCAGAGCCAGCTTGCTGGTTTCGATTTCGGCGATGCCGCCAGCAGCGGCGTTGTCGACAAAGTCGTTGTCAGTCGCGGCAAAGGCGCTGCCCATGCCGGCAGAAAGTGCAACAGCCAGGGCGAGATGACGCAGGTTGAATCCGTCCATTGGGTATCTCCACGCAGGTTTTTGTGAGCGTTATCCAATGGAGCGAGAGGACACGGCAAAGGTTTTATCGCATTTACGACAGGGCGACGAACGGCAACCGCTGGTCTGACAGGGAGTCGACAGAAGCCATTGCCCAAGGCCATGCTGATAATGAGTCAGCGCATCGGTCGCGCTGGTTGTCGATCAAATTGATGGAGGTGTTTCATGCCGGTTTCACATGATCTGTATCAGGACCTGGGCTGCAAGAAGGAAGAGATCGAGCAAAAACGCTCCGAGGATCCGAAGCTGGATTCGTTGCTTAACAAGTATTTTGATGTCGATAAAGCGGTCGTCGAGGCCGAGAACGCCAAGTCAGACGCCCCCACTGACGATGACCTGAAAAAGCTCAAAGAGAAGCGTGTAATCGTCAAGGAGCAGATCGTCGCCCAACTGGCGGGGCAGCCGCTGACGGGCCAGTAATCGCCCGACCCGTGGTCATTTTTCCAAGGGAACGGCTACGGCTTACGGCACCTCCAATGTGCAGAGTCTGCAAACCATCGACTCGTTGCGAGGTGCCACATGAACGACCCCAAATTCCCCAGTGAAGAGCAGGGCGGTTTCGACCCGATTCCCACCCGTCCCGAACCGAACAGCCCGGCGCATACCACCGCGCATCCTGAAGAACCGGTCGAGGAGCTTCCCGAAGACGACGATCCGGACAAGTTCGATAGATCCAGCAACTGACAGACCGCTATCGCGAGCAGGCTCACTCCTACAATTTGAAATGCGTACCCCTGTAGGAGTGAGCCTGCTCGCGAAAGCGTCGGTCGATCCACCTCTCTCCTACTGATTCAGCGCAGGGCGGAATCCAGCCCCATCCTGCCCATATGCCCCGCCTTCAACGAGCCGAAATACAACCACTGCCCGTACTCGCGCACGGTAGTGATCGGCGAGTAATTGCCATCGCTCGCATCCTGCAGATTGGCGATCACCTTGCCGTCCAGATCCAGACCGAGGACAAACCCACGCTTCTCCACAGGCTTGGGCAAGACCGTCAATGCCCGCACGATCATCTTGCGCAAAAACGGATGTTCAGCCGTACCGTCGAGCAAGGCATTGCGCGGCGCATACAGGGCTACCCAGAAGCGATTGCTGCCATTGAACGAGAGGTTGTCGGGCAGCCCTGGCAAGTTGTCGATGAACACGTCGTGGGTGCCAGCCTTCGGCCCGCTCAGCCAATAGCGGCTGATGCGGTAGGCGCCGGTTTCGTTGACCAGCACATAGGCCTCGTCCGGGCCAAGAGTGACGCCGTTGGCGAATTGCAGTTTGTCGAGCAGCACGCTGGTCTTGCCGGTCTGAAAGTCGTAGCGCAGCAAGCGTCCATCGGCGCCGTGCTCGATGATGGCTTCGCCGTCCTGGCCGTAGCCCCAACGGCTGGAGGCATCACTGAAGTAGGCGAAGTGGCCTGACTTGTCGACCGCTACATCATCAGTGAATCCAAATGGCACACCGTTGGCCTCGGTGGTCAAGGGAATCATTTGTCCCTGCGCATCCAGCGACAGCAAACCCTTGACCGCATCGGCAATCACCAGCATGCCGTTCGGATGCCGGGCCAGGCCCAACGGGCGGCCACCGGTGTCGGCGAGGACCTTGCGCTGCGTGCCGTCGAGGCTGCTGCGAATCAGCCTGCCGTCATGTAATCCGGTGATGAGGAAGTCGTCCTCCAGCAACAAGGCTTCGGGGCCTTCGATGTCGCTTGGCCCGACCTTCACCACACCTTTGAGGCGCTTGTTGTCCGCGTAGATACCGTCTTTCAGCGAGGGCGCCGGTGGCGGTGTCCAGGCCACCGGTTCGACTTTGGTTGGCAGCAAAAGCAAGAAGGCGATGACGAGAACGATCAGCAGGCCAGGCAGATGACGTAATTTCACGCGCTGGCCCTCGCCGCGCCGATGAACTGTGCGGCCGTGGCGCGCAGGGCGAGCATGGACGCCGCAGATTCGCGTTCGATGCGCCGCTTGAGCAACAGGCGATTGGCGAGGCGCATGAGCAAGCCGTCAACGCGATATTCCAGCGTACGCACGAAGCGCGTGCCGCCAGCCTCCGCCGAGCACTCGTAAGTCAGCCGCAAGGACAAGCCCTGATCGCTTTGCGCGCGGGCGCACCAGCGCCGTCCCGGCAGATATTCCGTCACTTCCCAGCGCAAATGGCCGGCACGTCCGCCGGCATGAATGTCCTCTTCGAAGCGCGCACCGGCATGCAGCGGACCTTGCGGAGCGTCAATCTTCAATGAGGAGGGATGCCAGTCCGGCCAGTGACTGACGCTGGCGGCATAGGCCAGCACGGCGACCGGCTCGCCGGCGATGTCGATCTCGTGCTGCATGCGCGTCATGGGCATTTTCGAATATCTCAAAGGGGCGGGTTCCGGCTCGCGATACAGCGTGCCGAACAGGTAGTCCATCAAGGGCAGAACGATGTTGAAATTGCGTTCCTGCATGCGCTCGCGGCGATGATGCAATTCATGCAGACGGCGCATCTGGCGGATCCACGGCAAACGGCTCAACGGATTTTGCGGCGGCAGATGTTCGCAGGCATGGAACACTTCGTAGAGCAGATATCCAAGCACCATGCACCCGGCGAACAGCCCGGCGACATTGGCGTTGACCTGCGCGAGCAGCCACCACAGGGGCAGGGTGATGAGCAGCGTATGAATAACGATCAGCCAGGCCGGAAACAGAATCACCCGCCAGTCTCGCGCACTGTCGTAGGTCATATGGCCGGGGGTGAAAAAGCTGTGATGGTCGCCGGCATGCCGGGCGTAGAACATCTTTGCGAACGCTTTTTTCTGATGACCGAGATGGCGATGGACCATGTACACGCCGAAATTGAACAGCAGCAGGGTCAACGGCACGGTCAGCCATTCCAGCCAGCTCACCGAATGCACCGTGCGCCAGAACGCAGTGATCGCGAGAGTGCCGAACAGCAGCACGAACATGCCGTGCAGCCATGGGTTGTACAAAGGGTGAATGGCCGCACGGTAGCGGCTGCGAAATGTCTCGGTGGTCTGCCTCAACGCTTTCACCTGCGGGTATTGTCGTTATACCCGGCAGAGTAGCCGATCCGCTGATGTCTGCAGGGCCAACCTTGAGGTCACAAGCGCCATGCTCCGGACTGCGCCCGCGGTGTCAGCTCAGAGGGTTCCAGCGCTGCGACCAGTCGTCATCGGTGCGGATCACTTCGCGGAGCAGATCGAAGGCCTGCTGCAGCACGGCCGAGTCGCGATCGCGCGAATACACCAGGTAGGTCGGGTAGCCGAATTCCGGCGCTTTGGTGACGGCTTCCAGCGCACCAGTTTCCAGATACGTGCGCACGACCCGGGTGCGGAAATAGCCGCTGCCGCCATGTTCGAGGATGTATTGCAGGGCCAGCGGGCCGAGGTTGAAGCTCAGCGCCGCTTTGGCTTTTTCCGGCAGCGCGGCGTCATGTTGACGGCGGAAGTCAGGGCCCCAGTCGATGTAGACGTAAGGATCAGGGCGCTCGGGCGCGCGCACCAGAATCAGCTTTTCTTCCAGCACTTGTTCGACCTGTAGCCCGGGCCAGTATTCCGGCTGATAAACCAGCGCGGCATCGAGCACGCCGAGTTCGAGTTGACGCAGCAGGTTTTCGCCATCGCGGATTTCCATGCGCAACGCATGTCCGGGGATTTTTTCGCGCAGTTCCGCCGCCCAGCTGAGCATCAGCGGATTGCACAGGCTGACCTCGCCACCAATGTGCAGAACGTTGTGATAACCCTCGGGCAGCGGCAAGTCGCGGCGCGCGGCTTCCCAGGTCTGCACCAGTTGATTGGCGTAGATCACGAACGCTTCGCCATTGGCCGTCAACTTCGCCCCGGCGCGATTGCGCACGAACAGCGTGCTGCCCAGCTGGCCTTCGAGTTTCTGCACCCGTGCGGTGATCGCGGTTTGCGTGACAAACAGCTTCTGCGCGGCGGCGGCGAGACTGCCGTGACGAACGATTTCGAGAAAAGTGCGGGCGAGGTCGATGTCCATGGGGCGGGGCCGGTGTCTGGGGTGGGGCGCATTGTAAGTCAAAAGCCCCTCACCCTGGCCCTCACCCTGGGGGAGGGCCAGGGTGAGGGGAAAGCAGACACCACAAGATCAACTGGCCAACTCGGTGCGCTCAAGCAAGCCCACTCGCGCCCAATCCTCTATGAGGCGCGCCGGCGTGCCACACACCCTGCGCTTGTAGACGAAGTGGCTGCACTTTTCGGCAAAGCGATTGCGGTCATGCAGCATGTCCTCCTGCATTTGCTCCAGCTCCGCGTCTCGGCATCGACGGATCAGTGCCTGATCGATCCGCAACTTGCGTTCGCGCACCGCCGCATAAGCGGGATCACTCAATACGCTATTCGCTCGTTGCAGCAGCCACAGGGAAAACTCGTCCGGACAGCGCGGGCCGATCTCCTGAACCATGCCCAGTTGCCAGGCTTGCACCGCACTGATCGGCAGGCAGGCCTGGGTCAATTGCTCGGCGATCGTCGGGCCGACGGCGCGGGGCAGGCTGTAGGTCCAGTATTCCGAGCCATACAGACCCATGCTTTTGTAGTGCGGATTGAGCACGATATCGGCGCGGGCAAACACGATGTCCGCCGCCAGCGCCAGCATCACGCCGCCCGCGCCGGCGTTGCCGGTCACGCCGCTGACCACCAGTTGCCGCGCGCTGAGCAGTTCGGCGCAGACATCGTCGATTGCCTGAATGTTGGCCCAGGCTTCGGCGCCGGGATCCTGCGCGCCTTGAATCACGTTCAGGTGCACGCCGTTGGAAAAACTGCCCCGGCCGCCCCTGATCAGCAGCACTTGCGTATCCCGGGCCTTGGCCCAACGCAGTGCCGCGACCAGGCGCTGGCATTGCTCGGTGCTCATCGCGCCGTTGTAGAACTCGAACGTCAGTTCCCCGACATGCCCGGACTCACCGTAACGAATCGGCTGATACGCTTCGTCGCTGAACGGCTGTGTGGCGATCGACCAGCCCAGCACTGGCACATGGTTGAGTTGTCCGGCCAGCACATGCCGGGCCGGTTGCTTGAAGGTTTCCTCGCTGGGTTGAGGTTTGCGTCGCAGCGCGCCGATCCACAGGCTCTGGTCGCCGGCAGCGATCAACACCGCGTCGTCATGTACCGCAAGAATCTCGCCGGGCGTGCCTCTTCGCGAGTCAAGGTGAGCGTCATACAGGTAATACTGCCGGCCAGCCAGACTTGCCAGCACGCCCGGTTGCCCGTCTGCTGCGTCGATACAGCGCTTGCTGACGCGCGCGCAATCGTGCCAGCTGAAGCTGCGATCAGCCTGTTTCATGTTCGGTTGCAGGCGCCCGCGCACGCTGGGATCGGCGTAATCCAGTTCCACCGGCCGGAACCCTTCGACGAATTTTTCCACCACCTCGCGGATGCACACCATCGCCGCATCGCTGACGCGGCCGTTGTACAGCTCGGATTTGCGCAGGCCCGCGGGCAGGTTGAATTCGCAGGTGGCCCACACCGGCCCGGCGTCCATTTCTTCGACCGCCTGCAGCGCGGTGACACCCCAGATCGGCAGTTCGTTGCTGATCGCCCAATCCAGTGCGCTGGCGCCGCGGTCGCCAACGATGCCGGGATGAATGATCACCACCGGACGCCGGGCATCGGCCCAAAGTGCCTGTGGCACACGGTCCTTGAGAAACGGGCAGATCACCAGGTCGGCGCCGCTGTGCTCGACCTGTTCACACACCGAAGCCGGGTCGGTAAACAGCACCACGCTGGGCAAGTGCCCAGCGTGACGCAGTTCCAGCCAGGCCCGTTGCGTCAGGCCGTTGAACGCTGACGCCAGCAGAATGATCTTGAGCGATTGCATGGGATTCTTCCTTGAGTGAGTCGGCCGCAGGCTCCCGGTGAGCCTTCCCTGGCTTTCGATGGAGCGGGAAGCGTACGCAGTGCTTGCACGTCCACAGGTGACCGAGGTCAACGTTGTGTCAGGCAAGGCGAGAATTCACGCGCTGAAATTTCCGTTCAGGTCCTACGGAAACAGGAGTGTTTCGATCAGATACGTGGATATTTCTGACGACTTTTTCAGGTTGGTCGTCGGACGCTGGGGCTATAGCATCAGTCCTGACATTGAAGTCATCGAGCGCACAGATCGCTCCGGACCCGGACAAAGGATGGAACATGCGAATCCCACTGATTGAAAGCCATACGCCTGCTTATTCCCCTCGCCATTACTGGCGCGACGATCGCGCCAGATGCCCCTCGGAGGACGTCGCCATGCCGACTGCCAAAGCGCCCCGGCTCACCGGCTTGAAGAAGCTCGAGGGCAAGCCTCTGGAGTTGCTGTTGCGTGGACAGGACACCGGCGACGACCCGATGCTCGTCCTGCGCTGCACAAGCGAAGGATTCGAGCTGCTCGATGTGGTCAACATGATTGCCTCCTCCGAGCTGTACCAGCAGGGCGAGATGGTCAAACGCATCACCGGCAGATCCGTGAGAACTGTGCGACGTCTGCTCAATGAAGGCGCGCCGGTGCGTCTGGACACGCCGCAGAGCATCCTCGCTTATCAATATGCCGCGGCACTGGAACTGGCCACCGAAGTGTTCGGGCGTCAGGCCAAGGCTGAATCCTGGCTGAAGCAACGCGCAACCTACTTCTACGGCTATGTGCCACTCGATCTGGTGGGACACGCGTTGGGGTTCAGGATGGTGGAGGAGTATCTGAACCAGATCAAATACGGGGTTTATCAATGAATCCCTTGCCCTGGGATGATCGCTGGTACGCCTGGCGGCTGGATCGCGCGGTGTACAGCGAAACCTGGGACAGCGGTCTGGGTTCGAAACGGGACGGCGGCCGCTGGAATACGCCTGGACGGCGAGTCGTGTACGCGTCAGTCGATCCATCCACAGCGATTCTTGAGGTGGCCGCCCATGGCAGTTTCGACGCGCTTGATCAGGAACCCTATGTGTTGACCTGTTTTGAAATCGTTCACCAAGCCAGCGTGAGAATCGTGCAGCCGGAGGATGTGCCCAATCCGCACTGGCTCACCCCGATGAAAACCTCGCCCAACCAGCGAAAGTTTGCCGATGCACTGTTGGCTGAACACCCTTTTGTATTGGTGCCTTCGGTGGCAACGAGGCACTCGTGGAATTTGCTGGTGAGTTGCGATCTGGCGGAGGGTCAGTTCAGGATGGTTTCGCAAGAGCGGTTCGGGCTGGATACGCGGTTGTTGCAGGAGGTTTGATCGTATCGGCGAGGTCCTGCGGATCCAAGACCACGCTTGTCAGGTTCCGGAAGGGCTTCGGAGCAAATGAGCCGCTGCCAGCTACATTCGCGGCGGCTCGGTCAGAAAAGAGCTTGATGGAACGGCTGCAGCCAAGCACTAATCCACATTGCAATGACACGCAGTGCTTGAAACGACAAATCCCGCCACATGGGCGGGATTTGTTTGAACCCAGCAGCTTCTTACGAAGGGAACAGCTCGGACAGTTTCATCGACAGCATCATGTCGCCTTCAACGCGCAGCTTGCCGCCCATGAACGCCTGCATGCCGTCGGTTTCGCCGCTGACGATACCTTTCAGGGTTTCGCTGTCCAGCACCAGCGTGCAGTTGGCGTCCGGGTTTTCGCCTTCCTGGATGTCGCAGGTGCCGTCTTTGACGATCAGCGCGTATTGCTTGTCTTCGTCGGTGATGTTGAAACCGAAGACCAGGTCCAGACCGGCAGCGGCGGCTGGGTTGAACTTGGCTTGCATTGCTTTTACGGCATCAGCTACGGAGGTCATGGTTCGATCCTTTCTTGGTCATGGGAGCTGGGTGGTTACAGCCAGGGTCACAGTAAGCCGGACTCAGCGAAAAGTGATGAGTTCCGGGGCCTTCAGCAGTTGCAGGTGTGCGTGACTGTTGAAGGAAGCCAGAGCCACCTCGCGACCGCGAAACTTCAGTTGGTTGAGCGAGGTGTTGACGATTTGCCAGTTCAGTTCAAAGGCCTGTCGGGCAGGCATTTGTGTAATCAGGTGGAGCAGGGCGGTGATGGTGCCGCCGGAAGTGAACACGGCGATTTTCTGGTTTTTTTCCGCCACATCGAGAATACGGTGCAGACCGGCCTGAACGCGCTCGACGAAACCCAGCCAGCTTTCCAGCCCCGGGGTGTCATAAGTGCCCGCGAGCCAGCGTTCGACGATCAAAGCAAAGATGCGCTGGAACTCACCGCGGTTCTGCGCGGCATTGCGCAGGATGTCGAGAGCTTCCGGCTCTTCCGGCAGCATCGCCGGGAGCAGGGCGCGGATGACCGCATCGGCATCGAATTCGTTGAAGGCGGAATCGGTTTCAAGAACGGGAACCGGCAGGCCTCTGGCACTGAATTGTTCCAGTGCACTGGTGGCGGTGTGCTGTTGACGACGCAGGTCACCGGCAAGGCAACGATCGAAGTTGATGCCCAGATCGGCAAGGTGCTGGCCGAGGATTTCTGCCTGACGCACGCCGGTTGGTGACAGGACGTCGTAATCGTCTGCACCAAAGGAGGCCTGGCCATGTCGTATCAAGTAGATGCTGCCCACGTCCGCGTCGTCCCGGTACGTTGAAGGTCAGGCGAGGTTATGAGGATGGCGGAGAGCTGTCAATGAAAAAACATACGCTTGTTTGAAATGCCCGTTACAGGCGTGTTGCCAGAGGTTTCACGGCTGGCCGACGAGCCGGCGCATGGGTATGCTGGAGCCATTCCGCGTGTGTTTCACGTTCACGCATTGCATTGAGGAGTCTCTGTGGATTTTTTCACCGAATACGCCAGCTTCCTGGCCAAGACTGTCACCCTGTTGGTCGCCATTCTGGTGGTGCTCGCCAGTTTCGCCGCGTTGCGCAGCAAGGGACGGCGCAAATCGGCGGGCCAGTTGCAAGTCAGCAAGCTCAACGATTTCTACAAAGGTCTGCGTGAGCGCCTGGAGCAGACCCTGCTCGACAAGGATCAGCTCAAGGCATTGCGTAAGGGCGAAGCGAAAACCGAAAAAAGCGCGAAGAAGCAGAAGACCCAGCCAGAGCCGAAGTCCCGGGTATTTGTGCTCGACTTCGACGGCGATATCAAGGCTTCGGCCACCGAGAGCCTGCGTCACGAGATCACCGCGCTGTTGACCCTGGCCACGCCGAAGGACGAAGTGGTTCTGCGCCTGGAAAGCGGCGGCGGCATGGTGCACAGCTACGGTCTGGCGTCGTCACAACTGGCCCGAATCCGCGATGCGGGCGTGCCATTGACCGTTTGCATCGACAAGGTCGCGGCCAGCGGCGGCTACATGATGGCGTGCATCGGCGACAAGATCATCAGCGCTCCATTCGCGATACTCGGTTCCATCGGTGTGGTCGCGCAGTTGCCAAACGTCAACCGCCTGCTGAAGAAGCATGACATCGATTTCGAAGTGCTGACTGCCGGTGAATACAAGCGCACCCTGACGGTGTTTGGCGAAAACACCGAGAAGGGCCGTGAGAAATTTCAGGAAGACCTCGACATTACCCATCAGCTGTTCAAGAACTTCGTCGCCCGTTATCGCCCGCAACTGGCAATCGATGAAGTGGCCACCGGCGAAATCTGGCTGGGGATCGCTGCCCTGGAAAACCAGCTGGTGGACGAACTGAAGACCAGCGATGAATATCTGGCGCAGAAAGCCAGACAGGCCGAGGTTTACCATCTGCACTACGCCGAGCGCAAAAGCCTGCAGGAACGCATCGGCATGGCTGCCAGCGGTTCGGTGGATCGTGTGCTGTTGAGCTGGTGGAGCCGCCTCACCCAGCAACGCTTCTGGTAAACAAGCAGGCATAAAAAAACGCCGGTCAATGACCGGCGTTTTTGTGTCCGCAGTAAATCCGCAGGCTTAGCGCCGACGAAACAACGGCAGCGGCTCGTCACTGGCGGCCTGGTAGGTCACCGAGAAATCCTTGAGACCTTCCAGTGCTTCGTACGGGTCTTTATCGGCGCGAATGGCGAAGGCGTCGAAACCGCAGCGATGCATGTAGAACAATTGGTCCCGCAGAACATCGCCAATCGCTCGTAGCTCGCCTTTGAAACCGTAACGGTCGCGCAGCAGACGGGCATTGGAGTAACTGCGGCCATCGGTGAACGCCGGGAAATTCAGTGCGATCACTTGAAACTCACTGACGTCTTCACCGATCTCTTCGGCTTCCTCGTCGGCATCCAGCCACACGCCCAGACCGCCATCACGGGCCTTGAGCATGCGGCTGTGTTCGCGCCACAACTGCAGAGGAACGATCAGATCGTCGCAGTTGCTGATCTCGTCGATGTTGAAATCCTTGGGCAGCAAGTGCCAGGTTTCGTCGACGACTTCGTTGTTCTTAATGATTCGCTGCATAGACGCGTTCCTTGAAGAGGTCGATGCCAATACGCTGGTAGGTGTCGATGAAGCGCTCGTCTTCGGTGCGTTGCTCAACGTACACGTCGATCAGCTTGGAGATCACATCCGGCATGGCTTCCTGAGCGAAGGACGGGCCGAGGATCTTGCCCAGGCTCGCATCCCGGCTGGCGCTGCCGCCGAGGGAGACCTGATAGAACTCTTCGCCTTTCTTGTCCACGCCGAGGATGCCGATGTGGCCCACGTGGTGGTGACCGCAGGCGTTCATGCAGCCGGAGATGTTCAGGTCCAGCTCACCGATATCGAAAAGGTAGTCCAGATCGTCGAAGCGACGCTGGATCGATTCGGCAATCGGGATCGACTTGGCGTTGGCCAGCGAGCAGAAGTCCCCGCCCGGGCAGCAGATGATGTCGGTCAGCAGGCCGATGTTCGGCGTGGCGAAACCGCCTTCACGCAACTCGCCCCACAGGGTGAACAACTGACTCTGCTCGACGTCGGCAAGAATGATGTTCTGCTCGTGAGAGGTGCGCAGCTGACCGAAGCTGTAGCGGTCGGCCAGATCGGCGACGGCGTCGAGCTGTTTGTCGGTGATGTCGCCCGGGGCAACACCGGTCGGCTTCAGCGACAGCGTCACAGCGACATAGCCAGGCTTCTTGTGCGCCAGGGTGTTGCGGCTGCGCCAGCGGGCGAAACCCGGATGCTCTTTGTCCAGATCGGCCAGTTGCGCGGTCTGGTTATCGAGGGTCTTGTAGTCCGGATCGACGAAGTGCTTCGCAACGCGATGCAGTTCGGCTTCGGTCAGCGTGGTCTGGCCACCGCGCAGGTGCTCCATTTCCGCATCGACTTTCTGCGCGAACACTTCCGGAGTCAGCGCTTTGACGAGGATCTTGATCCGCGCCTTGTATTTGTTGTCACGACGGCCATAGCGGTTGTACACACGCAGAATGGCGTCGAGGTAGCTCAACAGGTCCTGCCATGGCAGGAATTCGTTGATGAATGCGCCTACCACCGGCGTACGACCGAGGCCACCGCCAACCAGCACGCGGAAGCCCAACTCGCCAGCAGCGTTATGGACAGGTTCCAGACCGATGTCGTGGACTTCGATGGCAGCACGGTCACTGGTCGAACCGTTGACGGCGATCTTGAACTTGCGCGGCAGGTAGGCGAATTCCGGGTGGAACGTGGTCCACTGACGAACGATCTCGCACCATGGGCGTGGATCGATCACTTCATCGGCGGCGACGCCGGCAAACTGATCGGTGGTGACGTTGCGCAGGCAGTTACCGCTGGTCTGAATAGCGTGCATCTGCACGGTCGCGAGTTCGGCGAGAATGTCCGGGATGTCTTCCACGGCCGGCCAGTTGAACTGCACGTTCTGCCGCGTACTGATGTGGGCGTAGCCCTTGTCGTAGTCGCGGGCAATCCTGGCCATCATGCGCACCTGGCGCGAAGTCAGTTGGCCGTAAGGCACCGCCACCCGCAACATCGGTGCGAAGCGCTGGATGTACAGGCCATTCTGCAGGCGCAGGGGGCGGAATTCTTCTTCGCTCAGCTCACCTGCCAGATAGCGTCGGGTCTGATCACGGAACTGCTTGACGCGGTCCTCGATGATCCGCTGATCGTACTCGTCGTATACGTACATATAAGTCCTGTTCTCAGGCTTGGGCTACTCGGAAAACGCTGCGTTTTCGCTTGCTGGAGTCCGATGATGCCTCTGCAATTCTGCGCGCACGGCCGCGCACTCCTGACGGAGCCGGGGCAATATACCCGTTTGCAGTTATGCGCAAAAGTGATGTTTGAGTATATGGAAAGAACCAAATCGCCTAACACGCATCACTGTCAACTAATCCACATTTGTCGTGCGGACAATCATCGTCTTAACTGTGATCGAGTCTTTGTGCAATCACCGATAAAACCGACAAGAGGCGATGCAATGAGCAACCCGACCAAAGCCAGAAAAAGCGACAGCAGTGTCGACGCATGGGCCATTCTGTTCCTGATCATTCTCGTAGTAGGGACAGCGGTCTTCTGGGTCAGCCACCAGTAAGCCAGGTTCCGGGCCTTTTCCTGGGCCCGGCCCCCTGCGCATCCGCATGAAGCCATGTAGCCAACACCTCAGCGTGCCGGTTCACACGCCGGCCAGATGCAGCACCAGTTTGACGATGGCAAACAGCGTCAACCCGAACAGCGCCGTGAACAGAATGCCCAACATCACGAAATGACTGGGTTTGCCATGGGTAAAGTCTCGTTCCCTGTTTTTGCCGCTTTGTACGCCGAACGCCGCTGCCATGACGCTTTGCAACATTTGCCAAAGGGTCGGCGGTTTGTTGTCGACTGGATCGTCCATAAATCCCTCCGCTGAAAGTTGTGCCTCTCAAGCATAGTCAAATAGCGCTCGGCTGTTCGCAGACACGTCGTTACAACTGCCGCCTCTGCCTATAACCCTGTACCGCTGAAGCCACCCATACAAGTGATGTGCTGTCGCTCCATTTACAGGAGCGATGTATGTCCCCCGATTTCCTTATTCCTCAAGCCACGGACAAGCCTGCACCACCGCCTGCTACCGAGAGCCTGCACGGGCCTTTTCTGGAGGCTGCGGTGCCGCCATGGCTGATCGATGCTTCTGCTCTGAGAAAGGCCGAGTTCAAACAGGCCAGGGCCGTCCTGCCGAACTGGTACAGCACCATGGCACCGGCACACCGTCGTGTTTTGCATGAAAGCTACGGCCACAGTTTCAGCACGCAGACGCGATTGGACCAGACCATGGCAGCGTTCAAGGACATTGATGCGTTCGCCCGGCCCATCCTGATGCAGGCGCTGAAAAGCCGTTTTCAGGTCGAGGTTGATGTCGACAAAACCCTGTTATGCCTCCGGCGCCCCATACGCGCCGGTCTCCTCGGCGAGGAAATCGGAACTTACGAATCCTTGACGCTTCCTTTGCTGCAGGCGGCGCTGCACAACTTTGAAAGTGACGAGTGTCGGTACGGGGCGTTTCACCGAAGCTCCGGGTTCGCAATCCAGAATCCTGCCACGGAGGTCTACACGGCTGTGCCGGTAAATGTGTCGGTCAGAAACTTTCTCGGCCTGTGCCGTGAACTGGATATCGGTGCGAAGTATCAGGCCTATCTCGATTCGTTTTTCCATCCTGAAAACCCCAAGGCCGAGGCGAGGTTGCGCCGGCGGTTCATTGCCAGCCAGAAAACAGCCATGCGTGCGGCGGCTGATCGGGCTTTGTTGACCAGGGACATTCTGCCGGAAGACCACGCGATGATCATTTCGGTCATCAGAGGCGAGCGACATCCCAGAATCGGTCGCAGTCAGGTCTGGTTTCAGGACCTGAGCCTGATGAGGCACAGGTTGGTGGGGTGTGTTGCGTTCAAGATCGCCGAAAGGAATCGCCCCACCGAGGCAGTGATTCTTTATGTGCCGAATGATCCGGTACATCCGCTGAAGCGCTATACCGGCACGCAAATGCAGAGCACCATCAAGCGGCTGCTTACCGCTCGTGTTCCAGGGCAGTCGGCAGACATCGAACCGACGCCTTACCAGCGGTTTCTGAGCCAGTTCTTGCCCTACGAAAAACGTCCTTACTATTTCAGCCAGTTCGTGAAGGTTGCCGACTCTGCGTCCGACTGGCTGACGTCGCCCTGGCGCAAAATACTGGAAGCCACACTGACCGCAATCGAGATATGGAAAACCTCGCCCAAATACGCGAAGAGAGTGCCGGAGCCCGATCCCTACATTGCCGCCGCGTTGATGCCCCACGTGCAGGCTTTTCCCTGGGCTGCCAATTCCGACCTCTGGACTTACCTCTATGAAAAGCACCGCGAGAAGGTCTTCGCTGATGCCCGCTGCCACGCGGTTCCGACTGCCGACGTGGACGCCAGTGCACGCAACGCCAAACTGTCAGGCCTGCTGCAATTCGGCCTGCTGGCGCTGAATGTGGCGTCGATGTTTGTGCCGGTGCTGGGCGAGATCATGCTGGTGGTGATGGCCGGCCAGTTGTTGTTCGAAACCATCGAGGGCGTGGTCGAATGGAGCGAGGGTGACAGGCACGCCGCCAAGGCGCACTTCGTGGATGTGGCGGAAAACCTCGCGCAGATTGCGGTCATGGCGGCAGCCGGCGCGGGTTTCAAACGGCTGACGGCGGTAAAGCCGGAGCCGCTGATCGAGCAACTGCATCCCGTGACTCTGCCCACTGGCGAAACCCGTCTGTGGAAGCCCGACTTCAGTGGCTATGAACAGCACCTCACGTTGAGTGGATCAGTGCGGCCGAATGCACAGGGGCAGTACCGGATCGACGGCAAAATCTGTTTCCGCCATGGCGGCAGGTTCTACGAACAGACACTCGATGAGTCAACCGCTCGATGGCGGCTCAAACATCCCAGCGATGCCGACGCCTACCAGCCAGTCCTGAGTCATAACGGTCAGGGCGCCTGGCGGCTGGCGTTGGAGCAGCCAATGGACTGGGAGCGACTGACCCTGCTGCGGCGCATGGGGCATATCACCGACGACTTCAGCGATGAATCCCTGCTGATGCTCGCCGATATCAGTGCTGTCAGTGACAACGCCTTGCGCAAAATGCACATGGATCATCTGCCGCCACCTCCTGAATTGCACGACGCGATGCGCCTGTATCGCGCCGATAGGGGAGCCAGGCAAATGATCGAGCAACTGCGCGGAGCGAGGCCCATTGATGAGGGGTATCTGTACGCACTGCCTCTGGTCACCGAAATGCCGCACTGGCCGGCTGATCGGATACTGGAGTTTTTCCTCGGTGCCGAGGGCGAAGGATCGTCGATTCGGTACGGTGCGCAGACCTCACTGCCCGGGTTTGATCGCAAACCGGTCATCCGTATCAGCCGTGCGCAGGTATTGAACGGAGAAATGCCTGCGCGAATTCTGGCAGCGCTGCAGGAAAACGAAGTACGCCAGCTCCTGGGCCCGGCCGACGCGCAGTTTCGTCCAGCGAGGCCAGACGCATTCAGTCGCAGGCTCGCCGATTATGCCCATACACGACAGTCGGCCATTTTCGACAGCCTTTACCGAGGCAGCGAACCGCTGGGCATACGCGGGCGCATGCTGCAGCGTGAATGTCCCGGACTCAGCGATGCGGCCGCAGAGGATGTGCTCGATCATGCAACGGCGGCGGAACTGGCTCGAATGGACGCTGCCGGACGCTCCCCGTTGAAAATGCTTGAAGAGGCTCGCTGGCATGCTCGCCAGGGACGCCAGGTTCGTGCATTCGCCGGTTTGCACAGCGAGAACCTGGCTTCGGCAGACAGCCGAAGGCTGGCACTGTTTGCGCTGGAACAGTTGCCAGGATGGCCGCAGACATTGCGCCTGGAAATTCGCGAGGGCAGCACAACCGGCGCGCTGCTCGACAGCATCGGTGAGCCCGCGGCACCGATGAAACGCTATCTGGTCAAGAACGGGCCTGCTTACCAGGCCTTCGGTGATCACGCAGAAGCGCTCAACAAGTTATCGAATGCAGAGGACAGCTTCTATCATTCGCTCCTGCACGCGCTGCCCGATGACATACGCTTGGCCATTGACTTGCCGGAAGGAAGCCCTGGCAGCGAACTGCAACATAAAATCATCGGCTCGGCCCATGCGCATCGACGCCAAGCTGCTCACGTTCTGGCGCCGCAAGCCAAGGCGTTCAGACCACCGGTGCGGGTGAGCGCAAGGCTCAAGGGCTATTACGCCAGTGGCCGTGGACCAAACCTTGCGCCATCCCTCGAGTCACGGGTGGCGCATCTCTATCCGCAGGCGCGGCAGGCCGAGGCGTTCCTCACCCAGCAACGCGGCAGAAGTAATGCGCAGATCTTCAGCGAACTGGAGTCCCGGCGGGAAGACTGGGAAAGACTCGATACCACCCTGGAGCAATGGCAGGCTGGCCCGACCGGGAGCCAGGCCGCGCTGCACAGGGCGCAGGTTGCTCAGGCACTCAGGAATGCCTGGCGCAATGGCCCGTTGGCCGGGCAAGAGGCCGAAGCCGGGCGCCTGTCGTTGGTGTGCGATACGCCGTTGCCTGCGCTCTCCACACGCTTTGCTCATATCAATGAACTGTCAGTGACGGGACAGGGCATAACGGATGCCAATGCGGACAGTTTTCTGGCGGCCTTCCCGAATGTCACGGATTTGTCGATCGGCGAACTGGGGCAACAGGCCGTTGCCCCCATGTCTGTGGCCGTCGCGCTGACGACCCTGCCGGAGGCGGTCGGCCGAATGCCCGGACTGACCCGTCTGCGTTTTTCCACCGATGCGGCGTTGCTGGCGCCGAGCTTTTCTCAACGGCTCAGCTCGCTTGCCAGGCTGGAAACGCTGCGCATCGATTACTCAGGAGTCGACTCAACCACTCTGCATGAACTTGACCTGACGCCATTGACCTGCCTGCGCAGCCTGCGCATTGACGCGCCCCGTGCCTTGTGGCGATGGCCCGCGTACGTTGAGCGCCTTGCGCTTCTTGAGCGTCTGGATCTGACGCATACGTTGATAGAGACGCTGCCCGAATCGCTGTATCACGATCAAGAGCAGCTTTGGGCCGGGCTGGCGCTCGACTGGTCGAGGGTGACCCCGGCGACCTTCCGGCGCGCTTACGAATACGTCAGCCAATATTCCGGCCCACTGGGCCACCTGCTCGATCTGCATCAGATGGTCGGCGAGTTCTGCCGCGCCGAGCTCGACACCATGGCGCCAATTCCGAATTTCACTGACCCGTTATCCGCAGCGTTCAACGCGGCCTGGGGGACACCGCAGGCCAGAGTGACCGCCATCGAACAGCTTCGGGCGGAGCATGAAGCCATTTTTGCGGCGTTCTACACACCCTCCCTGCGGCATGGAACACGCTATGCGACCCTCCGGCGCCAGTGGTCCACGGGGCCCAACGCCGACGTTGTCAACGCGCTCAAAACCAACTGGTATGGCACGGTTCGCCAACGGTACGGCCTGACCGCCAACGTGGCGACATTTGACCTGCCGGTGACCCGATCAGGCCACGCCATATCGCCGGCTACAGACTTGATCACCGAGTTGCCGCCACTGCCGGCAGGCAGTTTCTCCCACGTGCGTACAGTGCGCCTGGGAAGGCTGGACGTCCCCATTGAACAGGCTCGGCACTTTCTCCGCGCGTTCAGTCATGTCGAATCACTTGAATTCAGCGGTAATACCTTCACCGAGCTGCCCTTTGCGCCAGATGAGCTGTCAGCGCTGACGCATCTGGATGCAGCGGGCAACAGGATCGAGGTTACGCCTGTCGTGCAGCGGCAGATCGACGGGTTGCAGCGTCTCAGAAGGTTGAATTTGAGTAACAACCCGCTGGGCAACATCGATGTCAGCCTGTTGAGCCGATTGCGTGCCCTGAGCCTGAGATCGACGCAGTTGCGAACCTGGCCCGCCGGTGCCGAAAACCTGCCTCGGTTGACCTGGCTCGACCTGCGAGACAACCGGGTCTCGTCACTGCCACCTTCGGTGTTGACCCATCCCGACGCGCTGATGAGAGCCAACCTGACCGGTAACGTATTCAGTCCTGAGGGTGAAGCAAGCCTGCACGCGGCGCTGCGGCGTATCGAGCAGGAACGGTGGCTGGGGCAGGGCACACTGGCGCGATTCGGCGCAGAACCGGTGCCGGAGGCTTTCCCTCCTGCGGAAACAGGCGGGTCGTTTATCGATCTGATGCTCTCGCTTCCGGAAGCTGCGACGGTGCTTCAAGGGCAAACGGGGCCGTCGACGCAGTTGCAACGACTGACACGCCTCATGCCGGTCGAGCAAGCGCGGCTTCACTTGCAGAATCTGCGCGCGTCGGGGGCGAGCGATGCGCAGATCGAAGCACGGATCACCGAATGGCAGCACCTTGGCGAGGCATTGGTCCGTCGGGCGAATGATTGGCTCTATACCCGCGAAGTGCGCACGGACACCTACAGGACCAATGCGCGAGACCGATCGGTCGCAGCGAGGCGCCTCTTCGAAGCCTGGCTGGACGGGCTCACAGAGCCTGTCGACAGGGCACGACTGGATCTGGATTTCCAAGGCCTGCAAACCGGTGATTTGCCGGAACTGGCAGTGCCGATTCCTGCAGTCAGAACGCTGGATCTGAGCCGCGTGGGCATGACCACGCGGGGCTCGGACGGGTTTCTCGGGGCTTTTCCCCATGTCGAAACCTTGTACATCAGTGGCAATCCCTTGGGGTCGGTGCCTGCGCCGGTACTGCGAATGCAGCATCTGCAACATCTGGAGATGCAGTATTGCGATCTCGCGGACGCGACGGACCTTTACCCGTTGCTGGCCCGTGCGCGTCTTCGCAGGCTGGATGTCGGCTACAACGAACTTCGTGTCTTCAACCCGCCCGACTTTGGCGCTGTCCAGACCCTGGACTTGCGTTACAACCACCTGACTGCATGGCCTGGCCGTGTATTCGACGCGCCGCAGTTGCATAGCTTGAACCTGAGCGGCAATGAGCTCACACGCATTCCCGGGGAATTGTTCAGCGGCGAGCACGAGCGTCTGATCCGGGGGACTGATCTCTCCGAAAATCGACGCTTGTCCCTTTCTGCTTTGCAGGACATGCGCCGCTATGCGCGTGAGCAGTCGGCGTCGCACGTGCTGGGAATGTCACGCCGAAACATTGAAACGATGATCGACACACACCTTTTCGGCGATCTGTTCGGTGGCGCAGAAGCGGCCGGCATTCCCGAAGACGACGTCGGCAATGTGGACCTTGACGATCCTGAGGCCGCTGTCCTGCCTGTCGAAGAGGTCCTGGATCCGCTCAACGATGTGGCCCCGAGATCAAGAGATCCGTGGCTCCAGCGCAGCGACGTGACGCTCGCGGCTCGCAGGGCGGACATCTGGGCGCAACTGGCGCAAGAGCCCGATCACCAGCGTTTTTTTCAGTTGCTGCGTTTGTTGCGCGACACGGACGACTTCCGGCTGGTACCGGCCGACCTGACGCGCAGAATGTGGGATGTCATGCAGGCAGCCACCGAGAGCAGCGAACTGCGCCAGTTGCTGTTTCTCGGCGCTGAAAGCCATGGCACGTGCCCGGACGGGCGGATTCTGACATTCAGCGACATGGAAGTGCGGGTGTCGGTGTATCGGGCACTGCACGACATCCCGGTGCATCGGATGGCGCTAAAGGGCCGGGCGTTATTGCGTCTGTCCCGGCAATTGTTTCGTCTGGACAGGATCGAGACGCTGGCTGACGCCGCAGGGCGGGGCAGGGATCGTGCCGAGGTGCGCCTGAAATATCGCATCGGTCTGACTGGCGGCTGGGGCGATGGGGTGGATCTGCCCGGGCAGCCGGCCTACATGCTCTATGACGAACCCCTCAGCGGTGAACTGCTGACTCAGACCCGGGCCTCGATCCTCGAGGCGGAGCGGACCGATGCACTGCCACTGAGCATGATCGCCCGCGATTACTGGATCACCTATCTGGAGGAACGCCTCCCGCTGGAGATGCAGGCGATTGACTCCGCAGTTGATCAGCAACGCCAGGAACGCTGGAGTGCGTTGGATGATCGGCTCTCCCGGGGTGAAATCGATGCGCGAGAGTACGATCAAGAACTGGTCGAGCTGGGCAAGGCCATGGAATGGCTGCTCACCCAGGAACGTCTCGAGCTGACACGTCGGGAGATCGTCGATCTGCAGAGCTTTGCCGATGAGGCCGCAGAAGGTGATCGAGTCACGCCGACACCGGGACCTTCGAGCCGCCCTTGACGGGCGCGGGTTGGCGTTGAAGATTGCGCCGTGAGTGATACACATCAGGTTACTCACGGCCGCACCGGCAATACCCGGATACCGCAGATCCGCTGACGGGACATGGTCTGCTGATCGCTCCATCAAACCAGGAGTGATCATGGTCACTATCCCATCCAGCCCAGAGACGCCGCACGCTGCGCCGCTCGCACGAGTTGTCGCTGGCAGCCAGCCGACAAAGCTCAATACAACGCAAAGCCTGCACCGGGATTTTCTCGAAAAGTCCATCCCGCCGTGGCTGTCCAGTGCTTCGTCGCAACGGCGCGAAGCGCTCAAAAACCTCCCGACTGCGCTGCCAGGGTGGTACCTCGACGCGACGCCGGCACAACGCAAGACGCTGGCCGACAGCATGAAGGCCAGTGTTGTCGCCCAGAACGATCTAGATAGAACCATGGCGACCCTTCAGGACGTCGAGACATTTGCCAGGCCATTGCTGCTCAAAGTGCTCAAGGACCGACATCAATTACAAGTCGATGTCGACAAGACGTTCCTGTGCCTGCGGCGTCCCGTCGAACTGGGCATTGAAAAGATCGAGCTGGCGTCCTTCGAGGTCCTCAAGCTGTCGATGCTGGAAGCCGCGCTGCACAACTTCGAAGCTGACGAATGCAAGCAGGGTGCTTATCACTCGACGTCGGGTTTCGTGGTAGCCACCTCCACCCCAGGTACATTCGAGCACGTGAGCATCGGCCTGACGGTGATGCAGTTCCTGACGCTTTGCCGAGAGCTGGATGTCGGCAAGCAGTATCAGAGCTATTTGACGACATTCTTCCACCCGACCGATGCGGTGGCAGAGGCGGTGCTCAGCGAGCGCTTCATTGCCAGCCAGAAGGCGACGATGCGCGCCGCAGCCGATCAGGCGCTGTTGCAGAAAGACATTGAGCCGGCGGATCACGCAATGATTGTGTCGGTGATCAACGGCAACATGCACCCGTGGATGGGCGATAAACAGGTCTGGTTCAGTGACCTGGGCGTGATGAAAAAAAGGCTCACCGGGTGCGTGGTGTTTGTCATTTGCCAGAAGTACCGCTACAGCGACGAGTTGATCCTTTACATCCCTCACGATCCGGAGCACCCGCTCAAGCGCTACACCGTTCAGCAGATGCGCGATGAATTCAAGCGCTTGCTCACCGCCCGCGATCCCGTCCAAGAGCCCGGCGCAGAACCGACCGCGTACCAGCGCTTTCTCAGCCAGTTTCTGCCGTATGACCAGCGTGCCTATTATTTCAGCCAGTTCAGACAAAAGGCGGCCGGTTCCCCGAGCGATGCCTGGGCAATATGGCGCTCGCCATGGCTGGCTGTGGCGCAGGTGCTGGCGGGCGGTTCGGTGTTCACCCGGATCCGTGAACTGCCACCCGAGCGTGAGATCAGGTGGGATCCTGTGCCTGATCCCTACATTGCGCCATCGACGTTCGGTCGCAGCGGACGGGGGATTTGGGCGCCCAATGAGGATCTCTGGCAATACCTTTACACCCAGAGCCGCGCCAGGGTATTGGCCGACGCACGCAGCCATGCCGTGCCATCGGCGGATGTCGATGCGAAGGCCCGTGACGCCAAGCTCGCTCATCTGCTGCAGATCGGCATGCTCGGCCTGAACCTGGTCTCGATGTTCGTGCCGGTGCTGGGCGAGGTCATGATGGTGGTGATGGCCGGGCAATTGCTGAATGAGACCCTGGAAGGCGCGATTGAATGGAGTGAGGGCGATCGGCGGGCGGCGAAGGATCACCTGATCGATGTCGCGGAGAATCTGGCGCAGATTGCGTTGATGGCGGGGGTGGGGGCCGGGGTGCAGAAAATCTCCAGCGCCAGAGCGGTGCCGGTCATCGAGCGGCTGCAGCCGGTAACACTGCCCGACGGCGAAGCTCGTCTGTGGAGAGCCGACCTGAGAGCCTACGAGTCCGCTGTCACGCTGCCAGACAGCCCCGGCCCGAATCCTGCCGGCCAGCATGTGCTGGAAGGTCAGACCTTCATCCGCCAGGGCGGTAAGGTCTACGAGCAGTTTTACGATGAGTCGATCAGCAAATGGCGCATCAAGCACCCGACCGATGCCCGCGCCTGGCAGCCAGTGCTCGAGAGCAACGGACGCGGTGCCTGGCGGCATACGCTGGAGCGGCCGCGGGACTGGGATCGTCTGACCCTGCTGCGGCGCATCGGCCACGAAACCGAAGCCTTCACCGACGCGCAGTTGATCAAGGCCGCCGATATCAGCGGTGTCAGCGACGCCGCTCTGCGCAAGATGCACGTCGATTCTGCGCTGCCTCCACCGGAACTGACCCAGGCCATGCGCGTGATGCAGGCGGATAGCAACGCGGCACTGGTGGTTGAACAGTTGCGCGGGACAAAACCGATCGACGAACTGTATCTCTATGCGTTGCCGCTGATCACCGAAATGCCGCGCTGGCCGGCGAACCGGGTGCTGGAAGTATTCGACGGCGAGCAATTGTCCGGCAAGTCGGTCAGGTACGGTTCCGCACGGCGCTTTCGCGACGTCGGCGTCAAGGCACCGATTCAGATATCGCGGGCCGATATTCTCAGCGGTGGCCTGCCAGCACATATCCTTGCGGCGCTGGACGAGTCGGAAGTCACCCGGCTCCTGGGCGAGCAAGGCGCACGCGTGCGCGATGCCCGGCCGGCTGAGTTCGGCAAGCAGATCGCCGACTACGCCGACACTCGTCAGCCGGCGATCTACGACAGCCTCTACAAGGGAACCGACCCCATCGATTCGCGGATTGCGCGTTTGCAGAAGGCCTGCCCTGGACTCAGCGAACCCGCGGCACAAACGGTGCTGGCCCATGGACGCCCCGAAGATCTCGAGCGACTGGACTCAGGCCATCGAGTGCCGCTACGCCTGCTGGAAGAGGCACGCTGGTACGCCCGTCAAAGCCGACAAGTAGCGGCCTATGCCGGCCTGCGCAGTGAAAACGTCGCTTCGGCGGACAGCCGGCGCTTGGCGTTGCACACGCTGGAGCAGCTGCCGGGTTGGACCGACAGCGTTCGCATTGAAGTTCGCGAGGGCAATGACGCCGGCCTGCTGCTCGACAGCATCGGCAGTGAAACAGCCAGCGAGAAGAAATACCTGATCAAGAAAGGCGCTCAGTTTCAGGCGTTCGACGACCGCGGTCTTGCACTCAACAGCCTGCCGCGCAACGGCGACAACTTTTACTCATCGATCATGCACGCCCTGCCTGATGACGTGCGCCGCAGCCTCGGTGTGCCCGAGGTGGGGCAGTCCGCCCGGTTACAGAAAAAGATCATCGATCATGCCGATCGGCATCAGGCAGATGCGCCTGCGCTGCTCGCGCCGCAGGTCAAATGGATCAAGCCGCCCGTGCGTGTGAACACTACGTTGATCGGTTACCCCGCGAGCGGACGCGGCGCCGGGTTGCAAATGAACCTCACCGATCATGTGTGCGATGTCTATCCGCAGCTTACCTACGAACAGGCTAACGGTTTCATTCTCGAGCAGTACCGGACGGGTAAAGACGACAATGCGATTTTCCAGCTGTTGCAATCACGCCGCGAAGAATGGCAGCAGTTGAACAGGACGCTGGATGAATGGGCAGGCACATCCACGGCGGCGCCTTGGGAACGTTCTGCAACGGATCACAAGTTTCGCGCCGCGCAAGCGTTGAAAACCTGCTGGCGCAACGCCTTGTCCACCGGAGTTTCAGGTGCCGATGAGCTTTCGATACTCACTTATGACCCCCTGCCAGAGCTGACGGCAGACTTCGCCCATGTGCGTAAACTTTCGATTGGCGGCAATGGCATCACCGACGCCAATGCGGACGCGTTTCTGGCGCGATTTGCCAACGTGCAAAAGCTGTCGCTGGGGGAGCGTGGCAGTCTGTTTGGCGCCTACATGGCGCATGAGCAGGCACTGACAACCTTGCCTCTGACTGTGACCCGGATGTCTGCACTGAGGAAACTCAAGTTCAGGACGGCAGCCACGGTGATGGCCTCCGACCTGTCGAGCAGACTGAGTACGCTGACCGCCCTTGAGGAGCTTCATCTTGCTTTCCTCGACGGTGGCAGCCATGCCGCTGGCCTGGATCTGACGCCCCTCAAACGCCTGAAGAAACTCCGGATCGAAGCGTCGGGCCTGACGCAATGGCCGGCCTATGTGCAGCAACTGCCTGAACTGGAACGACTGGACCTGACGCAGACCGCCATCGCTTCCATTCCCCAATCGCTCTATGTCGGACACGAAAGACTCTGGGCAGGTTTGTCGCTGGACTGGTCCATGTTCTCCCATGAAGCGTTCAAACCCGCTTACGACTATGTGAAAAACTACATGGGGCAGTGGCGACATCTGGTCGATCTGGACTTGATGGTTCGCCGCTACTGCGCCGGAGAACTGCAGTTCCTCACGGGCGAAGCCGGCCGCCTCAACCCGTTGCCTCAGCGCATCATGACCCTCTGGAATACCCCGGAAACCCGGCTCAAGGCTGTGGAGATTCTGCGTGTGGAGCACACCGCAATTTTCCGCCAGTTCTACGAGGCCAGCGCGTCCGATGGATTGCGCACTGCAATTCCCGCCGCCCGCTGGCAAGCGCAGCCCAATGCACGGGTGGTACGTGCTCTGGAAAAGAACTGGCGTGCAGCCATCCGCCGGCGCTATCGCTTGAACGACGACGTTCGCCCTTTCAATGGGACGAACTGGGCAGCCAGTATCGATCTCGACGATGCCGGTGTGTTTGAACTGGTGGACACTGCATGGGTACAGGGCGAGGAGTCGGTCAGTGAGCTGCCGCGATTGCCAACCGGTGCGTTTGCTCACGTACAGAGCGTTCGGCTGGACCGGTTGAATGTGCCGATCGACCAGATTCGCGATTTTCTCCAGGCATTCAGTGGCACCACCAGCCTGGAAGTCACCGCCTGCGGACTGACAGAACTGCCGGTCCGGCCCGCCGATGCAAGCCACCTGACGCAACTGGACGTGTCTCTCAACCTTATCGGCGTTACCCCTGAGGTTCAGAGCCAGTTCAATGCCCTGAACAAACTGGAGCATCTCAATGCCCGGCTCAATCGCCTGGACACACTGGACGTTTCTCGCCTGACCGGGCTCAAGACGTTGAACCTCAGCTCCAATGGCTTCAATCAATGGCCGACCGGGGCGGAAAGCCTGCCGCATTTGCGGACATTGGATTTACGACATAACACCATTGGGTCGCTCCCCGATCAGGTGCTTGCCAACGACGCTGTGCTGCTGAAGACCCGTCTGCAGAACAACCGCTTCAGTACTCAAGGCGAGGCGGACATGCGGGCGGCGCAGCGCCGGATTGAAATGTCCGTTGGGTTGCCGGAAGGTGCCTTGCAACGGTACGACGCGCAAACGGCGTCATTGCCGGCCAATCCAAGCGCGACCCCGCCGGAAAGTGCGCTGGAGCGCGCCGGTCAGCTGTTAGCGCTTGCGCCCGTTGCTGCAACTGGCGCCAGTTCCGACATGAGTGCCCGTGTGCTGGAGATATTTCCCTCGCTGACCCTTGAACAAGCGCAAGCCAGCGTTACCCGATTGCGCGTTGAAGGCCTGTCCCCGGAGCAAATGGCGGACAGGCTGACCCAGTGGCGAGCGAGTGACGAGACGCTGACGCGTGAGTTGAACGGCTGGATTTTCGGCGCGGCGCCAGGACCTGGTGAAAGCGTGTCATCGTCCACAAGGTTCTTCAACGCGACGAGGATCCGCAATTGCTGGCGGGACGGTCTGACAGGGCTTTCCGAGTCTGCCGGACCAACGCTGAGCCTTTCAGCGGGGGTCATGAGCGATCTGCCCGCGCTGTCAAATGTGTTTGCCCATGTGCGGACACTGGATCTGACCGGGGTCAAGTTTTCAGTCGATAGCTTCAACCTCTTTTGCCCGGCGTTCCCTGAGTTGACCACCCTGAAACTCAACGGCAATGCACTGGAGCGGCTGCCCGAAGCTGTCGGTCGTCTGACCCGCCTGGAACGTCTGGAGTTGAGCGGTAATCGGCTGGCCGTGGCACAAACCGTGTATCAGCACGCGGGTGGGTCGCAGTTGCGCTGGCTCGACCTCAGCCACAATCAGCTGGAGGAGTTCAGCGCCACCAACTTCCCCCGTCTGGAGACCCTCGATCTCAGCCAGAACGGGCTGGGATTCTGGCCTGATGACGTGCTCGATCTGGCGCATTTGCAACGCCTGGACCTGTCGGGCAACAACATCATGGTCTTTCCGGATCGGCTCTTGGATGGCAACCATGAAGCGCTGGTGGACGGCACCGACCTGTCCGAAAACTCGCTGTCGCTCAATGGCCTGCAGCAACTGCGCGAATACAGTGCGGCCAACGCAGACCGTGATGTCATGGGTTATTCCCAGGATTTTCTGCAGGGTGAAATTGCCGAACGCGAATTGGAGACCGATAGCGATTCGGATTCTGGCTCCGGTCAGGGATCGGATTCGGACTCCAACTCCGACAGCGATGGCCCAAGTGGGGGTGGCGGTGCCAGGCCCGTTGATACCCGCGCCGTCGTGCAGGCAGCGGAGTTCATTGCCTATCCGGCGCGAGATACGGCAGCGCCAGCGATGGCCGCCTGGATGACGTACACCCATGCAGATGCGCAAGCCGCGCGGCAGGCGTTATGGCTGCAATTGGCTGATCAGGACAACCATGAGCCGTTCTTTCATTTGCTCTCGACCTTGCCCGATACCCTCGAATTCAGTTTGTCAGGTGCCGATCTGACCCATCGGGTCTGGCAAGTCATCGAGGCGGCCACGGAAAATGCCCAACTGCGCGCCCTGTTGTTTCTCAACGCCGAAACCCACGGCACCTGCCCTGATGGGCGAATCCTGTCGTTCAGCGAGCTGGAAACCCGCGTCTATGAATACATCGCCCTGCGCGATATTCCACGGCACCGTCCAGAACAGCGCGGCAGGGCCTTGCTTGATCTGAGTCGACGTCTGTTCCGCCTGGAAAGGGTTGACCGACTGGCCGAAACTGCCGCCAGGTACAAGGACCGCGCGGAAGTCCGCCTGCAATACCGCATCGGCATGACTCGCGGCTGGCCGGACGGCCTGGAATTGCCGGCGCAACCAGAGCACATGCTGTACGCCACACGGATTCGCGGGCAGCGGTTGATTGATGCGCGTGCAGCCGTTCTCGCCGATGAAGCGTCGGACAGGTTTCTGGAGGACCTGATCGGTCGCGATTACTGGATCCGCTATTTGCGCGAGCGCAACCCCGAGGTATTCGAGACACTCGAAAGCAACGCGAGCCGGCGTCAGGAGGAGGTCGAGGATCTCTACCCGGACAAAGACGATAGCGAGGCGACTCGTAACCGCTACCTGGAGGCGATGGCCGCACTGGAGATCGAACTGGCGGAAGCGCGCATTGAAAAGTTGAAAGAACTGTCTCGCGCGCAAATGCAGAGTCTGGCGCTGGTGGGCGAAGGCACGGCACAACCTGATCCTTCTTCACCGCAGCCCGGCCCATCATGGCGCCCGTGAGCGGATGAATGATGAGGCCCGGGAGCAAGGTGCTGTCGGGCCTCATGCATCTCAGCTGTCGTAACCCAGATTCGGCGCCAGCCAGCGCTCGGTCACGCTCAGGTCCTGGCCTTTGCGCGCGGTGTAGCTCTGCACCTGGTCCTTGTCGATCTTGCCCACGGCAAAGTACTGCGCCTGCGGATGGGCAAAGTACCATCCACTGACTGCAGCAGCGGGGAACATCGCGTAGTGCTCGGTGAGGAACACGCCGCTGCGCCCGGCACGCATTTCGGCCGCTTCCGGGTCCAGCAGGGTGAACAGCGCGGCTTTCTCGGTGTGATCCGGGCAGGCCGGGTAGCCGGGAGCGGGGCGGATGCCACGGTATTGCTCTTTGATCAGCGCATCGTTATCGAGGGTTTCGTCCTTGGCATAACCCCAGTGCTCTTTGCGCACTTGCTGGTGCAGCCATTCCGCGCAGGCCTCGGCCAAGCGGTCGGCGAGGGCCTTGACCATGATCGAGTTGTAGTCGTCGCCAGCGTCCTGATAGGCCTTGGCCACTTCTTCGGCGCCGATACCGGCAGTGGTAATGAAACCGCCGACGTAATCGGTGACTTCGCTGTCTTTCGGCGCAACGAAGTCGGCGAGGCAGAAGTTCGGTTTGCCGTCGGTCTTGATGATCTGCTGACGCAGGTGATGCAGCTTGGCCAACGGCTTGCCGTTATCGTCGTACAGTTCGATATCGTCTTCGTTGACCTGATTGGCCGGCCAGAAACCGAATACCGCGCGGGCGCTGATCAGCTTTTCGTCGATCAGCTTGGTGAGCATTTCCCGGGCGTCCTTGTACAGCGCGGTGGCGGCTTCACCGACCACTTCGTCCTCGAGGATGCGCGGGAATTTGCCGGCCAGGTCCCAGGAGATGAAAAACGGTGTCCAGTCGATGTATTCGGCCAGCACGTTCAAATCGATATTGTCGAGCACCTTGCTGCCGGTGAAGGTCGGTTTCACTGGCTGATAACCGGCCCAGTCAAATTGTGGCTTCTTGGCGATCGCGGCGGCATAGCTCAGGCGTTCGGTGCGGGCGCTGCGATTGGACGTGCGCTCGCGCACGTCGATGTATTCCAGACGGGTTTTCTCAACGAAGCCGGCTTTCAATTCCTTGGACAGCAACTGCGTCGCCACACCCACGGCGCGCGAGGCGTCGGTCACATAGACCACGGCATCGTTGCTGTACTTCGGCTCGATCTTCACCGCCGTGTGCGCCTTGGAGGTGGTCGCGCCACCGATCATCAGCGGCAGATGGAAATCCTGACGCTGCATTTCGCGGGCAACGTGAACCATTTCATCCAGCGAAGGGGTGATCAGGCCGGAGAGGCCGATGATGTCGCATTTCTGTTCCTTGGCGACCTGCAGGATCTTCTCGGCCGGGACCATCACGCCGAGGTCGACGATGTCATAGCCGTTGCAGCCAAGCACCACGCCAACGATGTTCTTGCCGATGTCGTGCACATCGCCTTTCACCGTAGCCATGAGGATCTTGCCCTTGGCTTCCGGTTTGTCGCCTTTTTCCAGTTCGATGAACGGAATCAAGTGCGCCACGGCCTGCTTCATGACGCGGGCGGATTTCACCACTTGCGGGAGGAACATTTTGCCGGCGCCGAACAGGTCGCCGACAATGTTCATGCCGGACATCAGCGGGCCTTCGATCACTTCGATCGGTCGCGCAAACGACTGCCGGGATTCTTCGGTGTCTTCGACGATGTGTGTGGTGATGCCTTTGACCAGCGCGTGTTCCAGACGCTTGTTGACGTCCCAGTTGCGCCACTCTTCGGTCTCGGCTTCCTTGACGCTGCCGTCGCCCTTGTACTTGTCGGCGATGGCGAGGAGGGCGTCGGTACCGTCCGGGGTGCGGTTGAGGATCACATCTTCAACGGCGTCGCGCAGCTCCACCGGGATCTGGTCGTAGATCTCCAGCTGACCGGCGTTGACGATGCCCATGGTCAGGCCGGCGCGGATCGCGTAGAGCAGGAACACCGAGTGAATCGCCTCACGCACCGGGTTGTTGCCACGGAACGAGAACGACACGTTGGAGACACCGCCGGAGCTCAGCGCATACGGCAACTCGTCGCGGATGTAGGCGCAGGCATTGATGAAGTCGACGGCGTAGTTGTTGTGCTCTTCGATGCCGGTGGCGACGGCGAAGATGTTCGGGTCGAAGATGATGTCTTCCGGCGGGAAGCCGACTTCATTGACCAGAATGTCGTAGGAGCGTTTGCAGATCTCTTTCTTGCGCGCTTCGGTGTCGGCCTGACCGGCTTCGTCGAACGCCATCACCACCACTGCAGCACCGTAGCGCTTGCACAGTCGGGCGTGATGGATGAACTGCTCGACGCCTTCTTTCATGCTGATCGAGTTGACGATGCCCTTGCCCTGAATGCACTTGAGGCCGGCTTCGATGACTTCCCATTTCGACGAGTCGATCATGATCGGCACACGCGAGATGTCCGGTTCGCCGGCGATCAGATTGAGGAAGGTGACCATGGCCTTCTTCGAATCGAGCATGCCCTCGTCCATGTTGATGTCGATGATCTGCGCGCCGGCCTCGACCTGCTGCAGAGCGACTTCGAGGGCTTCGGTGTAGTTGTCTTCACGAATCAGCCGGGCGAACTTTGCCGAACCGGTGATGTTGGTGCGCTCGCCGACGTTGACGAACAGCGAACTGCGATCGATGGTGAACGGCTCGAGGCCCGAGAGGCGGCACGCCTTGGGAATGTCCGGAATCTGTCGCGGTGCATAACCGGCAACGGCTTTGGCAATGGCTTCGATGTGCCCCGGCGTGGTGCCGCAGCAGCCGCCGACGATGTTGAGGAAACCGCTCTGGGCGAACTCTTCGATGACTTTCGCGGTTTGCGATGGCAGTTCGTCGTACTCGCCGAATTCATTCGGCAGGCCGGCGTTCGGGTGCGCGGAAACGTGAGTGCTGGCCTTGTTCGACAGCTCTTCCAGGTACGGGCGCAGTTCGCTGGCACCGAGGGCGCAGTTCAGCCCCACGGAAATCGGCTTGGCGTGGGCCACCGAGTTCCAGAACGCTTCGGTGGTCTGGCCGGACAGGGTGCGGCCGGAGGCATCGGTGATCGTGCCGGAAATCATGATCGGCAGTTCGATGTGCAGTTCTTCGAACACACCTTGCACGGCGAAGATCGCCGCTTTGGCGTTGAGGGTGTCGAAGATCGTCTCGATCAGGATCAGGTCGGCGCCGCCCTCGATCAGGCCCTTGGTGGCTTCGGTGTAGTTTTCCACCAGCTCATCGAAGGTGACGTTGCGGTAGCCGGGGTTGTTGACGTCGGGCGACAGCGAGCAGGTGCGGCTGGTCGGGCCGAGCACACCGGCGACGAAGCGCGGCCTGGCCGGATTTTCGGCGGTCTTGGCGTCGGCAATCTTGCGCGCCAGACGTGCGCCTTCTACGTTTAACTCGTACGCCAGCTCTTCCATGCCGTAATCGGCCATGGAAATGCGCGTGGCGTTGAAGGTGTTGGTTTCGAGAATGTCGGCGCCGGCGTCCAGATAGGCTTTTTCGATGCCGCCGATCACGTCCGGACGAGTGATCACCAGCAAGTCGTTGTTGCCCTTGACGTCACTCGGCCAGTCGGCGAAGCGCTTGCCGCGATAATCCTGCTCTTCGAGCTTGTAGCTCTGGATCATCGTGCCCATCCCGCCGTCGAGAATCAGGATGCGCTCTTTGAGGGCTTGCTTGAGAGCTTGAAGGCGGACGCTGCGATCGGACATGTGGACTACTCGAAAAGACCATTACGAAGGAGCGGGATCATAGCAAACCTGTGCGCTTTTAGAGCACGTGCGGCTTTTGCATGAATATCGCTCATGTTGGTACGAGCGTCATAACGGTAGAATCGCAGCCTTTTTTTACCATCGGGATCAGCAGCATGCCGTACCGCGTCATCAGTTTATTGTTGCTGGCCCTGAGCGGGAGCGTCGCGGCGCAAGATCCCGCGATGCCGCCTTCGATTTCCTACAGCAGGGACATCCAACCGATCTTCACCGAGAAGTGCGTGGCCTGCCATGCCTGTTACGACTCGGCGTGCCAGCTCAATCTGGGCAGTGGCGAAGGCGCCGCCCGCGGCGCGAGCAAGATGCCGGTATACGACGGCGAACGCACCCAGGCCGCACCGACAACGCGACTGTTCTATGACGCCTTCGGCAAGCGCGCCTGGCAGCAGAAAGACTTCTATTCGGTGCTCGACGCCCAGGGCAGCCAGGCCGCGCTGATGGCGCGCATGCTCGAACTCGGCCACAAGACGCCACTGACGCCGAACGCCAAGCTGCCGCAGGACATCGTCCTGGGACTCAACCGCAACAATCTCTGCGCGATGCCTGGCGAATTTGACGCTTATGCCGGGGCGCACCCAAAAGAGGGCATGCCGCTGGCCGTCACTGGCCTGACCGATCAGCAGTACCAGACCTTGCAGCGCTGGCTGGCGTCTGGCGCACCGATCGACGAGCAGAGCCTGGCGCCGAGCGCGAAAGAAGCGATGCAGATCGCCCAATGGGAAAACCTGCTTAACGCTCCCGGTGCCCGGCAAAGTCTGGTCGGGCGCTGGCTGTTCGAGCACTGGTACCTGGCGCACATCTATTTCAAGGATGGCGAGCCGGGGCATTATTTCCAGTGGGTGCGTTCGCGCACGCCGAGCGGGCAGCCGATCGACCTGATCGCCACTCGCCGCCCCAACGACGACCCGGGCACGCGGGTGTATTACCGCTTGTGGCCGGTGCAGGGGGTGATCGTGCACAAGACGCACATCACGTATCCGCTGAGCGCGGCGAAAATGGCCCGCATCAAAAGCCTGTTCTACAACGGTAACTGGCAGGTCAACGCGCTGCCGGGCTACGGGCCACAGAGCCGCGCCAATCCGTTCGCCACGTTCGAAGCGATTCCAGCCCAGGCGCGCTATCAGTTCATGCTCGATAACGCCGAATATTTCGTCCGTACTTTCATTCGCGGGCCGGTGTGCCGCGGGCAGATCGCGACCGATGTGATCCGCGACAACTTCTGGGCGCTGTTCCAGGCGCCGGAACATGACCTCTATATCACCGACCCGAACTACCGCGGCCAGGCCACGCCGCTGCTGGCGATGCCGGGGCAGAACGACGACGTCGGCAGCGTGCTGAGCCTGTGGCGCGACTACCGCGACAAGCGCAACGAATACGAAGCCCTGCGCCGCGACAGCTACGCCGATCTGCCGGCGCCGAGCTGGTCGACGCTGTGGGCCGGCAACGACAATGCCCTGTTGAGCATCTTCCGCCACTTTGACAGCGCCTCGGTAACCAAGGGTTTGATCGGCGAGGTGCCGCAGACGATGTGGCTGTTCGACTATCCGCTGCTGGAGCGCACCTATTACCAGCTCGCGGTCAATTTCGACGTGTTCGGCAACGTCTCCCATCAAGCGCAGACCCGCCTGTATTTCGACCTGATCCGCAACGGTGCCGAGCAGAATTTTCTGCGCCTGATGCCCGCCGATTCTCGCGAGGACTACCTCAATGATTGGTACCAGGATGGCGGCCAGTTCAAGATGTGGCTCGATTATGAGGCGATCGACGACGACAAACCGACTGCGCTGAAACTCGACGAAAAAGATCCGAAACGTGATTTCGCCTTGCAGTTGCTGACGCGCTACGGCGATCTGAATGCGCGGCCGGATCCGATCAACCGCTGCGACGGTGCTTATTGCTCACGGCCGAATATCGATCCTGCCTTACAGAACGCAGAGCAGGCCCTGAGCCGTCTGGCCTCGCGCCCGGCAGCCGGGCTAAAAGTCATCGATCAGTTGCCCGAAGCGACCATGCTGCGTGTTGAGACGGCCAGCGGCAAGCGCGAGGTCTACAGCCTGCTGCGCAACCGGGCGCACAGCAACGTGGCGTTTTTGCTCGGTGAGTCGCGACGCTTTCAGCCAGGGCTCGACACCCTGACGATCTATCCCGGCGTACTCACCAGTTACCCGAACTTCATGTTCAATGTGCCGGCCGCGCAGGTTCCAGCATTTGTCGATGCGATGGAAAACGCCAGGGACGCGAACCGGTTCGAGAAAATCGTCGAGCGCTGGGGCATTCGCCGCAGTCATCCGCAGTTCTGGGAGTATTTCCACGATTTGAGCCAGTACATCCACGAAACCGACCCGGTGGAAGAGGGTGTACTGGACATGAACCGCTACGAAAATCTTTGATCGGCCGTTGGCAGATGCTGTGTGAGCAGCGTTCATCTGTCTTCTGTCGGTGGTGCACGTATTCCTCTGTGCACCACCGAAGCGGCTGAAAACCCGATAAGGCGGGGCGGTCAAGGTTTCAGATGTTTCCAGTAACTGGCGCCGTAATCCAGAAACAGCTCGCCACCCGCCGGGATTTTTTCCCACGCGACAAAGAACACCATGTACTTGCCGACGCAGATCGAACCGACGTTCTCCACGCCGATATTGGTCTGGCCGGGTACGTTGATGGCGTTGATCAGGCTCAGCACGTTGCTGTTGCCGTGCCCGCTCAGGGTGGCGTTCTTGGTTGCCGTTTCGTACAGATAGGTACTGACTTTCTCTGTGGATTTTTCAAGTATCTCCGCGCGCAGGGATTTGCCGGTGCGGTGCAGTTTGCCGATGTAAGGGCCAAGCACTTCATAAGGTTCGATATCGACCTTGGCGAACACCGATAAACCCCGCTCGGGACCTTCGGTCGGCCTCCTGATCTCGAAAAGTTGAGTCAGCCTCGCATGGTGCCGACCTTCGTCGGCGATCCACTCGTGGATGTCCTCGGTGATGCGCCGGGTCATCTCCTTGAGTCTGGCGCCCTGGAAGTGCGCAAAGAGCCGGTTGGCCTCAGTGATCGCGATATGTTCGATATCGCCTTCCAGCTTGCGCGTCAGGCTTGTTCGCACATCCGTCGGATCCTGCAGAATGGGCGCGTTGTTGTTGATCTGGTGCCCGAGCGAAGGTGTCAGGTCCTGTGGCAGGGTGGCGGTAACGTCCAGTCGAGGACGCTTGGAAGGGCCAGCCGTGGGTGGCGAGGTTGGCCCGTCGCTGTGCGCAGTCGAGGGTTCGGGTGAATGCCTGACAGTCGATTTTTTCGCGGTGCCCGGGGGCAGTGATTTACGTGCAAGCAAGACCTCCGAATCTGTCGCTGCGAGCCTTTGCAAGGTTTCCGCTACGGCACTTCTCAGTTGCCCGGCGTCGTTGACGAAGGTTGCCCAGAGCACGGGGTTCAAATTGTTCTCAGCGACAAACGCGTTCATTGTGCTGGCCGACCGTGTCACGTCGTAGCGCGCCCGCCATTGCTGAAGATGCTCTGGGGTCAGCGGGGTGAAGGCCTGGTGGTTTGCATAGGTTGCCAACACGGTGCCCGGCGCTCTGAAGCTGCCATCCATGTTGACATGGGCGAGGAAATCCTGAGGGTCCAGGTTGTGCTCGGCAGCGAATCCTTCGCGGGTCAGGCGGTTGCGACTGTCCTGCGACAGCGTCCGCCATTGCTCAAGATTGTCGAAGGAAATGGCCGTGCGAGCCGTGCCGGCCTGGTCCAGCAGTTGTTGGCCAAGGGGTTTCAACTGGCCCTGGGTGTGGACGAACTGCTGAAACGCCGCCCGATCCAGACCGTGCTTCTTCGCAAAAGCTTTTATGGCGATGTCCAGCATCACTTCGCTGAACTGCGACCACTTTTCCAGGTGCAAGGCTGTTACCGCGTTCGGCTGATCGGGCGCGCCACCAGCCACCCTGATTTCCTTTGTGTACCAATGCCCGGGTTTCACCGACGACAGGTTGATCGACAGGTCGCGGTTGGTTTTCGGGTTGACCAACACCACAGAAAAGCTGTTTTCCCCGGTCTGCGCTGTTTCTGCGATAAACCCGTAGGAGTTGTCCCTGACCTGGTAGACGGCAATGGTGCCGCGCTCGTCGACGTTGCAGATGAACTTCTGGTTATAGTCCGCACGAAAGAATATGCCGCGCGAGTCCGCTTTCAGCCCTTGAATCCAGTGCGGTTCTACCGCGTATCGACGTATCAGGGGGTTGCTGTTGCTGATCACCGTGACGGGTGGCCGGTAGCGCGGGCCGAACGCTTGATGGGAGACAGGGTCGATCAGGCGAAAGTCGGGCGCTGCGGCAGTGCCGACATTGCGCATGGGAATATCGGCGATGCCTTCCACGGTGCACAATTGGTCGCCGGCTCGATGCGGCACCCAGGTCGCAGGATCGACCGGACTGAGATGGCGCGCAGCAATGGTGCCGTCGCGCAGGTGTGCGATGCCCATCCGCACGTGTCGCAAGGTCGCGCTACTCAGTTTGCCGAGAGCAAAGCGACCCAGCCTGAGCAGGGCAATAACGCTCTCCAGAGGATTGAGCTCCCGCAGCGTAGAAACAAGCAGCGTTCGTGTCAGGGTGGAGAGCCTTGGCAAAGCGAGGCGCAGGCCGATTCTGCCAGCGCCGCTCAACAGACGGGTACAGCCCGCAATGTACTTGCCGACGGGCAAGCCGAAAGACACCACATCGGTAAACAGGCCCAGGCCACCGGACTCGATGCGTCGAGGATCACCCGATGTCAGGTCGTCGATGGAACCCCAGAACGGCACGAACATTTTTCCCCAGAAGGTCATGTCCTCGATAAAGTCCCGACCGATGTCCATGCTTCGCGTCGCTTTACGGGTCTGTTCCAGTAACGCTGACTCATCCTTGAAGAACAGTTCTCTGGCGATCATCGCGGCCAGTTTTTCAGCTCGCACCGACGTCAGGTTGTTCGCGGCAAAGGGCAGCGTCCGCGCCGCAACGTCCGGGGTTCGCTGTTCGATTGCAACAGCCTCGAACGTCTCGCCGAACTGTTCCACGATCAATACCGCTTGCTGGTTTTCCCTGGGTTTCGAGCCATCGCGGTAGGCCTCCCAGTCGAAGGGCAATTCAGTGCCTTTTCGGAAGGCGCCCCGGCTGGTCCGGCTGCTTGACCCGACCTTCTCGACGACAATCTCACCGCCCACTTGCAGCGACTTCATCTCTTTGCGCAGGCGCACAACGCCTGCGAACGGGAAAACTTCAATGTAACGTGGGTCGGTCGGGTAGGCAGGGTTGAGCGTGCGCAAAATAAACCCCGAGCGCGCACGAACGGCGTCGGTGTTCGTCCGGTTCTCATGCTCCACCTGGGTGTCATGCAGGGGCAGCCTTAACGAGTAAACGACCACTTCGTCGCGCTCAAGATCGGTGCCGCACGCCGGCAGGTACTGGCTCAGCAATGCTCTGATGAGCGTCGCGTAGGCGGCTCGCGGAGTATCCAGCCAGTTGCGGAAGGCCTCGTCGAATGCCGCGTCGGTGTCGTAACGAAAGCGGCTCGGGGGCCTGGACGCGAGATTTTGCATTGCACTGACCATGTCGCGTTCGTGCTGCTCGAGTGTCTGCACTGCCAGCTCGACTTCACTCAGCGAGTACGGCGCATGACGAATTCCCAGCAGTCCCGTTTCCACTGCCCAATCCAGCGCCGAACGCGCTTTGGCTGCCGTTACCAGCCGCTGCTGCTCAACATCGTCGGCATGCGCCTGATGATGCTCGGCTGGCAGGTTGAGCAGTTGTTCGAACGTCATATGCCGGGATGACCCGGGGGCGATGGTTTCGGCCAGAATAAAGCCGCTCTTGAAATTGGCCCAGGTGCTGGAAGTGCCGTAGGGAAGCTCCTCGGGAATGTCCTCGACCCAGGCTTCGCTGGCGATATTGCTTTTGAAAATCGCGACTGCCAGTAAGGCGGTGGTTTGGTTGACGCCAAGCGTTCGTTGGAAATGCTCGACCAGCGATTGCCGTATGCAAGCGTAGCGGCTGCCGGTTTCGATAAGGATCTGCAACTCGTTTCGATGATTACTGTGGGCGTCGGGTTTTACCGTTAACCAGAGCGCTCGCCACAACAGTTTTTTCAACACGCCAGGGGGGCACTGCTGGTTGTCGCCTGCACCGTACCAGTCCAGTTCGTTGGCAATGCGTTGAGCCAGTTGCAGGTTCTTTGCAGAACCCAGAGCGGTTTCCAGGAGAGCGACGGGGGTGGTGTTGGCCAACTTCTCCAATTTGTCATTGAGTTTTTCCGGCAGCAGGTTTGCCAACAGTGAACGGGATGTTTGCACTTCAATCTGGCGAACAATGCGCATGATCGCTTGATCACCCGCAGCGCCCAACAGGTGCTCAATGTCACTGACGTGCCCGTCATGACCAAGCAGCCACAGTGCGCGGTGGTCAACCAGATTGTGCAGAAGGCGCTGCCAGTCGGCGTTGGTCGCGGGCCGCTGCGGTTGCAGCGAGTAGTAGGCAAGCACCAGATCGAGCCTGACCGAGCCGTCACTTTTAACGCCGTTGCCGACTTTACGGTGAATATCCAGCAAGACATCGACGTCGATAGACCAGTAGACCGGGACCTCTCTGAGAATCACTGAGTGACCGGCTATGCTGAAAACTTCCGGGGGGGAGGGCGCTGGCGTCTTGGCGGAGCTCAAGTGGAACGATACAAGGTCGTATAGGAAGTCATTGCCTAGAGGCGATTTATCGACGCCGACCGGCGTTGAAATATGCCTGATAAAGTCTTCATCCTTTTCCAGCTTGTTCAAAACCCGAAATGCTTCCCGGCATTCGCGCCCCAGCTCAGAACTTGCAGGAGGGTGATAGTAAAGGTCGCGTGGGTCACTGTTGAAATGCTCAGCAACGAGGGTGTGCAGGTAGCTGATCAGGTGGTTGAGATCCTGCAGTCTGCGCGGCGGCGTTCGGCTATAGAACCCTGATAACGATGTATTCATTGAGCGCCTTTGAAATAAGTGCAATGGAACTTGCAAGTAAACGAAGGCGGTGAATATATCGGCCGAAAAAATCCCCGAGGCATACATATATATGCCTTGTGCCTGTTTCAGTATCCATTTGTTTACGTGGCCCCCGCGCGCGCAAGCGGGCCTGACGATGCCACGAGGCGCTGGGCGCAGTCGCGAATCAGGCGTTTTCCGACAAAAATACTAGGACTTTGTCAGCCGCGTCATTTGGCGTAAACTGCGCCCAAGCCTGCGAGGAGTTTTTATGACCGCTATTACCATTACCGACGCCGCCCATGATTATCTGGCCGATCTGCTCTCCAAGCAGAACACCCCGGGCATCGGCATCCGCGTTTTCATCACCCAGCCTGGCACTCAGTACGCCGAAACCTGCATTGCGTACTGCAAGCCGGGCGAAGAGAAGCCTGAAGATACGGCGCTGGGGCTGAAAAGCTTCACCGCGTACATCGATTCCTTCAGCGAAGCGTTTCTTGACGACGCGGTCGTCGATTACGCGACCGACCGCATGGGCGGCCAGCTGACCATCAAGGCGCCGAACGCCAAAGTACCAATGGTCAACGCCGACAGCCCGGTCAACGAGCGCATCAACTATTACCTGCAAACCGAGATCAACCCGGGGCTGGCCAGCCACGGCGGTCAGGTCAGCCTGATCGATGTGGTCGAGGACGGCATCGCCGTGTTGCAGTTCGGTGGCGGCTGCCAGGGCTGCGGCCAGGCTGACGTGACCCTGAAGGAAGGCATCGAGCGCACTTTGCTCGAGCGCATCCCGGAACTCAAAGGTGTACGTGACGTGACCGACCATACGCAGAAAGAAAACGCCTACTACTAAGGCGTTCGCTGTGTACTGAAACGGCACTGTGGCGAGGGAGCTTGCTCCCGCTTGACTGCGTAGCAGTCACAACTCAGGCGACGCATTTACCCGTGATGAATGGTTTGTCTGAGGCTGGGGTCGCTCCGCGATCCAGCGGGCGCAAGCGCCCTCGCCACACTTGTTTTCAGGGTCTGTACAGATGCGCATGCCCGGCGCGATACAACGAAGACTCGCTGAACACCTCACTGCCCAACACTCGCCCGACCAGAATCAGCGCCGTACGCCGAAACCCCTTGGCCTCGACCTTCCCGGCAATGTCCGCCAGCGTGCCAACCACCCAGTCCTGATCCGGCCACGTCGCCCGATGAATCACTGCAATCGGACAATCCGCGCCGTAATGCGGCCGCAGTTCGACCAGTATCTTCTCCAGATGATTGACCCCCAGATGAATCGCCATGGTCGCACCATGCTGCGCCAGGCTCGCCAGTTCTTCGCCGGCCGGCATCGCCGTCTTGTCGGCATAGCGAGTGAGGATCACGCTTTGCGAGATGTCCGGCAGGGTCAGCTCGGCGCCCAGCAGCGCTGCGCAGGCCGCTGTGGCGGTGACACCAGGGATTATCTCGAAAGGAATCTGCAGCTCACGCAAATAACGGATCTGCTCGCCAATCGCCCCATACAGACTCGGATCTCCCGAATGCACACGCGCGACATCCTGACCTTTGGCATGGGCGGCCCTGATCAAATCAATGATCTGTTCCAGATGCAACTCAGCGCTGTTGACCACGGTTTCGGCCTGGTGACCCTCCAGCACTGCCGTCGGCACCAGTGAACCGGCGTAGATGATCACCGGGCAGTTGCGAATCAGGCGCTGGCCTTTGACGGTGATGAGTTCCGGGTCGCCGGGGCCGGCGCCGATGAAGTAGACGGTCATCGTTGAATCCTTGATGAGAAGCGCAGCCGCACTTCAAATGAAGTGTGCTCATGATCGATGGCGGGAATTATCCGGGTTTTATCCCGCACCGGCCAATGCCAGCGTGGCCTGGGCATATTTCTGCCGGGAGATCAGCAGTTTTGCCGGCGCCTGAATCAGCTGCTCGGCCAGGGCCAGCGCAGCGCTTTCGGCGACGCCGTAGCAACCAGTGCGCTCGAAAGCGATCTGCGAATGATGGCTGAGACGCGGCTGGTAAACGGCCAGTTCGGCACTGCTGAAGTACTGCAACGGCAGATTCAACTGGGTGGCCAGCTCCAGCAGACCCGGTTCGTCGCGCTTCAGATCGATACTGGCCAACGCCCTGATGGCTCGCAGTTCGATTCGGTGCGCCTGCAACGCCTGATCGAGCAGCGCGCGCAACGTACTGGCCGGGCAGCCGCGCTGGCAGCCAAAACCGACAACCAGCGGCTGCGCGGCGCGGTCATCGGTCATGCCTGATATTGGCCCGAGCTTTTGCGGCGGAACAACCACGCACTGATCAGGCCCAGAGCCAGCCAGAACGCTATGTTGGTCAGCTGCGAAGCGATTTTGAACTGGGTTTCCAGTGCCTCGGGCGCGAGCATGGCATGAACCTGCGGTTGCGGCGCGCCGATCACATGGGGCACGGCAAGAATCGCCACACCGAGGATCTTCATCAGCCAATGGCGGCTGAAGGCGAGCAGAGCCAGACCGACCGCGGTCGAAGCGGCAGTGCCGATCCACCAGATCTGCCGCGACGCCAGATCGGCAGCTGCGGTACCCGGCAACTCCGGTGGCAGGCCCAGGGTCGGTGCGAGAACGAACGTGGCGTAACCGGCCAGACCCCAGAGCAGACCTTGCGAAGTCCTGGTCGGCGCGCGCAGGGTGTACAGGCCAGCGAGCATCAGGGCGAAACCCACCGCCACCACCAGATTACCGCCAGTGGTCGAGACCACGCGTTGCCAGCCGTCTTCCGGTTCCCAGGCTTCGGCAGCATGGCTGTGGGCAGCGGTGCCAGCGGCGTGCTCGTGGACTTCGGCGACCGGTTCGGATTTCTCGAAGGTTTCGGCCTGAAGAATCAATGGCGATACCCAGAAACTTTGCAGCAAGGTCAGCAGCAGGGCGGCCAGCAAGCCGGTGAAGCCTGCGGTTTGCGCGATACGCTTGATCATCTCGGCAGACCTCAGTGGCACGGGAACGCGGCGCTGTGGCGGGTATCGTGAGCGGCGTTGTGCACCGCTTCGATGTGCGAGAAACCGGCGAACCAGACCAGGCTGGCACCGAGGATCGAGGCGAAGAGGGCGGCAGCCACGCGTTGGCCCAAAGTGGCTGTACTGGAGATGTGGTCAGTTTGGCTGGCGGTATTGCTGATGATCGACATAGCGCTTCCCTCTGAAATGTCAGCGGGTGAATCGAGCGCATGAAAATCCCTGCGAGCCGGGCACGCGGGGATTTCGAACAGCGCCCGCCCACCGCGGGTTTGTTTGTGGTCAGCGGCACTGGTGCGCGCTGGGTGTTGCGGGCCGGTCTCCGGGCTCACGAGGGGTTGGCACCAGGCCGACCTGCAAGCATCACCTTCCCATGCCGGGGCACAGTGGATCTGACGCTTCGCTCGCTTACCGTTGCGGGGGCAGCACCGGACTGACATGGGCTTTGAGTAAAGCACATGATTCACCGGTTTCCCGTTTCACCCTGTGAAGGGCACCCGTAACAAGGTGTGTAGGAGAGCATGGGCGGCGATGGCCGTCAATCGACCGCTAGCGCATTGCGAGCAGCACGTATAACGCCAAAGCGATCAGAAACGCATAGTAGGACTTGATTCGCGTCAGGCTCAGCAACCAGGCCAGCGCCACTGGCGCCACCCACGGCATGTTCTCCGCGTGCTGTCTGACCAGGGGATAAAGCGATCCGGCCAGCAGACTTACCAGCATCGCCACCGAAGTGTATTTGCCCAATCGATCGATAAAGGTGCGGGCGCCGCCCGACAGTCGTTCGACATTGACTGCCAAGGGCAGCAAGCGGCAGATCGCCGACACCAGTGCGCAGATCGCCACGTACAGCCAGAACGTACTAGGGTCGGTCATAGGCATAACTCGTCAGGACCGTGACCGCAAGCACCAGCAACAGGCTGATCTCGCCCAGCCACAACAGGCTCGCGGCGCTGGCCAGGCCGGCAATCCATTGTCCGTGGAAGCTCTGACGGTCGCGGGCCATCTTGCCCAGCGAAGCACTGAGGAAGATCGCGATCACCACGCTGGCGTGATCCATCAAGGCATTGTCGGCCAGGCTGGCGAAGCAATAGCCGGCCACGGTGCCAAGCAGAGCGGCGGCATACAGCAAAAAACACACGGTGTTGGCGTAGCGGCGGCTGAGCGGTTGCTGCTCCTTGCGAATCGACATCAGCGTAAAGGCTGCATTGGCCATCACCGCCAGCGCCGGGATGAACGCTTTCACCGGGCCATCAAGGCTGGATTTCAAGCTCAAGGTGAATACCAGAAAACGCAAATTGATACTCAGCGCCGAGACCAGCACGCCAAAGGCATTGAACAGATGCGCGGGCGTCTCCAGCAGCGTCAGTTGCAACGGCGAGGCCATCACCGTGCCGCTGAACACCACCATGGCCGGCAACTCCAAGCCATGGCGACGCCCGAGCATGCCGATCAGGGTGAAGGTCAGCAAGAGCGAGAACACGAAAGGCAGCGCGTCGCGGATGCCGGTCGCTATCTCGCTGTGTACCGCAGGTTTCGCCAGACTCGATTCAGCCGGCATGGGTGTTCTGTCGCGCGTCGGCAAGTAGGGTCTCTACGCCCTGTTTGTAGGCCAGGGCCTTCTCCAGGTAATACTCGGTGGAAAAGCGCGGGATGAATTCCTCCACCACCGCCACGCCCCGATAACCATTGACCGCGAAACGATTGAGCACGTCGCTCAGACGCAGGTCGCCTTCGCCGATCGGCAGGTGCTGATGATGCTTGCCATTGAGGTCAGCGATGTGCAGGTGGCGGGTAACCGGTGCCAGTGCGGCGATGGCTGCGAACAAATCGTCGCCGTAGGGCATCAGCGAACAGAGGTGCGTTACGTCGATGGTCACGAAGCAACCCGTTTCGCGATGGAACCGCAGGTGTTCCTCGACCGTGAATACCGGGAACTTCGGACGCTGGCCACCCATGTTTTCCAGGCACAGAGCGATGCCGGTGGTATTGCAACGGGCCTTGACCTGATTGATCGCGGCGATCAGGTTGTCCAGCAGTTCACCATTGTCCAGTTGGTCCTTGTAGCCAGGATGGAACGTCACGCTGGTGGCACCGGCGGTACGGGAGAACTCCACGGCCGCGCTGAGACAGTCCACGGCTTGTGCACGCTCGGCGTGATCCGCAGAACACAGGTTGTACTGACGCCCCCACCACCCGGCATGCACCGTAAGCGTGATGCCGTGTCGATGGGTAAAGTCGCGGATCTGGCCTGCCAGCTCGGCACGTTGACCGGTGTCCAGCGACCAGAACACCTGTTCGGCATCCTCGCCGATTTCGAACTCCACCGCATTGAAGTACCGGGCCAGATCGGTGATCGAACCAAGAATGTCGGCCGGGTTGTCGTATACGTTGGTGGAAAACGAGATCAGCGGAAAGTCGCGGCTGATCGGTCCATCGATGGAGTACAGCGTCTGGTCTTTGGTCATTGCACCTGTCCTTGGATAGTGAAGGGAGGGTTGGAAATCGCGGCATTGAAAAGCGCCGGGTCATCCGCGTCACTGCAGGCCAGCAACACGTAACCGTGGCGATCGGCGGAGCGGCGGATCGGACGGCCGAACCTGTCCTGATTGAGACTCGCGCGCAGTGCGAACGGCTGTTGCAGGAGACGGGCCTTGAGTGGCTGCGGATCGGTTGCAGGGTCTGCTTCGATGTAGCGGATGGCCATTTTCACGAACTGTTTTGCAGGCGCCGGCAGCGCAATACCGGTCATGCCGGCGATAGTGCTGGCGGCGAGGTGAACGCCTGTGGTTTTCCAGACCATTTCCCAGATCTGGTCACCGCCGAAGCGGGTCTGGGTTTCGATGAAATGCAGGCGTGAACCGTCGAGTTTGATCTCGGTATGCGCCGGCCCCCAACGATTGCCCATGCGTTCGAGCAGCCACAGCACTGCGTCTTCGATCCGGGCGCGACTGGCGCTGTCGAGTGCGGCGGGAAAATCATGCCCGGTTTCGACATATCCCGGCGCGCCACTGGTGTGTTTGCGGGTGATGCCGAGAATCTGATGGCGGCCGTCCAGGCTCAGGGACTCGACGCTGTATTCGTCACCCCGGGCGAACGCTTCGATCAGATTACGACCTGCGAGCGCCAGACCTTCGGCATCTTCCGCCGTGTCGATGGCGTAGACGCCTAGGCTGCCTGAGCCATCGACGGGTTTGACAATGGCCGGGCCGTGGCGAAGCACGAAGGCGCGAACGTCCTCGACACTGTTGACCGCGCCAGCCGGCAACTCGTAGCGGCTGCCCTGGAGCAACTGGCGGAAGCGCAACTTGTCGCGGCTGACTTCGACGCTGCGCAGGCTGTTGTGGCTGATACCCAGTTGTTCACCCAGCTGCGAGGCGGGCAACAGACCCAGTTCCGAGAACGATACGACGGCGTCGAAGGGGCGTTGCTGGTGCAGCCGCTCGATCGTTTCGCGGTAGGCCGACAGGTCGGCGATATCGGTCGTCAGCACCAGCGTTGCCTGCTGACGCTGGTAATCCGTGACATCAGTTGGCTGTTGCACAAGGGTAAAGCGCAGCTGTCGCGCCGTGTCCCAATCCAGTCCCGAATCGCGCCCGCCGATCACCAGAACATGTCTGGTATCCGCTGCCCTGGCGTTTTCGCCATAGACATCGATGTCCGCGACCGCCAGCAGTGACTGGCGCAGGCTTGCGGTGTCGGGCTGTCTGAATTCGAGGTAAAGATAGTTTTGAAACCCGTTGCTGACCGGGCCAATGGCCTCTCCCGGATTCACGTAGGCGTACCAGCGCTGAAAACCCGGCACAGCGCTAATGCGTTCGGCGTGGTGCAGGCCGTCAAAGAGACGGTCGGAACGGGAAAAGGGTGTGGCGATGCCGAACGGTGTTGGCGTCTGACTGGCCGACGGCAGCGGTTGTGCGCTGAGCGCCCGGTGGTAGCAGACATCCAGTGCCAGGTCCCAGGCTTGACGGATGACGTGAATCCGGCTGCCGCCCGGGCGTGCGCCGACTTCGAGGATTCGCGGGCCGTTGGCAGTGAGAATGAATTCGACATGGGCAAAGGTGCCCTTGAGCTCAAGGGCTTTAACTGCATCGTGGGCCAGGCGCTGGCAGCGCTCGTGCAGATGCGCATCGGCTGCAAGGGTCGAAGGCGTGTAACGGGCGAAGTGGTGGAAATCACCGCGACCGATATCGATACCGGCGATGACATCGACAATAGCGAAGCTGTGGATCGTGCCGTCCGGTTCAATCGCGCAATCAATGGAGTGGTTGGACCCCTGAAGGAATTCCTCCAGCAGCAACTGATCGTTCTCGCGGGTTTTGCCGGCGACATACTGCTGCAGCATTGGCCATTCATGGGTCGCGTAATCGAGCAGCTCCTGCCGGTCATGGATGCAGCGCACGAACAGACTGCTGTAGAGGCTGGCCGGTTTGAGAATGAACGGGTAGGGCAGTTCAGCAGGGCGTGCCAGCAGATCGTCGACGCGCACTTCACGCGACACTACGTGCAGATCAGGATTGTCCGATCGCAGGAAACGTTGCCGCTGCAGCACCTTGTCGAGGGTGTTCTCGACGTTGCGATGCAGATGAGCCAGTGCCGGAATTGCCGCGCACAGCTGCGCCGAGATGGCGACGTAGCTCTCACGGAAGTTCAGCACGCTGGTGAAGCGGTGCTGGTTGAGCAACTGTTGCGTCAGTTCGATCAGTTCGGCCGTCAGTCCTCTGGAAAAGTCGTACAGCGCGACCGGCGAAATCCGCTTCGCGTCGGCGATCTTGCTGGTTTTGCGGCTGTCGGCAATCAGCAGGGGCGTGATGCCCTCGGCCAGCAGGCCCTCGTATTCGCCATCGCGGACGTTGCCAAGAATCAGGCAGGCTGGCGCGCTCATTGGCATGTCTCCTGATCGAAGCTGTAGTGAACCTGGTTCAGGCGCTGGCAAATGTGGGCCAAACGGATCCGGTCGACGCCGTTTGCACCGCCATTGAGGACGTTACGGATGATCTGCGCCAACGCCTCGAGATCCTCTGGGGTGATGCCCAGGCGGGTGATTTCCTGAACTCCGAAGCGCAGGCAATCCCGACCGTTCACTTGTTTGTTGTTGACCCGGATGCCCAGCTCGTTGAGCCGCTGCGCCGCGTGCCTCGCCTGTGCGCCTTCCAGCAGCAGCAAGTGCGTGTCGGTGGGGTGCAGTTTCCAGCCTGGAATACCGACCAGCGCGTTGTGCAGTTGCTGGCTATTGGCGCACATGCGTCGAGCGTAGGCCTGGCCGAAACACTCGGTTTCCATGAGGGTGACGAACAGTTGCAGCAAACCGGGCAGATTGGGCGACGACACCAGGCCGCCGCTGAGCGTCTGCTCGATCGACCGGGCCAGGTCGGCGCGGCGGGTGACGATCAGCGCCCGGTGCGGACCGGCCATGGACTTGTGGGTGTTGCCTTGCAGGATGTCGGCACCGTCGTCGAGCGGATTCGGGAATGCCTGACCTGCGATCAGTCCCAAGGTGTGCGAGGCGTCATAGAGAATCAGGGTTCGCTCGAGGCCGCAGCGGTCGAGCAATGCGCGCAACGGTCTGATGGCGATGGCGCGGATGGTCAGGCCATGATCGATCAGCACCGCCGAGGGAGGCGCAGCGAGTGACTGAACGACCTGCTGGAAATGCTCGAGATCGATTTGTCCGTCTGCTGTCAGCCTGCAATAAACGCTGTGTCTGCCGATTCGTCGTACCAGTGGTCCAGTGGCAAAATGGCCGCCGCTCTCGGGCGCCAGCGACACAATGGTATTCCCCGGTTCGGTCAGGGCGGCCAATACGCTCAGGGTGCAATGGACGCCGGAGAGTACGCGATATTCGACAAAAGGCGCGTTGAACATCGCCTGCACAGCTTGCGTCGCCAACGCCTTCAATGTCTCGACTTCAGGAAAGTGTTCGATCTGCATACCGTTGAATTCGGCGGCGTAGCGCTGCCCGTCAATGGCCTTGGCGTTGAACAGATAGCGCTCGTAGTGCCGGTTTTGCCCGAGCGTCCGCGCAGTGTCTGACAGGATGTTTTCATTGGCCGTCAACGACAGTGTGGAAGTTCGCCGCGAACAGGCTTGCTGGAACTGCTTCAGAATAAAATCATGGGTGCCAGGCAGGGCGATGGGAAGTGCATGATTTGAATGATTCATTAGAAGTCCGCCAGGTCGAAGTCAATGATCAACATGTCGCGGCTGCCGCGATCGGAATTAATGCCTGATGTTTGCAAGGGAGAAACTTCGTGCATAAGTATCCGGTCATTCAACACGATAGTTTCCAGATAATCCGTAAGCGTTGCGTTGAACACACAGCCGCTATCGCCATGGAATATCCGGCTCTCGCCGCCAATGACATGCTGGCGATTGATCAGGTGTTGAAAAACAAAATCATGCCCGTCACGATGCCGGCCCTCGGGCGTGGCGTGCCCGCTATGGCCTGGATCGCACAGGATGCGGAACTGATGGCAGGTCACTAGCCAGTCACGCCGGCCGACCGTCAACTGCATCAGCGCCAGGTCGGCGGCCAGCAACGAGCGCAATACTGCGGACTCGATAAACGTCGCTTCGCTGCGCTGATAAGTGCGCTGGACGCCGCCCAGCAGCGGATTGTGCGCTTCGGTCTGAAAAAAGTGGCAGTCGGGCAACGGCGTCCACTGGCCTTCGCGGTGGCGATATTCGAACTTGCAGATGCGCCGCTCGCGGCTACCGTTCTCCGCGCTCAAGTACGCATCGGCGCACAAACGCTCCCAGGTCGCATTGAAGTCGCGGAACGCGTCCTGACCGAGCGATGCAAGTTCTGCCAATGGATAATCGTAACTGTGCGCGTAGTGGCAATTACCCAGTAATTCGGAAAGTTGTTTTAATACGGCTTGGCCTGATTGCCGTAATGCATTGCCAGCGCTCACGGTGCTGACTCGCTTACAGTCTGGTTATGAAAAAACAGGATTGAACGCTGACGAAAATCAGGCATGCAGAAAATCCTTTTATGTGTGATTCATAGTCCGTATGAATATTTATAGTTCATATCCTGTTTCAAATTATCAATTTGGTTTTTGTAAAGAAATGTAATGCGGTTGTTTAATGGCTCTAATACACGCTCTAGCGCGAGTTGGGTTTTAATGCGTGCATCCATATATGTAGGAAATAACTTACAGACAAATTTTTAAATGAGAACTGATCGCGGCTTATATATGAAAGATTCATGTTCATATAGCGGCGACGTTGCAGCTGTTGACCCGCCTCCCGGGCATGCGTAGCCTTGCGCTTTCGAGGTTCTTCGGCACTTGCCGAAGCTAAGAAGGGAACGCGGTCGAAGCCGCGGCTGCCCCCGCAACTGTGAACGGTGATGTTCGTTGCCACGCCACTGCAGGCTCAAGCCAGCGGGAAGGCGCAACGAATGCCAGGCCCGGCGCCTGAACACCGTCAGCCAGGAGACCTGCCTCGTCACAGATTCTCACTACAACCGGGCGGGGTGATCCGGTGGCGAATGCTTCCGACGCGCACGCGCGCTGCCGGTTCTCGTCCCGTATGCCCGCCGCTTGCCAAAGGGCATACCGATGAAAACACTGGCCAAACTTCCCGTCACCATCGTCACCGGTTTCCTCGGTTCGGGCAAAACCACGCTGCTGCGCCATATGCTCGACAACGCTCAGGGCCGGCGCATCGCGGTGATCGTCAATGAGTTTGGCGAGCTGGGCATCGACGGGGAAATCCTCAAGCAATGCGCCATCGGCTGCACCGAAGAAGAGGCCAGTGGCCGGGTGTACGAATTGGCCAATGGCTGCCTGTGCTGCACGGTGCAGGAAGAGTTCTTCCCGGTAATGCGTGAACTGGTTGCCCGCCGAGGTGACCTCGATCACATCCTTATCGAAACCTCCGGCCTGGCCCTGCCCAAGCCGTTGGTGCAAGCCTTCCAGTGGCCGGAAATCCGCAGCGCCTGCACCGTCGACGCGGTGATCACCGTGGTCGACAGCCCGGCCGTCGCCGCAGGCACGTTCGCCGCTTTCCCGGATCAGGTCGATGCCCAGCGCAAGCTCGATCCGAATCTCGACCATGAATCGCCGCTGCACGAGCTGTTCGCCGATCAACTGGCCAGCGCCGATCTGGTCATCCTCAACAAGGCCGATCAGACCAGCCCGGAAGATCTGGCTCGGGTACGCGCTGAAGTCGCCGAAGAACTGCCGCCAGCAGTAAAAATCATCGAAGCCAGCAACGGTCGCCTGCCACTCGACGTGCTGATCGGCCTCGGTGCCGGTTCCGAGGAGCACATCGACAGCCGCCACAGCCACCACGATCACCACCACGACGGCGATGACGACGACCACGATCACGACGCCTTCGATTCGATCTCCATCGAACTGCCGCAAGCTGATGAAAGCCTGCTGCTCGATGTGTTGACGCAACTGGTGGTGCAACACGGCATCCTGCGCGTGAAAGGTTTCGCGGCGATTCCGAACAAGCCGATGCGCCTGTTGATCCAGGGGGTAGGCACGCGTTTCGACAAGCATTTCGACCGCCAGTGGGGCGCCAAAGAAGCCCGCGTCACGCGTCTGGTGCTGATCGGTCAGGAACTCGATGCTGCGCAGCTCGAAGCGCAATTGCGCGCTGCGCTAAGCGTTTAACTCATGCACCTGCTCAGGACCCAGCCCGGCGGATTCGTCTCGGATGACAACATTGCCGACCTCGGACAAACCCCGGCCGAGCTGGTAATCCTGTGCAGCGGCGATTCCAGCCTGGCGCTGCTCGCCGAAGCTGCGCAGCAATTGCCGGAGGATTATCCGAGCCTGCGTCTGGCCAACCCGATGCAGGTGCAGAATCACGCGTCGGTCGATCTGTACGTGGACGAAGTGCTGCGCCACGCCAAGGTCATTCTGATCTCGCTGCACGGCGGCATCGCCTATTGGCGCTATGGTGTCGAGCGGCTGATCGAACTGTCCGAACGCGGCGTGCAACTGATCCTGGTGCCCGGCGACGACCGTCCGGATCCCGAGCTCAGCGACTTGAGCACGGTCAGCGCCGAAGCACGGGATCGCCTCTGGCAATTCCTGCGTCAGGGCGGCATGGGCAATGCGCTGGATTTCTTCCGGTGCCTGGGCAACCAATGGTTCGCCCGCGATTACCCGTGGAGCGAACCGCAAACCCTGCCGCGAACGGCGATTTATCACCCACAGAAAAACAGCGCTGCCCTGAGCGACTGGCAAACCGAGTGGCTGCCTGCTCAACCAGTGGCGGCGCTGTTGTTTTATCGCTCGCACTTGCAAGCGGCGAACACCGCGTTCATCGATGTGCTCTGTCAGCGTTTGCAGGCGGCCGGGCTCAATCCGCTGCCGATCGCGGTGGCCAGTCTGAAAGAACCGGGCTGCCTGTCAGTGGTCGAGGATTGGCTGGATGAGGTCGAGGCCGGGGTGATTCTCAACACCACCGGTTTTGCCCAATCGAGCCCCGAAGCGCCACACCTGCGCCCGTTTCGCCGCAACATTCCGGTGATCCAGGCGATCTGCGCCCAGGACAACGAGCCCGGCTGGCGCGACAGCGAACAGGGCCTCGGGCCGCGGGATCTGGCGATGCACATTGCCTTGCCGGAGCTCGACGGGCGCATCATCAGTCGGCCGATCAGCTTCAAGGATCTGGCCTGGCGCAGCGAGCGCAGTCAGTCCGATGTGGTCTGCTACCGCGCCCAGCCCGAGCGCATGGATTACGTCGCCGAACTGGCGCGGCGCTGGATTGATCTGGCGCGCGTGCCCAACGGCGAGAAACGCATCGCGCTGATCCTCGCCAACTACCCGACCCGTGACGGCCGCATCGGCAACGGTGTCGGCCTCGATACGCCGGCAGCGGCGCTGAACATCCTGCGCGCACTGCGCGAACACGGTTATCCGGTCACTGCCGAGTTGCCCGACAGCGGCACCGAGCTGATTCAGCAACTGCTCGGCGGGGTCAGCAATGACCTCGACAGCCTTGACCTGCGCCCATGCCAGCAAAGCCTGGCGATGGACGATTACCTGGCGATGTTCAACGCGCTGCCGGAAGCGAATCGCGCTGCGGTGCTCGAGCGGTGGGGATCGCCACACAACGATCCGATGTGCCGCGACGGGCGTCTGATGATCGCCGGCCTGCGGTTCGCTCTGACCTTCGTCGGCATTCAACCGGCGCGCGGTTATCAGGTCGATCCGAGCGCGGTGTATCACGACCCGGATCTGGTGCCGCCGCACGGCTATCTGGCGTTCTATTTCTGGTTGCGCAACACCTACGGCGCTCACGGCGTAATCCATGTCGGCAAGCACGGCAACCTTGAATGGCTGCCGGGCAAAGGCGTCGGTCTATCAGAGAATTGCTGGCCGGACGCACTGCTCGGGCCGTTACCGAATATCTATCCGTTTATCGTCAACGACCCGGGCGAGGGCGCCCAGGCCAAACGGCGCACGCAAGCGGTGATCATCGACCATTTGATGCCGCCGCTGACCCGCGCCGAAACCTATGGGCCGCTGCGCAATCTGGAGTTGCTCGCCGACGAATATTACGAGGCGCAACTGCTCGATCCGCGCCGCGCCCGTGAGCTTCAGCGCGACATTCTGCAACTGGTGCGTGACACGCAAATCGACCGGGAATTGCAGCTGGATGCTGCGCTCGACAGCGATGCCGATGCGGCGATCTGGCTGCCACGTCTGGACACTTATCTGTGCGATTTGAAGGAATCGCAGATTCGCGATGGCTTGCACATCTTCGGTGAGTCGCCGAACGGGCGCTTGCGCATTGACACGTTACTGGCGTTGCTGCGGATTCCGCGCGGTGACGGCAAGGGCGCGCAGTCGAGCCTGTTGCGGGCCTTGGCCAAGGCGTTTGAATTGGCCTTCGATCCGCTGGATTGCACATTGGCCGATCCGTGGAACGGCCCGCGACCGAGCGAGTTGCAGGCCGTCAGCGATGAACTGTGGCGCACCGCCGGCGACACCCGCGAACGCCTCGAACTGTTTGCCACCGACCTCATCTCCCAGACACTGAATTTCCCCTGTGGGAGCGAGCCTGCTCGCGAAAGCGGCGTGTCAGTAAAAGAGCAGTTGTCTGACCCGACGCCTTCGCGAGCAGGCTCGCTCCCACAGGGGCCAGGGTGGGCTGAAGTTGATTCGATACTCGACCATCTGCGCGAAGTCGTCGCCCCACGCCTCGACGCTTGCGGCCCGGCGGAAATGCGCGGCCTGCTCGACGCCCTCAGCGGTCGTTTCGTCCCGGCCGGCCCCAGCGGTGCACCCAGCCGTGGCCGCCTCGACGTGCTGCCCACCGGGCGCAACTTCTACTCGGTGGACGTGCGCAACCTGCCGACGACCACCGCGTGGCGCATCGGCTTCCAGTCCGCCACGCTGATTCTCGAACGGCATCTGCAGGATCACGGCGATCATTTGCGCCAGCTCGGCCTGTCCGTCTGGGGCACCGCGACCATGCGCACCGGCGGCGATGACATTGCTCAGGCCATGGCGCTGATGGGCGTGCGTCCGGTCTGGGCCACGGGCAGTCAGCGCGTGGATGATTTCGAGATTCTGCCGCTGAGTTTGCTTGATCGTCCGCGAGTCGACGTGACGCTGCGGGTCTCGGGTTTTTTCCGTGATGCATTTGCCAATCTGATCCGCCTGTTCGACGCCGCCGTGCAAGCGGTGGCCGCGCTGGACGAACCGGACGACTTGAATCCACTGGCCGCCAAAGTGCGTGCCGAGCGCGAGGTTCTGTTGAAATCGGGCGTCGATGAAGATACCGCGCGGCGTCAGGCCGGGTGGCGGATCTTCGGCGCCAAGCCGGGGGCTTATGGCGCCGGTGTGCAAGGCGCGATCGACGGGCGTCTGTGGCAGACCCGCGAAGACCTCGCCGAGGTTTACCTGAACTGGGGCGCCTATGCTTACGGCGGCGCTGACGAGGGTACGGCGGCACGTGAGCAATTCAGCCAGCGCCTGAGCCAGGTGCAGGCAGTCCTGCAAAACCAGGACAACCGCGAGCATGACCTGCTCGATTCCAACGATTATTACCAGTTTCAGGGCGGCATGCTCGCTGCGGTGGAAAGCCTGCGCGGCGAGGCGGCGGCCAGCTATCACGGCGATCACAGTCAGCCGGATCTGCCGAAGATCCGTACCTTGAAGGAAGAGCTGAACCGCGTAGTGCGCTCGCGGGCAGCGAATCCGAAGTGGATCGACGGGGTCAAGCGTCACGGCTATAAAGGCGCGTTCGAACTCGCTGCGACCGTTGATAATCTGTTCGCCTTCGATGCGACCACGCAGTTGATCGATGATCATCAATACGCGTTGCTGGCGGATGCGTATTTGCTCGATCCGGCGACGCGGGATTTTGTCCGTGAGCATAATCCCCACGCGCTGCGCGACATGACCGAGCGCATGCTCGAGGCCCAGCAGCGGGGGATGTGGCAGGAGCCGGGGGCTTATAAAGAAGCGTTAGAGAATTTGCTCTTGGATATAGAGGAAGACATGTAACCGCTCAGAGCTACCCTCACCCCAGCCCTCTCCCGGAGGCAGAGGGCGCCGATCTTTAGCGCTGTCGAAATGTGTGTCGCACCGATGCATCAGGTCGACGGAACTCGAAAGACCAACACGGTCAGTTCCCTCTCCCTCTGGGAGAGGGCTAGGGTGAGGGCAACAACTGCCACACCTCAATTTCAAGACCACTCACGACCACGAAAGAGAAAACCTGATGACCGACACCCCGCATTTCCCGCTCTCCGCCGTGGTCGGCGCCGATGACCTGAAACTCGCCCTGTGCCTGACGGCCATCGACCCGAAAATCGGCGGCGTGCTGATCGAAGGTCCGCGTGGCATGGCCAAGTCGACACTGGCCCGGGGCTTGGCGGATCTGCTCGCCAGCGGCCAATTCGTCACCTTGCCGCTGGGTGCTACCGAAGAGCGTCTGGTCGGCACGCTCGATCTTGACGCCGCCCTGAGCGACGGTCGCGCGAAGTTTTCCCCGGGGGTGCTGGCCAAGGCCGACGGTGGCGTGCTGTACGTCGATGAAGTCAATCTGCTGCCCGACCACCTGGTGGACCTGCTGCTCGATGTCGCCGCCAGTGGCACCAACCTGATCGAGCGCGACGGCATTTCCCATCGACATTCGGCGAAATTCGTCCTGATCGGCACCATGAACCCGGAAGAGGGCGAGTTGCGCCCGCAATTGCTCGATCGATTCGGCTTGAATGTCGCTCTCAGCGGCCATACCGCGCCGACCGAGCGCGGGCAGATCATTCGCCGACGGCTGGATTTCGACAGCGATCCGCAGGCTTTCTGCGCGCAGTGGGAAACCGAGCAACACGCCTTGCGCTCGCGCTGTGAAAGCGCCCGGAAGCTGTTGGTGGAAATCCCTCTGGACGATGCAGCATTGGCGCTGATTACCGAGCGTTGTTTCGCTGCTGGCGTCGATGGCTTGCGCGCCGATCTGGTGTGGTTGCGCGCGGCCCGCGCCCATGCCGCGTGGCGTGGCGCGGATGCGATTGCCGAGCAGGACATCGATGCCGTGGCCGAATTTGCCTTGCGCCATCGCCGTCGCGAACAACCTTCGGCCAACGCTGAGCCGCCTGCGCCACCGCCGTCAGGTGCAGAGAGCAAACCCGGCGAAGGGCAGGGCCAATGGGGCGAAATGCCGGCCACCGCGCAACTTGTCGGCGCCCGTCGCGAAGTCCCGAGCTGGCCGCCGCAGGCAAAAAAGCCCTAGGCATTCGCCCCCGATCCGACGCGGGGGCGAATGCCAGACCCCGCGCCGGACAACTCGCCAATGGTCGCCAGGGCCAACGGCAGAGCGCCAGCAGCGGTTCGGTGAACTGGCCGGGGACGCTGCTCAACGGTCGCCCTCGGAACCGTGCTGATCTGCTGTTTCAGCAGCGCACCCGTTCACCCCACGAAGTCTGGTTGGTGATCGTCGATGCGTCGGCCTCGACCCGTCGCCATCAGGCCTTGAGCGACGCCAAAGGCCTGCTCGCGCAATTGCTCGACGATGCCTACCGCCAGCGGGCGCGGCTGGCCTTGCTGACGGCCAGTGGTGCCGCGCCGAAGTGGCAGGTGCAAGGTTTGAAGGCATCCAGTGGCCTGCGTCTCTGGCTCGACGGTTTGGGCGCCGGTGGCGGCACGCCGCTGCTTGCGGCGCTGGAGCAGGCGCAGCAATGGCTGACGGTGCGGCGCAAACACTTTCCCACTGAAATGCAGCGCTGTCTGATCCTGACCGATGGTCGGGTGAAAGACCTGTCGGCCCTGCCAGCGTTGGCGTGCCCGGCACTGCTGATCGACATCGAGCGCGGGCCGATTCGACTGGGCCGGGCGAAGGAACTGGCGACAGCGCTGCAAGCGCAGTATCGGCATATCGATGAGCCGGTTTCCCTCTGATACTTTCTGTGTTTGCTCGCGATGGGGCCAACACAATCAACTCATCTCTCCAGGCTGTACAGATTTTGAAATGATTTGCCGCTGTGGAGCGGACCCTTCGACCCTGTACGCTCCAAGGCCATTTTTCATTCAGGATTTACATGAACACCCTCTCGGAGCCTCCCAGTCAGCACTCTCCAGCACGCCTTCGTGCGGTCTTGATCCATTCGCAGCATCCCGTCTTCCGACTCCCGACTATGGTTGTTAACGCGGCTCTTGAGCCTTCGCGTTGCACTTCGCCGTGTCCGGCAGCCTGAATTCACTGAAGAGAGATCGAGACGTTTTATGGAATGGTTAGCGGATCCCACGGCCTGGTTAGGCCTGTTGACTCTGATCGTGCTGGAACTGGTGCTGGGTATCGACAACCTGGTGTTCATCGCAATCCTGGCCGACAAACTGCCGCCGCATCAGCGTGATCGCGCGCGCATCATCGGCCTGTCGCTGGCGTTGATCATGCGCCTGGGCCTGTTGGCGAGTATTTCCTGGCTGGTCACGCTGACGCAGCCGTTGTTCGAGGTGTTCGACAAGAGCTTCTCCGGGCGTGACCTGATCATGCTGTTCGGTGGTGTGTTCCTGTTGTTCAAGGCCACCATGGAATTGCACGAACGCCTCGAAGGCCACGTCGGCGAGCGCTCGACCAACACCGCCTATGCGCTGTTCTGGCCGATCGTGGCGCAAATCGTGGTACTCGACGCGGTGTTCTCGCTCGACGCGGTGATAACCGCCGTGGGCATGGTCGATGAACTGGCAGTGATGATGATCGCCGTGATCATCTCAATCGGCCTGATGATCGTCGCCAGCAAACCGCTGACCCGTTTCGTCAACGCGCACCCGACCGTGATCATGCTGTGTCTGGGCTTCCTGATGATGATCGGTTTTGCCCTGACTGCAGAAGGTCTGGGTTTCCACATCCCGAAAGGTTATCTGTATGCGGCGATCGGGTTCTCGATCCTCATCGAAGTGTTCAACCAGATCGCCCGGGCACGCCGCAAACGCTCAATGCAGGGCTTGCGTCCGCTGCGCGAGCGCACTGCGCATGCGGTAATGCGCTTGCTCGGCGGGCGCAAACTCGCAGTGGAGGAGGTCGGTGAGGAGATTTCCGATTTGCTCGACAACGGTGAAGCGCCGGTTGCCGAGCTGTTCGACCGCCGTGAGCGGGTGATGATCAGCGGCGTGCTGCAACTGGCGGAACGGCCGATTCGCCAACTGATGACGGTACGCGCCGATGTCGACCTGATCGACCTGGCCGATGATGCCGAGACCATTCGTACGAAGTTGATGCATTCGTCCTACTCGCGCTTGCCGTTGATTCGCGATGGCGCGGTGGATGAGCCGTTGGGCTTCGTACACAAGAAGGAATTGCTCAAGGAGTATCTGGCCGGCAACGAGCCGAACCTTGAGCATCTGGCCCGCAAGACCCTCAATCTGCTCGAAAGTTATTCGATCCTCAATGCGCTGGAGCAAATGCGCGCGGCCTCGACGCACATTGCTTTCGTGGTCAACGAGTTCGGTGATTTTGTCGGCGTGCTGACCATGACCGACATCCTCGAGTCGATCGCCGGCGAGTTACCCGATGCCAGCGAAATCGAAGGCCCGGACGTGGTCGAAGAGCGTGGTGGATTCCTCGTCAGTGGTGCGCTGCCCTTGGCACGAGTGCGCCAGCACACCGGCTTCGGTGCCGAGCCGACCGAGGACTATCAGACCATGGCGGGGTTGGTCATGAGCCTTCTGGATCGCTTGCCGATGATGGGCGACCGACTGGAATACGAAGGCTGGCAACTGACCGTCAAAGCGGTTGAGGAACGGCGGGTGACGCGGGTGTTGCTGGAGAGAGCTGCCGCGTAATACTCGCGCTTTTTTTACCAGCTGTGCCGGCCTTTTCGCGAGCAGGCTCGCTCCCACATTGCAACGCGGTTCGATGTGGGAGCGAGCCTGCTCGCGAAGGCGATTTGGCATGCACTTCACATCTCTGGTGAGGCTCGTTCAGAACATCCGGCGCAGGCGTGCAAGTGGGACTGTACGCAAAGTACGGAGTGTTCGGCGTAACCAAGTCAGATCATGCGTTCGTTTGCGCGCGGCAACGGGCGCCTTGGTCTTGCCGATGTGCGCGGTGAAATCCCGTGCCAGAGTTTCTTCAGTCCCAATACCTTCGAGTTTTTTTATCAGCCTGCCGCCCTTGTAGAAGAGCACCGTCGGCGTGCCGGTCACGTTTGGGTGCCTGGGCGACTGGCTGGTATCGAGCATGTAGACATTGGCACGCAATCGATAAGGCTCGGCAATCCGCCGAAAAACCGGCCCCGCCCATTCGCACGCGGGGCAGTGTTCATTGGCGAAATAGAGAATGACCGGGCGCCAGGTTTTCAGGGCTTTGCGATATACCGGTGCCAGCGAAAAAGTTGTGTTTGATGCGTTCATCGAATGATCCTTTTCAACGAGCGGAAGGTTTGCTGACGTTAAAGGAGCATGCGGGTCGGGGTCTACTGTCAGAAATTACAGGTGAGCTGCTAATCCACGGGATTAATCCCACAAAAACGCCAGATAGCGCCGACAACCAATGCAGGAACCTCACAAGAAAGCGCGTGTTAACCTCCATGCATCAAGCCGAGCGTCACTTGGAGTGCTATTTTGAGCACTAACCAGAGCACTTCAAGGAGCACCAGTTCATGACGCACATCGTTCTTTCTCATGTCGTAGCGAGTATTTCCGAATTGAAAAAAAATCCTATGGGTACGGTCGCTGCTGGTGGAGGCCGGTCAGTAGCGATCCTTAATCGAAACGAACCGGCTTTTTATTGCGTGCCCGCCAAAGAATACGAGGCAATGATGGAGCGCCTTGATGATCTGGAACTGATCGCCCTCTGTAGGGAGCGAGAAAACGATCCGACCATCAAGGTATCCATTGATGACCTATGAGCTGGAGTTTTCTGATAAGGCTTGGAGAGAGTGGGGGAAACTCGGGTCGGAACTCAGGGAGCAGTTCAAAAACAAACTTTTGGAGAGGCTGGCAAATCCGCACGTTCCGGCGGCTCGCCTGAAAGGGTTGAGTAACGCCTATAAAATCAAGCTTCGAAGCGCTGGATATCGGTTGGTCTATCGGGTAAGGGATGAGGTGCTGGTCGTTACGGTGATAGCGGTCGGGAAACGGCAGGGTGGTGACGTTTACAGGCAGGCTCTCAAACGCTGACACCGGTTTTGCACAACTGTAACCCTGATTCGCACCATGACGACGCCATCCGACCCAATTTGGGAACGCTTTACCCCTTCTTCAACGATGGCCAGAAACCTCCTGAGTGCTGGATCGGCCCGAGCAATTGCTCTGCAAGTCCATATCTGCTTGATAAGCAAAGCATTCTACGCAACTACAGATTTCTCCTGATGCCTGTGGCACACTTTCTGCTGTCTATTCCGTAGTAACAAACCGTGTTCCGGTATAGCGGAATAAACACAATTCTGGAGTGCTTGCCATGCATCGCCATCCTTCGTTATTCAAAGCGTGTGTTTTTGTTCTTGCAGCTTCTTCGCTCGTCGGTCTGGCCCAGGCAGCCGAGAGCAAGCTCGACAGTGTTCTCGCCCGTGGCAAGTTGATCGTGGGCACCGGCAGCACCAATGCGCCGTGGCACTTTCAAGGCGTGGACGGCAAGTTGCAGGGTTTTGATATCGACATCGCCAGGATGGTGGCCAAGGGGTTGTTCAACGACCCGAGCAAAGTCGAGTTTGTGGTGCAGTCGTCCGATGCGCGGATTCCCAATCTGCTGACCGACAAGGTCGACATGAGCTGCCAGTTCATCACCGTCACCGCCAGCCGTGCGCAGCAAGTGGCGTTCACCCTGCCGTATTACCGCGAAGGTGTCGGCCTGCTGTTGCCGAACAACAGCAAGTACAAGGAAATCGAGGACCTGCAAGCGGCAGGCGATGACGTCACCGTGGCGGTGCTGCAGAACGTGTACGCCGAAGAATTGGTGCATCAGGCGCTGCCCAAGGCCAAGGTCGATCAGTACGACAGCGTTGACCTGATGTATCAGGCGGTGAACTCCGGCCGTGCCGATGCCGCCGCCACCGATCAGTCGTCGGTCAAATACCTGATGGTGCAGAACCCCGGCCGCTACCGCAGCCCGAGCTATGCCTGGAGCCCGCAGACTTACGCCTGTGCGGTCAAGCGCGGCGATCAGGACTGGCTGAACTTCGTCAACACCGCGCTGCATGAAGCCATGACCGGCGTTGAATTCCCGACCTACGCGGCATCATTCAAGCAATGGTTCGGCGTGGACCTGCCATCTCCAGCCATCGGTTTCCCAGTCGAATTCAAATGATCCCGTGAGAGTGGGGCGATTACCGTCGCCCCGCTCAAGGTACTGCTGACCATGAACTATCAGTTGAACTTTGCCGCCGTGTGGCGCGATTTCGACACCTTGCTGGCGGGGCTCGGTCTGGGCTTGCAGTTGGCGCTGGTGTCGATCGCCATCGGCTGCGTGATCGGCCTGCTGATGGCGTTTGCCTTGCTGTCGAAGCATCGCGCCTTGCGGGTGCTGGCCTCGGTGTACGTCACGGTGGTGCGTAATACGCCGATCCTGGTGTTGATTCTGTTGATCTACTTTGCACTGCCAAGTCTCGGGATTCGTCTGGACAAGATTCCCTCGTTCATCATCACGCTCTCGTTGTATGCCGGTGCATACCTGACAGAGGTGTTCCGTGGCGGCTTGCTGAGCATCCCCAAAGGGCAGCGTGAAGCTGGCCTGGCGATCGGCCTCGGCGAGTGGCAAGTGAAAGCCTACGTCACCGTGCCGGTGATGCTGCGCAACGTCTTGCCGGCGCTGTCGAACAACTTCATTTCGCTGTTCAAGGACACTTCGCTGGCCGCTGCGATTGCAGTGCCGGAGCTGACTTATTACGCGCGCAAGATCAACGTCGAAAGCTACCGGGTGATCGAAACCTGGCTGGTGACCACGGCGTTGTATGTCGCGGCCTGTTACCTCATTGCCATGCTGCTGCGTTACCTCGAGCAGCGTCTGGCGATCCGTCGATAGGAGGCTGCGATGTACCAATCTCCCAGTTGGTTGGATGAATTGTGGCTCGCCCGCGAGCCGTTGTGGCAGGGCTTTCTGACCAGCGTGCAAGTCTCGGCGCTGGCCATAGTCCTGGGCACTTTGCTCGGTGTGGTTGCCGGTCTGGTGCTGACTTATGGCAAGTTCTGGATGCGCGCACCGTTCCGCGTTTACGTCGATCTGATTCGCGGCACGCCAGTGTTCGTGCTGGTGCTGGCCTGCTTTTACATGGCGCCGGCGCTCGGTTGGCAGATCAGCGCGTTTCAGGCCGGTGCCCTGGGCCTGACGCTGTTCTGCGGCTCCCACGTCGCCGAAATCGTGCGCGGCGCGCTGCAAGCCTTACCGCGCGGGCAGATGGAGGCGGGCAAAGCCATCGGCCTGACGTTCTACCAATCCCTTGGCTACGTATTGTTGCCTCAGGCATTGCGGCAGATCCTGCCGACCTGGGTCAATTCGTCGACCGAAATCGTCAAAGCCTCGACTTTGCTTTCGGTGATCGGCGTCGCCGAACTGCTGCTCAGCACGCAACAGATCATCGCCCGGAACTTCATGACGCTGGAGTTCTACCTGTTCGCCGGTTTTCTGTTCTTCGTCATCAACTACGGCATCGAATTACTCGGCCGGCACATTGAAAAGCGGGTGGCCCTGCCATGACTCAAGCTCAAGTTGCTTCACAGGATCAGGCGCTGCTGGACATTCGCGGCCTGCATAAACAGTACGGCGCGGTGGAAGTGCTCAAGGGTGTCGACCTGAGCATGCAGCGCGGCAACGTCGTCACCCTGATCGGCTCCAGCGGTTCGGGCAAGACCACGCTGCTGCGTTGCGTGAACATGCTCGAGGAATTCCAGGGCGGGCAGATCCTGCTCGACGGCGAATCCATCGGCTACGACGAGGTCAACGGCAAACGCGTGCGTCATCCTGAAAAAGTCATTGCTCGCCATCGCGCGATGACTGGCATGGCCTTCCAGCAGTTCAACCTGTTTCCGCACCTGACCGCGTTGCAGAACGTCACGTTGGGCCTGCTCAAGGTGAAGAAGATGCACAAGGATGAAGCCGTGTTGCTCGCCGAAAAATGGCTGGAGCGTGTCGGCCTGCTGGAGCGGCGCAATCACTTTCCCGGTCAGTTGTCCGGCGGCCAGCAACAGCGGGTGGCCATCGCCCGGGCGATTGCGATGAACCCGAGCCTGATGCTCTTCGACGAGGTCACCTCGGCCCTCGACCCGGAGCTGGTCGGTGAGGTGCTCAATGTCATCAAGGGTCTGGCCGAAGACGGCATGACCATGTTGCTGGTGACCCACGAAATGCGGTTTGCCTTTGAGGTCTCGGACAAGATTGTTTTCATGAATCAAGGGCGGATCGAAGAGCAGGGACCTCCCAAGGAACTGTTCGAGCGCCCGCAATCGCCGCGTCTGGCGGAATTTCTCAAAAGCACGCGGTTCTGACTTTTCACATTTTCAATCAGGAGAAACACCCATGAGCATTACGCGTTACGGCACCGGCAGCACCGCCGCCGGCGGCCAGCCTCGTCCATTTGCCCGCGCTGTGGAAGCGGATGGCTGGCTGCACGTGTCCGGTCAGGTACCGGCGGTGGATGGCGAGATCATTGTCGGCGGCATCGTCGAGCAGACCCACCAGACCATGAAGAACCTGGTCGCGATTCTCGAAGAGGCCGGTTATGGCCTTGAAGACGTGGTCCGTGCCGGTGTGTGGCTGGACGATCCACGGGATTTCAGCAGCTTCAACAAGGTTTTCGCCGAGTATTTCAAACCCGAACACGCCCCGGCGCGCGCCTGTGTGCAGGCGAGCATGATGGTTGATTGCAAGGTTGAGATTGACTGCATTGCCTACAAGAAAAAGGCCTGATACACCGCGGCTCTTGTAGGAGCTGCCGAAGGCTGCGATCTTTTGGCATTTTTGGATGCGCCAGAAAGGCAAGATCAAAAGATCGCAGCCTGCGGCAGCTCCTACAGGGAATATCGAGTGAGTAATGACATGACCGAAGACACCATCAAACGCCGGGCACGCGGTCTGGACCGGGCGTTCGATATCCTCGATTTTCTCAAGGAAGTCGGCCAGCCTCTGCGCCCCAACGACATCGCCAACGGCATCGGCAGTCCGAAATCCACGGTCTACGAACTGGTCGCCTCCTTGCTGGAACGGCGCATTCTGGAGCCGGTGGGCAAGGACGGCCACGTCTATCTGGGCCGCCAGTTGTACTTCCTCGGTCAGGCCCATCTGCGTCATTTCGATCTCAGCCGCGAGGCCGATCAGGCCTTGCAGGAGATCGTCAGCCAGACCCGCGAAACCGCGCAGATGTGCCTGCTCAACGGGCGCAAATATACGGTCGCGTTGATGAAGGAGGGAGAGCGGCATTTCCGCATCTCCTCCGACATCGGTGAAAACGCGCCGATCCCGTGGACCGCCTCCGGGCGCCTGCTGCTCGCGCACTTGAGCGATCAGCAGATCATCGACCTGATCGACGAGGACGACTACATCCTGCCCGACGGCGAGCGCCTGCCACTGGAACGCTTTCTGGCGGAGATTCGTCAGGCCGGCATCGATGGCTTTTTCTCCTTCGACAGCGTCGCCGACACCTTCACCCATTGCTTCGCCGCGCCGGTCAAAGACCCGCAGGGCGTGGCGATTTGTACCCTGTGCATCGTCGCTCCGCGCGCCGATGCGAAAAACAACTACAACGACTATCGCCGGGTGCTGATTGAAAGCGCCAACAGCCTCGCCCGGCGTATCAACGAATAACCGCGGCTGCCTGCGGCCGCGACTGCGAGGATTGGACCATGACCACTGCCATCAACTCTGCCGTAGACAAAGGTGACGCCGCGACTGGCGCGCAACTGACCCGCGACGTCAGCCTGCCCGCGCTGGTGCTGCACCGCGAGGCGCTGGAGCACAACATCCGCTGGATGCAGAAATTTGTCAGCGACAGCGGCGCCGAACTCGCGCCCCACGGCAAAACCAGCATGACCCCGGCGCTGTTCAAGCGGCAGCTCGACGCGGGTGCCTGGGGCATCACCCTCGCCAGCGCCACCCAGACCCGCGCCGCTTACGCCCATGGCGTGCGCCGGGTGTTGATGGCCAATCAACTGGTCGGCACGCCGAACATGGCGTTGATTGCCGATCTGCTCGCTGATCCGACGTTCGATTTCCATTGCATGGTCGATCACCCGGACAACGTCGCCGACCTCGGGGCTTACTTCGCGTCCCGTGGGGTCAGGCTGAACGTGATGATCGAATACGGCGTGGCCGGCGGGCGCTGCGGTTGCCGCAGCGAGCAGGAAGTTATCGAGCTGGCCAAGGCCATCGATGCGCAACCGGCGCTGGCCCTGACCGGTATCGAAGGTTATGAGGGCGTGATCCACGGCGATCACGCGGTCAGCGGCATTCGCGAATTTGCCGCGTCGCTGGTACGCCTGGCCGTGCAGTTGCAGGACAGCGGCGCTTTCGCAATCGCCAAACCGATCATCACCGCCTCGGGTTCGGCCTGGTATGACCTGATTGCCGAATCCTTCGAAACGCAGAACGCCGCTGGCCGTTTCCTCAGCGTGTTGCGCCCGGGCAGTTACGTGGCGCACGACCATGGCATCTACAAAGAAGCGCAGTGCTGCGTGCTCGAGCGTCGCAGCGATCTGCACGAAGGCCTGCGCCCGGCGCTGGAAGTCTGGGCTCATGTGCAATCGTTGCCGGAACCGGGTTTTGCGGTGATCGCCCTGGGCAAACGCGACGTCGCATTCGATGCCGGTTTGCCGGTGCCGCTGTTGCGCTACAAGGCCGGCGTGGTGCCGGCGGTGGGGGATGATGTCGGTGCGTGCAGGGTCACGGCGGTGATGGATCAGCATGCATTCATGACCGTGGCACCGGGCGTTGAATTGCGCGTGGGCGACATCATTGCCTTCGGTACTTCGCATCCGTGCCTGACGTTTGACAAATGGCGTGTTGGGTTGCTGGTGGATGAGCAGTTGGCGGTCATCGAGACCATGGAAACTTGCTTCTAAGGCTTGAGATTGCGTTGCGGCGGCTGATCGCGAGCAGGCTCACTCCTACATTTGGAACGCATTTCAATTGTAGGAGTGAGCCTGCTCGCGATAGCACCAGAACAGCCACCACCGAACCCCCAGAGATCCCACCCGATGAAAATCCCCCGCAACACCCCGCGCATCGCCCTGATCGGCGAATGCATGATCGAACTGCAACAACGTGCCGACGGCAGTCTGCAGCAAAGTTTTGGTGGCGATACCCTCAATACCGCGGTGTACCTGTCCCGCGCCATGGGCGACAAGGCGCAGGTCGATTACGTCACTGCGCTGGGCGATGACAGTTTCAGCGACGCCATGTGCCAGATCTGGCGTAGCGAGGGCATCGGCCTGGACAGGGTGCAGCGCTTGCCGGGCCGTTTGCCCGGTTTGTACTGCATCCAGACCGATGCCAACGGCGAGCGGCGATTTCTGTACTGGCGCAACGAAGCGGCGGTACGCGATTGCTTTACCACGCCCGCGGCCGAGCCGATCCTCGCGGCGCTGCCGGACTACGACGTGCTGTATTTCAGCGGCATCACCCTCGCCGTACTCGGCATGCAAGGCCGCGCCCGACTGATCAAGACGTTGAGCGAAGCGCGGCAGCGCGATGCGCGTATCGTGTTCGACAACAACTATCGCCCACGCCTGTGGGCTTCGGTGGAGGAGGCGCGGGCGGCGTATCGCAGCGTCCTGCCTTATGTCGATCTGGCGTTGCTGACCGTGGATGATGAACAGGCGTTGTTCGGGTTTGCCGACGCGCAAGAGGTGTTCGCCGCCTACGCGCAGTTCGGCACACCGGAGGTAGTACTCAAGCGTGGCGCCGAGGCGTGTCTGATTCGTTGCGCGGGGGAGACGTTTGAAGTGCCGGCGCACAAGGTCGACAAGGTAGTCGACACCACGGCGGCGGGGGATTCGTTCAGCGCGGCGTACCTGGCCAGGCGCTTGCTCGGCGGCAGTCCGGCAGAGGCGGCGCAGGCTGGGCATGAATTGGCCAGCCGGGTGATACAGGTGCCCGGAGCGCTGATCCCCCGAACTTGAAATGCAATTCCTGTAGGCGCTGCCGAAGGCTGCGATCTTTTGATCTGGATCCGCAAAAGCAAGATCAAAAGATCGCAGCCTCGTTGCACTCGTCAGCTCCTACAGCGAGCAGCGATCAATCCCGATAAAACACCTGCACCAGGTGATAGCCAAACTTGCTCTTGATCGGCCCATGCACGGTGCGCAGCGGTTTCTTGAAGATCACCGCGTCAATCGCGCCGACCATCTGTCCCGGGCGCACTTCACCCAGATCGCCGCCGCGTTTGCCGGACGGGCAGGTCGAGAATTTCTTCGCCAGGACATCGAACGCTTCGCCCTTGGCGATGCGCTGTTTGAGTTGTTCGGCCTCTTCGGCGGTTTTCACCAGAATGTGGCGGGCTTGGGCTTTCATCGTGCAATACCTGATAACGGGGTGACAGCGGGGCGCGCGATTATGCCCCAACTCACGGCCTCGGGTTGCTCAACTTGCGGATCTTGCTTGCCAGCACTTCAAGGACGAAGGGTTTGGCGACCATGTCCATGCCTTCTTCGAGAAAGCCGTGACGCTCGGCAGCAATCTGCGCATAGCCAGTCATGAACAACACTTTCAGACTCGGACGATGCTGGCGAGCGATCTCGGCCAACTGGCGGCCGTTCATGCCGGGCAGCCCGACATCGGTGACCAGCAGATCGACGCGTTGCGCGGATTCGAGCAAGGGCAGGGCGGTCTGGGCGTTCTCCGCTTCGACGGTTTTGTAGCCCAGTTCCTTGAGCAGATCGAGCACCAGCATGCGCACTGCCGGGTCATCCTCGACCACGATCGCGGTCTCGCCCGAGGATGAAGCGGCGATTGGCTCGGCGGTTTCGACCGAGGAGGTTTCGGCTGTCGGCTCCAGCAAACGCGGCAAGTACAGACGCACGCAAGTGCCTTGCCCCGGCACACTGTCGAGGCTTACATGTCCGCCGGACTGCTGGGCGAAACCGTAAATCATCGACAACCCCAGGCCGGTGCCCTGGCCGATCGGTTTGGTGGTGAAAAACGGATCGAACGCCTTGGCCCGAATCGACGGGGTCATGCCGGTGCCATTGTCACTGACCGCGAGCATCACGTATTCCCCGGCCTTCACCGGCTCGAGAATGGTGATGTCGCTGCTGTCGAGATACACGTTCGCGGTCTGGATAAGTAACGTGCCGCCTTCCGGCATCGCATCGCGGGCGTTGATCACCAGATTGAGCAGAGCATTTTCCAACTGACTGACGTCGGTGCTGACCGGCCACACATCGTCGGGCAGGCGCAGTTGCAGATCGATCGGATCGCCCTTGGTGCGGCGGATCAGGTCTTCCAGCGAATGCACCAGCTCGTTGACGTTCAGTTGCTTGCGATCCAGCGACTGGCGCCGCGAGAACGCCAGCAAACGATGGGTCAGCGCCGCCGCGCGATTGGCCGATGAGACCGCCGCTTCGGTGAAACGGCCGATCTCGTCGGCGCGACCATTGGCGATGTAGCGCTGCATCAGGTCGAGACTGCCGATGATGCCGGTGAGCATGTTATTGAAGTCGTGGGCGATGCCGCCGGTGAGCTGGCCGACAGCCTCCATTTTTTGCGCGTGACGCAAGGCATCTTCCGCGCGCTCGCGTTCGAACATCTCGTTCTGCAGACGCTGATTGGCCTGGGCCAGTTGTTCGGTGCGTGCGCTGACCCGCTCTTCAAGCGTTTCATTGAGATTGCGCAAGGCTTCTTCGGTTTTCTTGCGCTCGGTTTCGTCGATCACAAAGATGTAGAAGCCGTTCACCGCACCGTCCGCGCCATGACGTGGCAGATAGTTCATCAAGGCGTGACGGATGCTGCCATCGCGGTGTGGGGTGTAGAAACTGAAAGAACAGGAGCGTCCGGCCAGCGCTTCGGCAATGTACGGTGCGCGCAGGAAGTAGGCTTCTTCGCCGACCACTTCGCGGATCGTGCGCCCGTACAATTCCTGCGGCGTCAGGCCGTACCAATCGAGGTATGCGGCGTTGTTCAGGCGGAAACGCTCTTCGGCGTCGACATAGCTGATCAGGATCGGCATGGCGTTGATGATCAGCTGCAGCTCGGTCTGGCTCTGACGCAGCGCCTGTTCGGTGTGTTTGCGTTCGGTCAGGTCCAGCGCCGCGCCGAGAAAGCGCATAGGTCGACCGTGATGATCCTTGTAGCAGCGCCCGCGCGCGAAGACCCAGCGCAGCGCGCCGTCGGCTTGCAGCAGGCGGTACTCCTCGGCGTACTCGGTGCCGTGGGTGATACAGTGCTTGATGCCGCGCGCGACCATGGCGCGGTCTTCCGGGTGCACGCCGTGCAGGTAGTCGCTGATCGGCAGCTGTGCGGCGGCGGCCGGATCGACACCGTGCAGTTCGGCAAAGTGCGCGTCGGCAATGAAACGGTCTTCGCCAATGTCCCAGTCCCACGTGCCGACGGCATCAGCCGCGGCCAGGGCCAGTTGCAGGCGTTCTTCGGACTGACGCTGGGCCTTGAGACTTTCCTCGGAGCGGCGCTGCAATTCCAGGGCGATGCGTCGGCGTTCGTTGGTTTCGATGGCCGTGATCAGAATTCCCGCCACTTGTGCGCTTTCATCACGAATCGGACTGTAGGTCAGATCCAGCCAGAAATCGGTTTTTTTGCCGTCGCGCTGCACCGTGAAACGCTGCTCACTGAAGCTGCGAACCTGTCCCTGCAACACCGCCTGATAAATCGGCTCGGAAAAATCCCGCACTTCCGGCCAGACCTCATGCGTCGGCTGTCCGAACGCTTGCGGATGTTTGCTGCCGGCCAGCAGGGCGAAACCATTGTTGTAGATCTGCGTCAGCTCAGGGCCCCATAACAGCAGCATCGGCATCGGTGAATGAATCACGATATCCACTGCCGTGCGCAGGCTCTGCGGCCAGGTGCCGGCAGCGCCCAGCGGGCTGCGGCTCCAGTCGGTGCGGGCAATCAGGGCCTGAGCGTCATCGGTGGTGGGTACAGCATTCATGTTTCAATCCTGAGCGTGGTTCGGTGAGACGAGGTCTATCATTGTTGCAGGAGCCGCGCCAAGCGTAGGCCAAATCTGCTCATCCAATGCTTCGCGGGTGCTTTCAGCCATGGAAATCGATGCACTGTTATCAACATTGTCGCAAAAAAACGGTTCGGATCTGTTCCTCTCCACCGGCGCACCGCCCAGCGCGCGCGTTGACGGTGTGTTGACGGCATTGAACGATCAGCCATTCAAACCCGGCGAAACCGCGGCAATCGCCACCTCCCTGATGGACGCTGAGCAGCGCCGGGAGTTCGACCGGGATCTGGAAATGAACCTGGCAATCTCCCGAACGGGCGTCGGGCGGTTCCGGGTGAACATTTTCAAGCAGCGCAACGACGTCTCGATCGTCATCCGCAACGTCAAACTCGACATTCCGCGATTCGAAGACTTGAAGCTGCCGCCAGTGTTGCTCGAGACGGTGATGCTCAAACGCGGCCTGATTCTCTTCGTCGGCGCCACCAGTTCAGGCAAGTCGACCTCGCTGGCCGCCCTGATCGACCACCGCAACCGCCACAGTGCCGGGCACATCGTGACCATCGAGGACCCGATCGAATATATCCATCGGCACAAGCGTTCGATCATCAACCAGCGTGAAGTCGGCGTCGACACGCGCAGCTTTCATGCCGCGCTGAAGAACACCCTGCGCCAGGCCCCGGACGTCGTATTGATCGGCGAAATCCGTGATCGCGAAACCATGGAACATGCATTGTCATTCGCCGATACCGGGCATCTGGTGCTGTCGACGTTGCACGCGACCAACGCCAATCAGGCACTCGATCGAATCATCAATATGTTTCCCGAGGAGCGGCGCGAGCAGCTTTTGCAAACCCTGGGCAACAACCTGAAGGCTTGTGTATCGCAAAGACTTGTACGCACGGTTGACGGGCAGAGAAGAGCAGCGGTGGAAGTCATGCTGGGGAATCCGACTATTGAAGATCACATTCGGCGAAATGAGTTGGGTGAGTTGAAAGGCATAATGGAAAAATCCATCGATTTGGGTATGCAGACTTTTGATGGTGCTCTTTACAACCTGGTTCTGGAGGGGGCGATCACTATGGAAGAAGCATTCAAGAATGCAGACTCCATAAATAACATCAGGCTGCGATTAAAACTTTCCGCCGAATCAACTGATGCGCAGGGGCGCCATTCTGGCGGCTGGAGTTTGTTGGAATAAAAAAGGTGAGTAGTTGCAGTTGTTGTTTTAAGTGTCGAGAAATATCGGTTAATAAACCATTGCTTGAAGGTTTATTGCGTTTGTTTAAGGTTGCGTTCGTTGTTTAATTGTTGAATAAAGGACGCAATATGAGAGTAAGAAGTGTTTTTGAGCAAAGCGCTGTGTTGACCGCAGAAGATAATAATTTCTGCTCGGAGGCTGATCAGTTTGAACGGGGAGAGATTGTAAGTCGAATTTCCGGTAGTTATCAGGCCGGTTCGTCTCTACCGGATTTTGAGATGTTAAGTCTGGATTTACAGCCAGGTTCATCCATGCATTATGTGCAAAAACCTTTTAGCGATTTGCTCGCGAAGTGTGTAAATCGTTACGAACCGGGCGCGATTGCAATACTCAAGGGCGATGGGTTGTTAATGGCTGACGGGCTTGAGCAGGTGGCGGCTAGAATCAAGTCCGCGCCCGAAGCTCACGACGATTTTGAAGTGCTCAAAGACGGCCTCAATCTTACCGGAGGTCAAATCTGGTCGAATGGAAAGGCGAGTTACGCACAGTGGTTGCGCTTTCATGGTTTGCATGTCCCTACAGACATTGATCAACTGACGAAGTTGGTGGAATTTTTGACCTTGAGGTGGTCAGCAGCGGATCAGCTTCCCGATTACTGGGAGTGTATCAATGGCGGCGTGATCACATTGACCGCTGAAGAATGTAAAGAAATTCGTGATTTGACGACGGAGTTTTTTTCAGGCTCTTTGCTGGACATCTTGTATGAGCAGATCAAGCCGAAGTTGGCGGATCGCATTTCGTGGGAAAGTGCAGGTGATGTTGTTGCCCAGTTGATAGGCCATCAGTATTCACAGGCTCAGGCCAAGCGCTATATCGAAAGGTTGGCGTGGTGGGGGGTAAACAGTGATGAGGCGCTGGACAGTCAAAGACGTTCATCCGTCCTGTACACTGCGATTATTCTTCAGCTTGATCCGTTGATCGGTACCCAGCATAGGAGAAACTGTATTGCTGGTTTCGATATCTATGACCCCGAAACAGCGGCTGATCAATCTCTGAGTGTTGTCCGGGAAAACATTGAGAGTCACCTTGTTGACAGCAAGAAAATTTCTCGCCTGCTTGTGCCACTGGCATCTCACTTACTATTGTCTTCCATCGCCCCGGCGTTGCTGGTTAAAAACATTCCGGCATGGCTTACTGCGGGCTCTATAAGTTGGGTGGTTTTTTCGCAAACGGTTAGCTCTATCGAAATGACTGCCAAAGGCGCATCGCGCCTTATGACATATGACCAGGTTATGAAATTTGCTGATCTGGAATCGATCAGTAAATCAATTAGCGCTCTGCAGGGTCTGGCTTTGATCGATGCCGCTACGGACTGGGGGTTGATCAATGAGGTGATCACGCCCGAGGACATACAGACAGCTATTGGAGAAGCAACGCAACGGGCAATGAATGCCTATCAAAACCACGTGGAGACTATTGTCAAAGGCACCAAAGCCTTCACTGCTCCCGTGCCAAATCGCAGGCGAATTGCTTTGGCCGCTCTGGAGCCGGCGCTGCCGAATTGCGATTTTCTGGAAGAGCCGATACTTCGCCCGAATACGTTTTCCGATTTGAGGCACTCTATACTCGAGTTGCAAATAGAGGACGAACTTGCTTCCGGCCAGTGGGACTGGAATAAACAACCCCACATACTTACTCAGTATCCTCTGCTGCAATACTGTACTCCCACCCGAGTCGCCTTTTTGGCAGAGACGCGCGAGTATCACAAGAATATTCATGCGGCCATGGAAACAAACATAAAAATGGCGCTGGCGGCTATGCCATGTCAAGACCGGGATGTATTTGAACGGAGCAGGATTACATTCTTTACAGTCCGTCGAACCGCCGGGACATTTATTCATGAGCCGGTAGATCACAGACAGACAAGTGCCGACCGGCAGGAAACGAAAGTTGTAGAGATCCAGGCTGATAAAGATCGTGCCCGAGGTCGATTCGCGCTGATCATGATAGCTTCCCATGGCAATAATGAACTTCTATGCTACGAAATGTTTAGCTTGTTGGGTGAGTGTCGTAGAAATGATGCACTGGGGGCTCTGATAAAAAATACCGGCAAAATGAGTATGCCATCCAGGCTGGATTATAAGGGCGGGCTTAACGACAAACATCCTCCAGTCCCAGAAACGCATAACGTCCCGATCGACATAAGCAGCTATATGAACGGTACTCAAGCGAACCCGAATTCAGCAGGTTCGATGATAATCGAGAAGCTCGGCACGATCGCAGCACCAATCATCGAGTCTGGCAGCAAAAAAAGTTATTATCAGTACTTCATCAGTGCACAGGCGCAGAATATTGCGAAGTTCATAGTCGCCAATCGTCCTATTGGCAGCGTAGATGAGTTGCTGGAGACATTTACTGATCTTACGGAGAAAGAGAAAAAAGCGCGGCAATACGATGAGGCGGTAACGTTTGTAATTGATCTGATTGTGCCGTTCAAAAAATGCATCGAGGACCTGGCGTCCGGAGAAAGAAATAAAGTTGTCGACGGTATCTACGGTTGTTCCATGGACGCTATTGGTGTTTTGTTTACGCTCGTAGGTGCTCCGGTCAAGGTGCTTAATATCGCTACAAAGTCGATATCGCAGACTGCCAAACTTGCTAAATTCCTGAAGTATGGTTTGCAATTGGCGGTCTCGACCTTTAATCCGATTGATGGGTTACCCTCGACGGGTTACAAAATTTCAAAAATATTAATCAGAAATGGATTGAGCTTGGCGCCCAAGGGGTTGAGGCTTCTAGATGCTGCTTCCTCGCAACTGAAAAACTTCACGGGAGGCAGACATTCCACTGATTTTATTCAGGCTGCCAGCCTTCCAGCGCTCGGGCAGGGGAAGTGGCGACCCCGCAGCGGGGCTCTTACTGCGCTGAGTGTCAGTGCATTCAAAAAAAGTAATCATTGGTATGCGCTCACCCGGAGCGGTAAGCCTTGGGGAAAAAAGCTGCCGAACTTCGAATTCAAGTGTTCGTTTACTCTCCCAAGTGTACGACCAGAAAGTCTTACGAAACATATCATCGAACACGGCCTGCGCATTTCTAGGCAAAAGTTGGATTCCGCAATTACTGTATTGACGAACTCCCGGGTCAATCTGGATACCGACCTGGCGATCGGTCTGTTTTTGGGGACGACGGACAATGGTCGCGCAAAGATCGAGGCGCTACTAAAGACTATAAGACTTGACTTTGCAGGGGTTTCCGCCAGTAATTTCTTTCTTGATCCGCTGAAGACTGATGATCAGGTCGTCAGTGTCGATGTCAATCAATACAACGAGTGGAAAAAAGCAGAGTTGCATGCTCGGAATCAAGTGCAGTTCATGACGGTTAACAATCAGAATCTCAATATGGGTTTTGAATTCAGCAGATTCAATTATGGAGCAGTTGCCGATGATCTGTTACATGAGATGTGTCGAACTCAGGCCGGAACGGTAGATTACGCTTATGCTCCGGCGGCAATACGAAACAGGACCCAGCACTGTGACGTTAGCCGGTTATTGAATTTCGCTGCAGGGCACATACCTTATATTGGCCCGGCTGCTGGCGATGGTAGCGCTTTGCAAAACGCGGACTCGATTGCAATGCTGGTAGCTTTGCTCAGCCAGAAAGAGTCTGATCCATCAGAATTCAATATGAACATGACACGTCTGAAGGCTGCAGTTAAAAGGAGCGCCGGTCGAAAGATTACCGAGGAAGTCTGGTTGAATCTCAACGATTAAGCGTCCAGACCATTCCCGGGCTTTTAGCCTTTGGCTCGCGAATGGTCACGTTGATCTTTGCAATATTCACTGCTCAAGCTCCCACCGATCCCGAAACTGCTCCAGCGCTTCGGGATTGGCCAGCGCATCGGTATTTTTTACCGGTCGCCCATGCACCATCTCGCGCACAGCCAGTTCCACGACCTTGCCGCTGATGGTGCGTGGAATGTCTGTCACCGCCGCAATTTTCGCCGGTACATGCCTTGGGGTGGTGTTGGCGCGGATCACCTGACGGATGCGCTGCTCCAGTGCTTCATCCAGTTCCAGCCCTTCGCGCAACCTGACAAACAACACAACCCGCACGTCATCCTGCCACTGCTGACCGATGGCGACGCTGTCCTGTACCTCGGTGATCTTCTCGACCTGACGATAGATTTCCGCTGTACCGATGCGCACGCCACCCGGATTCAGCACCGCGTCCGAGCGGCCATGGATCATCATTGCGCCATGGGGCAATTGTTCGGCGTAGTCACCCTGCGCCCAGAAGCCGGGAAAGAGACTGAAATAGGACTGGCGCAGTTTTGTGCCGTCAGGATCATTCCACAACCCGATCGGCATCGCCGGAAAATGCCGGGTGCAGACCAGTTCACCTTTTTCACCGATCACCGGCTGACCAGCGTCGTTCCACACCTCGACGGCCATTCCCAGGCTCTTGCCCATGATTTCTCCGCGGCGGACCGGTGACAGCGGATTGCCGTTGACGAAGCAGGAAACGATGTCCGTGCCACCGGACATCGACGCCAGACATACGTCGGTTTTGAAGTCGCGATAAACGAAATCGTAGCTTTGCGGCGACAGCGCCGAGCCCGTACACAGCAGTGTTTTCAAGCTGCTCAAGTCATGACTTTCACGGGGTCTGGCGCCGCCGCTTTCCAATGTGGCGAGGAACTTGGGACTGGTGCCAAACACGCTGATGCGCTCGTCGTCGATCAGGTCGAGCAGACGCTGAGGGTCCGGGTGGAACGGCGAGCCGTCGTAGAGCACCACGGCGCTGCCCACCGCGAGTGCCGAGACCAGCCAGTTCCACATCATCCAGCCGCAGGTCGTGTAGTAGAACAAGCGATCACCAGGAGCGAGGTCGCAGTGCAAACCATGCTCCTTGACGAGTTGCAGCAGCACGCCGCCGGTGCTGTGGACGATGCATTTCGGCACGCCAGTGGTGCCGCTGGAGTACAGCACGTAGAGCGGATGGTTGAACGGCACCGGGGTGAAATCCGGCTCGCCACCCGGTTCGTAGAAGTCTTGCCACAGAGTGACTTCGGCGTCGGTCTGGTAGTCGTCGATGCGGGCTTGGGGACGGGCGTACGGCACAATGATCAACTGCTGCAGCGACGGCAGTTGCGCCAGGATTTCGTTGAGCTTTGCGGTCTGATCGAGGGTTTTTCCGGCGTATTGATAACCCGCGCAGGTGAGCAGCAGTTTCGGTTCGATCTGGCCAAAGCGATCGATCACGCCGTGGGTACCAAAGTCTGGTGACGAGCACGACCAGATCGCGCCAAGGCTGGTAGTGGCCAGCATCGCCACCAGTGTTTGCCAGGTGTTGGGCATGCACGCGGCGACGCGATCGCCGTATCCAATGCCCACCGCGCGCAGGCTGGCCTGGAAGCCTGCCACGTGTTCGGCCAGTTCGGCCCAGGTCAGTTGCTCGCGCTGGCCATTTTCCGCAACGGCGACCACCGCCACGGCATCGTCGCGACGGCGCAGCAGGTGTTCGGCGAAGTTCAGCGTCGCGCCGGGAAACCACTCGGCACTGGGCATCTGCGCACCTTCGTAGAAAACGGCGTCGGGTTGGGTATGGAAGCGGATGTCGAAGAAATCGACGATCGCCTGCCAGAAATCGCCGCGCTGCTCGATGCTCCATTGGTGCAGGGCAGGGTAGTCATCGAGCTGCAGCGAATGCCGCTGATTGATCTCGCGCCGAAACACGTCCATACGCGAACGGGCGATACGCTGCGGGTCGGGTTGCCAGAGGATGTCGGACATGGGTTGCCTCTTCTTATCTGATTCGTACAGGCCACGGAAATCATCTCCTGTGGGAGCGAGCCTGCTCGCGAAAGCGTTGTGTCAGAATCCCGAACTGTGTCTGATTTACCGCTATCGCGAGCAGGCTCACTCCTACAGGAGGCAAGGCGGATTATTGCGCCAACCATCCGCCATCAATATTCCACGCCGCCCCGCGCACCTGGCTGCCAGCCTCGCTGCACAAAAACAGTACCAGCTCACCCAGATGCTGCGGCGTGACGAACTCCAGCGAAGGCTGTTTTTCGGCGAGCAGGTCATGCTGCGCCTGCTGCGGGTCGACGCCCTTGGCTGCGCGATCATCGATCTGCTTCTGCACCAGCGGCGTCAACACCCAGCCCGGGCAGATCGCATTGCAGGTGACATGGCTGGTCGCGGTTTCAAGCCCCACCACTTTGGTCAGGCCGATCACACCATGCTTGGCGGCGACATACGCGGCTTTGCCGGTGGAGCCGACCTGGCCATGCACCGACGCGATATTGATGATCCGTCCCCAGTTTTTCTCGCGCATGCCCGGCAAGCTCAAGCGAGTGCTGTGAAACACCGATGACAGGTTGATCGCGATGATCGAATCCCAGCGCTCGACTGGAAATTCTTCCACCGCCGCCACGTGTTGAATACCCGCGTTGTTGACCAGAATGTCGACGCCGCCAAACTCACGCTCGGCGTAAGCGATCATGTCGGCAATCTGCGCCGGGTCGCTGACATCGGCGGGATGGTGGCCGACCTTGCCGCCGAACCGAGCGACCTCGGCAATCACCTTCGAGGCGTCGCCGAAACCATTGAGAATCAGGTTGGCGCCGGCCTGCGCCAGGCTCAGCGCGATGCCTAGGCCGATGCCGCTGGTGGAGCCGGTTACCAGCGCTGTCTTGCCGGAAAGAGTGGTCATGAATACCTCACACAATGCCAGTGGCGTAGAAAGTGCCGATCACCACGAAAACCGCCAGGGTCTTGATCAGCGTAATACAGAAAATGTCTTTATAGGCTTCACGGTGGGTCAGCCCGGTCACCGCCAGCAGCGTGATCACCGCGCCGTTGTGCGGCAGGGTGTCCATGCCGCCACTGGCCATCGCGGCCACGCGGTGCAGCACTTCCAGCGGAATATTCGCCGCGTGCGCCGCGCTGATGAACTGCTCGGACATCGCCGCCAGCGCAATGCTCATGCCGCCCGAAGCCGAACCGGTGATGCCGGCGAGCAGCGTCACGGTGATGGCTTCGTTGACCAGTGGATTGGGGATCTGCTTGAGCCAGTCGGCCAACACCAGAAAGCCGGGCAGTGAGGCGATGACCGCACCAAAACCGTATTCGGACGCGGTGTTCATCGCCGCCAGCAACGCACCGCTGACCGCGCTTTTGCTGCCTTCGGCAAGCTTGCTGCGAATCGCCTGAAAGCCGAATGCCAATACCATGAGAATGCCGACCAGCAACGCAGCCTGCACCGCCCAGATCGCCGTGAGCTTGGCGATCTCGGTCGTGACTGGCGCGGCCATGCCCGGCAGTGCGAGGCTGTGGGTCTTGCCATACCACTGCGGAATCCACTGGGTGAACAGCAGGTTCATGATCCCGACCGCCAGCAATGGCGACAGCGCGATCCACGGGTTCGGCAGTTGGAGGTCTTCAGCGGTTTCCGGTTCGTTGCGCAGTTCGGTGCCATAGCCTTCACCGGCACGCTGCGCCTTGTTGCGCTGGCGCTGCAAAAACAGCATGCCGGCGCAGAACACGAATATCGTGCCGATCACGCCCAGCCACGGCGCCGCCCATGCGGTGGTATTGAAAAACGTGCTGGGGATGATGTTCTGGATCTGCGGCGTGCCGGGCAGGGCGTCCATGGTGAACGAGAACGCACCGAGCGCGATGGTCGCCGGGATCAAGCGCTTGGGAATATTGCTTTGGCGAAACATCTCGGCGGCGAACGGGTACACCGCAAACACCACGACAAATAACGACACGCCGCCGTAAGTCAGCAGGGCGCAAACCAGCACGATCACCAGCATCGCTTGCCGGGTGCCGAGCAAGCGAATCGCGGCGGCGACAATCGACCGCGAGAAGCCGGACAGTTCGATCAGCTTGCCGAACACTGCGCCGAGCAGGAAAACGGGAAAGTAGAGCTTGATGAAACCGACCATCTTGTCCATGAACACCCCGGTAAACGCGGGCGCGACGGCGGATGGATCGGTGAGCAGGACCGCGCCTAGGGCGGCGATCGGGGCGAAGAGGATAACGCTGTAGCCACGGTAGGCGGCGAGCATCAGCAGCGTCAGCGCTGCCAGGGCAATGATCACACTCATGGTGTGTCTCTCCAGGATTGTTGTTTTTATGGGTGGAACGGGTGGAGAGGCTGTAGCGATTACTGTGCCAAAACCCTAACCGATTGATATCTATGAATATTCTCTACGGTAAGGTCAGCATCTTGAGTGATTTGTCTCTATTTTGAGACCGATAAAAGATCGCAGCCTTCGGCAGCTCCTACACGGAAGGTCGTATTTTCTCCTGTAGGAGCTGCCGAAGGCTGCGATCTTTTGATCTTGAAAAACCTATCTAAAAAAAGAGATTGCTGTCTCTTTAGCGAGACTCAAACGATTCCCAACGCCAGCATTTTCTTATACAGCGTCGACCGCCCCAACCCCAACCGAGCTGCAGCCTCCGGCACCTTCCCCTCGCATTGCGCCAGGGCCGACTCAATCAACTGCCGATCAAAACGCGCTCGCGCCTGGGCGAATGTCTCACCCACGGCGGCTTGTACGCCCGGATCGGCCGTGCGCTCAACCGGGGTGAACGACCCAATCGCCCCGCGAATATCCTGCTCGGTCAGCAGTAAGTCATCACTGAGCAGCGCCGCCCGTTCAAGCACATTGCGCAACTCGCGAATGTTGCCCGGCCACGCATGCTGGCCGAGCAGCGCCAGCGCATCGCGGTGCAACTCATGCTGGCTGCGCAGCTCCTCCAGAATCGCCTCGCTCAGCGCGGGCAGGTCATCAAGCCGTTCACGCAGCGGCGGCACCTGGATTGGCAGAACGTTGAGGCGGTAGTACAAATCGGCGCGAAATTCGCCACGCTTGATCGCCGCCTGCAAATCTGTCGAAGTCGCGGCGATCACCCGCACATCGCTCTGAATCACTTCATTGGAGCCGACCGGTTCGAATTCCTTTTCCTGCAAAACCCGCAGCAGTTTGCTTTGCAGCGGCAGCGGCATATCGCCGATCTCGTCGAGAAACAGCGTGCCGCCCTGAGCGATCTGCAATTTGCCGGTACGGCCCTTGCGATCAGCACCGGTAAACGCGCCCGGTGCCGTGCCGAAGAACTCGGCTTCCAGCAAAGCCTCCGGAATGGCCGCGCTGTTGATGCTGACGAAGGCTTTGTGCGCCCGTGGCGAGGCGCTGTGAATGGCTTGCGCAAGCAATTCCTTGCCGGTGCCGGTTTCGCCGAGCAGCAACACCGGCGAATCAGCGCTGGCACTGCGTCGGGCGCGGCGTTTGACTTCGAGGCTGGCAGCGCTGGTGCCGATGAAATGGGCGAAGTTGTATTTGGTCTGCCGCGCGCGCAGTAGCGAGCGGGTCGAGGCCAGTTCTTCCTGCATGCTCAGGTAGCGCTTGAGCATCGGCGACAACGTGCGCAATTCGTCGAACAGAGCAAAACCGATGGCGCCGATCACACTGCCGGCGTCGTCATGGATGGGCAGGCGCATCACCACCAGCGGTTCCTTCGGTGTGTCCTGCATGTCCAGCAGAATGGGGCGACCGGTGCGCACCACTTCGCGCAGCAGGCTGCCGGGGATCACGCTTTCGCAGGGTTTGCCGATGGCACCTGCCGCAGATTCAAGACCAAAGCGCCGGGCGTAGCGCTCATTCATCCAGACGATGTTCGCATCGCGATCGACAATCACCGTGCCTTCACTGGACTGCTCGATGATCTCGAACAGCGAACGGATCGCCAGAGTGCGAACCCGTTGATAGTCCTTGAGGCTTTCGGTGGTGTTCATCGAGTCTGGTCCTGATTGTATGTTGCCAGTGACGGCCCCTTCGCGAGCAGGCTCGCTCCCACGGGGGACTGCATTCCAATGTGGGAGCGAGCCTGCTCGCGAATGCCGCGCCGCGGATTAACAGAAAAAACCTACCCCGGATGCGCCGCCGCCAACAGCTCTTTGGTGTACGGATGCTGGGGGTTGTCGAATACCTCATGACTGGCGCCACGCTCGACCACTTTGCCGTCCTTGATCACGATCATGTCGTGGGCCAGCGCGCGCACTACCGCAAGATCGTGGCTGATGAACAGATAAGTCAAACCGTGTTTTTCCTGCAGGTCACGGAGCAGGGCGACCACTTGTTTCTGCACCGTGCGATCGAGTGCGGAGGTCGGTTCATCGAGCAGGATCAGCGCCGGTTTCAGCACCAGCGCCCGCGCGATGGCGATGCGCTGACGCTGGCCGCCGGAGAATTCATGCGGGTAGCGATGGCGGCTTTCCGGGTCGAGGCCGACTTCCCTGAGCACGCGAATCACTTGCTCGTCGCATTCGTTAGCCGTCGATTCACAATGCACTTCCAGACCTTCGCTGATGATCTGCGCCACCGACATGCGCGGGCTGAGGCTGCCAAACGGGTCCTGAAACACCACCTGCATTTGCCGCCGCCATGGTCGCAGTTGCTTTTGATTGAGGCCGTCGAGCGCTGCGCCCTGAAAGCGAATGCTGCCTTCGGAGTCGAGCAAACGCAGGATCGCCTGACCCAGCGTCGACTTGCCCGAACCAGATTCGCCAACGATGCCCAGGGTCTTGCCGCGCTGAATGTTCAAACTGATGCCGTCAACTGCGCGCAAATACTGCTTGCGCTGGAACAGTCCGCCAGCGACCTGAAAATCGACGCGCAGGTCTGCCACTTCCAGCACGTTTTCCCGCTCGTCACGGGGCAGGGCTTCACCTTCGGGCTCCGCGTTCAACAGCACGCAGCTGTAAGGGTGTTTCGGCTCGGTGAACAGGGTTTCGCAGGGCGCCTGCTCGACAATCTCGCCGGCCTTCATCACACAGACGCGCTGAGCAATGCTGCGTACCAGATTGAGATCGTGGCTGATCAGCAGCAGCGACATGCCCAAGCGCTGTTGCAGGGATTTGAGCAGCAAGAGAATCTTGCGCTGCACGGTGACGTCCAGTGCCGTGGTCGGCTCGTCAGCAATCAACAACTCCGGTTCGCAGGCTAGCGCCATGGCGATCATCACCCTCTGCCGTTGCCCGCCAGAGAGTTGATGCGGATAGGCCTTCAGCCGTTCCCGGGGCTTCTGGATGCCGACCAGTCCGAGCAGTTCGAGAATGCGCTGCTGCGCTTGCTTGCCGCCCAGGCCACGGTGCAGCAGCAGGGTTTCGCCGATCTGCTTTTCGATGGTGTGCAATGGATTGAGCGAGGTCATCGGCTCCTGAAAGATCATGGCGATGCGATTGCCGCGCAGTTCTCGCAAGACTTTCGGATCGGCGCCCAGCAGCTCCTGCCCTCGATAGCGGATGCTGCCGCGCGATTGCGCCTCAGTGTCGGGCAGCAGTTGCAGGATCGAATGCGCCGTCACCGATTTCCCCGAACCCGATTCGCCGACGAGTGCCAGGCATTCACCGGGGCGGATATCCAGGCACAGGTCACGCACCACCGTCTGGCCATGGAAGGCGACATTGAGGTTGCGGATTTCAATCAGGTTGTCAGTCATGGTCACGCTTCAGGATCGAGGGTCAAAAGCGTCACGCAACGCTTCGCCGATGAATACCAGTAATGAAAGGATCAGCGCCAGGGTGAAGAACGCGGTCAAGCCAAGCCATGGCGCTTGCAGGTTCTGCTTGCCCTGACCGATCAGCTCGCCCAGCGAAGCACTGCCGGCCGGCATGCCGAAGCCGAGGAAATCCAGCGCGGTCAGCGTCGAGATGGCCCCGGTCAGAATGAACGGCAGGTAGCTCAGCGTGGCGTTCATCGCGTTGGGCAGGATGTGCCGGAAGATCACCTTGCGGTCAGTCAGACCCAGGGCGCGCGCGGCTTTGACGTATTCCAGATTGCGCCCGCGCAGGAACTCGGCGCGCACTACGTCCACCAGGGCCAGCCAGGAAAACAGCGCCATGATCCCCAGCAGCCACCAGAAATTCGGCTCGACGAAACCGGAAAGAATGATCAGCAGATACAGCACTGGCAGTCCCGACCAGACTTCCAGTACGCGCTGCCCGAGCAGATCGACCCAGCCACCGTAATAGCCCTGCAACGCGCCGGCAGCGATGCCGATCAGCGCACTGACGAAGGTCAGCATCAACGCAAACAGGATCGACACCCGAGCGCCAAAAATGACCCGCGCCAGCACATCCCGGGCCTGATCGTCGGTGCCCAGCCAATTGACCGACGTTGGTGGGCTCGGCGCCGGTTTGTTCAAGTCGTAGTTGGGCGTGTCGTCGCTGAACGGAATCGGCGGGAACAATAACCAGCCGCCCTCCTTGCGGATCAGGTTCTGCACGTACTCGCTGCGATAATCAGCCTGGAAGGGCAGTTGCCCGCCGAATTCCTGCTCGGTGTGGCGCTTGAGCACCGGGAAGTACCACTGTCCCTGATAACTGACCATCAGCGGCTTGTCGTTGGCGATCAATTCGCCGCCCAGCGTCAGCATGAACAGGCCGATGAACAACCACAGCGACCACCAGCCGCGACGGTTTTTCTTGAAACGTTCGAAACGGCGGCGCCCCAAAGGCGAGAGCGTGAGCATCAGGCGTTCCTCGCGGCGAAGTCGATACGCGGGTCGACCAGGGTGTAGCACAGGTCGCCGAGCAGTTTTATCAGCAGACCGAACAGCGTGAAGATGAACAGCGAGCCGAACACCACCGGATAGTCCCGTGAAACCGCCGCTTCGTAGCTCATGCGCCCAAGGCCGTCGAGGGAGAAGATCACTTCGATCAGCAGGGAGCCGGCGAAGAATACGCTGATGAATGCCTGAGGAATCCCGGACACCACCAGCAGCATGGCGTTGCGGAACACATGTCCGTACAGCACACGGCGTTCGCTCAAGCCCTTGGCCCGGGCGGTGACCACGTACTGCCGGGTGATCTCATTGAGGAACGAGTTTTTCGTCAGGATGGTCAGGGTGGCGAACCCGCCGATTACCAGCGCGGTGACCGGCAACACCAGATGCCAGAAGTAATCGGCGATCTTGCCCAGCGTCGACAGCGATTCGAAGTTGTCCGAAACCAGTCCGCGCACCGGAAACCAGTTCAGCGAAGTGCCGCCGGCAAATACCACGATCAGGAACATCGCGAACAGAAACGCCGGCATCGCATAGCCAATGATGATTGCTGTGCTGCTCCAGATATCGAAATGGCTGCCGTGGTGCACGGCCTTGCGGATGCCCAGCGGGATCGACACCAGATAGGTGATCAGCGTCGCCCATAAACCCAATGAGATGGTGACCGGCATTTTTTCCAGAATCAGGTCGGTGACCGTCGCGCCGCGAAAGAAGCTCTTGCCGAAATCCAGCTGCGCATAGTTTTTCAGCATCAGCCACAGGCGTTCGTGGGCAGGCTTGTCGAAGCCGTACTGTTTTTCGATGTCCTTGATCAGTTGCGGATCCAGGCCACGGCTGGCGCGCGAAGCGTTGCTCGATGTCTCGCTGGCTCCGCCGCCGGCACTGGCACCGCCGATGCCTTGCAGATGGGCGATGGCTTGTTCCACCGGTCCGCCGGGCGCGGCCTGAATGATCACGAAATTGACCAGCAGGATGATCACCAGCGTCGGAATGATCAGCAGCAGGCGCCGCAGTATGTAACCCCACATCAGTGCGGCCCTCCGGGTCTGCTGCGACTGATTTTCTCAGCGGTCATTTGTTGATTGGTCAGCGGTGTCCGACTGATTTCCCACCAGCTCTCGATGGCTTCGTCATTGCTGGCCTGCACTGTCGGAATGCCGAAGCGGTTCCACCAGACGGTCGAGGTGCCTGGCGGGTAATAGTTGGGAATCCAGTAGTAATTCCATTGCAGCACCCGGTCCAAAGCATGGGCGTAATGCAGCATGTCCGATTGGGTCGAGGCGCGGATCAGGCCGTTGATCAAGGTGTCAACCGCCGGGTTTTTCAGCACCATGTAATTGTTCGCGCCCGGATCGTTGGCTGCCGCCGAACCGAAATAGTTGAGCAGCTCGCCGCCGGGGGAGGTGGTGACGGGATAGCCGGTAACGATCATGTCGTAGTCGCGGCTCATCAGGCGGTTGACGTACTGCGAGGCATCGATGCGGCGGATATTGAGTTCGATGCCGATCTGTTTCAGGGTGCGCTTGTAGGGCAGCAGCAGGCGATCCATTCCGTTCTGGCTGACCAGAAAGGTGAAGCTCAACGGCTCGCCGGCGCTGTTCACCAGTTGGTCGCCGTCCGGTTTCCAGCCGGCCTGCTCGAGCAGATCGAGCGCTTGCAGTTGCTTGTCACGGATGATACCGCTGCCATCGGTCTTCGGTGCTTCGAAGACTTTGCTGAAAACTTCCTCAGGTACCTGGCCGCGCAGCGGTTCAAGGATTTTCAATTCCTGCGCATCGGGCAACTGCCGGGCGGCGAGATCGGTATTGGAAAAGTAGCTCTGCTGGCGGATATAGACGTTGCGCATCATCTGCCGGTTGCTCCATTCGAAATCCCAGAGCATCGCCAGTGCCTGGCGCACACGACGGTCCTGGAACATCGGTTTTTGCAGATTGAACACGAAGCCCTGAGCCGACTGCGGCGCTTCGGTGGCGAGGTGGGCTTTCTGCAAACGGCCATCGCTGAGAGCTGGGCTGTCGTAGCCGATCGAGTAGCCGGTCGCGGAAAATTCGCGGTTGTAGTCATAGGCGCCGCCACGCAGCACCTGACGGGCGACGTCGGTATCGCCGAAGTACTCGATGCTGAAATGGTCGAAGTTGTACAGGCCGCGACTCACCGGCAGGTCCTTGCCCCACCAGTCGCCATTGCGTTCGAAGGTAATGCTGCGCCCGGAATCGACTTTGCCGACCCGGTACGGTCCGCTGCCCAGTGGCGGTTCATAGCCACCGCCGCCAGCGAAATCGCGACTCTTCCACCAATGTTCGGGGAACACCGGCAGGGTCGCGATATCCAGCGGCAGGGTGCGGTTTTCGTTGCTTTTGAAGTCGAAGCGCACGGTCAGCGGCGCTTCGATTTCGACGTCCTTGACGTCGGCGAACTGGGTGCGATAACGCAGGCTGCCCTGGGTCATCAGCAGGTTGTAGGTATAGCGAACGTCTTCGGCGGTGATCGGTTTGCCATCGGCAAAGCGCGCCTTGGGATTGATAAAGAAACGCAGCGACAGCCCGTCGTCCGAACGCTCCATTTTCTCCGCGACCAGACCATAGACGGTGTAAGGCTCATCGAGCGAGCGTTGCGCCAATGGAGAATAAAGGAGCCCGTCGATCTGTGTGACACCGATGCCTTTGTCTATATAAGGCAGCAAATGGTCGAAGTGACCGATTTCGATCGCCGAGCGACGCATCGTCCCGCCCTTCGGCGCTTGCGGATTGGTGTAGTCGAAATGGCTGAAGCCGTCGGGGTATTTGGCCGGTTCACCGTAAACGGTCAACGCGTGTTGCGGCGCAGCGTTGACACCGGCGGCACCCGTGAGCAGGGCGAGGGCGGTGAACAGCAGTGTGGGAAAAACCAGTCGCATCGTCAGCCTTGGAACGGAAAATCGATAAGCGCAAGTTGTACGCGAGCCGCGCGTCACTCGCCAGCCGTATATGTAACTGAAACACAACGGCCCACCAGAAGGCGGGCCGTTATCGCAATCGGACGACGAATCAGTCCTGACGGCTGGTGACTTCCAGCAGGTGGTAACCGAACTGGGTCTTCACCGGGCCTTGCACGACATTGATTGGCGCGCTGAACACCACGGTGTCGAATTCCTTGACCATCTGGCCAGGACCGAAAGAACCCAGATCACCGCCCTGGCGGCTGGACGGGCAGGTGGAGTTGGTCTTGGCGACTTCGGCGAAATCAGCGCCGGCTTCGATCTGAGCCTTGAGTTCGTTGCACTTGTCTTCGCTGGAAACCAGGATGTGGCGGGCAGTGGCTTTAGCCATGGGGAATTCTCCGAACTGTTTCAATAAAAGGTGGAGCCTACCGGAATCAGTGGGCGAATTCTCGGCAAAGTTCCATTCTCGATGGCAGATCCGATTCAGAGATCCGCCGCTCGCAGGCGCCGTGCATGTTCGACATACAGGTCAATCGGATCGGGTGATGGCCCGTTTACGCCAGTGCTACGCCGCAGGCTGGCCAGATGATCCATTGGGTAATCAGAGCGGATCACTTGCCCCAGATGGGTACTGAAGCGTCCGACGAAACCGTCGTTCTGCTGGGGTTCGGTGGTGAAGTATTGCGACAGGCGCCGGCATATGTCCTGAACCGGATCCAGCGCTGGCAGCGTCGATTGGGGGACAACCCCGCTCCACGAGTAATAGCGCACGCCATTGACCTGCCCGGGGCCGTGGCCACCCCAGGTTTGCGGCAGTCCCTGCGGAAACCTGTCATTGAATTGACCGACGCCGACCGTGGTCAGTGCGTTGAGCGCGGCCAATGCATTCTGCGGCAGTGCCACATTACCGCTGAGTAGCGACAACAAATCAGCAAACTGCGTCGCCACGTTTTGTGCGACGGCCTCCGGCAGCTTGCCCGGGATCAGCGCATTGCGCAGGAAGTCGGCGAGCTCCGAGCCATGGTTCGGACCACTGACGGAGGTGACTGAAGCGACGACGTTTGGTGCAAGCGCCGCCGCGTAGCGTGCAGCGAGTGCGCCTTGGCTGTGTCCGATCAGGTTGACTTTCTTCGCGCCTGTGCCTCGCAGCACACAGGCAATCTGTGACAGCAATTGCTCACCCCGCATTTCGTTGTTGTGAGTCGCCGAAAGGTGTGGAACAAACAATCGGCAGCCGGCCGATTTCAGCGCGGACTTGACGTCATGGAACAGCTCGAAATGACCGATACGCTCGAACCCGAACAGACCGTGTACCAACAGGATGGGATAACGAGTTGTAGCATTCCGTTGCATGTTCTTACCTTTTTCGTAGAAGTTCATCGGGAAATCACCGGGCCACTCTAAAACACTCATCTCGTTGAAGAAGTACGAAGAGGCTTCACGTTGCGTTTGAAAATGGAATAGGGGGCGTACGAAATTTCGGATACCTGTGAAATCCGAATCGGAAGTTCATTGGGTCGTTTGTCGGCATAAGAGCCCGAAGCCCCCACTTGCCTACTTTGCGAGTAGCGATTACGCCGGCTTCGCGACGTATGCGGCTGACAGCCAGGACAGTCAAAGAAGTCCTCAATGTAGGTGTCGGTGTCGTCATCCAGGGCGGCACGTTATCCATGGAGTGGAGACGAAATGAATCACCATGAAATCGAGTTTTGCTGGCGCATGCATCAGCCGGTCGCGGCTCAAGTGTCTGCCGAACCGCTGTTCGCGCCGACGATCGACGGTCTGGAGGGCAGCGTCCTCGACCCTTCGCTAACCAGGATCGTCGTACGGATCGCGCCCTACGCCAACATGACCTGTGGCGATCAGTTGGTGCTGTACTGGGAGGGGCTGGATATCGAAGGTTTTGCCTATCAATACGAGAGGATCCGGTTTATCAGCCAGGCCCAGGTGGGCAAAGACGTCATCTTCGTCATCAAGGGCATGCATGTGGCCGCGCTGGACGGAGGTTCGCTGCAGGTCTACTGGGCACTGCAAAGTCCACGCGTCCCCGGCCCCGTGGAGTCTGCTCGCTTGCAATTGTCTGTGGGGGATGTCCGTCCGCAGCTGTTGGCGCCGCAGATAGAGGGCTCGGTCAACGGGGCGCTGGAGCCGTTGCGCGTTGCCGAAGGCACGCTGGTGACGCTGCAGCCTTACGCGCGAATGTCCGTGGGCGACCGGGTGATGTTGTCCTGGCACGGAGATACCTCGCCCGGGATTTTCACCGATGCATTGAAGGTGGAGGCCTATGCGGTTGGCCAAAGTCTTTCATTCTGGGTGCCGGGCAGCTACATCGAAGCCCATCGCGGTGGCGAGGTGGTTGTCGGTTACCGTGTCGAACAACCCTGCGCAACCATTCGAACGTCAGAGCCCGCCACGGTTTTCATCGGGCCTGCGGCGCGTGCGCAACTGGTTGCGCCGGATGTTGTCGGCGCGATTGAAGACGTGTTGTCAGTGAAGGATTCGGTAGACGGGGTTGCCATTCTCATTGAGGACGCGCAAGTGCAGGAGGATGAGTTGGTCTATCTCAAGCTTGACGGCGAATTTTTCAGCCACCGGGATGACCTTGAAATCACTCCGGAGATGGCCGGGCAACCGCTGAGTTTCACCGTCCCTCACCGCTTCTGGCGTGAACATCACGGCACAACAGTCGAAATTGGCTACACGGTTGAACGTCTGGATGACGTCAGTCAGCAATCCGCGGTGAGACGGATCAATGTAGTGGCATAGCCTGCGAGCTGCAGCCCTCCACGCTCTGTGTGAGCGGGAGGGCTGTTGCGATCAACGTTGGGTTTGCGCGAGGCGTCGCGCCGCGTCAGTCAACAATTGTTCCGTTGCGTCGAAGCCGAGGCAGCCATCGGTGATCGACACGCCGTAGCGCAGGGAATTGCTCAGCGGCTGGCAGCCTTCGAAGAGGTGCGATTCCAGCATCATGCCGATCAGCGAGCGGTCGCCACGCAGGCGCTGCTCAAGAACGTCGTTGAAGACTGCTGGCTGACGCAGTGGATCCTTGCCGCTGTTGGCATGGCTGCAATCGACCATGATCCGGCTCGGGATTTTCAGTCGGCTGAGCTCGGCGCTGATCTTGGCCACGCTGGTCGCGTCGTAGTTTGGCCCTTGATGGCCGCCGCGCAGCACCATGTGGGTGTCAGCGTTGCCAGCGGTCTGCACGATCGCTGGATGCCCTTGGCTGTCCACGCCGAAGTGCCGATGCGGATGGGCTGCCGAACGCATGGCGTCGACAGCAACGGCGGCGCCACCGTCGGTGCCGTTCTTGAAACCCACCGGCATGTTCAGGCCGCTGGCCATTTCCCGGTGAATCTGCGATTCGGTGGTGCGGGCACCAATGGCCACCCAGCTGAGCAGGTCATCGAAGTAGTTAGCGGCCATGGGTTGTAGCAGCTCGGTGGCCACCGGCAGACCGAGACGGATCATTTCCAGCATGAGTTCGCGGGACAGCGTCAGGCCCGTAGCCATGTCGTCAGTACCGTCCAGATGCGGATCGTAGGCCAGGCCTTTCCAGCCGACCGTCGTACGCGGTTTTTCAACGTAGGCGCGCATGACCAGCAGCATTTCCTCGCTGACATCCTGGGCCAGGCGAGCGAGTCTGGCAGCGTATTCGATTGCTGATTGCGGGTCATGGATAGAGCAGGGGCCGACGATCACCAGCAGGCGCGGGTCTTCGCCGTTGAGGATGGCGCGCACCGCCTGGCGGTGGGCATTGACCTGCTGATGCAGGGAATGGCTGAGCGGTAATTGCTGTTTGAGTTGCAACGAGCTGGGCAGACGCAGGGTCAGTGCTTCGTTGGCAGAATCGAGTGTGGACAGCGGCAGAGTGGAAACTGAAGAGTTCATGTTCGGTCTTCCTGGGCGGATGGCGGGTATTTCCCGCGCGCTCGGCCCTACTGGGGTGTTCGACAAATGGCCGTACTGGCTAGGGGTGTGTGTTTGCCACCTGTGGGTGACCGATCGGAGGCGGCAGGCTGTCCCGAGCGGAGGCTGGTAAATCGCCAGGCGCTAAAGCTGTCGTAACGGTAATAAGTGGCGTAGTTCATGATGTAATCCTCGAATTGTCTGGTGTGGTGCTGGAAAATATTGGGCCTGAAAAAACAAAACCCCCGATCGGGAAGCCGACCGGGGGTTGAGAAATCTCTGGTAGGCGACCCGTTTTTCATGGGCGCCGTTTGGGTATCAGGCGCGCCAGTGGCTAAACCAATACCCAAAATAAAAACTGCCAGGAGCGCACACGTCATTCACCCGGGCAGGCGCAATCGAGCGCGGGGCGCTGGCGATGCGTGACTGTGCGAGGGCGTTGAACATGGTTTTCTCCGTTGAATGCGCCGAGCTTACTCGACGCTGGTGCGCATCAGCAATCAGAAAATGCTATTACCAGTTGAGCAAAACCGCTATCGCTGGCAAATGATTCGGGTTGAGTAAATTTTTCTGGTTATGGAGGGGCTGAATGAGCTACCGAATTCGGCATGCCACCGATGATGACCTGGATTTCGCGCGGGGCCTGACCTGTCGCAACATGCTGCGCTATTACATTGACCACGATCTGTTGTGGCAGGACGAAGCGTTCGACGCAGGCTGGCACTATCGTGACAGCTGGTTGATTGTTCGGGACGAAACCCCGATCGGGTTTTTCAGTCTGAGCCAGGATGCGCGGGCGCTGTACGTCCGCGAATTGCAGATCGATCAGGTGTGGCAAGGGCAGGGCGCCGGTTCCTGGGCCATTGATCAGGTTATCGGCTTGGCCCTTCAGGCAGGACGACCGGCGCTGCGGTTGACGGTGTTCGATAACAACCCGGCGCAAAAACTGTATGTGCGCAAAGGACTGCGCATCGTCGGCAGGGATGAGTATTTCCTGAGGATGCAGCTCGATTTAAGTACAGCTGTGCTCTGAAACCCACAGCCGGCAAGCCCTCAATGACGAATTGAAACTTTTTAAATGCGGCTTTCCGCTAGGTCTGTCAGGCACTTTTTGCTAAGGTGTCCGGCATCCCAATAAGACCATATCGCGAGGTGTCTGCTTGATTAGGGTGCTAGTGGTCGATGACCATGATCTCGTTCGTACAGGCATTACACGGATGCTGGCCGATATCGATGGCCTGCAGGTGGTGGGTCAGGCCGAATCAGGTGAAGAGTCCCTGATCAAGGCACGGGAGTTGAAGCCTGACGTCGTGCTGATGGACGTCAAGATGCCAGGCATCGGCGGCCTCGAAGCCACGCGAAAGCTGCTGCGCAGCCATCCCGACATCAAGGTGGTTGCCGTCACCGTGTGCGAGGAAGACCCTTTCCCGACGCGTCTGCTGCAGGCTGGCGCCGCCGGTTACCTGACCAAAGGGGCAGGCTTGCCGGAAATGGTCCAGGCCATTCGCCTGGTGTTCGCCGGCCAGCGCTACATCAGTCCGCAGATCGCCCAGCAGTTGGCGATCAAGTCCTTCCAGCCAACCAATGACTCGCCATTCGATGCCCTGTCCGAGCGGGAAATCCAGATCGCATTGATGATTGTCGGTTGCCAGAAGGTGCAGATCATTTCCGACAAACTGTGCCTGTCGCCGAAAACCGTGAACACCTACCGCTACCGCATTTTCGAGAAACTTTCGATCAGCAGCGACGTTGAGTTGACGCTCCTCGCGGTGCGACATGGCATGGTGGATGCCAGCGCCTGACCATGACCGAAATATTTGATTCCAGTGCTTTCCTGTCCACCGTCAGCGGTCGCCCCGGCGTCTATCGCATGTTCGACAGCGAGGCGCGTCTGCTCTACGTGGGTAAAGCGAAAAACCTGAAGAAACGTCTGGCGAGCTATTTTCGCAAGACCGGGCTGGCGCCGAAGACTGCTGCACTGGTCGGGCGCATCGCTCAGGTCGAAACCACCATCACAGCCAACGAAACCGAAGCGCTGTTGCTGGAACAGACGCTGATCAAGGAGTGGCGCCCGCCCTACAACATCCTGCTGCGTGACGATAAGTCCTATCCCTATGTGTTTTTGTCGGATGGGCAGTTTCCGCGCCTGAGCATTCATCGCGGCGCCAAAAAAGCCAAGGGCAAGTATTTCGGCCCGTACCCGAGTGCCGGTGCCATCCGCGAGAGCCTGAGCATTCTGCAAAAAACCTTCTTTGTCCGTCAGTGCGAAGACAGCTATTACAAGAATCGCACCCGTCCATGCCTGCAATATCAGATCAAGCGCTGCAAGGCGCCTTGTGTGGGGCTGGTCGAGCCTGATGTCTACGCCGAAGATGTGCGCCACTCGGTGATGTTCCTCGAAGGCCGCAGCCACGCGTTGACCAATGAGCTGTCCACGGCGATGGAAGAAGCGGCGATCAATCTCGAATTCGAGCGTGCCGCCGAATTGCGCGACCAAATTGCTTTGCTGCGCCGCGTTCAGGATCAGCAAAGCATGGAGGGCGGCACCGGTGATATCGATGTCATCGCGGCCTTCGTCAACCCCGGCGGCGCCTGTGTCCACCTGATCAGCGTGCGCGGCGGGCGAGTGCTGGGCAGCAAGAATTTCTTCCCCCAGGTCGGCATCGAGGAAGAAGTTTCCGAAGTCATGGCGGCCTTCCTCGGCCAGTACTACATCAGTAGCCCCGAACGGGATCTGCCGAGCGAATTGATCGTCAACGTGGTTCACGAGGACTTCCCGGCCCTGATCGAAGGCATCCATACCTTGCGCGGCCGCGAATTGGCGATCAGCCACCGGGTGCGCGGTACGCGAGCGCGCTGGCAGCAACTGGCCGTGACCAACGCTGAGCAAGCGTTGGGCGCGCGGCTGGCCAATCGTCAGCACACGGCTGCGCGATTCGACGCGCTGGCCGAGGTGTTGAACCTCGACGAGCCGCCGCAACGCCTGGAATGCTATGACATCAGTCATTCCAGCGGCGAGGCGACGGTGGCCTCGTGCGTGGTCTTCGGGCCGGAAGGGGCAATCAAGTCGGATTACCGTCGCTACAACATCGAAGGCGTCACCGCCGGCGACGATTATGCGGCCATGCACCAGGCGCTGACCCGCCGCTTCAGCAAACTCAAGGACGGCGAGGGCAAGTTGCCAGACATCCTGCTGGTCGACGGTGGCAAGGGCCAGCTGTCGATGGCCCGTGATGTCCTCAACGAACTGGCCGTGCCGGACCTGATCCTATTGGGCGTCGCCAAAGGTGCCACCCGCAAGGCCGGTTTCGAAACGTTGTATCTGAATGATGCGGCCCACGAGTTCACATTGCGCGGCGATTCGCCTGCCTTGCACCTGATCCAGCAGATCCGCGATGAGGCGCATCGCTTCGCGATTACGGGACACCGCGCCCGCCGCGGCAAGACGCGCCGCACCTCAACGCTGGAAGGCGTGGCAGGGGTAGGGCCGACCCGACGCCGTGACCTGTTGAAACATTTTGGTGGATTGCAGGAGCTGTCTCGTGCAAGCATCGAAGAGATCGCCAAAGCCCCGGGGATCAGTAAAAAGCTCGCTGAGTCGATTTATGCGAACCTGCATAGTGAGTAGAATGCCCCTTCACCTCGTAGCCAGTTGTGCCGATGAATATCCCTAATCTGATTACCGTTCTACGCGTCCTGCTCATCCCGATCTTCATTTTGCTGTTCTATCTGCCTTACGAATGGAGTTACATGGCCTCCGCCTCGGTGTTCGCCTTCGCGGCCGCCACCGACTGGCTCGATGGTTATCTGGCGCGCCGACTGGAGCAGAGCACACCCTTCGGTGCGTTTCTCGATCCGGTCGCCGACAAGCTGATGGTGGCTGTTGCCCTGGTCTTGCTGGTGCAGGAACACGGCAATCTCTGGCTCACGCTGCCCGCAGCGGTCATCATCGGTCGTGAGATCGTGATTTCGGCGCTGCGCGAATGGATGGCCGAGCTCGGCGCCCGGGCACAGGTGGCAGTTTCGAATCTGGGCAAATGGAAAACCGCGGCGCAGATGCTCGCGCTGGTGATCCTGCTGGCCCATCCAAAGGCGTTCAGCTTCTGGGTCGTGCTCGGTTATACGCTGCTGATGGTCTCTGCAGGGCTGACCCTGTGGTCGATGGTTCAATACCTTCGCGCCGCCTGGCCGCACCTGAAGACCGATGTCGATAAGAAATAAAACTTTTTTGAATCAAGGGGTTGACGGGGCTTCTTAATTCTATAGAATGCGCCACACCAAGCGGGAATAGCTCAGTTGGTAGAGCACGACCTTGCCAAGGTCGGGGTCGCGAGTTCGAGTCTCGTTTCCCGCTCCAATTTGTACAGTGTTTGTTGTTGCGCTACTGACAGCGAATACTTTGAGGCCGAGTAGCAAAATGGTTATGCAGTGGATTGCAAATCCACCTACGCCGGTTCGATTCCGACCTCGGCCTCCACTATCAAAAGCCCCGTAGATCAATGATCTACGGGGTTTTTTGTTGTCTGCAAGAAAGTTGGGTAATCCTCGACCATTGACAGGGCTACTCAGTCAGGCACGCCCCGGTCTTGATATGGGTAACGCCCTCAACAGTCAGATTCGAGAAAAAGATACAGCCGATAAGCCGTGCGAACAGCGTCAATGTTTCTGCCATATCCGGGTTGTCGAACAGCACAGACCTTGAATCCAAAGCACACAGTGCGCCCCACAATCTGCCATCCGGCAGGAAAACAGGCGCGCCTGCGTAGCTCTCGATCGAATACTGCTTCACCACAGGACGTGACGAAAGCCGTCCATCCTGGCTGATTTGTGGAAGGAAGAGGGCTTGAGGGTTTCTGCGAAACTCACTGCAAAGCGTGGTTTCCAAATCCAGCGTATCACCGACGTTTATCCCCAGTTCGATCGGATCGTAGGCGGAACAGACGATCCACTCGGTTTCCGTGAATTTGGCAATGCCGGCAAAGCGCGTACCGGTCAGACGGGTGACAAGCTGCAGGATGTTGGTGGTCGCTTCGATCTCGGCGATCGCGGAGCGCTCCTCGGGGCTCAAGGACGCTTTGAGAACGGTGTCACTCATTTGCATAGGGTCGAATCTCCTGATTGCTGGTACATCCCTGAGCTGGGCTCTGGTGACGTGTTGTGGAAGTCAGCGCCCGTGGGGGCGGGGTCGTGGTGGAAGGTGCAGGCTGGTTTGGTCCAATCGCTGATTCCGGCGTCATCGTTTAGCGTAGACACCTCGGCGAGTTATGGGTTGCGTCTTCATATCGCCAATGCAGAAAAATCTCTGGCCCGGTATGCGAAAGCAGTGGTAACCTTCTGATCTTATTGGTTTTTCGCATGAATTTCGTACCCGGTTGCCTCGATTTACCGGCAGCTCCGGCTCTACTTCAAGCACGCTTCGTAGCTCAATGATTCCAATGACTTTTTGCTAATCGGTCGCCAGCAAGATTTAGTCTTCAAATCGACCACTGCGAACTTGCTTCACCGGGACGTCATGTATATATTCCCCGCTCGGCTTTTCAAGCAGCCATCCTGTCAGGATCGCAACCGCAAGGCTGAGCAACGCAACACCGCGCTACCGCCCGAATGGCGAAACTGGTAGACGCATGGGACTTAAAATCCCCCGCTCGTAAGGGCGTGCCGGTTCGATTCCGGCTTCGGGCACCATCTTTCAACAAAGGCCTGCGAGCGAAAGCGACGCGGGCCTTTGTGCATTTCCGCTTCCCTGTTTTTGCTCTCTCCGCCTCGGGTGGAGCGATGTTCGAAATCCGGAACTGCCAGCCCTTCGCCGATGCCGAAATAGCAACGACAACGACGAGGGCAGAAACATGACTGACGAAAAAACCGAAGCGCCGGAAGATCTCCCCGATGAACCGACCCCTGCGCATTCCACTGAAGAAGAGCGCGAGCGCTTGAAAGACTTCAACAAGGACGGGATCCCGCCGGGGAGTTGCTGATCACAAGGAGTCAGGCGTTTCCCCGACGTCTGACTCTTTAACTCCCAGCGGCACTCGACTCGGCCTGCGTTACCAATTCCCCGCTGATCGCATCGACCATGGCCGGATGCTCCTCTGCTGCCACGCGCAAATCCTCGGTGACCCGCAACTCTGCACCCGTCGGCGAAAAAGTCGCTGCCGCTGCGAAGGGGGCAGGGTTGGCCGGCACCGGGCGTTTGCCGCGGCGCCAGAAGAAAAAGCTGACCATGCACAGATTGACCATTGCGAATACCCAGAACAGGCCGTTGGCGCCGAACGAGTTCATCACCGGCGAGATCATCATCGGGCTGATGGCCGAGCCCAGCGAGTTGATCAGCAGCAAACCCTGAATCATCGGCACCAGCGCTTCGGCGGGGGCGCGGTCTGCGGCGTGGCTGACGGCAACCGGGTACAGCGCGAACACGCCGCCACCGAGCAGAAACAGCATCGCTGCGAGCATGGTCGAGGACAGCGGCATCAGCACGATCACCAGCGATAACGCAGTGCACGCCACCGCCAGCAGGGTCAGCACTTGCAAGCGGTCCGTGCGGTCGGACCAGCGGCCGACCGGGTACTGCAGAAGCATCGCGCCGAGAATCGTCCAGGCCATCATGCTGCCGACTTCACCGACATCCAGACCGCTGCGTTGCAGATACAGCGGCAGCAAGGTGTAGATCGCCGCGATGGTCACCCCCGAGCCGAAACAGCCGACCAGCCCGGTCGGCGTTACGCCCAGCAGTTGTCGAGGCTTGAGCGGCTCGACCTGATCGAGCAGCGGTGAGACCCGTGGCAGGATCACGATTGGCAGCACCGACAGCGCAGCGAGCATGCCGGCGACCATGAACGGCGCGCTGTCACTCATGCCAGTGATGGTCCCCAGCGTGGCCTGGCCCAAAACGCCGGCGCCATAGAGGACGATCATGTACAGCGCGAGCAAGCGTCCGCGGATCTTCTCGTCACCCGCCAGCAGCAGCCAGCTTTCGATCACCAGAAACACCCCGACCGTGGCCCAGCCATTGATCAGGCGCAGGACGAGCCAGCCCCAAGTGTCATAGAACAAGCCCTGCATCAGGATCGTCACGGCAATCAGTGAGGCGAAGCTGCCGTAGGCGCGAATGTGGCCGATGCGCAGGATCAGCCGGTCATTGAACACCGCGCCCAGGGTCAGGCCCATGAAGTAGGCCGATGAAACAATCCCGATCATTGTCGCCGAGGCACCGGCGGCGTCCAGGCGAAGGGTGGTCAGGGAGGAAAGAAAACCGTTGCCCAGAGCAATAATGAACAGCCCGAGCAGGGGCGCCAGCGCCATGGCCAGCAAACGCGGAGACATAAAAACCTCAAGAAATCGAACAGCGCAACGTGCGCCTCTGCGCGTGCGGTTGCCAGGCTGGAACAGGTGTTGGGCAAGTGTCTGCCGGTCGGGCAGGGTTGTGGTGTCGGAAGACATGGCCGCCCCTCTAGTTCGCGTCTGCGACAAGACAGCCGAATGCAGGAGCGCGCGGGATTCTAAGGCTTGTGCAGGATTTGCCAATAGCTGAAGGCTGCGACGTTAGGACGCAGGCCTCAGAGACTGTCGATCCGCCCCAATGGGCGCCGCATCAAGCCTTGAGAAACCTCGCGGCGCAACTGACGAACAGCAACAGCAACACCACGCCACCCAGCGCGAAGACCAGCGAACTGAAATGGGCGAGCATGCCGATGAACGCCGGCCCCATAAGAATCCCCGCGTAGCCCATGGAAATGATCGCCGGAATGGCCGTGCGCTGCGGCATGCGCTGTTGCCGACCGGCGGCGCTGAATAATACCGGGACGATGTTCGAGCATCCGGCGCCGACCAGCGCGTAGCCCAGCAATGACGCCGGCCAGCCATCGAACACCAGTGAAACCAGCATGCCGACTGCCGCGCAGATGCCGCCCAGTGTCACCACGCGAATGCCGCCTAGTCGTCTGACAATCGCGTCTCCGGTCAGCCGTCCCAGCGTCATTGCCGCGGCGAAACAGGCGTAGCCCAAACCTGCGTAACTCGCTGGCATATCGCGCTGTGAAGCCAGAAACACCGCGCTCCAATCGAGCATTGCGCCTTCGGTGAGGAACACGATGAAGCAGAGGATCCCCAGTAGCAGGACGATTCCGCGCGGAATCGCGAAGATCGGCCCGTCGCGTTCGGTGCCATAAGGCAACAGGTTCGGCGCAGCCTTGTACAGCGAGGCAACGATGATCGCCACCAGGCACAACACCGCCAACAGCGGATCGAGCCCGAGGCTGAGCATCGCCGTCATCGCGCCAGCACCGGCGATCCCGCCCACGCTGTAGAGCCCGTGGAAACCCGATTGCAGGGTTTCGCCGCTGTTCTTTTCGACGATGATCGACTGGATATTGATCGCGCAATCGAGCATGCCCATGCTCGCGCCGAACAACAGCACGGTGAGCGCCAGCCCGGGCAACCACGCCAAATGGCTCAACATCGGCAGCACCGCACACAAGACCAGGGTTGAAGCGATGATCACCGGGCGGCAGCCAAATCGCGCGGTCAGGTAACCGGCGAACGGCATGGCCACGATCGAACCGATGCCAAAGCCCAGCAACAACAGGCCCAGACCACCTTCGTCCAGGCCGGTGCGCGTTTTTACCAGCGGAACCAGCGGCGCCCACGCCGACATGACGATGCCTGTGATCAGGAAAACGATCCGCGTGGACGCGCGTTCGCCGTGGTTTTCGCGAATTGCCAGGGACGAGGTGCATCCACTCATGGACAGATGCGCCAATCAACCAACCGACTTCAACGAAATCGGCCCTTTCAGCCGATCCATCATCGTCGCGCAGTACCAGTCATCGAACTGACAGACCCCGGTCTCGGCGGTTTCCGAATACGGGCCGGGTTCGTAGGAAGGCGAGGTCACCCCGCGTTGGGTGCCTTCGACCAGCGTGCGGTCCTGATCGTTGGTGGCAATCCACACTTTGGTCAGGCGCTCGATATCGTAGTCAACGCCTTCAACGGCCGTGTTGTGCACCAGCCATTTGGTGGTGACCAGGGTTTCGGTAGCGCTGATCGGCAGCACACGGAAACTCAGCGCATGGTCGCCGAGGAAATGGTTCCAGGTCGACGGGTAGTGGAAGTACAGCAGCGCGCCGATGTCGGCTTCGGAGGTTTTGTCGAGGCGACCATTGACCGCCGGCTTGCCGTCCATGGTGTAGCTGACGGCGCCGGATGAAAGCGGGATGCGGGTCATGCGGAACTGGCCATTGATGTCCATTACCAGACGGCTGGGCAATCCGGCCTTTTCGCACTTGGCCCAGTACGCCGACAGCTCGGGATCATCTTCACCGCTGATGCCACCGACTGACAGGTTATCGACAAACGAATGCAGGAGCTCTGGGTGTGAGCCGTCGCAGTGATAGCACTCGCGATTGTTTTCAAAAACCAGTTTCCAGTTGCCTTTCTCGATGATGTTCGACTCGAACGCGACTTTGCAGTCCGCAAGGTAGTGCGGCGCGACAAAAGGGCTGACGGCTTTGCGGAAACCTTCGAAGTCCGGCGCCTTGGCGGCCACGCAGACATAAATGTAGGTATCAACGATTTCGCAGTGCACGCTTTTCAGGTTGTATTGAGACTTGTCGAAGTCCTGCCCCATGTTGCCAGCGAATAACAGGTTGCCATCCAGCTCGTAAGTCCACTTGTGATACGGGCAAACCATCTTCGCCACTTTGCCATGGTCGGCCTCACAGATTTTCGCGCCACGGTGCCGACAGGCGTTGTGAAAAGCCCGAACCTCACCGTCCTTGCCGCGAACGACGGCCACCGGGTAGTCACCAATCTGCAGGGTGAAGTACTGCCCCGGTTTGGTGATTTCGAAGGTGTGGCCGGCGAAGATCCAGTCCTTGTGCCAGATCTGCTCAAGATCCTGACGGTAAACGTCCTCACTGCGGTAGAGCGCGCCCGGCAACGAATGCCACGGCTTGCGTTGTGCGATCAGGTCATAAACGCTTTGCTTGTTGTTCATTGTTATCCTCCCAGGACTTCGATCTTGAGCGGTCACCTTTAACCGTGACTTTCTACATAAGCGAACGATAAGCCTCAGCCTATCGGGCGCAGGACAAACGCCACAACCGACATTTGCTGCGGGCAATTAATGATTTGCGGTTATCGATGGACGGTTCACGATGACGACGGTATCGCTTGAAAAACAGGCTGCAGGGCGGTGATCGCGCAGCGGGCCTGGGCGATGTCCCTGATCGCCGTTTTCACAGCGGTACTGCGCTCATGGCCCAGACCCTGAGCGAACAGATCAAACTTTTGCTGCAGCTCTTCGACGCTCAAAGGCGTGTGCGGATCGCCGCGCGCAGCGGTGATCGGGCTGACCAGCACTTGGCCATTTTTCAAGGTAATGCTCAGCCGCGAGAGGATTTCCTCTGGGAATCGCGCCGAGATATCGGCGGCTTCAACGATTTCGATGCGGGCGCTGAGCGCGAGAATATCCGGCGCAGAAATCGCCGAACCGGTGACTTCCTCAGGGCCGACCTTGCCTCTGACAACCAGCGCTGCCAGCGGAAATGCGAGGGCGTATTGCGCCTGATCAGCGTCCTTCGGCGAATGCCCCTGCAGGCACATCGATTCATAAAACGTTTCCACCCGGATGTTTTCGATCGAATCGGCAGCAAGCAGCGGATGTTGCCGTTGCAGCTCAAGCATCGCCGTCAGCGCTGGTTGCGCCCACCGGCAGACCGGCCAGGGCTTGAAGTACTGGCTGTCGATTTCCCAACGCTGACCGAGGTCGCGCCAGTGTTCCGCGACCGTAACGTCTTCGACCGTTTCCGCCGGCGCCCCGGTGATGCCTTCCATGGCCATGAACAGCGCGTTCAGACCGGCGAATGCGCCCGCGCCGTGTGCATCACGCAGCATCGTCGGCGCCTGCACCACGCGCATCATCGGGCAACGCGCGCTGAAGTATTCGGCAATGCCCAAAGCGTGGCGAAAGGTGGCCTCATCCAGACCCAACAATCGCGCCCCGGCGCAGACCACACCCAGCGCGGAAAAGCCACCGGAAGCGTGATAGGTGGGCGAGGTCGCCATCAGTGCCCAGCCGGCACGCAGTGCGGTTTCGTAACCAATGCACAGAGCGCTCAGCAGCTCATGCCCAGTGATGGATCGGCCCTGATGATGCAGCGCATCGGCGAGCGCAAGCACGGCGGGGACCACGGTTGCCCCGGCATGGCCCTTGGATTTGAAGTGACCTTCATGGGCATCGAGGCTGTCAGCGCTGAAGCCGCCGGCCCAGGCTGCGCCGAGCACATTGACGCGCTGCCCGGCAAAGATCAGGCGACTGCTGTAGAGACCGGCCGGATAGTGCCGTTCGGCAAACCGGCGCATGGCGACAGTGGTGCCATTGCTCGCCGCGCCGGCCATGACACCGATGATATCCAGCAGACTGTCTTGCACGATGGCGCGGGTTTTCTGCGGAGCGTCGAGAAAATCAAAATCGCGAGAGAATTCGAAGAGTGACATGCAGCAAGCCCTTACTGTGTGTTGAGCGCGACCGTGCTTGGTCGGCGCCGCTCAACAATGGGTCAGGCGAGGGAGCTGCTCCAGCGACATTTTCGTCGGGCTATTGATAACCAAAACGCCCGACGCTGGCGCAGCGCAGATCAACGGCGGGGAAACTTCGCCAGAATCCATTCGCGAAAGCGCCGCAATTCATCTTCATTGTCGGAATTTTCCCGGCAGCTCAAGTAGTGCCAACTGTTGCGCAACTGCACCTGTTGCTCGATCGGTCGCACCAGCAGGCCCTGCTGCACCAGCGAGGTGACCAGATGGTTCCAGCCGAGCGCGATGCCTTGGTGAGTCAGGACCATGCTGATCAGCAGGTTGTAGTCGTTGGCGTTGAAGATCTGCGGACTGTTGGTCGGGCGGTCGTCGATATCGATCGCCTGAAACGCCAGCCACACGCCCCAGTCGACGTGTTCGGCGACCTGCGAGCGGCCGTAAGGGCTGAGGTTGAGCAACGCTGAATCGCGCACGCCCTCGATGGTTGAAATCTCCGGGTGCTGCTCCAGGTACTGCGGCGTGCATACCGGGTAGATCACGTCGTGGCACAGCGGATAGCTTCTATAACCTTCGCGGATCCGCGAAATCTTGGTGATGAAGATGTCCGGCTGCACGCCGGGCTCCATGGTCAGGAAGTTCTGCGTGGTGATCAGATTGAGTTCGATGTCCGGGCACTCAGCGAAGAATTCCTGCAAATGATTCGACAGCCACAATGCGGAAAAGGCCGGTGAGCAGCAGACCGTGAGCACCTTCTTGCTCGACCGGCTGCTGCGGATGCGTTCGGCGGCCTGGGCGATGTTGACGAACGACAATTGCGCGGCGTCGAAGAACACCGCACCGGCGGCGGTCAGTTCGACCGCGCGACCCACCCGGGTAAACAGTTGCGCGCCCAGATAGCTTTCCAACTCACGGATCTGCCGACTGATCGCCGCTTGCGAAACGCACAACGCCTCGGCGGCGCGGGTGAAGCTTTCGTACTTGGCGGCCGCGACAAATGCCTTCACGGCCCGCAAGGACGGCATTTTCAACAGGATGGTGTCAGGGTCGACATGCTTGGTCATTCGTACACTCTCCTAACGATACAGCTCCCCAGCGAAGCGCGAGGAGGGTAACGGAACGCTCTTCGCAGGGCCACGCCAGCGTCGCTTTGGGAATAGACCCGGTCGCTCACGGTGCGAAGCCGAAGGATCAGCCATGGCCGACCCTGGAACCGATAACCCGACGTTATCGAATTGTCCCTGTAAATGTAGTTGGATTAAGCGAGGGGATGCTAATAGATTTGCAACATCCCCTCTTTCCTGGGCACCCAAAAATAATAAAAGGAAACCCGTCGTGAAGACATTTATTGATTACCGCTGCCGTTCAAACATGGTTTCACTCAATTGCTCGTCGTTTACAGCGATCGAAGTGCGACACGAAGGAGGCATGGTATGACAAGTTCCGACGAGATCATCTGCGTAAAGAATGTTTTCAAAGTCTTCGGCAACCAGCCAGCGCTGGCCATGAAGATGATTGAAGAGGGCGCCTCGAAAGCTGAAGTATTCAAAAAGACCGGTCAGGCAATTGGTGTATTCGACGCCAACTTTTCCGTTCGACGAGGCGAAATCTTCGTGATCATGGGTTTGTCCGGCTCCGGCAAATCGACCATGGTTCGCCTGTTCAACCGCTTGATCGAGCCGACCTCCGGCAAGATCTTCCTTAACGGCAAGGAGATCACCGGTCTGGCCGACAAGGACCTGCTGCAAGTCCGCCGCAAGGACATGGGCATGGTCTTCCAGTCGTTCGCCCTGATGCCGCACATGAGCGTGATCGACAACGTCAGTTTCGGTCTGGAAATCAGCGGCGTCAGCGAGAAAGAACGCTACTGCCGGGCCATGGGCGCGCTCGAGCAGGTCGGGCTTTCCGGCCAGGAACTCAGCTTCCCCCATCAACTCTCCGGCGGCATGCAGCAGCGCGTCGGCCTGGCTCGCGCGCTGGCCAATGACCCCGCCATTCTGCTGATGGACGAAGCTTTCTCCGCACTCGACCCGATGATTCGCAGCGAGATGCAAGGCGAGCTGATCAAGCTGCAGGCCGAGCAGGATCGCACGATCATTTTCATCTCCCACGACATTGAAGAAGCGGTGCGCATCGGCCATCGCATCGCGATCATGGAGGGCGGGCGCGTGGTGCAGATCGGCACGCCGCGTGAACTGCTGTGCAATCCGGTGAATAAATACGTGAGGGACTTCTTCAATGGTTTCGACACCAGTCGAATATTGAAGGCCGGCGATATCGCTCAGCAGGATTCGAATGTTGTTTATTTGCCGGGCAGTCAAGTAACCATCAAGGCCGAAGCCTCATTGCGCGACATATTTCATATAGTCGCGGCTTCGGCAACGCCAATGCCGGTGGTGGATGAAGTTGGACTTTATAAAGGTTCGATTTCCCAAGGGCATTTACTGAGCTGCCTGAGTAACAGCTGAACTCCGAACAGACAGAATTGATAAAGCAGTTTCTGCGGGCGAGGTAGCACCATGTCAGATTTCAATATTCTGGATCCTTTCCAGAGCATCAATATTCCCTTCGGTGCGTGGGTCGAAACCGCGCTCAAATACCTGGTCGGTAACTTTCGCGAAGTATTCCGCTCGATTCGCTGGCCGGTCGACCAGGTTCTCGACGGCGTGCAGTGGAGCCTGCTGTCGGTGCCGCCGACGGTGTTCATCATCATTGCCGGGCTGATCAGTTGGCAGATCGGCGGCAAACGCATCGCCCTGTTCAGCGTCGCCACGCTCACCGGCCTCGGCCTGATCGGCGTGTGGAATGACGCCATGGTCACTCTGGCTCTGGTGCTGACCTCGCTGTTGTTCTGCGCGGTCATCGGCATCCCGCTGGGCATCCTCTGTGCGCGCAGTGATCGCACGGAAATGATCATCCGCCCGGTGCTCGACGCCATGCAGACGCTGCCGGCGTTCGTCTATCTGGTGCCGGTGGTCATGCTCTTCGGCATCGGCAACGTCCCCGGGGTGATCGTCACCATCATCTTCTCGGTCGCGCCACTGGTGCGCCTGACCAACCTCGGCATCCGCCAGGTGCCCGCCGACAAAGTCGAAGCGGCGAGGGCCTTTGGCTGCACGGCCACGCAAATGCTGCTGAAGGTGCAATTGCCACTGGCGGCGCCAACGATGATGGCCGGGCTCAACCAGACGCTGATGTTGTCGCTGTCGATGGTGGTGGTCGCCTCGATGATCTCGGTGGGCGGTCTCGGCTTGATGGTGTTGAGCGGCATCGGTCGCCTCGACATGGGCCTGGCCAGTGTCGGCGGCGCCGGGCTGGTGTTGCTGGCGGTGTTCCTCGATCGATTGACCCAGGCCATGGGTGAACGCAGCAGCGATCTGGCCACCGGTCAGCGCTGGTATGAGAGCGGCCCGGTGGGGTTGCTGATGAAACTGAAGAAAAAGAAGACCGTTGCACGTCCCGTGACCAATTGAGTTTGCCTGCTCACCCATAAACACTTTCAAGCGTGGTGAAACATGAAACTGACAACTCTCAAGAAAAGCCTGATGGCGTCGCTGTTCGCTACATTGCTGTGCTCGGCGGTCCACGCGGCAGATGCCAACAAACCGGGCGCCGGTGTGTCGATCACGCCGATTTTCCCGAGCATCGCCGAAGAGCGTTTCCGCGGTGAGGTGGTGCTCGCCGGACTCAAGGAATTGGGCTACGACGTCAAAGCACCGAAAGAAGTCGATTACCCGGCGATGTTTCTCGCGCTGTCCTACGGCGATGCGGATTTCACCGTGCATGAATGGGAAAACCTGCACCAGGCGTTTTATGAAAAGGCCGGCGGCGACGATGTGATGGTAAAAGTCGGGCAGGTCATGAAAGGTGTGCTGCAGGGCTACATGATCGACAAGAAGACCGCCGACGCCTACCAGATCAAGGACCTCGCCGATCTGAAGAAACCGGAGATCGCCAAACTGTTCGACAGCAACGGCGATGGCAAGGCCGACCTGACCGGCTGCAACCCGGGCTGGGGCTGCGAAATCATGATCGAGCATCACATGAAAGCCTATGGTCTCGGCCCGACCGTGGTGGATAACCGCGGCTCGTATTTCGCCTTGATGGCCGACACCATCGCGCGCTATCAGCAGGGTAAACCGGTGTTGTTCTTCACCTGGGTGCCGCAGTGGATTGCCGGCGTGCTGGTGGAAGGGCGCGATGTGGTCTGGCTGCCAGTGCCGTTCACCTCGCTGCCGGATGGCAAGGAAAGCAAAGACACCTTCCATGACGGCAAGAACCTCGGGTTCCCGGTGGACACGATCAATGCCGTGATGAACAAGGAGTTCGCCGAGAAGAATCCGGTGGCGCGCAAATTCCTCTCCGAGGTCAGCATCCCTCCCAGCGCGGAAAGCGAGCAGAACCTGCGCATGCAGAAGGGTGAAAAATCCCTCGCCGACATCAAGCGCCACGCCGCGGAATGGATCAAGGCCAATCAGCAGGCTTATGACGGTTGGTTGAGCGACGCACGCGCGGCGGCGAAGTAATCGGATCGACCACAGTGTGCGGCGGTTGAGCCCGTCGCCCACGTTACGGTCGCAGGTGTCAGTGAACGGCGAGTGAGTGAGCGAAGATGGAAACCTTTCAGAGCCCGTTGAAGCAGCAAAACACCGGCTTTCGCCAGTCCGCATCGGTCTCCGGACAAGCGCGCGTGGTGCGAGTGGCCTTCGTAGTGCTGGACCATTTCTCCCTGACGACGCTTTCCACGGCAATGGATGCGCTGGCCACTGGCAACCTGATTTGCGGCGAAACGCAGTACCGGATCTCGACCTGGTCGCTTCGGGGCGGACCGGTCGAAAGCGATGTCGGCGTGCCGGTGTCTTCGCAACGACTGGTTGCAGAAGGCTTCAACCATGACGCGGTGATCGTGATCGGCGGTCAGCGCGTCAGGCTGGCAGCGCATTCGCTGCTGCGCCGGGTGCTGAAGAAAACCGCCGGCAAGGGCATCGTTGCCGGATGCTGGAATGCGGCGTTCCATCTGGCTGATGCAGGGTTGCTCGGCGCCGAGGAGTTCGCCTGTCACAGCGACAGTTGCGGTCTGATCAGCGAGTACTTCCCGCAGTTGAAAGCGTCCAGCCGTGAATTCATCTTCGCTCAGCGCCGAGCCACTTGTGCCAACGCTCACTCGGCTCTGGATATGACCCTGGCGATCATGCAGGAACTGGGTTCGCGTAACGATGCGACGCTGTTAGATGAAATCAGAAGGGTGCATCAGCCGGCACAGGGCAAACCTGCGATGACTGCCGACGGTGTTCGGCCTGCAGCGATTCCCAAGCCGCTGAACATCGCCATCGACCTGATGGAAAACAACATCGAGGAGCCGATGGAAATCGATGCCATCGCCAGCCACGTCGGAGTGTCGCGCCGGCAACTGGAGCGGCGGTTCGCGCGCTATCTGAATGCCGCGCCCAATCGCTATTACCTGGAGTTGCGCCTGACCCGGGCGCGGCAATTGATTGTGCAAAGTGATCGCTCGATGACCGATGTGGCACTGGCGACCGGATTTGTCAGTTATCCGCACTTCTACAAGCGCTTCAAGGATCTGTTCGGCTTACCGCCGATGACGTTCAGGGATTACTACTACGCCGGCGACGCTGCCAGCAGCGGGCGCTATGCCGTAGCCGCCAACTACTGAATAACGCGCGCGAACTGACTGTTTGCGCCAGTAACGGTTTTTATCAGTTCCGGATCAACGCCACTGCGTGCGTTCGCTTTGTGCCGCGTGCGTTTTGCAACTTCAACGATTAACGGTTCAACACTATGAAAGTCAGTTCATTACCCGCCGACGATGACAGTTGTGGCTGGTTTCATCTGAGCAAACCGCGCAGCCCCGAGCCTGCGCACCGTGGGCAGCGTTCGGCGCGGTGGGTGATCATCGGCGCCGGCTTTACCGGACTCGCCTGCGCGCGGCAACTGGCGTTGAATTTTCCCGACGACGAAGTGGTCTTGGTCGAAGCGCAGGAAGTTGGATTGGGCCCCTCGGGACGCAATGCCGGTTTTGCCATTGATCTGCCGCACGATATTGGTGCCGATGATTACATCGGTGATATCGCACTGGCCCGGACCAGTCTGAAACTCAATCTGGCCGGCCAATCGATCCTCCGCGATCTGGTCGATCAATACCGCATCGACTGCCAGATGAAGGCGTGCGGCAAATATCAGGCAGCCGTGGAGAATCGCGGTATCGCCGTACTCGATGCCTACCGCCGCGGTCTGGAGAAGCTTGACCAGCCGTTTCAAATGATCGACGCCGATGAATTGCCGGAACATCTCGGTACGCATTTCTATCGCAAGGCGTTGTTCACGCCGGGTGCGGTGTTGCTGCAGCCATCCGGGCTGGTCAAAGGCCTGGCCGATAATCTGCCGGCCAATGTCACGCTGTATGAGCGCACGCCAATTCTCGAAGTGGAGTACGGCGCGAAGACCGTGCTCAGACATGCCCACGGCAGCATCACGGCCGACAAACTGATTCTGGCGAACAACTCGTTCGGCATGCGGTTTGGTTTCCTGCAGGGACGCATGTTGCCGATCTACACCTACGCCAGCATCACCCGGCCGTTGACCGAGGAAGAGCAGGCGCGTCTGGGCGGCAAACCGTTCTGGGGCGCCATCCCGGCAGACCCGTTCGGCACCACGGTACGCCGCACGCCGGACAACCGCTTGCTGATCCGCAACAGTTTCACCTTCAACCCCGACGGCCGCAGCAACCGCAAATACAACGAGCGTTTCGTGCGTCGGCACAAAGCCTCGTTCGACCAGCGTTTCCCGATGCTGCCTGACGTTACGTTCGACTACACCTGGGGCGGCGCGCTGGCCATGTCGCGCAATCACAACGGCTTCTTCGGTGAGCTCGCGCCCAACGTCTATGGCGCGCTGGGCTGCAACGGCCTCGGCGTCACCCGCGGCACCGTCACCGGTAAGTTGCTGGCCGACTGGCTGGCCGGCCAGCGCGACGGACTGATCGATTTCCTCTTGCAGACGCCCGGCCCCAACAGCAACCCGCCTGAACCGTTCCTCTCGCTCGGGGTGAACATGAACCTCAAGTGGGGGCAGTACCGCGCCGGCAGAGAAAGCTGAAACACCTGAAGCCCGAATCCTGAATATTGAACCCTGGAGAAAACGCGATGAACTTTGATGGAATCTTTACCCCGGCCATTACCCCGTTGTCCGCCGATGGCCAGATCGACTATGCGGCGTTCTCCGAGGTGATCGAATACCTGATCGAGTCCGGGGTGCACGGCATCGTGATCGGCGGTTCGACCGGTGAGTATTACGCGCACACCGCAGAGGAGCGGGTCGCCGTGGCCCAACGCGCGAAAGAGGTGATTCGCGGGCGCCTGCCACTGGTGGTCGGTACCGGCGGCATCCGTACCGAGGATTCGGTGTACTTCGCCGAGCAGGCCAAGGCATTGCACGCAGACGCGATCCTGGTCGGTTCACCGCCCTATGCCTTGCCGACCCAGAAGGAGATCGCCGCCCACGTGCTCGCCGTGGACAAAGCCGCCGGTCTGCCGATCATGCTTTACAACTATCCGTCGCGGATGGGCGTGGCGATGGGCGACGAGTTCTTCGCCGCCATTGCCGACTGCAAGAACATCGCCGCGATCAAGGAAAGCTCGGGCGAGACCAGCCGCCTGCATCGTCTGGCTCACTCGCACCCCGATATCCAATTGTCCTGCGGCTGGGATGATCAGGCGCTGGAGTTCTTTGCCTGGGGCGCGCGCAGCTGGGTCTGCGCCGGTTCCAACTTCATCCCGCGTGAACACATTGCGCTGTACGAAGCCTGTGTTCTGGAGAAGAACTTCGACAAGGGCCGGCGGATCATGTCGGCGATGTTGCCGCTGATGGATGTCCTCGAAAGTGGCAAGTTCGTCCAGTCGATCAAACATGGCAGCCAACTCAGCGGCCTGCGTGCCGGCGGTGTTCGCGCGCCGCTGCAAGCGCTGGAGCCTGCCGAGGAAGAGCAACTGCAAAGCGTGATTGAAATCCTGCAGAAGAATGTCGCGCGCATCGTCGAGGAGGCTTGAAATGGCAGACCTGCTGAGTAAAGAGCAATACCGTGAACTGGCAGCCACGCTTGAGTTTCGCGATCAGGCATTCATCAATGGCCGGTTTTCCCCGGCAAAAGCCGGCAAGACGTTCACCACGACCAATCCGGCCACCGAGCAGGTGTTGAGCGAGATTGCCGCCTGTGATGCCGAAGATATCGATCAGGCCGTCGCCGCAGCGAAAGCAGCGTTCGATGACGGCCGCTGGCAGTCACTCGCACCCTCGGCGCGCAAGTCGGTGTTGCTGCGCTTTGCCCAGTTGCTGGAGGACAACGCCCATGAACTGGCGGTGCTGGAAAGCCTCGACAGCGGCAAGCCGATCCGCGAATGCCAGACCATCGACGTGCCGGAGACCATCCATACCTTGCGCTGGCACGCCGAGCTGATCGACAAGATTTACGACGCCACGGCGCCGGTCGGTTCTGGCGCGGTGACCATGGTCGTGCGCGAGCCGATCGGCGTGGTCGGGCTGGTGCTGCCGTGGAATTTCCCGCTGCTGATGCTCGCCTGGAAAATCGGCCCGTCGCTGGCCGCAGGCTGTTCGATCGTGGTCAAACCGGCCAAGGAAACCACCTTGAGCACCTTGCGCGTTGCCGAACTGGCGCATCAGGCGGGGATTCCCGCCGGCGTGTTCAACGTCGTCCCCGGCGGCGGTAAAGAGGCCGGCGAGCCATTGGGTCGGCACCCCGACGTGGCAATGGTCAGCTTCACCGGTTCGACCGACACCGGGCGGCTGTTCCTCAAATATTCCAGCGAATCCAACCTCAAGCGCATCGTGCTGGAGTGCGGCGGCAAGAACCCGGCGGTGGTGATGAATGATGTCGAAGACATCGACGTCGTCGCGCAGCATGTGGTCAATGGCGCGTTCTGGAACATGGGCGAAAACTGCTCGGCCTCGTCGCGGCTGATCGTCCACGCCGAGATCAAGGAGGAACTCTTGCAGCGCGTGCAGGTGCACCTCGGCGACTGGAAAATGGGCGACCCCCTTGACCCTGAGAACCGCTTGGGTTCGATGATCAGCAAGGCGCATTTCGACAAGGTGCGTTCGTATCTTGATCTCGCCAGAGATGAAAACCTCAACGTGCTGGTGGGCGGTCAGACCCGCAACGATATTTTCGTCGAGCCGACCATCGTCGATGGCGTCAGCCGTGACAGTCGTCTGTTCCAGGAAGAAATCTTCGGCCCGGTGCTGAGCGTCACGACTTTTCAGACCGTCGATGAAGCCATCGCGCTGGCCAACGACACGGCTTATGGATTGGCCGCTTCGGCGTATACCGGCAACCTGCGCCACGCGCTGAAACTGTCGCGCGGTATTCGCGCGGGGATCGTCACGGTCAATTGCTTCGGCGAGGGCGATGCTTCGACGCCGTTCGGCGGCTACAAGGAATCGGGTTTCGGCGGCCGCGACAAGTCGATCTGGGCGCACGACCAATACACTGAACTGAAAACCATCTGGATCGACGCGTCGTAATTGGCGTTTAGATTTACCCGAGGGCCTGCCAGCACACGCTGCGCAGGCCCTTGCGCGTATCAGCCGCCCAGGTATGCGAAATCAACAGATCACTGATGGGCCCTTGGTCGGCGCGGACAGTTGCAGTGAGCCATCCCGCAGCACTGTGACGATACTGGGGGAACTGCGCAATGGCCTCGGCGCCGTTGAGCTCGAGTGCAATCGGGTTGGTTGCCGAGACGGCAACCGGAGTGGAGAGGGTGAGATTGCTGATATTTACGGCCATGGTTTCTACTCCTGACGATAAAAATCATTGGCGCTCCAAGCCTTAGGCAACTCCTGAGCCGCACATTTGCCTGCGCGGACTTTCACCACCCCTCGGACTCAGCAGCATGGCGACGCACGCGGCCGCCGCGAAAACACACAAGGCAACGATCACGCCAGCAGCCTCCAGCAACGCGCCGAAGATTGGCGTGCCGGCGGTCTGACCGAGTGCCAACAGCAAAAACGGAATGCCCAGCCCCAGATCCGGGCGATCCGGCAACAGGCTGATGCCTTGCAGCAGATAAACACCTGAAGAAATGATATAGGCCGCGCCAAACAGGCACATCGCTGCAAGGCCCAAGCCGGCCGAGACGGAAGCAGCGGCGAGCCCCAATGTGCCGAAGGCGATGCCGGCCAGCGCCAGATGCTGCATGCGTGCGACACCGAAGCGCACTGTGAGCACGCCGGTCATGCAGCCGCTGATCCCCGCCGCGCCCAACACGATCCACGCCCATGCAATCGACTGATCGCTGAAACCGGCCTGGCTGCGCAGGATATCGGCGCCGAATGTCCAGACCGCGGTGCTCGCCAATCCCATCAGGAAAGCGCTGGCGCACAACGGCAGCACACCGGGCCGACGCAGCATGAGCAGCGAAAAACTCTGCGTGGCCTCATGCTGAATCCGGCGCGGTACGGCAAACCACAGCCAGAGCGTGACGCCGATGCCGATCAAGGCAAACAGCGCATACAGCTCGCGCCATTGCCCGGCGGCCCCGATCGCGGCCAGGCCGGAAAAAACGATACCGACCGCCGTCCCGGCGTTGATAAAGCCATTGGCGCGTGGGCGATCCGCATCAACCAGACGCGCCGCCACCGCGCTGGCCAGTGGCGGCGAGGTCAGGCCCGTGCTCAATCCCGCCAGCGCCACGCCGCAGCCCAACGCCAATCCCGACGAAGCGATAACCACCAGGCCCATCCCCAGCGTTGCAGCCGCGCCGGCCATTACCGTCAACCCGCGCGGACTGACCTTGCCGTTGCAGACAAACGTCGCAACGATGCCTACGCAATAAGCGGCAAAAGCGCTGCCGCCGATCCAGCCGGCAGCGGACACGCTCAGCGCCAGATCCTGACGGATCTGCGGCAGCAACAGTCCATAAGCGAAGCGCGCCAGGCCATAGGACAACGCTGTCAGGGCGAACGCGGCCGCGACCAGATTGAGGCTGCGTCGATCAAGACTCACGATGAAAGCGTGTCGTTGGCGCGAGGGTCGTATGAATAGTCAACGCCGCACTCGCAGGTGCACTCCGGGCCGGCGCACCCGGAGGTGGAAGGATCATTAGCCATCAGTGTCCTCGAGATTGTCTGTTGCTGAAGTCGTTACCGCTTCTGATAACGGACCTGCCTCTGGGTTTGATGATTTTCCACCGTACCCGATGGATGGTAGAGCAAAGGGCGAGGGCAGCACCCCGTTCAGCGGCGTCAGTGCGCCAGCATGTTGTGGTGGATGCTGCCCATGATCCATAGCGAAAGCCCGACCAGCAGCAGAATGATCACCACCGAGAAAATCAGCGCCCTGAGGTTCCAGCGCTGCTCCTTGGCGGTGTCCAGGTGCAGGAAGTATTTGAGGTGTGCGAAAACCTGCACCACACCCGACGCGACGACCACCCAGGCGGTGACGCTGCGCGGCAGGGTCGGGTACATGACCAGGCCAAAGGGAATCACCGTCAGGATCACCGAAATGATGAAACCGACCATGTACGAACGACTGGTGCCATGGCTGGTGCCGGCACTGCTATGAATCGGGCTCTGGTTATACGGCGACGTGGAAATGTTCATCAGCGTCTACACCGCGACCGGCGAATGCGCCTACGAGCGCATCAGGAAACTGCCCGGCATCGAATGGGCAGTCGAGGATGCGCTCAAGCGCGGTATCGATCAGGCGGAACGCATCGCCGGCGGCGAGTCCGGGCGATTAACGTGTGCCGACGCGCACGGTCACGACAATGAATGACCGTGCGCAACGTTCAATTGGCCTGGCGCACGTCAACCTGCCCGAGCTGATTGCACTGCCAGCGCCAGGCATCGGCGAGCATGCACGGCAATGAGCGGCTCGCCTGCCAGCCCAGTTCTTCGAGGGCTTTATGCGGGTCCGCCCAGCACTGCGCGATGTCGCCGGGGCGCCGCGCTTCAATACGCAACGGGATCTTGATACCAATGACCTGTTCGAACGCGCTGACCACCTCCAGCACGGAATAGCCGCGCCCGGTACCCAGGTTCCAGACGCTCATGCCATGGCGATCGCGCAAGGCGTCGAGCGCGCAGACATGACCGAGCGCAAGGTCGACCACGTGCAGGTAATCGCGAATACCGGTGCCGTCCGGAGTCGGGTAATCGTTGCCGAACACTGACAGCTGCGCGCGTCGACCACTGGCGACTTCCAGCAGATAGGGCAGCAGGTTGTTGGGCGTGCTGGTGGGCGCCTCGCCGAGCAGGCCGGAAGGATGCGCACCGATCGGATTGAAATAGCGCAGCAGACCGATCGACCAGCGCGGGTCGGAGCTGGCGACACTCTTCATGATGTTTTCCGACATCAGCTTCGACATGCCGTAGGGATTGGTCGGCTGGCCGGTGGCGCAGTTTTCGTTGATCGGCAGGGTGGCGCAGTCGCCGTAAACAGTGGCCGATGAACTGAACAGCAGATGGAACACTCCAGCCTGGGCCATGGCCTGGCACAAGGTCAGGCTGCCGCCGACATTGGTGTCGAAATAGCGCAGGGGCTCGCGCACGCTTTCACCGACCGCTTTCAACCCGGCGCAATGCACCACGGCATCGATCGGGAAATCGTGCAAAAGGTTATCCAGCAGTCGTCGATTGCGTACATCACCCTGAATGAACTCCGGTCGTTTTCCCGCCAGCGTACTGATGCGCTCGATCGCTGCGCGCTGGCTGTTGCACAAATTGTCGAGAATCAACACGTCCACGCCCTGGCCCAGCCACTCCAGTGCGACGTGCGCACCAATGTATCCCGCACCACCGGTAATCAAGATCATGCGCCCGCCCTCCCAAGTACTGCCATCGGCCGATGGCTTTGTGCATGGTTTCGAGGCGCCTGTGCGGCGGCAAAAACCATGTTGTCCTGGACGGTAGGGGATGGATTGTCCAGCGAGTTCAACTTCGTTTGCCAGCCGGTATGTGCAGTTCATCGGCTGCGCCCAAGGTTGGGCTGAACGACGTGTGAACGCTGCTATTCCAACCTTCAAGAGCCTTACGGCCTCATCGAGAAATGCCCTGCACTTGCAGTGCCGACAAGTGAGACGGCCCGGTGGCTCGGCACTGTGTCGACTTGTTTTCCCCGATGAGGAATTTTCGCCATGAACCTTGCAGAACAACCCGAGGCGCTCGCACTGGCGAGTGCGCAGAATGCTCTCGAAACATCCCTTCAGGTGCGGCCCACGCTGGTGTGCCTGTCGCATCTGCGCTGGGGCTTTGTCTATCAGCGGCCGCAGCACGTCATGTCGCGACTGGCGAAACACTACGACGTGGTGTTTTTCGAGGAATCGGTATTTATCGCAGACGCCACGCCCAGACTCGAACTTTCGAATCCAGCAGCAGGGATTGAGGTCGCGGTGCCGCAGTTGCCCATCGGCATGAGTGGCGTGGCGATTGCTCAGGCGCAGCGGCAATTGCTCGATGAACACCTCGCCGGCCGCGTTCAGGGCGATCTGCTGCTGTGGTACCTCACGCCGATGAGCTTGCTGTTTACCGAGCACCTCGACGCTCGCGTCACCGTCTATGACTGCATGGATGAACTCTCGGCGTTCATGGGCGCGCCCGCGCAATTGATCGATATGGAGCAGCAACTGCTGGCCCGCGCCGACGTGGTGTTCACCGGTGGCTATAGTCTGTGGGAGGTCAAGCAGCGCCAGCACGGCAACGCCTATCCGGTGCCGAGCAGTGTCGACATCGCGCATTTCGCCGCGGCGCGGCAGGCATTGCCGGAACCGCCGGATCAGGCAGCGATCGCGCGGCCACGCTTGGGCTTTTTCGGCGTGATCGACGAACGCTTCGATATCGAACTGATCGAGCGCGTGGCGACGATGCGCCCTGACTGGCAGATCGTGCTGATCGGGCCGGTGGTGAAGATCGACCCGCAAACCCTGCCGCAACGGTCGAACATTCATTATCTGGGTTCGAAGCAATACACCGAACTGCCGGATTACCTGGCGGGTTGGGACGTCGCGCTGATGCCGTTCGCCCTCAATGCGTCCACGCGCTACATCAGCCCGACCAAGACCCCGGAATATCTGGCCGGTGGCTGCCCGGTGGTGTCGACGCCGATTCACGACGTGGTCAGCGGCTACGGCGAGAGCGGCGCGGTGTTCATTGCCGCCACTGCCGAGGCTTTTGTCGAGGCGATCGAACAAGCTTTGGCACTCAAAGGCACGCCGGAATTTCTGCAGTGCGCCGATGCCGCCATCGCCGGCATGTCGTGGGACAACGCCAGTCGCTTCATGCAGGAGCAGATCGAATGCCTACGATAAGCCTGGAGCGCGCAAAGTCCTGCCCATCCTACGATTACCTGATCGTCGGTGCCGGGTTCGCCGGTAGTGTCATTGCCGAGCGTCTGGCCGAAGGATTGGGCCGTCGGGTATTGCTGATCGACCGGCGCCCGCACATCGCCGGCAATGCCTACGACCACTACGACGCCGCCGGCGTGATGGTGCATCGTTACGGTCCGCATATCTTTCACACCAATGCCCAGCGCATTGTCGACTACCTGTCGCGCTTCACTGAATGGCGACCTTACGAGCATCGCGTCCTCGCTCAGGTCGACGGCCAATTGCTGCCGATTCCGATCAATCTGACCACGCTGAACAGGCTCTACGGCTTGTCGATGACCTCCGAGGAAGCCGAGCTGTTCCTCGCCGAGCGCGCCGAACCGGTGGCGACCATTCGCACCTCTGAAGATGTGGTGGTCAATCAGATCGGCCGTGAACTCTACGAGAAATTCTTCCGTGGCTACACGCGCAAGCAATGGGGGCTGGACCCGTCGGCGCTGGATAAATCGGTGACTTCGCGCATTCCGACGCGGACCAGCGAAGACGACCGCTATTTCGGCGACACCTTCCAGATCATGCCCATGGCCGGCTACACGCAAATGTTCGAACGCATGCTCGATCACCCGAACATCGATCTGTTGCTCAGTACGGATTTCAAGGCTGTGCGCGACGAGGTGAAGTACGAGCATCTGATCTACTGCGGCCCGATCGACGAATACTTCGATTTCCAGTTGGGCCACTTGCCGTATCGATCCTTGCGTTTCGAGCACCAGACACTCGAACAGGAACACTATCAACCGGTAGCGGTGGTGAATTATCCGCACCCGGACGTGCCGTACACCCGCATCACTGAATACAAACACCTGACCGGACAAACGCACCCGTGCACCAGCATTACTTACGAATATCCGTGTGACGACGGCGACCCGTATTACCCGGTGCCCCGGGCGGAAAATGCCGAACTCTACAAACGCTACCGCGCACTCGCCGAGCAGACGCCGAACGTCACGTTCCTTGGGCGGCTGGGCACCTACAAGTACTACAACATGGATCAGGTGGTGGGGCAGGCGCTGGCCCTGTATCGGGATATTCAAGCGGCGCAGGCACCCGCCACTGCCGCAACCGAGACCGATGCTTCATGACCGCGCAGCCGAAAGGCGACGAACCCGAGCCCGGCGCAGGCGCTCATTCGATCTTCAGCAGCTTCGTCATGGCCGGTTTCGAATGTTCCAGTCAGCGCCGCCAGGATGGTCGGCGCCTGGACCTGCTGGCCGACACCGGACACGCGCGCTGGGTGGACAAGGATTACCAGCGACTGAGCGGGTTGAACATTCGTTGTGCCCGCGACGGCTTGCGCTGGCACCTGATCGAACGCAGCCCCGGTCGCTATGACTGGAGCAGCTTCGTGCCGATGCTCAAAGCCGCGCAAGCGCAGCAGGTGCAAGTGGTCTGGGACCTGTGCCATTACGGTTATCCGGATGACCTGGATTTCTGGCGCCCGGCATTCGTCGAGCGTTTTGCCCGTTTCGCCGCTGCTGCAGCGACGGTGATGATGGACGAGGGCGTCAGCGTGCCGTTCTACTCGCCGATCAATGAGATTTCATTCTGGAGTTGGGCGGGGGGCGAGGTCGCGTACTTCAACCCGACCGCACGCGGGCGCGCGCAGGAACTCAAGCATCAACTGGTGCGGGCGAGCATCGCTGCGATCGAAGCGATTCGCGAACAGGCGCCTCATGCTCGGTTCGTCCAGTGCGATCCGTTGATCCATGTGCTCGCCGGTTCCCGGCGCAGCGACGATATCGAAGCAGCCGAAGCCTATCGGCTGTCGCAATTTCAGGCGTGGGATCTGCTCACTGGCCGTGAATGGCCCGGCCTGGGCGGGCAGGAGCATTACCTGGATATCATCGGTGCCAATTTCTATGCGCATAACCAGTGGTATTACCACGGCCGGCGCATCCTTCGCGGCGAGCGCGACTTCCGACCGATGTCGGGCATGCTCAAGGAACTGCACCAGCGTTATCAGCGGCCAATACTGATCGCTGAAACCGGGGCCGAAGATGAAGAACGCCTGCCGTGGCTGGCTTACATCCTTGAGCAGACGCTGCTGGCCCTCGAACGCGGTGTGCCGGTGCAGGGGATCTGCTGGTACCCGTTTCTCGATTACCCGGGCTGGGATAACGGCCGGTATTGCCCCACCGGCGTGTTCGGCTACCCCGATGGCGAGGGCGAGCGCGCGGCGTTTCACCCGCTGCACGTCGAGCTGGCGCAGGTGCCCGAGCGGGTCGCCGCCTGTTTGCGCAGGGTCAATGGCGGGCACATTGAGGGGCGCGGGAGATGAACTTCCAGCAGATGCGCGATGAGCCCTTGCCGGCGTCAGCCGCTGCCTTTTTATGGCGCTACATCAGAATTCGTCCGGCGCACTTCGTCGCCATGGTCGCACTGGTGATGGGCGCGGCGTGCTGTGCGGTAGTGGTGCAGTACGGCATGAAACTGCTGGTCGACGCCATGGCCGCGGGGTCGGCGGCGGACCAGGTCTGGCACGCGTTCGGCCTGTTCATGGCGTTGATCGTGATGGAAAACCTGCTGTGGCGACTCGGCGGCTGGGTCGGCTGCCACACTATCGTCGGCAGTTGCGCCGATCTGCGCGTGGACCTGTTTCATCACCTGACCGGCCACCCGATGCGCTATTTCAAGCGGCACTTCTCCGGCTCGCTGGCCAATCGCGTCTCGGCGATCGGCGCTGCTGCCGACAAGGTCTATGGCGGGTTGACCTGGCGCATCGTGCCGCCGTGCGTGGATTTCATCGGTGCCGTGGCTTTGCTGTTGGCGGTGCACGGGGGCATGGCACTGGCCCTGGTCGGCTGCGTGATCGTGGTCGCCGCGCTGATCACCGTGTTCGGCGTGCGCGGCCGCAGCCGACACATCGCTTTCGCGTCGCAGTCGGCGCGGGTCGGTGGCGAGATTGTCGATCTGGTGTCCAATGTCTGGACGATCAAGGCGTTCTCCGGGCGGCAACGCGAGCGTCTGCGCCTGGAGCGCGAGATCGGCATCGAGGCCGATTCGCACCGCAGCAGCTGGATGTACATGGAGAAGGCGCGGGTGCTGCACGACATCTGCCTGACCGTGATGGCGGGCGGCATGCTCGGCTGGGCGATCGTGCTCTGGCGAGCGGGGCAGGTCACGGCGGGCGATGTGGTGATGGTCAGCGCGTTGACCTTTCGCATCCTGCACGGTTCGCGCGAACTGGCGCTGGCCCTGGTGGAAACCAGCCAGCAGATGGGTGTCATCAGCGAGACGCTGGGCATTGTCGCTCAGCCCCACGAACTCAGCGACACCGCGGAGGAACTGGCGCCGACCCGTGGGCACATCAAGATGCTCGATGTCAGTTACGCCTACCCGGACGGGCGTAAGGTCCTCGAGCATTTTTTCCTGGATATCCCGGCGGGACAAAGCGTCGGCATTGCCGGCACTTCGGGCTCGGGAAAATCGACGTTGCTCGGTTTGCTGCAACGGCTGGATGACGTGCGCAGCGGGGTAATCCTGATCGACGACCGCGACATCCGCTCGGTCAGCCAAGACAGTTTGCGCCGACAGATTGCCGTGGTGCCGCAAGAGCCGACGCTGTTCAATCGCAGCATTCTGGAAAACATCGGCTACGGTCAGCCCCATGCCACCGAGCAGCAGATCATCGCAGCGGCGCATCAGGCGTTTTGCGACGAATTCGTCCAGGCGCTACCGCAGGGTTATCACACCCCGGTCGGTGAGCGTGGAGTGACCTTGTCCGGTGGCCAGCGCCAGCGTCTGGGGCTGGCGCGAGCGTTTCTGAAGGACGCACCGATCCTGATTCTCGACGAGGCGACCTCGGCACTGGATTCCGATTCGGAAGCGATCATCCAGCGTGCACTGTGCAACCTGATGCGCGGCAGGACAGTCCTCGCGGTGGCGCACCGGCTCTCGACCATCGCCAATTTCGACCGGGTGCTGGTGCTGGAGGACGGTGAGATCGTGCAGGACGGCACGCCGCAGGAGTTGCGCGAAAGTCAGGGACGGTTCCGCACGCTGTGGCAGATGCAGGCGATGGTGCACAACCGTTGAACGCGGGCCTATTGCGCTGAGCGTGTCCAGACCCTGACGTAATCAATGCGAAACACCGACGGCAGGTCAGCATCGTCGACCACCCCGAACCAGTGCCACATCGCTTCGCTGTCGAAAACGATTTGCATGGGGAAGTGCCAATAGGTGTTCTTCGCCTCCCGGACCAATACGCCGTCGACGTACCAGCGCAACGTCTCGGGCTGCCAGTCGAAACCGTAGACATGAAAGGTACTGGCCAGCCGCCAAGGGGCATTCCATGTGCTGCCGGAACTCAGGTGTTGATCATTCTGCGGTCTGGCCCAGACATGGGCGTTCATGTTGTACCGGCGGTCGAACGCTTCGTTGCGGGTTTTGCCGCCGATTTCGAAGATGTCGATTTCCGTGGCGTTGTCCGGCAGCCCGGTCCACGCCAGCCAGAACGCACTGGAGCCGGCAGAGTTCATCGGCTTCGCCCGGGCTTCGTAATAGCCGTACATCCCCCGTTCGTTGGTGCGGACCATCGCCGAGCTGTAGTCCTTGTAGCCCAAGGCGACGTATTTCTCGGGGAGGGTCTGTTTGCGGAAGGTGATGTTCAGATTACCGCTGCCGACCTTGGCGTTCTCCGGTAAAAACAGCGCCGGTTTGCGCCCGAGGGAATCGGTGCCGGTGGCGTTGTTGACGTGCCAGCGTTCGGCGTCGAGCGTGCTGCCATTGAATTCGTCGGACAGCCGCGTATCGAGCTTCCAGCCGCCGGCATTGGCCTGATCCGACAACGGCAGATCGGGCGAAACGTGCGCCGGGGTCGGGCCTAACGGGCCAACCCGGGTCCACGCATCGGCCTGCTGCGGAACCACGACTGCCCATTTTTGCGCCAGGTAGTCGAACACACTACGGCGTTCGTCCTGGTTGCTGAATTGACGGTCATACACCAGCACTTCGGCGATGTCGCCGCGCAGGATTTCCGAGGTGCCGACTACGTTGCGCGCCACCGCGAACGGGCCGATCGGCACGTCACTGGTTTCCAGCAACGCCAGCGCCGGCTCGTAGGCGCTGGTCTGCTGCACGCTGATACCGAAATTCGGCGCGACGTTGTCGTTGTCCGCCAGTTGCGGGCGGGAGCTGAACAGTCGCTGCCAGGCCTTGCCGCCGGCCTGCTCGGGCAGACGTCGCGAGACGACGAACACCGTCACCGGGCCTTTGCTTGTGCGAATCGCCTGGCCCATGAACGCTGCCGTGCCGCTGAAACGCACCACACCGTGGCCGTTGAGGGCGTTGTCGACCCGCGTCGGCAAGGTCGTCGCCGCGCGGTTGTCGACGGTGACGTCATTGCCCTTGCCGGATTTATCCAGCCAGCGCACGACCTGGTTTTGCCCCTCCAGTGTCATCGCGGCCGGGTCATTGCCGTCCAGCCACAACACCAGGCCTTCAGTGACCGGCCCTGGAATATTGGCCTCGGCGCCAGCGCTCAGCAGCAGCAAGACAAACAGCATGCATCGTGATCTGTTCATGAGTCGTCCCTAACGTGAGTTGGCGGCGTTATTACGTGCCCACCGCCAGCAGCGGCGCCGGTTGCGGGCGGTAGCCCCATGGGTTGCTGGTCTGCCAGCGCCAGCTGTCGATGAGCATTTGTGTCAGCTCGCGTTGCGCGCGCCAGCCCAGTTCGCGCCCGGCCTTGCTTGCATCGGCGCGGCATTCGGCGACATCACCGGCGCGGCGCGGAGCGAAGCGGTAGGGGATGCGCAGACCGGTGACGTCTTCGAAGGCGCTGATGATCTGCAACACGCTGTAGCCGGTGCCGGTGCCGAGATTCCATACGTGCAGGCCATGCTCGTCGGCCTGCAAAACCTGCAGCGCTTTGAGATGACCGGCGGCCAGATCCAGCACATGGATGTAATCGCGAATACAGGTGCCGTCGATGGTCGGATAGTCGTTGCCATAAACGGTCAACGCCGCGCGCTGGCCGCTGGCAACCTCGGTCAGGCACGGCAGCAGATTGTTCGGCCGACCGTTGGGTGCCTCGCCGATCAGCCCGCTCTCGTGCGCGCCGATCGGATTGAAGTAACGCAGCACGGCAATGTTCCAGCGCGCGTCGGCGACGGCGAGGTCGCTGAGCAATTCTTCGATCACCAGCTTCGAGCGCCCGTAAGGATTGGCCGGTTTGCCGGTGCCGTGATCTTCGACGATCGGCATGCGGGCGGGCTCGCCGTACACCGTCGCCGAGGAACTGAACACCAGATTGAACACGTGGGCGCGGGCCATCGCCTGACACAGGTTCAGCGTGCCGACCACGTTGTTGGCGTAGTAATCCATCGGTCGACGCATGCTTTGCGCGACCGCTTTGAGACCGGCGAAATGCAGCACCGCGTCGATTGCGTAAGTGCTGAAAATCTCCTCCAGCAACGCCGCGTCGCGGATATCGCCTTCGATGAAATCGATGTGCGAATGACTCAACAGCTCGAGCCGTGTGATGGCCTCGCGGCTGCTGTTGCACAGGTTGTCGAGGATCAGAACCGAGCGTCCGGACTCGATCAACTGCAATGCCGTGTGCGAACCGATGTAGCCGGCACCGCCCGTGATCAACGTGGTTTTGCGCATGACGACGTGCTCCATTGCGAGGAAATCCGGCTCAGCGGGCGGTGAACACCAACTTGAATTCTTGCGGCCAGCGCGGGTGCAGCAGGCTGTAGGCCAAGGCGTAGGTCAGCGTGCCGATGGCGATGTCGCCGGCCAGGTGCGCATAACCGGACAGGCCGGTCTGCCGCGACAGCCACATCACCACCACGACCATCACGACAGAGGCAAGCAGGCTGCGGTAACTGGACTGGAAGAAGCTGCGCCAGTCGTAACCGATGGCGGCGTGCAGGCCGCGCACCTGCAATGGCGTGATCAGCAGCATGCGCAGCAGCAATGCCAGCGCCGCCGCCATGCCGCCGTAGCTCGCCCCGAGCAGATACACCAGCGCCAGCGCGAGCAGGGTGGTGGCGACTTCGGCCTTCAGCGTCAGATGTGTGCGATTGACCGCCACCAGCGCAGTGGTCGCATACAGCGCCAGATTGCCCAGCGCCGCCGTGCCGGCGAGCACTTGCAACAAGGGAATCGCGTCGGCCCATTTCGCGCCGAAGATCAGCAGGATGATGTCTTCGGCGGTCAGGGCAATGCCGAAAAACAGCGGGGTCAGCACGAAGCCGCTGATTGCCGTTGAGTCGCCGATGACGCCGATCAGCCGCGCCGGTTCGGCACTGCGCCGGGCGAACACCGGCAGGGCGTAGCTCATCAAGCCGTTGTAGATCGCCGAGCGCGGCAGGTCGATGATGCGCATCGCCAGGTTGAACATGCCCACCGCGTGCGCCCCGGCAGTCAGGCCGAGAATCAGGTTGACGCCGCGTTGCAGGGTTTGCGAACTCATGACGTTGACGCAGACCGGGAGGCCGGCGCGCAGCAGTTCGCCCAGCACCTGGCGGTCGATCAGCAAGGGAATGCGCCGACGCTCGCTGCGCATCAGCACCAGCGTGGAAATGCCGTCCATGATCAGCGCCTGCGCGACCACCGCCCACGGGCCGAAACCCAGCAGCGCTACAGCCACGCCGCCAACCCCGCCAGCCACTTTGCCGAGCAAGGTGCGCGAGGCCAGCAGCTTGAAATTGCCGCTGCGGCGCATCTGTGCCACATACACCCGGGCCATCAGGGTGAAGAGGATTTTCACTGAGGCCACGGCGGTCATCCAGCGCAGTGCGGTGGACGGCGTATACAGCACGACCGCCAACGAGATCAACGCAATCGACAACAGACTGACCAGTACCGCAAACCAGAACACGCTGCTGATGTGTTTGTCTTCCATCCGCTGCAGGCGCACCAGCGGATCTTCGAGCATCGACGAGAAAAGAATGCCGACCACCTCGACCACGGCGATGATCAGCGTGCCGATGCCCAGCTCGGTCGGCGTCAGCAAATGCGCGTAGACGACAAAGGTAATCATCGACAGGAAAATCAGGCCGAACTTCTCGGTGAAAATCCATACGAGGGTCATCAGGCGACGGTTGGCCATGGCGCGATCCCCGACACTCAGCGGCTGTTGCCCAGGCTTTTCAAGCAGGCGTAGAGGTAGCGCAGGGTCGGTTTGCCCTGGGAGAAAAACAGCGTCTGCCACGAATGTCCGAGCATCTGCCGGAACACTTCGATGACCCGTCGATGATCGCCGCGCCGGGAAAACGCATTGAGAAACTCCGCGTGATTGGCGAGGACGAAATAGATCCGCTGCTGCTTGTTCAGCCGGGTGCCGTAGCGTGCCAGGTACAGCTGGATAAAACGCAGCTTGTGCGGGTAATACTTGTGCGGTTGCGCGGTGATGTTGGCAGCGGTGACGGCGCGCCAGTGCAGGATCTGCGGCACGCTGTGGATCTCGCTGATTTCCGCGATGCGCGTCCACAGCAGACGATCCTCGGCGAAGCGCAGGCTCTGATCGAAGCCGCCAATGGCGACGATGATTTCGCGCAGGGCGAGTACGCCGGAGGTGCCGTTGATGATGTTTTCGCGCATGAAATCGGCAAAGTGGTCGCCGTGTTTGCAGCGGTCCTCCAACTGACGTTTGCCGTCACTGAATTCGCTCATCTGAAAACAATCGATCAGACCGACCTTGCGCCCCTGTTGGCTCAGTTCGGCGTGCAGGGTCAGTTGTTTTTGCAGTTTCTCGGGATGCCAGCGGTCATCGGCATCGAGGAAGGCGATGAAGGTTTCCTCGGCACTGAACACGCCGCGATTGCGCGCACTGGCCGGGCCTTGGTTGGGCTGCTGCAACAGCACGATGGGAAAGGGCGCGGCGTACTGCTTGACGATCTCTGGCCCGGCATCGCTGGAACCGTCATCGACGACGATGACTTTGTCCGGCAGGCGGGTTTGTGCACTCACCGAATCCAGCGTGCGTTGGATGCTGGCGGCGGCGTTGTACAGCGGAATCACCACGCATACGGTGACGGCCGAGGGATCATTCAGCATGGGCGTTGCTCCCTGAAAGTGGTGCGCATCGGCCGAGCGCTGGCGACTGGCAGCGGCTGCGTACGGACGACGAGGTGGTGGCGGAAGGTCAGGCTGAGCACGCAGAAAATCAGGAACTCGCCCGAACGGTAGTTGGGGATCACATAGGCGACGTAATTGGTGACCACGAACAGGCCGATGATCACCAGCGCACAGGCCTGATAGCGCGCCGACTGATCCGCCGTGATCGCCCGATAACGCTTGCTCAGCGTCTGGGCAAACATCAGCAGCAGGGCAATCAACTGAATCAGGCCGCCGTTGAGCAGGGTTTCGACGTAGCCGCTGTGGGCATTGCCGATGTAGCCCCAGCGGGTAATGAAAGCATCGGCATCGGCGCTGGCCCAGAACGCGCCGAAGCCGTAGCCCTTGAGAAATTGCGCATCGATCAGCGGCTGCAACAGCTCCCAGATCAACGTGCGGTCAGTGAGTGACGGGTCGCGGCCGACCAGTTCCAGCAGCATGGCGTAGTTGGCGTAAAGCACCCCACACAAGAGGAAGAACACCAGCGTCGCGGCGGTGAAGGCCAGCAGTGAGCGGTTGATACGCAAGCGGATCAGCGTGATGAAGTAGGCGTAACTGGCGGTGCCGGCGACGATCAGCGCAATCGCCGTGGCCGACTGCGCCAGGCCAATGGCGATCAGCGCGAACAGCCCGTAGAGGATAGCCAGCGGGTTGCGTTGGCGGATCATCGGCAGCAGCAACAGGATCGCGATGGCGTTCAGGCGTGCGCCGGCGTTCTTTTCCGCGAACACGCCGCGAAAGGCACCGTCACGGATGCCACCGGAAATGAAGGCGATGTCCGGGCGAATCACGGCGAAGATCAAGCCGACCAGCGCCGCCGCACCGATCACGCAACCGAACAGAAAAGCGATCCGCTCGATGCTGTAGCGCCAGGCAATGAAACCGGCGAAGAACACTACGCTGAGCAGCGCGACGAAACGCTTGAAGCTGAGCATCGGCTCGCTCGACCAACTGATCGACGCCGCCACGCAACCGAGGAACACCAGCAAAAACAGGTTCTGCCGGTAGAAGCTCTTGCTGAGAAAAACCTTGTGGCGGATGAAAAAGAACAGCGGCACCAGCAAGGTCAGCAAGCCGCAGACCTGATTGGCCAGATTGCCTTCCAGATCCTGCTGCGCATCGTCCAGCGTGCTGACATTGCCCAGGCGCAGAAAGAAGCCGATCACTTGCGTATAGAACAGCACGCCAAACAAGGTGAAGGCGTCGGCCAGCGTCGAATAGCGCACTTGCAGGCGGTTCATCTCAGCGCCTCCCGAGTAACGCCTTGAGGTAGGTCTGCACCGCGCGAGCGCTGACAAAACGCGCGGCAGCATCGATGCGGCGCTGCCGATGCAGGGCGCGCGGCGCGGACATTTGTGCGCTGATCGCGGCGGCGAGAGCGTCCGGGTCGTCGACCTCGACCAAGGGCGCGACGGCGCCGTCGGCGAGAATTTCCTGCGGGCCATACGGGCAGCGCGTCGCCACTACCGGGGTGCCGGTGGACAAAGCTTCGACCAAGGCATTGGGGCTGCCCTCGAAACGCGACGACAAGACAAAGCAATCTGCCCGAGCGATCTCGGCGATTGGATCATTGGCGTAACCCGGCAGATCACAACGCTGTGCAACGCCGAGCGCTGTCGCTTGGGCCAGCAGTTCGCCGCGCAGGGCGCCTTCGCCGAAGATGATCAGCCGCGCATCGCCTTGCGGCAGGCGGGCGAAGGCGTCGATCAGGGTGTCGAAACCTTTTTGCTGCGCCAGCCGACCCACGGCGACGATCACCGGGGTGGTTTTGTCCTTGAGCCAGGGATGGCTGGGCGCGGCGGCAGGTTTGTCGCGAAAATCGTTGTCAAGCACCGGGTTGTCGGCGGTGGTCACATCGCGCGGACGGGCGATGGTGGTGTCGACCAGATCTTCGGCAACGCCTTGCGACACGCAGATCACCGGGTTGGGAATCAGCCGGTACAGCCACGGCGCCAGCCAGTAGGCGAGCTTCACCGACAGCGCCGGGTTGACGTGCTTGTCCCGCGAGAAGGCATTGCGCTCGCTGACATGCAGCCGCGCCAAAGTCCCGGACAGCACAGCCGCGGCAATCGCCACGACGTTGACGTGGGTGAGGGCGGCCAGTTGCGCGTCGTATTGATTGCTGCGCAAAAAACGCGTCAGCGCCGGCACCGCCGCTGCGCTGCGCGGACTGTCGAGCAGCACTTGCCTGACCCGTGGGTCGAGCGCCGGTTGATTGATGCCGGCACCGGTGAGCATCAGCAACGTGACTTCGTTGCCGGCTTCAACCAAGGCCCCGGCGAGGCGCACCATCATTTTTTCAGCGCCGCCGGCGCCGAGGTCCTGGAGGATGATCAGCAGTTTTTTCATCGGTTCCACACCTGGTAATAAGCCTGAGCGGCGTACTGGCTGGTATAGGGCTGGATCGCTTCGCTGACCGAGCGTCGGGCCGGCGTCGCGGGTTCGCGGCTGGCCAGACTGTCGAGCAGCGCCTCGGCCAGGGCCGGCACATCGTTGACCTTGACCAAGCGCCCGAGGCGTCCGTCGTCGAGCAACTCCCGCGGCCCGCTGCCGCAATCGCTGGAAATCACCGCCGTGCCCAGTGCCAGCGCCTCGACCAGCACCGTCGGCAAACCTTCGTGCAATGAGCTGAGCACCAACAGCTGCGCATGGCGAATCAGCGGATAGGGATTGCGCAGATGCCCGGTGAAATGCACCAGACGTTCGATGCCCAGTCGTTGCGCCTGCGCTTCAAGCGCTGCGCGCAACGGGCCGTCGCCGGCAATCACCAGATAGGGCAGCGTGCGCTGTTGCGCTGCCAGCGCATAGGCTTCGAGCAACAGATCGAAGCCCTTGGTTTCCACCAGTCGGCCGATCCCCAGCCAGTAATGATGGGGCACGCCACCGGGCAACGGCGCTTGTGCCGCATGCAACAGTTGCTCGCTGATCACCGCGTTCGGGCAATAACGGATGCGCGGCTGGCCCCACGGCATCAACCCGGCAAGCGACTGGCGCAAACCGTGGGACACCGCGACCACCTTGCCGCTGCCGCACAGATACAGCGCGTACAACAGGCGCAGGCTGGCGCGCCCGGTGTTCTGTTCGGCGCAATCCAGTGCGGCGTGGCGGGTGTAGATGACTTGGCACGGACTGCCCAAGGTGGCGAACCAAGTGCAGAGATTGGCCTGCTCCTTGGCGCCGATCAGATGCGTCACGCCTTCGCGAAGAATCAAGCGGCGCAGCAGCACGATCGATTTCAGCCAGCCAACGAGGCCGCCGCCACCACCGGCAAGGCTTGGCGCGCCGTCGACGTTGGGCGAGTCGCCGTTCATGACGAAAAAACTCACCCGTCGGCCGTCCGCCAGGAACTGCTCGGCGAGACGTTGCTGCACGCACTCGACGCCGCCGCCAGTCTGGTAATCCTTGAGCGTGAACAGAATATGCATCGGCACAATCCTCATGGGGCGGTGACATTGATCGCCACTTGCTGGCGCAGAATCAGTTCGGTCAGGCGCAGGGCATTGCTCGGGTAGTCGAGCAGGTAACGCTTGATCGTGTGCGGCTCGCGGTACATGCGGTAGAAGGCGCGCAGGTGCAGGCGGTTGATGGCGTCGGGGTAGTAGCGCTCGCTGGCATTCGCCTCCTGACGAATGAAACCGCCGCAGGTGAATGCCACGCCGCTGAAGCCCCCGCGCAGCGCATCGAGGACAAAACGCTCCTGCAACCCGGCGCCGAGGCCGACCAACAGCAGGTTGGTCCGCTGCCGACGGATGTCAGCCTGCAGCGCCGCGCCTTGCTCGGCGTCGAAGTAACCGTTGTGCGCGCCAACCAGCTGCAGGCGCGGGTACTGCGTGCCGAGCTTTTCCACGAAACGATCAAGCTCCGCCTGCCGCGCGCCCACCACATAGACGCGTTTGCCGCGCTGCTCGGACTCGCGCAACACCGGATCGGCAATCGAGGTGAAATCGAAACTGACCCGCTCCACTGCGCGCCCGGTAATGCGCGACATGAACCCGGACATCAGCATGCCGTCGCAGAAATACGCCAGCGACGGCGGCGGTTGGCGGATGAAACTGCCGATCGAGGCGAAGTTGAGAAAGGAGAACGCCCGGTTCGATTCCAGCAGCGCCGGCGAATAACGATCCAGCAATTCCAGGCGGATCATGACGCGAGATCCTGTGCTTCGGCGGCGCAGGTCGGCCGGCCCACGCTGATGTAGGTGAAGCCGCGCGCGCTGAGGCGTTGCGGATCGAACAGGTTGCGGCCATCGAAGATCAGCGGGTTTTTCAGCTGGCGGGCGAGCAATTCGAAGTCCGGCGCGCGAAACGATTGCCACTCGGTGACGATCACCAGCGCGTCGGCATTTTTCAGCGCCGCCTCTTTGGTCCCGGCCAGGGTCAGGTCGTCGCGCGGGCCGTAAAGCTGCTGCGCCTGCTCCATGGCTTTCGGGTCGAACGCCTGCACGCTGGCGCCAGCACGCCACAAGGCCTCCATCAACACGCGGCTGGGGGCTTCGCGCATGTCGTCGGTGTTGGGCTTGAAACTCAGGCCCCAGAGGGCAAAGGTTTTGCCTTCAAGGGCACCGTTGAAGTGATCGGCAATCTTGTGGAACAGCGTGCTTTTCTGCTCATTGTTGCGCGACTCCACCGCCCTGAGCAGGCGTGCATCGATATCGACGCCGTGGGCGGCATGGATCAGCGCACGCACATCCTTGGGAAAACACGAACCGCCGTAACCGATGCCGGGATAGATGAACTGATAGCCGATGCGTGGATCCGAACCGATGCCGTGGCGAACCATTTCGATGTCGGCGCCGAGTTTTTCGGCAAGCCCGGCCATCTCGTTCATGAAGCTGATCTTGGTCGCCAGCATGCAATTGGCGGCGTACTTGGTCAGCTCGGCGCTGCGCACGTCCATGACGATGATCTTTTCGCGGTTGCGATTGAACGGTTCGTACAGCTCGCGCATCACCGCTTCGGCGCGGGGGCTGTCGGTGCCGATGATGATTCGGTCCGGGCGCATGCAGTCGTCGACCGCACAGCCTTCCTTGAGGAATTCCGGGTTGGACACCACGTCGAAGGTCAGCGCAGCGCGGCCGCTTTCGCCGAGGATGGCGTTGATGCACTCGCGCACCCGATCCGCCGTACCCACGGGCACCGTGGATTTGTCGACGATGATCTGCTCGCCGCGCAGGTGCTCGCCGATGGTACGGGCGACGCTCAGCACATGTTTGAGATCCGCCGAACCGTCCTCGTCCGGTGGGGTGCCAACGGCGATCAACAACACGTCGCCGTGCTTTACCGCAGCGGCCAGATCATTGCCGAATTGCAGGCGACCGCTGTGATGGTTTTCCCGCACCAGGCTTTTCAGCCCCGGTTCGTAAATGGGCAGGCTGCCGTCGTTCAAGGCCTGCACCTTGGCCGCGTCGACATCCACACACAGCACGTTGTGGCCGACCTCGGCCAGCGCGGCGCCCTGGACCAGTCCGACATAACCGATACCGAATACACTCACATTCATGGGAAAACCTCATGCGCGGTGGGGTGGGCCAGAGCGCTGGCCGCAGTCAGTAGATGTTTTTCGAGAACAGGGTGAAGGGCGTCTTCAGGAGGATCTTGATGTCCAGCCACAGCGACCATTGATTGATGTAATTGAGGTCCTGGGCGACCCGGCGCTGCATCTTTTCCACGGTCTCGGTTTCGCCGCGGTGCCCGGTGATCTGCGCCAGGCCGGTGATGCCAGGCTTGAGCCGATGCCGCGCCATGTAGGCGCGCACCTTGCCGGTGTAATAGATGTTGTGGGTGACTGCGTGCGGGCGCGGGCCGACCAGCGCCATGTGTCCGAACAGCACGTTGAACAGTTGCGGCAGTTCGTCGATGGAGCTGCGCCGCAGAAAGCGTCCCAGCGGTGTGACGCGGTCGTCGTCGCGGGTGGCCTGACGCACTTGCTGATCGTCGTGCACGCGCATCGAGCGAAACTTCCACACCCGGATCACTTCGCCGTCGCAGCCATGGCGGTTCTGCTTGAACAGCACGGGCCCCGGCGACGTCAGCTTGACCGCGATGGCCACGCCGAGCAGCAGCGGGCTGAGCAGCATCAGTGCCATCGCAGCGACGCTGCGTTCGAACAGGTCCTTGCAGAACAGGCTGCCGGGGTGCGAGGTGAGCAGGCTTTCGTTGAGGTAGATCGCCGGCATCCGCTCGATCTCGGAGATCGAATGATTGAGCAAGACCATGCTGCCCAGATCCGGAATCCACACCACGTCGACGTTCATGTCGAGCAGGTTGATGTACAACGCTTCGATGGTCGCCGCCTCGGCCATCGGCAGCACGATGTACACCCGCCGCGCCTGCAAGCGGGTGATGATTTCGCGAATGTCCTCAACCTCGCCGAGCAGCGGCAGAATGCTGGGCGCCGGGCCGCTGTCGGCTTTTGCCGCGACGAAACCGAGCAGCAGCGCGCGATCCGGGTCGAGGAGTTTGCGCGCCAGCTCATGGGCGGTCGGGCAGGTGCCGATGATCACCGCGCGGCGCTCGTTGCAGATCATCTTGGTGTACATGCGCACGAACAGATGCAGCGGCAGAAACGTCGCCGCCTGAGCAAGAAAACCCACCACCGCCCAGACAATCACTACCTGCCGGGAAAACAACGCGCTGGTCTGGGTGACGAAGGCGATGCTCATCAGCAGCCCGAGCAGAATCAGCCAGCCGGCGAGCAAGCGTCCGAGCCCGACCAGCAGGCCATGACGTTTGTGATAGACCTGGACGAGGCTGTAGACCGGCATCGAGCCGAGCACGGTGAGGATGATCAGCAGCCGGTATTCACTGGGCAAGGCGCCGATACGCCAGTGCACCAGCACCATCAGCAACAGGTTCACCAGGGTCATTGCGCACAACCATTGCCCCCAGAAAGTGAGGCCGCGACGCTGTGCCATTTGCGCGGAATATTGCGAGGTCATCGGCACGATCTCCGATTCATCGAACAGGGAAGGGATGGCTGCTGCCGGGCGGCACGGCCCGGAGGATCAGCGCGGGGCGAAGTCGTAGTCGTAGAAGGAACGGGAATGGCCATGGCCGTACTTGCGCGCCTTGCGCAGATCGACCTGATTGAGCACCACGCCGAATACGGGCGCCTGGCTCTGCTGCAACACGGCAATGCTTTTGCGCACCTGGCCGACCGGCGTGCTCTGCGCCTTGACCACGTAGATCACCGCGTCGGAATGCTGCGCCAGCAACAGCGCGTCGCTGACGATTTCCGCTGGCGGCGAATCGATGATGATGTGCCGGTAGCGCGACTTGAGAATGTGCAACAACCGGCCGAGGCGTGGCGAACTGAGCAAATCCTGCGCGGGGGCCACGGCGTTGCTCGAACTGCTCGAGGCTTTCAGTCGTGGTGCGTCGAACGGATCCAGCATCGACGGTGCCAGGCAGCCGGCCGGAAGCATGTCGAGATTGCCGACGCTGCGAATGCAGTCTTCCAGCCGCGCGGTGCCGGCCATGAGGTTGGCGAGGCCGGGGCTGTCTGGCGGGAAATCGAAGTTCAGCGACAGCGTCGGCTGCCGCATGTCGGCATCGATCAGCAGCACCCGTTCCAGCGGCGCCAGCGACGAAGCGAGATTGTTGGCGATGGTGCTCTTGCCTTCGCCGGACACCGAGGACGTGACCAGCACCACCTGCGCCGGGCGCTCGTTGTTTTGCAGCATCAGCCAGGTGCGCAGGTTGCGGATGGTTTCGCAGAAGCGCGGGTGATCGTTGTCTTCGAACAGCCGCGCCAATTGTCGACGGCTCTTCTTCATCACCAGCGGCACCACGCTGAGCAGCGGCACATTGAGCAGGCTCTCGACGGTGTCGTCGGTCTTGAAGGTGTTGCTCAGCGTATCGAAGAGGAAGGCGAGGGCGACGCCAACCACCGCAGCCACCAGCGCAACGATCGCGAGGATCAGGTTCTTGCGCGGTTTGCTCGCTTCCAGCGGGGCGATCGCCGGGTCGACGATGCGCGCCTTGGCCGAATCCATGTCCGAGGTGGCGGCGGTTTCCTTGAGACGAGTGACGAAGGTTTCATACAGCGCGCGGGTGCTGTCGACTTCACGCTGGAATTCGCGCAGCTGGAATTCCTTGCGCGAAATGTCCTGAATCTGCGCCTTGTTGCTGTTGAAGGATTTGCGCAACGCGTCTTCGCTGGCCACCGCCAGTTGATATTGGCGTTCGATGCCGGCGACCACTTGCTGCACCTGCAGCCGCAGGCTGTTGGCCGCCGTACGTTGTTCGGAACGGGCGGATATCAGCGCCGGGTGCTTGGGCCCGTAGCGGCCCGACAACTCCTCGACCTTGGCCTGGGCCTTGGCCAGGTCGGCCTGGAACTGCTGAATCAGCGGGTTGCTCAGCACCGCCGGCACGCTGGACAAACGGCTGATGTCGCCGTTGCTCAAGGACTGCGCCTGACGGAACTGGCTCTCCGCTTCGGCGCGATCGCGGCGTGCATCGATCATGCGGTTGCCGGTCATTTGCAGTTCGTTGGCACTGATCGTCGCGACACCGTCGACATCGACCAGACCCTGTTCTTCGCGATACCCCTGCAACTTGTTTTCGGCCACCCGCAGGTTGTCGCGCAACTCGACCAGGCGGGTGTTCATCCAGCTGGTGTTGTTTTGCGAGGACTTCAGGCTAGTGTCCTGCTGGCTGTCGATGAAGCCTTGGGCGAGGGCATTGGCCACCGCCGCAGCGAGGGCCGGGTCGGGCAGTTCGACGTCGATTTCCAGCAACTGGCTTTTGCCGACAAACTTGACGCTGGTGTGCAACATCAGGTTTTGCGTGACGTCGTTGAATACCTGTTCTTCGGTCGCTGGCGGCTTCGGTGGCGGCAGCAGATCCAGCCATGGCAGCCATTGGTCGCGGTTGAGATCGGCCAGCCATTGGCGCGGGGTGAACCAGCTCTGCGCCTGCTGGCGCGGATCGGTGATCGGATTCGTGGTGAGGCCGAGCTTGCGCACGGCGCGCTCGGCCAGTTCCCGCGATTGCAGCAGGGCTTGCTGGGTCTGCAGGTAATCGGTGGTGGTGGCGCCTCCGGCTTCAGCGGCTTGCTGAAAACTCATGACGGGCGGCGTCTTGTCCTTGATCAGCAACGTCGCACTGCCGACGTACTGCGGCGTGATGAACGACAGCGCCGCCACGGCCAGCGCGCAACTGAGCAGGACCAGCCAGGCGATGTTCCACTTCGCCGACCAGATCACGCGCCACAGGTGCAGCAGATCAAGGGTGTCCGACTCATCGGCCGCTTGCGTTTGCGAGTGGCTCTGAAGCGGACGTTCGAGGTAGGTGCTTGGGCTGTTGTCCATGATCAGAAAAAGCCTTGTGCAATGGAAATGGTGTCGCCTGGGGCGATGACGGTGGTGCGCGAGATGTTTTCAGTGACCGGCGGGCCGCCGCTGCCGCGCAGGATCGTCACGCGTTTCATTGAGGCGCGTTCGGTCAGGCCGCCACCCAAGGCAATGGCTTTTTCCAGGGTCAGGCCGGGCTGGAAGGGGTAGCTGCCGGGCTTTTGCACTTCGCCATTGATGTAGAACGGGCGGTATTCGATCTGGCTGAGGCTGACTTTCGGATCGACCAGATAGCCTTGCTTGAGGCCGTCGACGATCTTCTGTTCGACCTGATTGGGCGTCAGCCCCTTGGCAACGATTTCGCCGAGAAACGGGTAGGAGAAGGTGCCGGCGTCGTTGAGGCGGATCTTCTTGAAGCTCAGTTCCGGCTCGCCGAACACCGTGATGCGCAAGACATCGCCGGCGGCCAGGCGGTAATCGGCGTTGGTGTCCGCCGCCTCGACCGTGGGCACTGTCCAGAGCAGCAACAACAGTAAAATCAGGCGCAAGTGCATGGCCCAACCCTCCTACAGACTGACGTCGAAAGTGATCTGGAAGACGTTGCGGGTGAAGCTTTCGTTGTCGGCATCGGAGTCGTTGTCGCGGTGCCGATAGGCGAGTTCGACGTCCAGCCAGCGGCGCATTTCGTAAATCACGCCGAGTTTGTAATCCTGCAGATCGTCGCTGCGGTCCTGGCCTTCGTAGACGTAATGGCCCATGCCGACTTCGGCAACGCTGGTGATGCGTTCGGTCCAGCCGTGGCGCCAGCCGACCTGAGTGAAGGTGGCCTTCACCGCGTCGGAGCCGTCGTCGCCTTCGGCCATGGCCTGGCGGGCGAGGAAGGTAAACGTCGAGTAGGTGCGCGGTTTCCACGCCAGATCCACTTGCCAGGTCGGGTTGCTCAGATCGTCGGAGCCGCTCTGGTCGAAGTTCTTGCGCTCGTAGCCGACGCGCAATTTGCCGGTGGTTTTTGCGGTCATGTCCCATTCGGCCCCGGCCAGCACCGCATCGGAGCGACTGCTGCGCGGGCTGTTCGATTGCAGGTAGTCGAAGCGCGTGTGGTCGTATTCGAGCAGGCCGCGGGTCTTGCTGCCGAGGCGGTGATACCAGGTTGTGGTGAGGTTGCTGGTGTTGCGCTCCTTGTCATCGTTGATGCCGTCGGCGTTGTCATAGCGCAGTTGGGCGTAGCTGGCGCCAAGGTCGATCTGGTTCAGCGCGCTGCGCGCGCCGAAGGTGTAGACGCCGCCGACGCGCTTGCTTTCGATCTTGTCGTTGATGCCGTCGACGGCGGTCGAGGTGGTGCGCTCGTATTTGCGCGCCTCGGCTTCGAGTTTCAGCCGATGCCGGTCGGTGAACTCCATGATGCTGTCGGCGCGCAGACGCTGGGCGGTGTTCGAAGCGTCCGAGGCGCTGTGATAGATGTAGCGGGTCGGCTCCCAGATCACCCGCGTAGCGCTGTTGCGATCCTCGGCCTTGAGCTCGAAGGCCGGCGCCAGGCGGGTGACCATGGTTGACTCGACGTCATGTTCGACTTCACGAAAGTTGTCGTCGTAGCTTTCCGACAAGGCGAAGGTCGGGGTGAAATCGAAGCCGTAGACATTGATCGCTTGCGGCTCAACGCTCCAGGCAGCTTCGGGTGCGCAGCAGGCGACGACTAAAACCAGGGAACAGCGAGGCTTCAGAGCCATGGATCACGCTCCTGATAGAGGGGGTCGGTGTCAGGGCGAAGCGGATCCGGACTATTGTCGCTGGCGTTCGAGGTAACTCAGCGGAACGCTGACGTGCTGTTGGCGGTTGAGGAAATTGAGCAGGATCATCACGCGCTCATCGCCCTGCATGGACAGGAACACACCTTCGAGCGGGGACAGTGGGCCCTGGACGATCTGCAAAGGTTCACCAGGCTTGAGCGTCGGCTCGGCGGGAAAACCGATCGACTCCTGGCTGCGTTCACGCAATTGTGCGATCACGTCTTCATCGACCCGGGCTGGCACGTGGTTGAATTCGACGATGCGACTGACGCCGCGGGTAGAGCGAATCGGCGCCCAATTATCGTCACGGCTCAACTGAATGAACACGTAGCCGGGGAACAGCGATTCCAGGGTTCGTTGGCGTTTGCCACGAATACTGCGCTCGCTCATCAGCTGCGGCCGAAAGGTCGAATAGTTCTGTTGCTGCAGATTGAGTTGTGCCCGTTCATCCTGGCGGGGCTTGCACTGCAATAAATACCAGTTAGAACCGTTGCGGCAAACCGTTAGCATGCTGGAGTACTCCATACATAGCGATCGTTTAAGCAATGCGGCCGATAACGTGGGACGAGCCGTCATGCTTGCTAGTAGGTAGTAGGCTGATCAAGGCAAAGTGCCGAGCCAGATGCATCAATGTTTATTGGCAGAAGAAGTGTTTCAAAAATGAATCAACTTAGGTGGGTTATTGTTATATCCGTGGCCGTCTTGGCTATAACGATCCGGCGGCTTTTGTTCAGGCAAAGCTACCGCACGGTTCGCAGTTGCGACCTTCAGGATCCAATTACATAAGTAGCCAGAGAGCGGGAAAGTGCGCATCGGCGCGAGCTCATCGGGCAGGGATTAGTTATCGGCCAGTCTTTGCAAGCTGTCAATTAATAACAGTCAAAAAGACTGCCTTTCATCCGCTGATGATGGCCATGTTTCGTAAGTCGTTGATCTTAATCAACGAAATCTATTCGTCGGATTCTTTAAACTTTTCCGAGTTATTGAAGTCGTTGCGATTAGATGGCGGCTGTGATAGCAAATTAGTTTCAATCTTACATCTTTCGCTGCGCAAAAAGTGCGGTCATTAAATGCCTTGCGTCGGATGTCGCTGGCTTCAGCAACTTGGCTCGTCTATGAATAGTTGCCGCCAGACTCTTGTGATATGTCCGGCAATGCGCATCCCTTGAAAGTCGAGCTGGTAAATCGGGGTAATCATGAGCGTTCTGGTAACGGGGGCAGCAGGGTTTATCGGTTATCACACGGCCATGCGTTTAAGTCGCGAGGGATTTTCGGTCGTTGGCATCGATAATCTGAATCCTTACTACGACGTCAAACTCAAACAGGCGCGGTTGCACAGATTGCAAACGCTGACCAATTTCACTTTCCAGCGGCTGGACATCGTTGACCCGGCAGCATTGACCGCGCTGTTCGTGGAGGGCCGATTCAAACAGGTCATTCACCTCGCCGCGCAGGCCGGAGTCCGCTACTCCCTCGACAATCCCGACGCCTACGCGCAATCGAATCTGGTCGGGTTTCTCAACGTCCTCGAAGCCTGCCGGCATCATCCGCCGGCCCACTTGATCTACGCCTCCAGCAGCTCGGTCTATGGTGCCAACATCCGGATGCCGTTTCGCGAAGACGATCAGGTCGATCAGCCGGTTTCGTTGTACGCCGCGACTAAACGCGCCAACGAACTGCTCGCGCACAGCTACTGCCATCTCTACGGATTACAGGCTACCGGCCTGCGTTTCTTTACCGTGTACGGCCCGTGGGGCCGACCGGACATGGCGCTGTTCAAATTCACCGAGGCGATGCTGCAAGGGCGCGCCATCGACATCTACAACCAAGGCGAAATGGCGCGGGATTTCACCTATATCGACGACATCGTCGAAGCGATTTTCCGCTTGCTCGACAAACCTCCCGCGCTCAGCGGGGAGCGCGGCACCAACCGCTTGTTCAATATCGGCCGGGGTAGTCCGGTGGCGCTGATGAGCTTCGTCGAATGTCTGGAGCAGGCACTGGGCATCAAGGCGCAACGCCGCTATTTGCCGATGCAGGAGGGCGATGTGCTGAAAACCTGGGCCGACGTGTCGGCGCTGGCACGCTGCATCGACTTCAGCCCGCAGGTGCCGATCGAGCAGGGCGTGCAGGCGTTCGTGCAGTGGTATCGAGAGTTCTATCAGCTCTGAGTCAGTGCAGGGTGACGGCCCTGCGACTTTCCCCGATGCGGATCCGGTCAAGGGCGCGATTCAGCGCATCCAGCGCATCCAGCAGCGCCTTGGCCTCGGCTTCACGCCCGTCGCCCCACAGGCGTTCGGCCATTTTGTTCAAGGCCAGAATCGCACGCTCGATGTCGGCTGCACTGGCGGTGTCGTTGGGGGCTGGTGGTTTTTCCGGCATTCAGGGTTCCTCGGCGGTCGGCACACCATACCGCCAAGGCGCCGAGCAATACAGCCACAAGTATCCCCGGTCAGCAGCGGACGCAGTTTGGTCAGCGATTAGCCTCAGTCAATCCCGCCTCGATAAACCGCACCGAACTCTCCAGCGCCTGCTGCCCCTCGGCCAGCATGCCCGCGTAGAAATGCCAGGCGTGAAACATGCCGGGCCACACTTCAAGATTGACCCGGACGCGGTTGTCAGCCAGGTGAATGGCCAGACGCATGGCGTCACTGAGCATCAGTTCGTTTTCGCCGATCTGCACCAGAATCGGTGGCAGTCCGGTGACGTCGGCGAACACCGGCGAGGCCAGCGAATGGTTGGCCAAGGTCTCGCCGAGAAAGGCTCGCGCGAGGATGTCCAGCACTGGCTTGGAGTTCAGCGGATCAAGGCCTTCACGATTGCTCATGGAGGCTCCGGTGTGTTCGAGGTTGGCCCATGGCGAAATTGACGAGCCTACCGCTGGCAATGGCAAACCCTTGGACTTTGCCGCGACCATCACGCTGATCACCATCGCGCCACCCGCCGACTCGCCTGCGAAGGCAATCTTGCTGGCGGCGATGTTCTGCTCAAGCAACCACTCGTAGGCGCGCAAAGTGTCATCGATGGGGGCGGGGAACTGATGCTCGGGTGCGAGGCGGTAATCCGGCATGTACACCCGTGCGCCAAGCATTTTTGCGTAGTTGCCGCCAATGCCATAGTAGCCGTCAGGTCGACCGACGATGTAGGCGCCACCGTGGATGTACATCAGCACCGCGTCGGTCTTGAGCTCATCTGGAGTCACCAGCGTAGCGGGCACGCCGCCCATGTTGATTGCTTCAAACCTCACGCCAGCCGGCGGCTGATTCTGCCCGAGCATTTTTGCGTAGGCATCGCGGATGTCGCTCATCCTTGTGGTGGTATCGGTGCCCTTGAGCACGGGTACCAGATCGCTGAGGCTGTTGGCCCAGGTTTGCACGGCTGCTTTTACTTCAGTGTTCATATGACCTCGATCAGACATTGGTGATGGGTTAACTAATCGAGATGTTATGCTGCTTATTGGGGAATAGGGTTCCCCATAATCGGTGCCAACCCGCCTGAATGCCAAACCCGGAGGCCTCATGGAACTGCATAACCTGAACGACATCGCCGCCTTCGTCGCCTCGGTGGATACCGGAAGTTTTACGGCGGCGGCCAGGCAACTCGGGCTGACCCGCTCGGCCGTCGGTAAATCGATCGTGCGCCTCGAATCGCGTTTGCAGGTCCGCCTGCTCAACCGCACCACCCGCAGCCTGAGTCTGACCGACGATGGTCGGGTGCTGTATGAGCGATGCGTGGGCATCCTGCAGGATCTGGACGAGGTCGAAGAGGCTTTGGCTTTCCGCCGTTCGACGCCCAGCGGCCGCTTGCGCATGAGCCTGCCGGTAGCACTGGGCCGGCTGCACGTTGTGCAGCACATCGAGCGCTGCTTGAGAGACTGGCCGTCGCTCGCCATCGACGCGACGTTTTCCGATCGGCTGGTCGACCTGATCGACGAGGGTTTCGATCTGGCGATTCGCATCGGTCCGCCCAAGGAAGACTCCGGGCTACTCACGCGCACGGTGGCTTACCAGCAAATGATCACCTGTGCCTCGCCCAATTATCTGAATGAATATCCGGCACCGCAGACACCCGAAGATCTCGCCGCGCATGCGTGCCTGCACTTCGTCAGCGGCGGCCGATTGCTGCCGTGGAACTTCCGCATCAACGGTCAGCCTGTGCCTGTCATTCATGCCGGGCGGCTGCAGATGGACAGCGCCGAAGCCTTGCATCAGGCGACTGCCGCAGGCCTCGGTATCGCGACGTTGCCATCCTATGTGGTCAACGATGACTTGCGCAGTGGCAAGCTCGTGCAGTTGCTCGCAGATTACGCCGAGGCTGCCGAGCCGATCCGGGTGATTTACCCGAGCAAGCGACACCTGTCGCCGAAGATTCGTCTGTTCATCGACAGGCTGGTGGAAGCGTGGTCGCCGGCGCCTTGGGAATGATTGCCGGTCTTTGCAGCCGTTTTGCAAATTCCGATGGTATTGATGACGGCAATGTCCAAACCGCGCGCATTAAAAACGCCCTGAATCATCAGGGCGGAGTTTTGGCTGAGGGGCATAGAGTGACAAGCTAGCGGTCGATCTACTTCGCGCTCGAAGAGCAGGCCAACCGGTATTGCTCATAGTTCAAGCCTTCAACCTTTTCCGGCAGCTTGTATGGCACGGGGCAGCTTTTGCCCTGCCACTTGATGGTGATGACACCGTGATCTTTGGTCACCAGCGCCAGGGCTTTGCCCGTCGGATCGGACAATGCCAGTTGTTTGCCGTCGCTATCCAACAGCACGGCGCCGAATGGAATTGGCTGTCCGTTGGCGTCGTACAGCTCGAACTGGACGCGTCTGCCTTTGCTGCCTTCGAAGCGTGCGAGAACCACCGAACCGCGTCTTGGCACCAGTTGCTGAGTGGCATTGTCCAGCTCGATCTCACCGCCCAGGTTACGCGTGTCCAGCGTCACCCAGTTCACGCGATACGGCTGTGCGTTAGGCAGAACCGCGTAGCCGTTCAGGCCGGTTTTCACGCCTGAATAGCTGCTGACTTCGACGCCCGACATGCCGGGCACTTCCACCAGACCGAACGTTTCACCGACGGTCTGGCCCATATTGATGCCGCCTGCATGGGCCACCAGCGATCCGGCTGCACTCAGGTTCTGTGATTCATAGCCATTGCCTCGGCTGTAACCCAGGCTCAGGTCGCCCATCGATGTGCGGGTACTCAGGCTCAGCGAGCCAGAACGATCGCCCTGGACACTGCGCCCGGTCTGCACCGAGTAGTAGGTGTCGCTGTCCTCGGTCAGATAACCGTTGATCCCGGCTTGGGTGCTGGTCCCTGTATTTTGATGGTTGCTGGAAATGTAGGCACGCGGTGCGCGAGGCGTCGATCCGAGCGGGAAGGAAATCGAAACGCTCAGTTGTGTGTCGTTGTTGGTCTCACCGCGCGCGCCGAATTCCTGGGTTTTGCTCAGGCTGATGTTGTAGTTCAGGTCGCGCCAGTTGTTGTTGTAACCGGCCGAAAAGCTCCGCGAGCCGCCGCGATCCCAATAGCGCTGGTCACTGGCGTTCAAGTACAGCGAGCCGAACTGGCGTGCTTCGCCCAAGGTCTGGTTGACCGTAAGATCGGTGCGGGTTTTGGAATTACCCAGGCGTCGGGTTGCGCCGGCGCTGGTGTCCTGCACATGGTCGGTCAGCGTGCGGTAACCCTCGGTCGAATAACGATAGGCGGCGAGGGTGAAGCTGGTATCGGTGCCGGTGAAGGTCTTTGCATAGAGCGCGCGTACGCTGCTGCCCTGGATTGTTTTGCCAAAGGCCTTGCTGGACGATTGCGTGACGTCCAGGGACATCGCACCAATCGAGGTATTCTTCGCCGCGCCGAATGAGAGCGCCTTGAAACCATTGCTGGCCTGAAGGCCGGCAATGCCTGTCAGGTTGCTGGTCAAGCCGTAGGCGAACGTGCCGCTGAGGAAGGCCGGCTTGTCATAGCCCTCGCTGTTGTTATTGAATTTGCCGCTCGACAGGCTGTACTTCAGCTGTCCCTCACGCACCATCGTCGGCAGGGCGGAGAATGCCTGGCGGGTGACCTTGCGCCGTCCATCCGCTTCAACAATGGTGATCTCCAGATCGCCGTTGGAGCCCGATGGATAGATATCACTGATCTCGAACGGGCCCGGCGGCACGTTGGTGGTGTAGAGAATGTAGTTATCCTGGCGGACCTCGATCGTTGCATTGGTTTCAGCCACGCCACGAATGATCGGCGCATAGCCGCGCTCACTGTCTGCGCGCATGCCCTCATCAGAGGCCACCTTGACGCCTTGATAGCGCACGCTGTCGAACAGATCCGAATCGGAAAAGATTTCCCCCGCACTCAGTTGCCCCTTGATCGCCGTGAGGTCGCGCTGGATGAAGGTACGGTTGCTGACGAACCGATTGGGCCGGCCGGTGGAGCTGCTCAGGTTGGACTCGTTGCGCAAACGCCAGGCGCCCAGGTTTATGCCATTGCGCAGCCCGAGGTTATTGGAGATTTGCGTCGAGTAATCGGTTTTGCTGCGGGTGCTGCTCAACTGATAGTTGATGAAGCCGGCGGCCACACCTTCGTCCCATAGCTCAGGATCGACATAACCACGCATGCCACGAGCCATCGCCACCTGCGGCACGCTGATATTGAGGCGCAGGCGGTTGGCGTCAAAACTGAGACTGGCTTGCTCGATCATCGCGGGCAGGTCGTAGTGATCGGCAGGGTGTTGCTCATCAACCAGACCTTGCTCACGCAGTTTGCGCATGTCCACACCCAGCTGCTGTAACAGTTCCAGGGTGATGCGCGGTTCGACTTTGCCGTTGACCGGGTTGGCCGCAAAATCAACGTCGCGTCGACCGACCAGCGTGCCGTTGCTGTAAACGTCAACGCGATATTGGCCCGGCAGTACGCTGTTGGCATTCAACAAGGGTTGCAGATCGACCGCTGATGAACCTTCAAGAAACAACGTATTGAAAGCTTCACCCGCTACCGCGGCCGGCGCTTCGGCACCTACGGCAAATCCACAGATGGCCATGTTGATTGCAAAGCACAATGGATGCAGGCAGCCCAACGCCGTTTTGTTTTTCTGACGCGCAACGTGATGCTTAACACAACTTGGAGATGTGTGGTGTTGGGAGGAAAACATGCAATTTGCCTTATCAGTCCGTGTTGCTTCAACCGGAGTTCGGAACTTGTGAATAGCTTGTAAGTTGGCAGGGTAGGGCGGGGAAGTTACTGCGCGGAGGCATCTTTCACGCGCTCGGCATGACTTTCGGTAGCGCTCAGTGGTGCGTCAAATCGTTGTTGTGCGCCGTAATCGTTAATGGCTGAAAAACTCAAGCGCGAAGAACCGGCTGGCAGCTCTTTCAGATTGAACGAACGGACTTCGCCGGGAACGATCATTGTCGAATCAATTACCAGCTCCGCTTTTTTTCCAGCAGCGATTTTCAGATCTGCCAGCGATACGTGGTAATTGCTCTGGTTTTTTACTTGCAGCATCGACTTGCCAGCCTGTGTAACCAACTGCCATGCAAGTTGCTCCGGCGCCTTTGCGGCGTCACCGGCGAGTCCGTCCGGGCGGAAGAAAACCTTGATGCGCTGACGCACCGCCAGTTGCAGCGTATTGACATCGGCAGCACTGGCCTGGGGGATTTCCTGCACGTTCAGCCACACCACTGACTCTTTGTCCGCAGGCATGCCGCGGCCCTCATAAAGTATCCTCAGCAGCTGCTGTTGATTGGGCTCGAGTTTGGCCAGCGGTGGGGTTACCGCGAAAGGCGGCGCGCTGCCAGCGGCGTCGCCGGCATCCAGCCACGATTGCGCCAGAATGGTTTGCCCGCCATTGCGCACGGTGACGTTCGCTTCTTTGTGCGCGCCATCGAAAATGATCCGGGTGGAACTCAAGGAAATGCTGGCGAACGCCGAGTGCGTCATCAACACTCCGGCAAGTCCCAGGCAAAGCGGAAAATAGCGACTTAACATAGTGTTCACCGATTAATTCAGGCTGGGAAGGACAGGGCACAGCGGCCCCGTCCAGGTATTGCGCGCTGCTTATTCGTATTCGAGAACGAACGGCAGAGTGGCGTTACCGGTACCTGCAGTAGCAGCGGTCTTGTCGCCGGTGGTGACGTAAGCAGCTGCGAACGACAGGGTGCCGTCGCCGCCAGTGGTGCCGTCGCCAGTCAGGCTGGTCTGCACTTTGGCGGTGGCTTCGGAGCTCAGATCGATCAACTGGCCATTGCTGTCCAGCAGCGCGATACCTACGCCTTTGGCCGCATCGGTACCTTGCAGCTTGAGAACTTTCTTGCCATCAACCAGGCCCGAACCGCCGTTTACGGTTGGTTTGAACAGCATCGAAACCTTGGTACCGGCGTTGCAGTTCACTTTCAGGTTGAAATCGTTGGCAGCCACACGACCGGCGCCCGGGGCAGAATCGGTGCCCATGTCTTTGATCGAAACGCTGCCCATGTCCACGGCAATCATCTTGTCGCTGCCCGAAGCGCCATCTACCGAGCAAGCGTCGTTATTGATAACGCCGGTGAAGCTGATTTGACCGCTGCCGCCCTTGACAGCTTTGGCGGCTTCTTCCGCAGCTTGTGCGCCGGTAGAGGCAGCCAGTACGGAAAGAGTGAGTAGTGCGAAAGCGAACTTTTTCATGTTTATATCCGAAGTTATTGTGAAAGTGCTGCATTGAAATGCCAGGCCATCTTAGGTCTGTGTTAGTTGTAGGTCTTTGAGATTTGTCTTAAAGCTCGGCAAGTGCGAGCAAGTCAGCACTATCGCAAGTGTGCAGCTATATTTGCGGTCAATGGTGTGGCGAACTAAATAAGACAATTCTCAAAGTCGTGCAGTTTGTGTCTGGTTAGTATTCGCGAGTGCAGAAATTCTCAGTCAATGCAAAGTTTGTGAGCGGGCGTCCTGCTTGAAAGATGATTCAGACTTTCCACTATTAATGGCTGATAGAAAGAGGTTCCGGGTTTGTGAACACGCTTCGTTTATTGGTATTGGAAGATCACGCCTTCCAGCGCACGGCTGCGGTCAGTGCGCTTAATAGCCTGGGTTACAAAAATATCTTTCAGGCGGCTGACGGCAAGGATGCGCTGGCTGTGATTTCCCAGGCAGGGGGCGTGGACGTTGCGTTGTGTGACCTGAGCATGGCCGGGATGGATGGTTTGACGTTTTTGCGCCTGGCGAGAGAGGCCGGATTGATTCGCGCAGTGATCATCTGCAGTTCGCTGCCTGAAGACTTGTTGCGCACGGTTGACCGGATCGTCACGTTGCAGGGCCTGGAATTGCTTGGCAGTGTCGGCAAGCCGTTGATGGTCGATGTGCTGGCGCCGTTGTTGGCTCGCTACCGGCCGCACATTCAGGTCGATGCCAAAGTGGCGGAAAGTCAGCTCGATCAGCCTTCGGAGAGCGAAGTGCTTGAAGCGATTCGCCGGCAGGAATTTCGCGCGTACTTCCAGCCCAAGTTTCATCTGCGCAGTGGTGAGGTGGATGGCGCCGAAGTGCTGGTGCGATGGCAGAGCCCCAGTCGCGGATTGCTTTCGCCGGGTATGTTCTTGCCAACGATCGAGCGTTGCGGGCTGCTCGACGAAATGTTTTTCAGCCTGCTTACGCAAGGGCTGAGTCTGCAGCGTTTCGTGCAGTCCCACGGCAAACCGTTCAAGCTGGCATTCAATCTCGACGTCACGCAGATGGCCAACCCGAACCTCGTCGACCGGATCAAGGCGCTGCTGCGCATCCACGGCGCCTCGCCAGCCGGGCTAATATTCGAGCTGACGGAAACCGGTCTGCTGCAGATGCCCGAGATCAGCATGGAAAACATGGTGCGCCTGCGCATGCTGGGTTTCAGCCTGGCGATCGATGATTTCGGTGTCGGCTATTCTTCGCTGGAGCGCCTGTGTCAGATGCCGTTCAACGAAATCAAACTCGACGCCGGTTTCGTGCAAAATTTCCAGCAGGCTCGCTACAGCGCGGTCATCCACGGTGCGCTGGCCTTGGCGCGCGAGCTGGACATGCGGGTGGTGGCAGAAGGCATCGAAACCGCCGATCAGGTTCACCACCTGGCGCGGCTGGGTTGTCAGTGGGGGCAGGGCTTCTTTTATGCTCGACCCATGAACTGGGCCCATCTGGTCGATTGGCGCTTCGAGGGGCAAAAGTCGTCCTGGCGCCGCGCCATAGGCACGTCTGATCGCTGATGCGAGCGGGCAGTCTGACTTTTGGGACAAAGCCCTATTTCGTCGCGCCTGCAAAACACTCATGATGTGCCGAGAAATCAATCAGATGCACCTGAATGCTTCGGTAATGCCCGGCATTGGCTGCGGTTGCCAAGTGCTGATGGTTCTCCAACCCTCCTCATCATGGAGCTGTTCATGCATTGGTCAGTCGTGAATCCGTTACGCGTTGCCATCCTTGATGATCACTCGCTCATACGTCTGGCGATGAAATCGCGGCTGACGCGCGAAGCCGAGTTCAGTGTCGTGGGTGTGTACGGGAGCAGCGCGCAGTTGCTCGCCGGGTTGCGCGAGATCGAAATCGACCTGCTGATACTCGACTACAAGCTGCACGATGGGGAGCTGGACGGGCTTAATCTGATCCGTCTGCTGCGCAAGCAATATCCGGGCATGCGCATTCTCGTCTCATCTTCCGAAGAACGCCCGGCGGTGGTGAACATGGCGATCGGGGCGGGCGTCAGCGGATTCTTCGGCAAGTCGCAGTCGGTCGATGACCTGATCACCGCCATCCGCAGTGCTGCGTCCGGGCAGTTGTACCTGTCGCCGGAAATGGCCTTCGAACTCGATGTGCTGCCTGCGTCGGTCGATGAACCTGCCGGTGCCAATGACGACGGCGCGGCGCACAGCGACGACTTCCTCAGTAATCCTCTGCTGTCACCGAAAGAGAAAGAAGTCTTGCGCTGCTGCCTGGAGGGAATGGGAGTGACGCAGATCGCTTTGAAGTTCTCGCGCAGTCGCAAAACCATCAGCGGGCAAAAACAGGCCGCTTTCAAAAAGCTTGGCATTCGTGGTGATGCAGAGCTGTTCAAGTTGCAGCACAGCCTGACGGCGGACAACCAGGGATAACTCGCTTATGTTTCATCTGTTGCGCGGTGTTTTGCTAGCCAGTGTGCTTTTCGTGTTCGGCAGCGGGTTGTTGTGGGCAGCAGAGCCGCGCACTCTGCAGGTGTTCGGTCGATCGGACTGCAAGGAGCTGCAGCTCGATCTGGCCAATGAAGACTGGAGTTGGCTGCGGCAGAAGCGCAGTCTGGTGCTGGGCTCGGCGCTTCCGGATTTCCCGCCCTATGTCATGACCGCCAGCGGTACACGTTACGAGGGGATTGCCGCCGACATCGCCTGCATTATCGGCCAGGCCTTGCACGTCGAAGTTACCGTCAAGGCTTATCCCGACCGTCGCGACGCCATGGCGGCGCTCGAGCGTGGCGACATCGACATGTTGGGCAGCTCCAACAGTTTCGAGTTGATCGATGGCCTCGTCACGCTCAGCAAACCTTATGTCGAAGACGTGCCGGCGATGTTCATGCGCGGCGATGATCGGCGACCGATGCCGGCCAATCTGGCCGGTTTGCGTATTGCGGTTGCCGACGATTACCTGCCTTCCAGTCAATTGCACGGGTTGTATCCCAACGCCGAGTTCGTGCTTTTTCCATCGAACGAGCTGGCACTGGCTGCGCTGGCCTTTGGCAAAGTCGATCTGTTCCTCGGCGATACGGTGTCCAGCAATTATCTGATCAACCTCAACTACTTCAACTATGTGCGTCTGCACTCTTTCGTCAAAACCCAAACCAGCGGTTTCAGCTTCGCCTTGCGCCGAGGTAATGATCAGCTGCTGCGTCTGATCGACTCGGTCATCGAGTCGATGGGTGAGGGGAAGATAGGCGAGATCACCAAGCGCTGGTCCGGCGGCGGCGGGGCGCTGACACCCAAACGTATTGACCTGACACCCGGCGAGGCACGCTGGCTTGAGCTGCACCCGGTGGCGCGGTTTGTGATCAATGACGATCAGGCACCGTTTGCGTTCTTTGATGGCGATGGCAATTTTGGCGGGATCGGCGCTGATCTGTTGGAGCTGATTCAGCGCCGCACCGGTTTGCAGATCGATGTAGAACGCACTGACAGTTTTTCCAGCCTGAGCACGCGTCTGCTTGATGGCAGCGCCGATATCTCGCTGCTGACGCCAACCGTCTCGCGTGAAGTCGGCATGCGTTTCACCCACCCGTTCCTTGCCAGTCCCTTCGTGATCGTCACTACCAAGGACGCAGGCGCGCCTTCAAGCCTGCAGGAACTGCGCGGCAAGCGCGTCGCGGTTCCCGAAAGCTCGGCGGAGCGCGAGCTGCTCAAGGATTATCCCGACATCGAGATCGTCGACAACGAAACAGTGCTGGGCGCGCTGGCTGACGTGAAAGACGGGCGGGCAGACGCGATGATTACCACGTTGCACAGTGCGCGTTATTACATCGCTCACATTTATAGCGACAGTTTGCGCATCTCCAACATCGTCGGCATGAACAAAGGGTTCCTCGCCTTTGCCGCCCGGCGCGCCGATACCGAACTGGTCAGCATTCTGAACAAGGCGCTGCTGAGCATTCCGCCAGACGAGCTGGACGTGATCCTCAACCGTTGGCGTCCCATCGCAGCGTTCTCGGGACTGTCGTGGCGCGACTACAAGGCGTTGATCTACCAGATCAGCGCTGGCGCCTTCCTGATTATCCTGGGATCGCTGGCGTGGAATTTCTATATCCGCCGGCAGATCCGTGAACGCAGTCGTGCAGAGCGTTTGCTTGGCGATCAGCTGAAGTTCATGGGGGCGCTGATCAACGGCACGCCGCATCCCATTTACGTTCGTGATCGGGAAGGTCGACTTGTCACCTGCAATAACAACTATCTGCAAACCTTTGGCCTGATAGAAAAGGATGTGATCGGCAAGACCGTGCTCGAAAGCGGCAAGCGCAATCGTCAGGAGGCGTTGCAATTTCACGACGACTACCTGCGCGTCATCGAACAGGATGAACCTTACGAGGTGGATCGCACGCTGCATGTCGGTGATACACGGCTGATCATTTATCACTGGATCCAGCCTTATCACGACACCGCGGGTGAGGTCAGGGGCGTGATCTGCGGCTGGATCGACATCAGCGAACGCCGTGAACTGATCGAGGAATTGCGTGCGGCGAAAGAGCTGGCTGACGAGTCGAGCCGCGCCAAAACCACGTTCCTGGCGACCATGAGCCACGAGATCCGTACGCCAATGAGTGCCGTGATCGGCATGCTCGAACTCACCCTCAAGCGTGCCGAGCAGGGCCACTTCGATCGACCGGCGATTGAAGTGGCCTACGATTCGGCGAAAGGTCTGCTGGAACTGATCGGCGATATCCTCGACGTGGTACGCATCGAGTCCGGCCATGTCAGCCTTTCGCCGAAACGTGCCAACCTGCGCGAATTGGTCGAATCCGTGGCGCGGGTGTTCGACGGGTTGGCCAGGCAAAAGAGCCTGGTATTGAAGCTCGATATCGATGCCAATGTCGGCTGTGACGTATTGGTTGATCCGATGCGCTTCCAGCAGGTGCTCTCAAACCTCGTGGGTAACGCGATCAAGTTTACCGACACCGGTCATGTCAGCGTCTCGATTCGCGGCCAACGCCTCGCTGACGAGCGTTTGCAGGTCGACCTCAAAGTCGAAGACACCGGCATCGGCATTTCCAGTGCCGATCTGCAGAACCTGTTCCAGCCGTTTTCGCAAGCCAATCACGGCCCCTCGAACAGGGGCGGCACCGGTCTGGGACTGGCCATCTCACGTTCGTTGTGCGAATTGATGGGCGGGCGGCTGAATATCACCAGTACGTTGGGCAAGGGCACCTGCCTGGAGGTGTCGCTGTTCTTCAACATTCTCAGCCCGCTCGGCGGCAAGGTGCTGCCTGTTTCGGTTATTCAGGACAAACCGGTCCCGACACTCAGGATCCTCGTAGTCGATGACCAGAGCGCCAACCGCTTGCTACTCACGCAGCAGCTGAGTTTCCTTGGCCAGGCGGTGCGTGATGCTGCCGATGGTGCCCAGGCCTTAGCATTGTGGCGCTCGGAGCCGTTCGACATTGTGATCACCGACTGCAACATGCCGGTCATGAACGGCTATGAGCTGGCCCGCACCATTCGCCAGGATGAGCGCGACAGTGGTGGCGCACCGTGCATTGTGCTGGGCTTTACAGCCAACGCGCAGCCGGAAGAAAAAGTGAAATGCCGAGAGGCGGGCATGGATGATTGTCTGTTCAAACCGATCAGCCTCAGCACCTTGTCGACCATGCTTGCCGGCTGGGAAAAAAATCTTGAACCCGAGCCGGTTGAAAGTCCGCCTGCGGCGACTGTCAAGGAGCTGGGTTCGATCCGCGAGCGTCTTGACGAGCTCACCGGCGGCGACCTCGACATGATGAAAGAATTACTGCGCGAGGCACTGTCGAGTTGCGAAAAGGATCTGGAGGAGTTGCATTCGCTGATTCCCGAAAGCGATCCCGGGCTGTTGGCTGACCTGGCGCACAGAATCAAGGGCGCGGCGCGCATTGTGGCCGAACATCAGGTCATCGAGGCGTGTAACGAGCTTGAGGCCGAGTGCGAAGCGCCGGTCATCGATCCATTGGATATCAATCGCAGCGCGCTGAAGCTGGAGCACGCACAGGCTGATCTGATCAAGAAAATCAAACGGGTCGAGTTGTAAGCGTCTCGGCTCATGACCCTGAAACTGGCCGCGCATTGAAGAGGGCGTTAAAGATCATTTCGTCACGGGCGATACCTTGGTTAATAACCATGGAGTTTCGCGATGATCATTCGACGTCCTTTATTGATTGCCTGCCTTTGCCTGCTCGGTGTCGACACCGTCAGCGCAGCCCAGTCTGCGCCGGTCAGCGGAGTGATTCGCTTCAGCGGACAGATTGTCGAGACGAGTTGCATGGCGAGTGGCAGCAGCCATTTTTCTGTCGAGCTGCTTGACTGCCCGCAGGCAAGCACCGGGCAGATCTTCACGGTGAAAAACGTCAGTGCGGCAGGGCGGGGTGAGCCGCGCCAGCAAGTGTTCGTGAAAATGATTGCCGATACCCATGAACAGGAAAAATACTACGACCAGCGTCTGCTACTGACAGACAACAAGGGCCACCAGATAACGACCGGTAATTACGTCGTGACGATGACGCTGCCTTGATGGCTTGGAAAGAATGAATCTGCGCCCCTTGTTTCAAGGTTACTGACAAAATGGGGCGTCACTAATGAGAATTGTCTGGTTCGTGCAGAACCGTCCCGCGCTTCAGGCTCGCCGCCGCCCTCCCGCGTCACAGAATCCCTCCCTCAACACCACTTGAACCAGGCCGCGCCAACGTTAGCGTGAGCTGTCATCAAGGTGTGGGTTACGTTAAGCGATCCCCCTCGCCATTTTTGAGACAAGTCTCATATCAGACAGATTGGCCCTTGGTTATTTTCTTGAAAGGAAGAATGGAGCTGCCAAAGGTGTCCGATGTTTCTTGAAAATAACCGAAGTCGATCCTTGCGGATCCTGATCGCCGACAGCGACGTGCGCAGAGGCCAGTCGATCGAACAGCAGTTCAACAAGCTGGGCTGTCTCAGCGTGTTGAACGTGTGTACTTATCGCGACCTGAGAATACTGACGTATTACTGCCCCCAACGGTTGAGCCTGGTCGTCGTCAATGCTGAGCTGCTCAGCGAGATGGCAATGGATCCGCTGGATTTTTTCGGGGAAAACCCGCTGATTCGTCATCTGCTGATTTTCAACCCCAGTGATGATCATCAGTGGTCGAAGACCTTCTTCAACCCGCATCCGCAACGCTGGATGCGCCTGGTCTCGAAAATCAATCTGCCGCGCCTGGCGGACTTTCTGATGCTGGCCGATCCGGCGCTCAAGGAACTTGCGGAGCCGGCCTCGCCCGACTCCACGCTCTCTTCGTGCGCGAACCGCTAGCTGCTGCACCTTCCCGCGATGATCCATGTGCGCGCTGCGGCGCTATTGCCCAGCGCCTGCTGCGCTGCCCACTCGTTTGCCCCATTGTCTTGAATACACTCTAAGGTAAGGCATCATGCTGCTTCGTAAACTCAATCTCGCGCCGCGTTCGGCGCTGTGTTTCGGCTTGTTCTGTCTCATGATTATCGCGATCGGACTGATCGCCCTGCAGCAAGTCGACTTGCTCAACAAGGCAGAAACGTACGTTGAGACCACGATCGTGCCGAGCATCAAACTGCTCGGCCAACTGGATCGTGAGTTCATCGAAATCAAGGGCAATAACGCCCGCTTGCGCAATCCCATCGAAACCCCCGAGCGCAAGGCGCAGGCGCTGATGGACATTCAGCAGTCCCGTCAACTGATCAAGAAACATCAGCGAGCGCTCATTGATCTGCTGGCCACCGACGCTGGGCGCGAGGCGTTCGAGGAGTTTGCCAAAGCGCAAAAGGTCAATGATCTTGCGCAGGACCAGTACCTCGAAACAGTGGCGAGCGGGAAGCTCGAGGCGGCCATCGCGCTGTCCAAGAATCAGATGCGTGTTGCCTCGGACGGCGTACAGGTCGCACTCAAGAAGCTGATCGCGCTGAACGAGATCCAAGCCTATGAGGCGGGCAAGCAGGCCGACAATGTCTACGAACACACGCTGTTGATCGTCAGTGTGTTCATCATCATTGCCATCGGTGCTTCGTTGGCCCTGGCCGTGTTGTATACCCGCAGCCTGACGGTGCCAATTGCAGGCTCGCTGAGGGTGGCGGAATGCATCGCCGCCAATGATCTGAGCGAAACCATTGCGCTCGATGGCTCCGATGAGGCGGCGCAGATGCTGTCGTCGCTGGCGGCGATGCAGGCCAGTCTGCGCGATGCGCTGATCATGATCCGCGATTCGTCCACCCAACTGGCTGAAACCTCGGAGGTCATGCACGGCGTTACGGAAGATATCTCGCGTATCACTCAGCGTCAGAGCCATGAAATCGAAATGGCTGCCACCGCCGTGACTGAAATGAGCGCAGCGGTGGAGCAGGTGGCGGACAACGCCGCATCGACCTCGCAGTTGACCTCGGAATCAAGTGCGGCAGCCATTGCCGGTCGAAGCCGGGTCAGTGAAACGGTCGCAGCAATCAATCTGATGGTGTCCAGCGTGCATAGCACTTCTGCTGAAGTCCAGGCGCTTTCTACCATGGCGAGTGATATCAGCAGCGTGCTGGACGTTATCCGAGAGGTTGCCGAACAAACCAACCTCCTCGCCTTGAACGCGGCCATCGAAGCGGCGCGGGCGGGGGAAGCGGGCCGCGGTTTTGCCGTGGTTGCTGATGAGGTGAGAGGCCTGGCGCAGCGTACTCAGAAATCGACCGAGGACATCGAGTCCATGGTCAGCTCCATTCAGTCGGGCACCAGCCGCGCAGTTTCCTCCATGAGCCACACCCGCGCTCAGGCCGAGAGAACACTCGAGATGGCCAATATCGCCGGCGAAGTGCTGACTGACATCACTGGCTCGCTGAATCTCATCAACGAACGAAACCTGCTGATGGCGACCGCTGCCGAAGAGCAGGCTCAGGTTGCGCGTGAAGTCGACCGCAGCCTGATCAGCATTCGTGACCTGTCCTGTGAAACCGCAGAAGGATCGAAACAGACGGCTGTTGCATCGGCGGAGCTCTCGCAGTTAGCGGCGTCGCTGAACAAATTGACCAAGGAATTCAAGCTCTGACTGTGAGGGTAAAGCCCTGGTTGCCAGGGCTTTTTAATCAGTGCTTGATCGGTGAAGTGAGGTCTTGCGCATCCGGTTCATCATTTTGAGCTGGCGATGCGGTTTGTGCTGTCAGCTGTTCAATGCAGGTGGCGAGTTGTTTTTCATAGCTTTCAAGCACGGCTTCGGCTTCAGCTTCGCGCTCATCCCGCAGACGAAAGAAGTCGTCGCGACTGAGCTGGTCCGTTACGAGTCGGATATTTTGCTCGATGATCGCGCAGAGTGAGTCTTCATCCTCTAACGCCGCGCTGATTTGTGCTGCGCGTTGAGTGTTTTCGAGTTCGGTCTTTGCCGCCTCGGCGGCCTTCGCCTGTTCCTTCGCGGTAAGCAGGTCGGTTTCCAGGGCCTGCTTTTGTTTCGTCAGACGCTTGAGTTCAGCGGTCATTGACTGGATGGTATCAGAGCGTTGTGTGAGCTGGATCTCCTGCTGTTGCACCACGGCCTTCAGTGGAAACAGATTGTTGAGCTCATAACCGGCGACGACAGTCATGGCGATCAGCGCCAGTGCAAGAATCGTCAGGCAGTAGAGGGCGGCGTTGCTGTGGGGTTTTGCGCTATTGAGGGTATCGAGGGCTCTCACGGAATCGGTTCTCCTATCAAGAACAGTCAGTGTAATGGCCGAGTGTCACTGTGCCTTTAAGACGAGTCTTAAATTGGGCTTTAGTTATTTGCGCTGCGAAAGTGTGATACTAAACAGCGTTTCTGTTTGTAGACTTTTCAGGTTTGGCAGGGTGGTTATTAATCTATGAGAATTGTCTTGTTATTGAATAAATAAATTTTTGCTCAAGTGTTCTTTTTTTATTATCTTCTCGTTCCGGTCGTGGTGATATTCCTGCCAATTAAATAGGTGTGGCTACGTCAGCCATTCAGTTGTTTGCACGCTAGGTAGAGTCAGAGAGAGTGTTATGAAGTTATGCCGTGTATTAATTGTCGGGCTCTTGTATATGTTGTCGTCAAACGCAATGGCGGCGATCTGCGAATTTTATCCGGACAATTCCATGGGCAATATGCAGGTTATCCTGCCGGCCACTCTCTCGGTACCACGTGACGCGCCGAATGGCACGGTTATTTATGAAAGCCCTATCGTGACGCTGGGTCCCATTCCCAGTTCTTTCAGGTGCTCCGCAGTGCACAATGAAGGTGTACGCAATAATGTCGGCATTACTCAGCCGGGCGTGGAGATTTTTCCTATCGGGAATACCGGAATCGGCTGGCAATGGGTCCGACCGCCATCGGGGAAAGCGTGGAAGGGCTTTCCAGGAACTACCGACACTGCTGGCGGTTGGGGTTGGAATGGTTCTGAGCACATCTTGCGTTTTGTAAAGACGGGCACTATTTCCGGCAGTGCGACGATACCTTCAGGCCAACTGGGGACATTTGTCGCTGCTGAAATCGAGCCTTTGGCAATGAATACCAGCGGCACACGAATCGTCTCGCAGTCTTGTGAAACACCTGATGTGAAAGTGGATATGGGTAGCTACACCATGAGCGATTTTTTGCAGAACGGTGACTATGCCAAGGAGAAATACTTCTTTCTTGATATGAAAAACTGTCCTCCTGGAATCAATAACTTCAGGTACTCCTTTTCGCCCACTGCGGGCAGCCCTGCATGGAGTGCTGATACCGGCGTGGTAAACCTCAACAGTAACTCGACTGCCAAAGGGCTGGCGTTGCAAATGCGCTTCAGTGACAGAAAGATACTCAAACTGAACCAGAATTACATAATGAAAGCGCCAACATCGAGCGGCGGTAATGCATCCGTTTCCTTGCAAGCTCGTTTCGTGCGCATTGAACCTTCCAATGCGCAAATGAGAGCGGGCGATGCCAATGCCGAAATTGCCTTCGTCGTCGAGTATCTATGAGCCCAACAACTTCTTCACCTCAGCCACAATCACCGCAATGTCGAACGGCTTGGGCACCACCACATCGAACAGGTCCGAGCGCTGCATGCCGATGTGCGCCTGGGCGCCACTCATCAGGATGATCGGCAGGTGTTTGACGGAGGGCTGGGCACGCACGGCTTCGGCGAATTCGAGGCCGTCCATGACCGGCATCATGAAGTCCGTGATGACCAGGGCTGGACGTTCTCTTTCCAGCACTTCGAGAGCCTTCTTGCCATTGCTCGCGGTCACAGTCATGAAGCCCTCATCCTCAAGCGCAAAGCCAAGAATGTCGGCAATCAGATACTCGTCGTCGACTACCAGGATGGTGGTCATGTTATTTCAACCCGCTTGCAGACTTACGAAATTGAACCAGGCAATGACTCAGCTGTGACTGAAGGTTCATTTTTCAAAGCCTTTTCCAGGAACACATCTTGATCACGGATAACCACCTCGAACCGCGACGGGTTGTAGGAGCTATCACGTATCTTGAGAATGGAAAGCGTCCTGTGAAGTTCAGCGTGATTTTCAAAGAACCGCATGAGCATCAGGTTGTCGACAATACTGGACAGGTCAGAGGTCGGTGCGCTGACTTCGGAACCGAACAAATCGCGCATTTCCCAGGAGGCGAACACCGTGACGCCTCTGGATCGCAGCTCGTTCATCAATGCACTGAAAAAGTCGGTGATGCGTTCCGGGGTGGTAGAAACCCGCGTCATGCCGCTGAGGCTATCGATAAACAGGCGCTTGATGCCTTTTTCATCGACCAGGCTCAGCAGGCGTGCGCCGAGGCCGTCCAGCAAGCCTTCGGTGGTCGGCTGCCAGGCAATGCTCAGCGCACCGCTGTGTTCCATTTGTTCAATATCGATGCCCAGCGAACGGCCTTTGAGGCGCAGCCGCTGCGGGCTTTCATAGAAACCGAAATGCAGGCCCGGCGCTTCCGGCGTCGACTGCGCGATGAACTTCAGACCCAGGGTGGTCTTGCCGATCCCCGAAGGACCCATGACCAGCGTCACGCTGGAGCTGTGCAAGCCGCCTCCGAGGATGTCGTCCAGCGAGGCAATGCCGCTTGGGATGCGCGTCATGTCCGCGCTGTCCGGGGCGGACGGGCGTTTGTACAGCGTTTCCAGGCGAGGGTAGATCACCAGGCCGTTATCGGTGATTTCACATTCGTGGACACCGTTCAACGCGCCGCTGCCGCGGGTCTTGCGCAAATGAATGCGGCGCACCGAGCGGGTACCGAACAGCTCTTCGCCCATTTCGATGACGCCGTCGACCATGGTGTGCTCGGGGCTGCCGTCGTCAAGGCGCGAGCTGGTGAGAAACAGCACGGTGCAACCGGCAAACGCCGCATGGCCTTGCAGTTCGGAGATGAATTTTTTCGTGTCGATAGGCGAATCGGCTTTGGACCGTGCATTGAGCAGGCCGTCAACGACCATGACGGTCGCCTTCTGCCGGGTGATTTCGCGGCGAAGCAGCTTCACCACCTCATCGAGGCCTTCGTTTTCCAGCGTGTCGAATGCGCTGACAAACTGTATTTCGGCGCCAACACGCGAGGCGTCGAAGAAGCTCATGGTCGACAGGAACTGAAACAGCCGGTCGTGGGATTCGGCCAGCAACGTGGCGACCAGAACACGACCGCCGTTACGGGCATGATGAAACCCGAGCTGATTGGCAAGGATGGTCTTGCCGGAACCCGGGCGCCCTTGAATGATGTACGAAGCACCCGCGACAAGGCCTCCCTGAAGCAGCGCGTCGAGTCCTTCGATCCCGCTTTGAAGGCGTTTTAGCTTTTCCACAATGCGACCCTGATCTGAATAAACAGGCTTGTTCAGCCGAATGGTTTAAATGCTAACGCCATTTCCAGTTGAGGGCCATTAAGGTTGAGGGAAAGTAGCGTTTTTGCAACGTGAGCCTGACGAGCGACTGCTCGCGATCAGGGAGTAGGGACACCGGCCGCACGGGAAGATTCGCTTTTCCGATCCCGGAAACGACAAAGCCCCGAATAACCGGGGCTTTGTCGTTCCAAGTGCTCGTTTGGGCCAGGCCTAATAGACCTGAGGCACGATGAGTTCCGGCGGTGTGGGAATGCGCGAATAGTCTTCCTGCCTGACGCGTTGCGGCAGTTCGATTACCGGCATTTCCACCTCTTCGTACGGCATCTGCCCGAGCAGATGATGGATGCAGTTGAGCCGGGCTTTCTTTTTATCGTCAGCTTGTACCACCCACCACGGCGCTTCGGCGATGTGCGTGCGTTCAAGCATGATTTCCTTGGCCTTGGTATAGGCTTCCCAACGCCTGCGGGACTCCAGATCCATGGGGCTGAGCTTCCACTGCTTGAGCGGGTCATGGATACGGCTGAGAAAGCGCAGGTGCTGTTCCTGGTCGGAAATGGAGAACCAGTATTTGATCAGCTGAATGCCGGAGCGGGCGAGCATGCGTTCGAATTCCGGTACGGTACGGAAGAATTCCTCGTACTGGTATTCATTGCAAAACCCCATCACTTGTTCCACACCCGCGCGGTTGTACCAGCTACGGTCGAACAACACGATTTCACCCGCCGCCGGTAGGTGCGAGACGTAGCGCTGGAAGTACCACTGAGTGCGTTCGCGGTCGTTGGGGGCGGGTAGGGCGGCGACCCTGCAGACCCTGGGATTCAGGCGTTGGGTGATGCGTTTGATGACACCGCCTTTACCAGCGGCGTCCCGTCCCTCGAACAGGATCACGACTTTGTGGCCCGTCTTGACCACCCAGCTCTGCAGCTTTACCAGTTCGCCTTGCAGGCGGAACAGTTCGCTGAAGTAAGTCCTTCGCGCATCCTTCTCGGGATCCTCTTGCACATGCTCATCGAACAATGCGTTGAGGTCATGGCCGTCTTCGGATAATTCAAGTTCCAGCTCTTCGTCACTGTGATCAAGCAGCTCACGGTGGATGCGCTGTATTAGCGTGTCGTCTGTGGGGAACATGGCAGGGGCTCGCGGCTGAGGATGGCAAAGTGTTAGGCACATTTTGTTACGAACCCATTACATCCATGTGCGCCGCTGCGGTGAGGGCAGGAGGGTACCGTGTGCCACGTCGCTTTCATGAAAACGTCACAAAACTGCTGCAGAGTTCGGGAGCCCGTAATCACTAGGTGTCATTTAATGAAACGTTCGATGAAGTCTGCTGCGCTCGCCCTTGCGGTATCTCTTTGTGCCACCTCGGCCTCCTTTGCAGCAGAAAATGTTCGCCTGACGGGGTCAGGAGCTAGTTTCCCGGCACCGATCTACCTGACCTGGTTCAAGGATTTCAGCAAGAAATCCGATGGCGTCACTGTGGATTACCAATCCAAGGGCAGCGGCGCGGGCGTACAGGATTTCTTGAACAAAACCGTAGATTTCGCTGCCAGTGACTCGGCAATGAAAGACGAAGATATCGCCAAGGTCGCCGAAGGCGTGCAGTTGCTGCCGATGACTGCCGGGGAAATCGTGCTGGCCTACAACCTGCCGGGCAATCCCAAGGGTCTGAAGCTGCCACGCGAGGTGTATTCCAACATTTTCCTGGGCAAGATCACGCGCTGGAACGATCCGCAGATCGTCGCTGCCAACCCAGACCTGAAACTGTCCGATACGCCGATCACGGTTGTCGTGCGTGCAGATTCCAGCGGTACGACCGCGGTATTCACCAAGCACCTGGCAACCGTCAACGCCGAGTTCAAGCAGGCGCTGGGTGAGGGCAACACCGTCAACTGGCCGGCCAGTGACAAGTTCATCAAATCGCCGAAAAACGATGGCGTAACGGCTACCGTGCGCCAGACGCCGGGTGCGATTGGTTACATCGAATATGGCTTCGCCAAACTCGCCAAGGTCGACTTTGCCCAGTTGCAGAACAAGGCTGGCAATTACGTAGTGCCAAACGCCGAAAGCGGTGCCGAGGCCCTGGCGGCGGTGAAAATGCCGGAAAACCTGGTGGCCTGGCTGCCTGATCCGGACGGTGCCAAGTCCTATCCGATCACCTCTTATACCTGGATGATTTTCCGCAAGGACAATGGCAACCCGGCCAAGGCCAAGGCTATGCGTGAAATGGTCGAATACAGCCTGACCGAGGGGCAGAAGATTGCCGATTCGATGGGCTACATCCCGTTGCCGCAATCGGTCGTCGAACAGGTTCGCAAAGCGTCCGCCAACATTCAGTAACGCCGTGAGGTCTCTCTCGGCGTGTGCGTCTGCGCCACGCCGGGAGAGTTTCCCCCCTGTTCCGGACTTAGCCCATGAACAAACCTTTTGTCGTACCGGTTAATCCCGACTCTGCCTGCCAGCCACCCTCGACGAAGGATTTCCTGGTGGATCGCACCTTTCGCGCGCTGGCGCGAATCGGCGTGGTGCTGATTCTTGCGCTGGTATTTGCGCTGGTGTTCGAAGTCGGACGCAAGGCACTTCCCGGTATGGAGAAGCACGGCTTCGATGTGCTACTGGGCAGCGTGTGGGACGTCAACCAAGGCAAATACGGCATCCTGCCGGCCATCTGGGGCACGCTCTACAGCGCCTTCATCGCGCTGCTGATCGCCGGTTTCTTCGGCGTGAGCATGGCGATTTTCCTGACCCAGGATTTCCTGCCGACCAAGCTCGCTGCGCTGTTTCGGACCATCGTCGAACTGCTCGCGGCCATTCCCAGCGTGGTCTATGGCCTGTGGGGGATCTACGTGGTGATCCCGGCGATTCGGCCGCTGACGACCTGGTTGAACAGCGAACTGGGCTGGATTCCCTTTTTCGGCACATCCCTGAGCGGTCCAGGCCTGCTGCCCGCAGCGCTGGTGCTCGCGATCATGATTCTGCCGACCATTGCCGCCGTGTCGCAGGACGCGCTCACGGCTGTGCCGATGAAAACCAAGCAGGCCGCGTACGGCATGGGCACTACCCATTGGGAAGCGATTCTCAAAGTGATGGTGCCTTCGGCGGCCACCGGCATCTTCGGCTCGCTGGTGCTGGGCCTGGGGCGCGCGCTGGGTGAAACGATGGCGCTGGCCATGCTCGTCGGCAACGCCAACAACATTTCCCTCTCGCTGTTTGCCCCCGCCAACACGCTTGCCGCTTTGCTGGCGCTGAACTTCCCTGAAGCCGGGCCGAACGAGATCGAGGTGTTGATGTACGCCGCGCTGGTGCTGATGCTGATTACGCTGATCGTGAACATCATCGGTTCGATGATCATGATGTACGCCCAACGGGGTAACAAGTGATGACTGACCTGACCGCAGCAACCGACCTGACTGCGCCGACAGGCGCGATGCCCAGCTTGCAACGCAAGTTCGAAGGGCGCGCGCTGCGCAGCCTGATCCTGACCACCCTGGTCTGGGCAGGTGCTCTGCTGGCCAGCGTGCCGCTGATTTCCGTGCTCTACATGCTGATCACCCGTGGTGGCGCGCGCCTGAACCTGGAAGTCTTCACCGAACTGCCACCGACCGGCTTCGAGATGGGCGGCGGTTTCGGTAACGCGATGGCAGGTACCTTTGTGATGGTCGGTATCGCTGCAGCGATCGCGGTGCCGGTCGGGATCATGGCGGCGATCTTCCTGGCTGAGCTGGGGCCGGACAGCAAACTGGGCAACGCTGCGCGTTTCGCCGCCAAAATGCTCACGGGCCTGCCGTCGATCCTGGCGGGGGTGTTTGCCTACGCTTTGGTAGTAATGACGACTGGCACGTATTCGGCACCGGCAGGTGGCGTGGCGCTCGCCGTCCTGATGCTGCCTATCGTGGTGCTGACCGCAGAAGAATCGATGCGGATGGTGCCCAAGATCATGAAGGATGCCGCCTATGGCATGGGCTGCACCCGCTCGCAGGTTATCTGGAAAATCATCTTGCCGACCGGCATGCCGGCGATCCTGACTGGCGTGATGCTCGCCGTGGCGCGTGCCGCAGGCGAGACGGCACCGCTGTTGTTTACCGCGCTGTTCAGCAATTACTGGATCTACCACCAAGGCAATCTCGACGTCATGAACCCGACTGCCTCGCTGGCGGTGCTGATCTACAACTTCTCCGGCATGCCTTTCGATAACCAGCTCGAGCTCGCATGGGCGGCCTCGTTGGTGCTGGTGATGATCGTGCTGTTCGTGAACATCATCAGCCGTATTTTCGGCAAGCCCAAGTATTAAAAACGGGAGCAACTGATTTTGAACGTATCCACTGCGCAAATAGCCGCTCCGTTTGTCACCCAGGCGCCTGTAGTCATGGACTGCAAACTGGACAAGATTTTCTACGGGAATTTCATGGCGGTACGTGACAGTCACGTGCCTATCGAGAAAAACAAGATCACTGGATTCATCGGGCCCTCAGGCTGCGGCAAGAGCACCGTGCTGCGTAGCCTCAACCGGATGAACGACCTGGTGAAGGGGTTTCGTTTCGAGGGTCATGTGCATTTCCTGGGACAGGACGTCTACGGCAAGGGTGTCGATCCGGTGGTCGTGCGCCGCTACATCGGCATGGTATTTCAACAGCCAAACCCGTTTTCGATGAGCATCTTCGACAACGTTGCGTTTGGTCTGCGCCTCAATCGCTACAAGGGCGATATCGGCGACCGCGTCAAGCATGCGCTGCAAGGCGCCGCGCTGTGGGATGAAGTCAAGGACAAGCTCAAGGTCAGCGGCCTGTCGCTCTCCGGTGGCCAGCAGCAACGCCTGTGTATCGCCCGGGCAATCGCCACCGAGCCGGAAGTCCTGCTGCTGGATGAGCCTTGTTCGGCACTCGACCCGATCGCCACCCGACGGGTCGAAGAATTGATGGTCGAGTTGAAGAAGGACTACACCATCGCACTGGTCACTCACAACATGCAGCAAGCCATCCGTGTCGCTGACACCACGGCGTTTTTCTCGGTGGATATTTCCCAGGGCACGCGCACGGGCTATCTGGTCGAGATGGGCCCGACGGCGCAGATCTTCGACAATCCGCGGGAACAGATGACCGGCGATTACATCAGCGGCAAGTTCAGCTAAGTCACAGCACCGGTCACGGCCGCCTACCTGCACAAGCCAAATGGATTTGGCGGGCACCGGCGGACATTTACCAAGCGTTTCCAAGGAGCTCCAATGCCTGCCAAGCACCGTCTTGATTTGCCTGCGATTGAACGCGCACTGCGTGACGTGCAGAGCCGTTTCGCCGAGCTCAGCCGGCACTTCACCGAGCCCCGAGACCCGTTCACTGACGAAGTCCTGAACAATGTGCTTGAAGGTTATGCGTTGGTTGACGAATATGTTGCCCGCGGCGTCGACCTGTTCGATCTGCAGCAACTGAACCTGATGCTGGAGATCAATGCCACGGTGCTGTGTGGCCGGGATCCGGCACGCCGGCTCGAATACGCCCAGCATCTGGCAGCCACTGAGGCGCACTTCTTCAACAATGTTGAGGGAGGCATCAAGGACTTGTACAACTGGTATTGCGCGTACCGCAGTGAATCGGTCTGGAAGCGTGCAGCGGGGGTCTACGTACGGATTCTGAGCAAGCCGCAGCTGTTTATCGAAGGCAATAACCGCAGTGGCTCGCTGATTGTCAGCTACCTGCTCATGCGGGCGGGGCTGCCTCCATTCGTGTTGACGCTTGAAAACGCCGAGGGCTATTTCAACCCGTCCTCGGTCATCCGCAACTCCGCCAAGCATGGCGTCAAGGCGTTGTACGAATTGCCCAAGATCAAGAAAAAATACGCAGCATTTTTAGAAGAACAGGCGCCCGAACCAATGAAGTTCTTTCTCAAAGACAAGCCCCTGCCTGTCTCCCACGGTGGCCATTGATGAGCGGGGCTCCAGCATTGGCCAAATGCAGAACCTTCGCCAGCCGGGCAGGGCAGGTCATCCGCTGCGCTCTGCCGCAGGTGTTCAGGCGTCAGCGCATACGAATTTCGTTCGATATCGATGACACGCTCGCTTGCCAGTTGCACCATTGCGCAGTCGAGAAAAGCCGACTGCCTGCCTGTATTCATCGTTGGCTGGGTGAGCCGTTGCGCATGGGCACGCGATCGCTGATCCGCGAGCTGCGCCGCCAGGACTGCAGCATCTGGGTCTACACCTCATCCGGGCGCACGCCGTCCTATATCAGGCGCTGGTTGGCGCTGTACGGCATCCGCGTCGACGGCGTGGTCAACAGCGTGCTGCACAACCGTGCCCTGACGGCGCACGGGATGTCGAATGCGCCTTCAAAATATCCGCCAGCGTTCGATATTGACTTGCATGTCGATGATTCGGAGGGCGTCCAGCTTGAAGGCAAGGATCATGGCTTCCGGGTGGTCGTGGTGCATCCCGAGGATGATCGCTGGGCGCAGAAAGTGCTGGATTCGGTGGCCAAGGTCCAGGCGCAGCTCGCTTGGCAGCAGATGTTCAGACATAAAAAGCCGGTGCCACAACGGGCGGAGACGTTCTTTGAGCCGCTTGGCTGAGCGAGTACGCGTTGGCTATCTGGACAGCAGCGCTCGTTATCGCTCTACGGCGACGCATTTGATCTCCACGAGAAGGCCAGGTCGAGCCAACTCACTGACACCAATGCAGGTCCATGCACAAGTGCTTCTCGGAAAGACTTTATCCTTTACGCGTCTGAAAATTGGCATGTGACGGTGCATGTTGACGTGGTAAGTTGTCATTTCTACGACATCTTCAAATTTACAGCCACCTGCCTCCAAGACGATCCGGAGATTGTCCCATGCAGCTAAAAACTGCTGCTCAGGTTCTTCAATGACGGATAATTCCGGCGTCCTGCCTACCTGACCCGCGCAGTAGAGAGTTTTCCCTACCTTTACTGCTGGTGCATAACCCGCGCGCTCGTAGATCAATCTCATGCCATCTGGAACAATGATCTGACGGTCAGTCATGATTGCGGAGCCCCAAAGTTAGAACGGTTACGAAAGCTAACTCAGGGGCCAGAGCCGCGTCCACTCAGTTCACTTCTCATCTATTAATCAACCCCACAGGTGCTTTTAGCCGCTGCTGAGTCTTTTTGAACTCATTACCTAATGTGGCTACCTCGATCGATGCAAAAGGCGCGAGCCGGGAGCGTTACTGATCAGAAGCATTTCGATGGTTGGTTCGCTACTAGGCTGGCTCGTCAGTTCGTGTCGTCATCACCTTGAAATATATCTGCGTAAAGTCGCGCGACTGTAGGGGTAAGGTTATGACCGGTAGGAATGAGAAAGTCGGCGTGTGGTGCGAGCCGTTTTACGTAGATGACTTCGTAAACCCTGCGCACGATTCCAGGTGCTGTTTCTTCCCGGTCCAGGCCAGGCATTATCCCTACCGCTTTGTAACCGGCTTGCTCCAGTGCTTGTTGCATATACGGCGTGCGGGTTGTTGCCATGCCATAGATCAGCCCCGCGCCCATGAACGTGCCGATTTTTTCTCCCAGGTCCTGGGCCGCAACGGCCAGTCTGGCTTGTCTGTGCGGTTTGGCTACCGCGCCGACCCGCCCGAAAATAACGTCAGCACCGTCAATTTTTTCCCACGTGGCGATAGCGACAATCTCATCGTTCTGGCGGACGACGGTAGCGAATATGCCTCGCTCCGGATCGTCTTCGAGCACCACGTTGTCTGCGTAAAACTGCTGGTCCAGAAACGGGCTTGCCAACCCCACCGAAATGGAGGGAAACCATGTCCGGAAAAAATCTGTCGCGACATTGATCTCCTCACGTTTCAGGTAATCCCAACTGTAGCCATAGGGTAAATCGGTGAAGCTGCGAATTTGCTCGATCGTTGGCCATTTCATGCGGTTCTGCTCGTTTGTCTGATTGCTTCGATAAGTGGCGCCGGGGTCAGCCCCGAGGGGTGGGGTTATTGGGGGTGTCGGGGCATGCCTGGCGGCGATCTGCCTGTGGCGCTCGACCACTTCGCCAATGACCAACTGCATCAGCCTCTGCACGATGCCCGTATCCAGCTCAGCCTCCTGAGCAAGTGCTGCCAGACGCTGGTATTGCTGCTGCTCTCTGGCCTCGTCTACCGCAGGCAACTGATATCGGGCTTTGAGCAATCCGACCTCATCGGTACAGCGAAACCGTTCCGCGAGCAGATGGATGAGCGCGGCGTCGATATTGTCGATGGTTTTCCTGAATGTTGAGAGTTGACGCGCGATGTCGGAGTTTTCCATGAATGACCTCGTGACAGGTGTTCGAAAGAGCTTCTCAATGATTCGTCTGCTGAACGAAAACCGACCAGTCCTTGTCGCCATCCCCCCTGGCTACCGCCGACTTCATTTTCAATCGAACGGCATCCGCCGCTGGCAACTCCAGCCCTTTGAGACGACCCGCATCGATCGCCAGATTCATATCCTTGAGGCCAAGCGACAGTTTGAATCCCGGTTCAAAATTGCTGCTGACGATGTTCTGCCCATAACGTTGATAACTGGGGCAGGCGAACAGGGTCTGGGTCATGAGCTTGATGAAAATCGAAGGGCTCAGTCCGTGGCGTTGAACGAGTCCGCTGGCTTCGCCCAGAGACTGGATGGCTTGGGTGATCATCATGTTGCCGGCGATTTTCGCGATACAGGCCTGTTCAGGTTGATCGCCCAGATACCAGGTTTTTTTCCCGAGCAGGTCGAGCAGCGGTTGGACGGTCGAGACAGCGGCCTGCGATCCGGCCGCCAGGATATTCAACTCGCCCTTGGCCGCCACGGCGGGCACGCCGAAAACCGGCGCCGCGATCAATGGCATGCCGACGGCTTCATGTTCTCGCTGCAACTCCAACATCAGCGAAGGCGACAAGGTCGACATCACGACATGCACGCAAGCTTCGTCTGCAGTTTCCAGAACAGCGCTGGAGAGCAGCACTTGCCTGACGGCGGCGTCATCGGCCAGAAGAGTGATGACTACCTCTTGCTGGAACGCCGAGGCCGGCGTTTCGATAACGCTGATGCCTTCGAGATCCTTGATCGCCGCGTGACTGCGGTTCCATGCCGAGACGTGATGGCCAGCGCGGACGAGCAGTGGAATGATCGCTCTGCCCATGCTTCCCACTCCGATAAAACCAATCTTCATTTGCAGTCTCCGGTTGGTATTCGACGACGGTGAATGCAGACAAGTATGTCGGGCACGGGATTGCTACGGCACTGCCATTGCTGCACTCTCACTGTTCATTTTTGTAAGGGGGCAGAGCATGGACTGGAGTGATGTGCGGGTCTTTCTCGCGATTGCCCGCAGCGGGTCATTGGGGGCTGCCGCCAAGCTGTTGGGGGTCAGCCATCCGACCGTGGGGCGGCGCTTGCAGGTGCTGGAACAGTTCAGTGGCCAACCCGTTTTCCTGCGTACCAACCAAGGTCTCGTGTTGACCGACAGCGGCGAGAAGCTCCTCAGCCTCGCGCAGGAAATGGAGCAAAGTGCGTTGGCCATCGAAAGGCGCCTCGCGGGGGACAGCGCACAGCCCGAAGGTGTGCTGCGCATTTCCTGCGCTGACTGGTTCGCCTGTTATGTGCTGGCCCCGGTGCTGAGTGAACTGGGCCGGCGTTATCCATTGATCGTGCCCGAGGTCATTGCCGGGCATCGATTGTTTGATCTGGCTCGCCGCGACGCCGACATCGCGTTTCGAATCGTTCCGTTCACCGAACCCGATATCGTGCACCGCAAGCTGATCTCCCTGACTTACGGGTTATACGCAGCCGTTGGATCTGCTGACCCTGAGCCACAGGGCGCCGGGCTGGGTCTGATCACCATGAGTGTTGCCCAGTCTCATTATCCCGATGTGCAGTGGCTGCAGCAGCGTTACCCTCTGGCGCGTACCGTGTTTACCAGTAGCAGCCGCACAGTCCAGGCGCAAATGTGTGCGCAGGGGCAGGGCGTCGCGGTATTGCCCCGCGCTTTGGGCGACCAGTTGACGGCGCTGCGTCTGATCGATTCAGATGAACCGCCACCAGCCCGCGACATTTGGATGGGCTACCACCAGGACATGCGCCAGATGGACAGTCTGCGCGCGCTTGCCGACCTGGCCTCCGTCATGATTGGCACTCAGGCAGGCGGTTGATTCACTCTGCCGGCTGCATGGCCGCCGTTTGCAGCTCTGCAGCAGATTGGCGCGCCAGACTCAGACTCAGTCCTGCGCCTACCACCAGACACGCAGCGATGCACAGTATGGCGACGGTGAAGGCGTGGGTGATGGCCGCCGCGTCCGTGTCCTTGCCCAGAAGCGTGTAAAAAATGCCACCGATGATCGCTACGCTCAGTGCCGTGCTGATTTGCAGTGTGGAACTGGTGATGCCCGCAATCATGCCGGAATACGCCGGTGCCACGCGTCCAGTGATCATGCGCATCAATGTCGGAAGGGCCAGTCCTTGTCCGAAACCGATCAGAAAGAGAATCACGGCAAGGGACAGCGCAGAGGGCGTGACGGCGGTTGGCGTGTGCGCCACGAGCCAGGCCAATAGCACGAACCCCAGCACTTCGAGTGCCATTCCGAAGGGATTCACATAAGACCCCAGCAAACGCCGGAATAGATGGGTGGCGAGCGGCCCCAGCAAGAAACCAGCGCCGAATGGCAGAAAGACCAGACCTGCACTGAGCGGGCTCGTATGCAGCGCTCCCTGTAAATAGATGGAAAACAGCAGGAAGAACACGCCGATCGCGTAAAAAGTCAGCGCCACCAGCAATGCCCGGCCCAGCCCGGGCGCACGCAGTGCAGCAGGGTTCAGCAACGGCGCGCCTTGCGCTTGATACAAGCGGGCTTCGTAGCGCCAGAACAGCCAGGCCAGCAGTGGCACCGCCGCCAGCGACAGCCAGGCCCACCACGGCCAGCCCGCTTCACGTCCCTCGATCAGTGGAACGATCAGCGCCGCAAGCGTCACCATCGACAACAGCGTTCCACCCAGATCCAGCTTGCTGGTCTGGGGTGCGCGGGTTTCCTTGACCACGGGGATGGCGATCAGAATGACCAGCAACGCAATCGGTAGATTCACCAGAAATATCGACCGCCAGCCCAGGTTCATCAGGTTGAGCGAGATCAGAATCCCGCCAAGTGCCTGGCCGACTACCGACGCCAAACCAAACACCGCACCGTACAGGCTCAACGCCAAGGGTTTTTCCGACTCAGGGAATATCGCCTGCACTGAAGCGAGTGCCTGCGGCGCCATGACAGCGGCCGTCACGCCTTGCAGCGAGCGTCCGGCGATCAACACCCAGGGTGACTCGGCGACACCGCAGATCAGTGAGGCGACGGCAAAGCCAATCAGGCCAACGAAGAACATTCTCATGCGGCCAAAGATGTCGCCAAGCCTTCCGCCGGTGATCAGTGTCACGGCATACAGCGCCGCGTAAGAAGAGATGATCAACTGTTCGGCAGAGGAGGCCGTGCCCAGCGATTGCTGAATCGAAGGCAGCGCTACGTTCACGATGAAGAAATCCAGCGGCGGCAAGAATGCACCGACCAACAGGATGGCGAACATCAGCCAGCGCCGCTGTTCCGGAAGGGCTACTATTTTCTCAGGCATAAGGTCTCCTTTCTGAAACCCTTCGGCTCCAGAATATTTTCGATTGCGAGTCATGCTTTGAATAAGCTGACTTCAATCTAAACGATCAAACCCTGGCTGACGCCTCACATAAATGAACGGCCAATGTTCATTTATGGCAGTGCCGCTGCGCCCCTGCCTCCTCGCAAAATGGCCGCACTGTGGTTCCAGTCGAGCCACACAACCGAAATCGAGGAGTCAGTTATGTCAGGTAAATTCGCTGATCAGGTCGCAGTCGTCACCGGCGCGTCCACCGGGATCGGATTTGCGATTGCACAGGGTTTGATTGCCGAGGGCGCCAGGCGCGTTTACATCACCGGGCGTTCTGCAGCCACGCTGGAGGCTGCGGTGGCCAAGCTTGGCGACAGGGCGGTCGCGGTCATTTCCGATGTCGCGCGCCAGGTTGATCTGGACGAGCTCAAGGCGACGATTGAGGCGCACGGCGATCAACTGGACTCAGTGTTTGCCAATGCGGGTATTTGTGAAAAGAACCCGCTGGGCGAGACCACCGAGGCCGCCTATTTCAACATGTTCGACATCAACGTAAAGGGAGTCTTTTTTACTGTACAGACGTTGATGCCATTGTTGAAAAATGGCGCTTCGATCGTACTGACGGCCTCTATCTGTTCCAGCAATGGCATGGAAGGACTGAGCCTCTACAACGCGTCCAAAGCCGCGGTACGTTCCTTTGCCAGGACGTGGGCCAACGAACTCAAAGGTCGCAAGATCAGAGCGAATGTCCTGAGCCCTGGCTTCACCCGCACACCGCTGATGGATAACGGCTTGAAGATGAGCGAAAGCGACGTCGCCGCGCTGCGTCAGCACGTCGAGCAGATCACGCCATTGGGGTACATGGCCGAGCCTGAGGAAATCGCCTCGTCGGCGCTGTTTCTTGCGTCTGCCGATGCGAAATATGTCAACGGTGTGGAGCTGATGGTCGACGGTGGCCTGTCGCAGATCTGACCACGTGCTCAACCGTAGCGCAGCCCTCGCGCAGGGCTGCCTTCCTCGCTTATGCGCAGCCCCTGCAGGAAACCTCATCATGAACAATGAACAACTGACAGCCCGACTGGACGCCCTGGAAAGTCGCGCCGCCATCGAGTCGCTGATCAGCGCCTACGCCAATGCTTTCGACCGCATCGACGCCTCGCTTCTTAGCTCAATCTGGCACGAAGAGTCGACACTGGATCTACCGGGTTTTGGCCAGGCTGGAAACCGTGACGAAATCCTGGCGATGGCGCAAAACAGCTGGCGCCAGATGCCCCATATGCACCACTGGATGGCCAACCCGCTGATTGAAATCGAGGGTGACAGCGCAGTGGGCACGGTAGCTGCGGATTGCCTGTTTCATGACATTGAAAAAGGCCCGGTGCAAGTCAGCGGTCTTTACCACGACAGGTTTGAACGTCGGTACGGAAAGTGGGCGTTCCTGTCACGTCGTTTTGAACTGCACTTCCTGACGCCGTTAAAAGATTGGGTACCCGCAGCGGGCGAAGAACAGTTTGCAGCGGTCGAGCAGCTCAAGGGAACGACAGCGAAAAACGAATAGTCCCGGCCCTTGGCTGTTCGACACCCACGTGGCCGCCATGCAGTTGCATGATGGCCACGACAATGGCGAGGCCAAGCCCGTAGGAGTCGGAATTCTGGTGCCGAGACGCATCGCCACGGTAAAAGCGGTCGAAGAGTTTGCCCAGGGTTTCGTCGCCCAGCACCGGCCCTTGGTTCTCCACTTCAATCCGGGTACCTCCGTGGGTTTCCAATACCCGTATCAGAATCTCGGTGCCCTCGTAAGCGTAGCGAACAGCGTTCGCCACCAGGTTGCTCAACGCTCTGCGCAGCAGCAAGGGGTCAGCGAGCACGATACCATCGCCCGTTATTTGGAAGCTCATTCGCCGCTCTTCAGCCAAGCCCTCAAAATACTCAGCGATGCGCTGTGATTCGTCATGCAGCGACAGTTGCTGGCGCTCCACTACGGCTTGCGCTTCATCGGCGCGCGCCAGAAACAGAATGCTTTCGACGATGCGCGAGATCCGTTCGAGTTCTTCAAGGTTCGAAGCGATCAGCGCCTGATATTCGTCCTCGCTACGGCGTTGGCGAAGGGCAACCTGACAATGTCCCATCAACGACCCGACCGGCGTGCGGATTTCATGGGCAAGGTCGGCGGAAAATTGCGTCAGTCGCTGATAACCCTGAGCAAGACGATCAAGCATCGCGTTATAGGCGTCACTCAGCTGTTGCAATTCAACCGGCGTATCGGCGCTGTCCATACGGCTGTGCAGACGCTCAGGCGTTATGGCTGCGGCATGGGCGGCCATTTTGCGCAGCGGACGCAGCCCGCGACGCAATAACAGATAACCCAGCAACGCGGTTGCCAGAAAGGCAAGGGCCACGGCCAGGTAGATGCGCTCGCGATACGCTGCAAGCATCGCCATTTCCTTGCCCATAAGGTGGGCGGCCGTCAATCGGACTACACGGCCACCCGACGTCGTGACTACGGAGGCGGCGCGCAGCCTTGTTCCCGAGTCGGTCACGCCGCTGCGCAGATCACTGACGCTCAGCTTTGTGTCCTGGCCGATCACCGGCAGTTCAGGCAACGTGACGTTGAGTGGATTGACCTGGATGACCGGTGGTTGCCCCGGCTCTTCAATGATGAAGATGTCGTCTTCGCTGTCGAGCATGTTCTTGAAAATCTGCGGGCTGTCGCGCAGCTTTTCGATGGCGAGTTCGTAATGCAGGAGCTTGCGAAAATGCTCCAGACGGCCCATCACCGCGTGATCGCTGTAGATCAATACCGAGGCTTTCATCGTCTGGTACAGATAGAAGCCCGCGCCGGCCACGGCCAGCATCGCGACCATGGCAAACGCCACGGTCGATCGCAGCGTCAGCGAGGGTTGGCGTCGGGACCGCATGGCCTCACCTCGCAGACATAGCCGATACCGCGAATGGTATGGATCAGCTTGATCGGGTAGGGCTGGTCGACCTTGTTGCGCAGGCGCTTGACAGCGACGTCCACCACGTTGGTATCGCTGTCGAAATTCATGTCCCAGACTTCCGAAGCGATTTGTGTCCTGGACAACACATCGCCGGCTCGACGGAGAAACAGATGCAGCAGGGCGAACTCCTTGTTGGTCAGCACGATCACCTGTTGTTGGCGGGTCACGCGGCGCCGGACCAGATCCAGTTCGAGATCGGCAAGGTGGAAATGGTCGGCTTCGCGCACGACACCGCGGCGCAGAATAGTGCGGATGCGCAACAGCAGTTCGGTAAACGAAAAAGGTTTGATCAGGTAATCATCGGCGCCCAGTTCCAGACCGCGAATGCGGTCTTGCAACTGGTCGCGCGCGGTGAGGAACAGCACGGGGACATCTTGTCTGGCGCGCAACAGCTCGATGATCTGAAAGCCGTCAATCCCGGGCAACATGACGTCCAGCACGATCAGGTCATAGGTCGTATGCAAGGCCATGTGCAGACCGTCGGCGCCGTGCTGGGTCCAGTCGACGTTGTAACCGGACTCGCCGAGCCCCTTTTTCAGGTACTCACCTGTTTTGGTGTCATCTTCGATCAGCAGGATATGCATCGTCAGGCGCGCTCGGGTTTCTTCATGACGGGGTTAAGTCCGCGACATCGGTATCTCGGCTGTGCAGTGTAACGGGATGAGCGGGCGCAGTCGGTTACATTTCTGTCATACATGGTCAGGGTTGGCGAATGACAAAAATGTCATTCGACGGTCATCGTGACGTCCCGGTCTGCGGTCGAGGATGGCGACACATCAACCCATGAGGAATCGTCGCCATGCAACTCAAAAACGCCCTGTCTACCACGTTCGGTTTGGTGATGCTCAGCGCTGCCGTCATTGCCACCGCCGCCGACATGCCGGTCATCAAACCACTGCGCGGTACGGTGGAAAGCGTCAGCAACAACACGCTGACCTTCACTGTCCGCTCTGGCGCCCAGCAGACGATCGGACTGACTGACAAGACCGGTATCAGCCGGGTATCGAAGGCCAATATCGACTCGATCAAATCCGACAGCTTCATCGGCTCGGCGGCCATCCCGCAGGCCAACGGAACCTTGAAGGCGCTTGAGGTCACGGTATTCGACGCCAGGCTCAAGGGCAGCGGCGAAGGTCATTACGGTTGGCAGAACGCAGACGGCAGCACTGGCACCATGACCAACGGCACCGTTGGCAAACTGTCCAAAACCGACGGCCGCACGTTGACCGTCAACTACCAGGGCGGCGAGAAACAAATCGTCGTGCCGGATGACGTGCCTATCGCCTACGTCGAGCCAGGCAAAGCCGATGAGCTGGTCAAAGGAACGAAAATCGTCGTGTTCCCCGCTGCAGATGGCACCGCACGCGGCATTGCAGTCGGCAAGGATGGCTTCCAGCCACCGATGTAATCATCTGAGAAAGCTTGAGCGTTGCCGTCTGGCAACGCTCCGCTACACGGAAGGCTTGCAAGGGGAACCACGTGAGACAGAAGAAACTGCATCCCTGGCCGGTTCGCCTCACCCATTGGCTCAATGCGGCCTGCATGGTCTGCATGTTCATGAGCGGTTGGGCTATCTACAACGCCTCGCCACTGTTCAGTTTCAGGTTTCCGGTGTCATTGACCGTGGGCGGTTGGCTGGGCGGGGCACTTGCCTGGCATTTTGCGTTCATGTGGCTGCTGCTGATCAACGGCGCAATCTATGTGCTGTACGGGTTGGCCAGTCGTCATTTCAAACGTGAGCTGCTGCCCATCGGCATTGCCGCATTGAAGCATGATCTGACCGATGCCTTGCGCTTTCGGCTGGTGCATGAAAAGGGTGTCTATAACGCAGTACAGCGCCTGATGTACTGGATCGTGCTGGCGGCAGGTGTACTGATCGTGATCTCGGGTGTAGCGATCTGGAAACCGGTTCAACTTCAAGAGCTGGTCGCGTTACTGGGCGGCTATGACGTTGCTCGTTACGTACATTTCGCGGCCATGACGATGATTGCAGCGTTTGTGGTGATTCATCTGGTCTTGGTGATTCTGGTACCAAAAACCCTGGTGCCAATGATCACGGGTGGAGTGCGGACGCCTAATAACGAGAAAAATGGGTCATGACTGAATTTAAAATAACAACGCGTCAGCGCGTCAGGATTGAACCTGCGCAACAGCTTGAACTGGAAAACATTCAGCGCCGGCATTTTATTCGGGCCGGCCTGACGGTTGGCGCGATGTCGATGCTGACCGGTTGCAACCTGCAGGACGGCGATCAGGTCGACAAAGTGCTCTGGGCCATGTCGCGTTGGAACGACCGGGTCCAGGCGTGGCTGTTCCGTGGACGGAAACTGGCGCCGACCTTCGCCCGCGCGCAGATCACCAAGCCGTTTCCGTTCAACGCTTTCTATGGTGAGGACGATATCCCTGAAGTAGACCTGACCAGTTACTCGCTCGCCGTCTCCGGCCGGATCAGGGACAAGGCGCCGTGGACACTCGAAAGCTTGCGCAAGCTGCCGCAACGCAGCGATATCACTCGGCTGATCTGTGTTGAGGGCTGGAGCGCGATCGGGCAATGGGGAGGTGTACCGCTGAAAACCTTCCTGGAACACATCGGCGCCGACACCACAGCGAAATTTGTCGGTTTCAAATGTGCCGATCGTTACTACTCCAGTCTGGACATGCCGACTGCCTTGCACCCGCAGACGCTGTTGGCACTGGATTACGCTGACGTGGCGCTGCCGCCCGAGTACGGCTATCCGCTGAGGGTTCGGGTCCCCACCAAACTGGGCTTCAAAAACCCCAAGCATGTTGTCGAGATTTTCGTCAGCAACGACAACCCGGGCGGGTATTGGGAAGACCAGGGCTACAACTGGTTCAGCGGGATCTGATGAAGCAAAGAACGGAACTGTCACGCCAGGAACACTGGCGAGATTCATGACACCAAGCGTGATATGAGGCATGCCGATGACCGGTATTTCTGCAGTACCGCCAGCACCATCCGTCTTGCCGACATCAGAACCCAGGATGCGGGCAACGAGTGATGGAGCAGATTTCCAATCTCTCTTGCAGGCTCAGTCCAGGCCACCTTTACAACAGTCAGATAAAGCTCGCACTCGGATGCTCTTTGATAATCTTGCCGCATGTACCTTCAATGGCGAAAAAAGGGCTATCTGCTCTGATGTTATCGGCACAGGGGGACTGAATGCGTTCGCCATTGCAGTGGCTCTTTCGCCGCTAACCGTCACCTGGGTACCGACCGAGATTGTTCGAGCGCCACTGCGTTCGCCTGGGATACGGACTTTTCGCCGTCGCAATCCCTCTTCAGCCGAGAGCTCCTTCCTCAACCGGTCAAGCTCGGAGGATAGGGGTTATGATTAGACGTGTCTCGAGAGCTTGCTCGCCGTAGGCCAGTATTATTAAGGGAGAAGCACATACCGCCAATTCTCACCTGTAGCGTTGAATGGTCTTTCGTTCGCCTAAAATAGAAAGCCCGATGGCTTCTCTATCGTGGGTGGTGTTATGAGGCAGCGTCGACTTACAGCCTATTTTTCTACCCCGCTGTCATCCCCCGTTTATTCTGAGCATCAGAGAGTTATAGCCCTCCATCAGGGCTACTTTTGGCCGAAGGTAGTCGTTCGTGAACGGCTGCTTTCGGCCAAAAGCAGACGCTCGCACTCGACCGTTAACGGCCACTAGCGGGCGATGATTGTGTGTTTACCGTAATGCGACCGAGGCGCCGTTCCCATGCGTCGCCTCCTAGGGTTAAGCCTCCAGGTACGACTTAGCTCCGCTATCCAGCTCATCAAGTCACAGCGCAGGCGATTGATTGTTCTGTTTCCAAGCCCGCGGAGTTACACCTTCGGTTCGCACGAATGTTCGACAGAAGTGTGACTGGTCAGAGAAGCCACACTCCAGTGCAATGTCCGCAATTAGCAATCTCGACGTCTGAAGTAGCTGCTTGCCCCTCAAAATCCGCTGCTCTCGCATCCATTCTTTGGGTGAGACGAGAGTGCTTCTTTTAAACTGACGGGTGAAATGGCTGCGCGATAGCGCACACGCTTGTGAGATAGCTGCCACGGAGATACCTGCGTCCAAGTTATCGAGCATCACCTGCTTGGCGCGCTGGATCTGCCAAGGTTTCAAATGTCCGGTTTGTTTAGTCAAATCCTTAAGTGAGGACGCGCATGTTTCCTTTTTCATCCTGATTCCTTTTTCCCAGTAGCCGGTTGATTAGCTCAATCCAGCGGTCAGTCGATTGGGAAAAATTTAACGGAAGTCGCGTCGAGATGGGGGCGCATTTTTGCGCTGCTGGAGGCGCAAAATTGCGCATTTTCAATAGTGTTTCCAGTGCTAGCCTCTGCTTCCCGACAACTCGAATCGACGTCATTCGATCCGTCATCTGCAAGGAGAAAGCAATGGCTGCTTCACAACCGCACGGCAAAAACACCGCTTACTGGGGAGTCTCATGGGAGGAGGGCTACGGCTACCCCCAGGCCAGAAAAGTTGGAAACGAGATCTATATCTCGGGTCAGTTCAACCACGATGAGGCGGGTAATCTCGTTGCTCCCGCGCCCCTGAATAGCGAGGGCAAACCGAGCGATTTCTCATCGATAGGAGAGCAGATGCGCGTCTCCTACGACAACATCGCCAAGTTGCTCGCGCTCTATGGAGCAACCCTTAATGATGTCGTCGAAGAAACGCTCTACGTCTTGGATATGGACGCGGCATTCGCCGTGGTAGGTGATGTGCGCAAAGCCGCATATCGCACTGAGCGGCCCCAGTGCGCGAGCAATATCATCGGTGTATCCAGGTTGGCTCAACGTTCACAGCTGATTGAAATTGTCTGCAAGGCTGTCATCGGATCTAGCGCCGACTAAGAGACGCTCCCGGTTTCGCCCTGCGCAACCGGGAGATTCAGCTGCCCTTCGATCAAAGGCTTTTGATGCGCTACGGCTGCTGCACAAAAAGTCATGAATGCTTTGACTCTCCATGACTTTCGAATGTCCTGATGCGTAAGCAGCCAGAGCTCGTCCTGTAGCTCGCGCACAACTGGCCCTACGCGTGTTAACCCAGGCGTAATGTCACCCAGCATGCACGGAAGAAACCCATAACCAAGTCCTGCCGCAATGGCGACGCTCGCGGCCGCGACTGAGTCCGTACGATAAGAAATACAGTCGGCGCTGACTCTGTCTTCGACGTAGCTTTTGGCCTTCAGTCCACATAATCCTGCGGAATAGGACACCCACGGTTGGCCTTCTGCGAACGGGGCACTAGTCGCTTGTTTTATGCTGCCATAAGGCGCCCATGCGATCGAAGCGAGCTTGCGCCCGACTAGACTTTCGGCAGGTTTTTTGGTCGCTCTCACCGCTACGTCAGATTCATCGCGAGCCAGACTTAACGTCTCGTTGCCAACCAGAACCTCGATGGCAATTCCTTCATTAAGTGCCTTGAAGTCGGCGATGATCGGCGTGAGAAAATACAGCAGCAGCGAGTCGCTGGTAGTGATCCTAAGCTTTCCAAGCAGCCCTTGACCTGCCCGAGAAACCCGACGTGTAACGCTGACGATATCAAGCTCGACGCGTTCGGCGAGCGCTCTTAATTCAATACCTTCGGGCGTCAGCATGTACCCAGAGCGGCGGTGGTCAAATAAAGCGACCCCAAGTGTCTTTTCCACTTGAGCCACACGACGCGATACGGTGGATACATTAATCCCCAACCTCTTTGCAGTCGTTGCTCTATTACCGCATTCGCTTAGCGTTTTGATGATTCGCAAGTCGTCCCAAGAAAGCTGACTTACAGCATCGCTTAAATTCTGGGTGACGCCGATTGGTACGGGCGGATTGATTGAAGCTTTTTTTGATGTTGGTTTCACGCCAAGCATCCCAAACTAAGGTTGCTCATCATACGAAATGGCTGGAGGCGAACCAAGGAGTCAAGTGCACAAGCGGACTCGACCCGAGCAACCGGCCAGGATGTTCGGGTTAGATAGGGTGGCGTCAGTCGTTCGGGCGAGTATTAAGCCTTTACCATTTCCCCTGACCAACTTAGTCGTGCAGCTTTAATCACTTCATTCTAATCAGTCGAACGTCCGCTTTTGGCCGGAAGCAGACGCTTATGAATGACCGCTTTCGGCCAAAAGCGGACATAAATGAGGCATGCATATAGCAAAGGTGGTCACCGCTGCGGGCTTGCCCATGTGGGTCTTTCGTTCAAGGCGTGCTGGGCGTGTCGGCACCGGCCAGCTGAGGATTCATAGATACAAGGTGGGCAACCATGGGGGGAATGTACGTAATCAAGGGCCCGAGTTGATCGCGTCAATCGAGGTAAAGTTAGCGCAAGAAAAAATAAGAGGCCGAGCGCACGATCCGCACCGAATACATGTCTACACGACCTCTTCGCGTTTCTATGCCCTACCGCAAGGTATACCCACCATCTACCACAATATCTTGGCCGTAAATGCCACGTGCTCGCTCTGATAGAAGGAACAGAATCACATCTGCCACCGCTTCCGGCTCAAGGAACTTACCCTCTAGTAAGCGCTGATTGACCGTTTCCGCGACTGAGGACAACGTCGCATTATCCAACCCTAGTGATCGCCAGATCGGCGTAGCTGTTGGCCCTGGCGATACGACGTTCACTCTAATTCCGGCCTCAGCCTGTTCGACGGCTAAGGTTCGAGCATGCGCTGTCAGTGCTGTTTTCGACGCAATGTAGCCAGCCAAGCCTGGGAAGGCCAAAGCGGAAAGAAAAGTCCCCACAAATACTACCGAAGCGGGTCTCGCCAATTGGGCTCGCAAAGCTGAAAGCGTGTTAAGCGCACCTGCTCCGTTGATGGCCCAATTTCGCTCGAATCCCTTACTCGCCAAGCTGTCTTCAAGTACAGCGACTCCTGCATTCGGTACTAGAAAATCTACAGGCCCGATTCTGGAGACGCAGTGTGCAAGCTTCTCAAGATCCGAACTTACCGTAACATCGCCACTGACAATATGGAGGCGATCACCATGAACGTCTTTGAGTGCAGCCAGGCCGCCCCGGCCACGGGACATCGCCACTACCGTCGCTTCATAGCTTAGTAATCGTTGAACGACTGCCAGTCCGATGCCTGAACTTGCTCCGGTTACCACAGCGACACGATTGTCGAACTCACTTTTCATGTTTCAGCTCCTTGGGTATTAAACCATTTACCCATCACTGACACATTTCATGCCAACCTGAAACGTCATAAAAATCAGGGTGCAGAAGCTATACCGAGTCAATTTGACCATTATTCGTTTTAGTCGAAATGACGACAAATAGGTTTTTTTGACACGCACCAATGGCTGTGTTCTCAAGTGCGTTATAGGACTGAAAATCCGGTCGCATCGAATTTCTTTGAGAGGAAAATACCACTCCACTCTTCGTAAACACGCCCGAGTTGCTCCGCGAACTGCGGATTGACCGCCCACCGCCCCACTCTCTTGCGATCTGTTTCGGCTTTGTCGACCGGCGAGAGGAATCAGTCTTCACAAAGGCGCTGCACCTGTTATCCACCCCAGAACTATCGCGCATCGCAACTCAGTTGCCGCTTACTGTGCCAGTTTATACACCGGCTTTGGGTCGCCTTCCGCCGGGTTCACGGACAACCGGCTTGGCAACATCGGCGAACGGCAAATCGCGAATCAGAACAGCATGGCTTAGTTGAAAGGTCTTTTCTTGGCCCTGTCTGACTAGACCACGCGTGGCTACAGTGGGCTCCAACAACCCTAAACCCGCTGCGAGTGACCGCCATGAACAACCGTATTGATTACTTCAAACAGTCGCCTCAGGCTTCCAATAAGCTGGTGGAGCTGACGATGCAACTGAGTAAGAAGCCGCTACTGGCTGACCTGGCCCACCTCATAATGCTGCGGGCGTCTCAATTGAATGGCTGCGCGTTCTGCGTGGATATGCACGTGAAGGAAGCCAAGATCCATGGCGAGCGCGAATTGCGCCTCCATCACATTGCGGTCTGGCGTGAATCGCAACTGTTCTCGCCAATAGAGCGCGCGGCGCTCGCCTGGACAGAAGCCCTGACCCAACTGCCATCCCATGGTGTACCTGAAAGCCTCTACGCGGATGTGCGTGAGCAGTTTTCCGAACAGGATCTGTCGGATTTGTCGTTCCTGATTGTCGCCATCAACGGTTGGAATCGCCTCAATGTGGCCTTTCAGGCAGTCCCTGGTTCGTCGGATGAGGTGTTCGGCCTGACCAAAGCCAACCTCAACTGAGCGCACGGTTTATCAACGCGCCAAGCTGCTCGCCCTGAGCAGCGCAGGCGCAGTTGGTGAAGCTCAGCAGCAGCCCAGATTGACGCCGCGACGAAACACTCCATCGCGACAAGGGTTGCACGGCGATGCCTTTGGCCAGCAGTTGCTCAGTCAGGGCAGTGTCGACTACTCCCTCCGGCAAACGGAGTACCAAGTGCATCCCCCCTGGCGAGCGCTCCACCAGCAGTCCATTGGGTAAACTCCGCTCCAACGCTTCAATAGTCAAAGCGCGTCGTTCGCTGTAGAGCCTTCGCATGCGCTGAATGTGCCGAGTGAAATGCCCCTCGACAATGAACTCTGCGACCAGCGCTTGAGTAATCGCTGGCGAGCCTGCGGAGAATAACGCCCGACTTACACGCTCAAACGCTGCCACTTGCCCCTGAGGCACCACTAGGTAGGCAAGGCGGATACCGGGGAAAAGCACCTTGCTGAAAGTCCCGGCGTACAGCACGCGCCCGTTGCGATCCAGGCTCGCCAACGCCGGGAAGGGGCGACTGACATAGCGATACTCGCCGTCGTAATCATCCTCGACAACCCAGGCATCGCTCCGGGCCACCCAATCGAGTAACAACTGTCTCCGAGGCAAAGACAGCGCCATACACAGTGGGCTTTGATGCCCCGGCGTCACCATGACGACCTGTGCAGCCTGATGCCTGGCAATGGCCTGCTCCACATCCATACCTTCGGCATCAACTGGCACTGCCTCAAGCTCAATACCGAATTGACGAAGCACTTGGCGCGTGGTTGGGTAGCCAGGATCTTCGACCCAGGCTCGCTCCCCTGCGCGCAGCAAAGTATGTGCGATCAGCGACAGGCTACTGCGCCAGCCGCTGGTGATAAACACCTGATGGGCGCCGCAATCGATACCTCGAGACACCTGCAGATATGAGGCGATGGCGCTGCGTAAGGCAGGCAGGCCGTGCGGCGGCGGATAGTCCAGATCGCCTGAACGCATGCCTCGCAGATAACGGGCACCCAAGCGCGCCCAGATCTTGCGTGGGAACTCATCCATTGCAGGCACTCCCATCTGAAACGGCAAAAGTTGCGGTGGACGCCATAGTGCGTCTGGGGAGTTTTCAATCACCTCGCTGCTGACGGATAAAGCGGGGGCAGACAGTAGCGGCTTCTGCAATTCGGGATTGACCACGGTGCCCTTCTGCCCCAGGGCCAAGAGGTAGCCCTCGCTCGTGAGCAGCGAATAGGCCAGTTCGATGGTGCCACGAGCAACGCCGAGATCCTTGGCGAGAGCTCGCACCGAAGGCAATCGGTCACCAGGGGAAAGCGTGCCAGCGGCGATGGCGGCGAGTACTCGGTCATATAACTGACGGTACAGAGGCGAACCGGGTTGCCCATCCAAGGAGGCGAAAGGGTGCGAACAGGAAGTCATCATGGCCTAGTTCATATCTCACTTCTTGGTTCAATAAATTGAGGCAATGTTAGTTCAAGATTTGACCATCACAACCCACTAAGGCCTCTCCCATGACGTTCAATCTTCAAGACTACGTGCCCAGCGTGCTCGACTTGGCCGACACTGCCCTGCGTCCTCTAGACAGCCGCCATGACTTGAAAATCGCTTTCCCGGTAATGCAGCAATTGCGCCCCCACCTAACAAGCGAGGCCGATTTTATGAGTCGTATCGAACGAATGCGAGCCGGCGGCTATCGCCTGGTTGGAGCCTTCGAGTCATCGGCTCTCGTGGCGCTTGCAGGTTACCGCCTTCAGGAGAATCTGATTTATGGCCCATTCTTGTATGTCGATGACCTCATCACCGATGAAGCCCAGCGCGGCGGCCAGTGGGGCTCCCGGTTATTGCGAGCTCTGGAACGACTGGCTCGTGCCAGCGGTTGTGCTCGCCTTGTGCTTGACACGGGTTTGGCCAACGCGCGCGCCCAACGCTTCTACTTCCGCGAAGGCCTTTATACCGGCGCGCTGCGTTTTCAAAAACAGTTCGATACCCCATGACCGCATCACCCGTACAGGAGGCAATATCATGAACCCGTCTCAGAAGCCCCTCGCTCCTTTGCGAATCCTTCGCCTGATTGCCAGTCCCAACGGTAATGCATCTGAAAGCTTGAAACTGTCTGAGCGGATTCTGCACGCTCTGACAGTACGCGCTGGCATACGCGGGATTGAACTGACGGATATAGACCTGAACACGTTATCGCCAGTCGATGCGACTTATGCCCATGCCTTGGCCCATCCGAGCGAAATAGCTACCGAGGATCAGAAAGGTACATTGAGTCGCTCCGACCAAATGATCATCCTGTTGAATGCCTGCGATGTGCTGCTTATCGCTACTCCCATGCACAACTACAGCGTGCCCTCGCCGCTCAAGGCCTGGATTGACCACGTCGTACGCGTCGGAAAAACTTTCCTCAGCACATCAAAAGGTAAGGTTGGAACGTTATTGGATCGCCCCGTCTACGTTGCCGTAGCCACCGGCGGCTACATTAGCGGTGAGAGGGCACGGCAACCCGACTTTCTTCGTCCCTACCTATCCGCAGTGCTGAAAACCATCGGTCTCAATCAGGTGCATTACTTCACCGTTGAAGGCACAGCAAAAGGGACGGACGCGCTAAAAACGGCGCAGAAAATAGGGTACGACGATGTGCATACGTTCTTTCATGAGGAAATCGAAACTAGGACTCATGAAACAGTTGCCTGAAGCCGGTGCCCCAGACGGCCGAAGTACAAAGGTCGGCAGCGATGCCTGAAGCTGAGCCTAGCTTTTTGATTTTCGGGAGAGCTGTTCGCCCGGGTCGGCAGCCATGGGCCGCATGTCCCCCTCTTAATACCGCCTACAGAGAGGAATTGATCATGAGTCGCCTCAGTTGGTTTCAAACTTCACATGGTGCAGCCAAGTCGCTTGAAATTAATGACCCCGCCATGATCTACATACGGGAGATGCTGGAGCATGCCGACCGCCCCTACGACTTGCTTCCACCTCACCTCAAAACACCAGCGTTCTTCTACAGCTACAGGTAACAACCAAGTCTACTTTGGGGGCTATAGCATTTGAGACTGGCGGGATACTGATTGATCGGGGCCTGGCGGGATGGAGCGAGGGACGGGCGTAAGGGCAGCTGCTGGTGGCAGATGACGAAGCAGGTGGATGCTTTTCCATCAACGGCGGCGGCTTGGGTGATGATGTGGGAGCGGTGTACTACTAGGCGCCCGATATTCTGCAGTGGGAGCCATTGGGCATCGATTATACCGCCTTCTTGGAATGAGCTGTGAGCAATCGTACGGCGGCCTACTAAGAGGGCCTACGTTGGTAATCCTGGCGCAACGACATTCAGTGAGTGGGCGGAGATCAATGCGTGTCTTTCTACCCATTCCTATGGACACGAGGGGCTGAGTGGCAATAAGCGCGCAGGTTGTCAGCATGGCTGAATAGTATGATTTGAATTGCACATTAGCCGGCCAGTTGTACGCCCCGCCATCACTCCTAATTAAATTAAGCAGGCCGGCAGCGAGTCAAAGTGCGCTGGTTACGCACAGACATTTCAAAGTTGAAGCATTCACTGGACTCTTACTGAGACACTGACCACCTGCTTACGTCAGACTGACACTCCGGATAGTACGTTTGAACAATACAACACCGAGCCTTCGTTCGAGGTTTCTCTCTACCTAGCTTACAGCAGGGGGAGCCCCCCCCAATGGTGGGATGCCCAAGTGCAGCTGCGCTGCTTTGCTACCTCTAAGAATTTAACCAAGACCATCAAGCTGATCTTGGCGCATAAGTCCTCCGACCTTTTGTAATTTTGTTGGCAGCAATTGTTACGAAATTGCTCTACCTGCCTAGGAACACCGCAACGCAGATCATGGGTTGATTAGTACAAAGATCCACTCGGGAGAGAAGGCGGACAAGCGAGGAAAAGGACCACTGGATTTCGTTTTTGTCAATAAAGTCGCGAGCACTGGTCTAACACAGACTGCCCCTCGGATTTTGCTGCAAAATTGAAACAAAAAATTTTGGTTCGCGGGCACGGGAATCGCACTTAGCTCGTTTTGCTGATGACTTCAGCCTGTCATTAGATGCGAAGGTTAAAGAGCGACAAGAAGTGGCGTGCCGCTTTGCACATCGGACATAGCTTGGAGGGGAGAGCTCTCTGAGTCCTAATGCTTCGCTAAGGGAAATACGTGACGTACTCCCCACGCCAATTTGAGCTACACGCACCCGATCCATTTCCGGTCAAATGTAAAGAGATTGAATAAGGCGTATTCAAAGTCTAGTTGCAGCAGAAACACGGTGTTCTGCCGCGTAGCTGCTTTACTTGAAAATTATGCTGCCTGCGAGGGCCTAGGAATGAATCGAAACGACTTGCGTCGCGTGGACATGAATCTTCTGGTTATTTTCGAAACCTTAATGTTCGAAAGGAACTTGACTCGGGCTGGGGAGAAACTGTTCTTAGGCCAACCCGCCGTCAGTGCCGCTTTAGCGCGGTTGCGCGACTTGTTCGACGATCCCTTGCTAGTACGCAACGGTCGTACCTTAGAGCCGACCCAGCGAGCGCTGGCAATTCTTAAAGAGTTGCAACCAGCCATGGACACCATCTCCGGAGCTGTCAGCCGAGCTAAGGATTTTGACCCATCCACCAGCCGGGACGTATTCCGAATCGGCCTTTCCGACGATGCCGAATTCGGCCTATTTCCACCATTGATCAATCAACTTCGCGAAGAGGCGCAAAAGGTTATCGTAGTGGTACGGCGGGTTAACTTTCTGCTGATGTCGACCATGCTTGCCTCCGGAGAGATTTCCGTCGGAGTCAGTTACACCACCGAGTTGCCGGCCAACGCCAAGCGCAAGAAGCTGCGGGATCTGCGCGTCAAGATACTGCGCGGCGATAATCGTCTTGGCCCCCTGACCTTGGATGAGTATTGCGAACGACCTCACGCCCTGGTGTCGTTTTCCGGGGATTTGACCGGTGCCATCGATACCGACCTGGCACGCATCGGCCGCTCGCGGCGAGTGATGCTGGCGGTACCCCAGTTCTCAGGACTGCGTGCCTTATTAGCGGGCACGGAAATGCTAGCCGCAGTGCCGGACTACGCGGCGTGCGCGCTGATCGATGGCAGCAGCCAGTTGCGTGCTGATGACCCGCCCTTTGACATCGTGCCGTCGGAGTTGTCGATGGTCTGGAGCGGGGTCAACGATAACGATCCGGCAGAGCGTTGGTTGCGCTCATTAATTGCCCAACACATGGCGACCCCTCTGCCGGTGTATTGAGCGAATTGAAATTTGGATCGGTCTCGCGCAGGAATATCGGCATGTCTGTCATTGGCGGAATGGCCGGAATGTCGAAATACATCTGGATAACCCACCCACGGTGATAGCTGGCGTGGTTGACCACATGCATCAGCATTGCTCCGGCACTCATGGTGCCGCGTTCCCCAGACACAAACGTGAACTCGACGAGTCTATCCAGCGATGCCTCGCTCTGCCGGGCGCTCCAGTCGCTGTACCAGTGATCGATCTCCTTTTGTGCCAAGCGCAAATCAGCGAGTTCGGGATGCAGCAGATCATGTGAAGTTTCGAAGCCGTGCCCCCGGCCTTCGAGGTGAGCCTGCCAAATGCAGTCCACGACGTAAATGTGATTCAAAGTGCCGATTACGTTTTTGAACACCGACACTCGCTCTTTGCTGACTTCGCCAGGAGGCAGTGCGGCCAGGCTGTCAAAGAGGCGCTGATCGGCCCAGCATTTGTAATCGGCAAGCATGCGGGCTGTGCGTACGTTGATCATGAGATTTCCCCAATTTAAATGGGCGTAATGCCAAGCATAGCCCTCACAACGAGCGGCATCGAAGACGCTGATTATCGGTCGGCAAGCGCCAGGGAGCCAATTGGGCTAGGAGACTCGAAGCCGGAAAGCGTAAAGGCGCTGCCTGCCCCCCTCAGTCTTTGCTGATCAGGGAGCCTACCAGAGTTATACGACGAAGCTGGATCAGTTGTGGAGGGTGAGCGCCAGGTAGCGGCGACGGGATGGGCCTCTGCCGCCTGAAAAACGAGCCGTCTTGAACGGCTGCTTATGGCCGAAAGCGGTCTACTGAGCATTCAATGCTGCCGTCGCGCTGTGCTTAGTTTTGTTGAGCACTTAACGGTGTCAGAAGGGTAGGGTTGCGGAAATGCCCGAAAAGATGCGGAAACGATCCGTAGACAGAGGAGCCAATTTCCTGAATGCCAGAAACGACAAAGCCCTGCATAATCAGGGCTTTGTCGTACATAAGATGGCGGAGGCGATGGGATTCGAACTCATGGACCTGTTACAGTCGACGGTTTTCAAGACCGTTGCCTTAAACCACTCGGCCACACCTCCGTTTGCGTTGCGGGCGCCATAATACCTGAATGAAACACACTGTCAAACTCTCTGCATGGCTTGTTACAGAGCGTCTGTTATGATCTTTGCGACTGAACGTTTCAAACCAACAGGAGTGTCGCCATGCGCGAACAGGATTACGCAGTTAATAACAGCGTGCAGGCTGAGCAGCTAGAGGTTAGCCGCGTCCTGCGCAACACTTATGGTCTCTTGGCTCTGACCCTCGCATTCAGCGGTGTGATGGCCTTCGTAGCCCAGCAGATGCGTGTCGGCTACCCGAACATTTTCGTGGTGCTGATCGGCTTCTACGGGCTGTTCTTCCTCACCAACAAACTCCGTGATTCCGCGTGGGGCCTGGTATCTGCCTTCGCGTTGACCGGTTTCATGGGTTTCCTGCTCGGCCCGATCCTCAACCGTTACCTGGGCATGCAGGGCGGCGCTGAAGTGGTCAGCTCGGCATTCGCCATGACCGCACTGGTGTTCGGTGGTCTGTCGGCCTACGTGCTGATCTCGCGCAAGGACATGAGCTTCCTGAGCGGTTTCATCACCGCCGGTTTCTTCGTGTTGCTGGGCGCGATGGTCGCCAGCTTCTTCTTCCAGATCAGCGGCCTGCAACTGGCGATCAGCGCCGGCTTCGTGCTGTTCTCGTCGGTCTGCATTCTGTTTCAGACCAGCGCGATCATCCACGGCGGCGAGCGCAACTACATCATGGCGACCATCAGCCTGTATGTATCGATCTACAACCTGTTCGTCAGCCTGCTGCAACTGTTCGGCATCATGAGCCGCGACGACTGATCTTCACGGCTGTAATAAAAAACCCGCTTCGGCGGGTTTTTTATTGTCTGGAGAAAAGTGTCTGCTCAGTTGATGACGATGCTGCCATCCATTTGCTGACGGTAGATCGTGTAGGGCAGCAGCAGGGTGTCGAGTGCGCCGGACACCACGGCGTCCACCAACACCACGGGAATTGCCGCGTTGCGGTGATCATCGGGATCGATGCCTGAGGCCAGCGGTGCGTTCAGCGTGCAGAAATCATAGGCGAGGCCGCTGTAGATTCTCGGTACCGCGCCGCAATAACTTTTCTGCTCCTTGAGTCCGTCAACGGCAGCCTGATCGTGGCGCGCCACCGTTTGAATCGTGCCGCAACCGCCGAGCAGCAGGGCCGCCAGCAGCATTGCCTGAGTTTTCATACCGCCATTCCTTAGCTGCGAAAAACCACAATTTACGCCGATCAGATGCAAAAGGCACCTAGGCCATCGGTGGCAGTCGCCGCTTGACCGGGGTCTTCTTGACGATCGCCGTATTGGTTTCCGCCAATGTATTGAGGCGGTCGAGCAGGGTGTCGAGCTGTTCCATCGAGCGCACATGCAGGCGGGCGATAAAGCAGTCCTCACCGGTGACCTTGTCGCACTCGGTGAACTCCGGGATCGACATGATCTGCCGTTCCACCTCCTGCAATTGCCCGGGCAGAGGTCGTACTCGGACGATCGCCTGTAGCTGATAGCCAAAACATTTCGGGTCTACCTCCACCGTATAGCCCTTGAGCACGCCGCGCTCTTCCAGGCGCCGCAGCCGCTCGGCCACGCTCGGCGACGACAGGCCGCTGATCTGCGCCAGCGCTTTAAGCGAACGCCGGGAATCTTCCATCAAGGCACCGATGAGAACTTGGTCGATATCGTCAGTCATGTGCGAAATCCCGTATTAGGCAAAAGGGGCAAAACACCCACGATAAAAAAGGCCAAAAGGGAGTTTAGCCTGCTTTATGCACTGGAGCAGCCTGGCGCTCGCTTGGCATACTTTCGCCATGCTTCACCCTAGCCTGAGGAGAACAATGATGGACAACGCAATCCGCCGCGGCTCGCTGGAAATGACCGCCGCCATGCTGATATCCGGGACGATCGGCTGGTTCGTGCTGGTTTCCGGGCAACCGGTGCTGGACGTGGTGTTCTGGCGCTGCGTGTTTGGCGCCGGCACTTTGCTGTTGATCTGCGCCGCGTTCGGCTTCCTTCGTCCGGGGATCCTCACCCGCACGACCTTTCTGCTGGCGGTGCTCAGCGGAATGGCGATTGTCGCTAATTGGGTGTTGCTGTTCGCGTCCTATTCCCGCGCCTCGATTGCGATCGGCACGGCGGTGTATAACGTGCAGCCGTTCATGCTGGTCGGTCTGGCGGCCTTGTTTCTTGGCGAAAAAATCACCTTGCAGAAGCTGTTCTGGCTGGCAGTTTCCTTCATGGGCATGCTGGCAATCGTCAGCGCCCATGGCACTCAAGGGGAGAGCGGTAACGATTATTTGCTGGGGATTGCTCTCGCCTTGGGAGCGGCGTTTCTGTATGCGATTGCCGCACTGATCATCAAGCGCCTGACCGGCACGCCGCCACATCTGATCGCGCTGATTCAAGTCTGCACTGGCGTATTGTTGCTCGCGCCGTTCGCGCATTTCGGTGCGCTGCCGCAAGGTGCCGACGCCTGGGCCAGTCTGGCGACATTAGGCATCGTTCACACCGGTCTGATGTATGTGTTGCTCTACGGCGCCATTCAAAAGTTGCCGACAGCGCTGACCGGCGCGCTGTCGTTCATCTATCCGATTGCGGCGATTTTCGTCGACTGGTTCGCCTTCGGCCACCGCCTGGAACTGCTGCAATGGATCGGAGTGGCGGCGATTCTGCTGGCCGCTGCCGGCATGCAACAAGGCTGGGGCTGGAAAACCCGGCGGCTGGCGGCACAGTAAGGTTCAGATGTTCCAGCGCGGCGCGGTGGCCGCCAGACGTTGGCGCATTTCGCTGATATTGGCTGCCAGTTGTCGCGTCAGCATCCGATAGCCGTCCAGCGTATTGGCAACCGGCGCATCCAGGTCCGCTGCCGGCAGTTCCATCGGACGCTCCAGCCGCTGCGACGCGCCGGTTTTCAACGCGCGGGCCATGCCGATCAGTTGCACGCGAATCTGCCGGTGCTCAGCCTTCAACGCCGTTTGCAGATGCGCCGTGGCCGCGGGGTCGCTAGCGTTGGGGCGGATATTGCCGAGGATTTCCAGGGTGCTGATGCACATGCGCAGGTTGCGCTGAATGGCGTCGAGCTCGGTCATGGAGATTTTCACTTCCTTGGACACCGACGGCATCAGCGAGCGTAATTGCACCATCACCGCGCCGACTTTGCTCATCAGCCGCACATGTTCGTCGGCGCTGACCGCTTCACCGTTGATGATGCGCCCGTACACCGTGGCGCAATCGCGCAAGGCATCGGCGAGGTTGTAGCGCCACGAGTAGACCGCGTACAGCGGGAGGGCGAAGGAAAAAGCCAGGGCGAGGGCGATGCCGATCAAGATGTCGACACCGCGCCACAGACCATCGGTGATCGGGTTGTCGCCATGTCCGGCGACGATGAACACGGTGATGGCCGAGAGCAGGGCGGTGTAGCCACCCTTGCCGATCGCGTGATACGAGAAAAAGCCACACACCACGGCCATGGAAAAATAGGTCAGCCACGGCAGGCCCAGCCACGCATGTTGCGCCACCAGCGCCAACCCCACCCCTGCACCGATCAAGGTGCCGATGGCGCGCTCGGCGGCTTTCTTGCCGATATTGCCGTGGTGCTGCAAACCACCGATCACCACCAGCATCGTCACCGATGCCCACTCGCCGTGGGGAAGGTTGATGCCGGTGGTCAACAGAATCGTCGCCAGCAACCCCAGCGCGACCCGAACGGAATGGATCAATCGGGCGTGACGGTAGCGCCGATACGGGTCCAGCAGCGGGCGCAGGATTCGGCGCAACAGTGGTGGCAGGCGGTGGGAGCTGTAAGTAGTCAGTGCGAACCTCGTGTCTCGATCAGCCAATCAATGGAAGGGGAAAATGTAATTCATCCAGGCCGACATGCGCAGCAGGATTTTGCGCATCGCGCCGATGTGATGGAAGTGCTGGCTGTACAGCGCCGCTTGTCCGTAAGCGCCGCCAGGCATGAGCGCGCTGTATTCGGCGAAAGCCGGGTCAGTGATTTCAATGATCACCGGCACCCGTCCCGCCGGCGGCGAGCCGGTGTAGCTGATTAGCGTGCCGGAAGGCTGCACCTGCCCCTCGGCGATCACGCCAATCACGCTTTTCACCCGTCCCGCAAACACCTTGCCGGGAATGCCATCGAAGGCCACTTCGGCCTCATCGCCCACGGTCAGACGGAGCAGGCTGTTCTGACGCATCCACGCGGCAAAATACTGACCTTCCTGGGGAATAAACACCATCGACGGGCGCAGCGGCAGCTTGCTCGCCATCATTCCCGGCCGCAACGAAACGTGGGTCACGAAGCCTTTGCTCGGCGCCCGCACCACGGTGTTGTCCAGCTCGAACTGAGCATTGTCCAGTTGCGCCTGCAGATCGTCAGTGCGGGCGATGGCCGCGTCCAGTTCGCGTTGAGTACCGAAGTTGCGGCGAATCAGTTCGGTGATGCGATAGCGATCGCCCTTGGCGGCTACCAGCTGCGCCTTGAGTGATTTGAGCCGGTTGTGAAAAGGCGTGGGATCGATGCGAAACAGCACGTCGCCTTTTTCCAGAGGCTCGTTGCCCTTGACCGGCACGTCGATGACCTGGCCGCTGACGATCGGAATCACCGGCACCGAGACAAAGTAGGAGCGCGCCACCTCGGAATAGGGATGGTTGTAGTTCATGGTGAAAATCAGCGCGCCGATGATCAGCACACCACCCAGAACAGCCGTGGGCACCGTCCACTTGTTCAGCGGAATGCGGAAGATCTTGAAGATGGCGACACAGAGTGCGGCGTAGGTGAGGATGAGCAACAGATCCATGCTCAGATCCCCCGCGTATCGGTAGCAGGGGCAGCAGGAGACTGCGCTTCGAGTCGCTCGATGCGGTCCTGCAGCTCCAGCACTTGCTGCTCCAGCCGGATGACATGGTTTTGCACGGGTTTGCCATCACCGAAACCCCAGCCGCGGTCCTCCCGATAGGCCATCGCCCAAATCCACAAAAACGGCCAGAGCGCATGCAGGGTGAACAGGCTGACCCAGCCCGTGGCATGAATGGCATCCTGGTGCGGGTGCTTGCGGTGGACGGCGATCTCGTACGGGATGTCATGCAGCACGATGATCCCGTAAAACAGCACGAGACCGACAAACACCAACAGGCCCAACGCGAAGTAATCGAGCATGGTCAGCCTCCCGGGCATCCAGCAATGCTGGGCTCAGTGTAGACACTGAAACGCCGGGAGGCGCCCGCTATCGGGCAGGATTAACCGACTCTGCCCGATAGCCGACTCAGAAGATGTAATCGGTGGTCAGGAAGCTCGAATCACGCCCGCGAATGATCTCGCTGATCAAATCCTTGTTGCTCTCCTGGAATTTGGTCGCCACCAGCGTGCGGATCGAAAACACCCGCAACGCATCGTGAACCGATAGCGTGCCTTCGGCGGAGTTCTTGCGGCCGTTGAACGGGTAAGTGTCCGGACCGCGCTGGCACTGGGCGTTGAGGTTGATTCGGCCGACCTGATTGGCGAAGGTATCGACCAGTCGGCCGACCGCCACCGGGTTGGTGCCGAAGATGCTCAGCTGTTGGCCGAAATCCGACTCCAGCACATAGTCGATCACGGTATCGAGATGACGGTACGGCACAATCGGCACGACCGGGCCGAATTGCTCTTCCTGATACACGCGCATCTGCGGGTTCACCGGGTACAGCACCGCCGGATAGAAGAACGACGCGCGGGATTCGCCGCCATTCGGGTTGACCACTTGCGCACCCTTGCTCTGCGCATCTGCCACCAGGCCGTGCAGATAATCCACCTTGCCGGATTCCGGCAGCGGCGTCAGCGAAACACCGCTGTCCCACGGCATGCCCGGTTTCAGCGTGGCCAGTTTGGCGTTGAATTTCTCGATGAAGCTGTCGACCACGTCTTCATGCACAAAGAGGATTTTCAGCGCGGTGCAGCGCTGGCCGTTGAACGACAGTGAGCCGGTGACTGCTTCGCTGACAGCATTGTCGAGATCGACTTCGGGCAAGACGATGCCAGGGTTCTTCGCATCCAGACCAAGAGCGGCGCGCAAACGGTGTGGTTTCGGGTGCAGCTTCTTCAGGTCGCTGGCGGCCTTATTGGTGCCGATGAAAGCGAAAATGTCGATCTTGCCGCTGGCCATCAGTGCGCTGACAGTCTCGCGGCCGCTGCCGTAGATCACGTTGATCACACCGCTCGGGAAGCTGTCGCGGAAGGCTTCGAGCAACGGACGGATCAAAAGTACGCCGAGCTTGGCCGGTTTGAACACCACGGTGTTGCCCATGATCAGCGCCGGAATCAACGTAGTGAAGGTCTCGTTGAGAGGATAGTTGTAAGGGCCCATGCACAGTGCGACGCCGAGCGGTACGCGGCGGATCTGGCCGAGGGTGTCCTGCTCCAGCTCGAAGCGGCTGGAGCGGCGATCAAGTTCTTTCAGGGCGTTGATGGTGTCGACGATGTAATCGCAGGTGCGATCGAACTCTTTTTCCGAGTCCTTGAGGTTTTTGCCAATCTCCCACATCAGTAGCTTGACCACGGCTTCGCGCTGCTCACGCATGCGGCCGAGGAACGCTTCGACATGCTGGATGCGCTCGGCCACGCGCATGGTTGGCCACAGGCCCTGACCGCGGTCGTAGGCGCGGACGGCGGCATCAAGGGCGGTGAGGGCGGTGTCGGCATCCAGCAGCGGTGTGCTGCCGAGAATGACCTGTTCTTCACCGTTTGCGCCTTTCAGGTAAACCGGGCTACGCACCTGCGCGAGCGGGCCGTCCCAGCGGCGCAACTGGCCGTCGACCAGATATTCGCGTTGCTCGACCTGAGCCTCAAGGCGGTATTTTTCCGGGATGTCGCTGACAGAAGGGAACAGATTGCCAAGGATGTTTGCTGTGGTCATGTCGCTACCCCGTGTTGATGTCCGCATGCAGATCAAAAAGTCTCTACAGGTTATACGCCTGAATGCCCGTTGATTTAACCCCGTGAATGTCACGCGAATGTCACGCAACGGTGCTCCCACAGTCCACCCTGTGGGAGCGAGCCTGCTCGCGAAGGCGGCGGCACATCCAACATCCTCATTGCCTGACACAGCGCTTTCGCGAGCAGGCTCGCTCCCACGGTCGATCGTGTACATCAGTCAGTCCGCCCTCGGTAATGAAGCTTTTATGACAAAAGTTCGGTAGCCCTTTGCCAGTCCGGTCATGCCTGTGTAACGCGCTTGAGGGGCCTTTAGAGGCGCACTTTGCAAGCCGAGGCGGGACGCCGGGAGTGAGGCAGTGGGGACTATGGAACGCTATTCGAAAGTGGGCATGCAGGAGCTCGATCAACGTCTGTCGAAGATCGTCGAAGCAGCGCGCAAGAAGCCGGTTTCGGTGTATCGCTACGGCGCGCCGTGGGTCTGGATCGTCTCGCAGGAGGACTGGCAGGGCGCTCTGAAAGAAGTGTCCAGCTACATTCCGCCGGGCCATTCGCTGGTGTTGTTGCGCCCGCAGATCGACGATCTGCTCGACGCTCACCAGGATCTGCTGCGCGACCTGAACGCCGCGCCCGGCATGCTCATTCCCGCGCAAACGGTCATGCACATCCTGCTCCTGCAACTGCTGTATTCGGTGCCCAGCGAACAGCAACTCTATGAACAGCTCAACTACAACCTGCTGTTCCGCTGGTTCGTCGGCCTCGGCCTGAACCAGAAAGTCTGGAGTTTCACTGCCCTCAGTCGCGACATCGCCACGCTGCTCAACGAGCCGCGCGCGGTGCTGCTGATTCAGAAAATCATCGGCGAAGTGTTCTGCGGCGCCTTGCTGCAAATGCCCGAGTTCTCGCTGAACTTCGCGCTGTTGCACACCTGGCTGGGCAAGCACGCGTGCGCCACAACGATCAGCAATTGACGCATCACACCGGGCGCTAACGCCCACAGGTCATCGCGAATTTCAGGGGGTAGTGTGGAACGGATTTTCACGTCACGGCTGGCGCTGTGGGGCTGGCTGCTGGTGACGGCGGGCGCGCAGCCGGCGCTGGCCGAGGAGGGTACAGACGCGCCCGCCGCGCAGCGTCTGGTCGACGTCAACGAATACTTCGTGCGCGGTAACACCGTGCTCGATGCGCGGGCGATCGAAGAAGCGGTGTACCCGTTTCTCGGCCCGCAGAAAGCCTTGAGCGACATCGAAGGTGCCCGCGATGCGTTGCAGAAGGCCTATCAGGAACGTGGCTATCAATCGGTGTTCGTCGAGCTGCCGGAGCAGGCCGTGGCCGATGGCATCGTCTATCTGCAAGTCAGCGAAACCAAGGTCGGCCGGGTGCGTGTGGTCGGCGCCAAACACTATTCGCCGCTGGACATTCGCGACAACGTCCCGGCGCTGAAGGAAGGCGAGGTGCCGGACTTCGCCAAGGTCCAGGGCGAACTGGCGCAGCTCAACAAGACCCCGGGCCGTCAGGTCATGCCACTGGTGCGCGAAGGTCAGCGGCCCGGCACCATGGACGTCGATCTGCAGGTCGAAGACCAGAATCCGTGGACGGCCAGCGTCGGCCTCAATAACGATTACAGCGCCGACACCGAGAAGCTGCGCAGCGTCACCAGCCTCGGCTACAACAACCTTTGGCAGCTCGGCCACAGCGTCAACCTGACGTTCTTCACCGCACCCCAGGAAACCGACAACGCCAAGGTCTGGTCCGGTTCCTACACTGCGCCGCTGAGCGAACGCTGGAGCGTGCAATTCTCCGGTTACCAGTCCGACAGCAACGTCGCCACCATCGGCGGCAGCAACGTCCTCGGCAAAGGGCATTCCTACGGTGTCGCGGCGATTTACACGCTGCCCTCGAGCGGCAACTGGTCGAACTCGTTGTCGGCCGGCATCGACTTCAAGGACTTTGACGAGCGCCTGAGCCTGTCCGGCGAAAGCGACAAGGTGCCGCTGAAATACGCGCCGTTCACCTTCGCCTACAACGGTTATCGCTACAGCGAGAAGAGCCAGCTCGGCCTCGGTCTGAGCCTGGTTGCCGCTACCCGCAGCGTATTCGGCTACGGCAGCGACGACGATGATTTCGACTACAAACGCTACCGCGCCAAACCGAGTTTCGCCGTGCTCAAGGGCGACACCAATTACACCTGGACCTTCGACAACGACTGGCAGAGCGCGAGCAAAGCGGCGTTCCAACTGGCCTCGGGGCCGCTGGTTTCCAACGAGCAATTCTCCGCCGGCGGCGCCACCTCGGTGCGCGGCTATCTGGCCGCCGAACGCACGGCAGACGACGGCTACCTGCTCAGCCAGGAATTGCGCACGCCGTCGCTGGCGAAATTCGCTGGCACGTGGATGCAGGACTGGCGCTTCTACGCTTTCGCCGAAGGTGCGCAGCTGTACCTGCGCGACGAACTGCCGGACCAGGACGCCAATTACGCCCTGGCCAGCGTCGGCCTCGGCACCCGCGCCAGCCTGAGCAAATGGCTGTCCGGCAGCCTCGACTGGGGCTACCCGCTACTCGAAGGGCCGAACACCTCGAAACAGGAATCGCGCCTGCACTTCAACCTTCAAGCCACTTTCTAACGGAGCACGTCCATGCAACGCCTTCTCCTTTCGTTGTTGATCTGCCTGGGCTTCGTGCTCCCGGCCACGGCCCAGGCCTGGTGGCAGGACGACTGGCATTACCGCAAACAGATTGCCGTCGACACCACCCCGCAAGGCGCGGCGATCAATCAGGCCCTCGGCCGCACGGCGTTGCTGGTGCGCCTGCACACCGGCAACTTCACCTTCGACGGCGTGAAAGAGGACGGCTCGGATCTGCGCTTCGTCGCCGCCGATGACAAGACTGTGCTCAACCATCAGATCGAGAGTTTCGATGCGCTAATGGGCATGGCGCTGATCTGGGTCGATGTGCCGAATGTCGAGGGCGGTCAGCGTCAGGACATCTGGATGTATTACGGCAACCAGAAAGCCCCGGCCACCGGCAACGGCCAGTTGACCTTCGATCCGAGTTACACCGCGCTCTATCACTTCGACGGCCCCACCGGCACGCCGGCGAAAGACACCACGGCGTACGGCAACACTGCGCAGAGCGCGACTGGCGCAGCGATTGATGGCGTGGTCGGGCGCGCCTTGCAGTTCAGCGGTCAGCCGTTGTTGCTGCCGGCCAGTCCGTCGCTGCAACATAATCCTGGCAGCGCATTCACCTTCAGCGCCTGGTTGCGTCTGGATCAGGCCAGTGGCGAGCAACTGATTCTCGCTCGGCGCGAAGGCACGCAAAGTCTGCTGATCGGCGTCAGCCAAGGCCTGCCGTTCGTGGAGATCGATGGCCAGCGCGCCGCTGCCACCCAGGCGCTGACACCGGCGCAATGGCAACACGTTGCGCTCACCGCCGAAGGTTCGAAAGTCACCGTGTACATCAACGGTCGCGAGAGCGCGGTGCTGGCTCAAGCGATGCCGGCGTTCAACTCGGTCATGGCCATCGGCGCCGATCTGCACGAAGGTGCGTTCCAGCCATTCGCTGGCGCTATCGACGAACTGCGCCTGTCGAAAGTCGCCCGTCCGGCCGCGCTATTGCTGGCCGATGCGACCTCGCAAGGCGCCGAGTCGAAACTGGTGGCTTACGGCGTCGATGAAGAGCAGTCCGGGTTTGGCTTCGGCAGCCTTGGCTTTCTGCTCAACGCAGTGCCCATCGACGCCTGGGTGATCATCGCCGTGCTGGTGCTGATGATGTTCCAGTCGTGGATCATCATGCTGCGCAAGAACCGCAGCCTCAGCCGCGTCACCGCTGCCAACGAAGACTTCCGCGTGCAGTTCGCCAAGGTCGGCACGCGCCTGGAGATGTTCGCCGACGATGCGCAACTGGCCCAGCGCCTGCAGCACTCGTCGCTGTGGCGCTTGTATCTGGTAGCAGTCAAAGAGATCCGCACCCGCCGCGAGCAGGGCGCGGATACCTCGTCGGTTTCCGCCGCGACCATCGAAGCCATTCGCTGCTCGATGGATGGCGTGCGCACCCGCGAAAACCAGCAGTTGAGTTCGAAACTCTCGACCCTGTCCAACGCCATCGCCGGTGGCCCGTACATCGGCCTGCTCGGCACGGTGTTGGGGATCATGGTGGTGTTCCTCGGCACGGCGATGGCCGGCGACGTCAACATCAACGCCATTGCGCCGGGCATGGCTGCCGCGTTGCTCGCGACCGCTATGGGCCTGTTCGTCGCGATTCCGGCGCTGTTTGGCTACAACCGCCTGATCACCCGCAACAAGGAAGTCAGCGCCGACATGCGCGTGTTCGTCGACGAGTTCATCACCCGTCTGGCGGAGATGCACGGCGAGAGCCAGTTCAGTGAGTCGTCGCACCAGCGCGGCCATCACGCCAACCACTCTGTACCGGCCTGAGGAGCACTGCCATGGCGTCCGTAAATGCCTCCCACGACGATGACGAAGATGCCGCGGTGGACAGCATCAACATCACCCCGCTGGTCGACGTGCTGATGGTGGTGCTGGTGATGTTCATCCTCACCGCCACCGCGCAGGTCTCCGGGATCCAGATCAACCTGCCCAAGGCCAGCGCTTCGGTGTCGCTGTCGGAGGCCAAGACCAAGGCGATCTCGGTCAACGACGGCGGCCAGGTGTTCCTCGATGCCTATCCGGTGACGCTGGCCGAACTGGAGGAGCGCCTGCGCATCGAGAAAGCGCAAAGCCCGGATTTCCCGGTGATCGTGCGCGGCGATGCGACGGTGCAGTACCAGAAAGTCATCGAAGTGCTCGATCTGCTGCGTCGGCTCGAACTGTCCCAGGTCGGTCTCGTCACCGGCAAACCGAGTCAGGGCTGAGTCATGACCGCACAACTCCCGATCGAGCCGCCGCCCGTGAAAAAGTCGCCGTTGCGCTATGTGAAGTGGGGCGCCGGATTGCTGGTCGGCGCGCTCGCCGCGTGGTTCCTCTGGCAGTGGGCCAACGACATGGCCGGCGTGCGACGTGAAGCGCCGAAGGTGCCGACGATCATTCCGTTGCCGCCACCGCCACCTCCGCCCCCGGAGAAACCACCGGAGCCGGAAACCCCGGTGGAAGAAAAAGTCGTCGAGCCTGAGCCAACGCCGGAGCCGGAAGAGGTCAAGCCTGAGGAAGAGGCGCCGCCATCGCCGGCGGACGATCTGGCCAACCCGATGCAGATGGACGGCGATGCTCAGGCCGGCAGCGATGCTTTCAACATCGGCGCGGGCAAGGGCGGCGGCATGGCCGGCGCGGGTGGCGGGCGGCTGGGCACGGGCACGTACAGCCAGTTTCTGGCGTTCACGTTCCAGCGTCTGCTGCGCGAGAACCCTGATCTGCGCAACCTCGCGTTCTCGCTGCAGGCCGATGTCTGGCTGAGCAGCGTCGGCGAGATCACCCGTGTCGAGCTGATCAAGTCCAGCGGCAACCCGCAAATCGATACCCAGGTGCTGGCCGCTTTACGCGGTGCGCCGGCGCTCAGCGAACGGCCTCCGGCCTCCATCACTTTACCTGTGCGCCTGTCCCTGCAAGGGCGGCGTCCGGGCTAACCCATTTTCAAGCTTCGGCAAAAGGAGTTGTGTGCAGATGATTTCCAACGTGAATCGATTGTCCCTGGCGGTCGGCATGGTCATTGCGACCCTGGTCGGTCAGGCCGTGGCAGCGCCCGCGCCTTCGGAGAACGCCACGATCAATCTGATCCGCTTGCTGGTCGAGCAGGGCATTCTGAAACAGGACAAGGCCGACGCGCTGATCGCCCAGGCGCAGAACGAAGCCGCGCAGGCCAAACAAGCGGCGGCTTCCACGGCAGTGGTGGCCGGGCCGGTCGCTGCGCCGGGTGATGTGCGCGTGCAATACGTGCCGGCAGCGGTGCGCGACCAGATCCGCGATCAGGTCAAAGCCGAGGTCATGGCGACCGCCAAACAGGAAAATTGGGCAGCACCGAACACCTTCCCGGACTGGGCCTCGCGCATCAGTTTCGATGGCGACATTCGTCTGCGTGACGAATCGCGTTACTACTCGGGCAACAACAGCAACGAAATCGTCGACTTCGCCAAGCTCAACAACAATGGTCCGTACGACGTGAACCCCAACAGCAGCACCAGCCTGCCGCCGTTGCTCAACACCCGCGAGGACCGCGAAAACCTCTTTCGCCTGCGCGCACGGCTGGGCATGAAAGCGGTGATCTCGGAGGAATGGACCGCCGGCATTCGCATCGGCACCGGTTCGGACAACAACCCGGTTTCGACCACGCAGAACCTCGGCGGTGGCTTCGCCAAGAAAGACATCTGGCTCGATCAGGGCTATCTGAGCTGGAAGCCAATGGACGAACTTACCCTGACCGGCGGGCGCTTCGCCAACCCGTTCATGTCCACCGACATGCTCTATTCCAACGACCTGAATTTCGACGGTGTGGCGGCGATTTTCGACCACAAGCTCAACCGCGATTGGGGCGTGTTCGGCACCGTCGGCGCGTTCCCTGTGGACTACACCAACGACACCTCCAGCAGCAATGGTTTCGACAAGGAAGAGAGCGACAACAAGTGGCTGTACGGCGCGCAACTCGGGGCGAAGTGGGCGATCAACAGCAACAACCGCCTGAAGGGTGCGCTGGCCTACTACCGTTTCGACGACATTCAGGGTCAGCGCTCCAGCCCTTGCGAACCGTGGGCCGGCGCGCCGGGCTGCGACAGCGACGGCACTCGCGCAGCGTTCATGCAGAAGGGCAACAGCGTGTTCCTGCTGCGTGACATCACGCCAAACCCGCTCAACCCGAACGCCACGCCGCAGCCGCAATTTGTCGGCCTCGCGTCCGAATTCAACCTGCTCGATCTCAACGTGGTGTGGGACGCCGACCTGCCGCAGGATTTCAAACTGCGCAGCCAGGGCAACTACATCCACAACCTCAGCTACGACGAAGGCGACATGCGCAAGCGTTCCGCCGGGCAGATCGTCAACAACCTCGACAGCAACGGCGAGATCGAAAGCGGCGCCAACGCATGGATGGTGCAGTTCACCCTCGGCAACGCGCTGGACCTCAAGCGCAAGGGCGACTGGAACCTGTTCGCCGGCTACAAGTACATCCAGCCTGACGCTTTGCCCGATGGCTTCAACGACTCGTCGTTCCACCTCGGCGGAACCAACGCCAAGGGCTATTTCATGGGCGGCAACTACGGCCTGGCGAAGAACGTTTCCGCCACGGGCCGCTGGATGAGCACCGAAGCGGTGTACGGCGCGCCGTTCGACATCGACGTCTTGCAGCTTGAGATCAACACGCGCTTCTAGGGCGCCGGGAGAGCTTTATGAACACGCGTTTTCTGGCGTTGGGCCTGGGTTTGTTGATTGCCAGCGGGGCGAGCGCCGAGGGCATGGAGGAACGCCTGCGCACGCAATTGCGCAGCACCACCCAGCAATTGCAGGCCCTGCAAAGTCAGCAGGCTCAGGCCAGCGCCGCGCAACTGGCGGCGCAGAACGAAGCCAAGGCTGCGCAGGCACAGATCAAGCAATTGACTGCCGAACTGGCCAAGGCCAAAGGGCTCGCCGAGCAATTGGCCGGGCAGCAACAAAGCCTGCACAGCCAGGCCCAGGCGCAAGTGGCGGCCAGCGCTGAGCAGACCGGTAAGTTCAAGAAGGCCTATGACGATTTGCTGGTTCTTGCCCGCGGCAAAGAAGCCGAACGGGCGAAGCTGCAAGCGCAACTGGCGGAACGTGACACACAAGTGCAGCAATGTTCAGTCAAGAATCAGCAAATGTACGGCGTCGCCAAACAGATCCTGACGGCCTACGAAAACATCGACGTCGCCGAAGTAATGAAGATCCGCCAGCCCTTCGCCGGCAGTGCCCGGGTCAAGTTCGATGAACTGGCCCAGGGCTTTGGCGACGAGCTCTACAAAACCCAATTCGACGCGCCGCAAGCCGCGATCGCGCACTGATTCATAAGACTTACGAGCAAGGAAGAAGCCATGACTCAATTGATCACCCACGTTTCCCCGCAATCGCTGACCGAGGTATTGCAAGCCGCTGGTTATCGCGTCAACCCGAGCGAACAGAACGGCATCGTCCAGTTGCTCAGCGCCAGCCAGGGCATCGGCTACGCCGTGCGTTTTGGCAATCCGGCGCTGGAGCAGGGCAGCTTTGTCGATTTCACCTTCAGCTGCGCCCTGCGCGTGCAGGGTGACTTGCCCCAGGGCGTCGCGGAGCAGTGGAACGCGACACGGCGGTTTGCGCGGTTGTCGTTGCAGGGCGAGTTTCTGGTCATGGAAATGGACGTGGTCGTGGCCGCAGGCGTGAGCAATGAGCACCTGCGTGGCAACCTGGAATTGTGGGATCGCCTGTTGCAGGAGTTCATCGTTTACTTGCGCGATTTCAGCCAGAGCGCGGGTGCGCAAACCGCCAAATCCGCCGTCGACGAAGCAGAGTAAGTCGCGCTGTGAAAAAGCCAGCCGTGGTGATCGGCGCCGGTGCGGTGGCGTTGTTGGTGGTGGCCGTGGCGCTAGTGCTGCGACCAGGGAGTGATCCGGTTGCCGCTCAGCAGCCGTCGCCGGTAATGACGGTTGCAGCCGGGCCAGCCGTGGCGCGATTGGGCAATCAACAGGTTTCGCCAGAGGAATTGCAGGCGCTGCTCGAGACTGTCCCGGCGCAAACCCGTGAACAACTGCGCGGCAACCGTGAGGCACTGGAGCGCTGGATCCGTTCGCGACTGGCGGAGAAAGCCGTGCTGGAGCAGGCCGATGCGCAGGGTTGGGCACAGCGTCCCGACGTAGCGCGGCAGACCCGGGCGGCGACAGAACAGATCGTGTTTCGTGATTATTTGCGCTCGGTCAGTCAAGTGCCGGCGGAGTATCCAAGCGCGGCTGAGTTGCAGCAGGCGTACGACGCCGGCAAGGCCAATTGGCAGACGCCGGCGCTGTATCGGGTCAGTCAGATTTTCCTGGGTGTCGGCGATGCGGCGAATGTCGAAACGGTGCGCAAACAAGCCGCCGAGTTGAGCAAGAAAGCTCAGTCTGCACCGGGCGATTTTGCCGCGCTGGCCACGCAATATTCGCAGGATCGCGTCACGGCCGAGCGGGGCGGTGATACCGGGCTGCAACCGTTGCAGCAACTGGTGCCGGAAGTGCGTGGCGCCGTGGCGCGGCTCAAGGTTGGCGCGGTGTCCGATCCCGTGCAGAGCACGGCCGGATTCCACGTGATCAAACTCACCGAGCAACAACCGGCCCGCACCGCCACACTCGATGAACTGCGCGATCAACTGACCCAGGCCCTGCGTGCGCAACGCCAGGAACAGATCGCCCAAGCCTACCTGGACGGCATGCTCAACACCGCCACCCTGAGCATCGACGGCGCTGAACTCAACAAAGTCCTCGAGGGAAAACGCTAATCCCAGTTCCGCCACTACCCCTGTGGGAGCGAGCCTGCTCGCGAAAGCGGTGTGTCAGTCACCACAAGTGTTGGATGTGCAGACGCTTTCGCGAGCAGGCTCGCTCCCACAGGGGCATTCATGGACATTCATAAATACAAAGATCGACAGGGAGTCATCAATGTCATTCACCGAACCCGCAGGACGCCCGGGCGCCGCTGATTACCACTCGCCTCAGTCCAGGCCCGAATCCTGGCTCGACCAGGCCGCCACCATCGATAGCGAAGTCGCCCGATACTTCCTGGTCAGCGCCCGCTGCGGCTGCTTCATGCAGGCCGCGCGCAGCCTCAACGTGCGCTCGACCCTGCTGCGCAAACAACTCGCGCAACTCGAACAGCAACTGCAACACAGCCTGTTCAGTTTTCAGGGCAGCAACCTCAGCCTCACCCGCGAAGGCCAGCAACTGCAGGCCCGACTCATCACCCTGGCCCACGAACGCAAACTTCCGGTCATCGAGCAACCGCTGATCCGCCTCGCCATCGCCGAATCCATCCTCCACGACATCCTCGGCCGCGACCTCATTGCACTGCTGCGGCGCAACGCCAGCCTGCGCCTGGAAATCATCGCCCTCGACAGTGAGCTGTCGTTACGTGCCGTCAGCGCCGACATAGTCCTCTGGCTCGCACCCGGTGAAAGCCCAACTCCCGGCCCGGCGTTCACCACCAGCGAACCGCAACACCTCGCGCGGATCGAGTATCTGCCGCACATTGCCAAGCGCTATTCACGGGTGACGGCGCGCCCGGAAACGCCGGAAGATCTGGCGGATTTCATGCTGGTGCAGTGGCAGCATGATCGACAGGTGGAGAGTTTCAGACCATGGAATGAGCTGGTGGAGCAGAGATTGGCCGGAGTGGTGCAGATGCAGTCCTATGAGTTGATGCTGGAGATGATCCGCTGCAGCGCCTGCATCGGTTTGCTTCCGGCATATATGAGCCGCTTTGACCGGGGCCTTACCGCACTGCCCGGATTATTCGCCGAGACCATGCAGCTCCACGCATGGCTCGCGGTCAACGCCGACTCGAAAAACGTGCCCGAAACCAAAGTCCTCACCGAGCTCATCCAGCAAACCTTCAACGAACGCCACGAATGGTTCCAGCCTTGACCCGATCCCCTGTAGGAGTGAGCCTGCTCGCGAACGCAATCTGCCAGTCGAAGCTTCAGTGACTGACAAACCGCCTTCGCGAGCAGGCTCGCTCCCACAAATTCGGCGCTGTAACCGCAGCCGTGGGAGCGACACGAATCCCCTGTGGGAGCGGGCCTGCCCGCGAAGGCGTCGGCGGCAACAGCGCGTCATTGATCGTTCCCACGCGCAGCAAAGGAATGCCGCCCGGGACGCTCTGCGTCACCCTCCAGAGCTGGAACGCGGAGCGTCCCTTGAGGCATTCCTTTGCTGCGCGTGGGAACGATCATCGTGACGCAGCGCTACTGCGGCAACTCCAGATTATCCAGCACCCGATTCACCGCCAGTTCTCCGAGCATGATCAACTGCGCGATGCCCATCAGCGTCCGCCGCTGCGATGGTTTGACCAGTCCGGCGAATTCCTGGGCGATGGTTTTGGCCGAGGCGAGGGTTTCGCAGGCGTTGGCCAGCAGGTCTTCGTTTTTGGTGTCGGCGGTGACGGCGTACATGGCTCGGGGGCTAAAGGGCGGTGGAGTGGAGCCGGGTGGGCAGAGGTAATGGTTGAGGGCGCGGTCGGCGGCTTGGTGGAGTTTTTTGGAATCGAGGGATTCGTAGGGGGAGGTGGGGTCGGTTTCGGGTGGGTTGGGTGTTGGTTTGATCATGGGCGAAGCCTCTAGAGTGGTGAAACTGCCACCGTTCGCTGCTAACGAAGGAGGTGGCGGCTGTACGCGGGTTAGCAGACCAGGACTCTAGAACCCGGCGCACCGAAGTGCCCCACGCAAAGCCGCCATAATGGCAACACCTTGTGCGTCTAGAGATAACCCGGGCTGCTAAACCCGATCACTGAACATTCAGCGACCTCACCACAATAGAACCCGACCCCAAGGTGCACAAGCTGGCGGATTCTGGCGTAGCTGTAGGCAATGGCGCAAGAATTCGTAGCCTGAAAGGCGTGTCTGAAGGTGTCTTTTAAACGCTTCGTTTAAATCGAAGAGCTTCGCCGGACCTGATTGCCCCTTCGCGAGCAAGCTCGCTCCCACATTTGAAATGCGGTCAAACTGTGGGAGCGAGCTTGCTCGCGAAAAGGCCATCCCGGTCAGCAGAAAAATCTCGGTCAAGCCTCGCTGTTTGATGACTGGTTAAAGTGGAGTTTTTATATCGACGCCCGGCAACGCAAAACCGCCTCGGTTGAACGAGGCGGTACTCTCAGCTTGAACTGCGTATTTATAAATCTGTAGATGGGTCGTGCCTGTTTGAATTTTGCGTGGGTTTATTTTTTAAGTTTTACCAGGATTTCATGAATGGCCATTGCCGCTCCTGATTGTGGTGTATCAATATTTATCCGCAAAATGCTTTCCTGGTTCGGTGCCACTGTAAATTCACCGCTGAGTTCAATGACGTGTATAGATTCGATTAAGGTTGGAGGAGTGATATCTATGTTGTTGACGTTCAATACCACCGTGCTTGGATTGCCGGCAGCTTCTCGACCTATCTTTATGCTAAAAATATATGTCGCGTTACCTAGAGTGGAATACCTGTATGTTCGGATAAAAGCAGTCCCGCTCGTTGGTGAGAGACCGGGATCAATGTTGAGTCGGTCATTGTATGTATATATGCCCCACATGGGTTCTGGAGTGCCCGACCGCCAGCCAGGCCAGAGTTCATGTGGAATTTCATTTTCAAACGTGACTCTTTCCTGGAAATCTTGTTCGCTTGTTGCATTCATGATGAACCTCCATGTTTTAGGAAGACGCAGTTCATGAAAACATGCCAAGGCAGAGCGCACACCTGTCAGGTCTGACAGGTGTGCGGGGTTATCCGACCGGCGGCTCTAATACAGCCTCGTCCGTTGGAACACCGGTATTCGGCATCCCGGTATCAAATGCTCGACCTCAGCACATGTTGGTCGTTCCCAATCACTTTAGGGCTTCAGCCTGCCTGCACCGGCCCCGCGACTCCAGTGATTCAACATCCGATCCACCACCAGCCCCCCGAGCATGATCAGCAGCGCTACGCCCAACAGCGTCAGGCGCTGCGACGCGGGAATGAGAAGGCCGAGATCATTGGCGATGATTAGCGGACATCGGCCAGCAGTTCCTCGTTATGAAAGCCTGCGGGCACGACGTACTCACGACCGGTTTTACGGGGCGGTGGGGTGAAGTCGGGTGGGTAGGGTGGCGGCCGTACGCGAGTTAACAGACCAGGCTCAAGGATCCCGGCGTACCGAAATGCCCCCGGACCCAAGGCGCACAAACTGGTGAATTCTGGCGTGGCTGTAGGCAATGGATCAAGGGTGTTTAGCCTGAAAGGCGTGTCTGAAGGTGTCTTTTGAACGCCTGGGTTTAAAAGGCGATTTGCGCCGACCTCACTGGCCCTTCGTGAGCAAGCTCGCTCCCACATTTGGAATGGTTTTCCCTGTGGAAGCCAGCTTGCTTGCGAAAGGGCCGTCCCGGCCAAAAGAAAAAAATCGATCGCGCCCCGCTGTTTAAATCACTGGTTAAATAAATCCGTCTCCTTTGTGTTTTTTATGCCATTCGCTGACTTGGAGGCTTCTCCATCAGCCGATGCGCGATTTATATCCCATTGGATATGCACTGCGGTCTGCAGTCGACTTTTGTTGCGTCCATCCGGGATGGGTTGGGTGAAACGGGATTTGCAAAGCATAGGTAAGGTAGTAATCATTAGGCTGGATGAATGTGGTGGCCCAAATGTAAACATTTCCTTTCGGTTGTTTGATTCCGAATAGTAGCGCTTGGTAAATCTGTTTCTGTAGAGGGGTCCCGTCAACAGCGAAGAGTTGGGCACCCAAGGATGATAGCAAGGCGACAGCTTGATCATATGGAAGACGCCTTTCGTCACTGACTACGAGGTCGTACACGTTTTCGCAAGTAACCTGATAACTGACGGTATTTCCTTTCGTGTCACGCACGCTGATCATTGCGATTCCGTTTCCTTTCGAGATGACGTGGCCGGTTGCCGGATCAACGGAAGCGACGGTGGGTTTGGAAGAGCTGTATTCAAAAGGAGGACTCCCTCCACGGGCTTGTCGGGTTTGATGTGCACCTGGAGGTATGTATGCCGCTTTCTCGATGGGCTGGAAATATTCTGGTCTGGTTGGGGGAGGTGGAGGGTACAAATGTGCCCCATCCAGTAGCATTGGCGTGGTATCTATTTCCAGTACGGGGGTTTCGGTAAAGGTGCGAGCTGCCGACACTTCACCGGAACCATACCGCGCCATGGGGTTGTCTTGGGTCAGCACGTCTAGCAGCAATGAATTGCCCGTCAGTTTCTCGAGGTCGATGGTTTCCGCGTCATCACCGGGATAGTCTTCTCTGCGTTCCAGCAGAATGGGCCTTTCCAGCAGCTTGCCATCCAGATTCTCATCCACAGTCTGCACCAGCGACCACGGCGCATCGGTGTCCGGGCCGTTGCCGATCTGGTCGGTCACGGTGTAGGAAAAATGCAGTTTGTTGTCCAGGCGTTTCGCCTTGTCCAGAAAGGCGCGGGTGACGGTGAAGCAAATGGTGATGGGGGGTTCGTCGCCGGGGTTCGGCGGTGGCGGCGCCTGATTCGGACTGACCCTGGGCTTGGGTTCCAGCAGTTCGCCGTTGCACGTGAGGGTGATGACGTCATACGCCCGGCAATACGGGTAGGCCACGCACACTTCGGCGCTGACGAAATCCGCGCCGACGCCGTTCTTGATCACGTCGGGCAGCAGCAGCTTGAGTTCGGAGTGGCCGCCGGGGTCGGTCAGGTGATCCTTCAGGCCCGGGCGGATACGGTTGTAGAGGATTTCCAGCGATGGGGTGGAAGTGCCTCGATTGTCGTTGCCACGCCTGACGGTGTAGTACAGCTTGTTGACCTGGTCCGGATGCAGTCGACCCTTGGGAATGCGCAACATGGTGCGCACGTTTGGATCCTCGATGGTTTTGCTGTCCAGTGCGACCAGTTCACCCTCAAGCCAGAGCTCCATGACATCGCCGGGGTCCATGGTGCCCGACAACGGTGGATCGGCGTGGACAATGGCGCCGCCGATGAGATCATGGGCCACTAAAGGCACGCCGGTGTGTCCACCTTCCACAGGCTTGGTCTGGCCGTTGATGATGGGCGGGCTGAGGATGAGGACGGTGTTGTCCGGTGGGGTAGAGATGGTCATGAATGAAGCTCCTGCGCGTTGGGAATGGGCAGGGGTTATCAGAGCTCTTAATTGGCGATTGCGCACCTGTCAGATCTGACAGGTGTCGACATGTCTCCGACGAATGGTCGTTGATGGATTAAAAAATCGCCGTTCCGGTTGATGCGGAACGGCGGTTTTTTTTCTTGGGAGAAGATTGCCTGTGACGCCGCCGCCTTCGCGAGCAAGCTCGCTCCCACAGTTGGAATGCGGTCAAACTGTGGGAGCGAGCTTGCTCGCGAAAAGGCCATCCCGGTCAGCAGAAAAATCTCGGTCAAGCCTCGCTGTTTGAATGACTGGTTAATAGTGGAGTTTTTATATCGACACCCGGCAATGCAAAACCGCCTCGGTTGAACGAGGCGGTATTTTTCAGCTTGAACTGCGTATTTATAAATATGTAAGTGGGTCGTGCCTGTTTGGATTTTGCGTGGGTTTATTTTTTAAGTTTTACCAGGATTTCATGAATGGCCATTGCGGCTCCTGATTGTGGTGTATCAATATTTATCCGCAAAATGCTTTCCTGGTTCGGCGCCACTGTAAATTCACCGCTGAGTTCAATGACGTGTATAGATTCGATTAAGGTTGGAGGAGTGATATCTATGTTGTTGACGTTCAATACCACCGTGCTTGGATTGCCGGGAGCTTCTCGACCTATCTTTATGCTAAAAATATATGTCGCGTTACCTAGAGTGGAATACCTGTATGTTCGGATAAAAGCCGTCCCGCTCGCTGGTGAGAGGCCGGGATCAATGTTGAGTCGGTCATTGTATGTATATATGCCCCACATGGGTTCTGGAGTGCCCGACCGCCAGCCAGGCCAGAGTTCAAGTGGAATTCCATTTTCAAACGTGACTCTGTCCTGGAAATCTTTGTAGGCCTTGATCCTGTAAGTCCGTAGGGCAAACGTCACGGCCTCTGTCTCGACTTGACTGCCGCCAAAGCCTGCCTTGAACTCCAATTTCAGGTCACTGCCATCTTCCAGGCTTTGCAAGTCGGGGAGTGGAAAGCCGTCGTGGGTGTGAAAACCCTGATTAATCCATGTCGCGCTGACATGCGAACCCGGCGGTTGCCAGAAGGTTTTCGAGTAGTCGCCCCCGCCTTTTAATGTCCCTTTCGCTTTCAGCCAGACATATTGTCTCAACGCAATATGCGGATAACTGTTCGCGCGCAGGGTGCCGTGGGTGGTCAATTGACTGACGTCCAACTCCGGCCCTTCGCCTTGTTCGGAGGCCTGCACGATCAGCGGCCCGGGCAAATCGCTTTGCGCAATGGGCGACACCGCCAGCGCACGAATCCGCGACTCTTTCGGATCCTGGGTGCCGCGTGTCACGGTGTAGCTCAGGGTGATCGACTTGGCGAGGTTGAAGGCGATTACCGACACGGCTAGTGGGATTTCCTGCGGACCGACGGTGGTGACGGGCCATGGCTCGGTGGTGTGCGAACCGGCAGCCGGCGTTCCGGGGGCGCCGGTCCAGCGGACGATAATCCTGTCGCCGACCAGCATGCCGTCATAGTTGATCACCGAGGTCAGGGCGTTCTGGGCCTCCAGCGGGTCGAGGCTGGTGTCGTTCGGTGCCTCTTTGATTTTCGGCTCTTTCAGATCCAGCGCCACGCCGACACTGAACGCCAGCGTATCCGAATAACTCGTTCCACCCGCTGCGCGCTTGATGTCGTAGTACGCCTTCACCGTTCCGCCTTCGTTGCCCT